>ENA-ORDC01000005-ORDC01000005.1-marine-metagenome-genome-assembly--contig:-NODE-5-length-494847-cov-8.573270_pt1 | contig 494847 bp, 433 predicted proteins | sample MGYA00237783_ERZ508515 | MGnify/ENA primary metagenome ERZ508515 (study PRJEB26186, sample SAMN06268792) | marine metagenome | isolation source: Eden Landing Ponds, San Francisco, CA, USA | place... | reverse complement strand
ACGCAGCCAGCTCCCTCTCAACTCCGTCAGGACCGGAAGGTAGCAGCGGTAGGAGGTTGTAGCGGCGTGATGTAGGTCGCTTACCCTCTCTTTTTTTATCCTATCTTTTCTTGGATATCATTGGCAATATGTTCGGCATGGACGCGTGTATTCTCAATAAATAATTTGCTGGTATCCATTCCTCCGCAGACTACACCGGCTACATACATCCCCTGGCGATTCGTTTCGAGGGTTTTCTCATCGTATACGGGCATTTTATCTTTATCATCTGTGAGTTCAATTCCGAAACTTGTCATCAAATCGAAGTTTGGTTTATAACCGGTCATGGCCAACACAAAATCGTTGGCTATGGTTTTCGTGCCCTTGGGGGTATCCAAGACCACTTCATGTTTCCTTATTTCTTTTACATCGGTATTAAAGTATCCGGTAATTTCTTCATTTTTAATCCGGTTCTGGATATCAGGTTTTACCCAATATTTTACTGATTCTTTGATTTGTGAATCACGAACAGCCAAGGTCACGTTGGCGTTAGTTCGATAGGTTTCCAGCGCGGCATCCACGGCCGAGTTACCGCCGCCAATGACAAGCACATCCTGCCATGCGTAGACATGGGCTTCATCGTAGTAATGGCGAACCTTATCAAGCTCTTCACCGGGGATATCCATCATTTTGGGAACATCGTAAAACCCGGTGGCAACTACTACTTTTGAAGCTTTGTAGCTATCTTGATCAGTTTGAATGGTAAAGGACTGATCCTGACCGGAAATATCCTGAACCTCTTCATAGAGATGAATATCCAGATCATAGCTTTCAGCAGCCCGACGATAATATTCAAGTGCTTCGCGGCGCGTTGGTTTCGGGTTGTGGGATATGAAGGGGATATCACCAATCTCTAATCGCTCTGAAGTTGAGAAAAAAGTCATATCTTTGGGATAGTGAAAGATGCTGTTGACCAGACAGCCTCGTTCAATAATTTTTGTGGGGATGTTTTTCCGTTTCAATTCGATAGCGGTGGCTAATCCAATAGGGCCGGCACCAACAATGATAACCATATGAGTTTTTATAAAAATGTTCGAGAATTTTGCCTGTTAAAATACAGCTTTTAACAAAAGGTACCCAAGATCAGTTCTATGAAAGTATCAATACGGGAGATAGGTAATTCTTATAAATTACTGCTCAAATAGTTTTCAATCACAAAGTTGAGCCATCCGCTGGGCTTACTCCAGAAACCAACGTGTCCTCCCTCATCAGTAATAATATAATCAGTATATGGGTTTTGGTTAATCTTAGCCAAGGGCATTGCTTCAATAGGACAAAGTGGATCTTCTTTGCTGTGAACAAGAAGTGTGTCAATTTTGATATCATCTACAAATCGCCGGGCCGCACATTGTTCATAGTAATGTTCGGCATCTTCAAAACCGTGGATGGGGGCTGTAACCTGATCGTCAAACTCGTAGATAGTAGATCCTGAAAATTCAGGTAGATTGGGGAAACGTTTTCGTTTTCTGTTGAGCTTTTTACGCAATGTTCGGAGAAAGCGATATTCGTAAATGCGGTGAAATCCTTTTGAAAGTATGATAGAGCCGAGCCGCAAATCATATGGTACTGATACGGCAACAGCAGTATTGACCAGGCTTTCATTACCGGTTTCGCCCAGATATTTAACCAATGCATTACCACCGAGCGAAAAGCCTATGGCACCAATTTTTTTGGCGGGATATTTTTCAGAAATCCACTTAAAAACGGTTTGATAATCATTTGTTTCTCCGGAATGATAAAAACGTGGCTGATTATTGAGCTTTGATCCGCAGCCCCTGAAGTTTACTCCAACTACCGAATATCCTTTGTTGATAAGCGTTTTCATGACCTCGACCATATAATATCGGTCGGTTGAACCTTCGAGTCCGTGAAAGAGAGTAATGATGGCATCAGATTCGGGTATAATGTGACAGTCAAGCTCCAGAAAGTCCTCATCGGGAGTCGGAATCTCGATACTATTTAGTGGAGGCTGTCGGCTATCTCCAAACAATGACCGGGAAATTGTATGAGTATGCCCATTGAAACACCAAGAAGGGGCTCGAAAATGGGGGACATGTCGCAGGTTTGTCTTCATATCAAAATATTAAACAAGGCTATCAGATTTATCCGGATATGGAAGTTGTTTGAAAGACTTCGAGAAATTGGGGAAGGGTGCTGTATTATGGTAACATTGGATTAAAGGGATAATACGCTAAAGAGCCTTTATTTTTGTCATAGGGATTGTCTGGGAGCCACGATCGGTTTCGAGTTGTATGAAATAAACACCACTGCTCAAATTTCGGGCATTAAAAGTTAGAAAATGAGCACCTGCCTCAAAGTTGGTATCCGCCAATTGACGAACTTTTCGTCCCAACACATCAAAAACGGTTAGTGTTACATGGGAATCTTGGTTAAGGTCAAAATGGATTTCGGTTTGTTCATTAAAGGGGTTGGGATAATTTTGGAATAGTTTGGTCTGTTGAGGAATTTCATCGGCTGTAGCTCGACCTGTTGGGGAGACTTCAAATAGATTTCGAGATCGTGCTTCAGTAATTTGGTCGCGCAGTTCATTAAGATCATCTCCGAAAGCATAGACAAAACCTACCGTGATTTCAGCACCCGGATTTAAGGTATAAGGACCCGAGCTGGTAACGGCAGAAACATCTGTATTTTGCACATTGGTGCGAACAGTACCGGCTGTTAGTGACGATTCCTTTTCTCCATCCGAAAAGCCATCATAAATACCAAAAGTTACTGAATCCTGTCTTCCTTCTACCGCATTATCAATGGCCAGAGCGCCCGAAATTGGGCCTAGATGAGCAACGGCAACGGTAGGCTGGGTGCTTGATGAGGCATCAGAAATATAGAGTAGACTGTCACTTTCACTGAATGCGATGTTATTATTTCCGGGATTGTTGCCGATATCCCAGTCGTTAAACAGCCCAACATACATGTTTTTCATCGTCATAAATTGCGATGGATTGCTGATAGTATATTTGACAAACACTACATTGCTGATGGCAGGATCATCGTAGGCAAATGTTTCCAGTTCGATAGAAGCTCGTCTTGCACTGTCGTTTAAGGTAGTAAATTGGGTAGTGCCTCTTAATCCATTTCCATCCTCGGTCGGTAAAATGGCAACGGCATCTTGAGGTAAAAAATCACGAGAAACGCGCCCACCGGATGTGCGAACAGCATCAAAAAGCTCCTCATTAAACTTCATCATGAGCCCCCCTTCAAAAAGGAGGTTGTTACCTTCTTGATATCCACCTGTGCCGTCAGGATAGCGGGGAATAAAGCCAACTCCGCCGCGCCCGGCGAGTGGATCAGAAAACCCAAAGGTACCCTCAGCGCCAAAAGAAGTTTTAACATTATTACCGGCTATGATATCAAAAAACATATCTTCGTAAACGAGGGCATTAAAATCGTCGTAGTCCAGGCTATTGTCGCGAAATTCTAATCGAAATGTGGGTATTTCAGTAAGGTCAAAGTCGTTAGCAATGGTGATTGGGAAACTTAAATCAACAGTGTCGCCAGTCGAAAAGCTGCCTAATTGCTGTTGTGAGTTATCCAGTTGTACCTCGCTTTCATTTAAGGATAAAAGCTCCAGTTCGAGGTTGGATGTGGTATTACCAACATTGGTAATTGATACTTCGATAGTTCCTTCTTCGCCCAGTGACAGTTTGTTACCTTCACTGTTGATAAATTCTTGAGATACCACTTTTAAGCCCGGTAGGTTGGTATTCAGTGCTTGGTAGGCGTTAATTGAACCATGACCAAGCTGATGCTCGAGGTTGGAATTTGAATCATCAATATAATTGGCAGATGCCCGAATTTGCATGCCTATGCGTTCGGGTCCCCAATTGGGATGTAGATCTTTAACAAGTACCGCAAGTCCACTGACTACGGGTGCAGACATGGAAGTACCAGTGTTGGAAATGTAATCATTGTTATAGGAGGTGCTGAGAATATCTGTCCCTGTTGCCAGTACATCCAGGTTATATCCAAAATTAGAATAGGAGGATCGATTATCGTTAGGTTCTACTGAACCTACAGCAAGTGCTTTATCGTAACGCGCAGGATACGCCGTTCTGCTGGCTTCGTTACCAGCGGCAGCAATTACCAGCGATCCCATTTGGGTAGCAAGATTTATGACATCTTCTTCGGCCTGTGATGCTGATCCCCCACTCCAGCTGCAATTTATGATATCGGCGCCGTTGTTGGCTGCATACAAAATGCCGTCATATCCAAAGCCTACAACGTCAGCAAAGTTGGGGGCGCCTCCGGCTTTTACAGGCATATAGGTGGTATTGTAAGCGGCACCGGCAACTCCTTCGCCATTATTCGTTTTTGCTGCGGCAATGCCGGTTACGTGGGTGCCGTGATCAGTGGCATTATGGATGGGGTTGTTATCTTGTGTGATGTTTTGAGTGTTACTGCCAGACTCCCAGAAATCCCAGCCAAAAAGATCATCCGTAAATTCGTTACTGTCATTATCAATATTATCTGTGAAATCGGAATCATCATGTAGTGCATCTTCAAGTGTGATACCCCCATCACCATTATGGTCTGTTCCATTATCTTGGAGATAAGACCGTACTTCTGAAGCAGTTACCTCCCCATCTGCATTTTGATCGGCCTGAGTAAAAACAGTTGATGGTATTTCATCTTGATTTATCCATAAATTCTCATTCAGCTCAGAATGGGTATAGCCGACGCCTCCATCGACAACTGCAATGATTATATCTTTGGAACCCTGGCTTAAATCCCAGGCATCGGTAAAATTATGGGCATCTACGAACTTCTGTATATCAGGATCATTGGGTTCGGCACTCAAATCCCTGATATATCTGGGTTCGGCATAAGCTACGCCGGGCATCCTATTTATTTTGGAAGCAAGTTGTGCCGGATCAATATTATGACTGAATACAACTTCTTGGATGCGGAGGACATCATTTGCTGCTGGTACTCGTTGGGCTTTAACCAGTTGCTGTGTTTTTGATGAAAGAAGATGACGACTGTCGTGCGCACCGTACTGGTTTAACAGTTGCTGTACTGCTGCTTTGGGATTGCTGCCAATTTTACTTTGAATCTGCTGTAGCTTTAGGTCGGATTCATACTTTATAATAAGCCGGTTCGGAAAATAATCGGTTTGCTGCGATTGGGAAATCCCCAACATGGGCAGTAAAAAAACAAGAATGAGCAGAACTGTTTGTAGCTTTTTGAGCATAGAGATATAAATAAAAGAGAAGATTTATAAACAGGTGTAGGTCATCAAAAATGGTATATAGAAATAGTATATCAGTTTAATGACGTATATCCAATTCGTTGAAATTTGAAAATAAAATAGTGCGAACACATAACCTATAACAGGCAACATTAAAGATTTAATTCAGTTATTGTAACTGTATAATTAATTGGGCAATTTTAGACGCCATTGAATGTCCGTTTTAATCGAATATCGTAATAAATTAACGCACAATGAATAAGAAGGTATTTGTACGATCTTGCAAAATTATAACAACTGCATTAGTACTGGTTTTATCTGCAAGTGTTATTTCTAATGTTATTTATGCTCAGTCACCAAATTCATCAACAGATAATAATGGGATTCGTCCCTTAAATTATGATGTGGGTATCCATGGATTGACAGCTAATACACACTGGCTCAGCGATCTGCATTACAAGGGCAATACCGATTCATTAAGTTTTGATGGCAGTTCGGAACTTGAATTTGTCTATCGAAATGTGCGTACCATGTTTCCTCGGTTGGGAGTAGGTTATCAGGTTATGGCCAGCTTTTTTACGGATGGTGAAAACGCCAATTTTGGCGTAGGAGGCTGGGGGATTGGACCAATTGTTCGGGCATATCCTTTTAAGACTGATCAAATACAACCTTATGTTCAGCTGAACTCATTATTTGGCAATAATATGGGACTGGGAACATTGGCCAATACAAACAAGGATCTTGGCTTTCGAGTACGCTTTGGATTGCGTGCCGGTGTAGCTATTCGCCTTTCCGATACATTCGGCTTATTTACTGAGATAGGTTATGATTGGGAGAGTGATCGCCTTTTCAAATCAGACAGTCGAAACCTGCAAGCCAACATTGGAATCGATTACTACCTCTTTAATTAATTGAGACTCATAGCTTGAAGGATACTTTTTAAATTACTATTGGTTAACTTCTTCCAGCTGATAGATATTACCGTCAAACCCACATATATAGAGTTCATTTTCAGCATCTACACCGAACGAGGGAATAGAAAAGTCTGCTTGTAAGAGTTCGGTGTTAGAGGGATTTTCCGGATCAGAATAATCGAGCGCCCATATTTTGCCGGATCCGTAATCTCCATAGATATATGATCCGGACAAACTTTCCAGTGTAGGTCCGCGATAAACATATCCGCCTGTCACCGAAATTCCTTCATCGCGCCCGTATTCCCAAACGGGCATGGTCAGTCCCGATTCATCGCATCCGCTGGAGGGCTCATAGCAGCTGGTCCCTTCCATGATATTCCATCCATAATTTTTGCCTGACTCAATGATATTGATTTCTTCGTAACTGTTCTGTCCTACATCACCAGCCCACAGGCGTTCGGTTTCGGTATCAAAGCTGATGCGCCATGGATTTCTGAGGCCGTTAGCAAAAATTTCTTCGCGATATCCTTCATCATTACCGGCATATGGATTATCAGTGGGGATTGCATAATTTTCGCCATTTTCCTGTCCGTCTACATCAATTCTGAGGATGCTGCCCAACAGGGTACTTAAGTCTTGTCCGTTGCCTTGGGGATCACCGCCGGAACCACCATCGCCTACTGCAATGTAAAGATAGCCATCGGGACCAAACGCCAGCTGTCCGCCGTTGTGATTATTATGAGGCTGGGGAAAAGTCAGTATTTCTTGCTCGGTTGATTCATCTGCTTCGTCGGGATTTTGATCTGAAACCTGGAAACGAGCAATGATCGTCTGAGCGGGATCTGAGGCCGTATAGTTGACGTAAAAGTAGCCATTATTTTCATAGTTTGGATGAAAGGCGAGCCCCAGCAATCCTTCCTCGTTTCCGCGGTCATCCACTCGTTCCCGGATATCTAAGAAGATAGATGTGTTTTCGGTAGAAGATTCGTTGTTGAATACTTGAATAATACCGGCCTTTTCCACCACAAAAAGGCGTCCGCTGTTGTCACCGGCGTGTTGTAGGTCTACCGGCTGGTCAAACGAAAGATTTGGAAATGCATTAACTGTTTGGTACAAAATATTTTGATCCCCGTTGGGATCTTGATTTCCAGTGGGATCGGAGCTTGAGCATCCGAGGGAAAAAATTAGTACAAAAATTATAAGAAAACGCATAATAACTGACAGGTTTTATGAGTGATATGAGGTTCCTTATTTTTTACACTGTAATTGGATGGATTAGTTCCTGACCGTACGTATTACGAATTCAAAGAGGGATGACTAGAGTGGGTATTTCGATCTTAGACTGTAACTATTTAGATCTCGGTTAATTAGAAATGTATCAACGTGCTAAAAAGTTTCTCATATCTAAATAACAACGTCTCTAAAGATACTACTATTTAGGCTACCCATTTAATTTCTGCTCAGATCGTCATGGGGACGTTTTAACGAGTCAGGTATATCCTGTTTTTCATCCCGAAGACGCTGTATATATTGTTGTCGTTTGACAGCGCCACGCCGTATTCCAAAGTAGGAACCTAAAAAAGCCGAAAAAATAACGGTAAGTACAAATACGAGATGTAGTTCTGCCAGCCCCACATCCTTGGTATAGACCCAGAATATGGTTGGCCCGATAGTAAGAAATGCCATAATATAGGCTACGCCACTTGGATTCAGAGCTTTAATTGCAAACCTTCGGCTGATACCAAAATTGAGGTTGAGAAATATGAGTCCAAAGCCAAACAAAAACAGGTAGCCGGTGGTACCTTCGTGGGCAACATATTGAATGAAGCTATTGGATATGATAATGAATAGTAATCCGAAAACAAGAGCGCCGCTAACAAATGCAAAGGTGCGTTGCCAATTGGTCATGGAATAAACTTAGTTATAGGTTAATTGAAAAACTGGAATCAGAGTTAAATATATTCCGTATAAATACGATGCAGAAAATACCAACAAAAAGAGGGGGAAGCTAATTTAGTAGTTGCTGGACATGGTTTCTCTTCGAAGCCAGTTCTCAGGATCTAAATTTTTATTGTTTTCGCGTATCAGGAAAAACAGGCTTTCTCCCTTTGGCGAACCTGAATCACCCGAAAGACCGAGCATATCGCCTTGGTTCAGTACCTCGTTTTTGCTAACCATGACTTCGCTTAAGTTTCCATAAGCTGTGATAAAGCGCCCATGCTTAACAAAGATCATATCGCCATAGCCGGGAACAGGGATTATATTCATGACATATCCGTCGTGTACAACCTCAACCGAGGATTGGGCATCGGTAACAATTTCTACCCCCAGGTTGGGTGTTTTTGTTCCATAAACGGGATGCACTTTATTGCCAAAATGTTCGGCTATTGTTCTGCTATCGACCGGCCAGGGTAGCTCCCCTTTATTTGAGGCAAACCGACTTTCAATTTCTTCCATCTTATTGGAGTCCAGAAAATTATCGAGCTTAATGGGCTCGGAATATTTTTCAATTTCGGCCTCCCGCTTGGCATCATTTTCAATTTTTTTAGCGGCAGCCAGCTTTTTCTGGCGTTCTGCTTCTAATTGACGAAGCTTTTGTTCCTGGGCCTCTCGAATTTCTTCTTCACGACGAATAAGATCTGTTAGCGTGCTGTTGAGGTTGTCTTTTTGTTGCTGAACCTGTTTCAATTTTTTGTTGATCTCTTCTCGGTTCTCTCGTAGCAGTGCTACATTTTTTTCTTGCTGTTCTTTCTTTTGGGCTAGCTTTTGTTTTTCGCTTTTTATCTCTGCCAACACCTCTTCATTTTTTTTCTGTGCTTTAACTAGCTGCTCTTTGGTTTGCTCCAGTTCCCTTTCAGCTTGACGAATTTCCTGAGCTTGCTGCTCACGGTAGTTATTAAATTTCTCAAGATAGAAGGATCGGATCAGCATTTGATTGACAGAGGAAGCCGAAAAGATAAGTGCAAGCTGCGAAGTGCGGCCATGTTTATAGAGATAACTCAGCGTTTGTTTGTAGTTCTCAACCAGTCGCTCTAACTCCGCTCGTTTGGCAGTTAGTGATTCTGTAGTAATAGAAATTTCTTCCTGGATATGAGACTGCTCTTGCTGCAGCTGAGCAAGTTTTTCATCCTGAAGGGCAATGAGCTGCTTTAAGTTTTGGTATTTTTGATATAGTGCTTCGTACTTCTCCTCGGCTTGCTCAAGACGCTGTTCGAATTGTTGAATTTGTTTATTGAGCCGTTCTATTTCGGCACGTGTATTCTTCTGCTTTTCAACAATATTATCTCGCAGCTCTTTAAACTCCTGCATGACAGCGGTCTGTCCAAATAGGAAGTCTGGAGCCAGCAAGAAGCAGGTGATAATCGCTATGAGGCTACATGTTTTTTTCATTTGTAGTAAATGGGAATATCGTCTGGCAACTCTATTTTTAAGGTGTCAAGCTTCGGATTTAGTTCTAATGCTGTTAATTGTAAAGCAATTTTTGATTTACCCCCAGTACCGAATATACTAATTCTACGCGGAAGGGTGAACCCCTTCATTGAAGTATATGCATCATATTCAATTTTTGAATATGGCAGATTGGTTGATGAAGGCTGTACAACTTGCCGTACAGTGTCTGAATTTTTATCAATATATACTTTAGCGCCGGTTTTTAGCTGTAGCTGGTAAAGAGATTCATTTTCAAGGAATTTCTCTACGTCTTCTTCTTTGACTGAATAATTTAGCATATCCAGAATATTGAGCGAGGCCAGTCGGTTTATACGATTCAGGTTTGTTCCCTCTACGGGGACTTTACGAGCATATTTATCGACTTTATTGTAGATGAGAAGCGTATCGCCGTCAGTGAGCAATTGTCCTCCTTCAATGCCCAAGCCATTGCGAATCGTTACCAGGCTTTTTTGTTGATTGCTGGCAAAACGGATGGTGAGACGCTCAGTATTACCCGGTTCGCTGACGATTGCGCGTCCTTTACCTTCGACGGATAGCAAATCATCATTATAATTGGGCAGTTGGTTAATGGTTTGAGAGAGATTTTCTTCTGATGGACGAAAATTGTCGTCAACAAGTTTTTGGGAACTCGAACAGGAAACCATCACCAGGCATAAACATCCCCATAAAAAATTGTGTAGCATATGTCGGTGTGAGTTCACGTTTCGTTCGAAATTTTTTCTTTGAGATGAGTTCTTGTAGAATCCTTTTCGAGTGCTTTTTGCCACCATTTTTTAGCCTTGTCCGGCTTATCAAGTTTAAGTAGAACGTCGCCCATATGTTCCAGTGTCTCGGCGTTGGGATTACCTGACTCAATAGCCTGTTGGATATATTTTCGGGCTTTTTGCAGTTGTCCCTGTTTGTAGTATATCCATCCAACGGTATCCATAAACGAAGTATTGTCTGGGGAAAGTTCTAAAGCCCGAAGCGCTAATTTTTCTGCTTTGGAAAGTTTTCTATTTTGCTGGGATAGATAATAGGCGTAGTTACTATAAATAACAGGATTTTGGGTATCAAGGTCTGTAGCTTTCTGATAGTATTCAAAAGCAGAATCCCAATTTCCAAGTCCGGCATGAGTGTCAGCCAGAGAGCCCAAAATGTTGGCTTTTAGCTCCCGACGTGCGGGGAGGGTGGATGCCTCTGTGAGATATTTTTCCGCATCATCATATTGTTGGGAAGACAAATAAGCGTTACCGAGAATATATAGCAGGATGGGATCTTGTGGGATATTTTGGATTGCCTGTTTACCAGCTTCGATAACTTCGCCAAATTTTCGTTGTTCAAGTAACAGTTGTAGTCGCTGTTGCCAGATGGAATCGTTTGTGGGATTTAGTTCTGTTGCCCGTTCAAGTGCGCGGATAGCGTATTGGGGCTGATCAGTGTTTAAAAAGAAATCTGCCGCTAAGGCATAAGTTTTGCCGGAGTTTGGGGTGCTATGGATAAGCTTTTTAAAGATGTTGTCCACAGTTTGCTGAATCGCAGAATTAGAAGGGTTATTTTTGTATTTGCTGTAAATAAACTGTGCAACTTTCTCCTTGTTTTGGTTGGTAACTGTTGAGTCACCTATAAGAACGGCAAGCGTAGTTTGGGCGCTATCCCATTTGGCCTGGGTTAGATAAATATCGGCAAGGATTATTCGGGATTTGGGATTGTTGCTGTTAACCTGAAGAGCATTTTCGACAACATCACGAGCTTCGTCTGGTTTGTTAAGTTCCAAGTAGTAGTTGCTTAACAGGTGAAGCGTAGAGAGGTTCCCGGGGTCCATCGATCGGATCTTTTCAAGCTCAACAATAGCTGAATCTTTCATATTCAGCTTATTGAAGTTTTTAAGCTTTTCAATTCGTATAGAAGTCATTTCTCCCTTTAGTTGAAGCAGCTTGTTATAAAGAGTGTTCGACTGTTCAAATTTCCCCAATTCAGTATAGGTTTGCGCAAGATCATATATGATGTCAATGTCTTTGGGATGATGAGTTAGGGCATTCCGGAGTTCTTTGGCGGCAGCCTCGTTATTGCCGATGGTCTTGTAAATTTTAACAAGTTGAAGATGGTACCATTTGTTTGCGGGATTCAGAGTTCGAGCTTGTTTACTGTAGTATTCCGCATTTTCCAGATCATTTATTTGCAGGTAGGCATCGGCCAATGCGAAGTTAATTCCGGGGTGATTGGGCAGTTTTACATAGGCCTTGTTTAAAAGGCTGATTGCTTTATCGTAATTATTATTCTCAAAAGCGGCTAATCCATCAATATAGGCAGTTTGTGCTGCGATATGTTCTTGCTCTTCGACCGTTTGATTTTGTGCGGAAATTGAAGATGTGGCAAAAACACATAGCACAACGGTAAAAATATATGCTGATACGACCCGGTTATGTAATAGAATAGTATTCATAAAAACCAACGATTATCTATCCGATAGTATAACAATTTACAACCGGCAGTAGGTAACTCTTTAGGCAATGGTTTTGCGCCAGCCATTCAGACGTTTAAAGGCGTGTTCCATGCGCGATCCATACCAGCTAAACCATTCTCCTTCAACTAATAATACTCGCGCAGCGGGACATGCTTCCTCAATTTGTGCCATGTGTTTTTCCTTAAAGGGATAAGGTTCGCTGCTCAGCAATATAAGATCGGGATTTTGTCTCTTGAGATCATCCAGACTTACTTTGGGATATCGTTTCTGATCCGCAAACACGTTGGGCAATTTCCAGTGATCCATAATATCATGAATGTAGGTATCACGGCCTACTGTCATCCAGGGATCTTTCCAGATGAGATAGGCAGTATTCAGTTTGGAAACTTGCGGACGATCTTTGAGCACCTTTTGAATATTGCTGATCAGATTTTCTGCTTTCTCTGAGGTGTTGAATTTTTTGCCTAGCTCATGAATGGTGATCAGCGCATCTTCGATGGTCGCAATCTGAGTAACGTTCACTTCAAAGTCGTCTGCCAATGCCTTAATATCTTCGGGACGATTTTCCTCTTTATTGGCGATGATATAGTCGGGTTCAAAATCTCTTATTTTATCCAAGCGCGGATTTTTGGTTCCACCGATGATAGGAATTTCTTCTACTTGATCTTTGGGATGTACACAGAATCGGGTTCGTCCTACAAGGTGCTCTTGTAATCCCATGTCGATAACCAATTCCGTAAGGCTTGGAACGAGGCTGATAATACGTTGTGGAGGTGTTGACATGTTTAGATCTTTATTATTTCAAGAAATTGTATATCGAGCACAGAATACTATTTACTTATGATTGGACAAGCTGTCTGATCTACATGGTAGTTAAAATTGACGAACAATACCCTCTACCTGCCGAGCGTAGCTTCCGCCAAACAAATTGGTATGAACCAACAGGGGATATAGGTTGTAGATATCTTTGCGCTGGGAAAATCCTGATGAAAATGGGTAAGTCTCTTCGTATGTACTGTAAAAATTACTTGGAAATCCCCCGAACAGATGAGTGAAGGCCAGCTCTATTTCGCGATGCCCGTAATATACCGCAGGATCATAAATAGTGGCATTTCCATCCTGATCAAAAAAGTAATTGCCGCCCCAGAGATCTCCATGTAATAGACTGGGCGGTTCATCAGGAAAAATATCCGGCAGTTTTTTATACATATTTTTAAAGCTGTTGACAGTATCGGAGCCTAATTTTCCACTATCGGTGGCCATTTGGAGCTGAGGTTCCATACGCTCTTGAATAAAGAAATCAATCCAGTTTTCGTGAGGCGTGTTGGACTGCGGAAGCCGCCCAATGAAATTATCGTGATCCAGTCCATATGCTTCATTGTGATGTTTGTGTAGCTGGGCCAAGGCTTGACCAAAATCACGGGCCGAATTCGGTTTCGAACGACCTTCGGATATAAATTCCTGGAGCAAAAAGCCTGTGCCGTCATCTGTTTCTCCGGTTGTAAGAACAGAGGGGATACGCAGCGATGTATCGGCTGATTTGAGCAGCTCAAGACCTTTTTCCTCAACTATAAACATATGCGGGTCGGCAGAAGTATTCCATTTCAAAAAGCAGATGGCTCCATCATCTAATGTAACTTTGGCGGCTTGATTGATACTGCCACCTGAAACGCGGTTCTGAGAAGCTATTTGCTGACCGGTGGACTGTTGAATTTGCTGTTTAACTGAATTGGGAATCATCTTTGGACATGTGTTTCAAGTTCGTCAAGTAGGGTCTCGCAGCTTCGTTGCACAATTTGGAACACATTTTCAAAGCCTTCTGGTCCACCGTGATAGGGGTCGGGGACTTCACCGTTACCGGGATTCGGATCAAAATCGCGCATGCGGCCTATTTTTTTCTCATGATTTCCATTAGCCATCTGACGCACATTTTTGAGATTTTCATTGTCCATTGCCAAGACAAGATCATAATAATCCAGGTCTGAAGCGTCAAATTGGCGCGCTTTGGAATGGAGCGTAATGCCGTGCTTTTGTGCCGTACGTTGACTTTTGCTGTTGGCCGATTCTCCAATATGGTAAGCAGAGGTACCTGCTGAATCGACTTCAAAATGGTTTTCAAGCTTGCGCTCATTGATCAGATGCTGGAATATGCCCTCTGCGGTTGGACTCCGGCAAATATTTCCAAGGCATACAAAACATATTTTATAGTGATTTTCTCTGGTTATAGGATTTTTTACGGGTATATCCATATTCTAAATACAATTGATTCAAGATCGGTTATGAAGATAGCAGCTATAAAATAATGGCTGAAGACAATAAAGTATAGCGTAAACATTTGCTGCAATTCTAATTTGCAAATTGTTATCGCAATGCTTTTTATAGGTCGCTAACATTGAAAAATACGCCTCAGGATGTGAATTGATGAGCTAAGACTTGTATCTTTGGGGTTCATTTATTTTGATAAGATTTATTCTGAAACTTAAGCTACTGTAAGGTATAGAAAACCCTTATATTAATAGCTTTACAAAAGCCAATAGAGAAGGTATAACGGCCTATATGAGTAAACAATTTGACGAAGTAAAAAGACTAAATTTTTCAAAGCTCGAAGTCGAAACCCTCAAGTGGTGGAAGGAGAACAATATCTTTGAGAAAAGTGTATCCACCCGCGAGGAAGGCATTCCCTTTACCTTTTATGAGGGACCGCCCACGGCAAACGGCAAACCGGGCATTCACCACGTGCTGGCGCGTACGGTTAAAGATATGTTCTGCCGCTACAAAACCCTGAAAGGTTTCCGCGTTGATCGCAAAGCCGGTTGGGATACGCATGGTCTACCTGTTGAAATTGAGGTAGAAAAAGAGCTTGATCTTGAGGGCCGCGAGCAGGTCGAGGAATATGGCATTGCGGAATATAATGAGAAATGCCGCTCCAGTGTTCTCAAATACAAGGATCTTTGGGATAAGCTCACGATGCGCATGGCTTATTGGGTTGATCTGGACGATCCCTATATCACCTTTGACAACGATTATATTGAATCGGTTTGGTGGGCCTTTAAGACACTGCACGAAAAAGGGCTGGTGTACAAAGGATATAAAATTCAGTGGTATTCGCCGGGTAGCGGGACTGTGCTCTCATCTCATGAGGTCGCTCAGGGCTACGAGGAAGTTCAGGATCCTTCTATCTTTGTAAAGTTTAAAGTGGAGATGTCAGAGGACGTATATTTCCTGGCTTGGACAACCACGCCGTGGACAATTATTTCGAATATGGCATTGGCGGTAAATCCTAATCTCGATTACGCCAAAATTAAGCTCTCCGAAGGCGATCGTACTGAATATTATATCATGGCCAAGGAGTGCATCGATGAAGTGATCGATCATGACTATGAGATTGTAGAAGAATATAAGGGCGAAGAATTAGTCGGATGGACCTATGATCCTGTATTCGATTATGCGCTCGAAGAATTTGATAAGGATGATGCATGGAGGGTTGTCTCGGCCGACTTTGTGACAACCGAAGAAGGTACTGGCGTTGTGCATACCGCGCCTGCTTTCGGCGCCGATGACTATGACATGGGTCAGGAACATGACATCCCGTTATTTAACCCTATTGATCAAGACGGGAAATTTACCGACCAGGTGCCCGATTTTGAGGGGCAGTGGTTCAAGGATGCCGACAGTGAAATTGCGCGTGCCATCAAGGATAAGTACCTGATGTACAAGCATGAGACATACGTGCACAACTATCCCCACGACTGGCGCAAAGGTACACCGTTGATGCAGTACCCGGTGGAATCATGGTTTATCAGTACTACTGATGTGAAGGACAAGATGGTTGACTTCAACAAGAAAATTAACTGGAAACCGCCAAGTACGGGAAGTGGGCGTTTTGGAACCTGGCTTGAAAATAATGTGGATTGGGCGGTTTCGCGTCAGCGCTACTGGGGTACGCCAATTCCGCTTTGGGTTAGCGATAAAAATCCCGAGCATGTGGAAGTGGTGGGAAGCATCGAAGAACTTAAGAAGAAAGCCGGCTTGCCTGATGATAAAGAACTTGACTTGCACCGCCCTCATATTGATGATATTACTTGGGAGGGTCCCGATGGCGGAACCATGCGACGTATTCCTGACCTGATGGATGTCTGGTTTGATTCCGGATCGATGCCCTTTGCGCAATGGCATTACCCATTTGAAAATAAAGACAAGTTCAAGGAAAATTTTCCTGCTGACTTTATTGCCGAAGGCGTTGATCAGACACGCGGTTGGTTCTACACCCTGCATGCGCTGGGAACGATGCTTTTTGATCAACCTGCCTATAAAAATGTGGTATCCAACGGACTCGTGCTTGATGAGGACGGCAACAAGATGAGCAAGTCCAAAGGCAATACCGTAGAGCCATTTGAGGTTATACAGGAGTACGGTGCCGATACGGTACGCTGGTATATGATGAGTAATTCTTCGCCGTGGGAAAATCTGCGATTCAGTGAAGATGGGTTGCAGGAAACACAGCGGAAGTTTTTTAATACCATTGTGAATACCTACTCGTTCTTTGCAATGTATGCCAATATCGACGGCTTTACCTATTCGGGTTCACAAATCCCGGTGAGTGATCGCGTGGAGATGGATCGTTGGATAATCTCCCGCATGAACACAACCGTAAAGCTGGTAGATGAATACCTGGATGATTACGAACCGACAAAAACGGCGCGTACCATCGAGCACTTTGTCGATGAACTCAGTAACTGGTACGTGCGACGTAATCGACGCCGATTCTGGAAAGAAGGCAAGAGTCTTGACAAGCAGGCGGCTTATCAAACACTGTATGAATGTTTAGTAGATTTAGCTAAATTAATCAGTCCTATTGCTCCGTTTTTAGGTGAATGGCTGTATCAACGGTTAAATGAAGTGACGGAGGCGGATGAAGAATCGGTACATATTTCATTTTATCCTACGGTAGAAGAAACGGCCATTGACAAACAGCTTGAACATCGAATGGAGTTGGCACGACATATTTCATCGATGGTGTTGAGTCTGCGTAATAAGTTGGAACTTAATGTACGTCAGCCGCTGTCGCGTATAATTCTTCCCATTGATAAAGAAGAAGACCGACAGGCTATAGAATCAGTAAAAGAGATTATTTTAGACGAGGTAAATGTCAAAGAGGTACAGTTTGTGGATGATGATTCCGGGATTGTTCACAAGTCGGCGAAACCTAATTATCCAAAGCTTGGTAGTAAGTTAGGTAGTAAAATGAAGCCTGTGGCATCAAAAGTGGCCGAGTTGACTACCGAAGAGATTACCGAATATGAAGAAACCGGATCTATAGAGTTAGATCTGGGTGAACAAGGTATCGTACAGCTTGGTGAAGATAGTCTCGAGATTATCCGTACCGGTCTGGAAGGCTGGTCGGTTGAAACCGAGAAGGGATTAAGTGTAGCTCTGGATACCGAGCTGACTGAAGAGCTGGTTCAGGAAGGGTTGGCTCGAGAATTTGTCAACCGTATCCAAAATATGCGTAAGGAAGCAGATTTTGATGTAGAAGATCGTATTATTATAGGTTTTGAAGGTTCTGATGAACTTGAAGAAGCAGTAACTGCGATGAAAGATTATATTAAAAGTGAAACTCTGTCAGAGGAAATTTCATCCGAAAAATTAGAAGTATCAGATTTTGTAAAAAGTTGGGAGATTGGCGACAATGAATCAACTATTTCTATTCGAAGAAACCCTAATTAAGAAAGTGAGCTAATATGGCATCATCAAAAAATGAAAATAAAGATACAGAGCGCGTTTCCCCTTATTCTGATGAAGAGTTGGAATATTTCAAAGATATTATCTTGAAAAAACGCGAAGAGGCTGAGCGAGAGCTTGAATCGCTTCAAAGTACCTTGCGTGACAGCATGGAAAATGCTAGCGATGAGTCCGCATATTCGTTCCACATGGCTGATGCCGGGACAGATGCCCAAGAGCGTGAAAAAACGTATATGCTTTTTAATAGAACAAAGAAATTTATTCGTTACCTGGATGATGCGTTAACGCGGATCGAAAATAAAACTTATGGTGTTTGCAAAGTAACGGGTAAGAAAATTTCTAAGGGCAGACTTGAAGCTGTGCCCCATACCCAGCTTAGCATTGATGCAAAACTTAAGCGTAAATAGTTTTTCAGTTGGATAGAAGCAAAATAACAGCCTTGTCAGCCCCGGCACTGATCGTCATTATTTTGGATCAGATCAGCAAGCATTGGATTCGCCTTAATCCACAATGGCATTATGCTGATCTTATTCCAGGGTGGCTTACGTTTAACTATACCCAGAATCCGGGTATGGCACTGGGGATGCGCTGGGCTTCGACGGAAGTGATCAGCGGAATTGCTATTTTGGCCACTATCGCTATTCTTTCGTATGTGCTTTATAATCGAGAAGACGCTACCATAGGGTATCTTCTTTGTATGGGGTTAATACTTGGTGGAGCCATAGGTAATATTATTGATCGCCTAATTATGGGATACATCGAATCCTACGGTGGCTTACTTGAGGGACATGTAATCGACTTTATCCATTTCAATCTAAGGATTAGCGGATATCCCGTTTTTCCGTACATTTTTAATGTAGCAGATGTCGCTATCAGTACTGCTATTATTGCCATGTTGGTGTTCCATAAGCGGATTGTTCCCCAAAATTTGTCAGGAACAAAACAGCAAGACCAATCAAGAGAAGCTGATATTCAGCGTTCTGTAGAAGGGTAGTTTTTCAAGGGAGAAAGGAGAGATGCTAAGGTAGTTCGTATAAATCAGCTAATATTATTCCTCCGTAACAATACTGTCAATAAAGTCAGGGCTGTGGGGATCCAACTCATCGAGTTTTAGATCGTGTCCCATTTTGTCGCGCTTGGTTTTTAAGTATTTGGCATTTTCGGGATAGGCACCGACTTCGATAGGTACGCGTTCAACCATCTCAAGTCCAAAACTTTTGAGGCCTACGCGCTTAACGGGATTATTAGTCATCAAACGCAATTTTGAAATGCCCAGCGATCGCAGGATCTGTGCTCCAACGCCGTAGTCTCGAGCATCAGGTTCAAACCCAAGTGCTTCGTTGGCTTCAACGGTATCTAATCCCTCTTCTTGTAATTTATATGCTTTTAGCTTGTTTACTAATCCAATGCCACGGCCTTCCTGATTCATATAAAGAACTACACCGTTCCCCTCTTCTTCGACCTGAAGAAGCGCCTGATGCAATTGCTCTCCACAATCACATCGTTTGGAGCCAAAAATATCTCCGGTCATACATGAGGAGTGGACTCGTACTAGCACCGGATCATCTTCATCCCATTCTCCCTTGGCCAGTGCCAAGTGATGATCGCCGGTAAGTCGTTCTTGAAAAGCATGGAGTTGAAAATCGCCATATATAGTGGGTAGATTTACATCTACCACCTTGCGTACCAGCGATTCATTCTGCATACGATAGGAGATCAGATCTTTAATGCTGATCAATTTCATATCAAACTCATCAGCAATGTCGACCAGATCGGGCAATCGTGCCATCGCTCCGTTATCTTTCATAATTTCGCATATGATACCCGCCGGTTGTAAATCAGCAAGACGGGCCAAGTCGATAGCTGCCTCGGTATGTCCGGCGCGACGTAAAACGCCGCCCTCCGTACCAATTAATGGAAATATATGTCCGGGACGTCGGAAATCACCGGGTTTTGCATCCCTTTTAATCATCTCTTTAATAGTGTTGGCGCGATCACTGGCAGAAATTCCGGTAGTGGTCAGCTCTTTGTGATCGACCGAAACTGTAAAAGCAGCCTCATCGGGATCAGCACCCTCAGTAACCATATAATCAAGATTGAGGGAGTACGCCTTTTCGCGCGTAATGGGTACGCAGATAAGTCCACGGCCATATTTGGCCATAAGATTAACAGCTTCGGGCGTCACCTTTTCCGCCGCCATGACAAAATCGCCTTCGTTTTCGCGATCTTCGTCGTCGGCCACAACGACCATGCGTCCTTCTTTAATATCTTCGATAGCGTCTTCTATACTATCGAAGTTGATATCTGCGCCCATAATGAAACTCTGGAGACTTAATTAATCTTGATTGGGGTTTACATCCGAAATGGAGCTTTTTTGAAAACGTGCTTTAACACCTTTATCAATTTCAGCAAGTACAGTGTCTTCATCAACAGTGGTTACCTTGGCAATCATTCCACCGGAAGTCACAATTTTGTCTCCTTTTTCAATATTGTCAACCATTTCTTGAAGCTCTTTCTGTCGCTTCGTTTGTGGTCGGATGATAAAGAAGTAGAAGATGGCAAAAATAGCTCCCAAAAAGATGAGACTTGACCAGCCTCCTCCACCGTCAGGAGAACCCATTAATAATAGTGCAATATTTAACATGAAATAACTTGTTTAATTACTATCAACGTATTTAAAAGAGTGTACAAAGATAGTATTTTTGGCGGCTTGCTCCAATTTTACGGAATAACTTAAATATCGTCCTAGAAATAGGGTTTGATAGATTTATGCTGCTATTATTACTTTATCTTATTACAGATATTGATGCTAATCCTGATGAAATTTCTTGTCATCTTTAGCATACTTTTTCAAGATATCTGCCGGGGTAAATCGCGGTCCATGTTCCTGTTCAAACTTTTCCAATCGTTGAACAATTTCTCCTGCACCTTCCCGGTCGATATATCGGAACGGTCCGCCAAGGAAAGGAGGAAAGCCCAGACCGAGAACAGCACCCAGATCGCCATCTGTAGGATCACGCAGAATATCTTCCTGCAGGCACCAGGCCGCCTCGTTTACCATCGTTAGCGTCATGCGCTGCTGTACCGGGTGCCTATCCATGGATTTGCGACCACTTCCGCCAAAGTATTGGTAAATCTCTTTATTGGGATCAGTTTTCTTCGTTTTTCCATTTTTCTCCTCGTACTTATAAAAGCCCTTCTTATTCTTTTTGCCCTTATAGTCGTCTTCAAAAAGCTCCGTCGGTTTTTTACTGGGATGAACACCGCGTTCGGCAAAAAGGTCGCTAAGCACTTCGGTGATATGTGCTGCAACGTCGATCCCTACTTCATCAAAAAGGGCGGCAGGTCCCACGGGAAAGCCAAACTGTTTCATATGTTCATCAAGCTCTTTTATAGAAATGCCTTCCTCAAGTAGCATGAGCGCCTCATTCATAAAGGGCGCTAATATTCGAGTGGTATAAAAGCCAGGTCCGTCGTTGACTACGATTACATGCTTGCCTTGTCGGATCCCTACTTTCCGTGCAGTAGCGGTAACCCAGTCGGCCGTTTTATCAGTAGTGATAATTTCGAGCAAAGGCATTTTGGGTACCGGCGAAAAGTAGTGCATGCCAACAACCTGTTCGGGCTTACGCGCTGCTTCGGCAATTTTACTGATTGGCAGGGAAGAAGTGTTAGAAGCAAAAATATAATCTTCGGGCGTATTTTTTTCGACCTCTTTTATAATCGATTGTTTGAGATCCAAATCTTCAAACACAGCCTCAATGACGAGTCCTACATTTTCAAAACCATCATAGGTGGCCGTAGGTGTAACATGACTTGCAATGCGATCGCGTTCAAACTCAGAGATAATTCGTTTCTTACGCTTCTTGTCGAGGTTATCCCAGATCGATTTTTTTCCTTTTGCAGCCTGTTGTACTTCTTGGTCCTTTAATAAAACACGATAGTCATTATTGGCACTTACGTCTGCAATACCGGATCCCATAAGGCCGGCTCCCAGCACGCCAATTTTCTGGATTTCTTTTGCCTTCTCTTCATTGGGATTTTTCTTCGCACCCTGCATCGCGAAAAAGAGGTTGACCATGGCTTCCGATTCCGGAGTTGCTGCCAGCCGCCCAAAGTTTTCAGACTCAAGTTTCAAACCTGCCTGCAGGCCGTTTTCGTATCCCTCCTGAACGCAGTCGATAATCTTTTCTGGGGCGGGATAGTTACCCTTACTTTCTGACTTTGCTCGTTTGCGCGCTTGCGAATAGATAATCTTGCGAAGGGGGCTCATGCCCTCCATCAGCTGATGGACAAGGCTACGCTTATCTTCCCGCTCAAACTTACCGCTGTTGATTTTGCCCACTGCTTTTTTCGCTGCTGTTAGAACTGCATCGCGATGCGTAAGCTCATCTACCAATCCCAATTTATAGGCCTTGCGCGGATAAATATTTTTACCGGTAAGCATGTAAGTGAGCGCATTTTGTATACCAATCAGGCGGGGAAGACGCTGTGTTCCTCCACCTCCCGGAAGAAGGCCCAATTTTACTTCAGGTTGACCCATGACCGTATCAGAGTGTTCAGAGGCAACCCGATAATTGCAGGCCATGGCCACTTCCAAGCCTCCGCCCAGACAGGATCCGTGAATAGCAGCGACTACCGGTTTGGGATAGTTCTTGAGCTGCAGCAGCAACCGGTTTCCCCGCTGACTTAAATCCATAATTCCCTCAGGAGCATTCTTGTTTTTAAGCATTTCTACATCAGCGCCGGCAATAAAATTATTTTTCTTCCCACTGACCATTATGATTCCCTCAATATCATCGGGATTCGTATTTTCGAGCAGGTCTTTAACTTCTGAGATCAACTCTTCGGTAAGCTTATTTACTTTTGAGTCGGGTTGATCCAGCGTTACAACTAAAATGTCGTCTTGTATTTCCGTGTTTAGATAACTCATAAAATTATGACTGAGTAGTTATTAAAAGTCTTGATGTTAACCGTCGAAGCGTTCCAGAATGATCGCATGTCCCTGTCCTCCGGCTGCACATGCCGCAACGAGTGCAAGCTCACCATCTTCTTGATGCAGCCGATTAGCTGCCGTTGTTACCAGACGCGTGCCCGTAGCGCCAAACGGGTGTCCCAGTGAAAGCGAGCCGCCCCAGCAGTTAAATTTCTCCATCGGGATGTCGCCAACCTTTTTATCGCGCTGCAGGTTTTCTTTGGCAAACTTATCAGAATTAAGTGCCTTAAGGACCGTTAGAATTTGTCCGGCAAAAGCCTCATGGAATTCAAAAACATCGATATCCGAAAGTTCGAGTCCCATCATATTCAAAACCTTTGGCGTAGCATAAGCGGGTCCAAGCAAGAGTTCGTCTTCCGGGTCCTGGGCTACATAAGTATATGCTTTGAGAATAGCTTTGGGTTTTAGTCCGCGATCCAGCGCCTCCTGTTTCTCCATAATGATAGACGCCGAAGCCCCGTCGGTCAGTGCCGAGGAATTGCCTGCCGTTATGGTACCGTGCGGCTTAATAAATGCGGGAGATAATTTTTGGAGCTTATCCATCGAAGTATCCTCACGGTACGTGTTGTCATGTTCTATGGAATCGAAATCGGGAGGGACCGCAGCGGGTAATAGCTCTTTGTCAAGCCAACCTTCATTTGTGGCTTTGGCCGCAAGCTGGTGAGATCGAAGCGCGTATTTATCTTGATCTTCCCGGCTTATTCCAAAACGGGCAGCCATCTTATCACAACTTTCACCCATGGTTTCGCCTGTAGAAAACTCTGATATTGATGGAATCTCGGGCAACAGATCAGAAGGACGAAGTCCCTTGAAAAACTTCAGGAAATCGCTCAATGATTTATACTTTCGGGCATCGAGCAGCTTTTGACGGAATTTTTTTCGAAATCGGATAGGGATATCACTCATCGTTTCTGTTCCCCCGGCCAGGATTATTTTTGATTGTCCCGACCGAATAAGTTCAACGGCACTGGTAATTGCTTGGTTGGATGAGATACAGGCCTGGGTTACGGTGTGCGCCGGAATGTTGTTGGGAATGCCGGCACCCAGTGCCGATTCACGAGCGACGTTACTGGTGTTTACATCCTGAATAACCGTACCCATGATAACCCGGTCAAGGTCGTCACCGTTAATAGGGGCACGGCCGATAAGGCCTTCAATGGCCATGCGACCCAGATCGTAAGCCATCAGTTTTTTGTACCCGGTGCCTGAACGTTGAAAAGGAATGCGCCCGCCGTCAATAATTACCGCTTCGAAAGGTGCGTGGTTTTGTGGTTGATCTGCCATAATAAAAATGTTGAGATGAGAACCAACGAATATGTAATTACGACTAAGATGGTTGAATCAAAATCGTAAGTCAAGCATTAACTTAACACTGTTAACCTAATTATAGTTTTCTGTTACCAAAGGTTCAATAAATTGTTTTGCGAGGTAATAGAATATCCGTATATTTGTGCTCTCTCAAATGGGCGCTTAACTCAGCGGTTTAGAGTGCTTCCCTTACAAGGAAGAAGTCGCAGGTTCGAATCCTGCAGCGCCCACTCAAACCCTTGTAGGTCGTTGGCTTGCAAGGGTTTTGTCATTTTAAGAGACACTATTAATGTAGCTTGCCTTTCTTGAATAGTTGTCATGATGCTTTTTCCAGAAGTGAGATTTATGGTTAAAAAATGCAAGCCTGAGTATAAATCCTAAATGGGATTTAATAACCATAAAATGAAAAGAATTAGGAAAGGGCTAATGATAGTGATCAGTAGTCCAAGGAAACGAAAATCGGGCTGGTTCAAATATTTTGTAGAATAGATTAAAGCATTGGGAGGAGTAGAGATAGGCAGTAGTAGGGCCGTGGAAGCAGAAAATCCCAATGCCACGACCATGAGCAATACGTAGTCCGGGGATACAAGGATGGCACCGAGCGGAATCAAAATACTGGCTGCAGCAGTATTGCTCATCACATTAGAAGTCAGGCTCATCATAAAAGTCATCATTAAAATAGTAGCAAGGGGATTACCTAATACCGGGATTTTTTCGACCATCCAGGCTGCTAGTCCGGAATCATTAATAGTTATGCCCAGCGTCAGACCGCCTGCTACCAATATGAGAGTATCCCAGGGAATCCATTTAATTTCTTCGGATTGAATGATACCCGAGGCAGTAAATACAACAATCGGAATCAGAGAAATAACCGCTACAGGTATATTATGGATGGCGGAAGTCATCCACATCCCAATGGTAATTATAAAAGTGCTAACAACAATAATTCTGTTTTCAGTGGTATTGCGATCGGCCAGTTCCTGCGGTGCTGATTCTTCTTTTAAGATAAGGTCTATCTGTTGAAGATCGGTTTTGAATTGTTTCTTGAGTACAAACCAAGAGAGAAGTATAAGAAAAAGCGCAGTGGGGATCCCTGAGATCATCCAATCGATAAAGGTAAACTCGTAGCCTGCTGATTGTAGAATTCCCAGTGCGATGGCATTGGGAGAACTACCGATAACGGTACCAATACCTCCTGTTGTTGCGGCAGCGGCAATACCCAATAACATTGCTTTTACAATTGGTTCCTGCTTTCCGTACTGTTTCACAAAGGGCATGACGATTGTCAACATCATTGCGGCAGTAGCCGTATTTGATATAAACATGCTCAACACACCTGTGGTTAGCATGATGCCCATTAAAAGATGATAGGGACGGTTTCCGAATTGCCGGATAATCAGCCTGGAAAATTTGCGATCGAACTTAGTAATCTGTGCACCGAAGGCAAGAATAAAGCCGCCAAGAAGAATCCAGATCACGGGACTCGACCAAGTATTTACGTACTTTTCCCAGTCTTGAGAGATCTCAAAAGGGCCGGGACTTTCGAGGAAAAAGACAGCCAGTCCAATTACCAGAAAGCTTACGGCGAATGGGGGAATAGCTTCAGAAATCCAGAGGGCTGCTGCAACTAACAAGATAAAAAGAGCGTGCTGAGCCGAAGGGGCAAGACCAGACGGGCTAAAAAAGTAAACAATGCCGATACAGCTGAGGATGGTAAGTGTAAGAACCGATAAGTTTCTTGTGACCGGCCATTTTAGTTTTTGAATATAGTTGTAGGCCGCTGCTCGGGAATCAGAGAAAGAAAGTTGTTTTAATCTATTTAAGATTCGGATTTTTTGCATATCGCATAATCGTTATTATCAAGAGCCAACTGTGAGTTAACCTCTGATGGTAGAACTTTTTGAATCTAAAGTAAAAGAGTGGTAATTATTAATTGTTTTCTATTTTAAATTCTATGAAATAGAATCCAAATAATACTAATCCGTTTTGTAATGTACAGCCAGAATGTAGATTAGTGATAATCCGGTTATCAACGAACTATTGCAATATCCTCGTTAAACTGCTTTATTAGAAATCGAAAGGAAATGTTTTGCCCCCTTTTATCGTTATGTAACAAAAAGAACTAAAGCCTTTTTATTTATGCCTGAGAAGATAGAGAAGTTTGAAGAGATGATTGAAGACCCCACCGCGCATCAGCTAAAAGCTTATTACGATGCCAAAGAAAAAGCTTGTGTTGATGCCATGAAATCCACGAAATCAAAAAATCCACATAATAAAGGCTCAAATCTGGCAGATTTTTGGGATTATGTTTATAAGCAATTTTATGAAATACAATAATTGATAAGTTTATTTTATCATATTTTCCCAAAAGCTTGCAGTATTTACTGCAAGCTTTTTTTATATGGTATTTCCATTAAAATATTCCAATAGTGGTAGTTGGTATGGACATTATTTTATAAGTTAGATTATATCGTATTTGTATAATACTGGAAAAGGTTTAAAAGTAAATTAGATATGGACATTAAGTTTGTAAATAGAGAAAAAATTTATACTTCAAAGAAAAGATCTTCGAAGTTTAAGCCTCTGTTGGAAGCTCTTGATCAGCTTGAAGTTGGTGGCGATGCCATTGAAATAGATTACAAAAATGATAAAAGTGTAAATTCTATGCGAACGGCAGTTTATCAATATAATCAGAAAAAGGGAGTTAAAATTAAGAGCGGTAAGGATTCAAAGAATAAAAAAATCTATTTCTACAGAGAACGATAGCAATGCTGATCACCGTTGTAGGTGTACAACAGTTTTTCAATTCTGATATTTTTTATGGAAGATCTTTCGTCCGTCGATACAAGTCTGATGCAGAAAGAGGTATTGGAGGGATTGTCGAAACCTCAAAAGCGGTTACCCAGCAAATATTTCTATGATACAAAGGGGTCAGATCTGTTTGAGCAAATTACCCGTCTTGATGAATATTATTTGACCGATTGCGAAAAGGAGATACTGCAAAACAATATAAAGGAGATATCAGATCGCATTGGCCCGGAAGTGATGCTGATAGAACTGGGAAGCGGTAGCAGCTATAAAACCCGGTTTTTGCTCGAAGAATTGACAGATTTATCAACATATATTCCGGTCGATATTTCAGAAGAATTTTTGCTAAAGAACGTCAATCAGCTGCGACTGGAATACCCCAAAATATCTATCATTCCCGTCTTTGCAGATTATACCTCCCACTTTGAGCTGCCGGTCTCCGAAAATTCGAGTCAGAAGCAGGTCGCATTTTTTCCGGGATCAACCATCGGTAATTTTGATCCAGAAGAAGCTTGGGCATTTTTGAATAACGTAGCCGATATTACTGCCGAAGATTCTGAAATGCTTATAGGCGTGGATTTGAAAAAAGATACCGATGTGCTGCAAGCGGCCTACAATGATCAGCAGGGAATTACAGCCCAGTTTAACAAAAATATATTGATGCATCTAAATCGAGTACTGGATGCCAATTTTGATATCGAACAGTTTAGGCATAAAGCATTTTATAATGAAGACGCCGGACGTATAGAGATGCACTTGGTATCATCCCAAAAACAAACGGTGATTATTGGTGACAAAACGATAGATTTTGAAGAAGATGAATCTATCCACACCGAAAATTCTTACAAGTATAGCCTTGAGGAATTTGAGGAGTTAGTTGCCGACTGGTACTCGGTAGAGAAGGTTTGGACGGATGAGAAGGACTATTTTTCGCTTCAGTATTTGATTAAAAAGTAAGCTGTTATGGATAAAGTAGAACCGGGCCCCGGACAAGAATCAGTGTGGGATTATCCACGTCCGCCTAAGCTGGAGGACTGTGATGAGCGCATTCGGGTAGTTTTTAATGGAAAGACAATAGCAGATACAAATGATGCCAAACGTGTGTTGGAAACAAGTCATCCGCCGGTCTATTATATTCCTCAAAAAGATGTTGTAATGGATTTTTTGCAGCCGTTGCCAGATACTTCCTATTGTGAGTGGAAGGGACAGGCTAATTATTTTGATGTTACGGTAAATGGGGAAAAAGCAAATAAGGCGGCTTGGTGTTATCCGGAACCGACCCAGCGTTTTGAGTCAATAGCGCATTATCTGGCATTTTATCCCCAGAAAATGGAGGCCTGTTTTGTAGGAGATGAAAAGGTGGATGCCCAACAGGGCGGTTTCTATGGAGGCTGGATAACAACTAATATTGTTGGGCCGTTTAAAGGAGGGCCGGGCAGTATCGGCTGGTAAAAGAAAGACCAAAGGAAGTATGATTCGATTTTTTAGAAACAATACAGAAGAGGAATCAAGCCGATCTTGGGGCTTTGTAGTAATGGTTGTTGCTATCGGGCTAATTGTGGGATCTTTTTTGGTACAGGTGGCCATGGGATTATGTCCTGTTCCATAGAGAAAGTATTATTAGAGATGCTTTAAAGGCCTGTACTCAACTTTTGTTTTAGATGACAATTATTGTAGTATTTTGAGGTATTCATAGCCCTCAATAAAGGTTATCTCATCCATGATCCGGCTTCAAAATGTTACCAAAACGTTCAATAGCGATACGACGGCCGTTGATAATATTTCATTTCATGTTAAGGAGGGAGAGACGTTTGGGCTTGTTGGCACCAGTGGTTGCGGAAAAACGACCACGCTGAAAATGATCAATCGGCTGATCGAACCCACATCAGGAACCATTACTATAAACGGCAATAGTATCACTTCTCAAGAGCCCCAGAAACTGCGCCGTAATATCGGATATGTGATTCAGGATGTGGGGCTGTTTCCGCATTATACGATTGAGCAAAATATTTCTACCGTGCCGAAATTACTGGAGTGGAATGAGCGCAGGGTACAATCACGCAGTGAGGAACTTTTGGAAATGGTTGGGTTATCTCCTGAAATTTTCTCCGAACGGTTTCCCGAATCGCTAAGCGGGGGACAGCAGCAGCGCGTGGGATTGGCCCGAGCCCTGGCTGCCGATCCGTCGATTATACTTATGGACGAGCCGTTTGGCGCCCTTGATCCCATCACAAAGAGACAAATTCGAACAGAAGTCAGCAAACTGTTCAAACAGATCAAAAAGACCATTGTGTTAGTTACGCACGATATATTTGAGGCGTTTGAAATGTGTGATCGCTTATGTCTGCTTGATGAGGGCAAGATGCAGCAGATTGGAACGCCAAAAGAACTACTCTTCCATCCGGCAAGTGATTTTGTTGATTCCTTTTTGGCCTCGAACCGATTTCAGCTGGAGCTATTGAGCATAACGATTTCTAACATATTAGAACTTAAAGAAAACTCAGAGCTGTATTGGAGTCCGCCATCGGAAAAGGACCAGCAAGATGATATTCAAGCAGACAAATCACTTTATGAGATCCTTGAAGAAATGGAGCAGCGTAACCACGAAAATGGGGCTATTATCCACCGTATTGACGGACGGGTAGCGGATTCCCTAAGCTTTAGCGACCTTCTAAATCGTTTTCAATCCTATAAAAAGGATCTGAAAATAGGAGGTGAAGATGGTTGATTTCTGGAACTTTGTTATTACCAATCACGCAGAACTTCTTGACCAGACCGGAGAGCACGTCGGACTTACGTTTGTGTCATTGCTTATAGCAGTGATTATTGGTATTCCGTTAGGGGTCATTGCCACCCGTTTTAAGAGTATATCCAGCCCGGTTTTGGGAGCCGTTGGAATTATCCAAACCATCCCCAGCATTGCTTTATTGGGATTTATGCTGCCACTGCTGGGTATTGGCGCATTGCCAGCAATCGTGGCGCTGTTCCTGTATGCGCTGCTTCCCATTGTTCGCAATACGTACTCCGGAATTGAAGAAGTGGAATCGTCGGTGAGAGAATCGGCGCGTGGAATGGGGATGACCGGCGGACAAATTTTGCGCAAGGTTGAGCTGCCGTTGGCTTCGCCGGTAATTTTTGCGGGCATCAGAACTGCAACGGTGATTAATGTGGGAGTGGCTACGCTCTGCGCACTCATTGGGGCGGGAGGATTGGGAGAGTATATATTTCGAGGTATCGCGCTAAATAACTCAGTGATGATTATGGCCGGTGCCTTGCCCGCTGCGTTGTTAGCTTTGGGATTTGATTTCGTGCTGGGACTGGTTGAGCGAAATATTTCCACGCTAATGAAACCGCTCAGCTACGGATTGGCCGTGGTTGTGATTTTTGTCTCCCTCTATTCTGTGTCGACCGTGTTTAGCGAAGATCAGTTACGTATCGGGGTGCCGCCCGAATTTTTGGAGCGGGCCGATGGATTCGATGGGCTTCAAAAACATTATGACTTCGATATGCCGGTGGTAGAAATGAATGCCTCGCTGATGTACGAAGCCCTGCAGAATGGTCGCGTAGATGTGGCGGTAGGCTATTCTACCGACGGACGGATTGAAGCTTTTGATCTTAAAGTATTGGAGGATGACAAACGTTACTTTCCGCCCTATGAGTGTGCACCTGTGGTGAGGCAGGACTTTGCTCAACAGAATCCCGATATATTACAGGCGATAAATAAACTGGCTGGAACCATCGATACTGAAACAATGATCCGTCTGAACAGTGCTGTAGATCACAAGGGAAAAGATGAACGGACTGTTGCCGAAGAGTTCTTACATCAAAAAGGATTTGAAACCGACATCAATCGCCAAGGAGATCCCGAAATGCTCATCGGGGGCAAGCTACAGACCGAGCAGTTTATTCTGGGGCATATGTATCGCATTCTTATCGAGAACTATACCGACCTGGATGTAGGATTGCGTCTTGGATTAGCGGGGACCCAAATTGTGTTTAATGCTTTGCTTAATGATGAAATTCAGCTTTATCCTGAGTATACGGGAACCGGACTGCATGTTTTATTAGAGCCTGTTGAGTCAACCATAGATAGTTTAGGAAATAATGCTCAAAAGGTGTACCGCTATGTAGCGAATGAATCCCAACAGCAATTTGACATCCGATGGCTCGAGCCGGTTGGATTTGAAAACACCTATGTTTTACTGATGCGGAGCAAGCAGGCTGAAAAATTGGGAATCGAGACCATCAGTGATTTAGCAAGGTTTTTAAATCAGTAATAGTTTCGATTTGTTACAAATATATGTTCGGCTGAATATATTCTTAATTCCCTATTTTCAATTTATAATTGCCCCTAATCACGCATCAGCTTTTTGTACTGTACCCGCTCGGGGTGATATTTAGAACCCAGCCGTTGTTCTCGATTCTCTTCGTACTCTGAGTAATTTCCTTCAAACCAATAGACCTGGCTGTTGCCTTCAAAGGCAAGCATATGCGTGGCAATACGATCCAGGAACCAGCGGTCGTGCGAAATGATGACGGCGCAGCCCGCAAAATCGAGCAGGGCTTCTTCCAATGCCCGAAGGGTATGCACGTCCAGATCATTTGTCGGCTCATCAAGGAGCAGTACATTGGATTCCTGTTTTAGCATCTTGGCCAAATGAACGCGGTTGCGCTCTCCACCCGAAATCTCGCTGCACCGTTTTTGCTGATCACTTCCACTGAAGTTAAATCGCGCAGTGTAGGCGCGTGAATTAATATCCCGGTTACCAAGCTTGATAGTATCTTTACCGCCCGAAATTTCCTCCCAAATGGTTTTTGCAGGATCAAGCGGGCGATCTTGATTCACATATCCCAGTTCCACGCTTTCGCCCACTTCGATGCTTCCGCTGTCCGGTTTTTCTTCTCCGGTAATCATTTTAAAGAGGGTGGTTTTCCCTGCACCGTTGGGACCAATAACGCCCACAATGCCGCCCGGAGGGAGACTGAAGTTCATCTCTTCAATAAGCAGTCGATCATCATAGCCCTTCGACACATCATTCGCTTCGATTACCTTGTCGCCCAGTCGGGGTCCGGCAGGGATAAAAATCTCCATATCTTCGCGCTGCTTTCGGCGTTCTTCGGAAAGCAGTTCCTCGTATTGATTAATACGTGCCTTGCTCTTGGAGCGTCGCCCTTTGGGATTTTGCTGAATCCACTCAAGCTCTTTTTGCAGCGTTTTCTGTCGCTTAGATTCCTGCTTTTCTTCCTGTTCCAATCGTTTTTTCTTTTGATCGAGCCATGAGCTGTAGTTCCCCTCAAACGGAATGCCTTCGCCCCGATCGAGCTCCAGAATCCATCCCGCTACATTATCAAGGAAATAGCGATCGTGCGTTACGGCAATGACTGTGCCCTCATAGCGGTCCAGATGTTGTTCAAGCCAAGCTACCGATTCGGCATCGAGGTGATTCGTGGGTTCATCCAACAGTAAAACATCCGGCTTTTTTAACAGCAATCGGCACAGTGCCACGCGGCGTGCTTCACCGCCCGAAAGTACTTCCACGGAGGTATCGCCGGGAGGGGTACGCAGGGCATCCATCGCCTGATCCAGCTTACTGTCTAAATCCCAGGCTCCAAGATGTTCAATCTTCTCCTGCAGCTTTTCCTGTTTTTCGATAAGCTTTTCAAAATCGGCATCGGGATCACCGAAAGCGGCATTTACTTCTTCGTATTCAGCCAGCAGATCGATCTGCTCCTGCACTCCTTCTTGTACAATTTCTTTGACTGTTTTATCAGGATCGAGCTTGGGTTCTTGGGGCAACATTCCAAAAGTGATGCCTTTATTGCGTGATATTTTGCCCTGGTATTCTTCATCGTTGCCGGCAATAATATTTAGCAGGGTACTTTTTCCTGATCCATTGTTGCCTAAAACGCCGATTTTAGCTCCGTGGAAAAAGGAGAGGTAGATGTCCTTGAGAACATAATTATTGGGTTTGTAAACTTTGCTTACGCCCTCCATCGAAAAAATAATTTTTTGATCGCTCACGCTATCTGGAATTTTAAATTAGGAATTAGAACTATAGAGTGGATATAACTTCCGCTTATTTTCAACCCCTAATATAAGGATAATGTGTGGGGAGTTAATAGAGAAAAATTTCTTAAAATATCCTTTGTGTTAGAGATTTGCGCTCTTCTTTTTTTTAGTGCAAAAAGTGAAACAAAACGTATCGGTGAGAATTATATCACTGATTACTTTCCGCCTTTTGGCTTGATTCAAAAGGTTCGTAAAAGATCAAGGCTGAGAATTATGAAAGCAACTCCGAACGACCGTCTGTCGCATTTTAACATTCCTATTTCTATCCTATCTATTAGTGCGGGAGGTACCGGTACGAAATACGCTGTTTCGTCTAAAGTTCTCCGTTCTGGATTCTAAGGCCCAAACGATCCTCTTTAAAAAGAATTAGTATCCTATATTTTGGAGAAGGAATTTTGGTGTCCATTTTTTGTCACCAAAAAATAGACGAAAAAAGTGCTGGGGGAATCGTAGATTTTGTTCTATATAGAATGTTAACTCATTAGTAGTTTTGAAACGCGAAGAAGTTTCTAAGTATCTTTCTCGCGATTCGCCCCAGACCCCCAATAGAAAAATTCCTGATTAGAATTTCTAATGCTATCCTTTAGATTTCTTCGGTATTGTAGTTATAAGTTAATTTCTTACCCGCTCCGTTAAGCCCTTTAAGAAATACCGCAGAATCTGATCGCCGCATTCGCGGTAGTTATCATGCCCCTTACGACGGAAAAGAGCACTCATCTCGTGCTTGGATATCGAAAATCCACCCCGCTCGAGGGTATCATGCATATCTTTTTCACGCAGTTTAAATGCTACCCGAAGTTTCTTAAGCACCATGTTATTGGTGACCGGTGTTTTGATAGGTCGCGGCGGATGTTTTTTACTCTTGCCTCGCTTGTGATAGATGAGTCCATCTAAAAAATGAGCCATAAGTACGTGACCGCAATCTTCTCCCTTCTCATCATCAGGCAGATCCTGACTCTTAAAAATATGGGCTACCTCACCTCGTTCGGGTTTGTATCCTCGAAGCTTGAGAATATTTGCTATCTCAATATCATTAAGATCCAGCATGTAGCGGATACTTTGGATGACGTCGTCGTTTCTCATGAATTATATAGAATAAGATGGGAATTGCAGATCAATATTGTGCCTAAAGATAGGGTTTTGGGCAGGACTTTCGAATTATGACGGGCAAGAATTTGCACTCAATGGAATAAAAGCCTACTTATTGAAACGAACGAAGGTTTTAATTTCTTAAGAAATACGAAGCAAAGTTATAACATGTTTTTGAAGTTTTGTTTATTGTTATTTCCTGATCAACATAATTAACTGGTGATTGTGTATGGATGAACAAACTCCGGGAGAAGCAACGCTGCAAGAGCAGGTTGAAGAACGAGAATCCACCGTTCAGCAAAAATACGGTACGTTTGGCGGGGTATTTGTTCCAACCTTACTTACCATTTTGGGCGTTATCTTATTCCTGCGTCAAGGCTGGGTGATCGGGAACGCCGGGCTACTGGGCGGATGGCTGATCATCACGCTTGGTTTTGTGATTGTGACTTTTACGGCCCTTTCGATGTCGTGTATTACTACTAACATTCGCATCAAAGCGGGCGGGGCCTATTCCATCATCTCGCAATCGCTTGGATTGGAAGTAGGCGGCAGTGTGGGTGTGCCCCTATATCTTGCACAGACCTTTGCCATCACCATGTATATTTTCGGTTTCAGAGAAGGGTGGCTGTATATCTTCCCTGAGCATTATGCCATTTTAGTTGATATTTCAGTATTTGCCATTCTTTTCATGGTGGCCTTTTTGAGTGCCAAGCTGGCGTTTCGCATACAGTATATTATTTTAGCAGTTATTGTCGGCGCATTAATTTCTGTGGGAGCTACCGTTTTTACCGGAGCTATGGAGCATAGCATACAGTGGTGGGGGGACTTCCCCGGTGCGCCCGAGGATAATTTTCAGGGCGTCAGCTTTTGGGTGGTCTTTGCCGTGTTGTTCCCGGCGGCCACAGGTATCATGGCCGGAGCCAATATGTCGGGTGAGCTCAAGAATCCCAAGAAAAGTATACCGCTGGGCACCCTTTCTGCTATTGCGATCAGCTATGTGATTTATATGGCGAGTGGCTATTGGATGGCTAAGATTGCCCCGGTTGATGAGCTGGTAAGCAACTATAATGTGATGATCGATTATGCGTTTTGGGCACCGGCGGTACTGGGCGGCTTGCTGGGCGCTACCTTTTCATCGGCGCTGGCCTCTATCGTAGGGGCACCGCGTATTCTACAGGCGCTGGGCGATCACAAGATATTTCCGGGAGGAGAGATATTTTCAAAGCTGGCCGATAACGGGGAGCCGCGCAATGCCATTCTATTAACCGGCGGGCTGGTGCTGGCGACGCTTCTGCTTCGGGATCTAAACACCATTGCTCCGCTCATTACCATGTTCTTTTTAATCACCTATATGATGATCAATCTGGTGGTATTTATTGAGCAACGGATGGATATGATCAGCTTCCGCCCCACCTTTAATATTCCCAAATTTGTGCCATTTCTGGGAACAGTGGGCTGCCTGTTTACCATGTTTATTATCAATTCTACCTTTGGACTTATTGCCCTGGGTTTTGTGATAGTCACCTATCTGTATCTATCCAACAGAAAACTAAAAGTGCCTTACGGTGATATGCGAAGCGGCCTTTTTGTTTCGCTTGCCGAATGGGCGGCCAAAAGGGTATCCTCGCTGCCCGAAGAGAATGAACGCGCCTGGAAGGCCAACTTGTTGGTTCCGGTTAGAAGTTCACGGGAGCTGCGCGGCAATTTTAGTTTGATAAGAAACCTTGTATATCCCAAGGGATCGGTTAAGCTGGTGGGGGTGTCTCAAACAGAAAGTGACAGTAATTTCAGGGATTCACTGATGGACTTTGCGATGTCGTTCAGCCGGGAGAGTATTTATGCCCGCTGGAGTGTTATCGATTCTGATAAATTTAAAGAAGGAGTGCTGAATTCACTGCAAACATTGCAGGGTACCTTTTTCAAGCCCAATATTTTATTCTTGCGATTACCTGCTCACAAAAGGTATGACGATGAAATACTGTCGATTATTAAGCAGGCCCGGCTGAATAATATGGGGATTCAGTTATATGTAGAAGATACCATCGCCCAGCTCGGCCGCAGTGCGTCGGTAAATGTGTGGATCCGAGAGCAGAGTCCTGATTGGGATTTAAGTATGGAGCTTGGCAATGTGGATCTGGCCCTGCTAACCGCCTACAAATTAAAAGTGAACTGGGATGCCCAGATGCGTGTGATTACCGTAGTGGATGAGCCACAGGTAGATGAGGCCTACCGCTACCTGGAGAATCTGCTTGATGTGGCGCGCTTGCCCGACGCTATCGCTCATGTTGAGATCGGATCGTTTAAAGAGGCGATGCAAAATGCTCCTCAGGCGGACCTGGATTTAATGGGACTACCCGAAGATCCCGATCTTGAAGAGCTGCGCTCATTTGTAGATAAAACACAGTCGGCCTGTGTATTTGTGGCCGATTCGGGCAACGAAAATATCCTGGCGTAACACTGCTAAAGATCTTTCGTAGCAAAAATTGCACAAGAAAAAAGATTGAAATACTGCTTTAGGGCAGTTATTCATCATTGTAAATATAAATGCAATTTTTTAGGAAAATGGCTTTAGAATCTGCCAAAAAGATCGCATCGGAATATAAACTGAATCTTACCTTAAAAAACACAACCGCATTTGCAGCGCTCTTATTTGTGATGCACGAGCTGCACGAGATTTCGCATACGGCCGTCGGTAGAATTATTTGTGGATGCTGGGGCGAACGCAACTTTAACAGCTGGGGACTCTGCTGCGAAGGTGATTTGACAATTTTAGCCTCAATAGCAGGTCCTCTTTTTACCTACATGGTAATTTATCTTGGGTACTATCTGCTGAGTAGTCGCTACGATAATTCTCCCGGGATAAAGTCTGTTGGCTTCGCATTAATATTTGGCAGCATGCCCTTTGCTCGAATTTTTACCGCAATGATGGGAATGGGAGATGAGCTCATGGAACTCGAATATTTCCTGGGTGACTATCTTGGAGATAATATGCTTTGGGCCCTTGCTATTGTGATGGTAACCGCGATCTGTCTGCCGCCGCTGTTACGCTGCTGGAATAGTATAACCTCATCCCAGCGGGTATGGGGTTTTACCGGATTTCTTTTACTGCCGTTTATCTTTGATCTGCTGGTCGTCATTATCGGGATGAATGCGCTGTATCAGCAGGGCGTGTTGGACCAGACAGGTATCATCGGGTCGCCCGTTATTGTGAATCTCTGGACACTGCTGTGGGTCGTTATGTTAGCATTTACTGCCAAGGAATTAAAAACGCTAATTGTTCCGGCGGAACAAAAGCAGTAATTATTCGAGAAGATACTTACCCTTGAATAGGTACGGAGGCCTTGTTGTTGGCTGACAAATTTGGTAGCTATGGTTATACCACAAACCAATCAGATAGTAATATGAGAAAAATTATTTCAGCGGCATTACTAGTCGGAGGCATCCTGTTACTGTATTTCGGATACCAGGAATACCAGTCGTTTCAGTCAGAGGTTGACCAACTGTTTGGCGGTTCGGGCTCCGATAAAGCCATCTGGATGCTGGTAGGCGGCGGCGCGGCAACTATTGGCGGATTGATGGGATTATTGAGGGATAAAATAAAATAAGTTTTTTGTATAGCTTTATGTCTTGACGTGATATTGTCCATTTTTTGTCAGCAAAAAATGGACGAAAAAACTGTTGGGGGAATCGTAGATTTTGTTCTGGTTAAAGTTGACATAATACTGTTTGCTCTAATGCGTTCATCGTTTTTTGCGGTTTTCTTCCCGCGATTCGCCCCAAACCCTGGTTAAAATCGGCTATCAATTCGACAGATAATAGTTGAATTGATAGTAATAAAGGCGATGGCAGAATAGGGGGGGAACCGTATTGCGGGAAAGCATTTAATTTCTGATTATACCTTTATAAACTGTTTGTATAAGCATCCTAAAATCGGAAATCTTTATGCGATTCTTCTTAAAAATAGTACTGCTTGCCGCCCTGCCAATCGGCGGTTACTGGCTCTACAAAAACTGGGAGCAGCCGACCGAAATGGAAGACCAGCCCGAACCGGCGGAAGAAAATAAAGACACTTCCCAATCCCCTGCAGGGAGGGGTGCCGAGGAACGAGGCGGGGTGGGTTCGGCCGAGCAGATCATTGAAGAGCTGAGTAATATTGACGGCGTCACCAGCCGCGTGGCTGAAAATCTTTTTAAGATGGGAATCAAAAGTAAAGAAGCTCTGATGCAACTTTCGGAAGAGGAACTCCGATCAGTGAAAGGCATCGGACCCAAAAGAGCGGAGAAGATTCTTAATTTAGAGTGATTTTGGTTCAGATGGGAATCCCTGAGGGGCAGCCCCAATCAGTTTTAGTCAGTCCTGCCCTGTAGATTATCCGTGATCAAACGCCATATAACTTAAATAATAGTCTTTTTAAGGTATGGGTTCTCTTCCGACCTTCATCCTGAGGTACATAGATCAGCCATACCTTATTACAGCATCGAACCCACCCAAATCTGCGTAACATTCAGTCAATTTAAACACCCTAAAACGTCAAAATCTGCTCCAGTTCACGATTTTGGTAGTAGTGGCGTCCCTTAATCTGGCGTTTCTCCAGTACCCCCATCTCATCCAGCTTGTTGAGATAGCTGCGGGCCGTATTCTCAGCATACAGACCAGCCTCTGTCAGATGACTCACCTTCGTAAAGGGTTGAGTAAAGATAGCGTCAATCAGCTGACGCGGGCGCTGGAAATTCTGCTCTGTTTCCACCGCTTCCAAAACCGCCTCCCTGGCCTCAAGGATATCGTTAATTTTGCGATACGTCAGACGTGCTGTAGAATCCACCGCCCGAAGGATATACAGTATCCATGACTCCCAGTCGCCCCGCTGAGATACTCCCGCCAGCGTATCGTAATACTCCTGCTTGTGATCAATGATATAACGACTTAGGTAGAGAATGGGAAGCTCCAGAAGATCCGCCTGCGTGAGATAGTGGATATTCAGGATACGACCCGCGCGCCCGTTACCGTCGCGAAATGGATGAATAGCCTCAAACTGAAAATGAGCAATGGCCATCTTCAACAGGGGTTCTTCGGGTGGTATGGAGTCATCATTCAGAAACGCTACGAGGTTCTCTAGCTTCTTGCGAAGCACATCCTTGCCTTTGGGCGGCGTATATACCCGCTTTCCGGCATTGGGACCGCTGCCGCCCTGACGAATATAAGTAGTTGCAAAGGGCGGACGGATACCTTCGCGGGTCTCTTTAATCTCCCGGTACAGGCTGATAAAGTAATCCACATCAAAATTGCCGTGTTCCTTCAGGTATTCGTGTCCTTTCCATATCGCTTCTCGATACCGAAGTACTTCTTTGGTAGGGCCGGATACATGATCATCAATCCGGTTGTCGCTGAATGCCTGGTACAGGTCATCATCCGTAGTAAACACATTTTCGATAGCGCTGGAATCCCTTGCCTCCTGCAGAGTAATGCTGTTAATGAGCAGCGCTTGGTTGGGGATGGCTACGCTTCGTCCCGTCAATAGTCCCATTGCTTCCTTTGCCTGACCAAGTTGCTCATATATCTCTACCGTTTTATAAAGCTCATCATCAATGGGCAGCAGCGGAAGGTCGTTCCAAGGGGCGTTGCGATCGGGATTAACGTGATAAAGGGGCTGATTGGGCATTAAAATACCTGTTATTTAATGTATGGTATGATTTCCAGCCTTAATTTAGTGATTATAATTCTAAATAGACATTAAAAAGTAAAAATTTTAATGTATGGTTAGGGTTTTGACCTTAATATCCAGGTGGAGATGCCCCTCAGGCATTAAATAGCCTTTAAATGTTGGCGGGTTTATTTTTTAATTAGTGATCAAAAATAAATTGGGACGGCTGAAAATGCTGAACTAGTCGCACTATTCGTTATGCCGAAATATTGAAATCTCTTCCAGGTAGAGTTACGGGATGCAATTAGGCGGTGTGGAGACTCGTATTGCAGGAGGATGAACATATTAGTTTGTTGTTTAAATATTCTTGGCGTTCCGTTTCTGTAACTTAAAGCAATTTGTATTATTCCTTTTACCTTGATGCAAAAGGAACCAAAAGATCAAGGCTGAGAATTGTGAACCCACAATGGTCTGCAGGATACCGCGCATTTTAATGGTCCTTTTTTTTGGTAGCAATTCATACAATTGGTCACCGGTATAAAATGCACAAACGATATCCTTTGTCCTTTACACACAATTCTTAGGCCTGATGATAAACAGAAATAATTTTCATTTTATGTTATCCTGTACAGAAAGATTTTAGGATCGGGATCTCAAAAAATCTCTCATTCTCTTAAATTATTCCAAGTTTTCTATCTCGTACCGTGGCACCGCTGCGGTACGTTGTTTAACAATTTGTAGTGTTCCTTCTGTCGTAGCCCGAGAATTCGGGGTTTTAGTACTACTAATTTCACGGTTTTAAAAACTTTAGGGGGTCTGGGGGAATCGCGGGAAGTATGGATTAGCGTAATGACGAATGTCGAAAAGCAATCCCTTCTTTTCTGCTATAGAAAGAACAATATCTACGATTCCCACCAGCACTTTTTTCGTCTATTTTTTGGTGACAAAAAATGAACATCCAAAGAAGTCAGAGGCTTGCACGGATACTATAGAGAAATTAATAATCCCCCTAAACTTATTACACTTAGCGACCTTGGTGCCTTAGTGGTAATCTGTATGTTCCGGCTGTTCAAAGACTCGTTTCCCGAGTTCGCGTTCTTTTTTGGTAAGAAAGGATCCCTGTCCTTTTTGGCGGAAAAAACGGCAGGCCCGCCCGATGACATAAAAGAGAAGAAAGACAAGTACAGTGGCTATAACAGTTGCTACCGGTTGGCCGGTAATATTTTGATACACTGCCTGACCGTAGGCCACGCCTTCGTTTAGCAACTCCATCACGCGGTTTACCGCATCACCGCCATAACGCTGGTTAAAGGTTGCGGCGGTAAGCGTGTTATAATCCTGAATAACTGTGCCGATATAGGTAAGTGTATCGGGCCATTTTGTAACTTGACGCAGAACTTCGCCAATGGAGCCGAAGCCAGTACCGATTTTGCTGAAAAAAGATCCACCGGCTCCAAGGACAATCATGGCGATAACACCGGCAGCAAGTTTAAACAGGTATTCCAGCAGGAATAAAATGGGTTTTGATGCAAGTGTAAGTAAACGGGATAAATTCATACGCCTGTCTGCTGAGGTTCCAAAGTATGCATTTTCTTCTGGGATGATGAAATGTTCTACAACCAATATAGTGAAAATGTGTATTGCTGCCATTTTGTGGATGAGTAACGGGGAGATAGGTATTAATATCAAAAAGAGTAGAGAAGATTTATGAAGTAACTTTTTGATTTTTAGCTTAATAAATGGATTTAAAAATCTGCGAAATGTGATGGAAAACTAGAGGTGGTTCAGATGATGAATTTCTGATAAGTTCATAAAATTAAGGCGCTAGAGTGATACTCTTCACGAGGCTAGAAGATCTCTTTAACAGGTTTAGAGCACTCTCTGACTTATATCAGCGAGTACAAAGAGTTCTTTATTAGGATGTGAGGTTCGGTTGGTAGGGATCTTCGTGGCTTTGACAAGGTAATTTGTAATCTTTCCTTAAATAGCTCACCTTGGAAATAGAATTTCTGAAAATAATATTACAAGAATGAATTCATTACTTGAGCTTTGTACTAAATTATACGATCCAGAAAATTGGTCAGAAGAATCAGAGATGTCGCTAGAAAGTCTTTTTGGTTCTGATGGAGGCCGTTATTCACTTCGATCTCGGGATGAAGTTCAACTGCGAACCCCCAAAGCTAAAGTCCCATTTTCTGCTATTATCCATGAGTCAAATCCAACAAGTGGTGGCTACAGTGGGATGAGTTTTGTAATCTTTCCTGTGGAAGATGGGCCTGCTATGATCGCCATGGGAGTTGGCACGCAAGGTTTGAGTCCTGATGAAAATATCATTGGCAAGCCTGGTCACTCCCGTAAGATGAATGCTATTGTGCGATGGCTAAATGATCAATATTCTGGGGATAAACCCATTGCTTGGGCAAAGAAAGATGCTGTTCGAACGGATATCACCGTACCGCAAAATGTAGTGAATGCCTATCCTGAATATCGAAATGTATTTGAACGATATGGGGAAGAAATATACGGCTTCTGTATTGCCGAAGACGAAGTGGTAGAACCGGCATTAAAGGCATTTCTGGATTTTAATTTTGAAGAACGAGGATATACGCCATTAAGCAATGCCCAGGATGAGTTTGAGAATATAAAACGAAGCTACTTTTCTTATCTGATGCCAACGGTTACTCAAGCAAAGGTCGGTAAGCTTTTAAAGCAGCGAAAATATGTCGTGCTGCAAGGACCGCCGGGCACTGGGAAAACGCGTCTGGCTAATAAACTGTTGGCAGAAGATTATGGTGATCGAGGAATGACTATACAATTCCATCCTAACATCACCTATGAAAATTTTATTGGTGGATTGTTTCCCAAGTCAACCCAAAGTGAATTGGGCCTGAACTTCGAAATTACTCGGGGTCATCTTCTTGATGCAGTCGAAAAAGCATATTCAACAGATGGAGATGTTCTTCTGGTTATTGACGAAATTAATCGAGCCGATTTGGCAAAAGTTCTTGGCGAAGCGATCTATGGATTGGAGCCGTATGAAGATCGCACAATTCAATTGCCTTATGATTTTGGCGGTGATATAGGACAGGAGCTGACCTTTCCAGACAACCTGCATATTCTGGGAACCATGAATACGGCAGACCGAAGTATTGCTATTTTGGATGTCGCTATTCGTCGCCGTTTTGCTTTCTTGAGTATGTGGCCACAGTCAGAGGTGGTGCAGGACAAAGGAAGTGATATTACACAAGATGCTTACCACAAACTGTTGTCGATTTTTATCAACTATGCTTCTGAAGATGCTTTTGATCTGATGCCGGGTCATTCCTATTTCATTGCTCATGAAAATGTCGATCCTGCTACCCAAATGCAGACGAATTTGATTCCACTTCTGAAAGAGTATTTGGCACAGGGATATGTAGCTAATTTTGCGGATGCTATCCATGCGTATATCCAAGAAATTGAACAGCTTTAATGCGTTTGATTTATGGCAAGAAAGCAGACAAATACCGAGTGGGCCCAGTCGTTACAGTCTAATCATGCAGATGTATTAGAACTTCATGATAATGAAACGGCCTATTTGAGTACGGAATTTCTATCGCGGTATGTGAATGCTCGAAATGAGGATGCGATTACGGCTAAGCTTGGTCGGCAGTTCCTGAATCTTAATAGAGATACATTAAGCAAACTCGATATTGAACCCGAAATCTATTATTCGGGCGATCAATTAAAGTTAAAGCTGTCTGCACATACGCGCATTGGCGCTATTCCACTTTTGTCTCCCATTACTCATAAAAATGAGTTTAGTCTGATCATAAAACCGCGCTTTGGTTGGCAGGGCATTGGTCCTATTTTATCGAAAACAGGATGGCGAACGCTGCCCAATATCCTGAATATGCCGCAATTGAAAATATCTGAGCGTCGGGTTCCGCCCTGGGTACTATCGAGTGTTATTCTTGGTCGCTTGGACGAGCTAATTCGCCATCTTGATCGACGGTTTGAAATGGATGAGAGGTATCGATCAAAACCGAAGGGTAAAGTAGATTGGGCTGACTATGCTCAGAAACAGGTAACTAAGGGCAAGTTTTTGAATTTCAAGTGTCGCTATCCTGATCTGCAAGAAAACCGAGAACTAAAATCGATTGTCCATTTCGTATTGAAGAAACAGCGGCAAAGTCTGGAAACACAACGAGATTTTGGGGCCCATGTGCTACAGCTTATTGATTATTGCAATCAGCTAATACAGAAAGTTTCTGGTTGTCCCCCCAAACGTCCCAACAATCTACAGATTGATTACTTACAATCATCCATCTTGCAAGGTGAAGCTATTGAAAAAGGATTGGAAGCGGTGGTTTGGGCGAATGAGAATAAAGGATTGGCCGGCCTGGGAGATTTGAGCGGATTGCCTTGGATGCTAAATATGGAGGAGCTTTTTGAATCTTATGTAGAAGCAATGTTGCAGAAAATAGTTCAAAAGACCGGAGGGCATCTTAAAAGTGGCCGCAAACGAGAGACGACTGTTCCAATTCGTTGGGATCCACCTTTCATCGGTTCTCAAAGTTCCTTAATTCCAGATCTTGTAGTCGAAAAAGAAGACCATGTCCATATCGTGGATGCTAAATACAAAGACCACTGGGAAGATTTGAATACAGACGGTTGGTATAATTTCAGTGATCAGATTCGCGAACGGCATCGCAATGATTTGCTTCAGGTATTAGCTTATGCTTCCATTCCAGAGAGCAAAGAAATTAGTTGCAGTTTAATGTATCCCTGCCGGCAACAAACATGGAAATCGCTGATCGAGCGGGGCCGTCATATTCACTCTGCTACCATTACGCATGGTGATAGACGGATTAATCTAAATCTTACCGCGATGCCATTTATATTGCAAGAAAATGAGCTGGATTATTTTAAAACGTTATTCACAACAGAATGACCAAAGAAGAAATCCTAAATAACTTTCAATCCCTCACCGTCTGGAAAAGCGGTGACCGGCGGGCTCCCCACAAGCCTCTACTGGTGTTGTTGGCGCTTGGCTATTTCCAGAACCACGATCAGCGGTTGCTTCCGTATAAAATGATTGAAAAAGAGCTTGAGCGATTGCTTGAAGAATTCGGCACTCCGCGCAATGCCGGCAATACACATTATCCATTCTGGAGATTGCAAAACGATGGAATGTGGGAAGTGGAAAATGCGGATGCATTAACATTGAACAGCAGTGGAGGGGTGAGAAAGACCGAACTAAGAAATAAAGATATTCGGGCTGGTTTTTTGCCTGAGGTGTATAACCTTCTAAAAGAACAGCCTTCGCTTGTCAGCCAAATTTGTTCGGAGTTGCTGGATGCCCATTTCCCGGATACTATCCACGAAGATATTATCCATGAAGTGGGGCTGAATCTCGAAGATGAGGCGGTGACGAGAAAGCCTCGGGATCCGAATTTTAGATTGTCTGTACTTGAGGCATACGAACACCGTTGCGCGGTCTGTGATTTTGATGTCCGTATCGGTTCCAAGACTATTTGCATTGAAGCGGCGCATATCAAATGGCACAGCCACGGTGGTCCGGATGACGTTACGAACGGCCTTGCCTTGTGTACGATGCATCACAAATTATTTGATCTCGGGGCGTTTACCGTAGATGACGAGCAGCAGTTCCTGGTATCCGAAAAAGTTATTGGTACCGACGGCTTTGATCTATGGCTGGGGCGGTTTCACGGCGACCGGATCAGCCAGCCGGTCCGCGGGGTATATGAGCCAGGTGTCGATTATATCGCGTGGAATAGAGATCAGGTGTTTAAGAGTCCGAGCCGGGTAGTTTAATTATTGATCTGTCGCCATTATTTGTCTCTTTCCTTCGTCCATCGTATATAACTGGATGTAAAAGTCATTCAATGAAGGATTATAGCTATGTCGGAAATTACTACCATTGGCGGAGTACTTGATGAGCTTGACGATATCATCGAAATTACAGTGAATGAGGGCAGTCAGCTGGCGATTTTTGCCTTTGTATATCGTAGAACGACGGCCAAGATAGCGGAAGGGATAGAGAGGGGACAGTTCGAAGATGCCCGACGGATGGAGCGCTTTGATGTCGATTTTGCCAAGAAATATATTCGCGCCTTCTGGGGCTACCGGCATGATAAACCGGTATCATTGGTATGGAAGATCGCGTTCGATGCGGCGAAAGATCCCGGCGGTCGAAAGCCGGTTATCTTACAGCACCTTCTGCTGGGTATGAATGCACATATCAACCTGGATCTGGGTATTGCGGCGGCCGAGACGGTTCCGGACGGACAAATTCAGCCCCTTAAAAAAGACTTTATGATGGTGAATACCCTCTTGGAACAGCTGATCAATGAGATGCAGGAACGCATTGCCCGAGCATCGCCGCTGCTGTTTTTGATCGACTGGATAGGAAAGCAAAGCGATGAGGCCATTGTTAATTTCAGCATCAGGAGGGCGCGGGACTTTGCATGGAATGCGGCTGTGACCCTGGCGAATGCAGATGATCAAGAGAAGGAATATATTATCCGCGAGATGGATGAACATATAGCAAAGGTTGCCAAAAAGATTGTTGCTCCTCCGGGCTTTCTGCTTCCCAATGTTCTTAGCCTGATACGAACGTTCGAGGAAAAGGAGATTCGGGTGATTATTGATAAGCTAAAGTAATCTATTAGGTATAGGATCTTGGGATCGAAGCTGATCCACAGAGATAACCTTTGAAGAGATATTAGGTTCGACTAAATATCTCTTTCAGCCGATCATCCAGTCGCCGTCGGTGCGAGCCCGCCCAGTAAATCTGTCCGCATTCGGGGCACTGCGAAAAATCATCAAAATGTTTTTTGGTCAGCGGTTCGAGCTGATCGATAACATCTTCTTTGGCAACCGATTGCAGCAGGCCGTTGCAGTTGGGGCAGCGACAGAAAGGATCAGCGTCGTCAAAAAGATCGTAGCGCTGAAACACTTCTAGCAGTTGGTCGGCGGGATCATCGGATCGCGGCAGGTAACCGTATTCTATCAGGTTATGCATCAGCAACTTACGGTCGCGGGAAAGTAGCGCGCGTTGTTCTCCGAGCATCTGGTTGATGATCTCCCGGTCTGATTGCTCCCGGATATAAGCGGTATCAAAACCGGCCATCCGCAGGTACCGCGCCAGCTTTCCCAGGTTGGCATCTGCCTGAAAACGGTTTTTGGGCAGGGTAGGCTTTTGGAGTCGCTCTGCTGCGGGAATATCAATATGGTTGAAAAAGGGATAGACGCTGATCTGTTGATCCTCTTGAACCAGATAAGAGAAGTCGACCGGCTGGTCGTGGGCCAGAATAAGATCCACTTCGGTGTGGGGCACGCCGCATCCTTCGATCAGATCTTTGACGGAAGTGGGGGCTGTCAGCTGGCGCTTCACGGTTGGACCGGTAAATCCGCCAAAAAGGAGGTCGTTTAAGTCACCGTAAAAACGAAGGCTAACCCGGATCATTCAGCTGACATTTAATTTCGATTGTTTGGTAAGATAGGGATATCGGGATTTGAAGTTAAACGTTTTGGTTTTTTGCCAGGTTTTAAATCATGAAGCAAGCAGATGAAAAATCAGATCTAAAAATAGCGATGTTTCCGGTCGAATGCCGGGGGCGGGTGTTTTGAGTTGCTCTTAATGAGTTAGGTAGGTCAGAAATGGCAAGAATAAATTCCCCTCTATCAAGAGGGGTGGTTTTTGTGATTTTCCAAAAATCGGGGTGTGTCCTTTGGATTGCGATCGTTAAGTACCCCACCCCATTGATTCGATTGAAAACCATCAAATAAATCCCGCAGCTCTCCATGGGAAGGGATTAAAAGCTGTTTAAAAGATGGCGTGAGGAAAATCAGCAAGAAAAATATCTCCTCTTAGCATACACCGTCTTATTCGGAGAGAAAGGTGTGTTAATATTTCATCTGTGCACAAACCCACCCCATCGATTTGAAGACTGCAAATCGATACGCGCACCCCTCCCAAGGAGGGGATCAAAAACTGCTTGTAAAGATGCCACAAGCAGAATCAGGAAAAAGTCTCCTCTTGAGAGGAGTGGGCACCGCCAGTGCGGCGGTGGTCGAGGTGTGTTTTTTATTTTGTAAGGTCTATGTCATTTGAGCGTCTTACTACTGATGAGTAAAAAGATCATTCCATATAATCCCAAGCTGGTACCATTGGCGCGAGAACTCCGGAATAATAGCACGCTACCTGAGGTGCTTTTATGGATGAAGTTGAGAAATAAGCAATTTTTGGGCTACGATTTTGATCGTCAGAAACCTATTGATAATTATATAGTCGATTTCTTCTGTAAAGAATTAATGTTGGCGATAGAGATTGACGGCAGTAGTCATGATTATAAATATGAGCAGGATCTGTCGCGCCAACAGTCGATAGAAACATTTGGAATTACGGTCATTCGATTTGAGGATATCCGGGTAAAGAGGGATTTAGAGGGTCTATTGGGAGAGCTGCAGTGGCAGATAAGAGAATTGGAAAAATAACCCACCCCGCCTCGAGGGTCTCGACACCCCTCCCAAGGAGGGGATTTGTGAGTTGCTTTTTAGGATTGCGTAATTAGAAGATAGCAGGAGTTAAGTCCCCTCTATCAAGAGGGGTGATTTTTGTGATTTTCCAAAAATCGGGGTGTGTCCTTTGGAGTTTGATCGTTAAGTAACCCACCCCAATGATTCGATTGAAACCCATCAAATCAATCCCGTAACCCTCCGTGGGAGAGGATTAAAAGCAAGAATGATTTACTCCCGGCTGCCCATCGCTTCGCCCGCCATATCCCGCGTGGTAGCCAAGTACGATGTGGAGTTATCGATGAGCGATACATAGCTCTTCATGAGCTTCATCGCTTTGTCCATGCCGCCTTCCTGCTTAGCCATTTGCGCCATCCACTTGGCATCATCGGGCGACGTCTCCCAATTCATATCCTCGATACCCTTCATGGTCCAAACCATCAGCATGTCCCATTCACCGGAGCGCAGCCGCATAATTTGCGGACCGGGCATATCCGATTCCATCTCCATACCGGCTTTCATAAAATGATCGTCGATAATTTTTGCGGCGGAATCTACCATGCCGGGCTTAAATTTAATCATCACCACCTGGTGCCAGGTATGTCCTTCCATCTTTTTAGCTTCAGGCATATCTTGAGCAACGGCATCGAATGTAATAGCGAGTGAAAAACAGGCGCACAGGATAAAAGCAAACAGTGATCTCATAATAATCTCCCTCTATATTTAGTATAAGTGTTTAAAAAACAGGTAGTTATAGGATAGGAAGGTGGTGGTATTCCAAATATAGGGGAATCCCTGTGACAGCTATCAGGGATATCAGTATATGGTAATAGTTTCAAAATCAGTGTCAGCTTCAAAAGTGTATACCGACTGCTCTTCGGATGTTTTCTGGATAGCGACCGACCGTCCGTCTGCTTCAATATTTTCAGGTTCAAACGGCAGCCCAATGAGATTGATTTTCACCGTGCCATATTGTGGTTTAAAAGTGCCCTCTCTTTCGGCGGTTAATCGTACGGTTTTTTTCTGGGGATTCGATTCAAAGTGGAAGGTGGTATAACGGTAGTCACCCTCGTTGTGAGTAAACCCTTCTCCTTGATCTTCATACAGGCTGCTTTCGCTTAATTTCGTTCCGTAGTATACATTGAGCTCGAGCAGTTCAGGCTCGCGTTCGCGAGTGTATTGCATCACTTCGCGAAGGGGCAGCACCGTCCCCGCTTTAACAAAGAAGGGGATCTCAGAAATGGGCGCATCAACTTGGTGAGTGTTGTCACCTTCGAGGAGCTCATTGGTGCGATAGTCGTACCAGTGGCCGGAAGGGAGGTAGGTTTTTCTGCCGTGTGCACCTTTCTCAATAACGGGCGCGACTAAAATCTGATCCCCAAACAAAAAGGTATCGCGCGAATTAACGGATTTGGTATTGGACTGGTTGTAAAAAGCTGTGGGGCGTAATATCGGGGTACCGTGCTCTACATATTCGTGAAATGCGGTGTATAGATAGTGCAGCAGCCGGTAGCGGAGCTCAATGACGGAGCGATTGATGTTGGTGTATTTTGGGCCGAAGGTCCAGGGCTCTTGGTCGGCGTCGGACTGCAGTTTTTTCTGTTTTTCCTGGTCTTCTTTGACGACGTCGGCCCCTTCTTCATCGTAGCCCATGGTGTGGTTGCGGAAGAGCGGGTGGAAGACGCCCAGCTGTAGCCAGCGGGTGAAGAGTTCGGCGCTGGGTTCATCGACGAAGCCGCCGATATCTGTGCCTACGAAGGAGTAGCCGGAGATGCTGAGCCGAACGCACTGCTCGAGGGCATGGCGCAGGTGCTCCCAGTTGGCGATATTGTCGCCGGTCCACAGGGCGGCGTAACGCTGACCGCCGGAAAAGTTGGCGCGGGTAAGCAGAAAGGGACGCTTGCCCCGGTTATGTTTTTTGATGCCTTGGTACGAGGCGCGGGCCATCTGCATGCCGTAGATATTATGGGCTTTTTTGTGGCTGGCTTGTTCGCCTTCGTAGTGATGCCGAATATTATCGGGAAAGGTTTTCGCCTTGACTTCAAAGACGGCAGGTTCGTTCATGTCGTTCCATACACCACTGACGCCTTTATTGGTTATTAAATCTTCGTATAGGTTGGCCCACCAGCGTCGGACTTTGGGATGGGTGTAGTCGGGAAATACTGTTTTGGGCGGCCATACGGGACCGATCATTAGTTCACCATCGGGGCGTTTGCAGAAGTAGTCGTTCTCTAATCCCTGTTGATATATTTCATAATCCTCATCCGCTTTGATGCCGGGATCGATCATGACAATGGTTTCAAAGCCTTCTTCTTTGAGATCGCTGATCAGTTTTTTGGGATCGGGGAAGCGCTCTCTATTCCAGGTAAACACGCGGTAATCGTCCATGTAGTCGATATCGAGGTAGATAGCATCGCAGGGGATTTTCTTTTCGCGAAAGGTTTCAGCCAGCTTGCGTACCCGTTCCTCGGGATAGTAGCTCCAGCGGCACTGGTGGTATCCCAATCCCCACAAGGGTGGCAGATCTGGCGTGCCGGTAAGGGTGGTGTAGCGCTCGGATACAGTAGTCAGCTCCGGACCGTAGATAAAGTAGTAGTTCATGCAGCCGCCTTCGGCCGAAAAGGTGCAGGTGTTGTTATCCTTAGAATCAAAATCGAAATGGGAGCGGTAGGGGTTGTCCAGAAAGATGCCATAGGCCTGGCCATCCGAATTTAGCGCGGTATAAAAGGGGATGCTTCGGTAGAGTGGGTCATGGTGCTCATCGAGCTCATAGGAATAGGCATCGGTATTCCAGTTTTCGAATGATTTACCTCGCAGCATGCCGTCGGCGGTAATTTTGTCTCCTAACCCAAAGTAGCGTGTGTCGTCGGGTGCTTCTTTGGAGATCTTGACTTCAGTAATGCCCTTCATGATGCTGTCTTTGCGGTGAAAGGGTTTCTTGTCTTTGGATAGTAGTGTGCCGTTGGTATCCCTAAAGCTAACCCGCATATCTTTTCGAGCGATACGGCACAGGAGCGTATCCGTAGTAATTTCAATGTATTTTTCCGTTTCGCGTATCGCAAAATCAGGATTATTGGTACGGAAATCGGGAGCCACGGCATAGGAAAAGTCGCTGGGACGATCGCCTTCAAGTACATATTTCAGCTGGATGATTTCATGGGTATGGACGGTAATTCTGAGCTCGATATTATTCTCTGAGCGGAATATAACGCGTTGTCCTTTAACTTGATGCTCGGCAATGGCATTGGGTTGACGTCGGTATGTGACATCGGCTTTGCGCTGATCACCTTCTTCGGACTGTTTTTGTTTTGCTTCGGGATTATTTTTAGCCATGATTCAATGCTGAAATTCGTAAAGGACTCCCGAAAATATAAAAACGTGGCCTTAATCCAACGCATGGATTTCTAGAGAACCATATATCGGATGATCATAAATCCGGTGCTGTGATGATCATCCGATCTTAGAAGGGAATAGCTTGTTAAAATGAAAACTGTGTGCCCAATATTATCGCCTGATAATCAGCCTGGGCATCCGAAGAGAAGTCTTGGAGTTCCATCATGACCATAAGATTATCGGTAACGGGCATGCGGGCAAAGATCATAGCCAGTTGGTTTTTGATAGCGGGTGATGAGCCAACCGGGGTGGTTTCGGAATCTTGATGGCCTTCGCCGTAACTACCGCCGATAAGTATATTTTCTAAGTCGTAGGTGGCCTCCAGATACCACTGGCTTGCCGCAACATCGGCTTGGTCAAGGCCGGTACCTCCGGAAATATTGAGTCCAATAAGCCCGTCGGCGCCGATGCTGTTGGTTCGGGAATAGGAGCCGAGCAGAGTCAGGGCATCTGTTTGCAGTTTGGATCCGAGCTCCCATCCCGAAAAGGCATAGGAGAAATCCTGACCGACGACGTCTACATTTTGATAAAGCCCGCTGCTCCAAAACTGCATGTCTCCGAAGTCAAATGCTCTATTGTAGTGGATTTGGGCTTCTATGCGCGGCGTGGAGGTTTCTAAATCAGCTGATCGGTTTCCGCTTCCGTTTGGTTTTTCCGGATTTATGAATCCGGCTTTAATAGTAAAACCGTTGATTTCCGGAGTAGTATAAGTTACTCGGGGGTTAAAATTGGCATAGGTATAGCCGGTTCCAATGCGTCCGAGAGTAGCATCGGCGGCATCCGGTCCACCGAATCGACCAACCCCTAAACCGCTGCCATTGTCACCGATGGAGGTACTGTTAAAAATTCCAAATCCCTTGCCGGCATGAATGGTTCCAAAATCACCCGCGATCTTTATCTGAGCAATACGGCTTTCGAACAGCCCGTCGTTTTGGATGCCCGGCCCTTGAAGGTGCGTATTGATCTGCACAATACCCGAAACGGTGATCCCTTTTTGAGTAGGGGCGGTAACGGTAAAAGTCAGATTTGCGGGATTAAAACCCGACATGATTCTGGTGGAAAACTGATCGCTGTTGCCGGTGCTGTAATCCTGGTGATTCGAGCCAACCATAAATACTGGAAATGCTCCGGTAAGCTGGGTTTCCCAGCCACTGTTATTGAATGATACGTCTTGTGCCGCACTTTGAGACGGAAAAATGGTAATGATGAGTAAAAGTATAGCTATAGTTAGGGCATGTATGGCTGATTTTTCCATAATAAAAAGCTTAGTGGGTGAAAGTGAAGGTGTTAAATATCTGCTATTGGAGTAACAGGTATAATCCGGCGGCAATCAGGGCGCCTAAAATGGGTCCTACCACCGGAACCCAGGAATATGCCCAGTCACTGTCTCTTTTGCCCGGGATGGGGAGAATGGCATGCATGATTCGAGGGCCAAGATCACGGGCCGGATTGATCGCATATCCTGTAGGTCCGCCAAGGGATAAGCCGATTCCAAGTACTAATAATCCCACGGGAAGGGCCGAAAGGGAACCGAGACCAAATCCAATTTCCTGTCCTTCAATAGTGATGGTTTTCAGCATGTCACCGTTTGAAGAAATGAAGCTTGGTTCGACCAGATAGAATACGCCAAAGACAAGCATGATTGTACCGATGGCTTCGGTCATTACATTATTCGGATAATTTCGAATGGCAGGTATGGTAGAATGAACGGCCAGTTTCAAATTGCTGTCGTCGGTTTTGGCAAAATGATCCTTATACGCCAGCCAAACGAGCAGTGCTCCTATCGCTGCTCCTAATAGTTGGGCAAGAATATAAAAGGGCACCTGTGCCCAATCGAAGAGACCGGCTCCGGCAAGACCTACGGTTACGGCGGGATTAATGTGGGCTCCGCTGAATTGTCCGACTACATAGACGGCGACAAAAACAGCAATACCCCATCCCCAAGTAATGACAATCCATCCGCTGTCTTTTCCTTTGCTGTCTGTTAACAAAACGTTAGCGACTACACCATTTCCAAGCAGCATGAGAATGGCTGTTCCTATTATTTCTGCGATATATGGAGACATAAGAGTATGAGTTAGAGAGTGAGAGTTTTACAAAGGCGTATTCAATCCTTGGTTATTTTTGAGTTTTCTTGTTACGAAAAGATGTACTTTTCAGCTATCTGAGTATATTCTTCTACTTGTGTTTTCTGCCATTGCTCGTCAAGCCCGGCTTCTTGGGCCATAAGTCGTGCCACTTCGGGGGCCATTTCTATACTGGCTTTCGCGTCGAGGAGCAGGGCTCGTGTCCGGCGCGACAACACATCTTCAACGGTAATCGCCATTTCATTTCGTACGGCCCAAATGACTTCGGCTTTGAGATAAGGCAGGCGTTCGTGTAACGGTTCGCCCATTTCGGGATTATTTTCAATGATTTTTTCTAAAGCTACTTTGTCGGATCCGTAATAGTGTAGGTGTTCTTCGCGGTCAACATTTTTTAGCCAGCCGTGAATACGTAGGTCTTCCGTAATACAATCTTGTTCGTTTAGCCCTGCCACCGTAGCTGCTTTATCGATGGTGTCTTCGGCCATTTTTCGGTAGGTGGTCCACTTACCGCCTGCGATGGTGACCAGTCCCGACAGAGAAACCAGAAGGGTATGATCGCGTGATATGTCAGCGGTGTCTTTTGATCCGCTGGTATTAACGAGCGGACGCAGTCCTGCGAATACACTTTGGATATCATCCCGTGTTGGATTTCCGGTGAGGTACTGTTTGGCATGAGCTAAAATAAAATCAACTTCTTCTTCCATGGCCATGGGTTCGAGCGACGGGGATTCAACAGGAGTATCTGTAGTACCGACCAGAATCTTGTCGTACCATGGCACGGCAAATAGCACGCGTCCATCTTCGGTGTGGGGGACCATGATGGCGCTATCACCCGGTAGAAAATCTTTGTCGAGCATGATATGTACGCCTTGGCTTGGCACTATAATATCCTGGGCATCCGAATCGTCCATTTCCAGTATGTCGTCGGTAAAAACGCCGGTGGCATTGACAACGGCACGAGCGTTGACTTCAAACTCTTCGCCGGTTAACTGATCTTTTGCCGTTACACCGCTTACGGCATCATTGGTTTTAAGAAGCCCCGTAACTTTGGCATAGTTGATGGTATAGCCACCATGATCGCTTGCCGTTTGAGCTAAGTTTATCGCCAGTCGGGAATCATCAAATTGCCCGTCATAATAAATAACGCCGCCTTTTAGTCCCTCTGATTCGATGGTGGGGAGTAATTCAAGGGTTTTTTCTCGCGATAAATTTTTTGATTTACCAATGCCCAGCTTACCGGCCAGCATGTCATACACTTTCATGCCGATGCCGTAAAAAGGTCCTTCCCACCAATCGTAGTTGGGGACAATAAACGACTGATTTTTTACAAGATGAGGAGCATTTTGGATCAACAGGCCCCGTTCTCTCAGGGCTTCCAAGACCAGTGCAACATTGCCTTGCTGTAGATACCGAACGCCGCCGTGTACTAATTTCGTGGATCGGCTCGAGGTTCCCTTGGCAAAATCATGTTGCTCCAGTAAAAGGGTTTTGTATCCCCTCGAAGAAGCATCAACAGCAGCCCCAAGTCCGGTTGCTCCCCCACCGATAATGACAATATCCCAAAAGTCAGTTTCCTTTTTGACTTTATCCAGCATGGTTGTTCTATCAATATTCATAACAAAAATGGTTAATTTGGTAATTACTATGAGTTCTCTGCGATGCTATGCTTTCGACCAGGCATTGGCCGCCTTGAGGGCACGCTCCCATCCGGCTATTAAGCTCTCTGCTTTTTGGGGATCCATCTCAGTTTCAAAGCGATTGTCCTCTTTCCATTGTTCGCTTATTTCTTCCTGACTTTCCCAATATCCCACTGCCAGTCCGGCCAGGTAGGCAGCTCCGAGTGCTGTGGTTTCCAGAATTTTGGGACGTATTACGGGGGCTCCAAGGATATCTGACTGGAATTGCATGAGCAGATCATTTTCGGTGGCTCCGCCATCTACACGCAGCTCACGGATATCAATCCCCGAGTCGGCTTCCATTGCTTTAAGTACATCCCGGGTTTGATAGGCTATAGCTTCCAGGGCTGCTCGTGCAAAGTGACCGGAATTTGTCCCGCGCGTCATCCCTACTATGGTACCCCTCGCATGTTGATTCCAGTGTGGGGCGCCAAGGCCTGCGAAGGCCGGCACAATATATACGCCGTCGTTGTCGGGAACGGTCTTTGCCAAGGCTTCAACAATGGTGGACTGTCGTATTAGGCCAAGTTCGTCGCGCAGCCACTGTACAATGGCCCCGCCAATAAAGATGCTGCCTTCAAGTGCATATTGTACCTGCCCGTCGACCTCCCAGGCAATGGTTGTAAGAAGGTTATTTTCAGATTTTATAAACTTGTCGCCGGTGTTCATAATCATAAAACAGCCGGTACCGTAGGTGTTTTTGACCATTCCGGATTTTACGCAGCGTTGACCAAATAGCGCTGCCTGTTGGTCGCCCGCTATTCCAGCAATGGGAATTTTACTTGAGAAAATGGTGGTACGGGTATGCCCGTAGACTTCACTTGATTGTTTAACTTCCGGCAATAATGACTTGGGAATATCCATTAATTCAATAAGTTCATCATCCCATTGACCCTCTTTAATGTTGTATAGCATGGTTCGAGAGGCGTTGGTGGCATCCGTAATATGAAAGTCACCGCCAGTGAATTTCCATACCAGCCAGCTATCCATAGTACCGAAAGCCAGTTCTCCTTTTTCCGCCCGCTCTCTTACGCCTTCCACATTTTCGAGGATCCACCGGATTTTGGTAGCTGAAAAGTAGGAATCAATCATCAGGCCTGTTTTTTCCTGAATCATCTGAGCATGTCCCTCCGCTTTAAGCTTGTCACAATAATCAGAGGTACGTCGATCTTGCCACACAATGGCATTATAAACCGGTTTGCCGGTTTCGCGGTCCCAAATGAGTGTTGTTTCGCGTTGATTGGTTATGCCGATTCCTGCGATATTGTTGCCGTTAATACCCGCCTTGGCGATCGCCTCAGCCACTGTACTGGCTTGAGTAGACCATATCTCATTTCCGTCATGTTCCACCCATCCGGCGTTAGGATAAATTTGTTGAAATTCGGCCTGGGCTGATGATACAATGGAACCTTTACGATCAAAGATGATGGATCGGGAACTGGTAGTACCTTGGTCGAGTGCTAATATATACTGATCATACATGGTAAGCGGGTTTAAATATTATGGATGGCAATCATTTGTATTAATGTATGGTTGTCTATACAACTTATAATCAAGTTGTGAAACCGGTTACAATAAGTCAAGAAAAATGTTTATGAACAGAAAATAATTATTTCACCATGCTAATATGATGGAATACAGCGCCTTAGCGACAAAGTTGTGTCATGATATCCGTTGCTCGGAGATATCTATGGGCAATCCTGTTTCGGTATGGGTGCGATCGTATGACATTGTTTTTGTGGTAAAACTGATTCGATCGCTTCGGTATACATCCTCGGAATATTGGAAGTATTCTCCTGATTTGGTTTGGATGAGTCGCTTCAATAGCAGCAGAGGCGTACCGATAGGAATATTTAACATTTTATGCTCAGGCTCTCCGGCGTTGATCGCCTCGATGTTCTGAACGGCTTCCCCCAGGCGAATATCTGTATGGTCGTATAATAATTTAAAAATAGAGTTGTCTTCCAGGTTTTTATCATAGATGGGTTTGAACAGACGATAATTAAAGTAGGAGCGTTCAATAATTAATGGAAGACTATCGCCATATCGAACCCTGATTATATGTACGATTTTATCATCTTCCGCCAAATGCATACGCTCTTTTAACTCCTCTGGTGGAGTAATAATCTCTTTGTGGAGAATCTTAGCGTCTGGTTTGATATTGTTGCGTTTCATCAGCTCACTAAAACCGATGAGCTGATCGGATGTTTGCTCAATTTTCTTGTAGGTAACAAAGGTGCCTTTTCCCTGTTCACGAACCAAGTATCCCTGATTGATAAGCATTTTAACTGCTTCACGAACGGTGCCCCTACTTACGTCAAATTGCTCAACGAGTTCGGTATCACTGGGAAAACGGTCATTTTCTTCGTATTCCCCGGACTGAATTTTCTCCAGTAGCTTTTCATATATCTGGTAATATTTAGGGCTGTTTGGGGAAAATGAAATCATCAGAAAAATAAAACTTGTGGTTCAGTGGTCATGAATAAGCTTTTTTAAGACTTAAAACAAGATATCGCATTTAAATATAACATACTTTTGTTAGTCCTCGAATGCTAATATCAGCAGTTTGTATGACCAGAAATATATAATTATAAACTAAAATTATTCTGTGGCACTCAAAAGCATATCGGAATAGGAATGGGAAATGAGTTGATTATCCGAAATATTAAATAGCTCCAGGTATTTCTGACACTGTTCGCGAAGCTTTTTTTCTCCTATAGTGCCGTCTTCGTCGATAGCTTCTATTTCTACAAAATTGCCAAGTTCTTTCACTTCGTCGATATGAAATTTGACGTTATTGATGAAATAGATTTCTCGTTCTTTATCCACGACTATCTTAGTGCCTAGGGCATTATCAAGCAGTGCGTGTAGCTTTTTAGGATGTTCGGCCGGGACTAAGTTGATATTTGAGGTTTTGGTTCCGGATTTGTTATCACGCCTATAAAAAATGAGGTTGTTTTCGATTGTACCTTGACGCAGTTTTAGCCTCCCATCAGGTACTTCAAAATAGGTATCAATTTGATGATCAGTACCTTTAAAATCGGCATTGTGCTCGGTAAGTATTTTGCGGATGCGATCGGGCTGATTGCAGCGGGCTTTTATTTCGATGTTGAGAATACTCATGGAGAAACTCTTTTTGTCGTTTTAATGATTCATGAGTACAACTCTTTGGCAACTAAAAAGTTTGGTGATCAAAGTTTGAAGGGAGTTATACTCCCGAAAACTATTTAAAATCATGAAATTGGCCTTACATCATCATCTTCGACACCTGCCCAATCTAAATATCGTTGTCGAACTTCTTTAATATGGTCTGATAACGTATCAACGGTCCAGTCCGAAACATCAATAGCTTGGTGGATGTGGGCTGTAACTTTACCTGACTTAGTGATCATAGTGCCGCCCTTGCTGAGGTCACGATTCCCTTCAAAATAGATGGGCACAATGGGATAGTCCAAATCCATAGCCATCCGAAAGGGACCTTTTTTAAATGGACCGATGATGCCGGGATGTTTGCGCGATCCCTCAGGGGCCATCATAACTGAAAGCTGATCGCGTTTAATACGTTGATGTGTTTTTTTTAGTGTTTGAATAGCTTTATCAGATTTTTCGCGCTTGATAAAAATTTGTCCGGTAAGCCGACCCAGAATCAGGAAAATTGGGTTGTACTGAAATTCCCATTTAGCTACGAAACGTATTTTGGGCAATCCCAGCGCCAACAGGGTAAGGACATCCAGCGTAGAGCTGTGATTGATAATAAAAACGGCAGGACTGGTTAGTTCATCAGCATGCATTTTTACATCAAATGAGATGCCGCTGATCCACATGGTGGGACGCATCATGATTGGGGCAATCTTCTCTACGACTAGATTTGATGCTTTGCCAAAAGAGATGAGCAGTAGAAAAAGTATGATGGGAGTAAATATTAGGAAGACCAAGAAAAAAACAGCTATACCCAAAATGCTTCGGAAGTATTCCCGGAAACCAAAATCAGAGTAGCCCATAATGTCTCTATGTTTTACCTGTCAGTTAGCACTTGGCTAATATAGTAAAATGAGGATTTAATGCTATGTTCAACAAATTTGATTTGAAGGACGCTTTTATACAGATTGCGGTGACCTTTTGAATAACAACCAAACAGAGGATGACAGATACCAACAGCTCAATTCTTTCTCAATTGTCCAAAGGAAATCGTATCAATATCATAATTGCCCTTATTGTGATGGCATTAGGGATCGTTTTTGCGGGTGAGCTTCCCCAATATGGAGACCATTACGGATTTTGGTCAGTGCTTCCGCCGCTTATTGCTATCGTGTTGGCGTTTTGGACACAAGAGGTGGTAAGCTCCCTGTTTGTAGGTATTGTGTTAGGGGGATTTATATCCGGTAATCTAAATGTTGTGGATGCCTACCTGATACCATCGATAGGTACCGAAAACTTTGCGCTTATCTTGCTGGTCTACTTATGGTCGCTGGGTGGACTTATCGGTATATGGACGCGCACCGGCGGCGCTGAACGTTTTGCTGAGTGGGCCGGTAGTAAAATCGTCCGTGGACCTAAATCCGCCAAATTTTTTACCTGGATGATGGGCTTGGTTTTTCACCAGGGGGGCACGATCAGTACGGTATTAACTGGAGCAACTGTGCGACCCATTTCTGATGAACAGGGCGTTTCGCACGAAGAAAGTTCTTATATGGTAGATTCTACCGCTTCACCGGCAGCTACGGTAATTCCCTTTAATGTATGGCCCATTTATATTGGTGGATTGGTGGTGGGCACAATCCCCCTTTTTGAAACTACGCAAGACGCTGTGGCATTCTTTTTCCAAGCTATTCCATTCAATTTTTACGGTATTTTTGCGCTCTTGATGACTTTGCTTTTTGCTTGGGAGTTGTTGCCATGGGTTCCCGGTAAAAAGATGCGTGAAGCCATAAAACGATCTCGTGAAACTGGTAAGCTGGACCGGGATGATTCTGAGCCAATGTCCTCAAAAGAATTAACAGAAATGGATATCCCGGAAGATTATAATTCGGGATTGATTGATTTCTTTGGTCCTATTGGTACGCTCTTGGGAGTAGCGATCATCCCCTATATAACCACCTTTTATATTATGGGTAATACCGAAGATCCCATGCTGTTGATTGCGGAGGCATTTGTGCTGGCGGTGTTGACCGGAATGTTTGTGGCTCTGGCTAAGGGCATGGAGCTTAAAACCGTAATGGATGGTTTTGTGGATGGTTGCAAGGGAGTAACGATTGGCGCTATTGTTCTGGCGTTGGCAGTGACATTGAAGGAGGTAGCGGAATCGGTGGGTACAGCTGAGTATGTGGTCGCTCTTGTTGGCGATTCCATTGCGCCGATGTTTTTACCTGCTATCTTAATGGGATTATGTATGTTGATTGCTTTTGCAGCGGGCACCTCATTTGGAACCTATGCGGTGGTATTTCCGGTGGCGATGCCGCTGGCCTGGGCCATATTGCCTGATCCATTCTTTATTACGCTTTGCTTTGGAGCGGTCGTAGGCGGCAGTGTATTCGGAGATCAGTGTTCTCCCATCTCGGATACAACCATTCTTTCTTCGCTGGCAACCGGCAGTGATTTAATGGATCACGTTAAAACACAAATTCCGCTGGCTCTTGTGGCTGCCGGAATTGGTGCCGTACTATACACACTGATTGTGGCAGTATTTGTGTGAAAGAATTGTACTTAATCTGATTTCGTTGCTCTGCTGCGTAACCAGATGTTATTAATTGCTACGTTGCTGAGAGTTTTAAAGCTGCAATTTTTAAGCGTCTATTCTTGCAGCTCCGAAGTGCAGTGTGGGCAACGTGTTGCCTTTACGGAGATATCAGAAAAGCAATAGTCACATTTTTTAATTGATGGTGCCACCGGTTCGGGGGTGTCTTCAGGTCGTTTCAGCTTGTTGATGTAGCGTATCAGAATAAAAACGGCAAAGGCTACGATTAAAAAGCTAATAGCAGTATTAATAAACAGGCCGTAATTTAGGGTAACGGCTCCAACTTCTTGGGCAGTGGATATGGTGGCATATGGAGGGGGAATACTTCCTTCCTTGAGGACAATAAAAAATTCCGAAAAGTCCACTCCTCCCATCAGCAGTCCCAATGGTGGCATTAATACATCTTTAACAAGTGATTGAACAACCCCGGTAAAAGCTGCTCCAATGATAATACCCACAGCCATATCCACCACATTCCCTTTAATGGCAAACTCTTTAAATTCTTTTAGCATAGTCCCTCCTTATATATTGATAATAGTTAAACACTTGATAAAATTAACTTTACAAAAATGTAGGATAAAAACCTATAGAAAGGGCTTAATCATCCAGTTTCGAATAAAAATGAGGGATGTTTAAGATTGAGGGATTATAGCAGAAATATCCTCAAAGTTGAGATATAGTTCTTCCATTTCTTTGCCATCATCATCCTTAACCTCAACTTTATCTAGAACATCGTTTAACTCAATGCTGCCAGCTGTTATATCTACCGTTACTCCGCTCTCAAAGATGATTTTATAGTTTGTCATCATTTAAGTGCTTTTTGTTTAGAAAGTACCAAGATATTTGCAGCGTGTAATTTCTATTCCATAAATGGAAACTGCGATACATTTACGCAAAATCCTAAAGCTTGAAGAATATATCAGTTATTCTTCTTCGTCAGCAGGCTCTTCGTTCTCTTTTAATTTAGTGTCATCCTCTGTTTTCTCCTGCTTCTCTTCTTCAGTTGCTTCCTCTTCTGCTGTTCCATTCAACCATTGCATGACTTTTTTGCCGGATACCTCTTCGTGTTCAATAAGCTCATCAGCAAGTTTATCCAGGATATCTCTGTGTTCGCTAATGGCGGTCATGGCGCGGTCATAGGCCTCTTTGAGTATTCTAAGGACCTCCTCGTCTACTTCACGGGCTGTGTTTTCACTGTACTCCTTAGAGCTTCCCATCTGCTCGCCCAGGAATACCTGTTCGCGCTGACTACCGAAGGCAATATTGTTAAATTTATCGCTCATACCCCAGTCGAGCACCATCTTGCGGGCCAGTTTGCGGATCTGCTTAAGATCATTTTCGGCACCGCTGGTGGCCGTATCAAAAATGAGATTTTCTGCAGCGCGTCCGCCCATCATTACGGCCATACGGTCGAGCATATATTTCTTTTCGTATAAATATTTCTCTTTGTCAGGCATCTGCATAGTTACGCCCATTGCTTTACCACGTGGAATTACGGTTACCTTGTGAATGGGATCGGTGTTAGATAATACCGCCGCAACAATAGCATGACCGGCTTCGTGGTAGGCTAAAAGCTTTTTCTCGTGGTCAGTAAGCCTGATGCCTTCACGTTTAAGTCCCATCATTACCTTGTCGCGGGCTTGGTCGATATCTTGCTGTTCAATAGCCTTTCGTTTGTATCGTGCAGCAATAAGAGCAGCCTCATTGAGCAGGTTTTCGAGATCGGCACCGCTAAATCCGGGGGTTGAACGGGCAATTTCTTCGAGATCCACATCTTCTGAAACCTTCTTGTTTTGAGAGTGGATTTTCAGAATTTGCTCACGGTGTTCCTGCGTAGGCAGATGTACGGTGATCTGACGATCAAAGCGGCCGGGGCGCAGTAATGCTTTATCCAAAATATCGGGACGGTTGGTCGCTGCCATTACGACAACCCCTTCATTTTTCTCGAAACCGTCGAGTTCGGAGAGCAGTTGGTTGAGCGTCTGTTCCCGTTCGTCATGACCGCCACCGAGTCCGGCACCACGCTTACGTCCGATTGAGTCAATTTCGTCAATAAAAATGATTGCAGGTTCTTTTTCTTTGGCTTTCTCAAACATATCGCGCACGCGCTTGGCGCCAACGCCTACAAACATCTCCATAAAATCAGAACCGGTAATCGTAAAAAATGGTACGCCTGCTTCACCGGCAACGGCGCGAGCAAGTAATGTTTTACCGGTACCCGGAGGGCCTACCATTAGCAGACCGCGGGGAAGTTCTCCACCTAACGAATCAAATTGATCGGGATCTTTAAGGAAACTAACAACCTCTTGGAGTTCTGTTTTGGCTCCTTCAAGACCGGCCACATCATCAAATGTGGTGTTGACTGTTTCGGCATCCTGCAGCTTGGCCTTACTTTCACCGATCTTGAACATGTTTTGTCCCTGCATGCGCATTTGTCGGAAGAATTGGAAGCCAATCATGATGAGGAAAATAAGTGGTAGTCCCCAGAGCAAGACAGTCCACCAGTTAAAGTCACTTTTGGGACGTGTTTCTACTTGCACCTCGTTATCCTCGAGCATGCTCATCAGTTTATCATCCCCAAAAGAAGGAAGATAGGTGTTAAAGCTTTTATAGTGAGTGGTATCGTTTTCGGCTGCTTTAAGTCGGGTTGCTTCCTTGAGATCACCGGTGACTTGTTCACCTTGAATGAGAACCTTCTGAACATTGCCGGAGGTGATTTGATTACGAAATTCGCTGTAATCAATAGTGGGTGGGCCGCCAAAAATTCCGCCGCTTTGTGAGCTGAATAACCAAAAGCCAAAAAGGGCTGCTAAGACAATCCAGTAAAAGGTGTACTGATGTTTGCCTCCGGGACCCTTAAGTCCTTTATTCTTTTTCTGATCGTTTTTGTTCGGGTTTTGCTTCTTCTTATTCTCGGGCATAGAAACGTATTAAGTGAAAACAACTAAAATTGGGATAAATATGTGTCACATTCAACGAAAGTTAACGGTGTATAAATTCCAAAATTATTAACCGTTTACTCCGAATTATACAAAAAAAGCCTCTGAGGCTATCAACCAGCAGAGGCTTAGAGAGAGTTTCTTTTCAAATTGTGAGTCGGGAGGGGATCGAACCCACGACCCACGCCTTAAAAGGGCGTTGCTCTACCAACTGAGCTACCGACTCTTGGGTCAAAAACAGATTCCAAATATACGGATTTCGACCAACTAATTTCAAGGAAAAATCAGGTAAAATTTTATTTTCCTAAAATGTAGAATAAAGGGAGAGGAAATTGGTCGATTTCATTAAAAAAATGGTACCTTCAATGTATTTTAAAATTTAAAAAGAAAGTGTGTTGCGACCCGATATTTTAAAAGAGTATTCTATTTATCCTATTAAGATTCCCACCCCATTTGCTGTGGGAGATGTTTTTAGCTATCTAATTAAAGATGAGAAAAATGTACTGGTTGATACCGGGCAATATACCGATGACGCTTTTGAGTGTGTTCGTTATCATCTAAGTGAACAGGAATTAACGATCGAAGATATTGATGAGATTTGGCTTACTCATGGGCATCCGGATCACTACGGACAGGCTGCCCAACTTGCCGATCGTGCGGGAGCAACGGTGTTCGGGCATCCCCTGGAGCGCTCAAACTTTGGAGGAAATGATGATGCCGACTTATTTGAAGCGTTTTTTCAAAAACATGGTATTCCCAAAGGTGATATTCAGAATATGGTTAATCAGCTCGATTGGCTGCAGCAATTTCAGCTGGCGATTGAACCCGAATGGATCCAAGAGGGAGCGGTGCTTAACAGCGGTGAGCTTTCATTCAAGGTTGTGCATACTCCCGGCCATGCTCCCGGTCATGTATCATACCAAAGTGACAGAGGTGTTATTTTTGGTGGGGATTTGTTGTTGGGGCATATCAGCACAAATGCTTTGATTAATTTTGATGCGGAAACGGATCAACGGAATAGGAGCTTATTGCAGTATCGAGAATCGCTGAAATGGATTAGCGAGCAGGGTGGGCTGGTGCTACCGGGTCATGGGGAAATAATACAACATGCGGCGTCGGTTGCTGATCATCACCTTAATGAACACAAAAAGCGATATCAGAAAATTAAACAGTTGTTGAGTAAGGAGTCGATGACGTTATTGGAGTTATCTCACCGTATTTTTGCTGATGCTATAGAAAAAGGAGCGTTATTTTTAGTTTTGTCGGAAGTGCTGGGCTATTTGGACTGGGGGATTGATGAAGGGGTTATCGCAGTTGATGATTCAGAAATGGAGTATCGAGCTATCAAATAGTTCAGTGATGAAGAATACATTATGAATTAGGAATTAAAAATGAAAAATTATAACTGTTTTGTTGATATTTATAATGTGCACTCAAAAATCCGATAATTGAAAATCAACAATTACCATGTCTACGATATTTACGAAGATTATTGAAGGTGAGATTCCTTGTCATAAAGTAGCCGAAACCGAAGATCATATCGTTTTTTTAGATATCAATCCCATTGCTGAGGGACATACGTTGGTGGTTCCCAAGAAAGAGGTCGACTACTTTTTTGATCTGCCGGACGATTTGATGCAGAGCACCATGGCGGTATCCCGACATATTGCAAAAGCAATTGATGAGGCACTGAATCCGTTGCGGACCGGCGTTATCGTTCAGGGATTGGAAGTGCCACATGCTCACGTGCACCTGATTCCCCTCTATAAAACAAATCAAGTGATGGCACTGGGACATAACGTATCAGTCAGCGAGGAGAGGATGGTTGAGTTGAAGGAAAAGATTGCAGCTGAGGTATCTCTATGAAAATATCAGTTTTGAATGGACCCAATTTAAATATGCTGGGTAAACGCGATCCCGAGCAATATGGCGCCGATACACTTGAAGACATCGAACAGTTGCTTATCGATTCATTTCCCGATCATGAAATGACTTTCTTCCAAAGTAATTTAGAGGGAGAACTGGTCGAAGCTATTCAGTCGTTGATGGATAGTAATTTTGACGGAGTCATTGTTAACTTTGGAGGGTTCTCGCATACCTCGGTGGCGATCCGTGATGCTCTTGAGTTAATTGATATTCCCATTGTGGAAGTACATCTGTCCAATATTCATGCGCGCGAAGAATTCCGCGAACGTACGCTAACAGGAGCTGTAGCAGATGGCATTATCACGGGTTTTGGGAAACAAAGTTATCTGCTTGGAGTACATGCACTTGAAAAGTTAATAGCAAGCAAATAACCTTTGACTTGTCATCTCGGCCACAGGGAAAGATCTTTGTTTACTTACATAGCACAATCTAATTCTTCCTTTTGAAAAAGTTACGAGAACTACTTTCTGATACGCTTATTTATGGGATCAGCAGTGTGTTGGCTCGTTTTATCGGTTACCTGCTGGTTCCATTGCACACCGATGTATTTCCAACATCGGAGTATGGCGTAGTAAGTTTAGTTTATGCCGGACTCGCTTTCCTGAACGTGATCTTCACATTTGGGATGGAGTCGGCCTACCTGCGCTATGCCAAAGATCGTGATCAGGCAAAAAACGTGTTCAAAACGTTGCAGACAGGGTTGGGTGCTCTTTCCACCGTCTTGGTGGTTGCTCTTGTTTTTCTTGCTCCCGTTTTGATGCCGGCCATGAGCCTGGAATCGACCGGTAGCCAAAACCTGTACTGGATGATGCTCGGCATCCTCTGGTTCGATACCATGGTGCTGGTACCCTTTGCCGAACTGCGGTTAGTCCGTCGACAATGGCTGTTTGCTATATTCAAAACGGGTAATATTTTGGTGAATGTGGGCCTGCAGTTTTATCTGATCCTCGGTCTGGGATGGGGCATCGAAGCGGTATTTTTTGCGAGTCTTATTGCCTCAGGGTTAACAGCCATTGCTCTCTGGATTGCCACCGCGCCCATGCTTTCGGGGAATTGGGATACCCCCGTATTTCGTAAAGCACTTAGATTTGGATTACCCTTTGTGCCCGCGGGACTTGGCTATGCCATCAATGAAACACTGGATCGCTTTTTCTTGGGCAATTATCTATCGCAGTCTACGGTGACTGAGCTCTACAGTCCTGATATGACGCCCGACGATGTTGTTGGGATCTACAGTGCCTGCTATAAACTGTCAGTATTTATGCTGCTGCTGGTACAGATGTTTCGGATGGCATGGCAGCCTTTCTTTTTGCGTGAATCCGACGATCCCGATGCGCCCGAACTTTATCGCGATGTGTTTAGGTACTTCAACGTCGTTGCCGGAATATGCTTTTTGGTAGTGGCTTTATTTGCCCAACATATCGTCCAGATAAAAGTACCGGTACTTGATGTCTATTTGGTAGGGGAACAGTATTGGTCGGGACTTAGCATTGTGCCCGTGTTACTTGGAGCCTATTGGTTTCAGGGCTGGTACATGAACTTTTCGGCCGGCATTTTTATCGAGGAGGAAACCAAAATCCTGCCCGTTATTACACTTATAGGGGCGGGAATAACGGTGATAGCCAATCTTTTGCTGATTCCCCATTTTGGGATGATGGGGTCAGCATATGCCACCTTTCTAAGTTATGCCTCTATGGCGATGATGTTATACTATAAAAGTGTTCGGGTGTATCCGGTCAATTATCAAATTATGCGCACATTTCTGATGATGTTGATCGCTGCCGGTTCATTGTATGCCTTGCCGCGGGTAATAGGGTGGATGGGATCGGAATGGACAAGTCGCTTTACAGTGTTATTAGTAGGCGGAGCAGGAATGGTCTTGCTGGCAATTCCAAATTATTTACTGAAGAAATAAGACCATTTTTCCCGGTTTTAAATTACTGATTTTGGGAAATCCTGCCCCCATGAAACTATTAGATCAAATATTTAAAACTATTTGGTGATATTATTATGAAGGGCAAAGTTGGTATTTATGTTGACGCGGTAAATGTAACCATGAACGGTGGATTTGGCCTTCGATATGACGTTTTGCGCAAGTTTGCCTGTCGCGACGGCATGACGCCCTCCCGAATGAATGTATACCTGGCTTTTGATGAGCAGCGAGCCGAAGAAGATCCGGATTATAAAAATAAAACGACACGTTTTAGCGAAGTGCTGCGTGACTTTGAGTACAAGGTGATAAAAGAGCCCGTTCAATATTATAGGGATCAAGAAACCGAGGAGATTATCACGAAGTCAACTGTCGATATGGATATGGCTGTGGATATAGTTACGCAGGCCGATGACATGGACAAGTTGGTATTGCTGACCAACAATGGGAGTTATGTTAGTGTAGTGGATACTGTTCAACGCAAGGGTACGCGCGTTGAGCTTGTCGGCTTTGATGATATGTCAAGTAATCTAAAAAAAGAATCGGATGTCTATATTTCGGGATATCTTATTCCGGGTCTGTTACCGATAGAATCTCCCTATAGCTGGGGCGAACCTGGCTCCAAGGTGCGGGGAGTTTGCTACGATTTCTCTCACGAGGATGGGTATGGTTTTCTTCGTTTTCTTACAGATATAGGAGAAAATCTCTGGATCACCGATTCCCGTTTTGAGGAATCTCCCTACAGCACAGTATTTGCCCATATCTCTCAATTCGAGAATAATTTTGATACCGACTTTTTACCCAGCCGGGATCTTATTTTTGAGTTCGATCTGGTCGAAAATGAGAAAGGATTGGTTGCCGAAGACATCGTATTGATATCAGCACCATAGTCGGACTAAATTATTTATAACCGTATTTCGCGATGATCGGCCAACAAAAGCAGTGAGAGAGGAATAACAAGCTCTGAGAATCCCCCAATACCAATTAAATATTGCGCTTTATTGCAATTATTCTTAGGCTCATTTCTAAAAGTAATAAAAGACTCTTTTATCCAATATTAGCTTTGTCAGCAAAGGTTGATATTAGCTGAATAAGATTTATATACCGGGAGTCTCAATTAACGGATATGATTATGAAAGAAAGTATTGAAATTGCCCAGGATGCTCCCCTCAATCACATGCGTCAATTTATGGCGGATCTTGAGCTGGATGAAGAGAATTTTGAGTTTTATGGAAAGTATACCGGAAAAATTCGACTGAATGTTTTAGAGAAATTCAAAGATCGTCCGGATGGTAAACTTATTCTCGTTACGGCAATGACTCCAACGCCCGCCGGGGAAGGCAAGACGCTTACGTCAATCGGATTAAGTCAGGGCTTACAGAAGATCGGTAAGAAGCCCCTTGTGGCTCTTCGGGAACCTTCGCTGGGACCGGTATTCGGTATCAAGGGAGGAGCGGCCGGCGGTGGCTACTCGCAGGTAATACCGATGGAGCGAATTAATCTACATTTTAATGGGGATATTCATGCCCTCTCAACAGCGCATAATCTTTTAGCTGCCATGTTGGATAATCATATCTACAAAGGCAATGAGCTGGATATAGATGTGACCAATACGCTCTGGGATCGCGCCATGGATATGAATGACCGCGCCCTGCGCAATACGGTCGTGGGATTGGGTGGAAGGGTAAATGGGGTGCCTCGTGAATCCAGTTTTTTGATTACAGCGGCTTCAGAGATCATGGCTATATTGGCGCTGGCCACTTCGCGCGAAGATTTGAAGGAACGGCTCGGAAAAATTGTGGTTGGATACAACCGATCCGGTAAAGCCGTTCGGGCTCGTGATCTTGATGCACACAAGGCGATGGCGGTTGTATTGAACGAGGCGATTATGCCTAACCTGGTACAGACGCTCGAGCACGTGCCGGCCCTTATTCATGCCGGTCCGTTTGCTAATATCGCTCACGGCACAAGCAGTATTTTGGGCAATAAAATTGGGCTCAAACTTGCTGATTATGTGGTGACAGAAGCCGGTTTCGGTGCCGATCTGGGTGCAGAAAAGTTCTTCGATATCGTATGCCGTACATCTGATATATGGCCGTCGGCAGTAGTACTTGTAGCGACTTGTCGCGCCATAAAGTATCACGGAGGATTATCGTTAGAACAGGCACAAAATGGATATGACGATCCGGAGGTTTTTGAAAAAGGATTGGAGAACCTTCGATCTCATATCGAGAATATGAAGAAGTTTAAGACACCGATTGTAGTGGCAATCAATAAGTTTGAGGGTGACCGTCAATATGAAATTGAACGCATTTATGAATTCTGCAAGGAGATGGGGGTAGAATGTGCAGCCCACGAAGGATTTGCCAAAGGTGGTGATGGCGTGACGGAACTGGCAGAAAAGACCGTTAAACTTGTTGATTCCAATCCGGATCCCGAAAAGGTGACGTTGTACGATCTGGATGAATCGGTGGAGGAAAAGACTCATACCATTGCCACCGAAATCTATGGTGCTGAAGATATCTATTTAGAGAAAAAGGCACTGAAGAATCTGGCAAAATACAAACGGCTTGGATACGGTGAGCTTCCTATTTGCATTGCGAAAACGCAGTCGTCGCTTTCAGATAATCCGACACTGAAAGGTGCCCCTAAGGAGTTTACGCTTACGGTAACGGATGTGCAATTATCAGCCGGAGCAGGATTCTTGGTTATTATCTGTGGTAATATGATGTTGATGCCGGGTTTGCCCAAAAGACCGGCAGCAGTAGATATGGATGTAGATGATGACGGTGTTATTACCGGTTTGTTTTAATACTCTTTGGCTAGATGGGGTGAAATGAAAAAGGGACTTCGCTCTGGTCGGCGAAGTCCCTTTTTGTAAATGCAAGTAGTGAGGGCCTTACGTCCTCAATTTATTGCGATTTATTTGTCCATCAGCTGACGGAATTCCTTAAGTACGGAATGTACGTGATCAGCCGATTCATCTAAAAGTTGTTGTTCTTCGTCGTTTAAGTCAACCTCTATTATTTCTTTAATACCGCCTTTGCCCAGCTTGACGGGAACACCAAGGAACAGATCCTTCTGACCATATTCGCCGTTTAGGTGAGCAGCACAAGGGAACACACGATTTTGATCGAGCATAATCGCTTCTACCATTTGTGCGGCAGCAGCGCCCGGCGCGTACCATGCCGAAGTGCCCATCAGGTTAACGAGTTCACCGCCGCCCCCTTTGGTACGTTCAACAATTTCTTCGAGTTTATCTTCATCAATAAACTGGGTCACTGGCATACCGCAAACGGTAGTAAAGCGGGGCAGTGGAACCATGGTATCTCCGTGACCACCGAGTAGCAGCGCCTGTATATCCTTTGGTGAAACACCAATTTCTTCAGCAAGGAACGAGCGATAGCGAGCCGTATCCAAAATACCGGCCATACCCATAACGCGGCTTGAATCGAAGCCGCTGGTTTCGAGGGCAACTTGTGCCATCACATCAAGCGGGTTGGATACCACAATAATAATTGTGTTGGGAGAATGTTCAACGAGTTTTTCGGTAACATCCTGAACGATATTCGCATTGATTTCGAGCAGATCGTCGCGACTCATTCCTGGTTTACGAGGCACACCCGCTGTAATAACGCAAACGTCCGATCCGGCTGTATCTTCATAATCAACCGTTCCGGTCAGCTTAGTATCAAACTGATGAATGGGCGATGACTCCCACTGGTCAAGTGCACGTCCTTTGGATGGATAAAGTTTATCTCCGTCTTTCTCTTGTACGATATCAACCATAACAACTTCTTTGGCGAAATCGCGTTGAGCTACGGCCATAGATACCGTTGAGCCGACATTACCGCCGGCACCGACTACTGTTACTTTCATGAGACTAATTAATTTTTGGGGATTAAAAATTTCAGGTTTAAGATACTATTTTATCTCCTGAATATCAGGGATAGAAAGGTTGAAAGTGTAAATGTTAAAGGTTGAATGTTATAACTTCAGGACTTTAAAATTTTCAACCTTCAACACTAAGATCGCTGCCGTGAATCCATGCCCCACATTAGCTTATTTCGGAGGGTATCAAAATAGCTTTGGTTGGGCAACTCGATAAGATCAATGGTAAAATTTGAGCGTTTAATATTAACCTCGTAAGGATAGTCGGAGATCTCTTTGATTTGTCCGTCGTATGAAAATAACACCTCGTGATCTTGCTTCTGTACGGTAACTTTGAGGTGTTTATCCGAAGGTAGAACCAGTGGTCGAGTTGTAAGGGTATGAGGATTAATAGGTGTTACCACCATTACATCGGTATTCGGCATCACGATGGGTCCTCCGGAGGATAGATTATAGGCCGTAGAGCCCGTAGGAGAGGCGACTATTAACCCATCTGCCCAATAGTTATTGATAAACATCTCATTGTATTCAGCGCTCACATTCACCATCGAAGTGGAATCCTTTTTTGAGAACAGGAATTCATTCAGCGCATGATAAATATGGCCCTGATTATCTTTGGCTTCCAGCAGGTAGCGCTTTTCGATGCGATACTTATCTTTGACGAGGTAATTGAGCGCCTGATGTAAATTCTCTTTTTGAGTATAGGCCATGAATCCCAGGCGTCCGCTGTTAACCCCAAGAATGGGTTTTTGGATGCTTTTCATAAGCCGTGCGGTATATAGCATTGTGCCGTCGCCGCCGAGAGCGATAATAATATCTGCCTGGTCGATAGCAGATTCCTCATCTTCCACTACTACTGCAGAGGGATGGTCTTTGCCATCATACAACTCTTTTAAATCCGAACAGAAGTACACCTTTACCTCGTGATCATCCGACCACGTTAACAGATCGATGAAAGGTTCTTTAACGGAATATTTTTGGGGGTTTGCTATAACCGCAAATTTCATGATGCTAATTTAATTTGTCGAAGTCGGAAGAGAAACACCGCGCAGGTCCAGCCACCATCCGTATTGATTGAAATTGAGTCCCGTTATCTCACTATGCTGTAATGCCGTTGGATAAACCCGAAAGCGGAAGAGTTCGGGGTAGTTATTGTTTAATTTATCCTTAGTCTCATTTATGAGCGGGGCGTGCTGTGTGACCCATAGCTCAGTATTCCTCGTGGGGATATTGAGCTGGGTCATATTCAGTTCCACGTCTTGATGTCCCAATGTTTTAGCAAGATTCGCCAGGTAGGTTCGCGCAAATGGGTCTTCAGAAAAAACCGCATACAAATTTTGTTCAGTAATAGTTGTATCTGATGGTTGCTGATTTACAGTAGAATCAACAGTGACAATAGAGCCTGGCAGCTGTTTAAAGTAGGATGAGGTGTTGGCGTAGGCCAAGCTTGAGATGCGACTGGCATCTTCATCAGAAATACCTGCATTCGGATTGAATCGGACTGTGGTTTCGTTAGGTTTGTTCCGTTTCGTCAATGTATATCGATCATTGAATCCTGTTTTAAGTGTCCCTGCATCTGTAGCTACATTTTGCAATATATTTGGGCCGACTTCAGGAAGTAATTGGATATCGCCGGTTCCCATTTTTCGCATTAGTCTGGATTCGGAACTGCTTGTAAGAACATCAACTCTGTTTAGGCGAATGGTTTTGTAGTCATGGTATTTTTGGGATTTGGCAAAGATATAGGCCGAATCTGCTCTTTGTGATGAAAGCGTAAATGGACCTGTGCCGACGGGTGCGAAAGAATTTTGTGTGGTGTTGACAGCCTCACGGGGATATATAAGTGCATAGGGCGTAGCCAGCTTCTCTAAAAATTGCGGGTCTTCCTCATGGAGTTCAAAAACAACGGTACTATCGTTTGGAGTTTGGATACCAGACACATCAGAGAGTGTCCGTTTCTCCGGTTTATACACGTTATGCTGTTCCTGATAAAAAGGCTCAAAACCTTTAATATCCCAAAATAGCTTTGCAGCCGTAGAGGGATTCCCGGTTTTGGCCATTCGCTCAAATACAAACTTTACATCTCTGGCTCTGACTCGGCGCCCGGTACCGGTGCTAAAAACTTCACTGTCTTGGTAGTAAATATTTTGGTTGAGGGTGAACGTATAGGTAAGTGAGTCGTTGCTTACTTCCCAACTTTTTGCTACTGCAGGGACGGTATTTCCATTGGCATCCAAGCGGACCAGACCTTCATAAATAAGCTGTAGGGCCCGCATGGTAGCCCCATTTTCGGCCAATAGAGGATCAAAACTTGTAATGGATTGATATTCTCCGATAACCAGTTTTCTAAAATCTGATTCATCATCGCCGGGGGTATATTCCTCAGTGGTATCGGCAGGTGCCGATGCGGTAGGCGCGTCCTCTATAACGACTGTTTCCGGCTGTTTACATCCCCACAGCAACACCAACGATAAAATGAGTACAGGTAAATAATTCTGTGACTTAAGTAATTTCATGATCCGAAAATTATGGTTGATAACGATTATTTATCCGACGATTCTTGTTGAGCTCCCTTTAAACCCTTAATGCCTTTTACAGCTTTTTCATTCAGGAGATTCGTATCATAAGAACGGATACGACCAACTTTCTTCTGATGCTGTTTGGTAGCTATGTCGATTAATTTTAGCATTAATTCGCGCATATTCATTCCGCTTTCCTCCCAAAGATAAAACGAGAATGAGCCCGGAATGGTGTTAATCTCATTAAAATAGAGCTCTTCGGTATCTCCATTGACCAAAAAGTCGAGACGAGCAATACCCGAAGCTCTAAATAATTTAAATATCCTTTCTGACAGTGACTGAATTTTGTGGGTAAGATCATCCGAAATATCCGCAGGAATTTCACGATCCGCAGAAGCCATTCCTTTTTGGGACCCATTGTCGGACTGATATTTATCCTCAAATGAAAGCGTTTCTTCTTGTCCCAGCGGACGTTCGCAAACACTTGTTTGCAGGTTATGGGCAGTACCTAACACCGAGCAGTTGATCTCAATGAGGGGCGATATGGCTTTTTCTACCATCAGGTTTTCATCGTATCGAAAAGCAGTTTCAACGGCCTCAATAAGTTCATCTTCGTGTTCTGCTCTGGAAACGCCAATACTGCTGCCTAAATTTACCGGTTTTAAGATGACGGGATAACCAAGTTGCTCGGCAAATTTTAAAATCGATTGCTGGTCTTTAACCCATTCTGATTCGAAGAAATCGTATCCTTCCACAACAGGTATGTCATGAGCCCTGCAAATATCTTTTGCTTTTATTTTATCCATCCCCAAGCTTGATGCAAAAACGCCACTGCCTGCATATGGAACGTTATACATTTCGCACGTCCCTTGGAAAGAACCGTTTTCTCCCTCCGAGCCGTGAAAAGCCGGGATGAGAGTATAAATTGGATAGCTTTCGGCTGAATTGAAGAATCCTTTTTTTTCTGTTTCCAACAGTACCGGCTTTCCTAAATCATCATGAGAGAAAGTACAGTGGGTAGCCTGTTTTTTGAGCTCGTCAAGATCCTGGTAATTTTCCATTTCCAGAAGTTTATCACCTGTCAGCCATCGTCCCGATTTTGAAATATAAAGCGGAATGATGTTGTAATTGGTTTCTTTAAGGGAAGCGATAACCTGCATAGCGGTAAGCACTGATACTTCATGCTCTGGTGAAACACCACCAAATGCCACAACGAGATTGCGAGAACTCATGTATCGTTTTTGTATTTAGATTAATATACCTCGAATGATAAGAAAAGATCGCCTCAGATGTGATATAAATACAAAAAAGCAGAAGTGGTTTTGTTCAATAAATACATGAAAAACAGTGCCGTTATTATTTTCAAATACAAAGAATTGGGAAGTAGGAGCACTGACGTTTTAATTATTTGTTGTTTTTGGCCATATAATATAGCTGAATAATACGAAGCTCGCTGTAGCTTACAGATTTGTCGAGCTCGGTATATACCTTACGCAGCATATGCGTGGGTACTTCATCCATAACTTCCAGCACCTCATCGCGCTTCCGAGTTGAAAGCGAAGAAGCTTTCACAATACCTTCCGGGCGTATACTATTACCTGCCTTGAGATAGTTCTTCAGATGCTTAATGATAGTGACATCCTTAACGCCAAACTGTTCGGCCAGGTGATCGATAGATTTGCCGGCATTATACTCTTTGCCAATTCGCTCATATGGTTCACCGTGCTCCTGTTGTTTCTCTTTTTTTTCTTGCAGCGATTCTGTGTTTTCTTCGATATCGTTAGCGCGGCAGTATTTATTAATGATTTTCAGAAAATCAGTCCCATACTTTTTTAGCTTTACAGATCCTACTCCATAAATAGGTATTAAATTATCTTTGGACTGTGGAAAATAATAGGCCATTTCCATAAGCGTAGTATCCGGGAAGATAGCATGCGGAGGGACCGACTGTTGATCGGCCAGCTCTTTGCGTTTCTTTTTCAACTGCTCAAATAGGTCCTTGTCGTAATTGTTTTCAACATCAGCCGTAGTACGATCTATTGCTTCATCATCCACTACGGTGTCTTTTCGGTCGAGTACGCCAAACACATTTTCCTTACCATCCAATACAGCTTTTCCCTGGTTAGTAATATGAAGAGCTCCATGCTGTTCTTCTCGGCTCAGATATCCCTGTTTAACTAAAAGGCGAGCCAGCAGAATCCAGTGTTCTTTGGCCCACTCATTGCCAATATCATAAGTGGAAAGTTCATCATGACCGTTTTCTAACACTTTTTCTTTGGTTGATCCGCGCAAAACATCCGCAATGTAATAGGCATCAAACTCTTCGTTTGTGCGTACGATGCAGGAAAGCATTTTTTGTCCTTGGACAGTCAAATCTTCCACTTCAGCATCCACCGACAAGCAGTTATCACACATGCCGCATTCATCTTTTTCATAGGTTTCGCCAAAGTATTGCATCAAGGGAGCGCGGCGACATTCATCACTTTCTAAAAACTTCATCAGGTCTTTGAGGTGCTTTTCGGCCACCTCTTTTTCTTTACCTTCTTTTTGGTTAATGAAGTACTGAATTTTCTGTTTGTCGGATCGGCTGTAAAGCAAGAGGCAATCCGAACGAAGTCCGTCACGCCCGGCCCGACCGATCTGTTGATAGTAAGATTCAATATTCTTGGGCATATCGTAGTGCATTACAAACCGTACATTCGGTTTGTCGATGCCCATTCCAAAAGCAATAGTAGCTACGATAATAGAAATATCGTCGCGGATAAATAACTCTTGGTTTCGGTTGCGCAGCTTTTTTGATAATCCCGCATGATATGGTTTGACGGAATGCCCCTCTTTTTTCAGTTCTACAAAAAGTTCTTCTACTTGTTTGCGAGAGAAACAGTAAATGATACCGGACTGTTTCTTACGGGTGTAGAGAAAGTCGAGCGTTTGTTCTACCGGATCTTCTTTGTCGGCTACTTTCAGAAATAGGTTTTTGCGATCAAAGCTGGCTAAAAACGTATCAGATTCTTCAAACTCCAACACTTCCTTGATATCTTGACGTACGCGCGGTGTGGCTGTGGCCGTTAGTGCCAGGCACGTTGCATTGGGAAAATCGTCCCGAACTTTGGTGAGTTCGCGATAGTCGGGACGGAAGTCGTGTCCCCATTCCGAGATACAGTGAGCCTCATCGATTGTAAAAAGGTCAACATTTTGATTGGAAAGCAGGTTGCGTGTTCGTTCCATCAACAGTGTTTCTGGCGCCAGATACAGTAACTTTATCTCCTTGTTTTTGAGTCGCTGCACGTTGTGCTCGTATTCCTGCTCGGTAAGGGAGCTGTTTAGGTAAATCGCAGGAATATCATACTGTTGAAGCTGTTCAACCTGATCTTTCATCAGCGAAATGAGTGGTGATACAACGATGGTCAATCCATCAAAAAGGAGAGCCGGGATTTGATAGCAAAGCGATTTTCCTCCTCCGGTGGGCATGATGACGAGCGTATCTTTCTCGTCCATCACGTTTGAAATAATATCTTCCTGAAGAGGACGAAAATCTTCAAAGCCAAAAACGTTATTAAGTTTGCTGCGTGCTTCTTTAATCATGTATCGCTGATAAAATCTGATTTATCTGATTGTACAGATAAAGTGAATTGTTAATTACTATTTATAAGTCGTTTAAAGTTAAGGCTGTTTTCTCCGAAATTTAAGAGAAGGGCGACTTCTAAGTTAAAGGCCGTTAAGTAATTGAGTACCTGATTATAATGTGTTTTATTGATTTCTGAAAGCGCTTTTAGTTCTACCAGTACCTTTTCTTCAACCATAAAATCAGCTCTTCGTTTACCGATAGATTTCCCCTTGTAAAACAAAGGCATAGATTCTTCTCGTTTATAACTGATATTTTGGTTCTGGAATTCGATTGGCAAACTACGTTGGTAAATCACTTCCGGAAAGCCATTACCCAACTCTGAATGTACCTGCATCGCAGCGCCAATAATAGCCCCTGTGATTTCACTATATTTATATTGCTTACTCATGAGACCACAGATTAATTATTAGATCATACGTTAATATGTAAGACACCCCGAAATGGAAATACTTACAATAAAAATCAACGAAATCTGATTAATCTGTGGTCGATCCGCGATATATTACTTGCTCAGATAAAGATTTTTAAACTCGAATGGTTTTTTAAAGTGTTCGTCGTTGAAATCTTTCATAAAGTAGATGGTTTCTCCGGTGGATTTCATCTCGGGTCCGAGTTCTTTTTTAACTTCTGGAAACTTATCAAAGGGGAATACCGGTTCTTTTATGGCCCAGTTCTTAAGCTTGGAGGTTAAGTCTTCTTTATCAAAGTCTTTGAGTTTGGCGCCCAACATAACCTTGACGGCAATTTGTGCTTCAGGCCGTTCTGTTGCTTTGGCAAGGAAGGGAATAGTCCGTGTTGACCGTGGATTCGCTTCCAGCACAAATACCTCATCACCTTTAACAGCATATTGCACGTTCAGGAAGCCTACAATATTCATGTTTGAGGCTATCTTTTCATGATATTGCTTGATCTTCTCGATCGCGGTATCACTCAGCGAATAAGTCGGTATTACGGCCGTGGAGTCCCCGGAGTGAACGCCCGCCGGTTCAATATGCTGCATGATGCCTGCGATATGCATATCGTCTCCATCATAAACGGCATCCACATCTACCTCAACGGCATCTTCCAAAAATTTATCTATGAGGAAAGCATTTTCGGGATGTGTGTCGAGGACGCGTTCGGTATAGAATTCGAGCTCTTCCTGCTTAACCGCAATGCGCATTCCCTGTCCGCCAAGAACGTAACTGGGACGAATAAGCACCGGATAGCCGATACGATCAGCAATTTTGAGTGCCCCTTCCACATCTTCGGCTGTTCCATAAGAGGGAAATGGAATATCGAGATCTCGGAGAAACTCTGAGAACGATCCGCGGTCTTCGGCAAAGTTGATCATCTCGAAGTCAGTCCCGAAAATTTTGATTCCTTCTTCCACAAACTTTTTGCCCAACTTCAGGGCTGTTTGTCCGCCAACTTGCAGGATGACGCCTTCGGGCTGTTCGTGCTCATAAATATCCATTACACGTTCCCAGAATACCGGTTCAAAGTACAGCTTATCCGCAGTGTCGAAATCAGTAGACACTGTTTCGGGATTACAGTTGATCATGATGGCCTCGTAGCCCATCTCTTGGGCAGCCTGCACAGCATGTACGCAGGAGTAATCAAACTCAATGCCCTGACCTATGCGGTTGGGACCACTTCCAAGGATGAGTACTTTCTTGTTGTCGGATACTTCACTTTCATTTTCGCCTTCGTAGGCTGAGTAGAAATAGGGCGTTTCTGCAGGGAATTCTGCCGCGCAGGTATCCACAACTTTGAAAGAGGGTTTTAGATTTAATTCATGACGTTTTTTACGTACTTCCTTTTGTGTGACTTTACCATTGCTTTGGCTCAGCAGCCAAGCAATCTGTTTATCACCAAAGCCGGCTTGCTTTAATTCAAAAAGATCGTCTTTGCTGATGGTATCGAGTGACTGTCCCTCGGTTCGATTTTCGAGGGATACCATATAGCGAATTTGCTGCAGGAACCACGGATCTACTTTGGTGATATCGGCAATTTCTTCGACGGATGCACCAAACTTAAAGGCGTTGCGGATATTCAGCATGCGATCCCAGTAAGGCTTTTTGAGTCGTTCACGGACCTCCTTGCGATCAATCTCGTTATACCCGTCAGCGCCCAAACCAGCGCGGCCGATTTCAAGCGACTGGTACGCTTTGTTCAGCGCTTCGGGAAAATTTCGCCCGATTGACATCACTTCGCCCACCGCCTTCATCTGGGTCGTCAGTTCTTCATCCACATTGGGAAATTTCTCGAAGTTGAAACGAGGGGCTTTTACAATGACGTAATCGATGGATGGCTCAAAGCAGGCTGAAGTATTTCCGGTAATGGGATTGGACAACTCGTCGAGGTTGTATCCCACGGCAAGCTTTGTAGCAATTTTGGCGATGGGGTATCCCGTTGCTTTGGACGCGAGAGCGGACGACCGGCTCACGCGCGGATTAATCTCAATGGCTACAAAACGGTCGCTGCCCGGCTCAACGGCAAACTGCACGTTGCATCCGCCCGCAAAGGTACCAATCGAGCGCATCATTTTAATAGCCGCATCGCGCAGCATCTGGAATTGCTTGTCGGTAAGCGTTTGCGAGGGAGCTACCGTCACTGAATCGCCAGTGTGTACACCCATCGGATCAATGTTTTCAACGGTACAAATGATAACCACATTATCATTTGGGTCGCGGAGAAGTTCGAGTTCGTATTCTTTCCATCCAAAAATAGATTCTTCAATAAGCACGCGGTGTACAGGACTCATTTCGAGTCCACGCAGTACTTTTTTCTCAAACTCATCCTCAGACCAAACGATGCCACCGCCGGCACCGCCCATGGTAAAAGATGGACGAATGACAATAGGTAATCCGCCCAGATCTTCGGCAATTTCTTTGGCTTCAAGTACCGATTCGGCGGCGCGACTACGGCACTGTGGAATATCAATATCATCCATCAAGTCGCGAAATTGCTGGCGATCTTCGGTGATATCAACGGCGTCGATATCTACACCGATGACTTGAATTCCATGTTCTGTCCAATAATCTTCTTGTTGCAGATTTCGGGTCAGGTTTAAGCCCGTTTGTCCGCCCATGGTGGGCAGAACGGCATCCGGATTTTCTATTTCTACAATTTCTTTAATGGATTCTTCGGTAAGTGGCTTAAGGTAGATCTCATCAGCCATCATCGGGTCAGTCATAATAGTGGCCGGATTGGAATTGATGAGTACAACCTCATACCCATCTTCACGAAGTGATTTGCAGGCCTGTGATCCCGAGTAGTCAAATTCGCAGGCTTGGCCGATTACGATTGGTCCTGATCCAATGATAAGAATTTTGTTGATGTCGTCGCGTCGTGGCATTTGGTTAGTGAGTTTCTGTTTTACAGATTAAAGATTTTTTGAATTTCTGCTGGGAGACGGTGAACTGTATCTATACTGCTGGTGGTTTTAATTAACCAACTCTCCTTTTCCTTCTTTGATCATATCCAGGAACTGATCGAATAGATATCTAGAGTCATGCGGGCCGGGTGATGCTTCTGGGTGATATTGTACCGACATACCGGGAAAGTCCTTGAATCGCAGCCCTTCAATAGTACCGTCGTTTAGGTTTTTATGCGTCACTTCCACTTTTGATTCGTCAAGGGCTTCTTCATCCACAGCAAAACCGTGGTTTTGAGTGGTGATTTCGACTAATCCGGTGTCTAAATTTTTTACCGGATGATTGGCACCGCGGTGTCCCACGAACATTTTGGTAGTTGTGATACCTTCGGATAGTGCCATGAGCTGATGGCCGAGGCAAATTCCGAATATGGGTTTTCCGGTATCTTTGGCGTAGTTTACGGCATCTAAGGCATATTTAGCTGTGGCATCCGGGTCGCCTGGACCATTACTGAAAAAGAATCCGTCAGGATTCCATTGGTCGAGCTCTTCTTTGAAGTCACCCTTCGCAGGAAAAACGCGTAGTGTGCATCCTCGTTCTACCAGATTATCAATGATGCTTTGTTTTATCCCGTAGTCGAAAGCTGCCACTTTAAAAGGGCCATCGCTGTGTACAGTTTGTGGTTCTTGGCGTGTAACTTCGGTAGCAAGTTCAAGACCGACCATATCATCCCAATTTTTGGCCTTTTCCACCAATTTATCCTCATCGAGTTCAGTAGATGAAATTACGGCGTTCATTACTCCTTTTCTTCGGATGTGTCGGACGAGCTTTCGGGTATCAATGCCGCTGATGCCGACCACTTCGTTGCGTTCTAAATATTCTTGGAGATTGCTGTCGGCTTGAGAATTGCTGTGCTCCCACGAAAATGATCGGACGATAAGTCCGGCAATCATAACTTTGCGAGCTTCATTGTCGCGGCTCATGGTACCATAATTCCCGATATGAGGATAGGTCATCATCATTAGCTGACCGTAATAGCTGGGATCGGTAAAGATTTCTTGGTAGCCGACCATGCTGGTATTGAAACAGAGTTCCCCACCGGTGGTACCTTTTTTGCCGATAGCAAAGCCGTGTTCGACGGTACCGTCGGATAGAGCAATGATAGCTTTATCTTTGGGATAGAGTGACATAGTAAGGATATGTTGGTTTTGAGGTATTAAAGTTTAGACATAAAAAAAATCCGACTAACAAAGAGTCGGATTTTAAAAAAGGGAATGGAATGTGAGATTTCCGAATCGAGGGGCTGTTCGGAAATTTTTTGAGGCAGTTGAGCCTGCCATCTACTTCAAATTTAGTAGACTTGTAGATCAAAAGAATGCTGTTAGAACATCAAGATTTCAAAAATTATGCGCTTTATTTGACTCCAACGCAAAACTGTGAAAATATACGAATCCAAGGCTCTATTTTCAACGTATATTTTTGGCATGTTGTAACCTATTGGGACTGACGACTTTGGATAATAAATTCCTTATTCCATTGATCGTAGGAAACAGAAAGTTTATTCGGGCGACAGCAAACCTGACAGTCTTCGATATATTTTTGCGTATTGCCCTGGGAGGGGTCCACGAAAGTGTGATTAACTTCTCCGCAATAGGCACAACGATACTCAGTTCCTTGGGATTCAGGTGGATACTTCATCAAGTTCGAGGTTTGTGAGTGTTGGAGTGTTGAAGTTTGATCCCACTGTAAGGATTTAGCTTTAGGGTGATCTTACTTCTATACAACGAAAAAAACTTTTGGAAAATGCCAATTGTGAAAAATTTTGAAGAGTTAGATTGTTGGAAAGAATCACGAAAATTAGTCTGCCAAGTTTATGAATTGACTAAAAGACCAAAGTTTCGGAAAGATTTTGGACTAAGAGATCAGATTCAAAGAGCATCAGTTTCAGCTATGACGAACATTTCTGAAGGCTTTGCTCGATATTCATCAAAAGAGGTTATAAGATTTTTGGATTATACCCAAAGTTCATGTGAAGAAGTGAAGAGCTTGCTTTATGTAGCTTATGATCAGAAATACATCAAGAAAAGTGATTTGCAAGAAGTGTATAGCAAAGCAAGTGACGTCAGGAATTTAACTCTGGCTCTGATCAAATATTTGAGGAATAATTCATGAGGTAAACTTCGAAACTACAGAACTTTGAACTCCAACACTTATTACCAAAGCAACATCTTCATACAAAAGACACTACCGCCACTTTTGAGATATTCGTAAGTGCTTACCTCATGAACAGAGAATCCGTTATCGCGCAGATTCTTATTGACGTCGGTACAGCCCTGTTGAATAATCACATTGCGCCCGTCGGGACAGGAGGCATTGCAGGCAAAAAGTTCCTCGGCCTCGTATTTGGAAGCTTGGATGATGGTATCAAACATTTTGTTAATCATCTCGAGTCCCTCATCTGTAAAGGCCTCGGGATAAATTAGAGCGGTATGTTCATCCAGTACGCACAGACAGGTATCCAGATGATAGAATGATTCGTCCACGAGTTCGAGCGCCAAGATGGGTACGTCAAAAGTGTCGGAAATAGTTTCGTATGCCTCTAATGACGAGCGATAGCCGTATCCTCCCCAAAGCAAACGTTTGCCTGTATGCCAGATGGCGTCGCCGCATCCTTCAAAGTCGCTTATTTTATCCTCATCCAGATAATGAATTTCATAGCCGTTTTGGCGGTACCACTGCTCAATATAAGGGACTTCATCTTTTCGCTCATCGGCATGCATGATGCTCATAAATGCATGCTCATTGCCGTCTTCGTCGATATAGGGCAGGCTCTGGTTGGCACAAAAAACCATATCCGGCAGTCCTTCCTGATCTTCGATAACATTGATATTCATCCCAATTTGATCAAAAAGCGATCGCACGAGGTTCCATTCATTATTAGCTTCAATTTTATCGACTTTCCCCACTTGATCAGCCATGTGGGGATTGATAACATATTCTACAGAATAGTGTAGTGGTCGTACCATCAGCACCTCGGTGGGTAGCGGCATGGATGGACGTTCATCAACGGTAAAATCAATTTGATCTGCGGATGTAATTACTTGCGCCATAAATATGAAACTTAGTTACAGTATTTCAGAAAGGTTCTTCCATAAATCGGGTTCCCAAGATAACCATTTGTATAAAAGAATAAACTTTAAACCCGTTTTTATCTCCTCTTATTATTGAATACGGGATTAGGGAAAGATTCGTTAGTTTAAAGCTTCAACTTAAAAGAAACAATGATATGCTGCTGGATCACGAATTACTTTCGCAATTAGCTCCGCTGGAGCTGCGTGCCCGAAAAATTGTGGAGGGATTTATCTCGGGCTTGCATAAAAGTCCGCACCACGGATTCAGCGTCGAGTTTGCCGAGCATCGACCGTATAATCCCGGCGATGAGATCAAGCATATCGACTGGAAAGTATATGCTAAAACCGAACGGCTTTATGTGAAAAAGTATGAGGAGGAGACGAACCTCCGTTGCTATGTCTTGCTGGATACCAGCAGCTCGATGTTTTACAAATACTTTAGTCCGTGGAGCAAGCTGAGGTATGCTATCCATTTTGGATCTTCGCTCATGTACCTGATGAATCGACAACGCGATGCCTGTGGGTTGATTACCTTTGATGAAGGGATTAATAATTTCATTCCGGCCAAGTCCTCCTATTCGCATCTACGAATGTTATTTGGGGAGTTTGAAAACTTGCTGGAGCAGGAAGAGAATGCGGATAAAAACAAACGCCAAACCGCTACGGCAAAAGCGATGCACGAGGTGGCGGAGCGACTTAACCATCGAAGTTTGGTTGTAGTACTTACTGATCTTTTTGAAAATGTAGATAAACATGATCAGCTTATCTCAGCATTAAAGCACTTGCGTCACTCTAAGCATGAGGTATTACTTTTTAACGTATTGGAAGAAAAAAGCGAACGGAAGCTTGATTTTCCCGATCGAAGACTGGTGATGCAGGATATGGAGACGGGATCACAAATGGAGGTAGTGCCAAGCCAGATTCGTGAAGATTATCAGAAAAAAGTTGAGGAGCTGACGCACAAATTTAAAATGGCTTGCAGTGAGTTTCAGATTGATTTTGAACAACTGGATACGCAAAGTGAATTTGATATGGCATTGCTGGCGTATCTAAATAAGCGTAAACGATTGGGATAAAGTAATTTAGCGTTAGTATAGAATATTCCAAAGATTTGAGTGTTTGTAATATCTCAAAATAGGAGTGAACAGCTCTGTAATAATTTTAAATCAAATTATTTTACTCTATGAGATATAACATAAAAAGACTCGTTTCGGCTTCGCTTGCACTAATGTTGGTATTTGCAGTTGGTGCTAATATCGCTGTTTCACAAAATACTGGTCAACAAGGTCAGGTGGATGGAGAAACCGTTGTTGATAAGATGAATAGCAACGAAAAGCTATCAGATTTCACTGCCCTTGTTGAGGCGTCTGGTTTTGGACAAGTGTTAACTCAGCAGGGAACGTATACTGTACTTGCTCCGACCAATAAAGCTCTTGAGAATGAAGGCGTAGATATAGAAGCAGCTAAAGAAAACAGAGATCAGGCTCAGAAAGTAGTCCAAAGTCATCTGTATCAGGGCGATATTTCTACAGAGAAAGTAGAATCTTCAATGGGAGTCAAAATTGAAGATAAAGATGAGTCTGCTGCCAACGGCACTGTATATATTGTTAATAGCGTCGTAAAACGGTAGTATATCCGCATTATTAATATTTTAAAGGTCCTTCGCTCAGAAGGGCCTTTTTTTATGTTACCTCAGCATTGCGCAGCATCTTATTTAGCAGACGAGGGAAAAACCGTTTTAGATAAATGCCCCATATTTCTTTTCCTCCGATATAAATTTCTTCCTTCTCTTTTAGAATTTTTGGGATGAGCTTCTTTGTAAACTCATCGACGGGCATGCCGTTTTCTTGTCCCTTGCCCATTTTGTTGTGTTTGCTGCCGTCGCCTTCGAGCGCATTTTTTGTGACATTTGTTTTAATAAATCCCGGGCAGACGAGCGAAATGTTGATGTTATCATCATAAACCTCTTGGCGAAGAGCATCGAAATAACCGTGCAGGGCATGTTTGGAAGCCGCATAACTCGATCGCAATCGCGTACTAAACTTTCCCATTACACTGCTGGTGACGACAATATGACCCGATTGACGTTCTATCATCGAGGGTAGTACCGCCTTTGTTAATGCTACTGATCCAAAGAAATTGATTTCCATCACTCTGCGAATAACTTCGATATTTGTGTCAATAGCTTCCGATCGTTGACTAATACCACCATTATTAAAGAGATAGTCAATATGTCCGAAGATGCTGAGAGCCTCTTTTGCTTTGGTCTCAAGTTGATCCGTTTTGGAAAGATCAAGTGTGAGAATGTGAACATCGGATGGATTTTTGCAGTTATTTTTAACTTCCGTCAATGCTCCTTTTCGTCGCGATGAGAGAATGAGTTTTGTGCCGCGGTTGCTGAGTTCATAAGCAAGTGCTTCTCCGATACCTGAGGATGCACCGGTAATCCAGGCAATTTTATTTTGAAATGACATTGGTAAGAGCTAATTAGAAATCAATAAAACGAAGGTTAATACCGCTCAAAATGCAGAAACGAGCTAAGTTTGACAAGTAGAATACGAAGCACTTCAAAAAAGGTCTGTTCAGATACTCTGTAAAGTTTGCTATTTTATTGTAACCAACGATTTGTGAGTAAAAGCTGTTTTTGACTCATTATTATAAGTAAAAATAATTATTGTGAGACCAAAGCATAGCATATTATTAGTTGAAGATGAAGAGGAACCGGCAGAGATGCTGGCAAATTTCCTGGAGATGAATGATTATGAGGTGCTTGTTGCCCATGAAGGGAATCGAGCGCTGGAGCTTATTGAGGAATATGCCGGAGAAATACACTTGGCGATTCTCGATATTATGGTTCCTAATGTCGACGGCAAGGAAATTTGTAAGCACATTCGCAGCCATCCTGTGTTAAATGATATTCCTGTAATATTTTTAACGGCCAAAGATGAAGAACAGGATGAGATTGAAGGACTAGAGCTTGGTGCCGATGATTACATCCCCAAACCGGCCAGCCTTCCGTTGGTAAAGGCGCATGTGGAGTCATTGCTTCGTCGCCAAAATCCCCAAAAAGCCAACTGGCTGCAGTACGGCGATACTTATCTGGATACGGATGCCAAGGAGTTGTATGTAGATGATGAGAAAATTGAACTAACGTCAACGGAGTATACGCTGATTGAGCTCTTTTACCAGAATCCCAAGCGTGTTTATACGCGGCAGGAAATTTTGGAGCATATCACAGAAGATGATCGATATGTCTTTGACCGCACGGTGGATGTACACGTTAAGAATCTGCGCCTGAAGATGGGAGATGCCGGAGAGGTGATAAAAACTTATCGCGGTATCGGTTACGGCCTGAACCGCGAAGTTGTAAAGGTATAATCATTGATGAATCTGATGGTACAGGTTTGCAAAAATGATTTTATAATGAGGCTAATCAAAAAATCGGTTTCATCTGTGATATGAAGATCCGTTCGAAACTTGCATGGACTTTTATTCTATTATTGATTTTTGGGATTACCTCCATCAGCAGCTATTCTATTTTATTTATTCGTGACTATCTGCTTGAAGAAGGGCGGGCAGAAATGGAGCGTGATACTCGGTGGCTGGCCGTAACGGCGGCAAATTTATCAGATGATGAAAATTTTGATGACCGATTGTTCAATACCGCACGCACATCGAGATATCAGCTGGCTGTGTACGATTCTACTGGGAGGTTAATCAGCAGTTATCAAAGCAGTGATACTACCATTACTCCGCCACAGAAATTGGATGCGGGTATTATAGAAAGTTTGAAGGCACGTGATAACCTGCCGTTGCTTCCCCGCGATTCCGATTCAGAAGTTCTTACAAGCTATATTATGCTTCCTGACTCTACAGCCGGCGCCTTGTTTTTGCAGGCTTCCCAGTTTAAGGATCAGATCTATGAGCCCATCAAGACCATCCGCTGGATTATCTATTACGGGATGTTTATTTCCATTGGATTGGTGGTAGTCGTAAGTATATGGATTGCCCGTTATGTGACGAAGCCGATTACACAAATTAAAGATGCTGCCCAGGATATTGCCGATGGTGATGTGGATCGGGAAATTGATATTAGTCGCAGCGATGAATTTGGAACACTGGCCACCTCGCTTAATCAAATGGCTTTTAAACTGCGGGCCGATACTGAGCAAATAAAGCAGTTTGCCGAGAAGCAGCGCCAGTTTTTTGCGGATATAACCCACGAGATTCGCAACCCGCTGCACACCATTTCCGGCGCGCTTGATATGCTGGAGCTGGATAAGTTATCAGAAGAGAAAAAGGATAAATATATCACTACAGCAAAGAAACAGACCGAGCGGATTTCACATCTGTTCAAGGATTTAAAAATCCTTCAGCGATACGATTCTGATGAGTATTTTGTGGAGAGGCAGGAATTCGATTTGGCTGATATTGCACGACATATGGAGGATTGGTACAGCGAAAAAGCCAAAGAAAAAGGATTGGAATTAAATATAGATCAGCATTCCTGTAAAGCTATTGGGGATCCCGGAAAAATTGAACAGGTGATGGATAACCTGATCTCAAATGCGTTGAAATACACGAATAAAGGATCAGTGGATGTGACCTACAGAGCCGAAGATTCTGAAGTTACGGTTGCAGTAGAAGATACCGGCATCGGAATATCGGATGAACACTTGGATCGTTTGTTCGATCGATTTTACCGCACGGATAAAGCACGCTCACGGGATAAGGGAGGTACTGGACTTGGATTGGCGGTCGTAAAAAGCATTATAAAAGGCCACGGTTCTGATATACGGGTGGAAAGTGAGGTCGGTGAAGGAACGCGTTTTTGGTTTACATTACCCATAGGGTAAGTGTATTATGTTCCATTCTTTCAATTAGACTCATTCTAAATAGAATTCGCCAGCTCTTCTTCAAATTTCCTTCACAAAGAATGACTTTCTTCACTATGATAAATGAGGACTGTATTTAGTTGAATTTTGAAATGAAAAGTCAGTCTCTATAGGCTTGAAATAAGCAATTTATTCTATGGCAGAAGAAGAGAAACGTATTGGTGTTGTATTGATGAATCTCGGTGGCCCCACTGCCGATTATGCGGTTCGACCATTTTTGTATAATCTTTTTAGAGATGAAGACATTATTAAGTTAGGCGGCGGAAAATTTCAGGACTTTTTTGCGAAGATAATTTCAAAGTTTCGGGCGCCCAATGTTCAAGAAGATTACGAAGAAATAAATGGTTGTCCGAATGGATGTATGGGCAATAAACACTGTCTGAATCGCAAAAAAAGTATTGTTTCAACATGCTGCTCGCCTATTAACAGTCTTACCGAAAAACAGCGGCGCGGACTTGAGAAACATCTTACGAAAGTAATTCCTGGTCACACAGTAAAGGTTTATACCTGCATGAGGTACTGGTTGCCATTTGCTGAAACTACGCTCGAAGACATGGAAGACGATGGTATCACGCATGCAGTTATGGTGCCACTCTATCCTCAATTTTCTTGGACAACGACCGGGAGCAGTTATCGCGACTGGGAAACCAAGCGCGATGAGAAGTTTGGTGATGATACGCCTTGGAAAGAGTTTCATGTTAAGAATTATCACCTCGATGAAAAGTACCTCACTGCGATGAATGACCGCATTGATGAGGCGCTGGCTGAGATGGATGAGGAAACGCGCAACAAAACACACTTTATATTTAGTGCACACGGCACACCCAAGCTCGAAGTGCGAAGCGGTGATCCCTATACTACGGAGATCAATCAGACGATGGAAGCCATCATGGAGATGCGTGGTTACGACTACGATTATTGGCTGGGATATCAATCGAAAGTGGGTCCACAAAAATGGACGCAGCCCAATACCGCTGAACTTGTGGAGCGACATATTGAGTACGGTATCAAAAACTTTTTGATGATTCCGATTGCTTTTGTGACCGATCACGTTGAAACTCTTTTTGAGTTGGGCGTTGAGCTGGTCGAGGACCTCGAAGAGGAAGGTTACGAATTTGAAAACCTGAAGGTAATGAAAGGCATCAACGATCATCCCAAGTTTATTGAAGCTCTGGGCGATCAGGTTTTGGATAAGCTGGATCACGAAGTCGATGTTGAACAGGAAAAGCAAACATCTAACAAAGTTTCTGCCTAAATAGATGTCAGAGCAACCACAAATAACTGATTTTTGTGCTGTTGGCGTTAATCACTGGGAGGCTTCCATTGATGTACGCGAACGTTTTAGCTTGAAACAGGCTCAGAAGAAAGAGCTTATAGAAGGTGCTAAACGCGAAGGTATCAACAGCCTGTTTGTTGTTTCGACCTGTAATCGGACTGAGATTTTTGCGCAGGATGTGACGCCCCAAGAGCTGATTCGTCTTCTGGTGACTTACTCCAATGCTTCGCTGGATGAGTTTCATAATTACGGATTTGAAAAAGAAGGCCAGCAGGCGGTTGAACATCTGTTTCAGGTTACAGTGGGACTTGACTCCCAGATCCTCGGAGATCTGCAGGTTGTAAAACAGGTTAAAGAAGGATACGAGCTGGCCAGTGAAATGGATGCCGTGGATGGGGAGCTCCACCGACTGATGCAGCATGTTTTTCGGGCACACAAACGTTCGCGTAACGAAACGTCGCTCGGAGAAGGAGCAGCTACTACTGCTTATGCGGCGGTGAAGTTTGCGGTGAAGACGTTCGACAATCTGAAGGACAAAAATATTCTGCTGGTAGGGACCGGCAAGATTGGAAAGGTTACTTGTAAGAACTTGATCAATCTCGGTGCCCAGAAACTCACGCTTATCAACCGGACGCGAGAACGGGCCGAATTTGTGGCGGATAAGTTTGATCTACAGGTAGCAGATATGGAGCATATGCCTGAGGAAATTGCTGAGGCCGATCTGATTATTGTAGCAACAGGAGCTAAGGAGCCGGTTATTACGCTGGATGATATGAAGCCTTCACTGCTTGATCCTCAATTTAAAGTGATGGTAGACTTATCCGTACCCCGCAATATTGATCCGGAAATCGGTGAAATGGACTTTGTGGATCTGGCTAATATGGACTTTCTGACGGATGTGACCGATGAAGCCTATCGCAAGCGAGAAGAGAATATTCCGCTGGTCAAAAAGATTATCGAAGATGAACTAACTGATTATAAAAACTGGCTCAGCAAACAGAAGGTGGTACCTACCATTAAGGCGTTAACGAACAAGTTTGATTCCATCCGTGAAGACGAGTATGATTTCTTTAAGAATAAAATTTCTGATACGGATAAAGAAAAGGTTGAAAATCTGACCCGCCGCATAGTGAATAAAATTGCGGCTTATTCCATTGAACATCTGCGTGATCATCACGAATCGGAGCAGGTGACGAAAGTAGTGAATGATATGTTTAAGCTTGAAACCAAGACCGGCGATGAGTAAGAAAACGATTCGCATTGGGACGCGTGACAGTCAGTTAGCAACGTGGCAGGCCGAAAAGGTTGCCCGCGAATTGCAAAGGCTTGGCCATGACACCGAGCTTATTTTTGTTAAGTCAGAAGGTGATCTGGATCTGACAACACCACTGACAGAAATGGGGGGCAAAGGGGTATTTACGAAAGCACTCGATAATGCACAGCTCAATGACGAAATTGATATTGCCGTTCATTCTTTTAAAGATCTCCCTACCGAAAATCCCCTTCCTTTAAAAGTTGCCGCTATTATGGAGCGTGCCGATGCCCGTGATTCGCTGGTTGCTCCCGACGGTACTGATTTTTTGAAAGATCCTGACTATAAAGCGACGATTGCAACAAGCAGTAATCGTCGTCGTGCCCAGTGGTTGTATCGTTATCCCAATCATGAGATTGTAAACATCCGTGGAAACGTGAATACACGTCTCGAAAAAGTAGAGAAAAAGGAATGGGACGGAGCTATTTTTGCAGCGGCTGGATTGGAACGTATCAATCTCGGTCATCATATAAGTGAATACTTGGATTGGATGGTTTCGGCAGCAGCGCAGGGTGCGATGGCTGTCATGATCCGTGAGGATGACAATACGATGGAAGAGATTGTGTCGCAGCTAAATCATGATGAAACGGCGCTTTGTACCACCATTGAACGTGATTTTCTGCACGACATGGAGGCGGGTTGCAGCGCGCCCGTTGGAGCTTATGCTTTTATTGAAGATGAGAAGGTTCATTTTAAGGCTGTTGCCCTAATGCTCGATGGAAGTGAGCGATATGATTTTGAGGAAAAAGTATCAGTTGGTGAAGCTGGAGAGCTTGGCCATACCGCCGCTCAAGCACTGCTCAGCAAAGGAGCGATCAAAGTTATTGATGAGATGAAATCAGAATAGCTTCAATGTCATCCTGAACTTGTTTCAGGATCTGTTGCAAAAGATTGATTTAATGCTTCAGATACTGAAATAAATTTAGCATGACACAATAATTAGGGATCAATGCGACAAAACAAACGAAATATTTTAGTAACGCGACCTTTATCTGCACAGCAGTTTGAATACGCTCGTATTCTGGGACTGGAGCCCATTATTGAGCCGGCTCTGCAGTTTAACTTTCCCGAATATTGGGACAGCGTGCTCAAGGTGATTAACGAAAATCCCAAATCCGACTGGATTTTCACGAGCACAAATGGAGTTAAGGCTTTGAAAGAATTGATGGCGGCCGGACTTCATCCCCGCCCCGAAACCCAGCTTTTTGCGGTTGGATCAAAAACACAGAAAGCCCTTCAGGAGTTGGGGCTCGATGCCAAAATTCCTCGTACCGAAGACAGCAAGCATTTGGCTGAGTTAATTATCAAAGAAGGAAAAATAAATTCGGTCATCTACTTCCATGGGAATTTGAGTCGCGGTGAGATGACGGAGCGGCTGAAAGATGACGATATTGAAGTGATTGAGCTGGAGGTTTATGAAACTATTATTAATCCGGTGGAAATGCCTAATAAGTCGGTGAGTGGAATCCTGTTTTACAGCCCCAGTGCGGTAGAAGGATTTGCTCGAGGCACGGGATTTGATGAAGAGTTGCCCCCACTTTTCGCCATTGGTCCCACGACGGCCGGTGTGCTCAAAGATCATACCGATCAACATGTAGAAATTGCCAAGCAGCCTGATACCGAAGTGCTACTCCGAACTACTGCTGACTATATTTTTAATAAAGCTGAAAGTATATAGCCGCAGATTTTCGCAGATAAAATCCGTTTCAATCTGTGTGAATCAGTGGCCAGAAAAAAAGTATTTATGAGCAATAATTTTCCAGAACTTAAAAATGATTTATTATTACGAACCCTCCGTGGCGAAGAAGTAGAACGTCCGCCGGTATGGATGATGCGTCAGGCTGGACGCTACCTTCCACAGTATATGAAACTCCGAAAGAAATATACCTTTTTCGAGCGCGTGGAAACGCCCGAACTGGCCTGCGAAATTACTATCCAGCCCATTGATGAATTAGAACCCGATGCCGCAATAATATTCTCAGACATCTTAACAATTCCACAGGCATTGGGAATTGATGTGGATCTGGTGAAAGGCAAAGGTCCGGTGATGGAAAACCCCATCCGCAGTGTGGACGATGCTTTTTCAATTTTGGCTGAGGATATTCCCGGGAAACTTAATCACGTGGTGGAGGCGATAACACTTACGCGCAAAGAACTCAACGGACGTGTTCCGCTAATTGGTTTTGCCGGGGCACCGTGGACCTTATTCTGTTACATGGTTCAGGGCGAAGGGTCTAAGAATTTTGCCAAGGCCAAGGCGTTTATGTACCAGCACCCAGATGCGGCCAAGCACGTAATGAAAGAGTTAACCAAAGCAACAATTGACTATTTGAAAGCCCAGGTCAAAGCGGGTGCTCAGGTGGTGCAGCTGTTCGACTCATGGTCGGGATTGTTAAGTCCCGAAGATTTCAACGAGTGGGCAATGCCGTATTTAATGGAAATTTGTGATGCTATTGATGAGGTACCGGTGATATTATTTGCCAAAGGAAGCTGGTATGCGCTGGAAAGACTCAGTTTTAAAAGTAATGCATCGGCATTGGGACTTGATTGGACGATCACGCCGGAATACGGTCGCGACGCTACCCGAGGAAATATTGTACTACAGGGTAATTTTGATCCCTCAAAGCTGATGATGCCGAGAGATGAAATTACGCGTCAGACACGGCGCATGATCGACCGGTTTGGTACGCAGAAGTATATTGCGAATTTGGGGCACGGTATTTTGCCCAACATCCCCGTGGATAACGCACGTGCCTTCGTAGATACAGTTAAGGAATATAGAGCCACAGATTAACATAGATTTATCCATGCGTATCTGTGTAGATCTGCGGCCAAATAAAATAGTGTATGAAAAAAGAAAGTATCAAAACCCGTTTTGAAGCTTACATCCGCAATCTCCAGGATGAGATCTGCGATAGGTTAGAGCGGATCGACGGAAAGGCGCGATTTCGTCATGACGACTGGGAACGCGATGGCGGAGGAGGCGGACATACGCGAGTAATTGAAAAAGGTGATATTTTTGAAAAAGGAGGCGTCAATATATCCAGTGTACATGGAGAATTGCCCGAACTTATTCGCAAGCGCTTTGAAGTTGAACAGGGTTGGTTCTGGGCCGGGGGGCTCTCACTTGTCATTCATCCAAAAAGTCCGATGGTTCCGACTGTGCATGCGAATTACCGTTATTTTGAACTCTATGACGATGTAAAAATGAGGGAGGTGCGCGATCAGTGGTTTGGCGGCGGCGCGGATTTAACGCCTTATTATTTATGGGATGAAGATGCCGTCCATTTTCATAAGGTGCTGAAAGCTGCCTGTGATAAACATAGCAAGGATTTATATCCCCGGTTTAAAAAAGAGTGTGACGAATACTTTTATAACGATCATCGCTCGGAAGGACGCGGAATCGGCGGACTGTTTTTTGACTACCTGCGTCCCAATGAAGAGCGTTCGGCTGAGGATTGGTATGATTTTACTACTGAAGCAGGCGATGCGTTTTTGAATAGCTATGTACCGATTGTTGAGCGACGAAAAGATGAAACTTATACTGACCGCCAGCGATATTTTCAGGAGATTAGGCGTGGCCGCTACGTCGAGTTTAACTTGATTCATGATCGCGGTACATTGTTCGGCCTGAAAACTGAAGGGCGGACGGAGTCAATTTTGATGAGTTTACCGCCCCAGGTTCGATGGGATTACGATTTTGATATCGAGGAAGGAAGCCGTGAGGCCTATCTCATTAATCGACTCAAAAATCCCATTGACTGGATTGAATATGGTGAGGAAGAAGGAATTCTGAATTAAGGTCTTTGTCATTTGTAATAAATGAACAAGGATTTCTCGCTTCGCTCGAAATGACAGGTTAATAATTATAAAGAGCTTGTATAATTTAAATTTTATTTAGGATGACACACGGACAATTTCCTTATATACGCGGACGACGATTGCGAACTTCGGCAGCCATGCGTGATATGGTGGCTGAGCATAACCTAAAACCGGCTGATTTTATTGCACCGGTTTTTGTGATGGAGGGCGAAAACGAGAAGGTCGAAATTCCATCCATGCCGGATTACTATCGCTACACGCTGGACTTATTGATGGATGAACTCCAAGAGTTAAAAGACGTCGGTATTCGATCGGTATTGGTGTTTGCCAAGGTGCCTGACGAGCTCAAAGATAATAAGGGCACGGAAGCGCTTAATCCCGAGGGGCTGATGCAGCGAGCTGTCCGAGCTATTAAAGAGGAATTTCCCCAAATGCTGGTGATGACCGATATCGCGATGGATCCCTATTCGAGTTATGGTCATGATGGCATTGTCGAGGATGGCAAAATACTGAATGATGAATCTGTGCAAGTGCTTTCAAAAATGGCGGTAAGTCATGCCGAGGCCGGTGTTGATATGGTGGCTCCATCAGACATGATGGATGGTCGTATTGGCGCGATGCGCGAAGCATTGGACGAGGAAGGATTTGAGCACACAGGCATCATGGCGTACAGTGCGAAATATGCCTCCAGTTACTACGGCCCGTTTCGGGATGCACTGGATTCGGCGCCCGGATTTGGAGACAAGAAAACCTATCAGATGGATCCGGCCAATGTGCAAGAGGCTATTAAGGAGGCAAAACTCGACGAACAGGAAGGAGCTGATATCGTGATGGTAAAGCCCGGATTGCCATATATGGATGTCATTAGAGCTGTCAAAGAGAGCGTCTCGGTGCCGGTTTCGGTGTATAATGTTTCCGGAGAATACGCTATGTTAAAGGCGGCTGCCGAGAAGGGATGGCTGAATGAAGAAGAAGCCATGATGGAGGCACTGGTTGGATTCAAGCGAGCCGGTGCGGACTTGATTGCCACCTACTTTGCCAAGGCAGCATCGAAAATATTATTAGAACAATAGAGCGCGAATTGCACTGATCGGGCAAATTTCCACAGAAATATAATCTGTGAAGACCTGCCTTTTCAGCGTTATCTGCGTTCCAATCATAAACGATTTTATGTTAGAAAAGAGTAAAAAACTATTTGAGCGAGCACAGCAATTTATTCCCGGAGGCGTAAATTCTCCCGCCCGGGCCTTTAAATCGGTAGGTGGAACACCTGTATTCTTGGAAAAAGCCAAGGGATCTATTCTAACCGATGTAGATGGCAAGGAATACATTGACTATGTAGGATCATGGGGACCGATGATTTTGGGTCATGCCTATGAGCCGGTGATCAAAGCTGTTAAAGAAACAGCGGCTAAATCTACCTCTTTTGGGGCTCCTACTGAGATCGAAGTTAAGATGGCAGAGTTAGTTAAACAGATGGTGCCGGGAGTGGATAAAATCCGAATGGTGAATTCCGGAACTGAAGCGTGCATGAGTGCAATCCGTGTGGCGCGGGGCTATACCGGAAGAGATAAGGTTATAAAATTTGAAGGTAATTATCACGGTCACGGAGATTCTTTTCTGATTAACGCTGGCAGCGGTGCCCTAACGCTTGGTCAACCGAGTAGTCCGGGAGTTACAGAGGGAACAGCTAAAGATACATTGACAGCTAATTTCAATGATCTGAATTCCGTTAAGAAGCTGCTCAATGAATATGAGGGAGAAGTTGCGGCCATTATTTTAGAACCTGTTGCAGGCAACATGGGGTGTATCCCACCGAAAAAGGGATTTTTGGCTGGGCTTCGCGAGTTGTGTGATGCCCATAATGTCGTTCTTATTTTTGACGAAGTGATGACCGGATTTCGCGTGGCAATGGGTGGAGCACAAGAGCGTTATGGTGTTACTGCTGATCTTGTGACTTATGGAAAGATCATCGGTGCAGGACTGCCGGTAGGGGCTTTTGGTGGCAAACAGGAGATTATGGATGTTGTTTCTCCGGTGGGTAATGTCTATCAGGCGGGAACACTTTCAGGTAATCCGCTGGCAATGGCGGCCGGATATGCACTGCTTTCGGAGTTGCATGAGAAGCCACTGCATTATGATGAGCTGGAAGAAAAAACCGTCAAGCTGGCCACGGGGTTAAAAGATGTGTTCGAAGATCATGGGATTCCTTTTGTACTCAACCAGGTCGGTTCCATGTTGAGTATCTTTTTTACAGAACAAGAAGAAGTTGTTGATTTTAAAACGGCTAATACGACTGATCAGGCATTTTTTAAAGCTTATTTCCATCAGATGTTAGAGCATGGAATTTATTTACCGCCATCACCTTTTGAATCGCTGTTTCTTGCAAATTCATTAACAGATGATCATCTGGAACAGACTATTGAAGCTGCTGATAAATCCATCGAAAAAGCCCTGAAGCAGAGCTAAAATGAGGATAATTGTGGGCGAATTTATTGAAAAAATGAAAAAAAGGTGGGGTGTTGAAAGCTTTGGCGGTTTACTTCTTATCCTTTTTATTTTTGCCATAACCGGGATAACGACGCTGTATGTACGTGAGCTGGTTTTTGGCTGGATCGGAATTGGATCGGCAACACCGCTTTGGTTAGAGCTTATAGCCTGGATTATAATAGTATTCCCGTCCTATCAGCTTTTATTTCTGTTCTTTGGCTTTGTGATGGGACAGTTTGAATTTGTATGGGAATTTGAAAAGAAAAGCCTTAACAGGATTAAAAACCTTTTTACAAGCAATAAGTGAAAAGACTCTTAATCCTCCATCTTTTCAAGCTTCTTCTGTTTTTTGCGGGATAAGCCTTCTACCACTAAGTTGTACGAATCTTTAATCCATTCTTTAATAATCTCATCATCGAGTTTACCCTGTGGATTAACAGTATTCCAGTGCTTTTTATTCATGTGATAGCCAGGCTTTACATCTTGGTAAAGGTCTCGAAGCATGGCGGCTTTAACCGGATCGCATTTTAGATTTATACCGTCGAACTCCTCAACATCGGTGATAGCAAAAATTTTGTCCATCACTTTAAAGGCAAGGGTTTTCTCATCATCAAAAGGAAAATCCTCGGTTACACCGTTAAATGACAGGCAAAATTCTCTAAAGTCTTCTAAATTCATGTGAAATGATTGCTTGGTAACGAATTGGTTTATAAAAAACGCCTACAGTTTATATGGTACTGAATATAGAGCCAAAAATTATTGTCGGTTAATCTGGTATAACTGTGCGTATATTGGTGACAGATGATAGTCTCAAGAAAAATGAGACGTTTTTTAATAATTAGTCTTAAAATATAATAATGATCGGGAACTGCAAGTGCTTTTTGAGAGTGTGTGAAGTGGGTTTCGAATTATTAAAGGTTTTGCCAGCTTGCAAGGGCCAGCAGTATCCAGGCTACAATAAAACATAGACCGCCAATTGGAGTTATAGCTCCCATCCAGCGAATACCGCTTATCGAAAGAATATAGAGGCTACCCGAAAATATAATAATCCCGGCAAGCATCAACCAGCCGGACCATTGCAGAAGGGAGGAGTTGGGTATAAGCTGTGCTACAAGACCGATAACTAATAATCCAATAGCGTGATAAAAGTGATACTTGACGCCGGTCTCAAAGATATCCAGCATTTCATCCGTAAGCATTTCTTTTAAACCATGTGCGCCAAAGGCACCTAATCCCACAGCAAGAGCCGTAGCAATTGAACCGATGATCAAAAATAGTTTCTGCATAGGTAGTCTTTCTTATCTTTTTGTATAAAAACGATCAATATTTGGCAGATGGAATTTTTGGGCTGGCACTATATAAAAATGGCAAATGAAGCTATTGTGAAGCTTCTTGATTCTAACTTATAGATAGGAGCGGCAAAGATGGAGAAATCATCAAAAATATCTTTCTCCCTAAAATTGGGGAGCGGACAAAATTGATTTACGAAGCCTTCCAGTAAATCGAAGGCTATAAAAATGGGGTAAAAATAACCTTACCCCTCAAAACCTACGTCCTTATGCGTACCATCGCAAAACGGTTTGCCGGATGATTGACCGCAGCGGCAAAGGGCTACATTTTTAGAGCTGTTGACAGCTTCGTTTGCAATAGAGTGTATCCGATAAGTACCCTCAAGCAAAATTGGTCCGTCATCCATTAATTTTACAATCAGTTTACTTTGGGATGGATCACCGTCTTTGGTGGGATGCAGTTTAGCCTTATCGAATGAGGCCGGTGCTTTAAAATCAACATTCTTGTGCGTATCGTCACAAAGGGGTTTGTTTTCAGATGCGCCACAGCGGCAAACAGCGACTCGCGTATCTTCAAGTAACGTTTCTCCCTCTGCATTCTGAATCTCAATATCACCTCTTAGATACAGTGGCCCGTCGGGGACAATGGTAATAGTATTCTCGCGCGCTGGAAGCTCGTCCTCATCGCCCTTATAGTGCAGGGCACCGGTAGGACAATGGTGCACAACCTCTTTTATTTTTTCGGCAGAAGCTTCTTCGGGAGTAACCCAGGGCTTGTTATCCGGATTAAAAACCGAAGGCAAATTATTGACGCATTCCGCAGAATGAATGCATCGTTTGCTGTCAAATTCTACAGTAATATCGTCCGATTCGTAACTGTGTATCTTGTTTTCCATGGCACTTAAATCCTTAAGTTATTTTATACGTAAGATATATGATTTGAGTAGATCGTCAAGCGGACTAAAGATTTATATATCACAACGCTATAAAAAGTCCAATCCGAAAATAATTGTACCTGGATCTAAATAGAAAAATCCATAGGATTTGGGTGGATGAATTTGTATTTCAGCATCATTTTTAGTTTTCTGTTCGAGACAATTTTGTACTCTTTGCTTTCATCGTTTTTGAAAGTAGGGGCCTTGAGTTCCATCGCTTTGGCCACCGCTGGATAGTACATCTTTTTAGGTGGATGTCCGTCAGATACGCCATTGAATATTTGATCAGTAATATTCTCTTTGATTACCTTTTGAATGATATTAATGCAATCTTTCTGGTGGATGAGATTTACCGGGGCATTACCGTTGGATATATTTTTTCGTCCGGCCAAGTATTTAACGGGATGGCGGTCATAACCGTATAATCCCCCAAATCGAATAATTGTAGTTTCAAAGCCTGACTCTTTTCGAAGCATCTTTTCTGCTTCCAAAAGGGCATTCCCGGAAGCACGAGAAGCCTTTCCTGTTTTGGTATCCTCTTCGCTTACAATGCCTCCCTTTTGCGGGTACACAGATGTTGAACTAATAAATACTACAAAATTTATGGGTGAGTCGGTAAGTCGATTAATAACTGCTTGTATCTGCTGCTGATGAAATTCTTTGACATCATTTTTGCCTCGGCCGGGTGGAATATTGAGAACAAGCACATCAGCATCCCAAAAATCGTCGCAATTTTCGCAGTGTAAATCGGGTGTTAATTCAAGTAGAAATGGCTGTATTTCTTTTCCCTTGAGGAGTTGCAGTTTTTCTTCGCTTGTTGTTGATCCTTTGATCTGATGTCCTTCATCGCGGAGACGTTCGGCTAAAGGCAGGCCAAGCCATCCGCAGCCCAAAATACTAATTTTCATAGTTAGTTAATTACCTAAAAATAAATTCGGTTTAATATCTAAAAAGCCAAACCCAATATCATTGTTGGAACAAAATGTGGTTTTTGGGATAAAATGATAGGTGTTAAGTTATTTAACGAAATGCTAAATTAACTATTCTGTCATGAAAAGATTATCAATATATTTGGTAACAATTTTATTTGGTCTGGGATTAGTTGCTTGCACCGAAAAGTCGGAACGTAATACACAGCAGGCAAAGGAAGAGGTTGAAGAAACCATACAGTCAGCTCAAAACGAAGTTGAAGTCAAGAAGCAGGAGTTTCTCAATAATGTTGAGGAGCAACTTGCCGAGATGGAGAGTGAAATGGAGAAGTTGAAACAAGAAATTGATGGAGCCTCAGAAAAAAGTGAATCTGAGTTACAAAAACAATGGGAGAGTCTTAATGATAAAAAGGATAAGCTTGAAAATGACTTGGAGAAGTTAAGAGCCAAAGCTGATGAAAACTGGTATGACCTCAGGGAAAGCATTGATGATCAGCTTGATAGCGTCAAGGATTCGTTTAATGGCCTGAAAGAGGATTTGGGTATAGAATCCTAAGCAAATAAAAAAAGGCTCCCGATCAAAAGTCAGGAGCCTTTTTTATAAAGGAGATCAATCACATAATTGACTCGTTCCGTACATCTCGTGCGGAACTGTTACTCTTCTTCCATATACGGATAGGTCCAGTCTTTGGCCGGAACGGTTGTTTCTTTGATGGAACGGACTGACATCCAGCGCATTAAGTTGGCAGCACTTCCGGCTTTGTCGTTGGTTCCGGATTTGCGCGCTCCGCCAAAGGGCTGTTGGTTGACGATAGCAGCAGTCGGCTTATCGTTGATGTAGAAGTTACCGGCTGCCTGACGCAGGTAATCCGCCATCTTGTTGAGAGCGTAACGTTCTTGGGCAAAAATAGCGCCTGTCAATGCGTACGGGGAGGTGTTGTCACAGAGCTCGAGTGTTTCGTCGAACTTGCCATCCTCATAAACATATACTGTCAGCACCGGACCAAAGATCTCTTCCTCCATGGTCTTAAACTTAGGGTCGTGTGCCTGAACCAGTGTCGGTTCGATAAAGTATCCCTCTGAATCGTCATAATTGCCGCCGTAAATAATTTCAGCGTCGTCAGCTTCTTTGACGTAGTCGATATAGGAAGAAATATTATCGAACGCTTTCTGGTCGATGACAGCGCCCATGAAGTTGGTGAAGTCTTCGACGTCGCCATACTTCACATCTTTGACTTTATCGAGGAATTTGTCGCGAAACTCAGGCCAAATTGATTTCGGCAGATACATGCGTGAAGCCGCGGAGCATTTTTGTCCCTGGTATTCATAAGCAGCCCGAATCGCCGCAATGACAACAGCATCGACATCAGCAGATTCGTGAGCAAAAATGAAATCTTTACCACCTGTTTCGCCTACAATGCGTGGGTAGGTATTATAGTGCTCAATATTTTCGGCAATGCTTTTCCACAGGTGTTGGAAGGTTCCTGTTGATCCAGTGAAGTGGAGTCCCGAAAGGTGCTCGCTTTCCAGAACCGGATCACCAACATCGGGACCGTGGCCCGGCAGAAAGTTAATCACGCCATCAGGCATACCGGCCTCTTTCAATATTTTCATAATAAAGTAGCTGGAATAGATGGAGGATAATGCCGGTTTCCAGAGCGATACATTTCCACAAAGCGCAGGAGCAAGTGGAAGGTTCCCTGCAATAGCAGTAAAATTGAAGGGCGTTACGGCAAAGACGAATCCTTCAAGCGGACGATATTCCATGCGGTTCCACATGCCGTCCGGAGAGTAGGGCTGCTTTTCATATATTTCTTGCAGGTAGTAAGCATTAAAACGCAAGAAGTCAGCGAATTCGCCAACAGCCTCAATTTCTGATTGATGAGGCGTTTTAGATTGTCCCAACATGGTCGAAGCATTCATTGTGTAGCGATAGGGACCGGTAATAAGATCAGCAGCTTTTAGATAGATCGCCGCACGGTCTTGCCATGGCATATCGGCCCATTGTTTGCGAGCCTCAAGAGCGGTTTCAATAGCCATCTCCACTTCTTGCTGACCACAAAGATGAACAGTTCCCAGCTTGTGGCTGTGATTGTGGGGCATGACCACATCTTTCTGGCGATCGGTCGTTACTTCTTTACCGCCAATAATCGCCGGAATTTCAATCTCCAGATTTTTTAGTCGATCCAGTTCTTCTCGGAGTTCTTCGCGTTCGGGCGTGCCGGGAGCGTATGAGTTATAGGACTCATTTTCCGGTTCCCGAATTTCAAAAAATGCATTAGCCATAATAATTGGTTGCTTTTATTTCAGATTTTCTTAGAAAATAATACTTGCTGATTTTGTGTTTGAAGGTACTAAATTTTTAACAGAATTGGAGTTCCCAGACTCTGAAGAAATTTACTTTCCACTTAAAAACGTTTGTACTTTTTTAGCCGTTTCAAATCCGGATAAAATACAGTCGGGTACGGATACGCCGTCCCGAAAATTCCCTTCAACAAATAGACCTTTTTTCTGTTTTTCAATTTGAGCTATTTGGTTGAGAAATTGATCATAACCAATCTCATATTGGGGGATGGTCTTCGGCCAAAACTTATGATGCGAAAAGACCGGTTCCCCTGATATATCAAGCATGTCACTGATTTCAGATAATACGATATCTTGCAATTCTTCCTTTGATTTTTCCGCAAGTTCCGGGTTGCGCGCGCCGCCGATAAAACAAGTTAGCAACTGGTGATTTCCAGGAGCACGACCGGGAAATAGTGACGACGAGAATAGCACTCCCAGGGTTTTTCGTTTTTCGGCTTCGGGAATGAGCATTCCAAAACCATCAAGCGGGTGACCAACTTGCTCATCAGAGAAGCCTAATGCTACCACACTGAGTGGAGCATACGGAAGATTATCGAGCGGCTTGAAAATAGAATCATCAAAAATAGTCGAGAGTAAATGCGCGGGCAGCGTTGATATAATGATATCGTGCTCATCACTAAAAGTGTGGTTGTTTCGTTGGCCTTTGACCATCCATTTTTCATCATCCTTAGCAACAGACTGTATCTCGGTTTCGGTTTGTATCCCTTTGTCCAGAGCGTCAGCTATTGCTATTGGTAATTGCTGATTTCCACCTTCAAAAGAGAGTAATGCCCTTCGTGGGGAATTGCTATTGCGATCACGTTTGAGCATCCCCATTAGCAAACTACCGTGTTGCTGTTCCATGCCCCATAGCGATTCAAAGGTGTGTTTCATCGATAAATTTTTGGGATCACCGGCATAAATCCCGGATACAAAAGGATTCACCGCGTAGTCCAGTGGCTCCCTGCCGAGGCGACGTGTAATAAAATCAGCAATGGATTCATCCTCTTTATTTGATCGCGAAATAAAGGGCTCTTTCAGCAGTCGAAATTTAGCTCTGAGAGAGAAGAGATTAGTAGTCAAAAAGCTTCCCAGCGACATTGGCAAGGAAGTAGGTTGGCCATTTTTAACAATGAACCTCTTTTTTGCTGTTTTTCCCGCTTCGATACTCCTGTTTTTTAGGTTTAATTCTTCAAGTAGATCCCAAACCTCCTTTGAATTAACCATTAGCGTGTTGGGACCTTCTTCGACCAGCCACCCATTTTCGTTATGTGTTTTAATAGCTCCGCCTACTTGCTGGTTTTTCTCATAGACCGTTGCGTCAATATTGTTTTGGGATAATTTATAGGCTACTGATAACCCCGAAATTCCTGCCCCAAGTATGCCAACCGATTGTTTTATATTGGTCATTGTACCATAAATTCAATACATTCTGTGCCTTAATTAGAATTAATCTAATTAAGCTTATTGTGGTTGCTCACATTAAAAATGATAGTAATAAAATATTAATGACAAGTGAAGACTGAGGATTTATAATTATGAAAAATGTATTAAAAATATTGGCAGTAGGAATCGCTGCTTTTTTCTTGAGTTCATGCGGAGATACAGCCGAAGATGAGTTGGTTGTATATTCAGGACGAAGTCAAGGATTGGTTGATCCGCTGGTAGAAGATTTTAAAGAACAAACCGGCATCAATATTGAAGTTCGTTACGGTAATGATGCTGAGCTACTGGCTGTAATGAGCGAAGAAGGCGATCAAAGTCCGGCCGATATTTACTGGGCCAATACGACCGGCGCGTTAGCTAATGCATCACAGGAAGGCAAGCTGGTTGCGCTTCCCGACTCGTTGACCACCAAGCCGGCCTCCTATACTTCTTCATCAGGGGAATGGATTCCGGTGACCGTGCGATTTCGAACATTGGCGTACAATTCCAATGAAGTTGATCCCAGTACCCTTCCTGAATCGGTGATGGATCTTACCGGAATGGAGGAATTTGATGGACGTATAGGATGGACGCCAACCTATTCCAGTTTCTATGATTTTATGACAAGCATGCGACTGATCGAAGGTGAGGACACAGCTAAAGAATGGCTGGAAGGGATGCAGGCACTAAATCCTAAATCCTACAGTTCAAATACCCCGATGTTGCAGGCCCTTGCCGGTGGTGAAATTGATATCGCACTGACCAACCATTATTACATTTTGCGGATGAAGCATGGAAGTAAAGGGGGACAATCTGCAGATACGGATACCGATACGGACTCTGATTCGGATACTTCTATGGATTCTGGAGGGCTTGATGCTGGTGCAGCTGTAGAAACCTATCATTTCACTGAAGGCGACGTAGGTAATTTGGCTATGGTAACCGGGGCAGCACAGCTTGCTACTGCTGAGGATCCTGAAAAAGCTCAGCGATTTTTAAGCTTCTTGTTATCGCAGCATGCACAAAGGTTTGCAGCAGAATCAGTACATGAATATCCGGTAATTCGAGATATTGAACTGCCTGATTATATGCTTGATGCGGAGGAGGCTTTTGAGCTAAGTCCCGACTATGACTACGAGCAGCTAAAACAGTTAGAAGGAACACTGAATCTGCTTCGCGAAGTCGGACTTATTTAAGAGTTCCCTTTGTATTGAATATTCTAAAGCCCTGTCACTTTTGGCAGGGCTTTTTTAATTGTGCATAGATCTGTACTTATCTCGATCAGATACTTAGAAAAACGATCATCCGAGAGCGGGAATTAATTCCCGCGATATTTATCTTATGTCAGGAGCAGAGTAGAAAGACCTCTCGGAAATTGTTCAAGCGGGAGTATAACTCCCTTAAAGCCATGCATAATTTTTTCAGGTAAATAGCTATAAATTGACAATGGTTTTTCAAAGATCTCTAAATTTCTATCCCTACAGAAAAATAGAAGTTGCGAATTTTAGCAGGAATGATACCCGGTCCCGGATAGCCGGTAGCCCGTCTCGTAAAATACTTTTCATTCATCAAATTATTGACGCCTCCTTCCAGCGTAAAACGGCTAAAACTGTATTTGGCGGATAAATCCATTACCTGATAAGAAGGTATGATGCCTTCGATAGCGGTGGGTGTACGTCGAGCGTTGGAAGCATCAGAGAAGTGTTCGGCGACATAGGAAAATTGATAGGATGCTTCAAAACCGCTTTTGGAAAAAGTGAGTCCCGCTTTAAAATTCAGAGGGGGGACGAGCTCTACGTCATTACCCTCAATCCCGGGCTCATGAGACTCAGTATACGTGGCGTGAATAAGTGCCAGGTTTGTAAAAACGGATAGACGGCTTTCTGTATCGAGGTCAAAAAGTTTTAGCAGGTCAACTTCGGCAAATGATTCGATGCCGTAGATTTTGGCATCGGCAATGTTTGTGCGATACCGAAAGGTACGGTCGATTAAGTCATTAAATTTGGGATTTGGCTCGGTGCGCAGTACCGTCCCGATTCGATCTTCATACGAGAGGTGAAACACAGTTGCATCATATTGAAAGAGGTCATCAACCTGCCCTCGAATACCCAAATCAATATTATAGCCGCGCTCATCTTGTATATTGGGATCCACCTCAAGGTTGCCAACATCCACTCGGATGTCATTAAAATTCATGGCGCGATAGTTCTGGGAAAAGTTCCCGTAAATTTCAATGCCACTGCTTGGTCGGTAACTCGATCCGATGCCAAAGAGCACAAGGGAGCGTTCTCGACTGCGGTCTTCGGTGATGCGTTCATCGACCAGAATATTGCCGGCCAGATCTCTTACAATATTGCGATAATAACCTTCGGCTTCGGTTTTGATGTATTCAAAACGAAAGCCGGGTGTAATACTGAATTTAGGTGTTATGTTGAAAATATTTTCTACAAAGACGGATCGGTTTTGGCTGGGGAGATCAAAATCAGATCCTTCGAGATTTGCGGGATTAAGGTATCGAAATCGGGGTTCGCTGCCATCAGGCCCATTACCTTGACGACGATGAGTATAGCCGTTATAAAAACGGGTGCCGGCTAAGAAGACGGAGATCCCATCGAGGAAGTCATAGCGATGAATAAGGCGCGTTTCGTTACCCCAGTTTTGGAAGTCATCTTTAAGTAGGTCGCGCTCTCCTCCGAAGTCAAGTCGATCTATGCGTTGCAGGTTCCCAAGGGCATCACGACCGGCAAGCAAGCCAAAAAAGCGGCTGTTAATTCTGGTTTTACTGTTAAAGATATAGTCCGTATCAAGGGCAAGAATATTCCAGTTCACTTTAAACCAGTTCCGTTCCCGGTTCGATTGGCTGGGATTATCATAAAATTGGGCATCGGTCAGTCCACCGGGCTGCTGCGCCAGATAATACATGTGGGTATATTCCGGTGTTAAGGTAAGTTTTTCGGTCAGGTTAATGTCAAAAGAAACATATGCGGTATGCTGATCGAGCTGAGAATTGGGCCGCCATCCATCGCTCGTTTTATACTGGTAGAAGCCGTAATAACTGATATCACCTTTAGTACCACCCACACTGTTAAAAGAATTAAATAATCCGAATGAACCAACCGATTGATTGGTATTTAGCTCGAAGGGGGTATCTTCGGGGCCGTCCTTAAATTCGAAATTAAGCATGCCGCCAAACTGCGTCCCGTACTGTAGGGAAGCCGCGCCCCGAATAATCTCGATGCGTTCCAAGGCTTGCACAGGAGGCGTATAATAGCTTTCAGGATATCCGAGGGCATCAGCGGCGATATCATATCCGTTCTGCCTAGTATTGAAATTAGAATTACGTTTGGGACTTAATCCGCGTCCGCCCACACTGGTTTGTATGCCGGCATCTCCGCTTTGCCATATATTAAGTCCGGGCACTTTGGAATAGACTTGCCGGTTGTTATTTGTTGCCTTGTTAACAACCATGTCATCAAGGACAAGTACTTCATTTTTTTTGCTCTCGTTGATGGTCACTCCTTCGACGGCTTGCAGACGGGTGATTCCATTCGTTTGTTGCTGTTGTTTCCCATCAACAACGACTTCTTCCATTTCACTCTCAAACCCCCTGAGTTGAAAATTCTTTTCTGTGTCACCGTTAGTGATACTTACTGATTTGCTTTGTGTTTGCTTACCGGGATAATATGCGATAACAATATAATTGCCGGGAGATATACCACGAATAACATATTCTCCTTTTTTATTGGTAAGTGTTTTGGATTGATATTGAACAGGCACAGCCTCTCCGGTTTTTGAACTATCTTCAGATACATAGATGCGAACCTCCTCTATAGGAGTCCCACTCTTATCAGTAGCGGTACCTGATAAAGTAAAACTCTGAGCAAACGCTAGATCAAAAGAAAAAAGGATCAAACAAATTAAAAAGGGTACTACACGAAGCTTCATCATTGCAGATTCTTAAACCAATTTTGTTGTTTTTCATTAAAAGGAAGAATCCAGTCTTTGTGAGCAAATCCGCGTTCTTGCACGGTTAGATCTACATTGGGATCAATCAATAGTTGGCTGCGTCGTCCGTTGAGTGTTACGTTGGATGTTACCGTAACTTCTACATCCCCGCCAAAGTTCTTCTGGTATTCGTCTTCAAGGTGATGGGCAAATTGCAGGATCATGTCCGGTCGTGTGGACATCTCCTTTTCTTGATTTGGTGTGAGGTAGTCCCAGTTTCTAACCTGCCATTCATTTCCTGTTTCGGGATTTCGTATGTGAAAGGTAGCATGTCCCGCTTTTTCCATAAGCATAACCCGCCACGAAAAGCGAAATCCTTGCTCAGTCCAGAAAATATTGCCGGGATAGAGCATAAAACGAAGCGGCACTAAAAACTGAAGAATAAAATGGATGATAAGGATACTGCTTATTATTGATTTTTTACTACCATTTATCTGAAAAGCTTTCTTATCAGTAGCTTTTGACTCCGGCTGGGAAAATGGGAGAAAGTTTGTAAAGCTGGATATAAACCGAATAACTTTTTGATGGAAATCCGATGAAAAGAAAATGAGGGTACACAAAATCATAATGAATGGAAACATGCCGATCTGAAACAGGAACCAGGTGAACATATGAAAAACGATCACGGCCAGGTATGCCGGAATTCGGGTTCGTTTCCAGAGAAGAAAAAAGGTGATGGTGAGATCGTAAAAGGCTCCTGCCCAGCTGAAAATATAGGCGCTTGCCGTATATTCAAGCAGGGGACCGACGATTGGGAGGTCGGCATTGGCGGGCAGCCAGATTTGAAGCGGCATGGCATTGAGCAGCCAGTCGGGATTGAGTTTGGCTACGCCGGCAAAAAAGTATACGAGTCCCAGTTGCAGTTTAAACATGTTGATGGTCCATGCGGGCACGTAGTTGCGACGAAGCGAAGGTTTGCGTAGGATGTCAAGGGAAAAGCTGCGATGAGCTGGAACGAACATCAGCAGAAAACTGACGATGCTGACAAAGTAGTAGTGGTTTAGGTAGTTGGTTTTGTCGATGAGCTCGACGTAGGTGAAAGTCAGGAAAAAGATGACGATACCGAAGCGATAAAAATAGCCCAGCATAATAGATAGGGCCGCGATTCCCATCCCCAAAAATAGCAAGTACATGCCGGTTTCTCCCAGCGGCGTTACCCAGTCGAAGCCGTAAAAAGTGAAAAAATAATCGGGTTTAATGTACAGCCCATAGATCCATCCTTTGGCGGCAAATCGTATAATGCTCACCAACATGATGAATCCAAAAAGGAAACGGAATACCGCCAGCGGCGCAATGGAAATGCGCCCTGTAATATGTTTTTTAATCGCTTCGGGAATCATGCGTCGTTAATCACCATCGTTATCTTGATAGGTAATGGTGATGCCGAGAATCGAGGTCATATCGGCCTTGAGAAGCGTTACAACCTGCTGCATTTCTTCGAAGGTAGTTAAGACAGGATCATTGTTTTCTTCAATCCGCTGCGAAAGCGGATCACTGAGTCCATCGAGTGCAGACTGCGCCTCATCAATTTGAGTTTGTATTTCACTGGACAGATCTCCAGCTCCGAGTGCTTCGAGATTATCGTCCAGTCCTCTGCTATCACCGCCGGTGAAGATCCTTTCTACCTGCTGTAAATTTGCCGAGGCCAGCTCGACAGAATATCCGCCGTAGTAGGCCTCCACAGCTAAGGGACGAGGAGTTCCCGCACTTCGTACTCCGGCAGGAATACCGATTTTGCCGTCGCGCAGAAAACGTTCATAATGCTTAACATAACTGTTGATAAGCATGCCCAAAGAGCTTCCTACATCAGTACCGGCATTTTCCTCGCTCAAAAACATGCCGATATAATCTCCACCGGAAGCCTGCCAGTCTTCTGTGGCCGTATCTACTTTTTCTTTCACGAATGAGATATTGCCAAGTAGGTAATCAAGGCGGTTGTCGGCGTCAGTGTCGGTGGTATACATCGATAGTATTTCTTCATTGGTGTCTCCGACCCCGTGCAACAGATAGCCAAGAGCAGGGAGACCAGCCGCATCGCGGCTGTCTATGGTACCGAACGAGTCCTCGCCGCTGGATACCCTGTCAGAAATTTTTCCGGTATCAACCGGATAGGTGTTTAGCGAGGCTCGCAGTAAAACTGATTCAGAAGGTCCAAATTGAAATGGACTTGCATCCTGCCATGCCAACCGGGCACTTTTAAGAGCTTCTTGAAGTGTTTCTAAGTTTTCAAGTGTGCGTTCTGTTTCAAAATCCTCCGCTGCAACCTGTAAATCATCAACAGATGTTTGCAGCGATTCAAATGCTGGTACGATAATATTATTACCATAGTTTTCGAGCATGGCCGCTCGATCAAAATTTGACTGATCATCAGATGAAGTGTTACTGCTGCATGCTCCGGTGAGGAGCAGAAGTAACGTAATAAGAAGAGTAGTTCGAAAGTGTAACATAGGATTGTTGAATTAAAGGAGAACCGAATCCTAAGAAGGATCCGGTTCTATGATTGAAATTCTTACAGCTGATCTTGAACGGATTCGAGATCGGGATACGTTTCAACAAGCGTAGCTTTGGCATTGTTCAATCCCTCGGGAGTAACTTGCCAGAAGTTACCGTTTTCGCCGAAATCAGTGTTTAAGATTTGATTGACCTGATCGTTGGTAATCTTTCTATTGGGGCTATACTTGAGTGCATTCACAAATGCCCATGCTTCTGAGAGTGCATGAAATGCTTCGCCAGTGTTACCATTATTAAGTTGGCTAATAGTACTGTTGATGTAGTGGACTGCAGTAGCAGCTGAAATGAGTTCGAGCTCCTCATACAGAATGTCTACTTGTTCATCAAGTACTTCTTGATTGTCGTTGACGATAGCCGTACGCCCGAGAATAAATGCTTCCATCACTTTATCGTTGAATCCAAGCTGCTCGTCGGATCCATTCGAATAGTCGCTCCAGAACCGAAGCTCATCGTTACGCGATTCAGGCCAATCTGATTCGAAATCTACCGGTGCGTTAAAATAGCCATAGGCTTCGTCGAAGTGATGTTCTTTTGAAGTGTAATTAGCTCCTTCTTCTGTTTCACTGTTTTCAACATCGGGACCGATACGGTCATCTGTCAGATACACGTTGAAAATCTGATTGTAAAAAACGGCCCCCATCAATCCTTTTTCGACGAGTTGAGTAAATTCACGTCCTTTCTCATCGACCAGAATATCGTTGCCACTTTCTTCGCGTTCAAGGAGACCTGCAACGCCATCTTGGGCTCGAATACCGTTACTGCCGTTTTCGCTGGCTGCTTCTGCATCAGCAAAAATATCGGTAAACAAATTGTTGTCAAGATCGGGAGCGAAGGTTTTGCTTTTTAAATCACGATCGGAAGTAAACGAAAAGTTACCGCCTCCGTCACCGTTTGTATTTTCAAACATGTCGTTAAGGGCTTGCTCGGAGATCACTTCGCCTTCGTGTGCTGTAGCAATGTATGCTTTCATTTCTTCAACCATGTCGAGCCGATCGTTTTGGCCGGGATATGCGACGGTTGATTCACCATCGCGGGTAAATTCATAGTTATCGGGAGGTTGAATGCTTGAGTCGTCATCATCGCTGCCTATGATATCACAAGAGGAGATGACTAGTGATATTGCGAGAACTGGTAACACGAGTTTGGATAGTGCGGTCCGTAACATTTTTGGATATATTTATTTATATTAATTCTAATTAGCGAGAGAAAATAATAACTATGTAGACTAATTCTAAATAATAATTCCAATTTTAGTGGCTTTTTGATGTAGTCAGAAAAGTCAAAGAGGTTTTAGTAAAGAAGAGAGTACAGGGAAGAAACCTCAATCTCGATCCGAAAAAATATCCATCAATTCATTAAGTAAGCTATTTCCAACAACCGAAAGCTTTTCTTGTCGACCCATTGAGAGAAAGCGCAGGAATTTTCTAAGCTCTACCAATACGTAGGGAGGACTTGTTACCAGTGAATCACTTTTTATGATATGATCCCAGTCCAGGGGACGTTGAAATTCCACGCCGTGTTTCTCCATTGTTTCTTTGTATAGATGTGCGATAAGTCCGTAGCCGATGGTTGTAGGATGAATGCCATCGAGGCTGAAAATGCCTCCCTTGTAGACTTTTCCTGATTCACGGTCAATCCTTAAATAATCGGTACTCAATTTGGGATTATCGGGGTTCTCTAAGAGATGTTTGGTATCGGGATTGCGTTTTATGGCCTGGCAGAATTCTTGGGGATAGGGCAACCGCATTTTGTTTCCTAGCCTGCGCCGGGCAATACCGCTCACATATCGATTGAGCGGAACGGTAATCCAGCCGTATTCGTCTGCAACATCTCGAATAATGGTGTTGTACTCATCAACATGTTGATCAAGTGATATAGCCTGTTCCTTGGTGAGGTGGGGATGTTTATCAGGATTAAAATCTGCATCCCAAATCCAGAAGCGCGTATAGTAGTCGAAGTATCCGGTATGACCTTCGCGGGACTTATCTGCATTGACTCCGCGTGTAACAGGGGGAATCGTGACGTAGGGAATGGTTTGGGTAATAACCCGTTCAGCCCCAATCTTACTTACCCTTTCAGCCAGTTTGCGGTACTCTTGCTCAAAATGCTCGGGACGATAGACCGTGTATTTACGTTTGGAAGGGAACTTGTCCAAATCCTCTTCTTCGGAAAGTTCATACTTTAAGTCAGATGCCGCACCAATAACATTATTGTGTCCCGCTGAAACGATGAGGTTTTCAATACCCCCATGCTTTTGCAGGTATTCTGCGTTGTCGAGTTGCGTGAACTTACTGAACTTTTCGTCGAATGAAGGATTGAGTACCAATCGGGCGGTAACGTACATAGCGTGATCGGGAAGCATATCAAAGATTGAATACGTCTCAGGCTGGGTTTCAACATGTTGCCGGCTGTTCTGTTCGGTAATCATCCAGGTATCGTTCATGGCAAATCCCCAAATCGATTGGTTGTGGTAGGGCATGTCCCGATCCTGTTTGAGGGGCTTTATCTTTCCCTCCCAATAGTGTTTTACGCGCCGCAGGGTTGAGTACAGATGAGTGATGGCGGGCAGATATTCGTTCCATTCAATTGATTCGCCAAATTCATCCGAGAGTCCCCGGGCCAATACTTCGAGATTAAGGGGGATGCCTGCCTGGGCGGTAAACCGTGGCTGATCAAAATCCGGTTCAGGTTCCCAACACTGACGCAAAAAATTGGGAAAGTTGAGATCAGTGCGATATACCCCTCCGTTTTGAAATCCCTGGCTGACACTGTCACCCAGCACTACAAGCTTATGTTTAGGATCTGTTTTATTGCTGATCACAGGTAAAATGGAATCTTAGCCATCCGGCTTAGAATTATGATTAAACTTCCTGAGAATAAGTCGTATCTTAATAGGTCTTTTTTTCAAACAGAATGTACTAAAAGGATGAGCAAAATAGAAAGCAATCGACTGGAAGAATTTCGCAAAGAACGCGAGGAAGCAAACGAAAAGGTGTTTGATCTCGACCATTTAGGTATTAAGCGCTTTTTTAATCTGGATAACAATACGTACAAAGATGGTGCACTTCCGGCCCAAACCAAAGAGCTACTTGGATTAGTGGCTTCAACAGTGCTGCGCTGTAATGATTGCATTGATTATCATCTGGAACAAAGTGCTAAAAGCGGATTTACCAAAGATGAAATTGTTGATGCCTTAAATGTTGCATTGGTGGTGGGAGGAAGTATCGTAATTCCACATTTGCGCCATGCCGTGGATACACTTGAAATATTGGAAAAAGAAGGTCATCTCGATTCATAAAATATTGCCGTTTTGATTCGCTACACATCGCTATTATTCCTGATATTATTCTTGATAGGTTCTCCGAGCAAAGCCCAGATGATGGCTTCCCAAGTAGGACCGGATTCCGTATCAACAGCATTGGTTCCGGCGTTGGGGTACAGTTCTAATGAAGGGTTGTTAGGTGGGCTGATTTTTAGCCGGTACGATTACCGCGGAAACCAACAGCCGTTTAATAATTTGTTAGAAACGTCGGCTATAGCTACTACCAAAGGATTTGTTGAGGTGAATGCGAGATACGAGCAGACCCGGACCTTTGGTCGAGATATAAGATCGATAGCAGATATTTATTTTTATCGCTACACCCAGGATCAGTTTTTTGGTATCGGAAATGAAACAACGTTTACCGATGACCGATGGGATAATGAATACTATTTTTTCAGATCGATAGGATTTAGCCTGGATTACCGAATTCGAAAACCAATATATGAGCAGGGACGTAAGCAGCTTGATCTTCAGATTGGAGCTGCCACCGAATATCATATTCCCTATATAAGTGAAGCACAATCATCTTTTGCTTTGCAAACGCCCAATGGGAGTGATGGCGGATGGGTCAACAATCTAAATGCAGGATTTATTTGGGAGAATCGCGATAGCGAGTTTGATCCTCATCGTGGAAACAGGGCCCAGCTGGAACTTCGGGCAGCACCAAAATGGATTGGCAGTTACGGTTTGGCTACGGCGCGGTTGGAACTACGACAATATTTTTATCTGTTTGATTGGCTGACAGTGGCCAATCGATTGGAAGCACGTCATGCATCGGGCGATACTCCGTATTGGGAATTTTCTACCTTGGGGGATAAAAATACGCTTCGCGGCTATCCGCTGAATCGCTTCAAGGGGAATACTTCATTGGCCTACACGCTGGAATTACGAACGTGGTTGCTTAAGTTTCCAAGATTTTATGGTCTTAAATTTGGCGGACAGCTTTTTACCGATGCGGGTCGTGTGTTTACGGAAACAGATGATGTGAATGATTTGTTTGAAGGGTACCATCAAACTGTTGGATTCGGGGGTGCGATGTCAATTTTTAATCCCGATTTTATTCTCCGCGGTGAGATTGGCTTTTCCGAAGATGTGAGCCGAATTTATATCGGCGTAGGATATATGTTTTAGAATTATTGGTAAATGGAATTATGCCATTCTAAACTTATATTAAGATGCTTTGATGTTCCAGTACTCGTTTCAGGATGTTTTAAAAGCTAAACTGAGGTTTAATTATTTGATAAAATGAGTCGATCAGTTCTACTAACAGCAGCACAAGAAGACACCGAAGTTTTTCGATCAAAAATGGAAGAAGAACACGTGTCCATCTTACATTATCCCCTGGAGCGTTACGAAGCGTTGGAAGATAATGCGGATATTCTGGATGCCTTGGAGAACCTTGAAGAATATGAGAATATTGTCCATGGCAGTAAACGTAACGCCCAGTTTTGGGTTGACTGGCTGCAGGAGTTCGATAAGATTGAAGAAGCCCGTAATCAGTTAAATTTGGCGCTTAATCAACATACAGCAGATTATCTCGAAGAGCAGGGTATCCCGGCGGTGCATCCCCATTCCCAGGGGAAAGCTATTAACCTGCTGGAATTTATGTTACGAATTAAGCGCATTGGAAAAACGCTTTATCCCTGCGGGGATAAAACGGCGGAAGATCTGCCTGCCTTGTTGCGTGAGTTAGATATGGAGGTCAATGAATTAGTGTTGTTCACGCTCGAGGGGCCAGAAGAAAATAAATTGGAAGAGTATCGAAAAGATTTTGCAGCACACCAACCGGAGTTTGTGATCTTTCACTCACGTCGTTCTGTAACCCGTACCTTAGCCGCTTTCCCAAATGCTAATTTTAGCGATCCCTACATTATTTCCGCTGATCAGGCGGTGACCGATAAGCTGGAGAAAGAAGACATTGCGGTTGATGAGCAAGCCGAGGGAAACTGGAGTTCTATTTTTGGGATCATCAGGGAAGAATTATAGAGAAATATTATTTTTATAAGATATTTAAAATCTTTTCAGATGTTTTGAGATTGATTAGTTTTTGTGTTCAAATCTCATTGGTTTTATTACAAAACCCGATGTAAAAAAATATAAATAAGGGCCAAAAGTTGTATTAATATTTATTCAATGATGATTAATCCAACCTTGTTTATTACCATCAGTCTATCTTTAATTTAATAGATGTTAGATTAAGTATTAACAGCCAGCTATAAGAATAGTTTTTCGGGACAACTGGCGTAGATTTCAGGACTATTGTAGTGAGCAAAAGAAACTTTAAAAAATACTATAACGTTTTTTACGAACTTTTCAGCTCTATTATTCTATTTAGTAATAGCGAAAAATTTTGGATAGGCTTGTTGCTTGTTTTACTTGGTGTTTCTCCGGTAATCCAAGCACAAGGAACAGGAAATGCCCCTGAATCCTCTGAGCTTAGTGTTTATATAGATTGCCAATCTTGCGACTATGATCATATACGTCGCGAAATTACATTCATTAATTATGTAAGGGATCCGAAACCGGCAGATATTCACCTTTTTATAACGTTTGAAAATACAGGCGGTGGTGGGAGGCAGTACAAACTATCTTTTATTGGGCGCCGAGATTTTAAAGATTTAGAATATACACTAAATTATGTTGTGGATCGAGAAGCTTCTGCTGATGAAAGGAGAGAAGGATTAATCGAAGTAATAAGGACGGGACTCGTTGGATATGTTATACAAGTTTCGGACCCTTCAATGTATCGACTTGAATATCTCGGTGGTGAATCTAATCAACGTTCAGATAAAAAAGTTGAAGATCCCTGGAACTATTGGGTATTCGAAATTTATGCTGGAAGTTTGCAATTGGATTTAGAATCGAGTCAAAAAGAGTTTGATTCGAGATGGGGATTTTATGCTGATCATGTTACCAATGAATGGAAGATCCGTTTCCGACCGTATTTCAACTATGAATTTGTTGAGATTGATCGTGAAGGAGAAGACGAGCCGGTAACAAGCAGGCGTCATAGGCATGGAATTAACAGTTATGTAATCAAGAGTCTTAATGACCACTGGTCTTTAGGGATCTTTGGGGATTATTTAACAAGAAATGATCGTAACTATAAACACCGATTCCGATTAACGCCGGGTATTGAATACAATATATTTCCTTACCAGAAAGCCACCCGAAAATCATTTACTATTAACTATAGGTTGGGATATGCATATGCTGATTATTATGAGAAAACCATATTTCAAAAAAATAGCGAAAACTTAGTTAATCAGCAGTTATCTGCTTCAGTACGGATCAAGCAACCATGGGGAGAAATACAGGGGGGAGTAGAAGCTTCACATTATTTACATGATTTTGCTCAGCGACGAGCAGAAATGTTTGGAGATATTTCAATTCGATTAACGGAAGGACTTTCACTTAGTTTTTATACCCGTCTTGAGATGATTCAAGATCAGCTTTCCCTACCCATAGGGGAAACATCTATAGAAGATGTTTTGCTACAACAAAAAGAATTAGCTACTGATTTTTCAATTTATGGGTCCATTTCACTTTCATATACATTTGGTTCTGATTTTGCTAATGTAGTGAATACAAGATTTTAAGATATGGTAGACCAAGCCAGTAAAAATATTAATGCGAGGTTACAATTACTTATTCTTTTGTGGTTAGTACTCCTGTTGTTTGTAAGCTTTTCGAAAAGTTATGGGCAGGAAGTAAAAACGAAAAATTCGGATATTAGTTACTGGATTTATGGAGGACCCTCAGTTACTACACTGGGAATAGGATTACAAGCGGAATTGGCGGTAGATTATAATAACCATCTTTTTTTAATAAGCACTACCAGAACAGATTTAGATTTTGGGGATGAGACTTGGGATGTGGCCTTGATTTATGGACAGAGCATGAACTATCGTTCTTTCTACCTCTCGGCTGGAACTGGAGTGGCAGTAATAGGAGGAGAGGGATATTCGGACTTATTTGGGAGAGGAACAAAAACTTCAATAGAAACGACTATTGGATTTCCATTGAGAGGGCAAATTTCGTGGCAACCGGTACGGTTCTTGGGGTTAGGTATTAATAGTTTTTTTAATGTTAATACTGAACAGCCTTTTGGTGGAATTGGAGTTTCTGTGAAGGTGGGTAAGTTACATAAATTATAATTATCGGAATTTCACAACGGTACAACCCGCGCCGCCCTGTGAAATAGGGGCGATCTCATATCCTTCAACTTCCTTGCGCTTGTCGAGGTATTCATGGACCAGTTTTTTGAGGATACCCTCGCCTTTGCCGTGAATGATCTGAACTTCACTTCTACCAGCGGCTACAGCATCATCAATATAACGCTGAATTTCCTTCATAGCTTCATCACCGCGCATGCCCCGAATACTGAGCTGTGGCTTAACCATCTTAAAACGGCTGCCGTCCTCAAAATTAACTTTCACTTTCTGCTTTTTGGGTTTGCGATCCGAAGCATCCTCTACTTTTACCAGCTTTTTATATTTCGTTTTAACTCGGAGCCCGCCGGCTGAAATAACGGCTTTATTTCCATTGATCTCTTTCAGTTCACCGGTCGTGTTGGCATCTTGTAACCGTACCAAATCCCCCACTTCTGGCTTTTCGGATGAGTCTTGATATTGCTCCTGCTCTTCTTCCAGTTCCTGTAGCTCGGAAGATACTTTCTTGCGATGGGACTCTACTTCTTTCCGAGCCTTTTTAATGGTTTCATTGTCTTTTTCTCCCTGCTCGACGATCCGTTGCACCGCCTCCTCAATTTTCTGGTTGGCGGAATCCATAATTTCTTTGGCTTCCTTGAGCGCTTTCTCCCGAATTTGTTCTTTCTCTTTTTCAATCGCCGTGCGCTTTTCTTCGTAACGATTCCGCTCTTTTTGCGTTTTTGATTGTAGCTGATCGTATTTCTTTTTGAGCTCCTCGGCTTCCTGCGTTTTGGATTCGAGCTCGGTAATAAGTGTTTCCATATCGCTTTTGGCTTCACCCAGAAGCGTGCGAGATCGATAGAGAAGTTCGTCCTGAAGCTTCATGCGTTCCGCAATTTCAAAGGCATAGCTGCTGCCCGGCACGCCCTTTTTAAACCGATACGTGGGAGAGAGCGTACCCTGATCAAATTCCATTGAGCCATTGACGGCATGCTCATGATCGTGGGCAAAAACTTTGAGCGATCCGTGATGAGTCGTGACCAGCGTTTTAGCTTTACGTTCCATCAGGATTTCGATAAGGGATTGAAACAGCGCGCCGCCTTCTTCGGGATCTGTTCCTGCGGCAGCCTCATCAATCAAAACTAAGCTTTGGTCATCGGCATTATCCAGGGTATGCTTCATCCATTCCAGGCGCGATGAAAAGGTACTCAAATCATTTTCGATGGACTGATCGTCGCCCATATCCACAAAAATGCTGTCGAAGATGGGAATTTCTGAGCTGTCTCGAGCTGGAATGGCAAACCCGGATTGAACCATCATGCTGCATAAACCCAGTGTTTTGAGCGCGACTGATTTCCCGCCGGCATTGGGACCTGTAATCACGAGACAGTGCTCATCTTCGGTAAGCTCCATATTCAGCGGAACTACTTTCTCCTTTTTTTCTTCGGGAAGTTGAAGGTTTTTAAGGAGCAAAAGTGGATTGTACGCTTCTTTCAGATACAGGTGATCGGATTCTGAAATGACAGGCACAAATCCATCCAGATCGATACTGAGTTGTGCTTTGGCCGAAATAATATCAAAGGTAGTAAGGGTTTCCAGGTTTTGGCGGATGGAATCTCGCTGATGACGTACGTGCGTGGTTAGCTCACGGAGTATGCGTTCGATCTCCTGCTTTTCCTCGGATTCGAGCTGACGAATTTCATTATTGATTTCCAGTGCTTCCACCGGTTCCAGGTAAACCGTTTGTCCCGATGAAGAAACGTCATGCACAAAACCCTGCACTTTACGCTTGTATTCGACTTGAACGGGAATCACCATACGACCATTGCGGATGGTAGCGCCTTCATCAGAGGTCATCCCCTTCTTGGAGAGATTGCCCATCACCCGGTTGATCGTTGTGCGGAGATCATTTTTTCGCTTATTAATATTGTTTCTTATGGATTGCAGCTTGGGACTGGCATCGTTTCGAAGTTCGCCATTTTCGGTAAGTACATCCTGAAGAGTTTCTTCCAAATCTTTCAGTGGAATAAGACCTACTGAAATGTCTTTGAGAGCTGAATAGTGCTCCTTTCTCTGATCGATGTATGATTTGACGACGCGCGCGGTAATACTGAGTTCTAGAATTTCCACAAAAGCATTTAAGGGAATAATGCTATTTTCGGGTCGGGCTTTATCAAGATAGTCGCGAACATCATGTAAATTGCGAAGCGGAAAGGCCGAGTCGTTGAGCAGTAAATCCGTCATTTCTTTGACTTGGGCCAGCCTGCGTTCAATAACCTGTCGGTCGGAAAAAGGCATTAGGGATTTGAGCTGCTCTCGGGCCATACCTGACTGTGCTTTTTTGACTGTGGCCTCACGAATCGACTCAAATCCAATTTTATCGCTCAGATGTTCCGGGTGTAAATGCATATTTTATTTGTTTCGTATCATCCTGATTGGAAAGATTCCGGAATCAGGATCTGTAAATGTATAAGTAGATTGATAGTTTCAGATTGTCCATAATATAAGCTTCTTGCCGCGGAAATGATGAATTTGAAAAGAGTAAAATAATTGTTAATTCCACGGGGAGATTCAGTTAATAATAATTATCGAAATTGATATGAAATTACCGATTTACCAGGTTGATTCCTTTGCTTCAGAACCTTTTGAGGGAAACCCCGCTGCCGTATGTCCATTGAATGATTGGCTGCCTGATGGGTTGATGCAACAGATAGCCATGGAAAATAATCTCTCTGAAACGGCTTTTTTTGTCGAGCAGGATGAGGACTATCGGCTGAGATGGTTTACTCCTACCACCGAAGTGGACCTGTGCGGACACGCGACACTGGCTTCGGCACATGTACTTTTTGAGCATCTCAATTATGATCAGCTAATCATTCGGTTTGATTCCAACAGTGGTGAGCTGAAGGTCCGAAAAGAAGAAGGGCGGTTGGTGATGAACTTTCCGGTCGCGGCATTAAATAGGACAGAGGTTCCCGATTTTTTAGAGGAGGGTGTAGGTGTTTCCGCTAAAGAGCTCTATCGCGATACTGATTATTTGTATGTGATAGAATCTGAAGAGCAAGTCCGCAATTTAGCTCCGGATATACGAGCGATGGCCAAGGCCGATGTGCGCGGAATTATTGTTACGGCGGCTGCTGATGGCCATGGTTATGACTTTGTATCGCGATTTTTTGCTCCTAATGCCGGTGTTGATGAAGATCCGGTGACAGGCTCGGCCCATACCATGTTGACGCCATATTGGAGTAGGCGGTTAGGGAAAAAGAAGTTGGTTGGCAGGCAAGTATCACAGCGCGGGGGCACGGTGTATTGTCATCATAAAGGGGATCGGGTTGAAATTTCAGGGGAAGCCTGTACCGTGATGCAAGGAGAGATGGCGATATGATGGAATTATTGGTTCTTTTGCTATTGGGGGTTTTGGCAGGCATTGTGGCAGGCCTTTTTGGCTTGGGCGGTGGTATCCTGTTCACCCCTATTTTGTTCATCGTATTTAGCGATGCCGGGATTGAAAATCCTGTTGTTTTAACTATTGGGAGTTCGCTTTTCTGTACTTTTATTGCGGCCTTTGGGAGCTCACTCCGGCAGTATCAGCAAAAGAATTTTTATTGGTCAGAGGGTATAACAATTGGCCTGATGGGAGCGGGAGGGGTGTACTTGGGCAAGCTTGTAATTACATCCCCATACTACAGCCAGCAGGAGTTTGTCATCTTTTTTAGTCTGCTGTTATTATATGTGGCTTACATGTTTTATCGCCGGGGTGCGCGAAATCAAAAAGAAATTGATCAAAATGATACGCCCATAACGTTAACGCAGTCATTTGCAACGGGCGGATTGGGTGGCTTTGTGGCGGCCTTGGCTGGTATTGGCGGTGGAGGAGTGATGGTGCCGCTGATGAATCTGATCTTTAAAAAAAGGTTTGCTCGCGCAGTCAGTATTTCTTCTCTGGCTATTGTTTTGATTTCCCTTTCAGGTTGGGTCCAGCTCGGATTGACTGAAAATGGAATAGGAACACTTACGGAATTTCACTGGGGTTATGTGGATTTTGGAGCGGCTTTTCCGCTGGCGGTTGGGGGTTTGGCCGGTGGATTTGTTGGGGCTTTGTTCAATCTGAAGATTAATCGTCGCTATTTACAGTATGCCTTTTCGGTATTGGCTATTGCAATGGCGGTTAAATTGATTGTCGAAGTTTTTTGATTGGAAAAAGTATGCTCATTGTAATGGATAGTCATTAATCAAGTCAATGGTAAAAAAGGAGTCCCGATCAAAGGACTCCTTTTCTTTTTATAGCAATTAAAATACCAGAGTAAAGAGATTTTAAAATTACTCGTTTTCCTGCTCTTCTTTTTCCTGCATTGCCGGTCGTTCCAAATAGGGGAGCCCATCTGTAATCCATTCCGGAGCTTCTTTTCCAAGCAGATAATGTTCATGCCATTCAAAGGCGCGGGTGGCGTAGTCTATTTGATTTTCTTCGCGCGCCAGACCGTGATTTTCCCCTTCATATACCAGCATTACAAAGGGATTCTGCATGCGGCGCATGGTGTTGTAGAGTTCTACTCCTTGGTTAAAATCGACCGCCCCATCGTCAGTACCAAACTCAACAAGCAGGGGTGTTTTAACTCCTTCCATATTAAATATGGGTGAGTTATCTACAAAGTTATCCCAGTCTTTCCACCAGGGATCAGGGAAGCGTCCTTGACTGGTTTCAAAAATTCGGGCGTCAGTCGTACCGGTATTCCAGTAGATCGAATTGTACATGCTGATCATATTTGTAAGCGGTGCACCGGCTATAGCCGAATTAAACAAGTCGGTTTGCGTAATAATGAACGTGGTTTGATAAGCTCCCCACGAGTGACCGGTAAGTCCGATCTGTTCCTCGTTGATCATGCCGGTTTCGATGACCTTTTCTACAGCCGGAACGACGCTTTCAACGGCCGATACTCCAGGATCACTCAACTCATATGTGATATCCGGAAGAAAGACAAAGTACCCTTCAGAGGAAAACCTGCGAGCGTTGTAAGGGCTTTTTTTCGAAGGCATACTATAGCTGTGCATCGACTGTGATAGCTTTTCATAAATATAGGTGATCATCGGATAGCTTTTGTCGGGATCATAGTTTGCGGGATAAAGCAAACGCCCCTCAAGCTCCTCACCATTTTCGTTGGTAAAGGTAATCAGTTCATCATCAGCCCAGTAATAGTTGTCCTGCTGGGGATTGGTATACGTAAGTGCAACAGGATCATTAAAGTCATAACCCACATGAAAGTAGTCGGGGGAATTGGTAGCTGACTGTTGCTGATAAACAAAATTTTGGGTTGAGTCGGCTTTGGCAAGACTACTGTACATTTTGGAATCATAAATTAATGTCTCAGCAGTTTGGCTGTCGTCGATACGAGCATATCCACGATCTTTTGTTTTATCCCCATACATTGAAAAGTAGATGTTCTCTTCTGGTGCTATCCCATCATTATCATACTCAAATCTGACTTGGCGATATCGGATCTTGTCTTTATGGCCTTCTGTGATTTTTTGGTGCTTGCTGCCATCCGCCCAAACCTTATAGGTATTATATTGATCATAAAGCAGCATCCACGAGTCGTCTTCCGCCCATTCACCTGTTCCGAATGGCCTGCGGTGTTCGCGGCCATTGACGTTTGTAAAGTTCTCGAAACGTGTGTCAATATCTTTTGTCAAATTAAGATGTTGTTCGTTTTCAATATCGTAGGTCCACCAGTTTTGATTTTTGAAATACAATAGGTATTTGCCATCGGGTGATGTGCGGACTTGTTCGTGCCGCTCCAGAATTTGTTGAGATTCACCGGTGTTAACATCTATCAAATAAATGTCCCGCCAGTTTTCTTCGAATGCCGGCTCGTAGGGGTGCGGATCGTATGCTACAGCATGTTGTTGGTTGCCGGTAAGTTGTAACTGTTCAAATTGTTCGGTGCCGAGCTGAACAAATGTCTTTTCATCAAGATGCCAGGCCGAGAGGTGGTTATCTTCTTTAAGCTGATTGACCAATACTTCTTGTTTGGGTTGGATATCATCGTCCTGCCAGTGCCAAACCTCTACATTTGTAGGATCAAGTTCATCTTTAGATTCCTCTTTGGCTGTGTCAGGTTTCGTGGCTTTTTCCCACTCTTTAATGCCGAAAAACAGGCTATTACCGTCTTCTGACCATTTAAGTGATCGGTAATCGACAATACGAAAATCATCTGGAAAACTATCGCTTTTCTGTTGATTAAATGTGAATCGCTTGGGAGTGGTATTAAGGTTTTTGAATGCTATAATGCGGTGAGTGGACTCTTCATAATTCTCGTTGTCTTCTGCTTTTAGGAACGCCAATGCATTTTTATCCTCATGCCAACTAAGATCTTTATAGTTTGTTGTATCACTGTCTAAAACGGTTATCCGATTGGAGGGTAAGTCATAGAGATGTACGCCGTTTCCAAGTTTTTCGTTTGATTCAAGCAGAACAGCCAGCTTTGATCCGCTATCGTTAAAGGCAAATTCCGAAACATTGCCAATTAGCTGATTTGTCTTCCGGGAGAGGTCACGCAAGATCAGGTCAGTGCCATCATTCTCGACTTCTTCAGGCTTATATTTTTTCATAGCCAAGTATCGCCCATCATCAGAAAAAGTGTATTCTTGTATATTTTGAAAGGTATCAACGTTGGCGGTTTCTAAATTCATCAGTCCCAATTTGAAGCGAACCTTCTTTTTCTGTTCCTCGAGCTGTTCCTTTTTATCCTCGGAAACACCAATTAGAAAAGCAGCCCACTTGTTGTTTTGAGAAAAACTTACCCTTTCTCCATGCATAAATTTATGTTCATCAGTAGAGTCCGCTCCGACCTCTTTGATGATTAACCATCCATCGCCATCTTCCAGGCTTATGTTATAAGTAAACCAGTTACCGTCTGCAGAAAGCTCGGTTGATGAAACGTATTGCCACTGATCATAGTCTTCAGGCTCAAGTTTCTGCTTTTGATTTTGAGCTGTGAGCGAATGGACGGAAAAGAGGAAAGTTACGACCGTAAGAAAACAAAGCTTTGAAAACCGCATCATGTTGGCTTTTGTTGAGTGTTAAAGTTTTAACAGTACAGAAATTGATTCTTTATGAAAAACAGTTCTTGGGTACGAGTATACTTAAAGTTTGTTATATAGATAAAGTTTTAAAGGAAATGAAAAATAAAAAGGAGTCCCGATCAAAGGACTCCTTTTCTTTTTATAGCAATCAAAATCCCAGAGTAAAGGGATTAAATGAAACTGGTAGTTACCAGCCATTTGTTAGGTACATAGCAATCTAAGCAGGATTCATATCAACGGTTAATCCATTATTTTGCGCAGGAATGCCGGCTGATCAGAATCAGTTTTGTCGATTCGTTCGCGGCGATTGTTAAGCAGTTCGTTGCTTTTCTCCTGCTCGTCCTGCATTTCTTTTTCTTCCTTCTCATCATCGTTGAGAGGACGCACGTTTTTAAGTCCGCGTCGGTGGAATGCCGGCTGGTCCATCTGCTTGAGGTTTTTCTCCCCTTTATAGAACGGTTCGTTGGTAGCAGAATACCGACTGTGGCCAGTAACATCACTGGCTTTTGGCATATCCAGTTTGTCATCGTCTGCTTTCTGTTGAGTTCCTTTCTTTTGCGCATTGGGAGCGACCCGAGCTTCTTTGTTGCTTTTCGCCAGATCAAAACCAGTAGCGATAACGGTAACTCGCAGTTCATCATCAAAGCTTTCGTCGAGTACGGTACCAAGAATAATCTCAGCGTCCTCACCGGCTTCTTGCTGGATGATGCTGGTTGCCGTATTGGTTTCCTGCATTCCGAGATTTGCCCCGGATGAAATGTTCACCAATACATTGCGTGCTCCATTGATGCTTACGCCATCGAGCAGCGGCGAATTAATGGCTTCACGAGCTGCAATTTCAGCGCGATCTTCTCCTGTTGCGTTTGCAGCACCCATGATGGCGGCGCCACCGTCGAGCATGGTTGTACGAACATCGGCAAAGTCAAGGTTAATAAGTCCGGGCATCAGAATAAGGTCCGAAATACCACGTGTTGCATTATATAGCACTTGATTGGCCTGCTCAAAAGCTTCAAGCAGTGTGGTATCCTCATCAGCGATATCCATCAAACGCTCATTGGGAATCACAATTACGGTATCACTGTTTTTCTTGAGCTCGGTTATACCTTCAAGGGCGTATTTCATGCGCTTGGGACCTTCACAGTCAAATGGAGTCGTTACAATACCGACTGTTAAAATGCCTTTGCGTTTGGCAATACCTGATACGACAGGAGCACCGCCTGTTCCGGTTCCACCACCCATGCCGGCCGTAACAAAGATCATATCGGCGCCTTCGATGGCTTCTTCAATTTCGTGTCGATTTTCTTCTACGGCCTCTCTTCCAATCTCGGGTCGTGCCCCTGCACCGAGTCCGTTGGTAAGGTTGGCACCCACCTGGATGGTAAGATCAGCCATGCTGTTTTTTAATGCCTGTGCATCAGTGTTAAGAGCGATATACTCCACACTTGTCAGGCCTTTTTCGATCATGTTGTTAACGGCATTACCTCCGCCGCCTCCAACACCTATCACTTTTATTTTCGCATTGTCTTGACCGTCGATGTCAAAACTAAAACGAGAGTTTAGGTTAGACATAATATTTACTCCTTTTTTAGATTGCTGTGTACTGTTTATTGCTATTTGATTGCTATATGTTTTCTCTTTGTGACAGCAGATATGGCTGCCGGCATTTTTTTAAAGTTCTTTGAACCAGCTCTTCATCCGTTCCGCGATGCGATTCATTACTTTCTCCACGCTCGATCCTTTGGTGGATGATGGAACAATAGCCTGGTTTGTAGGGCCGGAACCGGTCTTGATAGCATGCATAACCAGTCCCACACCCGTTGCATAAATTGGGTTATTCACTTCTTCAATAAGTCCGCCGCTGAGTCCGATCGGCTTGCCAATTTTGGCATCCATGCCCAGTATTTCGTTGGCCAGGGGACAGACATTGTTAATCAACGAGCCGCCGCCGCTGAGTACTACCCCAGCGCTTAGATTATCGGCATAGCCACTTCGTTTTACTTCGATGGCAACAATTTCCAGAATCTCCTCCATGCGGGCCTGTATAATTTTGCCAAGAATGCTTTTTGTAATTTCCTTCGGTGGACGTCCCGCAATGCCGGGCACGGTAATCGCTTCATCTTCCTCAATCATATCCACATAGGCTTCGCCGTGCTCGCGCTTCAGTTTTTCGGCTTGATCATCAAGCACGCTCAAACCAACGCGAATGTCATCCGTCACTTTTTTTCCTGCAATCGCAATCACAGCTGTATGGCGGATGGTGTTATCTTGAAAGATAGCTACATCTGTAGTGCCGCCTCCGATATCCACCAGTACTACACCGGCTTCTTTTTCTTCTTCATCAAGCACAGAATAGGAAGAGGCAAGCGGCTCCAGAATAATATCGGCGACTTGGTAGCCGGCTCGTTCAACACATCTGTAGATATTTTTGGCGGCAGAAACAAGCCCTGTAATAATGTGGACTTCGGCCTCCATGCGCATGCCGCTCATGCCCACGGGATCACTGATACCGTCTTGGCCGTCAACGACGAATTCCTGCGGGATTACGTGGATGATCTGTTGATCAGTTGGCAGCATAATGCGCTGGCAATCTTCAAGCAGGCGTTCAACATCATCTACTGTAATTTCATTATCGCGGTTGTTGATAGTGATTACACCCTTGCTGCGCATACTGCGGATATGGTCTCCGGCAATACCCACGTTTACGGAATTTACTTCGATTCCGGAAGCCAGCTGGGCCTGCTCAACAGCCGTTTGAATGGCATTTACCGTTTTGTCGATATTTACAACTACGCCGCGATTCAATCCATCGCTTGGTGCTTTGCCTACTCCCAGGATATTTATTCTGTCCTGTGGATCGATGGATGCAACAATCGCGCATACTTTTGTAGTGCCAATATCCAGACCAACAACAATTCTATCTTCTTGTTCTTCCATAATGTTATCCACGTACTATTATGTGATTGATTAAACCCATTATTATTCGCGCGTTACGATCTGTCCTTCAAATCTCAGATCGACTGAACGCATTTTTTTAATTCCTTTTTGTTTGATGACTTCACCATAAAATGCTTCCCAGTTGCGAAGTCGAGTATCAAAATCTCCTTTACCAAAAATTAGCTTAACGCCATTCTGATTTGTCAATGCGACAATCCCATCATTGGACGAAGACCATGCTATTTCACTTATCGTAGCATCAGCGACATTATTACTGCGAACAGCTGTTAAAAAATCCGAAACCGTTTTAAAAGCTTTACTCTGCAGTGTATCTCCCATTGGTGTAGCGCTAAATCCATAGAGAATTGGTACATCAACTGTTTTTCCTGGCACAATAGGTAGCTTGATTCCTTCGCTGTCTACATAAATTTTCTTCTTATCATCTGCTAACAAGGCAACGGGCTGGCGTTCAGTAATACTGATATTGATTGTACCGTTTGGTTCTACACTGATGTCGGCCTGTTTGACATATGGCAATTCCTCAAATCGATTTCTGATTTCTCCAAAATTCATGCTGTCGGGATTAATGCCGGTTGGAACTTCTACCAATTGCAGATCTTGTACCGACACAAAATCATTGCCCTCAAACTGAACGCCCTGTACTTTCATTGTTGAGTTCCAGTAAAGTCCGGCCATAACTGCTAAACCCAGCACGAATACGGCACCGGCAATCCATGGCCAGGCGTTCTTACTGTTTTGGGATTCGGTATGTTGCTCGTTTTCAGTCATTTAGTTGATTAAAAAATTTGTGTAATCCTGAATTCGTTTTCAGTATCTATATTATTTCAATTTTGATATTCCTGCATCCAGTGCTTCTACAAATTGTTCGCCGTATTTGTAAATGTCGCCGGCCCCCATGGTTATAACTACATCACCCGCTTCTACAATATCTTTTAGCTTTACCGGCAAGTCGTTTTTGTCTTCTATATAATGCACTTTCTGATGCCCGTACTCCTTGGCTACATCAGAAATAAGTTTGCCGGTAACGCCTTCAATTGGTTCTTCGCGGGACGGATATACATCGGTGATGACACACACTTCGGCATCGAAAAATGAAAGCCCAAATTCTTTGTAAAGTTCTTGTGTTCGCGAATACAAATGAGGCTGAAAAACGGCTACGATGCGACGATCTTTCCACCCTTGTCGTGCCGCATCCAGCGTTGCCTGTACTTCTGTAGGATGATGTGCATAATCATCAATTACGATCACACCGTCTTGTTCGGTCTTCAATTGGAAACGCCGGAAAACACCTTCAAATCGTTCAAGTCCGGACTTTATATCTTTGAAATTGATATCCAGTTCGAGTCCCACTGCAACTGCGGCCAGCGCATTTTTCACATTATGTTTGCCGGGGGCTTGGAGATTAATTTCACCAAGTTCTTCCCCTTCTTTCAGAACCGTAAATTTGCTATTAAAGTGATCGATCTCGATATCAATCGCCCGGATTTGCGCTTGGGGCGTTAATCCATAAGTGGTGGTGCGACGTTCAATATCAGGGATGATGCTTCGCACATTGGGATCATCCAGACAAAGTACCACGGCACCGTAAAAAGGAACTTTATTGGCAAATTCTATAAAAGCTTCTTTGACGTCTTCCAGGTTGTCATAAATATCCAGATGTTCGGCTTCGATATTGGTGATAACGCTTAAGCTCGGAGTAAGTCGTAAAAATGTCCGGTCGAATTCATCTGCTTCAACAACAATAATATCACCCTTTCCAACCACAGCGTTGGTTTTCGAAAAGCTGTGTACTTTTCCGCCTACCATTATGGTCGGATCAAAACTGCCGTCTTGGATAACATGACCAATCATGGTTGTGGTAGTAGTCTTACCGTGAGTACCAGCTACGCCAACGCCATATTTCATACGCATGAGCTCGGCCAGCATTTCAGCACGCTTTATCACCGGAATTCCTTTATCGAGTGCGGCGCTGGTTTCGATATTTTCTTCAGCTTTAACTGCACTGGTGTACACAACCACATCGGCTCCCTCGATATTTTTAGCATCATGACCGATGGATATTTCGGCACCGAGTTCTTGTAGTCTCTCAATGGTTTCGCCCATGTTGGCATCCGAACCGGTAATGTGATATCCTTTTTGAAGCAATATCTCAGCCATGCCGCTCATACCGATGCCGCCAATCCCGACCATGTGGATATGGCGGGTTCTGCCAAAAATAGGTTGTGTTTGTATTTGCGTACTCATTTTTATGTTTACTTTATCTCGTACATGTCATGCTGAACTTATTTCAGCATCTATTAAAATGGATCATTTAGATCCTGAAATAAATTCCGGATGACATTAATTTTGTTCTTTATTTCCGACTAATTTTAGAGTTTCAGTTGCTATTTCTTCGGCAGCATTGGGTCGAGCTAAGTTTTTAGCTGCTTTGCTCATTTCTGTAAGTTGTTTTTCGTCATCAATAATTTCTTGAACGACCTTTGCCAGTCTTTTTTCTAGTTCATCGTCAGCCACCAATTTCGCAGCGCCGTTAACAACCATAGATTGCGCATTTTTAGTCTGGTGATCACCTGCTACGTTGGGTGACGGTACAAGAATACTCGGTTTCCCGGTTAGAGCGAGCTCCGAACAGGAGAGAGCTCCGGCTCTGCTTATCACCAAATCTGCTGCCGTATAGGCAGCTGGCATATCATGGATAAAATCTTTAAGCCTCAAATGTTCAAAGTTCTGTGGTTTTATATCCTTGCGGAGCTTATCATAATAGCGTTTCCCGCACTGCCAGATAATTTGAAGTCCTAAATCGTTATGCAGTGTTTCAATATGCTGCTGCATTGCATCATTGATGCTTTTGGCACCACCACTCCCGCCCAGTATTAACAGCGTTTTTTTGTCGTTGCTAAAATTAAATGCTTTTAGTGCCTCTTTACGGTTTACCCCGCGGAGGGACTTTCTTGTGGGATTGCCGGCCAGTTGTGTTCTTTCCTTTGCGAAATATTTTTCGGCTTCATCAAAAGCGGTAAAAATAAGTGCGGCATTTTTGCCCAGCATACGGTTGGTTACTCCCGGGAAACTGTTTTGCTCCTGGATAATAAGAGGAACATCCATTTTGGTTGCCACCCATCCTACAGGTCCGGCAACATATCCACCGCATGAGATTACTACATCAGGGGTAAACTTTTTGATGATTACCAAGCTTTGAATAATACTTGTTGCCAATTTTATTGGAAACAGCAGGTTCTTAAAAGTAAATCGCCGGTGAAATCCACTAATCCAGATGCTGGTAATATTATACCCCGCTTTGGATACCGTATCCCATTCCATATGGTTTTTAGTACCGGCAAAAAGAATTTCAGTATCGGTAGAGGAATCCCGCAGTGCATTGGCAATGGCGATGGCCGGATATACATGACCACCAGTACCTCCGGCTGCTATGAGCACTTTTATTTTGCCCATAGCAGCGGAGTCTGGTTTGTCCTGTGATGATATGTTCTTTGTTACAGCACTATGCATAAAACACTGCTTTTTTACTGCTGTCGTATTTTGAAATATTCATGAGAATACCAACCATAATTCCGGCAAAAAGAATATTAGTCCCACCATAACTCACAAAGGGCATGGGCAGTCCTGTAACCGGAAGCAATCCACTGGCAACGCCGGCATTAATAAATCCATACAGCACAATCGTAAGGGTACAACCCACGGCAATAAGCATTCCCATAATATCGGGAGCGTTTTTGGCGATTTTTGCAATACCGCGGAATAGGATGATTGTAAATATCAGTATGACTAATCCAGAGCCAAATAGCCCGTACTCCTCAGCTATGATGGCGAATATGAAATCGTTATAAGGGGCCGGAAGGAAATTTCGCTGGGTACTTTTGCCCATGCCAACACCAAATAATTCGCCTTTTGCGATGGCTATGTGGGCCTGTTGCGCCTGATATCCGTCTTCGATATTAAATTTGGTACTGTTAATTTCTACCACTTGATCTACGTACTGATCGATACGGCTCTGTCGTTCGGGAGATTGCCAAATTAAAACACTGGCTCCTATAGCGCCGATAAGAATTAGTGTACTTAGCTGCATCATGCTAATGCGTCCGACAAACATGACTAGCAGTGAAAGTGAAAACAATAGAGCGGCAGTGCTGAAATCTTCAATTCCAATCAGGCCGCAGGTGATAACTACCCAAAACATGATGGGTAGAAATGCACGTTTAAAATCTTTTATATAGTCTTGCTTCTGCTCCAATAAAACCGATATATGAATCAACAGGGCAGGTATTGCAAAGGACGCTGGCTGGAATGAAACACCGCCAATCGTTAGTGATCTTTTGGCCCCAAATACTTCATTTCCGAAGACCATGACGGCAATTAACAGTATCCAGCTAAATAGTACGCCCAATCGGCTAAATTTGGCCAGGATATGATAGTCAATCTTCGAAACGATGAGCATGGCCAGAAAAGCGATACCTACCTTTACAGCATGACCTGCAACCAGGCTGCCGGCCGTAGTATGTTTGGCTTCGGCAAAAAAGGCAATAGATGAATACACGGCCAGAACACCAAATATCATCAGTAGAATCACTGATACCAGCAGGACACGATCACTCCCTTGCTTAGGGGTGTCAATGTCATCTGTACTGGTGCCCAGTATGGATGATATATTTTTATTTGGTGTTGTATATAGCATAATTTCTGTTTTTCAGTCTTCAGCTTTCAGCTATCTGATGATATGTAGATAGCTGAAAACTCAAGGCTGAATTCTTAAAGTCGATTTACTGCTTTTTTGAATTCATTGCCTCGGTGTTCATAATTGTCGTACATGTCAAAAGAGGAGCATGCCGGACTTAGCAAAACAACTTCCCCGCGCTTGGCTACCTCTTTGGCTGATCGTACTGCGTTATTCATGTCTTCAGCAGTTTTGAAATGAGGAACTACGGATTTTAACTGCTCTTCAATCATTGGTCGGGCCTCACCTATCGCAATAATAGTGTGAACCTTTTCTCGGATCTGTTCGACCAACTCTGAGTAATCATTTCCTTTATCACGTCCGCCCAGAATTATCGTCATGGGAACGTCAAAACTGTCCAGGGCATACCACACGGCATTGATATTGGTTGCCTTGCTATCGTTGATGTATTTAACACCCTTAACAGTCCGTACCAATTCAAGACGATGTTCCACACCTTCAAAAGTGCGAAGGCTTTCACGGATAACATCACTTTTGATTTCGGAAGCACGAGCGGCAAGAGCCGTAGCAAGTCCATTGCTTAAATTATGCTTACCAGAAAGATTGACGTCACGAGTTGGCATTAATACCTCTTCTTCTTTGTTGATTTTTAAGATGATGTTTTGATTTCGAACAAAAGCTCCGTCTGTTTCTGAAAAATCTTCGTTGGTTGAAAAGGGCAGAAGCCGGGGGGCATCTTCTTTTTTTTTAAGCGAATCTACATGCCCGGCAATAGTTGGATCATCATAGTTATAGATGAACCAATCGTCCCCAGTTTGGTTTTCGATAATTCGGAATTTCGATTTTGCATAGCTCGAAAAATTATGATTATATCGATCCAGGTGATCAGCCGTAATATTTAACAACACACTTATATGTGGATGGAAGCTATCTATATGATCCAGCTGGAAACTGCTGACTTCCAGCAAGGCTTCATTGTTTTCTGATGTTTGATCAACCTTATCAGAGAATGCATATCCGATATTACCGCCAGTTATATGTCCACGATCAGCTTTTTTCCAAGTATGATCCAGCCAATTTGTTACTGTTGTCTTACCGTTGCTGCCGGTTACAGCTACAATTGGACTTTTATTAAACCAGCTTGCTATTTCGATCTCTGAAAACACTTCTTTTCCATTATTTAGATACTTCTGCACCAAGGGAGCTTGTGAGGGTACGCCGGGACTGATGGCTATAAATTCTGCTTCTTCTGCTTTGTCCGTATGCCCATTTTCTTCAAAATCTATATCCAGGGTGTTTAGTTGTTCCTTTACAGAATCAGCAATAGATCCGTGATCACTCACAAACACATTAGCTCCTTTTCGTTTTAACAGCGATGCCACAGCCAGTCCGCTTCGGGCGGCTCCCACAACAACGATATGTTTGTTTGCAACTTCTCTCATCGCAGCTTAAGGGTTAAGAGGCTCAGAATTCCAAGGAGCACGGCAATAATCCAAAAGCGTATTACAATTTTAGATTCCGGTAGTCCTTTTTTCTCAAAGTGATGGTGAATTGGTGTCATCAAAAAGACCCGTTTACCCTCACCGAATTTCCGCTTTGTATATTTGAAATAGGTTGTCTGAATAATTACTGAAACGGTTTCGACAAAAAAGATTCCACAAATAATGGGTAGTAACAGCTCTTTGTGCAGCATTAAGGCCAGAGCTCCAAAAGATCCACCCAGTGCCAGGGATCCGGTATCCCCCATAAATACAGAGGCGGGATGGGCATTGTACCACAAAAAGCCCATGCAAGCGCCCACCAGTGATGCCGCAAAAATGGTCAATTCTCCGGCTCCCGGCAGATAGATGATATCAAGGAAATCTGAGAAGTCGGTTCGGCCGGATACATAAGCAAAAATGCCGAGAATTAGTCCCGCAATAGCTGATGTGCCAGCTGCAAGGCCATCAAGTCCATCGGTTAAGTTAACTGCGTTGCTCACAGCTGTTATCACAAAAATGACCATGGGGATATAAATAACCCAGCCAAGTGCTTCGCCCAATACGGCGTAATCTATGTTTACATTTTTTAGGAATGGCACTGTAGACAGCGTATTAAATTCCTGAAATTCCGGCCAGAAGTAGAGGGTAAGTCCAAGCAATAAGCCTACGGTAATTTGTCCTGCTACTTTGAGCTTGCCGCTTAAACCTGATTTATCTTTCTTAACTACTTTTATATAGTCATCAGCAAAGCCGACTACACCCAGAATGAATGTGACGAGGATAATCATCCAAGTGTAAATGCTATCCATCTTCATCCAAAAAGCTGCCGGAATGAGGATGGCCAGCAGGATTATTAGTCCACCCATGGTAGGGGTATGTGCCTTGCCAAGATGGGTATCCAGTCCAATATCTTCGCGAATAACTTCGCGCAGCTGCATCTTTTCGAGCCATTCAATGATGCGTCGGCCAATCATGACGCTGATAAACAGAGCCATAGCTGCAGCAATAGCGGCCCGTGTAGTAATAAATTCAAATGCACCAAAGCCGGGCGGCTGATAGTTAACTTCTAACCAATGTAAGAGTTCGTATAGCATCAGGTATCCTCATTTTTGGGATTCATATTTCTGCTACCTAATGCTGCACGAGCAATGGCACGGTCGTCAAAATCATGACGCTCACCCGCAACTTCCTGATAGGTTTCGTGCCCTTTGCCGGCAATTAAAATCATGGTATTAGCGTCTGCATTCTTAATAGCTTCTTCAATAGCTTTTTTACGGTCGGTTATGCGTGTAATGGATTGTGGATTATCAAATCCTCCCATTATTTCATCGATAATGGCATCGGGATTTTCGTTGCGAGGATTGTCGGAAGTGACGGTAACTTTATCACCATATATTTCAGCGATTGTTGCCATTTTCGGTCGCTTGGTTTTATCACGGTTGCCCCCACATCCAAAAACAATATGTAGCGTTCTTCCCTTGGTTTTGATGTCAGCCAGTGTTGAGGCCACATTTTCCAACGCATCGGGGGTGTGAGCATAATCCACGAGGACTACGGGCTTTCCTTCTTTGCCTGAACCTTCAACCCTTTCCAGTCTACCGGCTGCTCCGGCAGAAGCTTCCAAAGCATTTTTGACTTCTTCATTTTCATATCCCATTGAGCGACATATCAAAAAGGCCTGGCTTAAATTATAAGCGTTGAATGTGCCTACCAGTGGACTTTCAATCATTATTTTGTCAATGCGAAGGACCAGGCCATCCATCGTATTTGAAAGCACCTGGCAATCAACTTCAAGGGCTTGATTAAAACTGAAGTCAATGATGCGGGCAGGGCAGTCCATTACAATAAAACTGGCATAATCGTCGTCTCCGTTAATAATTGCAGTTGCATCTGGATCAAGGCTATCGAATAATTTCTTTTTTGATTTTGCATATGACTCCAGGTTATCGTGATAATCCAGATGGTCGTGACTGAGATTGGTAAATGCCGCAATCTGGAAGTCGACTCCATGAACCCGTTGCTGATCGAGCGCATGCGATGAAACCTCCATCGCCAAGTGGGTTGATCCGGCCTCCACCATTTGAGCCATATCGCTGGCTAATTCAATGGGATCTGAAGTCGTAAGCTTACTTTCTATCTCATGGTCGCCAACGCGTTTTGCAATCGTTCCCAACAGGGATGGTTTGGCTCCCAGTTTTTGTAGTGTCTGATAAACCAGATTGGCAACTGTCGTTTTACCATTGGTTCCGGTTATACCGATAAGCGTCAATTTATTAGCGGGATTGCCATAAAATGCCTGTGCAAGTGGGCCAATCAGTGAGCGTGTATCTGAAACTTTAACAACGCACACTTCATCATTAGAATGAAATGGATCTTCGCATATAATTACAGAAGCGCCTTTGGCAATGGCATCATCAATAAATGAGTGCCCATCAACTTGGAAGCCTTTGATAGCAATAAACACATCATCTGCTTCAACCTTACGGGAATCCTGACGGAGCATACCGATATCATTAGGCTCCGGTCCGGAGACATCGTTAGGTTTACAAAGCGATATGAGTTTATCGAATGTCACTCGGTTGATTTATTTGATGTTAGTGATTTCAATGGTTTTGCTTTGCCGCGGATGGTAACGGTTCGTCCCTGTTTCATCATATCACCGGGACGTGGGAATTGCGTATATATTGTTCCCGAGCCAATTATTTCGGTTTCAAAACCGCGGTTATTTAGCAGTACCATTGCTTTTCGCATACTCATTCCACCCACATCAGGAATCAGAGAATATCCATCGGGTAACTCTTGTACTTCTGTTTCGGCAATGGTGTTGGATAGCGTTAATTTTATCTTATCAGTTGGCTTTAATTCTGTGCCACTTTCAGGTTGTTGCTCTGTAATCCAATCTCCGTTACCTTCTAACTGGTAGGGCAACTGTTGGTTCTGTAACAGCGCTTTGGCATCCTTTTTTGTTAACCCTTTAAGATTGGGAGCAAAAGCCCAAACCTCATCTTCTTGCTCTTTTTGCAAAATTTGTTTTTCAATCTCATTATCGAGTCCCGCAATGCGTTTAGCTGTTTTTCTGAAGATAGGTCCTGCAGTAACACCACCGTATGGCGGATAGGTATCGGGATCATCAAGTACAATCAGGCACACGTATTTGGGGTCTTCAGCCGGAAATACCCCTACAAAAGAAGAGCGATATTCATTGCGATATCTTCCATCGATATATTTTTGGGCCGTACCGGTTTTGCCTACAATAGAAAGTCCGTCAACTTGGGCATATTCAGCGGTACCCGAATCAGAAACCACATCCTTGAAAATGGGATACAGCTTATTGATAGTAGATTTCTCGGCAATTTTTCGTACGGGCACTTGATTACTTTTCTGAACGACTTGGCCTTGGCTGTTTGTAATCTTTTCTACCAAATAGGGACGCATCATTGTTCCCTCATTGGCAAAGGCAGCATATGCTTGTGCAATCTGAATGGGGGTTGCTTGTACTTCGTATCCAATCGACATCCAGGGTAGGGTAACCTGACTCCATTCGTACGGTTTTGGAAGTCGTCCGCTCTCTTCGTTGGGAAGATCGATATTTGTGAGGGTACCAAACCCAAGATTACGCGCATATTGGTAGAACGCATCTTTTGACAGGCGCATGGCGATTTGGGCTGTGGCCACGTTGGATGATTTTTGGATCACTTCGGGGAACGAAAGCGTTCCCATTGGTTCGTGGTCACGCATCCATTGCCCGTGTATCAGTGTTTTGCCGTCTTCAGGTGTTTCAAACTGCTCATCAAACTGTACCTTGTCTTGTTCAACGGCCGCTATGGATGTGACGAGTTTAAAAGTGGAGCCGGGCTCGATCATATCCGAGATCGCAAAGTTCCTGCGGTTCGTGCTATTAAGGGAGGCAGGATTATTGGGATTGAATGTGGGATAATTAGCCATCGCTTTAATGGCTCCTGTTTGGGGATCCATAACAATAGCCGAACCGCTGGTGGATCTGGTTTTGTCAATCCCGGCTTTAAGTTCTTCTTCTAAAATAGCTTGTATGTGAGAATCAATGGTAGTGTGCAGCGAATGTCCTTGCTGCGGTTGCTTGCGAGGAGCTCCCAGGTAAGCATAAATATTTCCGTTTCGATCACGACGAACTTGCTGTACACCATCTTCACCACGAAGCTGGTTGTCATATTCTTTTTCAAGACCTGTCATGCCGTCAAGGTCATAATTTACAAACCCAAGGGTATGGGCTGCCAATGTTCCAAAATTGTACTTTCGCTTATATTCCTCTTCCAGGATGACACCCCGAATATTGAGTTGGCGGAGGGCCTTATGCGTTTCAGTATCAATGCTTTTATTTAAGACAACATATCGTGACCGGTTAGGGGCCTGCTTAATTTTTTGCTGATAAAACCTTGAGGATCTACCTGTATATTTAGCAAGGGTATCGCAGATTTGACCAATTTGCGTACTAGTTAGCCCTTCTATTTTAGGATCAATGGCCGATTTATATACTACGTTGTTTGTTGCAAGCAGACTGCCATCTTGATCATAGATATTGCCCCGTTGTGCCGGTATGGAGATATAATCAATAGCCTGTTCATTCCAGAGGTTGCGTAGCTCATCCCCCTCCACAAAATTGACGCGGAAAAGCTGTAGTCCTATTGCGAAAGGTATCAATAGTACAAGGCCAAAGGCCATAAACATCCGGTTTAATATGGCAGAACGAGTATTTTTCATCTACTTTTCCACCTCAATTACTTTTTCAGCTGGGCCACCATTGATGAAACCCGCTTCTTGGGCATTTTCATAAATCTCGGCAGGACCAATCATCCGATCATAAATAAGTTTATAGTCGGTATGCATTCGATGAACGCGATTATATTCGGCCTCAAGCTGATTGACCTCACGCAGCAGTTGCTGGGTGGCGAATACATGATTGAGGTAAAGAATACCCAGGGCCCCTAATACGATAGCACCAACAATTACTTTCCATGGTTTCAGCTTGGGAAGAGATATGCCCTTTTTCTTTTTGGCTGATCCATTTGTTCGTTTATTTCCGTTAGTTCCGTTAATAAGAATACGGTTAGATGAACGCGACGACTTTTTGTTATTAGATCGCCGGTTCTTCTTAACCTTATCTTTTTTCATCGGAGATTTTATAAGCATATCAATTCACCTCCGGCACTTCTATTTTTTGGGCAACACGCATTTTTGCACTTCTTGATGCAGGGTTTTCTTCAATTTCTTCTTCTGTGGGACGAATGATACCGCCGGAAATTTCTTCTATGGGAGTTAGCGGATTGCCGTAAAAGTCTTTCTCAATTTTGCCCTCATGATTGCCCGCTTTAAAAAACCTCTTGACGATACGATCTTCCAGCGAGTGATAGCTTATGGCAACAATGCGTCCATCCATTTTAAGTACGTCAAGTGATTGCTCGAGTACCTTGCGGAGCATATCCAGCTCGCGGTTAACTTCAATTCGGATCCCTTGAAAAACCCGAGCTACACTTTTGATCTGGTATTGGCCCTTAACTACGGCCTCCACAGCATCGCGAAGTTCAGTAGTGGTTTCAATGGGACGCCGGTCGATAATTTCGCTTGCGATTTTACGGCTGTTGCGCTCTTCGCCATAGTGATAAATGACATCGCGAAGATCTTCGTAGGAGTATTCGTTCACCACCTGGTATGCTGTAATACCGCGGAGGTTACTCATGCGCATATCGAGCGGTCCTTCTTTTTGAAAGGTAAATCCGCGCTCAGCTTCTTTTATCTGATGTGTTGAAAGCCCCAAGTCAAGAAGGATTCCGGCTACCTCCCCATGGAGTTCTGGGGGTAATAGCCTGGAGAGGTAACCGAAATTGCCTTTTATGGAAGAAAATCGTTTGTCATCGCCAATGCGCTCATTTGCTGCTGCAAGGGCTTCGTCATCCTGATCAATACCAATAAGCTGGGCGTCTTCGTTTAAATGAGTTAACAATGCCAGGCTGTGTCCACCACCGCCAAGCGTAGCATCGATATAGATCCCGCTGGAATCCGTAATCAAATGCTCTACGGATTCTTCCAGCAGTACCGGTTGATGCTCATGATATGTATCATTGTTCGTCATTATGGTTGTCATCGTCACCCATCACGCGCTCAAAAAGTTCTTGGTACGATTCAAAATCGAGGCCGGAATCAATTTCATCCAGTTTTTCGGGCGACCAGATCTCGATACGTTCGCCGCTACCGATGAAAATGGCTTTGCCATCAATGCCGGCCCAGTCTGTTAATTGTGAAGGGAGAGGAATGCGATTCTGATTATCGAGGTTCACGTCTTCTGCAAAACGCAGGAAGTTGCGCTTAACTGTGCGACCCTCTTTTGTAAAACTGTTGATCTGGGAGAGCTGATTCTCTACTTTCTGCCATTCATCTTCTGGGTAGAGATAAAGGCAGGGTTCAAGTCCTCTTAAAATAGTAAAACGCTCTTGCGCCTGGGGGTTGAGGGCTTTACGCAGTTTAGCCGGGAAGCTAACGCGTCCTTTATTATCAACACTATGTTCGTATTGACCCTTGAAACTTGGCATATGGTCCCCAGAATTAACAGCAAATATTATCGAATTCGACAAGTGGATTTAGAACTCCCACATTCTCCCACTTCACCCCACAATGTACCCCTAAAGGATGTAATTTGTCAAGCACTTATTGCAGAAAGGTTTAGAAGAAAGAAATTCTAGAGAATCGGAGTAAGAAGTTAAACTGGAAAAGATCCTTTTACTGTACTCAGGAGTAGATTTTTGAGTTGTGCGTATATATAAATGTTAGAATATTAGAAAATGAGAGAAGAGTGGTAGAGTGTGGAGGAACTTTGACTATTTCTGATCATATTGCCGATTGTGGAGAGAATGAATAGAGTACTGATGGTTTAAAGCTGGTTTTATTTTTCTGATACTGTGATCACAAAGTAGCGTACTTGGTGGAGCGAGACCTAACACAGGTCACAGCTTTAGTAACTTGCGGGACTTTATGAATATGCGGTAGGATTATTTTGCTAAGCACTTGAAAGGGATAGAGTCCCTCCACCTACGGACTTTAATTTTGATGATAATATTTGAGAGGAAGTAAAGTATAGAGTAGTTATAAATAAAAAGAGGACCGATCTTCCGACCGGCCCTCTTGTTTTACAGAGTTGACTACCCCAATAGCCACTCTATGTATAGATGTAATTAGCTGCTGTAGATTGTTGAGCTCTCCCTCAACGGGTTTTTGAATGTCCTTCTTCCGTAGAGTTATTGATGATGTCCATCTTCTCTTGCAATTCTTGACAAATAGTCTTTAGCTCTTGTTTGAGAACAGTCTTGTTATTTTTCTTTTCCATAATATTTATTTTTTTTCTTGGAAGTTGGGTGTTAAGGACATTCTGTCTTGTGTCTGTTACCATGTTATTGAATACGTGGATAAAAAACAGGTATTTAAGAGCAATCTAACCTTGGTTAAAAACTCTTATAGAATGTTAATTAGTATTGGGTTAGTCGATTTGCAGTTTTAATAATATCGTTAAGTACACCAGATGCGGTAACTTCTTTACCGGCACCCGGGCCTTGAATAACCAGAGGCGTATGATTATAAAAATCCGAATAGATTTGGATTAGATTGTCGGTCCCTTTAAGCTGCCCGAGCGGAGAATCCTTTGGAACCGATTCGATACCGATCGTTATATTTCCATCTTTTAGTTTGCCAGTGTAGCGGAGTGTTTCATTTCGATTTTTTGCTTTTTGGATGTGTTGTTTCCATTTGCTGTCATATTCGGATAGCTTTTCCAAGAAAATATTGTCGTCAACATTTTTCAATTTCTCTGGGATCAGTGATTCCACTTGCAGTTCTTCCCGTTCTATTGTGATGCCCAGTGTTCGTGCAAGAGTCAAGAATTTACGGGCCACATCTTCTCCTGAAAGATCATCACGCGGATCAGGTTCAGCGTATCCCTTTTCGCGGGCGTCGATAATAGCCTTGCTGAATGGAACCCCCTGTTCAAGCTGATTAAACAGATAGGTCATGGTACCGGAAACAACGCCTGATATTTCAGAAATTTGATTGCCAGTGGATTGTAGATCATTGATGGTAGAGATTACCGGTAAGCCTGCACCCACTGTTGTTTCGTATCTAAATGAGTTATTATGCTTTTTTGTCAGCTTTTTGAGTTCATCAAAAAATGATTGCTCAAAGGTATTGGCTAATTTGCTGGGGGTAACAACATGAATTCCATTGGCAAATAACTTGGGATATAGTCGCGCTACTTCTTCACTGCCGGTAGCATCTACAAAAATCAAGTTTCGGTGTTTGTTTTTTTTGAGCTTATCCAGCAGAACATCCCACTTTGTTTGCTTGGTCTCATTCCAGTTGAGTTCTGTATCCAAGTTAATTCCATCGGTATTCCACAGCATTTTGCGACTGTTGCAGGTACCAATAATCCGAAATTGAAAACCAGTAGTTTCCAGTTCACTGAGGTGGTCTAAAAGTGTTTGTCCGACAGCCCCGGTGCCCGCTACAAAAAGATCGACGGTAGGGTTTGTTTTGGAAATGTTGTTGTTAATTAAGTGCGCTGCCTTACGGGTGTCATCTTCAGGAAGTAGAAATGAGATGAATCGTTCGTCGTAGTTTTGTTCGGTGTGAAGTGGCCGAATATTATTTTCGCTAAGTAACGAAATAATCTGGGCAGAGAGCTTGTCATCTTTACTAAATTCATTACTGAATTTTTTCAGCTTATATAGATTGTCATCAAGATTAAAGAGCGTACTTTGGTTGGCTGCCCATGTAGAAAGTTGCTCTTTGATTTCATTAAAAAAGGATTTCTCAAGTAAAAATCGAGCTGCTTCAAATTCGGTTTTTTGTGTAAACTCTATAGGTTTGCTATCGGTATTATCAGCGCTCCATTTGTGCAGCTGTAGAAACAGATCGTGACCATGCTTTTGATCAATTTGCAGTCTTACAAACGGACCGGTAATGGTGATTGTTTTGAGAGAGCCGTTGGTGTTAAAGTCTGATGTAATGAGTGTGCCGGGATGTTGGGGATTGTGACTGTTTTTTACTAACACGGTGGTTTTTTTGTTTTGGATGGGTTGAATTGTTTTGGGATGGATGACTCGGGCACCATGAGATGAGAGCTCAGCTATATCGCTAAAGCTGAGCTGTTCAATAGATTCTGCATTCGGCACCCATTGTGGATCGGCCGTTAGAACACCGTCCACATCAGTCCAAATTTCAAGGTGATCGGCATCAAGAGCATCAGCAATAAGTCCGGATGAATAGTCGGAGCCCGATCGCCCGAGCGTAGTAATTTGCTGCTGATCGTTAGAGCCGATAAAACCGGTAATTATAGGTACTGCTTTTGACTGTCGAAGAAATTTTTGAATCAGTTTGCGGGTGGCATCACGATGCACTCGTGCTTTGCCGAAGGTGGAGTCGGTTTTAATAAAGTGGGATGCTTCGTACGATACCGAATCAATATTATGTTCAGTTAAAGCAGCAGCAAAAATTAGTGCTGATGCACGTTCCCCTATCGACAATATGTGATCTTTCCAGGCATTGAAGTTAGTATCCCGTGAATCTTTGTTCTCGAGAGTCATTCTTAGTTCGACAAAAAGATCTTGCAGATCACCTCGTTTGGGATGTCCCGGAGATGCCAACTCGTCAAGGATGCGTTGGTGTTGATTCTCAAGCTCATCTAAAATCCGGTATGATATATGATTATTTTTGTGACAATGGTCGGACAATTTAATCAGTGTGTCGGTAACTCCGCCAATAGCAGATACAACTACAATAGGATCTGCCTTCTGCATTCGCTCCCGAACAATTTGAACCGATTGCTGAATGAGTGATGAGTTCTGTAATGATGACCCACCGAATTTGAGAATATGTGTTTCTGAATATGACATTTGATTTACACTGATTGTTCAGATAATTCTGTTTGTAATGATTTTACAATGGAATTGAGTTGCCCGAACTCGATTAAAAAGGCATCGTGCCCGTGTGGAGAAGAAATCTCTTTATAACGTCCGTTAGGCAATAGGTTTGCCAAGTGCTTGCATTCTTTCGAGGGATAAAGCATGTCGCTGTCGATACCGACAACAATAATTGGAATAGTCAAGGCCGCAAGTGTTTCTTGAATTCGTGGCCGACCCCGCCTGATATCGTGAGAGTCCATAGCCTGGGTAAGTCGAACGTAGGAGACGGCATCAAACCGATCGATGAGTTTTTTACCCTGATAGTTAAGATACGATTCCACCTCGTATTGGGATTGTCCATCCTGTAGGCGTCGTCCGAATTTTTTATCAAAATCAGAAGGATGTCGGTAACTGTTCATTGCAATCATACGTGCCAGTGCCAACCCTTTCTTAGGAGGATTTTCTTCGGAGTAAAATCCGTTATTCCAGTTAGGATCATTGTAAATAGCCTGCCGCTGGGTATGACTAATTCCTATTGCCCAGGGGCGATGTTTTTCTCCCATTCCAACAAGAACAGCCGACTGCGGACGATCATCTGTAACGGACCATTCCAAAGCCTGCATGCCGCCCATCGATCCACCGATGACTAACTCGATGCCGGAAATATCCAGTTCATCAAGAAGTTGCTGCTGGAGCCGTACGATGTCGCGAATGGTTACGTTTGGAAAATCAGCCCGGTATGGTTCTTCAGTTTTTGGGTTAATGGACGTGGGACCACTTGATCCATAGCAGCTGCCCAAAACATTGGGACAAATAATGAAATGCTCCTTTGGATTGAGGGCTTTATTTGGGCCAAATAATCCTTCAAACCATGTGTCGGCGGAAGTATTTCCGGTTAGGGCATGGCAGACCAGAATAACATTATTACGCTCGGTATTTAAATCACCCCACGTTTGATATGCTATGGTCGGATCGGGAATCGTAGCTCCGCCCTCGGTAACAAATGGTTTTTCAAAAGTATGTGATTGCTTGTCGCTCATGATAAAAATGTCATCCTAAGATTGTTTTAATAATCCATCGGATGGCTGAATATGCCATCCGATAGGTATCGTTATTATACCGGTTCGTTGATTTTGCTGAATGCAACTTCGAAGTCTTCTTTGATATCATCGATATGTTCGATGCCTACCGAAACGCGAATTAAATCCGGTTCTACTCCACTGGATGCTTGCTCCTCATCGCTAAGCTGCTGGTGCGTAGTAGATGCCGGATGAATAACCAGTGTTTTGGCATCGCCTACATTGGCCAGATGGCTGGCAACCTCAACATTTTCGATGAATGTCCGGGCAGAGTCAAAACCGCCTTTAACACCAAAGGTCAGGACAGCACCAAACTTTCCTTCATTCAGATATTTTTTGGCTCGTTCGTGGTAAGGGTGATCTTCTAGTCCGGTATAGTTAACCCAATCCACCACATCTTGCTCTCGGAGCCAATTAGCCAAATCAAGAGCATTTTCACAGTGGCGTTCGGTGCGCAATGATAGGGTTTCAAGACCTTGCAATAGCAAGAAGCTGTTGAATGGTGAAGGAGCCGACCCAAAATCACGCAATGCTTCTACACGGGCACGAATGGCAAAAGCAATGTTTCCAAATGGGCTATCAGGACCAAATGTTTCCCAGAAGTTAAGCCCGTGATAAGCAGGGGAAGGTTCCGTAAAGACCGGGAAATTACCGTTCCCCCAGTTAAAGTTTCCAGCATCAACAATAACGCCCCCAATGCTGGTGCCATGTCCGCCAATCCACTTGGTAGCTGATTCTACCACAATGTTAGCGCCGTGTTTGATAGGTTTGGCTATGGCACCGGCAGCACCAAAAGTGTTATCAACGATTAGCGGGATACCGTGTTTTTCAGCAATAGCAGACAGACCTTCGAAATCAGGTACGTTGCCACGCGGATTTCCAATGGATTCGATGTAAATAGCCTTAGTATTTTCGTCGATTTCAGCCTCGTAGCTTTCAAGGGTATCATCCTCAACAAAGTTTACATCGATGCCGAGTCGCGGCAGGGTAACCTTAAATTGGTTATATGTTCCTCCATACAAGAAGCTGGTGGAAACAATATTATCGCCAGCCTGTGCAATAGTGGCGATAGTCATAAATTGGGCTGATTGTCCCGATGCCGTTGCTACAGCCGCTGCGCCACCTTCCAATGCAGCAATTCTTTTTTCAAAGACGTCACTGGTGGGATTCATGATCCGGGTATAGATGTTGCCCATCTCTTTGAGACCAAAGAGGTCGGCCGCATGTTCAGTACCCTCAAACTCGTAGGAGGTCGTTTGATAAATGGGAACGGCACGCGATCCTGTTGTGGGATCCGGCTCTTGTCCGGCATGAAGTTGCAGTGTTTCGTATTTTAGATTGCGTTCTTCTTTTCCGTTAGTACTCATGGTATTGGTGTTTGTCGATTAATTATTATTGGTTGATTTGATTCGGTCATATCAGTGGTCAATTTTTTTGCTTTGCCAAATAAAAAAGCCTCTTCCAAGATCTTGCACCGGTCGGGTAAAGATCTCAGAAGAGGCTTAGAAAACTCGAAATGAGTTTGGCCTGTTCTCTCATCTTTCCCCGGATAACCGGAGCAGGAAGTGGCACCTTTTCCCCGCAATATTAAATGCGAGACGGTTGCCAAAGCGTCTTCGGGCCTGATCCCTCAGCTTTTCTGGATAAGAGTGCTCACTAAATCAAAAGAACAATCGTATAGAAACTAAAAAAGCCCTTCGGGATTGACCGAAGGGCTTTGAATCTGTTTCACAAGAGTAAAACGAATCAGTCCTCCGGTTGCAGGTGCGGCATACACATGCACATACAACAGAGGCGACAAATATGTTTTTCGATTCGTTTCATATCTTGGTTTTTGAATTTCAAATCTAACATAAATGATTATCAGTTGCGATACAAGTATCAATTTATCGAGTTGATACAGAATCCGTTTTTACATAAAAATCTTTATCGATTTTAAAGTCTCCCGCATTTTTTAGAGAAAGCTCACTTCTTTGCCATCGGTCTGATGAGGGATAGATAAATGTATAGCTGCCATTGGTTAAAGTGACTTTCAGGGGCATATCAAAATGATCTACATTGGCTTTCCATCTGTAAAATAACACATCATTTTTGATATAATACTGAAAAGTAGGAATATCAGCATAGTGTACGTATTGATCGAAAACGTCATCGAGATCTTCTCCCGATTGTTCAATAATGTAGCGCTCGATTTGATCGGCGGTTACGATTTGATGGCGAAATTCCTTTTGTATTCCCCGAAGAATATTTTTCCAGGTCGAGTCATTATCTACAATCTGACGAATCATATGCAGCATATTATGGGCTTTATTGTATATATCGCCCGACCCTTCATTATTGAGTCCGTATTCGCCTGTTATAGGTTCTTTATTTTGGATGCCGTCACGCATGCCGCGGGCATATTCAGCCCCAGCTTCTTTTCCGAACTGACATTCGGTATAGATAGATTCTGAATAACTGGTAAATCCTTCGTGAACCCACATATCGGCCACATCATTGGTGGTGATGCTATTGCCCCACCACTCGTGGGCTGCTTCGTGAATGATGATGAAGTCCCATTTTAATCCCCAGCCCGATCCGGAAAGATCTTTTCCGAGATACCCATTTTGATATTCATTTCCATAGGCCACTGCACTTTGGTGTTCCATTCCCAGATGAGGAGTTTCCACTAATTTAAAGCTGTCTGCATAAAAGGGATAGGGGCCAAACCAATCTTCAAAACACTGCATCATTGGTTTAACTTGCTGAAATTGCTCTTTTGCTTTTTCCAGGTTGTGTTCCAACACCCAATAACTTAGATCCAGCTTGCCGTTTTTACCCTCGTAAGTATCTTTGAAATTTACGTAGTTGCCGGCATTTACGGCTATGTTATAGTTATTTATGGGATTCGATACAAACCAGCTCCAAGTGGTCATGCCATTATTGTGCTGGGTGGTGTCGCGCAGACGTCCGTTGGAAACGTTCTTGATATTGCTAGGCACTGTAATATTGATACTCATGCTGTCGGGTTCTGCGGATTGATGATCCTTGTTGGGCCACCAGACGCTGGCACCCAATCCCTGGTTGGCAGTGGCAATAAATGGGTTGCCGAGTGAATCCTGTTTCCAGACAAAACCACCGTCCCAAGGTGCATTTTCGGCTACCTTCGGCTTCCCTTGATAATAAACCGAGATGGTATAGAGCGAATCTTTTTTGAGGTTATCGGGCATATCCACCATATAGGCGTAACTGTTTTTGGCTCGATTATAATCAAGCGATTGACCGTTTTGGGTTATCTGATCGATGTTAAGCGGATCTTGCAGATCAATCTGCATGCGCTTCGGTTCTTTATCAACGCGGTAGGTGATATTATTATACCCGGTGATGGAAGAGTCTTCCGGCTGGACCGTAACATTGAGATCGTAAAAGACCACATCCCACCAGCCGCGCTCGGCGGTAATTGAACCGCGAAGCGAGTCTTTTGTCGTAGCAAGTACACCGGAGTCTTGAGCTAAGATCGGGGATGATAGTAAAATAGAAGTAAAAAGTCCGACAAGAATTGCTAATGTTTTAGAAAAATAAGTCATAAAAGTAATTAATATTTTAAGAGCTTTACCGCGTCTTCTATTGCTGATCAGTATCCATAATGCCGAACGCGGCTGGGATCTTCGCGCCACTTTTCACGTACTTTTACATGAAGATCCAGGTATATTTTTTTGTCTACAAAATCCTCTATTACCTCCCGGGCATTCTTTCCCAGTTTTTTAATGGCTTTTCCGCCTTTGCCAATAAGGATTCCTTTTTGCGAATTGCGATTCACGATTATATCGGCACTGATGTAGTCCAGGTCGTCGCGCTCATCATACTGTACAATATCGATGGTAGAGGAATACGGGATTTCCTGATGGTAAAGCAAGAATAATTGTTCGCGAACCATCTCCGCCACAAAAAATCGCACCGGTTGCTCACTTAGCATGTCCTTGGGATAGAAGGGAGGTCCCGGTTTAATATTATCTTTAATATGATCCATAAGGTTTTGCAGCCCTTTTCCATTAAGAGCCGAGACAAAGAACGTGTCGTCAAAATCGAACTCATCCTCGATTTTACGGGCAACTCCTTCAGCTTCCTGATCGGTAACTTTGTCAATTTTATTGATGATCAGAAATATCTGCTTGTTCTTCATAGAGGAGAACATCTTGTAAATGCGTCCCGGTATGTTGTGATCCTTTACATCTACAATTAATAGCAGGATATCGGCATCTGTCCGGGCACGATCTACCGTTTTCATCATCGCTTTCTGGAGTTCATACTTAGGATCGATGACCCCGGGGGTATCCAGAAAAATAATCTGCATATCTTCTTCGGAGTGAATCCCAATAATTTGATGGCGCGTGGTCTGTGGTTTGTGTGTGGTGATCGAAATTTTGTTACCTAACAGGCGGTTCATCAATGTGGATTTCCCAGCATTGGGTTTGCCTAATATAGCAACATATCCGGAGCGGTGTTGTTCGGTATTTTCCATAGTTGAGGGTTGGCGGATCGCAATAATTAAGTTTTTAATACGATAGATTTATCATTCAGCATTCTGCATGATCGCTGTAAATTTTTTGACGGTATTATCAAGTCCAAAAAACAAAGCAGAGGATACCAGAGCATGTCCAATACTAATATCGTTTAGGTGAGGCACGGTTTCAACAAGGGGCGCCAGGTTATCAAGATTCAGTCCATGCCCGGCATTTACTTTCATGTTCAGGCTATGGGCTAGTTCAGCGCCTTCTTTTAGCCGGCTTAATTCGTGATTTCGGTCGGCTTCAGTCGTTGCATTCGCGTAGGTGCCAGTATGCAGCTCGATGGCGTCGCTGCCCAGTTTGGCGGCTAACTCAATATCTTTTTCATTAGGATCAACAAAAAGACTGATTGCAATATTGGTATCCTCATAAGCTGGAAAAACCCGGTCGCGAAAATCCTCAAAAACTGTTTTCATATCGAGCCCACCCTCGGTGGTGAGTTCTTCGCGACTCTCGGGAACAAGAGTTATCAATTCTGGATTTACATCCTTGCTGATGGTCAGCATTTCGTCGGTGGCGGCCATCTCAAAGTCAAGGTTGCCGGTGACCGTTTCTTTTAATCGATATACATCTTCTGTTTTAATATGACGTCGATCTTTGCGCAGATGAAAAACGATACCCGAGGCTCCGGATTGCTCGCACACTTTGGCCGCTTCAGCAGGATCGGGATAACCTTCGCCACGTGCATTCCGGAGAGTGGCAACGTGATCAACATTTACCAAAAGTTGCATCGTAATAAAAACACTTAATTTAAGGTTGTCTTTAAACCCTTAAATATAGATCATTTAAAGGAGATTGTAAGTTCAAAATTTAGAAATCACAGGGAATGCATCTACAGAAGCTTTTCGTAATTATTATGATTGGAGGATTAGTCGCGGCTTGTGGCGTTGTCCCGCGATCTTCGCAGCCTCCTGCTGTTTCCGGAGGGGATAAGAATCCTGTCCAGACAGGAGGAGGGACTTCTTCATCCAATGTTGAGGATGATACGGTGTCATCTGATGAATCATCGAATTCGAATGCGGCTATGGCTGTATCATCACTAAATGAGGCCAAAGCATCGTTAATGCAGGCGTATCGCGAATGGAAAGGCACGCCGTATGTGTTAGGAGGAGCATCACCCGAAGGAGTCGACTGTTCCCGCTTAGTCAATATTGTTTTTGATGATTATTTCGGAATTGATCTGCCTACAAATACCAAAGAACAGTTAAATGTAGGGAAAGGAATACGTCGGGCTGCGGTACGAACCGGCGACCTGGTTTTTTTCAGAACTGGCCGCAAAACCCTGCATGTTGGCATTGCCGTAAATAGCGGTGAGTTTCTTCATGCCTCAACCTCAAACGGGGTGATGATTAGCAAACTCGGTAAAAGCTATTGGCGAAATCGCTTTCTGGCAGCCCGACGTGTTTTGTAAATGGTGCAATAAAAATTAGGCAACAGCTGTTTCAATTCCTTTAGGATTTGACCCATACCGATTTGATCCGGCCTGACTGTCTTGAACCAAAAAGACAAGCAAAACGATAAATCCAATTACCGGTACAAGGCTGATAAGCAGCCACCAGCCGCTGCGTCCCGTATCATGTAGCCTGCGAACACCTACGGCTAAACTGGGAATGAATACGCCTAAGGAGTAAATGCCCAGTATGCCCGAGAGAAGAAGTCCCAAGCTTGACTCTGGATTCATTCCAGCGACCATAAATAAAACGGCCTGCAATCCCATAACAATAAGAAGGTTGACTAACGTAAACATCCAGTATTCTTTACGTCGTGCACGACCCTCAAATTCAGTGTAATTTTTAAGTACTTTGATATACCATTCCATAAGCTCCCCGTATTTATTTTGATTATGTAGTATTTGTATCCCAATACAATTAATTATTAACCAATAATAGAAGAAAAGACTAAAGGTGCAAGTTACCGGGTACTGCAAACCAAATATATGATTTGTACTTTTGTCATACATATAAACAATACATTCACGAAATACACCTTATGGTCATTATTATTCTGAGTATAGTTTTAGGTATTGCTGCTCTGCTTTGGATATGGAAAGTGCCTATCCAGAAAACAGTGATTGCAATGAAAAAGAATGGCAGCAGTGCTGTTGAAGCTTACAGTGTTGTGGTTATACTCTTATTGATTATGGCTGGAACTGTATACATGATTGCCCAAGTCGTATAACCTTAAAAAGGTACGTCGTGATCCATATTGGACATATCAATGACGTTTTCATCGGGATCATTTTCCTGTGAGCCGACCTCGTCACCGCGTTCCACTTTCCACGCTTTTACATCGGTATACCAATTTCCTTTGTACTCCCGGCTTTGGATATCAACGTATACCGTTACTTCTTCTCCCTCTTGTACGTTGAACTGATCAATTTTATCACCCCACTGCGTAATACAAATTTTCTTGGGATATTTGCCGGGGGTCTCGAGAATAAAATCCTGTTTTTTCCACGGTCCGTTTTTACCCTGACCGGATTGTTCTTCCAGTATTTCGACCACTTCGCCCTTCACTTTCAGCTCATCCATAGTAACTCATTACAGCATTTACTTTTTTATTGTGATTATTGAGGATAGGGATGACTGCTGATTATATCAATATTAATATGACTTATTTATTGGGTGATTTAGTGGCAAAGCTCATGGCCGGGTAGTCAGTCATGGCATAGCTGACATCAGCATTTTTATCAATATCAATGACTTTCATCGTTGTTTTTCCGCCATTTTTAAGGTCCTCGGTATGCATCTCCATAATCATTCCATGCGGATAGTCTTCGGGAATTTTACCCTTCAACTGTTTGGCGTTGGCATTGGCTTGAAAGAGATTATTTATTCCGAATTCGGTATCACGGCTTACCCATACTTCAATGATTTCACTGTCCGTATCCGACCGATAGCCATCGCATTGATATCCCAGGATATTTTTGCTGCCTATTTTTTTATAATTCTGCCATTCATCCACTTCATCCCAGTTGACCTCCTCCTGATAAAGTGAATCCGAATCTGCTGATTCAAAATTTTGCTGCCAGTCATAAGCAAAGGAAAACTTGTCGTTTTCATTACTCATAAGCATCAGCATGGCGGCATTCTTAAAATCATAGATGATAAAAAGGTCGCCCTCTTGCTTTTGCATATCTTCGGATTCAAATCGAGTGCCGGTATACATTGCATCATCATGAAAATGCATAGCCATCATAACCGGTGGTTCGGCCTCTCCATCTGTCCTAATCGTTTGTATTTCCATAGTGGATATGATGTTGAAGTGATATGCGTCTTCAGTTTTGACGTTACTGCCTATGGTAAACGGTAATTGCATCCCATTGCTACTGTCGGGAGTAAATTCCCCAAATATGGAATTCCAAGAGCGCTCAACAGCACGTTGTGCTGCCTGCTCCACTTGTTCGGTAAGTTTTTCTTCGGCCTTTTGTTCGGCTGCTTCTTTTGCTTTTTTCTTGAGCCGGTTCAGGAGTTGGGCTTCAGCATTGATGCTGAAAATGCCTGATAAAAAGACGGCTGCTAAAATTGATATTGCGTATTTCATGGCTCTCTTGTCCTCGGGTTTATTGGTTTTACAGCTGAATTTTAAATCTACATTAAAAAACAATTATTCACTATTAATTATAGTTTGGCAGTGAAAAATTAGTTCCTGTAAAAAAGTATTATTAAAATAAAAGCAGTAAGAATTCTGACTTTTGGGATAGTGATTTATTACTTTAAAATATAGTTGGCTAATGGCAGGAATTATCCCAAAGCTAAAGTAGTGTGCAATGGACTCGCGGCTTATAACATTTTTTCAAAAGAAGAACGCTTATCCCCATCATCCTGAAATGGTTGAGCATGTGCAGACGCATATCTCGCATGTATTTTTGGCTCCTCCGTACGTGTATAAATTTAAAAAGTCAGTGGATTTTGGTTTTTTGGATTACAGCTCACTTGAGAAACGAAAGGAATATTGCCACCGTGAGGTTGAGTTGAACCGAAGGCTCTCGGATGATATTTACCTGGGAGTGGTATCAATCATTAAAGAGGCCGACTCGTTTCGGATATCTGATGATCTGCTGCAATCCGATTCAGTGGTTGAATACGCGGTAATGATGAAGCAGCTGGCCGAAGAATACTTTTTGCACAGCTATCTTGAAAGCGGTACGCTTACAAACTCACATCTCGATCGCGTAGCGGATAAACTGGCTGAATTTTATAATAACCAGCAGCCCGATGAACAGGTTTTACAGTATGGACAAATTGAGAGTATCAAGGTAAACACGGATGAAAACTTTGAGCAGACCAAAGCTTTTATCGGCAAAACGATTGATAGTAACACATTCCGGGCGATCCAATATTTTACCAATAAGTATTTTGAACGTCGCAAAGAGCTTTTTGAACGCCGAATTGCTCAAAAACGTATCGTCGACGGTCATGGCGATCTACATCTCGAACATATTCATATTACACCGGAGAAGGTTCAGATTTATGATTGTATCGAATTCAACGACCGCTTTCGCTATGGAGATCTTGCTGCGGATTTAGCATTTCTTGCCATGGATCTGGATTTCAATAATTGCTGGCAGGAAGAGCGCTATTTTATTGATCAGATGGCCCAAAAACTGGATGACTCCGATCTGCTGGAGATTACTGATTTTTATAAGTGTTATCGTGCCTATGTAAAGGGCAAGGTTAAAAGTTTACAAAGTGGAGAGGAGGAAGTGCCACAAGCTGATCGTGAGAAAGCGGAACAAACAGCTTTAGCATATTTTGATCTGTCCCTGCGGTATGCACTGCTGGGATCAAAGCCTATAGTGCTGATATTTATGGGTGGTGTTGGAACAGGGAAGACAACGCTTGCCAAACATTTTGAGCAAAAATTTAATATCCATCGATTTTCCTCTGATCACATAAGAAAATCCATGGCCGGAGTTGATCTGCAAAAAAGAACGCCGGCAGAAAAGCGCGATGAGTTGTATACCCCGTCGATATCGGAGCAAACCTATCAAACGCTTTTTGATAAAATGGAGCAGCACGCTGGAAAGGGTAAAAGCGTGATTCTGGATGCCACGTTTAGTAGCAGGATGTCTCGGGAAAAGCTTTTACAGAAGTTCCAGGAGCTGGAAATCGACTATCTTTTTGTGGAAGCTAAAGCACCTGATGAGGTAGTAAAGTCGCGTTTGAATCAGCGCGACCAACAGGATGATGTCGTTTCAGATGCCCGCCTGGAGGATTTTGAAATCCTTAAAAAACGATACAGCTCACCAAGTGAAATTGCGGATGAAAACATTACTTCCATTCAGACAGACCAACCAGTCGAAGAGACAATAAGGACATTATATTTTGAGCTGGCTGATAGGAATATAACCAGCATAAATAACTAATTTCTGCTGTAGTATATCTGTTGATGGGGATATTCTTTGGCCACTTCTACCAGCTTATTCCATCCACTTTTAACGGGACTATTCTTTCCACCTGAATTTTCAACTTGGGTTCCACTGCCTAATTGAGCATGAAAATGGATACTGGAATCTTTGACCGAAGCAGTAATTTTCATCGAATAGCTTCCCCACACGCCAAACATGAGTGGGCCAAAAGTTCTGTATTTTGTTTCCAGGGTAAGCGGTTTTTGGTTTGATCGAATAACAGTAAACCCCTTATTGCCGAAGTGTTTCTGTAAATTCCTGTAGGCAATATTTGGATTTTCATCAATGGTGAGGATAACACGGTCGGCTTGATCCATCATTTGTGGAGCAGGCTCAGCCGGCGGGAGTGACGAAGCGCAAGAAATAATGGTAATGGCTATAAGGGTTATACCTATTGCACGCATGTATCAAATGTATATTGTGGAAAGTGAATTTTAATGTACGATAAATTAATAAATGTATAAATGGATTTGTAAGATCAAGTGGTCGAGGAGATCGAAAACGAGTTATCAGCAAATATTGCAGGTAATACTTTCATTGTCCTATTTGGATATTTTGGTGTGTTAAGGAAGTGAATTAACCATTTAATGGTGTTTCTTTTCTAAAATATTTGAAGCTTTGGTAACTGCTTCTTTTGTCGCAAATCCTTTCTTCTTGTCTACTCGTACCAAATGATCCTGTTGGGATTCTAAGAATTCAGCTTCATCATCAATAATGACATATGAAGTAATTTTAGGTGAGTTATTTTGTAGCCAATGTTGGATTTCATGTCCTCTGCAATAATTATTTTTATCCTGTTGCGGAGCATATGAGCTGGTGACATCTTTGATGAGTTTTGAGGGAATCTCATTAGATGCAAAGAATTCTTTAAGTTGCTCAATATTGTATTCGTGCCGCCATGAAGATGTGATAATTATCCTTGCACCATAGTGCTCGCAAAGCAGGGAAATATGTTTACAAGCGGTAGGATCCCATTTCTTATTTGTTGCCTTGCCAGACGCTATTTTCTGGCGTTTCAAGTGGTTAATTGTATTTAAGACCCCGTCAATATCAAGAAAGATTATATTTTTGACCATCCATCAGATGAGCTATTAGAAGTAAATATTTAAATAATGAACGATGAGATAAAAAGCCAAAAAAACAACAGTAGAGTACCAGGAGCTTCCGCTTATGGTTATCACTCTTTTAAATACTAGTATTAAGTTTTCTTTTGATCTCTTAAAATATCTTTAGGGGAGAAGGGCATTAATATTGGATAAAAACAGGATTGCTTTCACCAAAAAATAAATCTACAAGTCAATAACTTGCAGGGCATATAGTGCCCAAGAAAGGACTCGAACCTTCACGGGGATAATCCCCACATGCTCCTGAAGCATGCGCGTCTACCAATTCCGCCACTTGGGCAAATAAGAAACAGCTTTTGAAGAGCCACAAATATAGCAGTTTTCATCACTAATTTGAAACACGTTCGCGGGTTTTTATTTAGTATGTGTCCGGTCTACCGACGTGTTTGGAGCGGTGGGTTTATCAGTTGTCTTCAGTCACAAAGTTCCAGCGATATCGTTCACCGAGCTCATTGCCGGCCAGGTCGGTGACGGAAGCACTGATGACAGCGATGTAGTATTCCCGGTCGCGCAGGTCTACATTCGGGATAAACCGGGCGGTATTATTTGTGTAGTCTACCGATCCCGAAACTTGTAGAAATCCTGTGCTGTGGCTTTCGTAGAGTATAAATGTTTCATTATTGATCGTAGCCGGGTCCATAGGTTCATTGAAGGTGGCCGTTATTAGGATATCATCATCAACGTTGCTTTCATTGTTGCGGGGATTTGTGGAAAGCACGCGGGGTGGTGTTCGGTCAATCACTTTAGTAGTGAAGGTCCAGCTGTGTTTTTGATCGGGCGAATGCCCGAATTGGTCTTCAATGTCCACGGTTATGGTTGCCGTAAATTCGGTGCCGTCCTGCAGTGCACCGGATGGATTAAATTTGGCGGTAGCGGTGGATTCGGCATAGCTAACTGAGCCGGTAACAATGCTGCCGTTATCGTTTTGTACGTAGAAGGTGTTGCTGTTGATGGTTTCGGGATTCAGTTTTTTGCTGAACTGAACTAAGATATTTTTGTTGAGATCAATATCGGTGGCACCGTTTCGCGGTTTGGTGGCAGTAACGGAGGGCGGGTTCCGCTCTTCTTCGGACAGGGGACGTGTGGTAAAGTTCCAAGCATATTCCTGGTCCATGTTGTTACCCTGCGTATCAGCAATAAGGGGGGATAAGGTAGAGGTGATCACTTTGCTTCTGTCAAACTCCTGGGCTGGTATAAAGGTAATGATGCTGTCACTAATTGAGAATGTCCCGGATACAACAGCCGTATCTTCACGAATAATAAAAGTGCTTTCATTGACGGTGGCCGAGTCGATGACAGTGTTGAAACTTACTTGTATGGGGGTATCAAGTTCAATGTCTCGGGCATCATCGAGGGGTTGTGTTTCTACGACCTGAACTTGTACGGGGGTCGGGCTTCCATCCAGGGAATCAGCAAGACTGGGAAGTTTTTGTTCCTTACAACCTGCTGTGATAAGGATTGCAAGGATACCTATTGCAAAGATGAATTTGTTGTTTAAATAGCGGACAGCTTTAGCCGCTCTTTTTCGTTGGTGCATACCCCTATCCCCCTAGGTTAAATTTTTGGGCCAATATTTTTGATACCTTAATCCAAAAATAAGTTTAATTTCTATATCGGGAGTGAGGTTTTGCAGTGAATGTTCGTAGATGAATGTACTACAATGGTTAGTGGGATTGTAGATGAAGGATGACTTATATTTGTATTGATGGGGTTTTGCGGATAAATAAGCCTATCCCAAAAAGAGTAACGCAAACTATGCGAATTAAGGGCTGAGTAGAAGAAAGGGCATAAAATAAAAAAGCCCGCTATAAAGCGGGCTTTTAAAATCCAATAAAAATCTCGGATCTATTTGTAATCCAGGCTGGTTACGTTCGTAGCACTTAAGCCTTTGGGAGTCTCTTCTACCTCAAACTCAACGGCTTCGCCGTCTTCAAGTCCTTGGTTGTAATCGAGGTTCTCGACATTGTTTCTGTGGACAAAAATATCATCGCCGCCCTCGTCAGGTGCAATAAATCCAAATCCTTTTTTAGTGTCGAAGAACTTTATTTTTCCTTGTTTCATAACTATAACTGTGTCTTTGTGTACACCTGTCGGCTCTGTCTGATGAAAAGAGTTGAATTAACGCGTCGTTTCAAAGAAGTAACTTACTAGGTGGGTAATTAAATATAACGATGCAAGGTAATGCTATTTGAGCACAATACCTATTTATTATCTTAGATATTTTACAGCCGGCATTTATTGGGGGTGATTTTTAGTGTCAAAAACGGCCCGCATCATCCGTTTGTATTCTTCGGTGAGGAATACATCGCGGCGTGCCATCATTGCCTCCATTGCTTCAAGGGCCTTATCCAGGCGATATGTTTGAATGACGTTGGAGCCGACCCAGCTGAACGATGGAATAAGCTTGGGAGGAAAATCATTCGAAAAGATATTACAGCTGACCCCACAGATCGTACCGGTATTGAGCTGTGTGTTGATGGCTGTTTTGGAATGATCGCCCATTACTGTTCCAAAAAACTGCTGGTTTGTTTCCAGCTCCTGCCCATCAGACCAATCGGGAATACGTATGGTGCTGTAGTTATTTTTCAGGTTTGAGGTGTTGGTGTCGGCTCCCAAATTGCACCACTGACCAATGATGGAGTTGCCGACAAATCCGTCGTGACCTTTATTACTGTAAGAGTGGAATATGGAGTTATCGACTTCGCCTCCAACCTTGCAGACCGGGCCGATAGTGGTATCCTCATAAATTTTTGCGCCCATTTTGATGGTAGCGTCTTTGCAGATGGCCACTGGTCCCCGGATGTGAGATCCGGACATAACAGTTGCATTTTTACCGATGAAAATAGGTCCCTTTGAAGCATTGAGTACACAACCGGCTTCGATTGTGGCACCATCTTGTATGTATATCTTGTCCTTTTTTTCAAGCACGGCGTGATCCGAAACGGTGCCGCTAATAGTACTATTTATTCCCAGCAATTCAATATCTCGAACAATTTCTTGGCCGTTCAGCTGGAACAGATCCCACAGGTTGCTGATGGATAAAAAATCATTAGATTCCAGCACAAAAAGGGTGTTGAAATCAGGTTCACCACTTTCAATCCATTGCCCGGAGGTTGCACCATCTACTTTGGCGGCAATGATCGTCTCTCCGTATGTAAGATATTGACCTTCACTCAAATTGTTGACTTGAGTGACCAGTTGTTCGGTCGGCAGATATCTGCTGTTAATCCAGATACAGTTCTCATCTGTTGATATATCACCATCATCAAATATCCCTGTGAACTCCGGACGGATTATTCTATCGATTTTCGTAGGATGTAATGCTTGCTCCCATTTCTCTGAAACTGTTAATATACCAATGCGCAGGTCGTCTGTGGGACGTGTTAGAGTAAGGGGATGAAAGGTGGTCAGCTTTTCATCTTCAAAGAAACATAGCTGCATGATTATACCATTTAAATGATTAATTATAATTGTTTCAAAATATCTGCCAGAATGATAACTTTAGTATTGATCAAATCTCAGTCTGAGAGAGACAGTATAAGAATCAGGAAACAAATACAATAATAAAAGACATCTATGTGCGGAATTGTAGGATATATAGGAAATAAACAAGCTAGCGATATCATTGTAAAAGGGCTTGAGCGCCTTGAATATCGCGGATATGACTCTGCGGGTATTGCTTTGCTTAATGGTCAGTTAGACATAAAGAAGGGAAAAGGAAAGGTCCAGAACCTTAAGAAAAAGATAAAAGCCGATCCCAGTGAGGGTCTTGTAGGCATTGGACATACGCGCTGGGCTACGCACGGTGCACCCAATGATATAAATTCTCATCCACATGTTAGTGAATCGGGAAAAATTGCGCTTGTTCACAACGGTATTATTGAGAATTACAATACCTTAAAGAAAGAGCTGAAAAATAAGGGGCGGACGTTTCATACAGATACCGATACGGAAGTTATTGCTCAACTGATCGAAGAGATTTACGAGAATAACAACGGTGAAGAAATTACATTCGAACAGGCCGTGCAGATGGCGTTGCAGCAGGTGGTAGGCACGTATGGATTGGCTATTTTGAATGTTGAAGAACCCAATCGCATCATCGTAGCTCGAAAAGGGTCGCCTTTGCTGCTGGGTATTGGCGACGGTGAAATGTTTATAGCTTCGGATGCTTCGCCCATCGTTGAACACACCAAAAAGGTTATCTATTTGGATGACGGTGAAATGGCCATTGTTACAAAGGATGGATATGAGGTTAAAACCATCAACGATGTGCCGCTTACGAAGAAAGTCCACGAGCTTGCGATGAGTATTGAAGAGATTGAAAAGGGCGGTTATCCGCACTTTATGCTCAAGGAGATTTTTGAGCAGCCGCGCGCCATTTCGGATTGTCTTCGGGGACGCATCAATGTAGAAGATCATTCTATACAATTGGGTGGTATTGCCGATGTTCTGGATAAGGTGGTGAATGCCAATCGCTTGATTATTGCGGCCTGCGGTACCAGTTGGCATGCCGGCCTGGTTGCTGAATATCTGTTTGAACACCTGGCCAAGCTGTCTGTGGAAGTGGAGTATGCTTCTGAATTCCGATATCGCGAAGCCCTTATTGATGAAGACGACGTAATGCTGGTTATTTCGCAAAGCGGTGAAACGGCAGATACACTGGCAGCTTTGCGTACCGCAAAAGAACGCGGAGCACTTACGCTGGGCGTTTGTAATGTAGTAGGATCTACCATTGCCCGTGATACCGATGCCGGTGTTTATACGCATGCCGGACCGGAGATTGGAGTTGCATCCACCAAAGCGTTTACAACACAGGTTTCAGTGTTGGCAATGATGGCTATCCTGCTGGGACAAAAACGAGGCGTGCTTGACGAGGATTATGCGGCGCGACTGATTGAAGAGTTGGATCGTATCCCCGGGAAAGTGCAGAAAATTTTGGATAACAGCGATTCTCTTAAAGATATGGCCAGGCTTTTTAGTTATGCGCCGAACTTCTTGTATTTGGGACGAACATACAATTTCCCGGTAGCATTAGAGGGTGCATTGAAGCTCAAGGAGATTTCATATATCCATGCGGAAGGGTATCCCGCCGCGGAGATGAAACACGGTCCTATCGCCCTCATCGATGAGATGATGCCTGTGGTAGTGGTTGCTGCTACGGATCATACCAATGAGAAGATGATCAGCAATATTGAAGAGGTGAAAGCACGCGAAGGACGTATTATTTCGATAACAGGCGAAGACAATGAGGAGGTTATCAATCTTTCTGAGTTTTCTTGTCCAATTCCAGAGACTGAAGATTGTCTTTCCCCAATGCTAACGACCATTCCGTTACAACTGCTTTCCTATTATATTGCCGTAAATCGCGGTTGTAATGTAGATCAGCCACGAAATCTTGCAAAAAGCGTAACGGTGGAATAATAGCTTAAATAAAATCAATTTTTTAAGGGCAGGGCTGTATAAGCTTTGCCCTTTTGTTTTTTTATAGGGTATTTTAGTCGTAAACGATTTCCTAATTTGGCGCGTTTTATTGATCTATGACGACACTACAAATTAAAAATATGGTATGCGACCGCTGTATTATGATGGTGCAGCAGGTGTTGGAAGATCTGGGATTTGAGGTCGAATCTATTGCGCTTGGCAAAGTTGCTATTATTGAAGATATTGAATCTGAAGATCTCGAAAAGATAAGCGAAGAATTGGTCGATAAAGGATTCGAGCTTATTCAAAAGAACGATAAAGCGTTACTTGAACAGATAAAAGTTCAGCTTATTGACTATATCAAGCATCTGGAAGACTCCGATGAACCTGATAAGGTTTCTACATTTTTAGAGAGTAATCTGAATTATAATTATAGTTATCTGAGCAAGTATTTTTCAGATTACGGAGGTGTGACTATTGAGAAATATCTCATCAACCTGAAAATAGAACGGGTTAAAGAGTTGCTTACCTATGATGAATTGACGCTGAGCGAGATCGCATGGAAGCTCAATTACAGTAGCGTGCAATATCTTTCCAATCAGTTTAAAAAGGTAACTGGAGAAACGGTGAGTTCTTTTCGCAGCCATTCTGATCAGAATAGTCGACAGTCGCTGGATGCTGTATAAGCTTCAGCATCCAAAAATATTACACATTTCTTTTAATGGATTGTAAGGGTTGCTTGGCCTATAGCTCTTATACTTAGATGTAATTTAAAATTTAGTAGATACAGTTATGAAAGAGTCACTGCAAATCGAAGGAATGCACTGTGCCGGTTGTGCTAACAGCGTAGAAAAAGCCCTTTCTGAGGTCGAGGGGGTTGGTAAAGCCTCAGTTAACTTGGCCACGGAAAAAGCTTTTGTTGAGTTTGAGAATGGGGAGGTTACCCGTGAAAAATTAAAGGAGGCAGTGCAAAATGCCGGCTATGATATTAAGGAGGAAGCCGACGAAAAAGAAGATCCGGATGTAACTGGCAAAAAAAAACTTGATGCAGCCTATCACAAGATGTGGTGGTCATGGGCATTGACCATTCCTATTATTTTGCTGATGATCCCCGAAATGTTTGCAGGCTATGCTCTTGGCGGGGAGTTAGTATATCAGCTGTTGATGATAGGACTTTCCTCGGTTGTGATATTTTATCCCGGTTGGGAAACCCTTAAAGGAGCGTGGAAGTCAGCGATTAATCGCTCACCCAATATGGATGTACTTATTGCGATGGGATCGCTGGCAGCATTGGGAACGGGATTTGTAGCCCTGCTGCATATTTTTGGGATGGCACCGCCTTTCCACAGCTTTGCGGGTATTGCGGGCATGATTATGGCTTTTCATCTTACGGGACGTTATGTCGAGACTAAAGCGAAGGGTCGTGCTTCTGAAGCGATAAAGAATTTAATGACTCTGGAGGCCAAAGAGGCGACTATCATTCGGAACGGCAAGGAGATGACCATTCCCATAAAAGATTTGGAGGTTGATGATGTGATGATTGTTCGGCCGGGTGAAAAAATTCCGACCGATGGCAAGGTTGTCGATGGTGAAAGCAGTGTTGATGAGTCGCTTGCTACGGGCGAATCGATGCCGGTTCGGAAAGAGAAGGGCGATGAAGTGATCGGGTCGACCATCAACAAAAATGGTACGCTTAAGGTGCAGGCGACCAAGGTGGGCAGTGAGACTTTTCTAAATCAGATTATTCGAATGGTTGAAGAAGCCCAGAGTTCAAAGGTACCTATACAAGAGTTTGCCGATCGTATTACCGCTGTTTTTGTCCCGGTTATTATTGGATTAGCACTTACTACATGGGCGGCGTGGATGATATTTCCGGAATTTTTTGGACAGGTTGCGGTCTGGGCATCAGGATTTATTCCGTGGGTAAATCCGGGAATGGGATCTGTTGCCTTAGCATTTTATGCGGCCATTGCGGTATTGGTTATTGCATGTCCCTGTGCTTTGGGATTAGCCACGCCAACGGCCTTGATGGTTGGCACCGGCCTTGGAGCCGAAAACGGTATTTTAATCCGCAAGGGTAAAGCCGTTGAGCTTTTACGGGAAACAGATGTGATAGTACTCGATAAGACCGGAACGATTACCAAAGGAGAACCTTCCGTTACAGATGTGGAAGTATTATCTGGTTGGGATAAATTAACGATGCTGAAATATGCTGCAGCAGCAGAAAGGGGATCCGAGCATCCACTTGGTGAGGCGATTGTTAATCACACCAAAGAAAAAGAAATTGATCTGTGGGACGCGTCAGGATTTGAAGCCGTTACTGGCAAAGGTATTCGAGCAAAGGTTGAAGGAAGAGAAGTTATTGTTGGTAATAAACCATTATTTGAAGAAGAAAATGTTGAGATCAGTGGTGATGCAAAAGCTGATATTGAGCAATATGAAGCGCAGGCCAAGACGACTGTTTTGGTTGGAGTAGATGGAGAGTTGGTTGGACTAATAGCTATTGCCGATCCTATTAAAGAAGACAGCAAAAAGGCTATAGCTACCATTAAGAAGATGGGGTTTACCCCGGTTATGATTACCGGAGATAACGAACGAACGGCGCGCGCAGTGGCAAATGAAGTAGGTATTGAGCAGGTGATCGCGGGCGTACTACCGGATCAAAAATCCGATCAGATAAAGCGTCTCCAGGCAAACGGAAAGAAAGTTATTATGGTGGGGGATGGTATTAATGATGCTCCTGCATTGACACAGGCCGATGTAGGCATCGCCATCGGTACCGGAACCGACGTGGCTATAGAGTCCGGTGATATTGTGCTCGTAAAAGGAGAGTTGCAATCGGTAGTGCAAGCGATAAAGCTAAGTGAATCTACATTTGAAAAGATAAAGCAAAATCTCTTTTGGGCTTTCTTTTATAATGTAGTAATGATTCCTCTCGCTATCATGGGGATGATGCATCCTGTTTTGGCTGAAGCTGCCATGGCATTTAGTTCGATAAACGTTGTGTTTAATTCCAGGCGACTCCAAAAAACCGACCTTTCCACAAGGTGATAAATGCATGTGGATAACTATGTGGAAAACTTGCAGTATATGATTTGTCTGGGAAATCTGTAACAAAATACCAACATATCTCTCTTGAAAGCACAATCGGGAAGAAAAAGGTAATTAAACACATAGATATCAATGTTGATAACTTGATATTAAAGGAAGGATTTATTATTACTTAGTTGCTTTTCCGACAAAATGGAACAATAAATTTTTTGGATATCATTATGAAAGATTGGAAGGCATTAATTTTAAAAATAACATTACTGGTGCTGATAGGCATTGTAATGTTTACAGGATAATAAGACGGCTTAATTACAAAGTTTAATTTGAATTGTAATAGCAGAAATACGTATTTGGTATGTAGTAATCGGCATACGAAAATGTATAATTTAAAAGCGTATTTCTGTGGATAATAAATCAGTAACCGACCTGTCTTACTTGCGCGAAATTGCAATGGGGGACGATTCCATTGTTATAGAAACCACCGAAGCATTTCTTGAAGATGCGCCTGCAGCCATCGAAAATATCCGGAAACATTACGAGAGTGAGCAATGGCAAAAGCTCTACAAAAAAGCCCATAAGATTAAGCCCAACCTAAAATATATGGGGATGGAGCGGGCCCACGAACTTATTTTAACTATTGAGGAACAAGCTAATACGGGGAAAATATCTGATGATTTAGGAGAGAAAATTTCTGAATTTTGTTCGTTATGTCATCAAGCCCTGGATGAGTTGTCTGATAAAATTGAAGCATTGAAAGCGTAACGCCTACAACCTTTGGGAGAATTTTCCGTATTGTAGACAAATTCTCACCAAAACGGACAACTCTTATGATTTGGTCATTATTAGTAAACAGCATCGGGATTTTTGTAATAGGCTATATCCTAAAAGGTGTACAGATAAAAAGTTTCTTCACATCGATTGGAGTGGCAATACTTTTGGCAATTATTAATACCCTGGTTAAACCGATCTTGGTTTTTCTCACATTGCCCATAACGATACTGACATTTGGACTATTTATTCTCGTGATTAATGCCCTAATGTTGATGCTTGTGGACGAGCTTGTAGAGGGGATGAAGATAAAAAGCTTCGGATGGGCGTTTTTATTTAGCTTGTTGCTAGCAGTGCTAAATTTGGGGTTTTTCTAACTATGCTACATTGGAGCTCTTGAGGGTGTCCTGTTCTTTGTCAGATTGATTTATTTCGAGGGTATAGATTTTGGCAGGGGGAATATTTAAAAAGACAATCTTTTTATTATGCTTGTAAGTTTTAACAATCTTTTCCTCAAAGTCACTTTTAAAATCGCCAAATTTCAAGTACTTGAAATAGCTGATATATGCTTTTTGTAAGCAAAGATTAAGTTTCTTCTCCCAGATCTGCTTGGTTATCCCTTCAGGCATATTTTCGTATGGTAGGCTGGAAAATATAAAATCATACTTTTTTTGGGGATGGAAGTTTAAAATATCAGCATGATGAATACGTACATTATCATTGTGGCGGTACTTTGAACCGATGATTTGATAAAACTTTTTATGGATCTCAACAATGTCTAAAGAATCCTGGGGACGAAGATGCTTTGTTATCTGTTTGGTCAGTGAACCAGTACCGCCTCCAACTTCAAGGATATTTAACGGTTTGCAGTTTACGCCAGCAAGTTTGTTTTGTAATTGGGCCACAAGATCTTTGGCCAAAAACTTAGAACTGGGTGCTACTGCTCCAACCTGTTTTAAGTCTTTTAGAAAGTAAAGTAGGTGTTCCAATGATATCCCTTTGGTTTCTGATGGCTGTTTTAAGGTAACAAAGCTTAAGCAAATTGACTAATCAGAGCGTATGGAATTACTTTAAAATATATCTTGTAAATTAATAGGAGTTTGAAAAGGCTGAGGTTGAAATATATTTTTACATCTAATTAACTATTTATAGTTGATTCATTTCGCCACAGCCCTCACTTTAAGACTTGTTACAAATTAACATTAAACTAAAAAACCATTTATGAGTTATTCTATCTTCAAGGAATTGAAGCGACTGAGTATTATGGTGTTGTGTGTCGGTTTATTAGGGGCATGCGCCAGTACTCAAAACGCTCAAGACCAATCAAAAGGCGGTGGGCCATCATCTCCGGAATCAGATAACGGCATGAAACCGTACAGTGAAGTTATCACTGACGAGGCAGAGACCGATACCGGATTATTTGATGTCCATAAGATTGATAAGGATTATTTTTATGAAATTCCCGACTCTTTACTTAGCCGTGAAATGTTACTTGTTTCCCGCATTGCGGAAACTCAGGATGAAATTGGATATGGCGGCGAAAAGCTGAATACCCAGGTTATCCGTTGGCAAAAGAAAGATGACAAAATACTGCTTCGTCACGTTTCTTACGAAAATGTAGCCAGCGATTCATTGCCGGTTTACGAAGCGGTTCAAAACTCAAACTTTGAACCAATTATTGCCTCTTTTGATGTAAAATCACTTGGTGAGGATTCGTCTGGAGTGGTTATTGATGTTACTAAATTGTATGCCAGTGATATCCCCTCACTTGGATTGCAAAGTGATGAACGAGAAGAGTATCGTGTACGTCGTTTAGATACCGATCGTTCTTTTATTGAGCACATTAACAGTTATCCGGAGAATATTGAGGCGCGAAATTGGATGACGTATGATGCTTCAAATCCGCCTTCAAACTCCTCTACCGGAACAATTTCATTGGAAATAAATCATAGCATGGTCTTGTTGCCTGATGAGAAATGGAAGACCCGGTCCTATGATCAGCGTGTGGGATATTTTAGCGTTCAGCAAACCGATTATGGTACTGAGCGGCACAAGGCAAACGAGCTTCAATACGTCACACGTTATAAGCTAGTGCCAAGTGATAAAGAAGCTTACCTGGATGGAGAGCTCGTAGAGCCGGAAAATCCTATTGTTTATTATATCGATCCTGCTACGCCCAAAGAGTGGCGACCCTATTTAAAGCAGGGTGTTGAAGATTGGCAAAAAGCATTTGAAGCCGCTGGTTTCAAAAATGCGATCATTGCAAAAGATCCGCCCACAGAAGAAGAAAATCCCGAGTGGAGCCCCGAAGATGTTCGCTATTCAGTAATACGATACTTTGCTTCAGATATCCAGAATGCCTACGGACCGCATGTACATGATCCCCGTACCGGCCAGATTTTGGAGAGCGACATCGGTTGGTATCACAATGTGATGAATCTGCTGCGTAACTGGTTCTTTGTACAAACGGCAGCGGCCAATCCCGATGCACGTGCAGTACAGTTTAAGGATGAGGTGATGGGTGAACTTATACGGTTTGTTTCAGCCCACGAAGTTGGTCACACTATTGGATTGCCACATAACTATGGATCAAGTTATGCATATCCGGTTGATTCGCTTCGGTCACCGTCCTTTACTTCTGAGCATGGTACAGCGCCATCCATTATGGATTACGCGCGTTTTAACTACATTGCACAGCCCGGTGACGGCGTGGAGAATTTTCATCCCGCCGTTGGTGAGTACGACAAATGGGCGGTAAAATGGGGCTATACGTGGTTCCCTGAAGATATGAGTAAAGAGGAAAAAGAAGCTAAACTTAACGAGTGGACTCGTGAGCGTGCTGATAATCCTCTTTATTTCTACGGTCGACAAACTAGCAGCAAGATTGATCCCCGCTCACAAAATGAGGATCTCGGTAACGATGCCATGAAAGCCAGTGAGCTTGGTATTGCAAACTTGAAGCGCATTACCTCAAACTTGGTTGAGTGGACTGAACGCGACGGTGCAAATTTTGCAGAGCTCCAAGAGCTATATAATAACGTTGTAGGACAGTGGAACCGATATATGGGCCATGTCACGAAAAACGTAGGTGGTGTTTATGAAAATCATAAAACCTATAATCAGGAAGGTCCGGTCTACACCTTTGTTCCCCAGGAAACACAGCAGCGAGCAATGGATTTTCTGGTTGACTATGGGTTTATGACACCTGATTGGTTATTGAATGATGATGTTCTTAGTCGCATTAATCAATCGACGGTCGTTGATAATATGCGAAGCGCTCAAGTCAGGGTTCTTAATGATCTTACTGATCCACAGCGCATAGCTCGACTCATCGAGTTTGATGCCCGTTCATCTGAAGATACTTATGATGCTTTTGAGATGATGGATGACGTTCGAAACGGCATCTGGTCTGAGCTTGATAGCAACAGTATGATCGGGGTGCATCGCCGTAATTTGCAGCGTGCATATCTCGAGCGCATGGAGTACCTAATGACAGAAGAGCTCCCTGACATTCCAGAAGCGTTTAAAGACTTTATTGGCTGGACCGACGTAAATGTCAGTCAGTCTGATATTCGTCCGATTGTCAGAAATCAGCTTCAGATTTTGTTAGATGATGTTCAGAATACGCAAAATCGTGTTCAAGATCGTGCCACAGGGGCACACTTAGCTGATGTCGAAGTGCGTATTGACAACATCCTCAATCCGGATGACTAAAAGCGATAGTATCTAATTAATTTTAAAGCCTCGGTTTATAGCCGGGGCTTTTTTATTGGGATAAATTCGCCTGTAGTCGGGATTATCAGCTTAGGGACTTATCGCTCACTTGATTCCATAGCATACTCACGGTAATACCCACAATAACAACGACTACCGTACCCAGTGGATTTAACCACAGGTATTCAATGGCTTTGGTAAACCCTTCGGGACTTTCTTGCCAGGGTAAGATTAGTTGCCAGTTGCCTGTCTCGGGGTGCTCAAAAAGGCGATCAAAGAAAAAGACGGTAATCATTCCTGAGATGAGTCCGGTTAATGCACCGACTCCGTTTGCACGTTTTACCCAGAGTAGCAGAACAAAAACACCCAGAATAGATCCGTAGAAATAACTGCCGACTTTGTTTACCAATTCAATAATAGATCGCGTTTCGCCCAAAGCCAGGGCCGCCCCGGTTGCCAGTAATCCCCAGAGCACTGTCGTAAATCGTGAGGACTTTAAATACCATTTTTCGCTGCGATCTTTGGAATCAAGCCGCTTATACCAATCTACAATGGAGATGGTGGCAAGGGCATTGAGCTCACTGTCGATACTGGAAAGGGCAGCTGCAAAAATACCGGCTACAATAAGACCAATAATGCCGATAGGGATCTCAGTGAGGATAAAATAAGGCAGGATATAGTTCGTATCATTTCTATTGGTTTCGGTAATCTTTTCCTGCCGCTCCAGTTCTGATTCGCGCACTTCGTTAAGATGCTGATCGGCCTCCCGAAAAGCCTCAGCATTTTCCGCCGTTTTGTTATTAAGTAGATTTAAAGCAGCTTGCCGCCTTTGCATATGCGTAGCCTGATACTCTTGTTGAAGTATTTCCCCGGCAATTTCAGTCTGCTCCGTTTCGGCTACCGGATCAGTACTGTGAAAAGTTATGGGGGCTGATCCAAAAATGTAGAACACATAAAGCATTACGCCCAATAGTAAGATAAAAAACTGCATGGGCACTTTAGCATATGCAGAAAGTAGTAGTGATTTTCGGGCATCGTTCAGCGATTTTGCGGTAAGGTAGCGCTGTACCTGACTTTGGTCGGTACCAAAATAAGAGAGCATCAAAAAGAGCGCAGCGAAAACACCCGTCCAAATATTATACTTCTCGCTGATGTCGAAGCTGATATCAAGCGCATCCAGCTTGCCGAGCGTACCGGCAAGGTAGAGCGAGTCAGTAAAATCTACATCCGGTGGCAGCTGATGATGTATCCAGTAAAAGCAAAACGCGAGTCCAAACATCATCACCGCCATCTGTTTCACATCGGTGCGAATGACTCCGCTGATGCCGCCGACCATGGTATAAAGCGTTGCCGTAATGCCAATAATAAGGATAGTCGTCGAAAGCGGAAGATTGAGCAGTATGGCGAGTACATACGACGGAGCCGCGATAATAATCCCTAAACCCAGCCCGCGTGACATCAGAAAAAGAAAGCTGGTAAAAAGTCGGGTGGAAAGGCCGAAGCGTTCTTCCAACACTTCATAAGCACTAAAATTTTGCAGCTTATTAAAAAATGGAACCAGCGTCATGCAAAGAATGATCATGGCAAAAGGTACTGCCAGGTAGATCTGTACAAACCGCATATCCTCAACATATGCCTGGCCCGTAGTACCGATAAATGTAATAGCTGAGGCCTGGGTTGCCATCACAGAAAGTCCCATGGCCCACCAAGGCATTGAGCGGTTGGCAAGGAAAAAACCCTCAATATTTTCACTCTCCTTGCCGTGACGGGTACCATCCCAGATGGTATATCCCAGAAATGCGATTAGAACAAGCCAGTCAATCCAGTGCATAACAAATTAAATAGGAAGGTTGAAGAAATATGTGAACAGCCCCAGCAGCAAGATGTAAGCAAGGCCAATCCAGAATACCCGCCAATAGTTTGGTTGTGGTTTTTCTGATTTTTTCTCCGTCATAATTTGCTCTGGCTTAAAGTTTACTTGTTATGCATCTCTTGCCACATCCTTTAGCACATCATATAACATAGTAATATCCTGCTCACTATTATAAACATTGGGCGAAATACGCACCGCCGAGCCCCGCACCGAAACGTGGATGTTGTGTTCATCGAGCTGGTGCTGTAAGGTTTTTAGAGATACAGACGCTGGCAGCCGGATACCAAACATGTGCCCGGCCCGCCAGTCGGGGTCCTCAATTTGATATCCGTAGTCTGGTAAACCTCTCTCCAGATCGGCTGTTAATTGCTCGCAATACGCCTGGATATTTTGAGGTCTCCAGTCCAAAATCTGTTTGAGTGCTTCAATCATCATCGGTACTAAAACAAAATTACTGCGTTCGCCCATATCAAATCTTACAGCTCCCGGCTGATAGTCATCTTCATAATCCACAAGCCCGCTGAAATCCTCACTGTTCTTGCGTACGATCCAACCTTCCTCGAGAGGAATACCATCTTGTAGCCGCGGCCCCAAATAGCCAAGTGTTATGGCATAGGGGCCCATCAGCCATTTATAACCGGCACAGATCAGGGCATCGGCCTTAATTTCTTGCACGTCGATGGGCAGCGCGCCAACCGATTGTGTGCCGTCGATCACAAAGTAAGCGTCGTTATCTCGAGCTTTAGCTCCAATGTTTTTTAGATCAAATAGCGTGCCGTCTGTCCAGTGAATATTCCCTAAGGCAACCAGCAGTGTATCAGAATCGATGGCATTCAATATTCTTTCATTCCACTGCTGTCCGCGATCTTCGAAACCTTCCGGTGGATTAACAACTTTTAGCTTACAGCTGTGCTCATTACAAAATCGTTTCCAGGCATATACATTACTGGGGAATTGCTCTCCGCTAATTACGATCGTGTTACCTTTGGTAGCATCAATATTGTTGGCTACCGTAGCAAGTCCGTACGAAACAGCCGGCATAATAGCGATGTCTTTGGCATTGGGAGCATTTACGAGTTCCGCGAAAAGTGATCGCAGGGTATTGCTGTCTTCAAAAAAGTGATCAGGTGTTGTTTCCCAAGGACGATGTTTCCCTCTAATCCCCTGTATACCGGCTTCTTCCACTTTGTTTAGCAGTGGCGATAAATAGGAGCAGTTGAGGTAGTGATGATCATCGGGCAATGAAAACAGATCTTTCTGACAGTCCATCTTGATATTGAATGTTACAAAGTTAAATGTTGAAGGTTTTTAAGGGTAAACTTTTAATATTCAACCTTCAACTTTTTCAACAAGCTGATCCGTTATCCGAAAACTTTCCGGTCCGAATTGAAAGAGTATATCCAAAATGCAGCACCAAGGCTCAAATTCCTCAAAATGTTGGTGGTATTCAGGATGTTCAAAGTAAGGGTCACTTTTTTGTTCAGCTTGACGCTGGTAATGCCTACTGTCGTATTCCTGGAATAGGGTATCGGCTCCTAACTGTTTTGTCAACAGATCGGGATTAGAATCATAATCAGGAAGCTCACTGGCCAGCTCATAATTAATATCGATATCCATAAAGCGAAATAGTCGCTTTTGTATATAGAGGATGAATTCCATCAGGTAGGTATAATCGTAGGCGGATTTAAAATCAGCCTCAATTTCTGGCTCGTAAAAATCGTAGTAAATACTGTTTCGGTAGTTATATTCCAGCGTGCGCAGCAGTGGTGTAACCCAGTCCTCGGAATGATCCATGCGGACATCTTTGACGGCTTTTTTTCGGTCTTCGGTACGGATAGGAATGTTAATCCATTGTGTGCCTTCAGGTGTTCGAATTTGAGCACGGTGAATACGGCTCTTGCGTGACCAGCGCTCCACATCCTGCAGAATAATTCGGTCGGCTTGGAGCATGGCAGCCAGATCGTAGAGATTAGGAGCAAATTGTGGTGTTAAAAGAGCAAGCTTCATTTTCTATTTACCACTAAGTCACTTAAAACACTAAGATTTTACTAAAATGGTGATACAATAATATTGGCTTTATGAATTTAATAAAAGAATTTTTAAAGGCTGAATTATCAAAAATTTCTGTGTGGAATAAGTGTTTAGTGGTCAGTTAATATCTAAATCTGCAAATTTTTGCGTTACAAGTGGAATCATGTCTTCCACAATATTTTTGCAATTAAAATTAATAAGTAATCCTTTCGGCTTATTTGCTAATTTCAAATAACTTAACAGCTGAGCTTCACAAATGGGCAGGAGTTGCTCAACAGCTTTTAACTCAACTATTATGAGATCATTAATTAGTAGATCTAACTTTAGTTCTTGGTTAAGTAGTTTCCCTTTATAGCAAATCGGAACAGGAACTTGGGATTCTACATTAAAGCCATGATCCTGTATCTCTTCAATTAGGCATTTCTCATAGATGGATTCAAGTAATCCCGGGCCAAGTTGTTTGTGGACTTCAATAGCACAACCAACGATGTCATAAGCAATTTGGTTAACGATCTTCTGTGTAATTTTCATTATTTCCGACTTATTCTTGGGTTTATGGTAAGATCCAACTTCCAAAACAATCCTTACAAAATGACTTTAGTGTACTTGGTGTCTTAGTGGTGAAATAAAAAGAAGATAGTTAGCACAAGTGCCCCATAAGCCTTATTTTTCGACGCATTGAACAGAAATTATTTTTAATCCAATTACCCAGATTATGGAAGGTAGTGTACGTGTACGTTTTGCGCCGTCACCCACAGGTTTACTGCATATTGGTGGGCTCCGGACGGCACTTTATAATTATTTATTTGCGAAGGGCAATGACGGAACGTTTGTGCTCCGTATTGAAGACACCGATCAGGCTCGCTATGTAGAGGGCGCTGAAGAAGATATCCACCGCTCTTTGAGTTGGGCGGGCATGGAAGTTGATGAAGGTCCGGAAAATTCTGGCGATGTAGGACCGTATCGGCAGAGTGAGCGCAAAGATATTTACGAAGATTATGCTGAACAGCTTGTAGAGCAAGGCAATGCCTATTACGCATTTGATACCACAGAAGAGCTTGATCAGATGCGGGAGCGGTTGAAAAAGTCAGGGAATCCGTCGCCCAAGTACGATGCCATTACCAGAATGTCGATGAAAAATAGCCTGACCCTTCCTGAGGAGGAGGTCGAACGCAAGCTGGATGAAGGCGAAGAATACGTTATTCGTTTGAAAGTGCCGCGACGCGAAACCATCCGTTTTGAAGATGAGGTTCGCGGGTTTGTATCCTTCGAAAGTAAAGGGTTGGATGATCAGGTGCTGCTTAAATCCGACGGAATGCCGACCTATCACTTAGCGAACGTGGTAGATGATCACCTGATGAAAATTTCGCACGTAATCCGAGGGGAAGAGTGGCTCAGCAGTACGCCCAAGCACATTTTAATGTACGAATATTTTGGCTGGGAGCCGCCCAAGATGGCGCACTTGCCGTTAATAATGTCACCCAGTGGAGGAAAGCTTTCTAAGCGTAAAGCCGAGACTGAAGGGATTCCCATTAATACCAAAGATTATATTGAGCAGAAGTTTGAGCCGGAAGCGTTAATTAACTTTTTGGCTTATCTGGGATGGAGTCCGGGCGACGATTCGGAGATCCATTCGCTGGAAGAACTTTGTGAGTTGTTCTCACTGGATCGCGTAAGTAAAGGCGGTGCAGTGTTCGATTATGATAAGCTGATCTGGTACAATGAGCACTATCTGCGTGAAAAGCCGGCTGACGAGCTTTGGCCACGCGTGCAGGAGATTGCCAAAGAGCACGGTCTTGATCCCGATGAGGACTATATGAAACAGATTATTCCGCTGATGAAAGAGCGTGCCAGTAAGGTTGAGGACTTCGTAACGATGGGACGATTTTTCTTTGAGGATCCCGAGGAGTATGAAGACCAAGCGGTTAAGAAGTGGAAAGACAATAGTGCCGAGCTTCTGGAAGCGTATGTCGAAAAAATTGAAGACCTCGATGAAGATGAGTTCAAGGCCAAGAAGCTTAAAGACAAGATCAAAGAAGTGATCGAAGCTCACGACGTTGGTTTTGGTCCGCTGATGATGCCCTTACGTGTTGCCGTATCGGGTATGGGATACGGACCTGATTTAACGCCAACGATTGAATTGCTTGGCAAAGAAACGACTATACGTCGCATAAAAGCAGCAATTGAAAAGCTGGGATAATTCACTCATAAATTTATCTCAATTATTTTATTTCTATTTAGCCCTGGCAGGAACTTGAATCCTGTCAGGGTTTTTTATTTAATTATGAACAGTATCTCAAGCATCCTATTAAGGCAACAAATTTTTTTCTGGCAAATTATCTCAGAGATTGTATTTTCATTGATCAAATATGCGCTTGGCACAGCTAAGTAAAAAATTAATCAAATAGTCAGTTCATGAAGCGTAAAACCCTATTTGTACTTGCCGGACTTTTCTCAGTCTTTCTGTTGATTAATTTTGGTTACGCTTCACCCGATGTTGCACAAGCTGCTGAGGAAACTGCTAAAACAGGTATTGAAACAGGTAGTTGGCTCAGTATTTTGCCTCCACTCGTAGCTATCGGCATTGCGCTTATTTTTCGCCAGGTTCTCTTTGCCTTGTTTCTGGGGATCTGGTGCGGTGCTTTTTTAGCGGGAGATCTTTCATTTGGCGGTGTGTTTTCCAGCTTTTTTACAGCCCTCGACGGTTATATTGTGCCCGCAACTGCCGATGAAAGTCACATGAGTATTATCATCTTTACTATTCTTATCGGCGGTATGGTTGGCATTATCACCGATAACGGGGGAACACGAGGCGTTATCGAGCGTGTCACAAGTTTTGTCCGTACCAAAGTGCACGGACAGTTAATGACATCTCTAATGGGGTTTGTAATCTTTTTTGATGACTATGCCAACACTATGGTAGTGGGCAGTACTATGCGTCCGCTAACTGACAAGCTGCGCATTTCACGAGCCAAGCTGGCCTATTTGGTAGATGCAACTGCCGCTCCGGTAGCAACAGTAGCCCTTGTTAGTACGTGGATTGGAGCCATGGTCGGTTTCATCTCAGATGCCTCTTCAAAAATGCCCAATTTTAATGAGTCGGCCTACGCGGTTTTTCTGAGTTCGCTGCCGTATAATTTTTACGCGTTCTTTACGCTTCTTTTTGTGATTTTGATCGCGTGGTCGGGACGTGATTTTGCTACTATGCTCACTTCACGTATCAATCTTTATAAGGCGAAGCACAATCCTGAACTCGATACGTATAACCTGTGGAAGGATAAAATTGAGGATGATGAGAAAACGAAGAAAGTATCGCATTGGTCCAATGCAGTTATTCCCATTATAACGCTTGTCGTAGGAACAATTGGTGGTTTGTTTATTACAGGAGAGGGAAATTCTATCCAGGCCATTATTGAATCTGCAGATTCTTATAAAGCATTGCTCTGGGGATCGCTTATTTCTGTTACCGCAGCTATTATTATGACTCTTTCTCGAAAATTGCTGGAAATTGATGAGATGCTCGAAGGTATGATGGAGGGAATGCATACCATGTTTGATGGGCTTCTTATTTTGGTGCTGGCGTGGGCGCTCAGTGCGCTTACTGTTGAGCTTGGCACGGCCGATTACCTGATGAGCGTGTTTGGTGAAACGCTCAATCCTTATTGGTTGCCGGCTATAGTGTTTATTCTCTCAGCTCTTACAGCATTTGCCACGGGTTCGAGCTGGGGTACAATGGGTATCCTAATGCCACTGGTAGTGCCGCTGGCTTGGGATATTGGCAATAATACCGGGCTGGAATATGCAATGACGGCCGAAATTATTTATGCCAGTGTCAGTTCGGTGTTGGCAGGATCGGTTTGGGGTGACCACTGTTCTCCTATTTCGGATACCACTATTCTCAGCTCTATTGCTACCCAGTGTGATCACGTAGAGCACGTAAATACGCAGCTCCCTTATGCGATGACCGTTGGTGTAATCAGTGTTATGAGCTTAATTGCAATCATGGTGCTTGGCGTGCCTGCTTGGATTATCTATCCCGCCGGAGTAGTAATTATTGTGGCTATTATCTTTCAGTTTGGTAAAACTCCTGATCCCGCAGAATATACGCCTGAGGGCAAAGAGGCGGCGAGTACATCGTTGGATTAAACTCGTAGCTTTATCTTTAATTTTAACTTAGTCAAGACTACAGGCTGTTATAGCACGAGCGTCAGGTTGTGCCATAGTGTTTAAAGAAATTATTTAGTGATAGAAAACTTGTAACGGTTCTCTTCTTCAATTTCCATTGAGCCTGCTTTAAATCGTCGCTCGGCAAACGTTACTTCTTCATGATCATCAATGAGTAAAACCGTAGAGCAGCGTGTGCCGTAGCCGTCACTTTTAATGAAGATCGGGGAAACTTTCTTTTCTACGTCTTTGGGAATTCCGGTATCCGGCAGTTCTTCCGCCGGAGCTTCGCGATCATCAGCTAATAGATTAAATAAGGGTTCAGGAGAAATGGAATTGCCATTGACAAGCGACTGTAATTTACTTTTTGCGAGGCGAACTTTTGGCCAGGGGGTTTCCAGAAGATGATTGCTGAGGCCATATAATCCAGAATCTAAATAATGAATATTGTCTTGTTGGTTGGAGTAATAGCCCAGTTGGTCTAACGATCCCGCCAACAGGTTAAATCCCATATACTGTTCAGCTCGGGACTGTAATTCTGGAAGGTAGCCTTGGGCACTTTTATCAGTTTGCAAAAAATCGAGCACTAACTTTCCCCGACTGGGCGGATTTTCTTTCTCAATGTAAGGATCGCGGTAATTGGTTATCGCTGAAAACTCTCCTTGCTTGTTAATTCCCATCCAGGTACCGCCGGCTTTTAGATCTTTACCCGCTAATATGTTGGCGTTCCCATTCCAAAATTGAGCCGCTCGCGAAGGTCGTTCATAGTGTTCATCCCGGTTGGCCGCAAAAATCAACGGATATTGGGGATGTTGTTTATATGAGAAAGCAATCAGACACATTTTTTAATAAGCTTAGGTGGAAAGCAGAAATTTACGTAACAATTTGGCATATTCGAGCATGAACACAAAAGAAATATCTCACAGCCAAAAACTGCATGTCGATTATACATAGAAATTCTGCGTTTGGAGTCGGGGACTTTATTTTTGTTGCAGTAGGATTGTTATGTGTGGTTGGATTTTTTTTCGTCTATCCATCACAGGAGCCGCGCAGTGTTATCAAAACAACCATAGCAGAAGATTCGGTCGCTGCATCGGCGAATCAGGTTTTTCGTGAGTTAGGATATTCTCTTGATGGTTGGCAAGCATCAGATAGTAGATTGCAGAGTAGAACCAACTTACTTGATAGTTTGCAATTTGAAAACGGTCGCTCGGCATTTATTGATACCGCATCAGACGCTATGCCCCCGGGCTTGAATCCTTACTATTGGGAGGTCAACTTTTCCAATATTGAAACCAGGTCCCAATCTACAGGAGATGGAAATGAAAATATTGATGTACGTCTTGATGAGCATGGACGTCTAATTGAATTTTTAAATTCTCAGAATAGTCTGCCCGATCGTCCTGTGCGTCGAAAGGCTTTAATTCATGCTTTTGAAGCGGAGGCTAATTTAGATTTGTGGAAGACGTTACCCGATTCAGCTTGGGATAAAGTGCTACGGTTTGATTTTGATGAGGATTATAACAGTAATTCAACTCCCGACTCAGTAGGTATAGCTAATACCGAGCGTTCACATACTTTTCAACGGACGAATATTGAGCGGTTGATGGATTACTATTTACAAGCTGGTGGTTGGGAGTCGACTCGATTCGAGTTTTCGGAAATTCAGATTGAAACGGTTCACTCCCAAGCTGTTGCGGATGTGACTGTTGATGCTGCAGCTCCTATAATGGGGCAGAATCTCCGAATTAAAGCCCGTCTTCTTTCCAGTGGTGCATTGGTAAACCTTGATGCCACCTACAATCCGGATGATGCCGAACCCGATATGCCCGGTCTTCTAGAAATTAGCAGGATATCGATAGTACCTCTTTTCGCCCTTGTTTTGATAATCCTGTTTTATTTCCGGATTCGTTCCCGGGCAATTGATACCCGATCAGCATTGATCGCTGGTATTTTGACAGGATTAATTGTGTCTGGAACAATCTTTTTACGCGAATGGGGAACCCATTCGTTGCTGGCGGCCAATGTGCAATCCATGGACTTGCTCGGGTTGGCACTTCAGATGGGATTTTCGGGTGCTTTTACTTCGGTGGGTGTGTTTGCGCTATTTGCTGTCGGAGATTCGATTATGCGCCAGTACTGGCCCCAAAAATTGTACACCTATGACTTTCTCCGCCAGGGAAGTTTTTTTAATAAGCCTATCGGAGAAATGATTCTTCGTTCAATGTCACTGACGTTTATTTTATGTGGGATTTGGGCTGTTGCTCTTTCTTTGGCTCCCAATTTATTTTTCGAAATCGAACGCACTTTTATTGTCCACGAAGCAGCCTGGGCACCTATCTATCTCTTACTAAACAGCTTTTGGTTTAGCTTATTATTTGCTTTATGCATTTTTGCTGTTGGGGCAACGCAGCTCTATGGTTCTCATAAAAGAAAGTGGCTTGCTTCATTAACTGTGGTTCTTGGTGTTATTTTAATTATACCCACTTTTCAAAATGTTGGCCCGACCATTTCGGAGATAATTCTTTTTGGGATATTGGGTATCGCCTTTACTGTTATTTTTCTAAAGTGGGATATTCTGACAGTCTTTTTCACCCATTTTCTTTTTGTATTAATACTGGAGTCCTCAAGCGGCTGGGTTGTAAGTGGTTCGCCAGATCTTCCTGCACTCATTCTGTTGTTAATCTTTCTCTCTGCTAATGTTATAGCAGCAATGTTATTTATTCTAAAGGGAGAGAAGGAACAGTCTCTTTCAGGCTATGTGCCCGATTATGTCGAAGAGCTGGCACAAGAACAGCGAATCAAACAGGAACTTCGAATTGCGCGTGATGTGCAACAGTCTTTCTTACCTGTAGAAACACCGCGCTTTAAAAATCTGGATTTAGCCGCAATTTGTAAGCCGGCTTACGAGACGGGCGGTGATTATTATGATTTTGTTAAACTTGATGACCATCGTATCGCAGTAACCATTGGAGATGTAAGTGGCAAAGGAATTCAGGCCGCATTTTACATGACATTCATCAAAGGGATACTTCATAGCCTTTGTCGAGAGATTGATTCACCGGCAGAAATATTGAAGAAAGTAAATCGTTTATTTTATGATAATGCCCGGCGCGGAACGTTTATCTCGTTAGTTTATGGCATCATTGATCTCCAAAAAAATACCTTTCGATTTGCAAGAGCGGGGCATAATCCCGTGCTCAGAGTGGCTAGCAAAAAAGGTCTTATTGAGGAGCTTAAGCCCAAAGGAATTGGTATTGGATTATCGAAAGATCGTTTTGATGAGCAGTTGGAAGAAGTTGAGCTTTCTATAGAAGAAAACAATGTGCTTGTTCTGTATACTGATGGAATCGTTGAGGCGTTGAGTGAGTCTCAAAACTTTTATGGCACTGATCGATTAAATTCAATGATAAAACGAAATGCCCGTAAATCAGCAAAAGAAATTTTAGACCTCTTAGCTCATGATGTGAGATCATTTATTGGCAAGGCTAAACAGCACGATGATATGACGATGATGGTCATGAAATTAAAAGATCAGAAAGAAAAATAGGTACTGTTAATGAAATTAGCATGGAGTAGGAGAGGATTTCTCGTCGGTTTATTTGTATTTTTTGTGGCAATATATCCTGCGACAGCCCAGCAGAATATTAATTGGAAATCACTCTCTGAAGCCCAAGAGTTGGCTAAAGAAAATGGTAAAAAGATAATGCTTTTTGCCGAAGCCGAGTGGTGTGGATATTGCCAAAAAATGTATAAAGAGGTGTTTCCCAATCAGACCGTACAAGACAGTCTGCACAAATATTTTTATCCTGTTAAGGTAGATATCGAATCGGATCAGAAAATTGTATTCAATGGCAGTTCTCTTACCAAACGTCAGTTGGCACGCAAGTTCAGAGTTAGTTCTACGCCCACATTTATTTTCCTTGATCAGGATGGTAATACCATAGGGAGACAGCCGGGATTTTTGCCGACTGATATTTTTGATAAACTTGTGGCTTTTGTGGGATCAGATTTAACAGGCAAACAATCGTTTAAGCAATACTTGAAGCAACACGGAGTGGATATTAGTCGATAATGTGAAAATGTAATGATGTTGAGATATTCTATATATTAGGGCAATAGAAATAGAGCATAAAAGGTATTCAAGATGGTATTAAGTCAGGCTGTTGAAGATTATCTGAAAGCGATATATACGCTGGAAACAGAAGACAAAGGGGCATCAACAACGAAGATTGCAGATTCCCTGGATGTGTCATCGGCATCGGCTACCAACATGGTGAAACGGCTGGATAAGATGGGACTGGTTGATTATGAGTCATACAAAGGGGCACGTTTAACGGATTCGGGCAAGAAGATTGCACTCGAAATTATACGCCACCATCGCTTGCTCGAGCTGTATCTGTTAGAGGTTATGGGCTATTCCTGGGATGAGGTACACGATGAGGCCGAAAAGTTGGAGCATCATATTTCGGAGCGGTTTGAGGATAAAATTGCCCAACTGCTTGATGATCCCACCCACGATCCACACGGTGATCCCATCCCTACTAAAGAGGGATTAATGCCCGAAATGGATGCGAAACCTCTTGTTGATGGAGAAAAAGAGCGAGAGTATATAGTCAGCCGGGTAAAAGATCAGAATCCGGAATTACTGCGCTACCTTGAAAAGATCGGCTTGCTACCCGGTATAAAAGTGAGAATAAAAGAAAAAGCTCCTTTTGATGGGCCGATTACCGTGCTTGTTGAAAATGATAAGCAGGTAGTCGGTAACGATGTTGCGAAGAATATCTTTGTTGCAGAGATGTAAATGCTTTTCCTGAAAATATAAGTTATGCTCTATCTGGAAGAAGTAATATAGATCGAAAAAGAAATTGTTCTATTACTGTAAATAGATAGAAAAAAGGAACCCATCCTTTTGTAGGTAACTTCTATAAATAGTACAGTTGAAATTATTTGGGCTAAATCCGTATAGCAAGAGAAAAATGGCAGAAACTTTCGTCTTAGTCAGAAGTAGATGATCAGATTAGCGAACTCTTTTGAGAGGGAAGGCTGATTACCGATGAATAAAAAAGCCCGTACTTGGGGGTACGGGCTTTTTATTTATGAACAGATAAGTTGAAGGTTTATTTATCTATTTATTTTCGAGTATTACTTTAAGCGCTTTCTCTTCAGAAGCATTGCCAAAAGTATCATACGCATCCATTATTTTGTCTAATTTAAAATGATGGGTGATCAGCTGATCAGGCTCCAGTTCCCCGGATCCTACGGTTTTCATCAGCATAGGGATAGTATAGGTATCAACCAAACCTGTGGTCATCGTAATATTTTTAATCCACAGTTCTTCCAGCTTAAAGTCTACACTGGTACCGTGTACTCCCACGATAGCAACCTGCCCGCCGGCTTTGACGATATCCTGGCAGATATCAAAAGTGGCAGGAACACCAACAGCTTCAATGGAAACATCTACCCCTTTTCCATCGGTGAGTTCCAATATTTTGTCGACAGCATTTTCTTTACCGCTGTTAACGATGTCTGTAGCCCCAAATTCTTTTGATACTTTGAGGCGGTTGTCATCAAGATCAACCATGATGATTTCGGCAGGAGAATAAAACTGTGCAGTTAATAGTGCAGCCAGACCGATGGGACCGGCACCAACAATGGCCACTACGTCACCCGGTTTTACTTTGCCATTGAGCACGCCCACTTCAAAGCCCGTGGGTAAAATATCGCTGAGCATTACTAAGGCTTCTTCATCAGCACCTTCCGGGATGTGGTACAGACTTGTGTCGGCATGTGGGATGCGAACATATTCGGCCTGAGTACCATCAATGAGGTGACCCAGAATCCAGCCGCCGTCTTCACAGTGAGAATACATCTGCCGTTTACAGTTATCACACTTTCCGCAAGCGGTGATACAGCTTATAAGTACGTGGTCTCCCTTTTTAAAGTTCGATACTCCGTCACCCACTTCTTCGATAATACCAACTCCTTCGTGGCCGAGCGTTGTTCCATCCTCAACAGCAGGGACATCTCCCTTCAAAATGTGAAGATCGGTACCACAAATGGTGGTTTTGGTAATTTTAACAATAGCGTCAGTGGTTTTTTGAACGGTTGGTTTAGACTTCTCCTCATAGCTACGATTACCGGGGCCGTGATAAACGAGTGCTTTCATAATAGGTACCTCTCATCTTTTGTTAGGAAGCATCTTCATAAATTTTTTACGGGATGCACTGATTGCTTTTCTACCTATTATTAATTGCAATAGGTGTGCCATTGTTAGCGTCATTTCCATACTTATTATGAAGGCATTAGGATGGTAGGAAGGCTCATTACTATAGGTTTTGACGAGTTCTATTTTGAAGTATTAAAAAGTGTTGCACCGGTGCAATAGTGTGATTAAACCAATTCGCAGTAATGCATAAAAAAAGCACCGACTTTTTACAGTCGATGCTTTTAAAACAAAGGATTGATCAAGTATTAATCGCTATCAATTTGACCAAGTAATTCATTAACGGCTCGTTTAAGCTGTTTGTCTTCGCCGGATCTATAATCGGGCGGATTAATGACCTTGATATCAGGCACCGCCGGGACGCGATCCATATTGTTATCTGTATTTTTGACGAACCAACCGCGGAATGGAAGTCGTACATACGAACCACCCATAAGGCCAGCTCCTCCGGTAGAAATTACCGCGCCGAACGTGGGTTCTCCAACCAACGTACCCAAATCTAACTGTTTGTATGCATGTGAGAAGATCTCTGCATTTGAATAACTGTTCTGATTAGCCAGGGTGATAGAATGTTTGGTCCAGCTGGATAGAGGCAACCGCTCTCCAAAGGGATAGTGTTCGCGGAAGTTGGTTTTATTTTTTGAAAGATTGTCAGTTGCTCCTCTTGGAATCGTATAGGCATGTTGACGATATTTTAGCACCGTTAAGAGGTAGTCGGTCGTCCAGCCGCCACCGTTGTATCGCACATCTATAACAATTCCTTCCTTGTCTTCACCGGTGGCCACGAGCTCGCGTTCAAAACGTTCAAAGCTGGGCCAGTTCATCCCTTCAACATGGATATAGCCTAATTTTCCATTCGAGTATTTCTCTGTCAGCTCTTTGCGCTTTTCAACCCATTCATTGTAAAGCTGGTCGCTGAGATTATCGGTAGGTTCAATAACAACTTCACGGTTTTCGCCATCAGAATTTTGAACCTGTAGCAGAGTCGGAGTATCAACTCTGTCGGAAAGCAAGCTGTAATAATTATCTACTTCGGCAACCTGTTGGCCTCCAACGGCTGTAATTGTATCTCCTACATTTAGAGTGCTCATTTCACGATCAGCAGGAGAGTTGGGAACCACCCGAACGACACGTACTCCATTGGAAGTCGGTTCAACTTCAGCGCCAATAAGTCCAGTTCGTGTTTCTTGCGTTTCGGCGCGATCTGAGCCGTAAAAGCCCATGTGACTGGCATTGAGTTCGCCAAGCATCATGTTTACAACATCTTGAAAATCTCGATCTGTTGACGTTTTTAATGCCCAGGGCTTGTAATGTTTCTTAAGGGCTGTCCAGTCTTGGCCATGGAAATTAGGATCATAGAAATTGACATTCAGTTTTCGCCATGCCTCTTCAAAAATCTGCTCACGCTGTTTATTATGATTGATTTTCATGCTCGCACGATAGGGCAGCTGCTCAAGACTATTTTTCTCAAGATCGTAGCGTCCGATTTTTCCACCGCCCTGCATAAAATAGAGGCTATTTAAATCTGTGTTTAAGCGAAGGTCATTCGGGTCCACGCCTTGATCGGTAAGAGCGGAAATCTGACTGCCATCCCATTTTGCTTTGTAGATATCTTCATCAGCATCATCGCCCACAAAGTAGAATGTTTGTCCATCTTGGGAGATCGCAATATTCGATTCGTCCCCGGGCATTGAAGTAACTTGGTGTAATCGCTTGTAAAGGCCATCAAAGTCGATTGATACATTTACTCCAACCGTGTCTTCCGGTGATACTACTTTTGGGTTTTTACTTTTATCCCAGTCAAGTTTTGTGCGCTGCCAATCGCGCTTATTGAGCCAGGCAAACCAGACATCATCATCGCCATTATTGCGATTTGACAGAAAGGCTACTTTGCTGCCGTCAGGACTCCAAACAGGATCGGTATCGGGGCGGGGATGCTTGCTTATATTTACCGGTTCCTTGGAATTATCTGCGGGATGGATATAAATCTCATGATTGAAATCGAGATCGGGCATAGAATACGCCAGCCACTCATTATCAGGACTCCAGGCTACATCGCTGGCCTCCGCCCATCCATTATCTACTAAGATAGTTTCTTCACCGAGATTGTCTCTCCCGGAAACTTTTGATACTACCAGTTGTCCGCGGCCGCGATTAAAGGCTACTTTTTTACCGTGGGGCGAAACCACGGGATTGCGTTCACCCATTTCGGTATCAGTAAGCTGCTTTGTTTCAAATTGGAGACTTTCAAAAAGATCGTTGGTATCTTTTTGTGAAGGTTGAATCGAAAAGAGGTCATATTGACCGTTTCTATCGCTGGCAAATATCAGTGTAGAATCATTTAAAAATGCCACATCACGATCGCGATAAGGATGATCAGTAACCTTCACTGACCGCTGTTTGGACGGGTCGTTATGCTTGACAAAAATTTCCCCTTCGATTACAAATGCCAGCCATTCTCCACTTGGGGATACATCGAACTCTTGTGCATCTTCGGTAAAAGTTTTCTGCTCAATATTATAAAACCGCTGGTCCTGGGTAACATCCAGAGGTAAACGATTACTATTTCCTTCTTGAGGGTCAAGTGTAAAAAGTCCTGTTTTACGTTCGTAAACAATACGCTGTTCTTGGTCGTCAATATCAAAATAGCGAATGCCGTCATCCTTGAAATCAGTTACGGCGATGGGAGAATAGTTCGGGCTGGCGTCATCGTTTATTTTCACTTTGTGGATGTTATGCGCCCCGTTTCTTTCACTCAAGAAGTAAAGCGTTCGGCTGTCGGTGAAGGTGGGATACATGTCATTCCCCTTAAAATCGGTAAGCTGATGATAGCTTTCGTTTTCCAGATCATAGAGCCAAATATCTTTGTTTGCCGACCCGCGATACCGTTTGCGAAATTCTTTATTATACCCTCGGACAAATACTAAAAATCGTCCATCGGGACTCATCTCCGCCATCATCCCAAAAGAATCAAAAAAGCGGTCGGGAGTGCCGCCTTCAGCACCTACGGTATGAATCTCCGGTTCCCATTCTACCTGGTTGAACAGTCGGTTACTGGTAAAAATAACGCTGTTGCCGGGCGTCCATCCGGTTAATTCATCATCGGTAGAATGGTAGGTGAGTCGTTTGATCTGACTGCCGTTTTGATCCATTACAAACACATCGTCATTTCCGTGGCGATCGCTGGTAAAGGCAATCTGGTTGCCCCCCTGACTCCATTCGGGATAGGCTTCATATGCTTCGTGCAGAGTCAGCCGCCAGGCGCGGCCGCCTTCAGCCGGTACTGTCCATATATCGCCTTGATACGAAAATGCAATCGTAGAGCCATCGGGACTGATAGCAGGAAAGCGGGCAAAGGGTTCATCTGACTGAGCAAGTGAAATACTAAAAAATAAAAACAGGATACCAACGGTAAGAAATAGCTTTTTCATAATCTGGAGTTAGTTAAAAATAGGTCTGAGTAGCTTTTAATTGATGAATAACTATTTGAAAGTAATCAACTATAAAATCCTATTATGTAAGAGATTTTAAACAGAAGCAAATTTACAAATGTATAAGACGGAATGTTTTAAAATTATGATAAAGTTTGGAACTGTAACTAATAGTAAGGCCTATTTGCTAATCTGTTTTAACATCTATAAGCTGGTTAAATTGCAATAACAGCCGTTCGGTTGCCGATAAATTTTGCAGTTCTTCTCGTATCTGGACGGCAAGTTTAGGTTTGTCTGTAATAATGCCATCTACGTTATATTCAATCATATTTGCCATAATATTGACACGATTGATAGTCCAGGCATAGACTTCTATACCTTGGTTTTGAATTCTTTTAACAAGGGGAGGGGTAATTGCTCTGTGGTTTATTGCCAGTACGTCAACAGGTAGTTGGCTTTTATCACCTACCCAGAAGGCAGATACGTAGCCTATAGTAATATTTGGAGCTATTTTTTTTATTAGCCGAATAGTGTCAAAATCGAGGGACATGATCATGACTTCATTCTCCATTCCTTTTTCATTTATAGCCCCAATAACTTTATGAGCTAATACCTCCGTTGATTGCTTTAGTTCAATCATCAGTCCAATTTTTCCACGGCTTGCAGCTAAAAAATCATCCAGCGTATGTATCTTATGCCGGGAGCTTTTCTCATTAGCATATGCCTCTTCAATAATTTTCTGCAAGTGGTTATAGTCTGTTTCTGAGATAGGAGCCGGATTATTCGCAATACGCATAAGATCAACATCGTGGGCCACTACAACTATACTATCGCGACTTAGCTGAACATCAATCTCGGCCCAGTTAGCTTTAGTTTGCATGGTAAGGTCAAGGGCTTGCAGCGTATTCTCAGGAGCCGGAGGCGGCCCGGCACGATGGGCTGCTATTTTAACTTGGCTGCTATTTGTCTCTGGGATCTGCTCTATCATGTAGCCACTGAAAACAAAGCTGATGAAAACAATACCTCCAACTACGAGGAAAAGAAATTGCGGTCGAAAACCCTTTTTTAATATAGAAGCAAGTTTTTTGAATTTGTATCGTGAAGGCGGGGCCGAAGTAGCTTTAATCTCCTGAAAATTTTGAAAGTATAACTTTGTGATAAGTGTTGATACGTAAGAAAACCCGAGAAAGGAGATAATGGCATCAAGTGAGAGAGAGGCCATTAAATAGATTCCTGTTGCAAGGGCAATGATTCGTAAACTACTTGTGAAGTCGGTTATCCAGCTGATTATCCAAAAGGATGCTGCAAAAAGAATGGCATCCGCTATAAATCGAGTAATTACCCAGAAGCTGATGGCAGAGAGAATGGATTTCAGCTGTTTATTATATGTTTGAAAGCCAATTTGCCAGGCAGATCGCAATGATTGTCTAATGGATTTTTGACTATGCAGATACGTTGGCAGTGCAAATAAAAACCGGCTACATAAATAAGCGATAGCCAGTAGCCAGATTAAAAACCAAACTACAGATGTAATGATGGCAATGTGCCATTCTATTGGGGTTACCGAGAGATAGTAATTGATGTCATAGGTATCCAGTAATAGCTCATATATTAATGCCAGACCTGTCGCCAGCGGTAATAATAGGAGCAGCCCGGTTGCTACAATAAATAAACACAGCCGAAATAAAAGATGAGTTTTGCTGAGGATGCGAAATATAATATTTCGAAAATCAACAGTGTGGTTGTTGATGTCATCAGCTACAATCTGGAAGATGCCTGTGAACCGAAGAATCCATCCGGTGAGCGTGAGAGCAGCCCCCAATAGTATATAGCTTGCACCCACGGGCGACAGCAACCAGGAAATGAGTTTTTCATTGCCGACTACAAGTTGCCCACTGCGGAAAAATTCCAGGCCCAGTACCACTGACGAAATAGGGGCTAAGATAATAGCAATGATTCCCCATATGAGTATTGTCCAGGCTGCCATCGGTTTCCAGAGGTGGATAACGCGTCTCCAGGTAGAGCGAATAAGATTTGAATGCAAAATATTTCGGATAAATTTATTCATCAGGTCTATGATAAACATTGACCGACAAAAACCAATCTTTGGTAAAGGGTTCTTGAGGAATGAGATATTGATCGATTCTCAATCAAAATAAAAAAGGCAGACCTTTAGTTGGTCTGCCTTTTAACACAATGGGGATTGTGTTTGCCGTTGAAATTGACCGGGGATCAGAATAGATCCACGGTCCTGTAGAAAAACTTGCTTATTCAGCTACTTCAAGGTATTCACTTGCAGGGCTGGACCCGTTTTCTTTGGTAAAAAAGAATTCGAACTTTTGATAATCACTTTCCGGGTTCGGCCAAATCAATGTTCCTCCCAGTTGCCTTACCAGTGTTTCGATTAAGATGTTGTGCAGAGAATTGTTGTTTTTAATCTCATTAGGACAGTTAACAATTCGATCTCCCTCAATAATCAGATGTACTTGCTTATTATATTCACGCAATTGAATATCAATGGATGACTGTTTGCCTTCATCAGTGAAGTTGAATATTAGTGAGAGGATTTCATTTAACAACAATCCGCTTGGAATAGATTGATTAATACTTAGAGAGAGTTCTTCAGTAGGGATCTTAATCTGCGTATCTTTCGTATCCCGTTGGTTTTGAATCATCCGGGTATTTATCAATTCTTGAAGAAAACTCGTAAAGGGGATATTGGTTAAGCTGCCGTTTTGATACAACACCTCGTGGATAGAGGCGATAGTCATGATTCGGTTCTTAATATTCTGCAGTTCCTCTTTCAACTTATCGTCGTCAGCGTCAAAAAGCTGCAGTTCCACAAGACTGGTGATGAGGGCCAGATTATTTTTTACCCGGTGGTGCAGTTCCGAAAGAAGAGCTTCTTTTTCACGCAATGTTTCTTTTATTTTTTCCCGGTAGTTGCGCTGTGTAGAGACATCTACATACATGCCATATATAGCAATAATCTCATCCTCTAATGTAACAGGAATACTCCCGATTAAAACTGGAACTTCTTCTCCATCTTTATTAATTCGAGTGGTCTCGGTTTGCAGGCTTTCTCCCTTTTGTGTAGCCAGTGAAATAGCCTTGGCTTCGTTCTGCTTCCCTTTTGTAGCCAAGAGCGCATTAATATTTTTTCCTGTAGCTTCATCCTTTGAATAACCAAAAATACTTTCAAAGCTCTCGTTAACTTTTTGGATGTTGTTGTTATTATCAACAATGGTTATTCCTACCGGGGAATTGTCAAAAAGCTGCTGAAGCATGAGTTGGTTTTTCATATTCTCTCGCTCAACTTTTTTACGATCCGTAATGTCAATACCTGCACCTACAAGATAAGATTTGCCATCTTCTACAAAGTGCTTGGCAAACAGAAAATAGTCCTTCACTCCACCCTTTTTAGCATGTATACGGGTTTCAACCGATAGTTCGCCATTCTTAAAACACTCTTCCATTTTTTGGCGAATAGTATCCTTGTGATCATCAGCAATGAAGTCTAAAGCATTTTTTTGGGATAGTTCCTGGCTGGAATATCCCAGCTCTGTCGTCATATGCTCGTTCCATCTTACGATATTACCCTTGCTATCGAGTACTAAAAAGACACCCGGGATACTGTCCAGGGCCGATTCAGTAAAGTGCTTGTTCTTTATAAGGTTCCCCTCAATCTCTTTCCGTTTGCTGATATCCTTAAAAGTAATAATATTCCGCAGCTTGCCGGATTTATTGCGATAGACTTTAGAGGATACCTCGGCAGGAATTTTTCGCCCTTCTTTATGTATCAGCTCCATTTCAAGACGGTAGCTGCCGGTCTCTTTTTGTTGATCCAAAGCGGTTTGATGGTTGGGATCATAAACATCTAGAATTTCATCACTTTTCCGGGCGATAAGGCTTTCACGATCCCAACCAAGGATTTTGCTGGCTGCCGGATTGGCATCCAATATATGGTCATTGGCGTCGGTAATTAGGATGCCGTCGAGGTTCTGCTCAAATTGAATTTGATATCGATTTTGTGTTTCCTCCAGATGGTGCTGGGCCTGGATGGTTGAGCTCACATCTTCGTGAATCATAATAAATTGCGTGTGCTCATCATTGCAGGGACGAACAGTAACTTTGAACCAGAGGGAATCACTATTGGACTGCAGGGGATAGGTAAGCGAAAAGGATTCTTTTTTACCTTTGGTAACCTCTTTTAATCCCAATAAAAGTTTAAGCGCATAATCATCGCCCATTTCAATAGCGTGCTGCAGGTCATTAAAATAATTTACACCAGTATCCGAACGTTTGATTAAAGCAGGTTCGGCGCTGAATTTTTTCCATGCTTCATTGTAGCCTATAATAGTACCTTGGGAATCTATTATTGCCACATGGGCAATTAGATTATTAAGAAAAGTGGTATCTAAATTGATTTTGGGAAACTTGAAATTTGTCATTTTCTATTGGGTAGATGATTATGTGCCATTAAAATCATCATTTTGGGAAGATCGAAAAACAGGTGAAAAGCCTATTTTTTCAATAACGCAAAAAGCGTATCGAGCATTAGGTAGATTCTGCTATAATACACTTCGTTCCCGAGGCGACTTTTTGTACGGCTTCAATCAGCTTGTTGTCTGATACATCGTTTTGCATATATCCTGTAGCTCCTGCCGTAATCATTGGTTTAATTAGAGCTTTGTTGAGATATGAGTGAATTACAAGGAGCGGAGTATCGGGAAATCGTATATGGATTGTAGAAACTACTTTTGTAGAAGCTTTCTCAAAATCCTCTAAATTAGCAATTATGAGGTCAAGATTGGATTGTTCCTCGTCAGATTTCTTGATATTAAGCAAATCTGATTGGAGCTGAACCGACCACTCTTCTATCGATTGAAGCATCGTTTTTATTGTGGTAGTTATAGAAGACGTTTTGCCAAAGAGTAGTATCTGCATGCCGTTGTTTTATAAGATGATATATTTGAACCTACTATTTTTAACACCGGCTGTATATAGCTTTAAAAGCCTATTTTTGGAGTAGGTGAAAAAGCCTATCCCACAAAGATTAGCATCTATATGAGAAAGAATAAAAAAAATCGGGAGTGCGAGATACCGGTATTTATTCGATATCTACCAGGTCGTGTTTGATAGCATAAGTAACGAGTCCGGCCGTATTTTTAGCACCTGTTTTTTGCAGCAGATTTCGACGGTGGGCATCCACGGTGCGGGTGCTTATATATAACTCCTCTGCAATCTCTTGATTGGTGTACTGTTTTACAATGAGTTCCAGCACCTCTTTTTCGCGGTCGGTGATATTTCCGGGATCGGAGTTGTCTTTTTCAGCAGTGCCTTTTACAAGGTCCATCATCACACTCTGGGTGGCATCACTACTAAAATAGTGTTTGCCTTCTAAAATTGTAGTGATGGCGTCAACAAGCTCAATTTTATCGGAGCTCTTAAGGATATAGCCCGAGGCACCGGCTTCAATCATCTGTCGAATATGCTGATCTTCATCCATCATGGTTAGTGCCAGTATTTTGATCTCGGGAAATGATTCTTTAATCTTTTCGGTGGCCTCAATGCCATTCATTTCAGGCATACTTATATCCATGATAATCAAGTCGATATCGTGCTCTTTGCAAGCCTTAAGCGCCTCTTTACCGTTTTCTGCTTCTGCTGCGATCCCAAAGCCTACTTCGTCTTCCAGTAACATCCTAATCCCGTCGCGGACAATATCATGATCGTCCACTAATAAAATATCGATATTAGCCATGATCCGTATTGTTTGATTTCAGGTTGCTGACTTCGGGGATGGTGATTGTAGTTTGCATACCTTCACCGGGTTCTGATTCAATATCGAGTGATCCCTTTAGGCTGCCTACTCTTGTCTTTATGCTCCGCAATCCCAATCCGGTTTCTTCATCCTGCTCATCCAGCTGTGCTCCAATCCCGTTGTCTTTTACTTTTATAGTAAGTGTATCATTGCCAAGGTGCAATGCAATATCTATTTTTGTGCATTCTGCGTGGCGTATCGCATTGGTAATTATTTCCTGAAAGATGCGATAAATATTTATCTCAGCCTGATCAGTGAGCTTTAGTTCATCGCAATTATGGCTAAACTGAAAATTAATTTCGGTACTTCTGTTAAATTCGTTGATGAGATTATTGAGGGCAGCAATAACTCCATAGTCCGAAATAGCTTTGGGCATTAGGTTGTGTGCAATATTCCGGGTTTCGGAAAGAGCACTTTTAAGAAGCGATATCCCCGTTTCAAACTGGTTTTGTCTTTTTTCGCTTAATTTTTCAATATCTGTTTTGGCCGATTGCAGGTTCATACTGGCAGCTACAAGGTATTGCCCAAGACCATCGTGCAGTTCGTGAGCAATACGTTTTCGTTCCCGATCTTCGCCCTCAATAACCGACTGAATAATTCTTTCCTGTACTCGTTTTTGTTTGGTTATATCGTTAATTAAGACCAGTCGATAGGTTTTGTCTTGTTTGTATTTAACATCAGAGGACGAAAGTTCCACATCTATCTTGGTGCCGTCTTTTTTTAGATGTATCCATTCCTCTGAATAGGAGGAGGTCCCCTTATTTTGTTTTACATTTTCTTTTAATGCTTCGGCGTCTTCATCGGGACGGATATCAAGCAATGTCATCTCCATGAATTCCTCCTCGGAATAGCCGTAATGATTAATAGCCGCTTGATTTACCTCCACAAACTTCAGCGTATCGGGGTCATAAATCCACATGGGTTCGGGATTATTCTCAAAGAGATGCCGATATTTTTCTTCTGATTCGCGGAGTTGTTTTTCAAGCCTTTTTTGCTCAGTAACATCAACTACGGTAGAGATCATTAAATTCTGATCATAAAGAGGAATGTTTTTAGCATTTACAATTCGCTCTTTTCCTTCATGGGTAGTAACTCGTATGCCCTTCCATTGCATGCGGTCTGGGTCTCCAGAGGCAATATCGGCATTGATCATATCAAATATTTTTCTTCGATATTCATCATCAGGATAAACTTTCTTAAAGAAGGTTTCGAAGTCATTCAATGTTTCTCGGGGCCAGCCGTAAATTTCCGTGAACTTGTTGTTGATTAATGTCACTTTTCCATCCTCAATCGTATTGACAGCTACACCAATGGGCAAATTCTGAATTGTTTTTTCAATAAAATCTTTTCGCTGTTCAAGCTCTTTTTCCGACTTTTTACGCTCGGTAATATCTTGTGCAATACCTAATAATTTAGTGACTTCTTGCTCATCATTTGTGATGGGTATTCCAATTGCCCGGATGTACTTTTTATTCCCCTTTTCCGTTTCAAGTTCCATATCAGTGTCATATGACTCTTGGTTCTCAATGGCCTGCCTTACTATTTGCCTAGTATGGTCTGAGGATGATCCGTGATAGTGTTCCATGAGATATTCGAATGAGGGGGGCCCTAATTCCGGATCACGTTCATAGATTTCATACATTACAGGAGACCAAAAAATCTCTTCTTTTTTCGCATCAAATTCCCAGTCCCCGATTTGTCCAATTTCCTGCGATCGTAATAGGCGTTCTTGCTGTCTTTTGAGCTTTTGTTCGTATTCTTTTTGATCCGTGATATCACGTACTACGCTTACGACCTTATCAATTTCTCCCTCCTTATCACGGACCAGCGTCACGGTATGATCGGAATGAAAAATGGTTCCGTCTTTCTTCTGCATCTGAAATTCAGTCTGGAATACTCCGTTTTCGGCCAAGGCATCTCTGCCTAACTTGTCAAATTCCTCAAATTTTTCTTGGCTGACATGGAGCATGCGGGTTGAGCTACCTTCAAGCTCTTCTTTACTGTAGCCAAATAGGTCTTTGGTCTTTTTATTGCAGTCCACTATGGTACGGCTCTCGTAATCGAGAATGATCAGGCTTGATTCCAGACTCTCGAAAATCTTATTTAATAACTCTTGGGATTCTCGAATTTTTGCCTGAGAGGCCTTGATGTCAGTCATGTCGATCCCGATGCCCACAGAAGTATTGTCGGTAAGTCGCACATTCGTCCAAGAGATAGGAACTTTACTGCCGGATTTTGTAGTTGTGTCAATTTCCTTCCACCCCACACCCGGATTATTCATAAATTTTACGACCTTTTCTCGGGTCTCTAAATCCGGATAAGAGGCTTCAAGAAGATCGATATTCTCTTCTTCCACTTGATCGTTAGTCCAACCGGTTACTTTTTCAAATTCTCTGTTGACTTCGAACTCTTCCAGGTCAGGGTCATAAATCGTAATAAGGATAGGGATACGTTCAAATAAAACGTCTTTCAGTTCCTTTTCGGACTTTACTTCTTCCAGTAAGTTTCCAACTTTCAGCTCCTTTTTTTGAAGCTGCTGGTCGTGTTTTTTAATCAGCCAATATAAGCCGGCGCCTGTAAGTAAAACATAGAACCAGCCCTTGTAGGTTTGTAAAATGGATAGGGCACGGGAGTCTGTAACCAACGATTCAAGCAGTCGGTCGGTAAAGGCGATCCAGATCCCGGCAACGATAAGGTAAATAACCGTAATCTTGATGGGGGAAAGTGTAATATTTTGGTCATTGTTTGCCATAACTCCAAAGACTTTGCCCGGTAGGTTATCTAAACACTACAAAGAAACAGTGTAAGATATTTTTTGGTAAAATTGTAGGCGGCCTATAAAAGGCCTTTGCAAAACTGCCTCTTATGTCATTCTGAACCTGTGCTCCGTAGCTTAAGCGTAGGAGGGCTCGTTTGAGAATCTAAAAAACCTTTCAGCAGTATTTAAACCAAAGATCCTGAAATAAATTCAGGATGACATGCGGGGTTTTTCAAAGGTCCATAGAAATCAGCTAATACAGCTAAACTTATAAATAAATGCCGATAGGGAGATAAAATAGGAAGGGCGACCATGATAGGTCGCCTTGGAGTTCAGGATGATATGGAATTTAAAAATTACTTCTGTTTTCGTGTTGATAGGCCAAATGGCATATACAATGGACAGGTACTTATTAGGCTGGTACCCAAAAAGATAATTGCAAATACCCCGAGTATTATAGCCGTTGTCCCGGAAATGACGTTCATGAAATACAGAACACCTACCAATATAGCAAGCAGCGTTCGTACTGTGCGATCAATTGTTCCCATGTTCTTTTTCATAGTATGCACCTTTGGTTAATTAGGGTTAGTACAGTAGTCAAGAATGTTCTTTAAAAACAGGTATTATTTCTTTAAAGGGTAGTTCGCCTTCAGCATTGGTATTGGAAGATCTCCGTTCAGCCATAAGTTCAAATACCATCTTATCGTTCCGGTAATATCGCTTTTGGTAATACACCGGTTTCTCTCCAATAGTGTACGAGATGCGATTCATTAATAGTAGCGGTGTTTGCGGATCTATATTCAGATGTTTGGCTAATTTATCGTCGGCCATTGATGCTTCCATACGATAGCATCCCTTTTCAATAGGGATATCGAATTCGTCTTCCAGGATTTTGAAAATTGTTGTTTCCTCAAGATTGTATCCTTCAATCAGCTGACCGTAAAAAATGGGCATCCAGGTAATATCATAGGCAATAGGTTCACCATCGCCTAGTCGAACGCGTTCTAATTGAACAGCGATAGTTTTATTTTTAATATCAAGATAGGAGAGCAGATCTTTTCGATCACCGATATCAACTTGTTCAAAGGATATCAATTTTGAACTCGCTTCCATGCCCGAACCTTCGAGCTCTTCGGTAAAATCATTGAGAATTGAAAAGGACTGGTGCGTGCGCTGATCGGTAACAAACGAACCCAGTCCCTGACAGCGGTAAATTAGCTGTTCGTTTTCAAGGGTTTGCAGGGCCCGTCGAACCGTTACGCGACTTACATCAAATTTATTGCTCAGCTCATTTTCCGAGGGCAGCTTTTCGTCGGATTCTAATGAGCCGCTTTCTATTTCCTGTTTCAGCCAATCGCTTATTTGCTTGTGGAGGGGGGTTCCTTCTTTTAATTCCATAATCGCACCGTTGTTAATATTACTTTCCTAAATTAAGGAAAAATTCTAATAATACAAATACCTGTTATTACAAGTAAAATTTGTGTATTAGGGAGATAATAACTCTTTATGAGTTGTTATAGGCTTTTAAAACTGCATATAGAGAAAATATATAAGCAATATTGAATATATGTATTTACTTGTATTGACAACTATGGATTCTGTCCCTATATTCATGCATGGCAAAAAACAATCAAACCAACAGTGTTATGAAATACTTTTACTCTGCAACAACGGATCAATCATTCGACGAGGCTATTGAAACGGTGACAGCTCTACTTAAAGATGAAGGTTTTGGGGTACTTACAGAAATCGATGTTAAAGATACGCTTAAGAAAAAGCTGGATGTGGATTTTAAGAAATACCGAATTCTGGGAGCATGTAATCCGCAGTTTGCGCACAAGGCGCTTACAGCTGAAGACAAGATTGGAGTGATGTTGCCCTGCAATGTAATTGTTGAAGAGCATGAGGACGGTAAGGTGGAGGTTTCGGCTGTAGATCCGGTGGCCTCGATGCAGGCGGTCGAAAATGACGATCTTCATCCTATTGCTGATGAAGTGCGATCACGATTGCAAAAAGTAATCGATCAGCTGTAAAAGACATCCTGATGGAAATTATCAAACAAGACGGAATACAATGCGAACTATAGACAAGATAATGAACAAAATATTAGTGCTGTTGGCCGGGGTAATGGTGTTTTCTATCCAGTCAGTGATGGCCCAATCTAATGCCACGGATACCACAGAGGTTCGGGAGATGAGCCTTCAAGAGGCGCTGGCCATTACTGAAGAGGCCAGTTTTGAGATTCGGATGGCCGAGGCAGACATGGAGAAAGTCCGATCACAGTATCGGCAGACCAACGCTACGTTTTTACCGCAGCTTTCGATAGAAGAAACGGGAGTTTCAACGAATGATCCGCTTAATGTTTTCGGATTTAAATTGAAACAAGAGGCAGTGACACAGGCCGACTTTAATCCAACGCGACTAAACGATCCTGATGCCTATGATAACTTTACAACTACGTTTAAGGCGCGGCAGCCGCTCTTTAATGCGGATGCGATATTTCAGCGCCGAGCGGTAAAAAATCAGTTGGAAGCGGCCAAGAAACAGATGGAGGGGACTATTCAGCATATCCGCTACCAAGTGAAGGATACTTATTATCAGCTTCAATTAATGGAGAAGCAGGACCAGGTGATCACAAAATCACTGGAAGTAGCACAAGAAAATGAACGTCAGGCCAAGAACTATTACGAGCAGGATATGATCAATAAAGCCGATTATTTAGCTGCGAAGGTTCGTGTGCTGGAGCTCAAAAGCCGGCAGTCAAAAGTCCGTGACCAGCAAAAGACTGTGCAGGATAATTTCCGCTATCTGTTGAATATCGATGAAGATATCACTATTGAGGCTACCGATAGCCTGCAGATGCGACCCGGCATTTCGGATAAAATGATAGATGTTGAAAATTCCACGAATGCCAAATTGGAGGCGATGAAATACCGGATGTCTGCAGCAAAGGAAATGCAGCGTTCGTCAACGTTCAATTTTATCCCGAGTATTAATCTGTTTGGGAGCTATGAATTTAATGATGAAGTGCCCTTCGGCACGCAGGGCGACAGTTATATGATAGGAGCAACGCTCAAATGGGATCTGTTTAAAGGTTTCCAAAATGTAGGCAAGGTGATGGAATCCAAAGCCCAATTGAAAAAGGCAGAATTGGCGTACGAGAGCAGTCTTTTTAAGAACAAGATGGAGATACAGCAGGCACAGCGGTCGCTTGACCAGGCGCAGGAGCAGCTTCAGTTCGCTGAGGCATCCGTAGAGCAGGCCGAAGAAGATTTTCGCATCCGCAATAATCGCTATGAGCAGGGCATGGAAAAAACGACTGATCTGCTACAGGCCGAAACCAAGTTGCTCCAAAGCAAGCTACAACGACTCAATGCACTCTATCAATACAATTTGAGTATAGCAACGCTGGAGTTGCTGCTTGAGCACGAAATGCCCTACTAATTTTCCCATAAGATTTTAACAACAAAACAAATAGAACAATGAAAAATAGCATCATGAACATATCAGGAAGACTATTATCTGCACTTGTAGTGCTAATGTTGGTGGGGGTCTCGTGCAGCTCTTCTGACAATGAGCAGCCCGCGCAAGATCAGCCCATAACGGTAGGTACACAGACTGCAGAATATGCACAGGGAACAATATCCCACCGTTTTTCCGGTACAGTGAGCAGTGATCGTACCGTCAACATGAGTACCAAAGTGATGGGACGAATCACCCAGCTTGATCTTGAAGAAGGGGACTACGTCAGCAAGGGTGAGGTGTTAATTCAGATTAAAGATGATAACCTGCAGGCGCAGAAAAGTCAGGTTGAATCAAGTTTGATAGAAGCAAAGGCAGCACTGAATAATGTGGAGACTAATTACAATCGCATTAAGAATTTGCATGAACAGGAAAGTGCTACGCAAAAAGAATTGGATGATATATCCACACAGTACGAGATGGCCAAAGCGAAAGTCAAAACCTTGGAAAGCAAGCTTCAGGAAGTAGAAGATATGCTCGATTATACAAGGTTGACCGCTCCTTTTAATGGATATGTGGTGTCAAAAATGGCTACCGAAGGAGATATGGCCGCACCGGGGCAGCCTATTATTGCGCTTGAACAGGAAAGCATCATGAAAGTGAATATAACGGTTCCGGAAAGTAATATATCGCTGTTCAATTATGATGATACCGTTTCGGTGGATATCAAAGCCGCCGGTTATAATGATGGGGTTGGCATTGTGAAAAATATTAACCAGGCCGGCAATCGCGGTAGCCGACAGTTTGCTGTTGAAGTGATGCTGCCGGGATTGGAAAAGAATTCCGGCGTAAAATCAGGCATGTTCGCTCAGGTAGGGTTGGTAACAGAGAGCGATCGCTCCATCGTCGTACCCAAGTCTGCCATTATTGAACGCGGGCAGCTGACCGGTTTGTATACCCTGAATGATGATTCTGAAATTGTGCTTCGATGGGTTCGTCTCGGTAATGAAAGTGCCGATGGGATAGAGGTATTATCCGGATTATCACAAGGCGAATCGTATGTAGCTTCAGTTGATCAGCCGTTACGCGAAGGCCGCAAAGTGAATACGCAGTAAATAGAAATTATTTAGAGATATCATTATGAAGACTGGAATTGCAGGAAAAATTGCGCAAGGGTTTATCGACTCAAAGTTGACGCCTTTGCTAATGATCGTATTTCTGGCGCTGGGATTTTACGGAACCTATCTGACCCCGCGCGAAGAAGAGCCGCAAATTGATGTTCCGATGGCCGATATTTTTGTCGGCTATCCCGGGGCAACGCCCGAGGAGGTGGAAAAAAATATTGCGATTCCCCTGGAGAAAGTGCTCTCAAATATTGAAGGGGTCGAATATGTGTATTCTACTTCCATGCCTGACCAGGCCATGGTTTCGGCTCGTTTCTACGTGGGCGAAGATGTGGAGCGTAGCCTGGTTCGGCTGTATAACGAGATCATGAAAAACATGGATCGGTTTCCCGAGGGGGCCACCCAACCCATGGTGAAAACCCGTTCCATTGATGACGTCCCGATTATGACATTGACGTTATGGAGCGATAAATATAGTGACTTTGACTTGCGCCGCGTGGCCGATGAGATGGCATTGGATATTAAACAGATTGAGGATGTGGCACAGACCGATATCCATGGCGGACGAACCCGGCAGGTTTCGGTGAACCTGGATAAAAATAAAATGGCGTCTTACGGTATTGATCCGATGCAGGTGGTCGGGCAAATACAGGCGGCCAATCAAGAGTTATCATCCGGATCGTTTAGCAGTAACGATACTGAATACTTAGTCGATACCGGCGACTTTTTTAAATCCGCTGAAGAAGTACGGAACGTTGTTGTAGACGTGCAGAATGGAGATCCGATTTACTTGCACAGTATTGCGGAGATCCGTGATGGACCGGAGGAGCCTTCCGAGTATGTCTCGTACGGAGTGGGTCATCAAAAGGCACAGGAAACCGGCTTGAATGCGGGAGAATCGTATCCCGCGGTAACCATCTCGGTAGCGAAGCGATCCGGCGCCGATGCGATGGCGATCGCTGAACAAATCCAACGAAAGGTAGATAACCTTGACGGAAGTCTTATTCCGGCCGATGTGAATGTCACGACCACTCGAAATTACGGAAAGACGGCCTCAGCCAAGGTTATTTCGCTTCTTGAGCACTTGCTGGTTGCCATTCTGGCTGTGACTTTTGTGGTGGCACTGGCTCTTGGTTGGCGCGGTGGACTGGTCGTATTCCTATCCGTACCGGTAACTTTTGCGCTTACCCTCTTTCTGTACTACATGTTCGGCTATACCCTAAACCGGATTACGCTCTTTGCGCTGGTTTTTGTGACGGGTATTGTGGTGGACGACTCGATTATTATTGCCGAGAACATGCACAGGCACTTTAAAATGAAGAAGCTCCCGCTCAAACAGGCGGCTATTGCCTCGATCAGTGAGGTCGGGAATCCAACTATTCTGGCGACCTTTACCGTAATTTCGGCGGTATTGCCGATGGCTTTTGTATCGGGATTGATGGGTCCTTATATGAGTCCCATGCCGATTGGTGCTTCACTGGCCATGATTTTCTCGCTGATTGTAGCGCTGATTATCACGCCGTGGCTGGCATACATTCTGCTGCCGCACGGTAATACTGAGAAGGATGAAAACGGGGAAGAGAAGAAGTACGATCTTAAAGAAACGCTTATCTATAAGTGGTATGCGCGTACTATGGAACCACTGCTCGAAAGTACGTTTAAGCGATGGGCGTTTATTATCGGGGTAACGGTATTACTTCTGGCTTCAACATTGTTGTTCGTATTCCGAATGGTTGAGGTGAAAATGCTTCCCTTCGATAATAAAAATGAAGTACAGCTCATTATTGACATGCCCGAGGGCACTACGCTGGAGCGTACCAACGCAGTTGCTCGTGAAGTTGGGCTCAGTTTGAAGGATGTCCCCGAGATTAAAGATTACCAGATTTATGCCGGTGACAATGCGCCCATCAACTTTAACGGACTCGTACGTCATTACGACTTGCGAAAGGGGCCTAACGTCGCAGATATCCAGCTGAACCTAATTGATAAAGGGGAGCGCAGTGATCAAAGTCATGCTATTGCCAAACGTCTTCGTCCTATGGTCCAAAAGGTGGGTGAAAAGTACAATGCCAATGTGAAAGTGGTAGAGGTGCCACCCGGCCCTCCGGTACAGTCTACGATTGTAGCCGAAGTTTACGGACCCGATACGGATGAGCGAAAACGTGTGGGGCGCAGGGTAAAAAATATCTTCGAGAAAACGGCTGGTATTGTTGATGTCGATTGGATGGTTGAAGCACCGCAGACGAAGTACAAGCTGGATGTAAATACCGAAAAGGCGATGATGTCGGGTATCTCATCAAAGCAGGTGGTTCAGACTGTAACGATGGCACTGCGCGGAAAGGACGTATCACGTCTGTACAGTGAAAAAGAATTGAACGACGTGCCCATCACTGTGAAGTTGCCGAAGGCCGGACGTTCTGATATCGAAAAGCTTAAGCAGTTGCATATGAAATCGGCATCAGGAGCAATGATTCCCGTTGCTGATTTGGTAACCGTGAGTGAGGATACGCTTGAAACCAGTATCCACCGCAAAAATCAGCGGCGTGTAACATATGTGTTGGCTGAGGTAGCCGGCGAAATTGAAAGTCCGGTGTATGCCTTGCTCGATACCGGCGAAGAGATCGATAATATTGAAATGCCCAAAGGCTATAATTTGTCGCAGATTTTTGCCGGCCAGCCATTTATGACGGACGATTATACGCTTAAATGGGACGGCGAATGGCAGATTACCTACGAAGTATTTCGTGATCTTGGAATTGCCTTTGCTGTTGTATTGGTGATCATCTACATGCTAATAATCGGATGGTTCCAGGACTTCAAAGTGCCCATAATCATGATGATTGCCATTCCGCTTTCGTTGATTGGTATTCTCGTGGGTCACTGGGTGCTGGGGGCCTTCTTTACGGCCACATCTATGATTGGGATGATTGCCCTGGCCGGTATTATGGTGCGTAACTCCGTCTTGCTGATCGACTTTATCAACATTCGGCTGGACGATGGGGAGTCGCTAAAGCAAGCGGTAATCGAAGCCGGGGCTGTACGTAGCATGCCTATTCTTTTGACGGCCGGTACTGTTGTGATTGGTGCAGTGGTGATACTGTTCGATCCGATATTCCAGGGGCTGGCAATTTCATTGATGGGGGGTGCGGTAGCATCTACAGCATTAACCCTAATTATGATCCCGCTGATCTACTTTATGGTAGAGAACAAAGTGAAGGAGCTCAAAGGAGAGCAAACGTAAGGTTAAGCAGGTATCACGGCCGGGTATTGGGATTGTGAGCCCGGTCGTGATTATTAATAATAAAAAACATCACATTATGAAGTTATTAATCATACTTAGTATCGAAGAATACACCGATGACGTGCGCAAGATTTTAGCGCGACAGAAGGTTCCGATTTACAGCGAAACGGAAGTGCATGGTTTCAGAACCGATAAGTATCAGCCGGAGATTTCTAACTGGTTTGCAGGGGATGACCACGGTGTTTATTCATCGCTGTTCTTTTCCATACAGGATGAGAAGTGTGTGAAGCGAGTTATAGAGGAAGTGAAGAACTATAACAAAGAAACGGGTGCTGAAAAACAGAATCCGCTGCATGCCTATTCGCTGAGCGTCGAAGAATCAGCATAACAAGAAATTCAATTTCAATAAGTAACAAAGCAATATTATGAGTAATCAAAATCCAAGTTGTTCAACAATGCGGCCGATGGAGCGTGCCATACGTATGCTGGCCGGTACAATTGTAACGGTTAGTGTAGCATTGGGATATTTTGTAAGTCCCTACTGGTTCCTGTTAACTTTGTTTGTAGGACTAAATTTATTTCAGTCGTCTTTTACCAACTGGTGCCTGGCCGAACAGATTTTTTCTAAGCTGGGTATTGTTAGTCAGGATGAGTCGCAGCCTACGACCAACGCAGATGCCAATTAAATTGGCCGTGGCAGGTTAGATTTTTTTGGGATAGAGTAGGTGCTATAAGAGAAGATTTTTCTACTTCAATCAGGAGGATTTTTCCTTCTGTTTTGATAGATCCCCTAACCTCGGGTGGGCGGTTGATAGCCGGCCATCCGAATTATTTTTATATATTCAATCATTATGATTTTAGCTTGGATTGGGGCGTTATTTGTTGGTTTATCATTAGGGTTGTTGGGATCCGGTGGATCTATACTAACCGTTCCAGTGCTCATTTATCTGGCCGGTGAGCACGAAAAGATAGCTATCGCCGAGTCACTGGGCATTGTAGGAGCTATAAGTTTTGCAGGATTTATTCCCTATGCTTTAAGGAAAAAGGTGCACTGGCAAAGTGTGATTTTATTTGGATTGCCGGGGATGGCCGGAACGTATTTGGGAGCTATTGCCGCCGGCTATGTATCAGCCACCTTTCAGTTGCTGCTTTTTGCAGCCGTGATGATAGTGGCTGCAGTTATGATGTTCCGTGATAAGAAAGAAAAATTGATGATTGACGGTCAACCCGAGATTGCCCATGCGTGGTGGAAAATTGTTATTGAGGGCTTGCTTGTAGGGGTATTAACGGGATTGGTAGGCGTTGGAGGTGGGTTTTTAATTGTGCCGGCACTGGTATTGTTAGGGGGATTGCCTATGGGTTTAGCGGTTGGAACAAGTCTGCTTATTATAGCCCTCAAAAGTTTTAGTGGCTTTTATAAATACCTGGATGTGCTGAGTGAGCTTCAGCTATATGTAAACTGGGAGTTGGTTATTATTTTTAGTTTAATTGGTGCGGCGGGCAGTTTGATAGGTAACAAAGTGAGTCGTAAAATATCGAATGAAAGGCTCAAAAAAGCATTTGCCGTATTCCTTATTTTGATGGGAGGCTATATCATTTTCATGAATGTATAATCTAAAATACGGGCTTGATAAGATCTAATTAATCAAAGAAAATATTAATCAATGGATGCAACAACAGTAATTATTTTAGTGGGAGTGGCATTTGCGCTGTTCTATCTGAATAAATTAAAGAATTCGAAAAACATGATACCTCCACAAAAATTTAAAGAACTGCTTGAAGAAGAATCGGGCGTCATTATCGATGTCCGTACAAGCGGTGAATATGATAGTGGACATTTAAAAAGGACGGACTTTAATTTTGATGTTTCAGCCGGTTTTGAAGAAAAGATTAAAGACCTCGATAAAGACAAGAATTATTTTCTGTATTGCCGAACCGGAGCTCGCAGTGGACGGGCTACTCAGATCATGAAACGAAATGACTTCGAAAATGTGTATAATATAGGTGGGTTGCAGAACTTGATGAAGGTAGGTTTTGAAACGGAATAATAAAAAGGCCCTCTCTTAGCTTGCCCCAATTTTTCGGGAGAGGGGAGTTTAAAAGTGTTTGGCTTTTATTGATGTAAAATTAATATCTAAGTGATTAAAGCAATCCCAGCATATTTTAATCTAATCAATTAGCATTATGATGAACAGATTTTTTACAATCTCTATAGCAATTTTAATGGCAATTTTTGCCCTACAAGCATGCGGACAAAGTGAGGAGGAATCTTCAACGGAAGATACACGCATTACCGCTGCTGAATTCCAGGATCAAATTGATAAGCAGCCCGGCGTTGTTATTGATGTTCGTACGCAAGACGAATACGACCAGGGACACGTAGCTTCTGTGGACTATCACCTCGATTTGCTCAACGGCGATTTTGAGTCCTCCTTAGATTCCCTCGACAAAGACAAAACCTATTACCTGTACTGTCGCACAGGCAATCGAAGCGGACAGGCTGCGGACTTGATGAAGCAGAACGGTTTTGAAAACGTCTATAATATTGGTGGCTTTCAGGATTTAGTGGATGCCGGTATAGAGAGCAGGCAGTAAAAGGAAATTACAATCACGTGACTACACTGAGAGAAGTCACGTGATATATTTAGTTACCCAGTTAATAAATGTTACTATTCGGGCGACCGGGCCAGTAATCGGATAATATTGGCCGTTCCTTCGTGATGCATGCCTTCTTTGAGTTCTACCTCCGTTGATTCAGCCTGCAGGATTTTCAATTTCTTAAAATCTCTTTGCAGTTTATCTAAATCATAGAGCATATCCGGATCTTGTGGCCCGCCGGAATGATTGCCCAGTTGCTCTTTTGAAAAAGCCTCCAGAATTAGATGTCCGCCGGGTTTTAATCCACCAGTAAGTTTTTGGTGGATGGTTCTGCGCTTTGATGCGTGAAGATGGGCGTAAATAAGCCCAATGGCATCATAGGCATCTTCTTTGATATCGAAATCATTGTACGTACTCAAATAGTAATTGATTGTCACATGATTACGCTTGGCCAGTTCCTGCGCCTTATTTCGACCCTTTTCGCTGATGTCAAAGGCATCTACTTTCCAGCCTTCCCGCGCTGCATAAATGGCATTTCGTCCCTCACCTTCGGCTGGCAGTAATAGCCGACCGGGCTCCAGTTGGTCAAGCTGTTCTTTGAAATAGGTGTTGGGTTCTGTTCCATAGATGTAATTGCCACTGGAAAATCGATCATCCCAAAACTGTTTAGCCTCTTGTGCAGTACGCATAATTAAGTAATACTTTTGGTTTGTTTTTAACTAAATATTGGTGCTGTTTAGATCACTTTTTTATTAAGTTCACACCATTGGTATTTAAGAAAATAAGATGAATAACCCATGAAATTAGAGCTTAAGGTTCCACCTGCAGTTATTTCACTGATTATCGCCATCGCCATGTGGTGGATTGATCAATATCTTGATTTCAGTTGGGCATCGTTTGGAAGAATGTTATGGGTTAGCTTCATTTTTTTAGGGATAGGAGGGATCTTTGGATTCTTGGGACTGGTTGAATTCTACAAATCGTCAACCTCGATCGATCCTCATGTACCCAGTAAAGTTAGCAGTTTGGTTACCAACGGTATTTATGGTATTTCGAGAAATCCCATGTACGTAGGGTTGCTGCTTATTTTAGTAGGCTATGGCTTTTACCTTGGCAATGGGCTGGCGTTTGCAATGCTTCCACTGTTTGTGGGATATATGAATCGCTATCAGATTATGCCCGAAGAACAAGTAATGGAAGAAAAATTTGGGGATGAGTACAGGAAGTATAAATCCGAAGTGCGGCGCTGGTTGTAGTTACGGGTAATTATTTTTGAGCCAGTTCAATCATCCACTGGGCAAAGTTGGTCGAGCTGTAGTCGGCAATCCCTTCCTTTTTGTAGATGATCTGCCCTTCTTTGGAAACGACATATGTAGTGGGTAGGTACTGGCTGCGGAACTCTGTCGGCAGGCTAGATGCCGGGAAATAATAGGGCATAGCGAATTGCTTTCGCTTCATAAAATCGACTGCTTTTTGTCTTTTTTCATCCATTGAAAGCAGAATAAAATGGATGTTTTCCTGACTACTGACATTTTCATACAGGGTTTCGATCGTGGGCATTTCCGCCACGCAAGGTGGACACCACGAAGCCCACACATTCAAAAAGACGACATCACCACGAAAGTTATTCAGCGATACTGTTTGGCCATCTACCGTTTCCATGGCAAAATGATAGTTTGAGTCGGACAGCATGGGGCCGTCGATGTTTTCGATCTTGGAAGTATCGGCATCAAATAGGCCGGTCCAAAGCATTCCCCGCTGAAGGGTACCCAGCACTTCGGTATGCCATCCCGTAGCATAAAGAACAGCTCCAATTGCAAAAATGACACCCCATTCGATGAAGCTTCGTTTCCAGCCCGATGTTTTACTTTTTTGTGTTGAAGTCATAGGTCTAATAATGAAATTTATATACTAACGGTTGGCTAATTTAGTAAGTATAGGCTTCAGTTTCTCCTTTGTCAGCATTCCGGGGGCAACGTATTCCACTTGTCCTTTTTTATTGATAATTAACGTTGTTGGAATAGCGCGAATGGGACCATACTTGCGTGATACATTCCCGTCATCCACCATGATAGGATAATTAATGCCCATATCATTGGCATAGGGACGAACTTTTTCCCAGCCTTCCTCATCAAGAGAAACACCGGCAAATAATACTCCTTTATCTTTCATTTCTTTGTATAGCTCCATAAAATCAGGAATTTCTTCGCGGCAGGGACCACACCAAGTTGCCCAAAAGTTGAGCACTACTACTTTACCTTTTTGATCAGAAAGGGTAAACGTGTTGCCTTGCATGGTTTCGAGCGTAAAGTCTGGAGCTTCTTTAAATTCCTGTTGGGATGCATTCTGGGTGCTTGTTGTTTGTGTCTTATCTGATGCCCGTTCGTTAGGGATGCCACAGGACAATACTGACAAAGACAGCATTACAATGAAAAATATGCGTGTTGAAAATCGAGAAAAACTCATAATAAAAATTTATCGTTAGTTAGAAATTTCTTTTGTCTCGAAGGCAGATTGGTTGGATTGTTTTTGTTTTGTTATATCCGGAATTGGAACTTCGCAGGCTGCTCGTCCGCTAATAGTTGCGGGGTCAATCATTTTTCCAGATTTAAGGATTGTATCGTTATCCTGTTGCTTGCTATATAGATCTAAACCAGCTATACCAAGCAGTAATGCCATAATTATAATTGGAATAAGTTCTTTGTGTTTTTGTAAATACGACATAGGTATCGATTGATACTTGCTAACAAGTTGGTATGTACCTACCTGTTCGTTTATAAAAGGAATTACTATAAAATAGATCCTAAAAATCAGGTGAGATCAACCTATACGAGGGGGATCGGGCTCTTGAAAAACAAACATTTGGGAGGAGGGTACGGCGTTATGGAAGCCAATGTTTGATTGTTGTTCTCCGGGAATGAAAGAAAAATTATTTCCAGCCGGAAAAATATTTAGCAATGAGTTACAGCTTGTAATAGTTTTGGGCTGTGCGTTATTGGAATGCGATTTTGAAAAATGTTCAAAAAAGGGATCAACGTCACCGGAAGAATTAGAAATGCTTCCGTTTGTGAGTTGTTGACAAAGCGTTTTTGAACCTGATTGTGAACTATCAATATTGCCAAATTGCACCACATTTTGTTGTGATGTAACCAAGCCTGCACCAAAAATAAGTAGGGAAAAGAAAATATGTTTTACAGCGTTAATCACTTGGCAATACATTGATCAGATTTTGAAGCATATGAAAGTTTCAAAAATGTGAACGATTGTCCATTCCATTATTGAATCATTATGTATTATAACACAACTGGTGTTAAATTATTTTACAGAATCATAATTCGATAATTACTTAAAAGAAGTTACTTTTTGGCCTCAGATAATGTAATCAAAAAACAGGCGACTTATGAAATTGATAAGAACCATATGCGGCACATTTCTAATGTTAATGATTCTTGTCCAAACGGGTTGGACGCAAAAACAAAATAAACCCAAAGCTGCGGCAGATGCTCCCAAGCTTGTAGTAAATATTGTGGTAGATCAGTTACGATATGATTATATCCCCTTGTACTGGGATGAGTTCGAGGATGATGGTTTTAAGCGTTTGGTCAACCAGGGGTTTAATTTCAACAATAATCATTTCAATTATTTCCCCACCTTTACCGGTCCGGGACATGCTGCCGTTTATACAGGAGCAACCCCATCAGTAAATGGAATCGTTGGTAATGCCTGGTACGATCGCAGCATTGACCGAAGCATGTATGTGGTTTCGGATTCTACGGTTTCACCGATTGGCACTGACAGTGACGCGGGGAAAATGTCGCCCCGAAATTTATTGAGTACTACTGTTACGGATGAGTTGAAATCAGCAAGTTCCGAAAGCAAGGTAATAGCTGTTTCGTCCAAAGATCGCGGGGCAGTATTAGCTGCGGGACATCTAGGCGATGCGGCCTACTGGTACGAAGGTGAAACGGGAAAATTTGTAAGCAGTTCGTGGTATGTGTCGGAGCTTCCGGAGTGGATACAGAATTTTAACAAAGAGGGATTAGCAAAAGAATTTGCCAATAGCACATGGGAAACTTTGTTGCCTATTGACCAATACACCGAAAGTAATGCTGATGATACCCCGTATGAAGGCACCTTTGAAAATGAAGAAGCGCCTGTTTTCCCACATGATCTGGCGGCCAATCGTGGAGATGGATACGGAATTGTTAATTCAAGCCCCTTTGGCAATACGTTGATTGCAGAACTGGCTAAATCGGCGATTGAAGGTGAGGATTTGGGGTCTGGAGAGGCGACTGACTTTTTGGGTGTTAGCTTTTCTTCCACCGATTACGTGGGGCACATGTACGGTCCCCACTCAATTGAGCTTCAGGATACGTACTTAAGACTCGATCGCAATATTGCAGATCTGCTCGACTATCTTGGCCAAGAAGTTGGGAGGGGCAATTACTTGGTTGTGCTGACGTCCGATCACGGTGTTGTGGATGTGCCGCAAGAGCTGATTGATAAGAACTTGCCCGGTGGATATTTCGATAGTGATAAAGCTTTGGATGAATTGTCAGAATTTTTAAATACTGAATTTGGTGATGAAGATTGGATAGAGGATTATACTAATCAGCAAGTGTATCTTGATCGTGAGCTTGTTGAGCAAAACGGGCTCTCGCTGACAGTTGTACAGGAAAAGGCCGCCGATTTTCTGCTACAATTTGAGGGCGTCAAGTCTACTAATACCGCGCATAATTATCAATATGAAGATTATGACAGCGGACAGGAGGCGATGTACCAGCGAGGATTTATGTATGATCGCTCAGGTGATGTTTATATACAATTGAAATCGGGCTGGTTGGATTCGGATTATCCGACAGGCACCTCCCATGGATCGCCCTATAATTACGATACGCATGTACCGCTCATTTTTTACGGATGGAATGTTCCAGAGGGCGAAACCAGCAGAAAAACAGCTATCCCACAAATTGCCCCGACGATTTCCAACATGTTGAATATTCCTTTACCAAGTGGGTCGGAAGCGAATATTTTACAATTTGAGGAATAGTTTTTATTCGAAACGTGGAGGTTTGAAATAGAGCATTTTTCTTAGGACGGGATGAGATCCCGTCCTTTTTTTATCAATGCAGAAAATTATTTTATCAGGTAAAAGCCCAGCCAGACAAAAGCTAATCCCAACACAAAACTGGCAGCGGCATACAAAAAAGCGTATCCGGTTTGTTCGTGCTGAAGCAGGGAAAAGAATTCATAGGAAAAGGATGAGAAGGTCGTGAATCCACCACAAAATCCGGTGGCTAAAAACAGGCGCATGGATTTGTTGAGATCGCCCTCGAGTGCGGCGGCAATAATAATTCCAATCAGAAATGAGCCGACAACGTTTACGGTGAGCGTACCAAAAGGGAAAGTGGAGTGTGCGCTGATGTTTATGTAATGGCTGATCAGATAACGAAGAATGCTGCCAAAGAATCCGCCAATGCCGACTGCCACTATGGATTGTATCATGGGATAACTCCTGTTAGGTTATTATTTAAGGATGTTAATCAGGTGTCATGCTGAATTTATTCAGCATCTATTGCACAAGACCCTGAAACGAGTTCAGGGTGACACAAAAATAATGGTTAATCAGGAGTCATCAGCTCCGATGGTGATCGGGGCGGTTAAAAGGCGAACTCCATCGCCGGGAAAACTTACATAATGTAGTGTTGTAATGCCATTGTCCGGGATGAGCTTACTGCTGTATTTGTACGGGAGCAATAGCTGTAATAGTACCGACACGCGCAAATTCCAGGGAGATTTGCAGTGAGTCACCAACGGCTATATCCCTTTTCAAGTTGATGAGCATGAGGTGAAGTCCGCCGGGTTGGAGTCGAAGTTTTTCTCCGGATGGAATAACTTGCTGTCCGGCGGGTTGCATACTGGTGGTGCCGTCATCATGTTCGATAGATTCGTGCAGTTCTACGTTTTCGGCGGCATCACTGCTAAATGAGAGTAGCGTATCGGTGGAGGCGGTACCGTTGGAAATACGAAGGTATGCAGCGCTTTTTCCTTGTTGTGAGCCGGGACGTGCCCAGGCGTTGTCGATGGCTATTTTACCGAGAACGACTTCTTGCTTTGAGTCGGACTCGTTCGAAGAATTCGACTCAGAACCACATCCTAAAAACAGGAAGCAACCGGATAGTAAAATTAGCAGTAGGTGTTGTGTTGATTTCATTCTGATCGGAGGTAATTAATGTCATCTTTGACGTGTTCGGGGGTGACGCGGTGCGCGGGATATTTGGCGCGGATGTAGCCTTCCTTATCCATCAGGTAGAGGGTATTAGAGTGCCGCATGGCGTAGTTTGTGCTGTCGTAACCGAGCGAATCAATGGTGGTTTTAACGGCCACAATATCGAGCTTGTCGAGCAGTGGATGTACTGTTGTAGTGTCGCCGGTGAGCATGGTAAATTGTTTATTAAGTCCGTATAGATTCCGGTATTCTTTGAGTACAGAAGGCGTATCACGTTCCGGATCAAAGCTGATTTCGATGAAGTTAACGCCGGTGGTGTCATCGAGCTCGCGCTGAATGTTGGTCATGTTGGCGGTAATAACGGGGCACACGTCGGGACAGTTGGTGTAGATAAAAGTAACGAGTGAGAGGTCTCCTCTAAAGTCGGCGGGAAAATTGACTTGCGTGCTGTCGGAGTCTCGCAGTTGGTAGGTATCACCGCTGAGATCGTATAGTGCATCAGGTCCGCATGCTGTAAAACCTGCGATGATGAGAAGTGAGACAAATAGTGATTTGAGGGTAGAGCTCATAGTTGGTAGAATCAGGGTTTAGTTGCAGGGACTTTCGTGATGTTCTTCACAGGGTTCAAACTCAAATTCGAGAGTCGAGTGGTGGATATCAAAATTAGTGCTTAGCAGATCTTTAAGCGTTGATTTTATGGATTCCATTTTTCCCATATTCTCTTCATCAATGACAACGTGACTTTCTAACAAGATATTTTTTTCATCAAGTCGCCAAACATGCAGGTGGTGGATGTCGAGTACGCCGTTGACTTTTGCCATGGCTTGTTGCACGTTCGGAACTTCAATATTCGCTGGGGTGCTTTCCATTAAAATGTTGATCGTCTGTCGCAGCATATAGTAGCTGTGCCATAGAATATATCCGGCAATGATGAGGGTGAGGATGGTATCGATGATATAAATCTCGTACCAAAGAATTAAAATACCGGCGATAATGACGCCTACCGATGAAAAAGCATCCGAGAGAATATGGATGTAGGCACTGCGGAGATTTAGATTTTCGGTGGAATCGCGGTACAGCAGGATGGCGGTGATGACATTCCCCAGCAGGCCAATAATGGCCACAATGAACATGACCATACCGTCAATAGGTTGGGGGTTGTAAAAACGCTCAACGCCTTCTTTGATCAAAAAGAGGGCGATAATGACAAGTGTGATCAGGTTGACAAAGGCACCGATGATCTCGGCGCGCTTGTAGCCGAATGTTTTGTCGCGGTTGGCTTCTTTCTTGGAAATTTTTCGGGCTATCAGGCTGATGCCAAGCGAAGTGGTATCGTTTAGATTGTGGAGCGCATCAGAAAGCAGGGCAAGACTGCCCGAAATAATACCGCCAATAAATTCCGCTGCGGTGATAATAAAATTGAGAATGATGGAGATCCACAGACGTCCCTCGGTTTGGTCTTTGCCGTGATGATGTCCGTGGTCGTGCGAATGTGCCATCAGTGTTTATAAAAGCTCTGTTGGTTTGAGGGAATTGAACTCCCGAAATGTATTGAAGCCGATTATAGCAAACGAAGATAAAGAAATCATGAACAATAATATATTTGTAGACTTTCTAATTTTTGAAATAGGGGCAAGTCTGGAATATCAGTTATTAATTTCATCAAGGAGTTGTTGCATTATTATACGAGCACTTTCGCGGGTTACTGTTTTCATGCTATCACGAGGGGCAGTATCACTAATTTCGTAGGTTACGGCATCAGCGCCAAAGGTATGGAAAATCCAGTTTTTGGTGATGGGGGAATTAGGCGGAAAAGGTTCTACTTCAATAGGATAGTCGGGAAACTCCTGTGTTAATGAGTCGATCCACTGATAAGTGAAATCATCAGGAAAGGTTTCTTCCTCTCGATTAATGGGATAAAAGATATTTTCGTCCGTAGAATGGAAATCAATGCCGTAAAACACCTTGCGCAGACTATCATCTTTTAAGGGAAGTAAATCATTTCGAATAGCTCGTGGTTCTGGCTGATTGAAATGCTCCCAGTCGCGATTGAGATCTACGCCGCGAGCATTATATCGCCAGTGTCCCTGTTGTACTCCGTCAGGATTGGCAAACGGGTAAGCCAAGACTTCAAAGTGATTTCTGAAATCACGGGCAAGCTCGGTGTCGGATGTAAGTTGATTGATAAAAACTTTTGCACCTATTGCCCCGGTAACTTCAGGTGGGTGCAAGCGTCCGGTAATAATCATGACACCGCGCGGTTGATCAGGGTTTGCTTCGGAAATATGCAGTTTTAAAATGGGGCGATTGTTGTGAGAAAATCCGACAGTATCCCGTAAAACGAATGATTTACTTGCCAGTGAGTCAGTCCACGTGTTATAGTTATCCCAGGTAAAAAGCTCTTGCGCCGATACCCAAAGGGGTTTTCGTTCGAGATTAAGAGTCAAGGTAGCCGTACCCCTGGTAGTATCAGCGGAATAATTTGTGCTGTCGATACGCTGCCAATGCCGGCTGTTTTTACTGAGCTTCGGAATGTACCGGTGGTCTCCGTGTTCATAATCCAGTTGTAAATTGATGGTATCCGGCGCAACGCTCCAGATCTGAAATGCATACCAGGGACTGTTGTTGATGGCATCGCGTTCCGGTTTAATGGTGACGCGGTACAGCGAGTCGTTGACTTGATAAAAGTCGTTCATTCTAGCGCCGGAAAAATCATTACTCACCCAGATTTTTCCATCATTAACGCCAATAGCTCGTGTATAGTGGGGATTTGTTTCTTTATCTGAGGTCTCAGTTACTCCTTCCGGGTCATAGGAATAGCCAGAAAACTCTTCGGAGGTTGAGCAACCCCAAAGGAGTAACATAAGCAAGAAAACAGGGATCAAATAACTTCTGGAAATGGAATTTGTCATAGAAAACGGGTTATTGTTGTCTTTTGTACAGATATCGAAAGTACTATTCAAAATACTTAAAATCATTATTGGATATACAGTGAGCTTTTAAAAGTTCTTTGCTATTCGATAGATGAATTTTATTATTGTTTAGCTTTTTTTGATCATATCTTCAGACTTAAATTTACAACCCTTAAAACTGGATTTGTGTGCGGCTACCTGGTCTGTTGAAATATGTATTTTCGACTGTGTTGATGGTATTTTTATGTATCGCATCGGCTGTAGCCCAAGATATGCCTGATGATTCTGATAGAGCGCCCCAGGTGTGGAATGTTTCTTTTGAAGGCAATATCGCTTATACAGGTGTGGTACTGAAAAACCAGATTGCAACAGAAGCCCCGGGGTTTGGAGAGAAGCTAAAATTCTGGGATAAAACAGGGTTTGAGTTAAATGAAAAAGAAATTAAGCGAGATATAATTCGCATTCGCAACTATTATCAACGACGAGGTTTTGTAAATATTGAGGTGGGATATCGAATTGAAACCACAAATAAAGAGTGGAAGAAAGAGGTATTTTTCACAATAAAGGAAAACAATCCCATTCGAATACAAGATGTTGAGTATGAAATTAAAGGAGACGACAAAAATGTAAGACAGATTTGGGAAAACCGTGCTTTCTCCCGGGCGCAAAGCCAGCACCCCTACCAGCAGGGGAATCGGTATGAGATGATAAAAGAACCAGAGGTAGTGGGACAGTTTTCTGATGTAATGAAAAATCTCGGTTACGCATATGTGGATGTTAATATTGATGCAGCTATAGACACCTCGGCACTTTCTGCTGATATTTCTATTCAGGCAGATCTAGGCCCGCGAACATATATCGACTCGATAAAAGTAGAGGGCATTGAAACCGTTGATAAGGATTATGTGCTGCGTGAAGCATCATTAAAGCAAGGTGAACAATATAGCCTTAAGAATCTGCAGACCGCACAAAAGGAGCTTTTTAATCATCACTTGTTTCGATTTGCTACGATTAGCATTCCCGACCAGCCGCAAGATTCAACGCTGAACTTACTGATGCGTATCCGTGAAAATGAACAGCGCTCAGTTGAGCTATTGGCTGGATTCGGAACTGAGGATAAGTTGCGTGGACAAGCCAGTTGGACACACCGGAATGTAGCCCATCGCGGTCACCGATTTAGTGTAACGGCAAGGGGTTCATTTATTGAGCAGTATGTAAATATGGGATATCAATTTCCCTATGTTTACAATACGAAAAGCAGTTTTATCGTATCTCCCTTCGGTCAACATTTGTTGGAGAGCAATTATGAATTGTTGCGTGCGGGTATTACCAACAGTTTTATTTATCAATATAGTCAAAATTTAACGGCCTCGGCTTCGTACGAGTTTACTAAGAACCAAGAGCTTTCAAGACAAAGGGATATTAGTTTGCCTGATACAACTTTGGAGTATGATCTGTCATCATTACAGCTAACCGGTTATTACAGTCAGGGTTATGGCCGACAGCAGGAAGGATGGGTAATACAGCCCTATCTTGAATCTTCGGGATTTTTCGGATTTGCTTCATTTAGCTTTCAAAAAATGTCTGCAGATATTCGTCGTTTTACGAGACTTTCGAGCTCAACGATGTTGGCCACGCGGGTTCAGGGGGGCGGTCTGTTTCAAACTTCTTCAGATTCTTTGCCCAGTAATATCCGATTTTACCTGGGCGGAACGAATTCGGTGAGAGGTTGGTATCGCCATGAGTTGGGACCAAAAAGAGTGCAGGTTGATAGTACGGGTTTCAATGATTACGTACCATTAGGGGGGAGAGCCATGTTTGGATTTAATGTAGAGATTCGTCAGGAATTGGGGTTTTTGATTAACGGACTTGGAATGGCTGCCTTTTTGGATGGTGGACAAATCTGGGAAACCTTTGCCCGTGTTCCACGGCGTCCCCTGCAATTTGGAGTGGGCGGTGGACTTCGTTATCAATCACCTTTGGGACCAGTCAGGGTTGATATTGGATACAAACTTAACCCTACTAATCAGGATTTAGATATTTATCAGGGCACGAATCACGGCAGTGTATGGAATCGCATAGGTATTCATTTTAGTATAGGGCAGGCATTTTAATGGATCAGCAGAACAGCAAATATAGTACTGTTAAACGCTGGGGAAAGCGTATACTTTGGCTGTGCTTATCCATTTTAGTACTGGGATTGATTCTGCGACTATCCCTGAAAACAGCATTTGTTCAAGATCGGGTTCGCAACGCCCTCGTATCAACAGCAAATGATCAGCTTAACGCAGAGCTGTCCATAGAAAAGCTATCGGGTGATTTATGGAATGACATTACACTGTCCCAAATTATCTTGATCCAAAACGATGATACCATCGCACAAGTCGATTCTGTACACGCTACGTACAATATTTGGGCTTTATTGGGAGGAAAAATTGATGTAACTGATTTGGCCATTTATCAGCCTAAAGTAAATGTCTGGGAGGATACTGATGGCTGGAATACTGAGGAATTGGTAACCGAATCTTCCGACACAGCGGAATCCGAAATGATACCTTTCCGTATTAAAAATCTTGTGTTAGATAACGGGGCTGTTTCTGTTGAGTCCGATAGTTTGCCACTGGGATCGAGCTACGATATTAGGCAAATGAATATTGCCAGCAGTATTGGATATGATGGCAATATTTTCGAAGTGGATCTGCGTGATTTCTCTTTGAATCTCACCAAAAATGATCTGGATCAATCCCTGGATGTACAAGCCTCGGCTTCAGCAAAAAATCTAAATCTGACCCTTGAAAAACTGGTTTTAGCAACAGGAAGATCAGTAATTGAGGCTAATGGATATGCTAATATGGCCGATACGACCCTGCAGTTTGGGATTTCCTCGAGGCCGGTTTATTGGACAGATATTACAGGAATTATGGAAGACTATCCCGTTCGGGAAAATATGGATGTGACGTTTTCGATACGGGGAAATCCGGAGCAGTTTGATCTTGGTCTTTCCATGGATGGGAACGGGGTACGATCATTCGAAATGAATAGCCGCCTTGCTTGGCAATCTGAGTTAATCGTAGAGCAGGTTACAACTACAGCAGAATCAATAGACTTGGCAGCATTATTAGCTGATACGAGCTATCCGAGTTTACAAAAGTTAGATCTTACATTTAATGGTCAGGCAAATATTGCCGACTTGACAAAGACAGCTGGGGAAATGTCGTTTTCGGCTGTCGATATTGCAAGTAATTCCTATAGGTTGCAAAAGTTGTCGGGCAATGGAACAATTGAAAATAAATCGCTTGCCTTTAGGATGGAAGCTGTTGAAGAACAGCAAAAGATGGAAGTCGATTTATCGGCTCGCGATATTTGGTCGGAACAACCGTTGCTAAAAGGCAATATTCTGGGTGAAAATATAAATCCGGGATATTGGATACAGGACACAACCTATGATGGCAACTTAATTTTTAATTTTATATTTCAGGGCAGGAATTGGTATCCCCAGAAGGAGCCATGGGAGTACACGTTGAGCATGCCTCAGGGCACGGTAATGGGTCATAATATCACAAATACTGATGTGAATGGCCTTATTGGCAGCAATGATTTTACGGCAGATGGGGTCATGAATTTTCATGACGGGCGTATTGAGCTGGCAACCTCGCTGCGGGAGATGGCAACAACGCCATCGTATGAATATCAGTTAAAAGCTGCGGAATTAGATCTGGGTACGTTACTAGAAGGACAGAATTTCAGCACGTCCTTAAATGGACTTATCTCCGGAAAGGGAACAGGATTCGACCCCGGAAGTATGCAACTTCGGTCAACGGTGGAGGTCGATTCATCGATCATAAATGGGGAGAGGGTTGATACGATATTTGCTGATTTTTCGCTACAAGATAGTGTTGTAACCGTTGACAGTGCCCAGTTGCAAAGTGGTATTGCCGATGGAGTATTTAATGTTCGATTGAATATGCTGGATCGATATAATGTGGACAACGAATTATTTTTGGATCTGCGCCTCAAGGATTTATCATCGCTGTCCCCCTTGGCAAATGCTGATGAGTTGCAGGCCGCGGGCGATATTATGGGAACATTAAGTCCGCTTGAGAATAATGGGTTACGGTTTTTAGGCAAGCTGGATGTTAATGACATCGCGTATGATTCACTTTTCACGGCCGATCGTGCTCAAGGATCGGTGGATATAAATGTTGGAGATACGCTTTTTTATCTTACCGACTTGAATTTGCACGAGCCGGTATTTTCAGGAATTCGGCTCCAGAATCTAAGTCTTAAAACAAAGGGTGACTACAAAAGTGGAATTACTACTGGGCAGTATGACTTTCAGTTTTCAAGTTCTGCAGAGGGACGGATCGAACAGTCCGGGACGTATCAAGTAGCAGCAGATTCCATTAGGATAAATACCAATGAACTAAACTTTATCAGCGATTATCGAACGTTGACGCTCGAGGAGTCTTTTGAATTATGGTATCAGAACGATAGTCTCCGTGTGGATACGTTGCGCATTTCATCCGGGGATGGATCGTTTTTGGAGATCGGATTACCGATAATCAGCGCGGATGAACAACGGGGTTTCGTAAAAGGAAATGATCTGAATACAGCTGTAATTCAAAGCAGTTTGTTGGGAGAAACCTTTTTTGAGGGAATGCTGTCCGGAGAATTTAACATCGATCGCCTGGGAACTGACTTAAAGGCAACAGGCGATATGGTGTTATCAGAAATATACTTTAAGGGTGCCGATTTTGATTCATTAATGATTTCTGCTGATATCGTCGAGGAGCGAATGCAGGGCAGGTTATCCCTCAAAGATGAAGGGAATGAGCTAATAAGCGGAGATACTAATTTGCCCTTTAAATTGGGTGATCCCGAAACATTTGAAAAAACCTTTTTTGAAGAGCCGGTATCGGGCGATTTGAGAGTGTGGGATATTTCTATCGAGCGTTTCCAGTATCTTTTTGATCAGGAAGTAAATACCGAAACGAGTGGTGTCCTTTCGTTTTGGGGGACACTCGGTGGTACGGCAGGCGATCCCGAGTTCGATGCCGACGTGACCTTGAAGAATGCTGTGCTCTCGGGCGTTGCAATTGATTCGATAATGGTAGGTGCAAATTACAGGCACTCCGATGAGGAGCTCACACTTGATGCTTCCGTTATGTCTCTGAAACAGCGTGCTGCGCAAATTAGTGCTCGTTTTCCTTTATTCATTGATATGAAAACATTTCAAGTAAATTTGCCGCAACAGAAAGATCACATTGCGGTCGATCTCGAGACGGATGATTTTAACTTGAGGGCGATTAATGATTTTATTGATCCGTTGCTGTTAAGAGAGGTGAGAGGTAGTCTTAACGGCTCTGTACAAGTGAAGGGAGCAGTGGAGGATTTAAAAACAGATGGATATCTGGAGTTAAAACGGGGGAAGTTTCGTTTGGTACCGGCAGGAATTACAGTGGATAATATTACCTCGACTATTAACTTTTCTCCCAACCAAATCAGGCTTTCGAAACTCTCAGCTCAAAGTGGAGGCGGTAGTATTCGAGCGAATGGTACCATTGAGTTGAAGGAACTAATTCCCGGAACCATGGATATTAAGATAAATGCTCAGAACTTTCGGGCGGCTAATACCTCTGAGTATAATGCTGTAATAAATCTTGATGCCCGGACCCAAGGAACGGCTACAAATCCGGATATCTCTGGTAGTCTCGACTTTCTGAGTGGTTTTATTAAGCTGGATAATTTTGGCGAAAAGTCGGTTGAAAGCGTGCGGTTGGATTCTGAGGATCAGCAAGCATCATCGTTTAGTGTGTATGATTCTTTAGCTCTGGATATGGATGTTGGATTTAATCGGCGGTTTTTTATCCGGAATGAGCGCTATCTCGAAATGGAACTTGAATTGGAGGGAGTGCTGGATTTGGTTAAAAAAAGCGGGAGTGATCTGGAGCTTTTCGGGGATATGAGTGCCCCGAACGGATATGCGCGTCCTTTTGGAAAACGTTTTAATCTTGAAGAGGGAGTTGTAACGTTCAGCGGAAATCCGGAAAATCCGCAGCTTCGGATTCGAACTAAATACAAACCTCCACAGACTCAAGAAGATATTGTAATCTGGTACATCATTGAAGGTACCGTTGAGAAACCCAAATTCAGATATGAGAGTCAGCCACCAATGGAGCTCGAAAATATTATAAGCTATACGCTCTTTGGTCAGCCTTTTTATGCACTGGATTCCTGGAAACAGGTAGTAGCCAGTTCCGGAAGCAATACAACGGCCGCAGATGTTGCCTTGGATGTTCTTTTAGATAGGGTAGAAGCACTGGCAACTCAACGGCTGGGTATCGATGTGGTAAAAATTGACAATACCCGATCTGGTGGAGAAACAGGAACCTCGATAACTACCGGTTGGTATTTGAATCCCAAAGTATTCTTTGCTATCCAGAACGTTATTACGGGTTCAACGCCGGATACGGGTTTCTTGTTGGAGTATATGTTGCGTGAGGATCTGAAATTGATTCTTCGTCAGGGAAATAATATTCGTCAGGGTGTGGATATACGATGGAATTACGATTATTAGATTTAGTAGTGAGATGGGGAGCTTTTTAAAAATCGTGTCATCCTGAACTTGTTTCAGGATCTCGCTACATTTTGATAGAATGAATTAAATTAATTAATAATATAGATATGTATTCAAACGAAGACCGACAATTAGCGAAGAAGATTTTAGAGTTTAGTTGCGAGCTGGAAAAGGGTCAAAATGTGATGCTTCAGCTCGTGGGGTTAAATGGCATTGGCCTGCTTCGGGCACTGGTAGAGCACGTGCGGGAGATGGATGCCAATCCCTTTGTACAAATTGAAGACACTGAAATTCGGCGCATGCTTGTAGAATCCGGAGATAAAGAATTTTGGAAGGAGCAGGCCGAAAACGATCAGCTTCCCCTTATGAAAAAGATGGACGCTTTTGTTGGGATTCGTGCAGCGCTCAATATTTATGAGCAGGTCGACGTTAGCAAGAAAGCAAACAAAGCTTATGCCGATCATTTTGTGGATCCCGTACATTACAAAGAGCGCGTCAATAACACCAACTGGGTGGTACTGCGCTATCCTTCGGAGGCTTTTGCGATGAACGCCAAGATGCCAACCCAGCGATTCAGAGAGTTTTACTATAAAGCCTGTCTGCTGGATTATACCGAGCTGGCCGAAGCAATGCAGCCTCTCCAAGACCGGCTCGAAGAGACGGATATGATTCGCCTCGAAGGAGAAGGGACCGACATCGAATTTTCGGTCAAAGATCAGACGTGGATTCCCTGTTTCGGCAAGCGAAATATTCCAGATGGCGAGCTGTTTTCATCGCCTATTTTATCGTCGGTAAACGGACATATTACTTATGCACCAAGCGTATATCAGGGCAAGCCGTTTGAATATGTGAAGTTGGAAGTGCGCGACGGCGTAGTTATCGATTCGGATTCATCAAACAATGAAGCACTTGAGGAGATCTTGGATACGGATGCCGGAGCGCGTCAGTTTGGAGAGTTCAGCTTTGGATTAAATCCTATCATTGACGAACCGATGTATGATATTCTTTTTGATGAGAAAATATACGGCTCGAATCATCTGACACTTGGCAATGATTATGAGATTGCGCCGAATGGTAATGAGAGTAATATCCACTGGGATCTGGTGTGCATCGGCGCAGATGTATATTTGGATGGGGAAAAAATTCGAGAAGGCCGCCAGTTTATCACCGATGATTTAAAAGGATTGAATCCGGAAAACTTACTGTAAATACAAATAGCGCGGGAATTAATTCCCGCGCTATTGATTACTGCTCACGTCACACTATGGAACGTTATTACCCTGCCCAAGCTTCGGCATCTTCATAAACTTCCGCAAATTCGATGCTTTCACCATCTTCGCTGATGGTAGCTTCGAAATGCGTTTCTGTCTCTTCTTCCCGCTTGAGCAGTTCTGTAGCAAGTTCATCAATAATTTTAGTTTGGATAAGCCGCTTGAGCGGTCGTGCCCCATAGACAGGGTCATAGCCCCGTTCGGCCAGCCAGTCTTTGACGTTATCAGAAACCGAAAGCTTAATGTCTTTCTTGTCGAGCATCTTGTGTACGCGCTGTAACTGGATATCCACAATCTCGCGGATGTGTTCTTTCTCCAACGGATGAAAGACAATGACGTCATCTACACGGTTTAAGAACTCGGGACGAATCTGTTTTTTTAACTGATCCATCAGTTGATCTTGCAGCTTGTTGTAGACTTCATCAGTAAATTCGCCTCCGGTTTCCTCAATTTTATCCGATATCAGGTGCGAGCCGATATTGCTGGTCATGATAATAATGGTATTTGTAAAGTCGACCGTGACGCCTTTATTGTCGGTGAGGCGACCTTCGTCGAGAACCTGCAACAACATGTTGAAGACATCAGCGTGTGCTTTTTCAATTTCATCCAGCAGGATTACCGAGTACGGCTTACGTCGTACGGCTTCGGTAAGTTGACCGCCTTCGTCGTATCCCACATATCCCGGAGGAGCACCGACCAATCGGCTGACGCTATGGCGCTCCATGTACTCGCTCATGTCGATTCGAACCATGGCATCCTCGTCATTAAAGAGGAAGTCAGCCAGTGATCGGGCAAGTTCAGTTTTACCAACCCCCGTTGATCCAAGGAAGAAGAACGAGCCGATCGGACGCTGTGCATCCTGCAATCCGGCGCGTGAACGGCGTACCGCATTGGATACTGTTTCCACTGCGGGATCTTGTCCAACCACACGCTTGTGCAACTCTTCTTCAAGATGAATAAGCTTTTCGCGCTCGCTTTGCAGCATTTTCCGTACCGGAATACCGGTCCAGCGAGAAACGATATCAGCAATATCCTCGTATTCGACTTCTTCTTTCAGCATGGCACGTCCTTCCTGTACTTCTTCGAGCTTTTCCTGGGTTTCTTCCAGGTCTTTCTCAAGTTGATTGATGGTGCCATAGCGCAACTCGGCGACCTTTTCATATTTACCTTCGCGTTCAGCTTTTTCAGCCTCATTGCGAGATGTTTCGATAGCCTTTTTCAGGTCGCGCGTTTTCTTGATGAGATCGCGTTCGGTATCCCACTGGTTACGCATCGTGTTTCTTTTTTCTTCGAGATCCGCGAGCTCTTTTTCAATATTTTCAATTTTCTCCTCATTCTGATCACGTTTGAGTCCCTCGCGTTCAATTTCGAGTTGGCGAATTTGTCGCTCAACCTGATCAAGTTCCTCGGGCATGGAATCAATTTCGAGTCGCAAGCGAGAAGCTGCTTCGTCAATCAGGTCAATAGCCTTATCCGGGAGAAACCGTTCACTAATGTAACGGTGTGAGAGTTCAGCCGCAGCAACCAAAGCCTCATCGCGAATTTTCACGCCGTGATGAAGTTCATATCGTTCTTGAAGTCCACGGAGAATAGAAACCGTATCTTCAACGGATGGTTCATTGATCAAGACTTTCTGCATTCGTCGCTCCAATGCGCGATCTTTTTCGATATGTTTGCGATATTCATCCAACGTGGTAGCACCGATGGCATGGAGCTCACCGCGAGCCAGTGAAGGCTTCAGAATGTTTGCAGCATCCATGGCTCCTTCAGTGGCACCGGCTCCTACAAGGGTGTGAATCTCATCAATAAAGAGAATGATTTCTCCTTCAGATTCCTGAACCTCATTGACGATGGCTTTGAGTCGTTCTTCAAACTCACCGCGGAACTTAGTTCCGGCCATTAGGGCGCCCATATCAAGAGCTACAATGCGCTTGGTTTTAAGACTTTCGGGTACGTCGCCTTTATTGATGCGCAGAGCCAGTCCCTCGGCAATCGCTGTTTTACCGACACCGGCTTCTCCAATGAGAACGGGGTTGTTCTTAGTACGTCGTGACAAAATCTGCATAATACGCCGGATTTCCTGATCTCGACCAATGACCGGATCGAGCTTGTTTTTTTCAGCCTGTTCGTTGAGGTTGCGGCCATATTTTTTGAGGGCATTGTATCGACTTTCGGCATTGGGATCGTCTACCTTCTGCGATCCACGGACATCTTCAAGCACTTTGAGTACATCGTCCTTTTTGACCCCATTTTCTTTCAACAGGCTGCCGGCCTCGCTCTTGGATTCCAGCATCCCAATAAGGATGTGCTCGGAGCTAATATATTCGTCGCCAAGACGGTCGGTCGAATTTTGAGCATTATCAAAAACTTCTTTGGAATCATTTGAAAGATACTGCCCCGAAACTGAAGCTCCTTTTACTACGGGCAGTTTGTCTATACGTCGCTCAAGTTCTGATTTCAATTGCGGAATCCGCACTCCGAGTTTATTTAAAATTGTGTTGATGACGTTTTCGGAATCCGACAGAAAAGCCATGAGCAGATGCGTGGGGCTCACGGCCTGATGATTATTTCTGGAGGCCAGTTCTACCGCTGCTTGTACGGCCTCCTGTGCTTTGAGTGTAAGTTTATCTAAGTTCATAATCAGTCAATACTTAGTGAAAATTTCCTTTTTGATTATTTCACTATTATAAAAGCCAATATCATACCGAATCCTAAAATATGCCTAAATTTCAGTGTTGTTGCTCTTTAATATGACGCTTTGGGTCGGCACCTGTAATTATGGTAGGGAAACTGCCATTTAGAATTGGGATGGAGCCTGTTTGTCAGTTGGCTGGCAGTAAAGGTTCGCTAAGCTATATTTATGTATTGGATTGAATTTGAATCATGCAATTCGTGTTTTTAAAAGTCAATATGAACAGAATGAAAAGATTATGAGAGAAACAACGCAATCAGGGATGACAATTGAACTAAAGCGAGGAGATATTGCTAATCAATCGGATGTGGAAGCCGTGGTAAACGCTGCAAATGCGGAGCTGCGAATTGGCGGCGGAGTAGCGGGAGCGATTCACCGGGCTGCAGGACCTGAACTTACGGAAGAAACGAGATCGATGGCGCCGATAGAGCCGGGCGAAGCGGTTATTTCGGGCGGACATAATTTGCCCAACGCCTATATTATTCACTGTTTGGGGCCGGTATATGGGAGAGATGAACCATCTGACGAATTGTTGGCTAACTGCTATAAAAATGCGCTGGATCTGGCCGAAGATCACCAAATCGAGCGAATTGCATTTCCGGCTATTTCAACCGGGGCATTCGGATATCCGATGAAAGATGCAGCTCGCGTTGCTTTTGAAACGGTGAAGAAAAAAGCGAGTGAATTGGAGTCCGTCTCCCTTATTCGATTTGTATTATGGAGCGAAGGAGATATTGCAGTCCACGAAGATATGATGGAAGAAGTATTTAGCTGATTAAGTGATGAGATTGCTAAAAAAAGTAAGAATACGGCGCGCCGTATCCTTATTAGCTAGAAAATATTATTTGCCATAAATTTCATTTAGCACGCCGGCCAATCGCACACCGCCTTTGAGTAATTGGCGATCCAGCAGATCACGATTTTCGTACTGGTATTTGTAACCAATTTCACGATCCTCGGGCAGATTATATACCTGATCGCGTAGTTCCATGGCCTCATTAGCCCAGTCAATAACGTCCGTATTTTGCCAGCTTTCTATCTGTTGATCAGAAGGATGGTTTATGGCAGCAGAGAATTCGGTATAGCTCAATTGCGTGTCGTCAATTATCTCACTGTCCCACACGCGATGCAGGTTTGAATCATCATAAAACCATTCGACCTTGGTATCATTACCGCCGCGATCTTTGCCATTACCCACATGCAAAGGTTGATGAATATCCCCGACAAGGTGAATCAGCATGCGCAGTTTTTTCTTTTCTTCCTCAGCGGACAGGCTGCCACTTTTGAGTTCCTCAATAAATGTTCGAATAGAATTGATGAGATCTCCATTAGGATTCTTCTCGGTCTCCTTATAGGTCATTCCGTCGGGAATAGTGACCCAGTGCCAGTCATGCGTGTGATCATAAGCGGGATCAGACTTAATTTCATCCATCCAGGTACTGGCAATAGCCATCGATTCGTGTCCAAGCACGCGATCGATCTCTTTCCGGGCATCGGTCGTCAGGTAATCAGTAGCAATATCGCCCACGATGCGATGGCCGTTTTGTCCCCATACATTATTATTTGAGAGGTCATCTGCGGGAACGAGCAGTAGGGCAGCAATCAGTACAATAAAAACCATAATTATAAAACAGTTGGATTAAAGTTTTGTAGGCAGATGAATATCACTACTTTTTAGAAGAAAGGTAAATACTTTTGGGACTTTTAACATCATTTTTTGAGATGTATATCTTGCTCGATATCGGTTTTATCGTTTTCCACACGGTACTTATCCTGTTTAATCTTTTTGGATGGATTTGGGAGAGGACTCGTCGATGGAATCTTGCGACATTACTGCTTACAGCATTCTCGTGGTTTATTTTGGGGATTTGGTACGGATTCGGATACTGTCCGTGTACCGACTGGCACTGGCAGGTGCGGCAGGAATTGGGATACACCGAGATGCCCTCTTCCTATATTGAGTTTTTGGTGGAGTTGCTGACGGGACTGGATTTCAGTACCGCTGTAGTAGATTCTGCAACAGCAATTTTGTTTTTTATGGCGCTGCTTGCATCAATCTATGTCAACTTTCGAGATTTTGAGAAGAAAAGAATCGTTTCCTAAAGTTTATAAAAAAAGTCACAATACAATAAAGGTCCGAGCCGCTCCCCGAACCATTATCTTTGATAATATTTTTACTCCTACTTCTTAGCGAGTTGTTTAAATAGTTTTTCTTCATCCTTGGAAAGTGTTTCGGGCACTTGTATTTGAATAAGGACGAATAAATCCCCCTTATTGGATGAATTATTAAAATCAGGCATGCCCATACCACTCAATCGGAATAGTTTCCCACCCGAAGTTCCGGCGGGAATATTCAGCTTGGCTTTACCTGCCAGCGTATTTACCACTGTTTCTCCACCCAGCACGGCAGTGTAAAGATCAATAGGGTGGTCATAGTAAATATTATTACCTTTGCGCTCATATCCTTCAGGCATATCAATATTTACGGTCAGATAGAGGTCGCCCCGTGGTCCTCGGGAAAGTTTGCTCCGTCCTTTTCCTTTCAGCTTAAGGCGTTGACCGTCTTTAATGCCGGCGGGAATTTTAACCTTCATTTTTTCACCGCCAACGCGCAAGGTTCGTGACGTTCCTTCGTAGGCCTCTTTGAGTGAAATCGCTACATTGGCCTTGATATTTTGCTTCCCGTTATTGGTTTGTTGTCGGGCTTTACTTTGATATCGTCGTCCACGAGACTGTTGCTGTTGCGCTTGTTCAAAGGGATTGCCACTGCCTCCGAAAATGGTTTCGAAGAAGCTTGAGAATCCACCGCCCCTGCCGCTGCTTCCTCCGCGACCACGGGCGCTGCCCCCAAACAAGTCATTCAAATCAAAATTTGTTTGGTAACTCTGCTGGCCACCAAAACCACCACGGCCTTGACTTTGACGGGCATAATCTTGCCAGTTGAAGTCGTCTGCAGATCCGCCCGCTCGTTGGTATTTCTTCCAGTCCTTACCAACTTTGTCGTACAACTTACGTTTTTCAGGATCTTGAAGTACCTCATACGCTTCCCCGACCTCTTTAAACTTTTCTTCCGCCGAGGGATTGTCAGGGTTTTTGTCAGGATGATATTTTGCTGCTTTCTTACGGTATGCCTTCTTTATTTCATCCTGAGAGGCATTTTTGCTGACACCGAGTATGTCGTAGTAGTTTTTATATTCCATAATGAAATTGTGCCATTATAGACCTTTTTCTTCAATTTCATTAATAATAGAGCAAATAAGGTGCCACAATCTAAAAGCTAACGTTTTGTCAAATATTAAGATAAAACTCGTCAGCTTGTCATAAAAAAAGCCCTCCGGCGAACCGAAGGGCTTTTTATCAGGATTGGACTAAACTATTAGAGTTCAAAAGCGATAAGTTGACTGTTGCCATTGGGAGTAATTACCCGAAGGAGTGCTACATCTTTGCCGTCTTCAACGATTTGATTCATGGCCCCATTGAATTCCCGGACATTGGAAATTTCTTGTCGGTCAACTTCTGTAACAACAAAACCACGACGCAGTCCTTGTTGATAGGCCTCACTTTGTCGGGAAATTTGGGTAATAACAACCCCATCTTGATTTTGACTGAGCTCAAGCTCTTGGGCAATGCGTGGCGTAAGCTCTTCTACCGAGAAGCCAAGTTGCTTTTCCATATTAGGTTCGGATGATTGACCCGGTTGTAAATCAGACATCATTTCTTCGGGTTGTTCTCCCAACGTTACTGTAATAATCTGTTTTTCTTCGTCCCTAATTATCCCAAGTTTTACATCGGTGCCGGGAGGAGAGGTACCGATAGATGTACGCAGTGAACTCCAGCTCCGAACGGGTTCACCATTGATAGTTTGAATGATATCATCTTCCTGAAGTCCGGCATCTGCTGCAGGACCGTCTTCGGGTACACTGCCTACTATAATACCGTATGCCTCATCAAGGCCAAGTGCTTTTGCCATAGTAGCATCTACTTCTCCGCCCATTTGAATGCCAAGATAACCACGGACAACGCGTCCGTTTTGGATGATTGATTTCATTACGTTTTTAGCAATGTCAATGGGAACAGCAAAGCCAATGCCATCACTGCCGCCGGAGCGGGAAGCAATAGCTGTGTTAATGCCAATAAGTTCACCATCCATATTCACGAGGGCACCACCAGAATTTCCAGGATTAATGGCGGCATCGGTTTGAATAAAGTTTTCGTATCCAGCTCCTTGTTCAATGATGCCAACCGATCGTCCTTTGGCTGATACAATGCCCATAGATACTGAGTGTGCCAGACTTGCTTGAAGTGGACTACCGATAGCTAATACCATTTCACCCACTCGTAATTGTTCACTGTTTCCAAGTTTTACGACGCTCAGTTCTTCAGCATCAATTTTTAATACCGCTATATCAGTAAGGGGATCGGTACCAACTACTTCGGCATCATACCGCTTATCATTAAAGAGTTGTATTTCTACCTCACTGGCATTTTCCACAACGTGGTTATTTGTCAAGATGTGTCCTTCATCAGAGACAATAACACCGGAACCTTGTCCGCGTCGTTGGTATTCCTGAGGTTCCTGACGCGGGTTACCAAAAAATCGGCTCAATGGATTTGGTCGCGCTTCTACCTTTTGAGTTACTTTAACTGTCACGACCGCTTGTTTTGATTTATCAGCGATATCAACAATGGCATCATTCAATTCGCCAATGGTTCTTGATGGGGGGCTTTCTGATTGTTCCGTTTCTTCGTCAGCGGAAAGACCGGGCAGTGAAAGAATCGATGCATTGTTAGTCTGCAAGTCGACGGTATAAAAACCGACAACCAATACAGCTACAAAAGCCCACAACAAATTAGATGAACGAATTTTTTCCATAATGAACTCCGTTTAGATCGAGATTAATAATTTTTGAATTTCTGACAGTTCAATAAACATCCGAGAGTAGTAAATTATTGTGCAGGCTGGCAGAAAAAGAGGCGGGAGCTGCTGTTCATGGCAACTCCCGCGGATTGGGAATCAATTATTAGCTGAGGTTAGCTAATTTCAATTTGTTTCTTCACTTTGTCTTCGCTCTTGTCAATGCTGATATCAAGCACCCCATTTTCGTAGGTTGCTGAAATGCTTTCCTCATCAACATTATCCGGTAGTTGGAAAGAGCGTTCGAAAGAACCGTACTTCGTCTCGACGCGATGAAATGTTTTGCCTTTCTCTTCATTTTCGAAACTACGCTCACCGCTAATGGCAAGTCGTCCATTTTCCAGACTGATGTTAATATCTTCTTTATTCATGCCTGGAAGTTCAGCAGATATTTGAAACTGATTTTCAGTTTCGGAAATATCAATACTGGGCACAAAATTACCACGCCGATCATTTACGACATCATTGAAAAATTCATCCATGATGTCGGAAAAGTTCTTGTCCAATGCATTTCTGTTAGGTTTGGAATATCTCATTAAAGTCATAATAAACACCTCGTAAGTGAATTTGTGTTCGAAATATTTGTTGATCAAAACTCACTTTTATAGCTGCAAGAGCTGTACCAACAGCTTTTAGACAGATGAAGTCTGCCATTCAGCCATAGATAGGGCGCGAAATTTTCAGAGGTGTCAGTAGGTAAGAAAAAAATGTCACTGCCCGATTAGTCAAACCGTCAGCCCGCTGTATTTGTGGCAGAATATTATCTAGGGAATTGATTATTCAGATAAATCCAAATAGCAGATGTCTAATAATCAAACCTATCCATAACTCTGATTCCACTCCTTGGCGATAAGGAAAGCCATCTCTAAACTCTGCTGATAGTTAAGGCGGGGATCGCAATAGGTTTCGTAGTTTTTGTGAAGCTGCCCTTCGTGCAGACCATTGGCACCGCCCACACATTCTGTAACATTATCACCGGTAAGTTCCAGGTGTACTCCGCCCAGATAAGTGCCCAGGTCGCGGTGAATGGCAAAGGTTTTGCGAATTTCAGAAACGATCGCATCAAAATTACGAGTTTTTACGTCTTCATCCGTCTTGAACGTATTACCGTGCATGGGATCGCAGCTCCAAACAACCGGCATGCCCTCATGTTTGATATTTTTGATGAGATCGGGAAGACCACCTTCGACTTCGTCTTTTCCAAAGCGCGTAATGAGCACAATTTTACCCTGCTCATGGGTTGGATTTAATCGCTCAATTAATTTTAGGGTATGATCCAGATCATAGTTCGGACCAATTTTTATGCCAATCGGATTGCGAATACCGCGCAGGTATTCCACATGAGCGCCGCCCAGGTCGCGTGTTCTGTTTCCAAGCCAGACCATGTGTGAACTTAGATTGTACCAGCCTTCACGACGAGGAACCTGCTGTGTTTGGGCCGAATCGTAATATAAATTCAATCCCTCGTGCGAAGTATAAATATTAATTTTTTGGGTTGTGCTAAATTCATTGGGCGTAATAGTCTCCATAAAATTAACGGCTTTCTGGATGGAGTTCACCATCGCCTCGTACTCTTTGTAGTACTCGTTTTCTTTCATGAAGTCGAGTTCCCAGTACTCAGGGTGATGCAGGTCGGCAAACCCTTCATCCGAGAGGGCTCGCAAAAAGTTGAGCGTAAGTGCCGCCTTGTTATATCCCTCAATTAATCGTTTGGGATCAGGCTTGCGTGCCTCTTCAGTAGGAGTAATGCCATTGATTAGATCACCGCGATAATTATGGATTTTTTCGCCGTCAACGATTTCGTAATCCCGCGATCGTGGTTTTGCATATTGCCCCGCAATACGTCCCACCCGAATAACAGAGGTCTCCATCTCGTGGATAAGAATGAAACTCATCTGCAGTAAAACCTTAAGTAGATTCACTATTTTAGGGGACTTGCAATCTGCAAAACTCTCGGCACAATCGCCGCCTTGTAGTAAGAAACTATTTCCGGCACTTACATCAGCCAGCTTTTTTTTCAGTGCTTCCACTTCCCATGACGTAATCAAGGGGGGATTTTTCTGTAATTCATTATATGCCTGTTCCAGTGCTGCCTGATCCGGATACGTTGGAAGTTGTTTAACCGGAAATTTTTTCCAGGATTGAGGAGACCAGTCTTTGGGATTTGCTATTTCGGAAGCCACTGAGTTTTTGGAATACATTTAATTCTTGAGCGATTATTTGTCCTTTTAATAAAGCCTGTAAGATTACCGAAAATTACGGATAGGAGCAATTGTCATAAGTAATAGGGTGTTAAAGTTTTGTGATATGTAAAAAACCAAAGTTTTAGCTGATTGGTTCCAGGACAAAAACACCGTTCCTGTTAATATAGCCGTACTTTTCCCCCAGTTTAACCATGGCAAATCCGCCCTTGTAACTCCAGGCTTTATCATAAATGGGTTCCGCAATTAGCTGACCACGTTCATTGATAAATCCATATTTGCCGTTTCGCTTTATTTTAGCTCTGTCCTCATGAAATGAAAAAGCCTTTTCGTAGGTGGGTTCAATGATAATTTTGCCTTGCCTGTTAATGTAGCCATATTTTTTCTGTTCCAGATTTTCATTATCGATAGGCATGGCAATGACTGCTTTACCTTCAGAGAAAGGTTCGGCTTCCAAAAATTTTGAATCTATGATCACAGCACCGTTTTTATTGATGTATCCCCACTGCTTATATCCCAACTCTACCGCTGCTAACCCCTCGGAAAATGATTTGGCCTGGGGATATTTTGCCGGTATAACTATTTCGCCGGAAGTATTGATGTATCCCCATTCCTTGTGTTCTGATGTTTGAACAAGGGCCAGTCCTTCACTAAAAGCGGTTGCTATTTCGAATTGGGGCTGGATTTCAAAATCTCCTTTTTGATTAATATATCCCCAGTTATTTTTCTTGTGTTTTTGTACCGGTGCCAGACCATTGCTGAAACTCCCGGCATTATGATACTGAGGCTCAATAATGAAACCACCATCCCGGCTGATAAAACCGTATTGTCCGTTAATCTGGACTAAGGCTGTACCATTTTCGAAGTTTTGGGCATAGTCAAACCGCGGTTCGATGGCGACATTCCCTTGGCGGTCAATGTAGCCTATTTTTCCTAGAAAATTGACGGCTGACAATCCCTCAGAAAAGGTATAGGGCCATATCCTGTTGTTTACAAATTTGAACTGCGGATTAATTTCTTTCTTAAGGGTACTGTCTAAAAAGCCTACTTGCTGATCTTCTAAATAAGGGTACAGAAAGTTATCTGCAGAGTCGGCCGGTTCAGATGACTTGCAGGAGGTTAGGAGTATGGTAATTCCGGCTATGATAATGCTCTTCCAAACTATCTTTGGCATAGTAGAACGGTGCTGATCTTTTTGGTTAACTATTGTGCTATTTTCTACCCTGATGCTGAATCTATGTTCCTATTATATAATGGCAGATCATCAGCTTCGGTACGAATTGGCAGGGATGGTATCTGACTCTTCTACTAGGCTTCTGTAGATGACCGCAGTAGCCATGGTTGTCAGTGGATAAGTGAAAATCACGCCTACTCCAAAAAGCAGGGCACCGATCAGGTTTAGAAATACAACTGCAACTCCGAACACAAAGAGTTCCAAAAGAAGATCTTGTGACAAATTGAAACTCTTCTGTAGAGCCGTAAATGAAGAATCACCGTTTTCAATGATGAAATAGGGGAAGAATTGGAATCGGATAGCGATCCAGATGCCCGGGGCTATGAGCAAAAGTAATCCTATAGAAACGGCCAGACCGTATATAAAACTGGCGACAAAATAGCTGAAAAAGATACTAAAGTTGTTGAACATATCAGCAACACTAACAGCGGCGTCTTGCACGAGCAGAAGCATTAACTTAGTAAAACCAAGACTCAAGAAGATTTGCGCTGCGGTTAATAAAAAAGAAACAAATTGGGTTTCTAATGTGGGATTTTCAGGAGCACGCAACATATAATAGATTTGCGGAACAACCGCTAAAACGATAAAGGTGAGTACCGCTCCAATAATAAAAGAGGCGTAAGATTTGTATTGCTGAAAACTAAACTTAAAAAGGGATGCCAAATCGATAGAAAGCTGCTGCATAGCTATTGAATGAAATGCCGGTATTTTCCGTTATCATGCCTGATTTCGATAGTGAAAATCAGTTTTAATTATAGGCTTCAAAAGATACGATTTATCCTTATCTTTTAAAGTTTTATTGAACTTCAAAATCCGTATTACCTTTGCGAGAAAATATAGTCATCCGCGGTGCACGCGAACACAATCTGCAAAACTTAGATGTTAATATACCCCGTGAAGAGCTTGTTGTTATTACCGGCATCTCTGGTTCGGGGAAATCATCGCTGGCTTTTGATACCATTTATGCTGAAGGTCAGCGTCGATTTTTAGAATCACTTTCCGCTTACGCGCGACAGTTTTTGGGGATGATGGAGCGTCCCGAAGTTGATTTTATTGACGGGCTTTCACCGGTTATTTCTATCGATCAAAAAACAACAAACCGAAACCCACGCTCTACAGTGGGTACTGTTACAGAAATTTATGATTTCTTGCGGCTGCTTTATGCTCGCGTCGGTGTACCTTATTCTTGGAAATCAGGTAACAAGATGGAAAAGCAGACCGCCGACCAGGTTGTATCTACAATTATGGATATGCCGGAAGGAACTAGGGCCTATTGCCTGGCGCCGGTGGTACGGGGACGTAAGGGGCATTATCGGGAGCTATTCGAACAAACGATGAAGCAGGGCTTTGTACAGGTGCGTGTGGATAGGGAATTCATGGACTTGGAAGAAGATATGAAAGTGGAACGCTATGAAAAGCACGACATTGAGGTCGTAGTTGATCGCTTTGTGATCAACGAAAAAAGCGAAAAGCGTATCGCCGAAAGCGTACGGCTGGCCCTTGAGATGGCCGAGGGAAATGTGATTTTGGCTGTGCCTCAGGAAGAGGATGGAGAGGTAGAATTCAAGGATCATCTGTATTCGCAGAATCTCTTTGATCCCGAAAGTGGATTAGCGTACGAAGATCCCGCGCCCAATATGTTTTCATTTAACTCTCCCTACGGTGCTTGTCAGCATTGCGATGGATTGGGGTATACCTATGATGTAAATCGCGATTTGGTGATTCCCAATAAAGAGCAAACGATTGAGGAGGGAGCCATTCGTTACCTTGGAGAACCCCGCGATATTTTTGCATTCAAGCAAATAAAAGCGGTGCTCGATTCGGTGGGGCTCGATTTTGAAACGCCAATCAAAGAGTTTACTGAAGAGCAAATGGATCTGCTTTTTGACGGAGGCGGTGATACCAAGTATGACGTCAGTTATGATTTTCGCGATGATAATGTCACGTACAAGCACTCCTTCAAAGGATTGCGGGATATGATCTATGAGAAGTACGAGGAAAGTAATTCCAATAAACAGCGCGATAAAGCTAAGGCATTTATGAGTAAGATCGACTGTCCCGAGTGCGGCGGCGGTCGACTTAATAAAGAGGCGCTTTCGTATCGTATTGATGGCTACACGATTGATGAGTTAGTGCAAATGGATATTACTACGCTGCGAGATACCATTAATAATCTGGATCTCACCGAGCGGCAGCAGAAGATAGGCAGCCAGGTATTAAAGGAAGTACGTGATCGCGTGGATTTTCTGCTTAACGTTGGATTGAATTATTTGACGCTGGATAGGGAAGCACAGTCGCTTAGTGGCGGGGAAGCACAGCGTATCCGTTTGGCTACCCAGATCGGCACGCAGCTGGTAGGTGTACTCTATATTCTGGATGAGCCCAGTATTGGGTTGCATCAACGGGATAATATCAAGCTAATTAATTCGCTTGAAACGCTCCGCGATCTGGGGAACAGCGTAATTGTGGTTGAACACGATCGCGAAACTATTGAGTCGGCCGACTATGTAATTGATATGGGACCCGGTGCAGGTGAATACGGTGGAGAAATTGTTACTGAAGGAAAGCCTGAGGATCTCGATCCGGACTCGATGACGGCTAAGTTTTTAAAAGATGAAGAAACGGTTCCATACCCTAGTGAACGGCGGGACGGTAATGGAAAATCAGTTCGACTCGAAGGAGCACGCGGGCACAATCTAAAGGAAGTGGATGTTGATATCCCACTCGGTAAATTTATTTGTGTGACAGGCGTGAGTGGAAGTGGAAAGAGTTCGCTGATCAACCAGACGCTGGAGCCTATTCTCTCATCGGAATTTTATAATTCAAAATCGGTACCGCTCCCTTTTGATGAAGTACACGGCATCGATAATCTGGATAAGATTATTTCGGTGGATCAGAGCCCGATCGGGCGTACGCCGCGATCAAATCCCGGGACCTATACCAAGGTATTTGATCATATTCGCAAGCTTTTTGCTGAGCTGCCGGAGTCCAAAATTCGGGGTTACGAACAGGGGCGGTTTTCATTTAATGTGAAAGGCGGACGCTGCGAAGCTTGTAATGGTGATGGGGTTCGAAAGATTGAGATGAACTTTCTGCCGGATGTGTATGTGGATTGCGAAACATGTAATGGCAAGCGCTACAACCGAGAGACGCTCGAAATTTATTACAAGGGTAAGAATATATCCGATGTATTAAATATGTCGGTGAATGAAGCGCACGAATTCTTTGATTCGGTACCCGCTATCAATCGTATTTTGGGTACGCTCGTTGATGTTGGACTCGGCTACCTGCGATTGGGTCAGCCTAGTACTACGCTTAGTGGCGGTGAAGCACAACGCATTAAGCTTGCTCGCGAACTTGCCAAAGTGGGTACCGGCGATACATTATATATCTTGGATGAACCCACCACCGGATTACATTTTCAGGATGTGCGTATGCTTGTTGATGTGGTACAGCAGCTGGTGGACAAAGGAAATACTGTAATTGTAATCGAGCATAATCTCGACCTCATAAAAGCGGCAGATTGGATTATCGATCTGGGTCCCGAAGGTGGGGTCGGGGGAGGAGAAATTATTGCTGAAGGAAAACCCGAGGAGGTTGCCCAAATGGAGGAGAGCTACACGGGGCAATATCTGAAGGAAGAATTTAACCGCGAGGAGCAAAAGACGGTTACGGCCTCTTAAAGAGGCTTTTTCAAAACTCCACATGTCATCCTGAATTTATTTCAGGATCTGTTTTTAAATACTGTTGAAAGATTTTTTTAGATTCTGGAATGAGTTCAAATGAAACAAGAGGCAGTCCCCCTCCTAAAAGTATATCCCAAAATAAGTTGAGGTTTTATCTGCCAAAATTTGGCAGGTTGAATTACTTTCGACATTATAGCGTATATCCTTCTAACAAAATTCGGAGGTTTATATGAGTTTTTTCGCAAAGTGTCTGTCAGTATGTATTGTGCTCATCGTATTGATAACAGTGCTGTTTGAAAGTGTGTTTTATTCACAGATGCCTCTTTCGAGCAATATTTTGTTTGCTTCGTTTGCCGCGTTGATGATTACCATATTTTATGGATGGCTTGACGAGATGTTTTTTCAGAAGCATCAGCCGGGGCTGGAAGAGTAATTTAGCATGAGACTATAATTTCCCTAAGAGCTTTCTCGAAAGAGATTTCAGGAAAGCAGAAAAAGGTTTGTCCCGTTCTTACATTCTCCCTATTTTCTGCCACTGATGAATCGACTCCGCACATATATAATTCGTCTTTTTGTAATTGCCGTGATTTGTACAGGCTTTGGCTTGTATATGGTGCAGCAAGTTCAGGTGAATCGTTCATCGCAGGCCTTTGCGAGTTGGTTGGATACCAAGGTGAAAACTTCTGATGGCATTGGGTTGCAAAAAGAGTTGGATGATCTTCGGAAGTCAGCCAGTGACTTGGATGAGTTTATAAAAGAAGCTTCTCAGTTTGTGAAAAGTAACAACGAGAACTTTGATTTTTCTTTTACGGAATCAACAGCCTCAATGCACTTCTATCAGATGTTGCTAGTTGAGTGGAGTCAATTTCAAACCGGTAACGCTATGGCCGGTATACCTATTCCCTCAGTTACAAAAGCTTTCGTCTCTATTGTATTTGATCAAAACGGAGCAATAGGATCAGCGGCTGCTGTATCACTGATTCCCGAATATGTATGGAGTCTCGATACTTTTACTGCCGATGTTGACGGTTTTTTCAATATGGTAATGCAGCCGATGACAGAAGGGATTGCTATCGGTGCTCCTTAGGTGGAACAGGGATATCCCATTCTTTAGTTATGTCTCGCACAAGCGGGTATTGTACTGTTAACGAATTTCTATTCTTAATTTTTAAAATGAATTATTATGAAAGGTAATGGAACTAAAATAGGATTTATTGTCGCCTTTCTGGCACTTACGATCTTTTATTTATGGCCGACAGTAGTAAATATGTTGGAGCAGAATTATGTTGAGGACTTGCCAGAAGCCGAGCGCGCTGAGTATGTTGAAGAAAATGCGCAACGTCTGCAAGAGTTGCGCCAGAATTCGTTGTCGCTGGGGCTTGATCTACAGGGCGGCATGCATGTTACATTGGAAGTTGGTACGGCACAATTTCTTAAAGAATTAGCGGGCGAAAACGCTGATACAACACTAGTCAATGTAATTGATGATGCTAAGCAGCGTGCACTCGCAAATAATACGGATTTTATTGAGGAGATGGTTCAGCTGTTTGAACAGCGTTATCCCGATGGAAGATTAAGTCGCTATTATCGTTCTGATACTGAAAATATCACACGTCGATCAACAAACGAAGAAATACAGCAGTATTTGGTAAAGCAGCGGGAATCAGCAGTGGATAGGGCGATGGAAATTATCCGATCGCGCGTTGACCGCTATGGGGTAACCGAGCCTGCGATCTTTAAGCAGGGGAACAACCGTGTGGTGGTTGAGCTTCCCGGGGTGGCGAATAAACAACGTATCCGTGATCTTCTGAAAGGAACTGCTCGTCTTGAGTTCCGACTGGTGGGTCAACCGGATCAAATTAGCAATGCGAAAGATCGTGTAGTAAGTTATTACGATCAGGTTTCTTCAGATACGAGCGATACCGTTCAGCAGGGAGCTGCTCAGAATCCATTGCTTGAAGTCTTAAATCCACGGGGTCAGAATCCTTATACCTTTGGATATACTACCGGTAGAGATACTGCTCGTGTAAATGAGTTGCTGCAGCGGCCTGAAGTGCAGGAGTTGATGCCCCGGAATGTTGAGTTGATGTGGGGTGCCACACCATTTACCGAAACTGAGCAGGGTCAGGAGTTATTTGAGCTTATTGGCGTGCGATCAGAAGTGGAGCTGACCGGAGATGTGATTTCTGAAGCCAGCGTTAATTTTGATCAGGCTACCAATGAACCTCGGGTATCAATGAACATGAACGCTGAGGGTGCTCGACGCTGGGCACGTATTACCGGGGCAAATATTGGGAAGCCTATTGCGATTGTGCTTGATGGGTACGTGTATTCCTATCCCAATGTAGAGACAAAAATTTCTAACGGTCGTTCTTCTATTTCCGGATTGGGAAGTGTTACCGAAGCCGAAGACCTTGTCAATATACTACTTTCCGGTGCCCTTCCTGCTCCCCTTGATATAGTCGAGGAGCGTACGGTTGGTGCTACCCTTGGTGAAGAATCAATTCAGGCAGGATTTTATTCTACAATTATCGGATTGATCATTGTTGCGATGTTTATGATGGTTTATTACCGAACCGGTGGGGCTATCGCCGACCTCGCATTGTTGCTCAATATCATTTTTATACTCGGTATTTTAGCGGCCTTTAAGGCAACACTTACATTACCCGGTATTGCGGGTATCGTGCTTACCATAGGTATGGCCGTGGATGCCAATGTGCTGATATTTGACAGGATCAGAGAGGAACAGCGAGCCGGTAAAACGATTCGTGCCGCCATTGAGGGCGGTTATTCTAACGCTATGAGTGCCATTATGGATGCCAACATCACGACATTCTTCGTAGGTATTATTCTCTATAGTTTTGGGGTTGGACCCATTAAAGGGTTTGCGGTTACGCTGATGGCCGGTATTGTGGCATCATTGTTTAGTGCGATTGTGATTACCCGCGTTATTGTGGATTACCTGACACGCGATAAATCTGCCGATATCAGCTTCGGTTAAAAACAAAGAAATTCAACATTTACAATAAGGGACTTTAATTATGAGATGGTTCGAAAATCCTGATTTTAACTTTCTAAAAGGCCACAAAATTGCCTATTACGTTTCTGGTATTCTGCTTGTGGCTTCAATCTTCGGAATCTTAACCAAAGGCTTGCAATACGGCATTGACTTCAAGGGCGGTAAAGAGTTCGTTCTTGAGTTCGAGCAGCCCGTTGATGTCATTGATATTCGCTCCGAATTATCGGGTCCGCTGGATGGTACGCCGGTGGTTAAACTTTTCGGCTCACCGCAAGAGGTCTTGATCCGAACGGATAACCCTAAAAATATTTCTACGGTACAAACGCTCATTACCAGTACGATGTCGGAGGTGTATCCGGATAATCCGGCCACCGTTATCAAGACGGATATTGTTGGGGCCCGTTTTGCCGAAGATCTCAAACGGGGAGCGTTAAATGCTATTATATTTGCGTTGATTGTGATCTTTATTTACATCCTGATCCGGTTTAAAGACTGGACGTATTCGGCCGGCGCGGTAGCAGCCTTGTTTCACGATGTATTAATTGTCGTTGGGGTATTTACCTTCCTGTCGGACTTAGTACCGTTTAGTTTGCAAATGGATCAGTCAATAATTGCTGCCTTTTTAACGATTGTGGGTTACTCACTTAATGACACAGTGGTCGTTTTTGACCGTATTAGGGAAAACAGTCTGCTGTATAAAACGATGGATCACGATAAGATGGTCAACAGGAGTTTAAACGATACGTTAAGTCGTACCGTAATTACCTCTGTGACTACCTTTTTTGTGGTAACCATTCTATTTATATTTGGCGGGGAAGTTCTTAAAGGCTTTTCCTTTGCATTGATGCTTGGTGTCATTATTGGTACCTATAGTTCGTTGTTTGTAGCAAGTTCAACAGTTGTTGAAATTCAACGCTACCAAGAAAAAGCTTAACTATTATATTAACTCCTAATATTAACAAGCGGGGAGCAATCAAATGAATTTTAATGTATCAGAACGATATAATTGTGTTGTAATTGAATTTAAGGGCAATGTGATGGGTGGCCCTGATGCCGTTAAACTAAACGAGAAGCTTCACGAGCTTATCGAAGAGGATAGAACCAATGTCGTTGCCGATTTGGGTAAAGTTAAGTTTATGAACTCATCGGGATTGGGGATGCTCATAGGTGGGCTCACAACGATGCGTAAAGCAGGCGGAGATTTACGTATCGCTAATGCAACTGATAAAATCGAAAGCCTGCTTGTTGTTACCAAGTTGATTACCGTATTTAATCATTTTAAGTCGCTCGAAGAAGCGGTTAAATCATACGGTAATTCCAAAGAGGAAGAGTAATATATTTTAAATTTAATTTAGGAAAGGGGTGACTGGTCACCCCTTTTTTTATGTCAAATTGATATTATGGCCATTCGTGTTGTTGTAGGAGCCCAGTGGGGCGATGAGGGAAAAGGAAAAATAGTAGATCTGCTTAGTAAGGATGCTGATTATGTTGTTCGGTATCAGGGAGGCGCTAATGCCGGACATACCCTTGAATTTGATGACAAAAAAATTGTGCTGCACCTCATTCCATCTGGTATTTTTAATGGAGATGCGACTTGTATAATCGGCAATGGAGTAGTAATAGATCCTTTTGCACTGCTTGAAGAGATCAAAGAAGTGGAAGCGATCGGAGGTGATATTAAAAACCGGTTAAAAATAAGCAGCTCCGCTCATGTAATCCTACCGTATCACCAGTTGCTTGATCAGGTTAAAGAAGAACACCGCGGTGACGATGCCATTGGCACTACAGGACGAGGTATTGGTCCCGCCTATGTTAGTAAAGTTTCGCGCGTGGGAATTCGCATGTCAGATCTTTTGCATCCTAAAGCACTGAGTAAAAAGGTGCAAGATAATATTGTAGATATTAACGATGCTTTGCAGCACGTGTACAAACACCATCCCATTGAGGCTGAGACTATTATTGAGGATCTGCTGGAAGCCGCCGATACGTTACGACCGTATATTTCTAATACTTCCGAATTGCTGCATAATGCTATAGAAAAGGGCGATGAAATTTTGTTGGAAGGGGCACAGGGCAGTCTGTTGGATGTCGATCATGGCACCTATCCTTTTGTAACTTCTTCCTGTCCTACATCCGGCGGAGCATGTACCGGTTCAGCTATTCCGCCTACAGCTATCAATAAAGTGATGGGTATCACCAAAGCATATTGTACCCGCGTTGGTAATGGACCGTTTCCAACCGAATTGACAAATGATGCCGGCGAAAAACTGCGCGAAGCGGGTCAGGAATTTGGAGCTACCACCGGTCGTCCCCGCCGCTGCGGCTGGATTGACCTGGTTGCTCTTAAATATGCAGTGCGCCTAAATGGGATGAACGAGATTACGCTTACCAAACTCGATATTCTGGATGATTTTGAAGAGATCAAGCTGTGTACTTCCTATCGTGTTGATGGTGAAGAAACTGATATTTTTCCACTGGATCTTCCTGATATCGAGGATATTGAGCCTGTTTTTACGACTATGTCTGGTTGGAATGAATCGTTGGAGAACTGCGATAGTGTTGACGAATTACCAAAAGCAGCAAAAGACTATCTGCAATTTATAGAAGATTATTTGGGAGTTGAGCTGACTATTTTATCCAAAGGACCCAAGCGATCAGAGACTATAGTGCTTTAATTTTATGGTAGAAAAGTTTTGTAGAAAATGACTAATTGTTCTTGATATATATAGGGTGAATACCTTATATTTGGGACTCTTTGAAAACGGAAAATCCTCTTGTGTTAAAGCTACTGAGGACTCATTTTTAAAAGTTTTTTGAAGAACTTGACGTATTAGCGGGAGTAGCTCAGCGGTAGAGCATCTCGTTGCCAACGAGAAGGTCGCCGGTTCGACTCCGGTCTCCCGCTCTTTAGTAAAAGCTCTTGCAGTTCTCTGCAGGAGCTTTTTTTATTAACAAGTAGCTGGCTACATTTTGATCTGAGTACCTACTTCTACCACGCGATCTATCGGCAGATTAAAGTAGGCTGTTGCCCGCTGTTCATTTCTGACCATAATGCTAAATAGCCAGTCTCTCCATTTGGACATATCTGAATATTTTTTCTCGGTAGGTAGGATTTTCTCTTTACCAAGGAAAAAGGTGGTTTCTTTCATATTGAATGAAATTTCGTAATCTCCACGTGTTATTTTATCCAAGGATTTCGGAATATCTACATTCTCAGCAAATCCACTTTTTATTATTATTCTAAAAAATTTATCTGAAAGCTTTTCGACCGTAATTTTTTCTTCTTCTGGAACATAAGGTTGCTCGTCGGTATGGTTGACACTGAGTATCACAATGTTTTTATGTAGCACCTTATTGAATTTAACATTGTTTAGTAGGGCAGGAGGAGTACCTTCGGGATTAGAGTACATATAGATTGCGGTTCCTGCCACATCTTTAATTTTGTCTTCTTTGGTATCAACGTATTCTCCCATGTTATCCATAAATTCTTGTAGTGGAAGCTCACTGCTTTTGAGATGTTCGCCCAAAATGTTTCGGCCTTTTTTCCAAGTTGTCATCAAGGTAAATACGACGGCAGCTATGACCAGAGGAAACCACCCACCATCAGGAACCTTTATGATGTTTGCTCCCCAAAAGGCAAGATCAATGATCAGGAATAGCGTTGTGATGGCGATGGTAACCGTAAGTGACCAATTCCATCGAACAAAAAGTACAACCGCAAAGAGTAATGTTGTAAAGACCATGTCTGTGGTTACTCCCACACCGTAAGCTGCGGCAAGATTACTGGAAGATCCAAAACCAAGTACAAGGCCGATACAGGCAATCATCAAGGTCCAGTTGATTACAGGGAGATAAACTTGCCCGACTTCCTCGGCTGATGTCTGTTCAATTTTCATGCGAGGCACATATCCCAGTTGTACTGCCTGTCGGGTAAGAGAAAAAGCCCCGGAGATTACCGCCTGTGAAGCGATAATAGTGGCAGCCGTTGCGATAATAACCATGGGATAAAGTGCCCAATCAGGGCCCATCAAGAAGAAAGGATTGTTAACGGCTTCCGGATGTTGCAAAAGCAATGCACCCTGGCCAAAATAATTTAAAAGAAGTGAAGGTAGTACAATCCCGAACCAAGTGACTCGGATAGGGAGAAGACCGAAATGGCCAATATCCGCATATAGGGCTTCTCCACCGGTAACGACAAGAAAAACGGATCCTAAAACCAGGAAGCCTGAAGTTCCGTTAAGTAGAAAAAACTCTATCCCATAAACAGGATTGAGTGCACGAAAAACTTCGGGAGATCCCAGTATCTGGCTGATACCTAATGCGGCCAGTGTAAGGAACCAAATAGTGGTTATGGGACCGAACACTTTGCCAATTCCCGCCGTCCCATAACTTTGCACAAGGAAAAGTCCTATCAGGATTCCGAGGGTAATCGGAATGATATAGGGTTCAAATATGGGAGTAGCAATTTGCAAACCCTCTATAGCACTGAGAACTGAAATGGCAGGGGTAATCATACTGTCTCCGTAGAGTAGTGCAGCTCCGAAAAGTCCTGCAAGCACCAGCCAGCGCCTGTACCTGTTATCAGAATTTTTTGGCGTAATGAGGGCCGTTAAAGCAATTATACCGCCTTCGCCCTTATTATCTGCCCGTAAGATAAAAGCGAGATATTTTATGGAGATTACCAAAATTAGCGCCCAGAAGATAAGGGAAAGCACTCCAAGAATATTAGCTGAGGAGGTTGTTATGCCATAATCTTCATGGAAACTTTCTCGAAAGGCATATAAGGGACTGGTACCGATATCACCGAAAACAATACCAATTGCGGCTAGTGAAAGTCCCGCAAGTTTTTTTATTCCCTTTTGTTCTTCATCTGATTTATTATGTGACATCGCCCTCTCTTTTTTTAAAAATGTCCTACGGATAAGTACGGTTTTATCTTAATACAAACAACACCATTTATTGATTAAAGTATAAGCTCATTTGCGTTAAGTTAACAATTATCGTTAATGCTCTATTAAATATTGAATACATGATTTATTTTCGAGAAACAGGTATTGTAAAAGGTATTTGATTATTCCTTTCTTTTTTAATCAAAAAATAAGTTTCCATACTTAAAAGTTTTCTCTTTCTTAGAATATTATTCAGGAAATAATAAAAGATTATGGAAATTTTATATAGCCGTTTTGAAGAGCTTTTTGAACAATTTTTGGAAAAGCTTCCCGAACTTCTTTTTGCTTTAATTGTTCTTGTCCTGTTTCATTTCTTGGCAAAAGGCGGCCGAAAAGTTTACAAAAATATATTAGATAAAACGCCTCTCACATCATCGAATGTGAATTTCTTTGGGAAGTTAATTTATGCTCTCATTTTTCTTATTGGTATTCTTGTAGCGCTAAATATTTTGGGCTTATCCGGTATTGCGACCAGCATATTAGCCAGCGGTGGTATTACAGCTGTAATCTTGGGTTTTGCTTTTAAGGATATTGGCGAAAACTTTTTGGCGGGATTTTTCATGGCTTTTAGTCGTCCTTTTACGAACGGTGATCTTATAGAATCGGAAGGAGTTGTTGGTCGGGTACAGAATATTGAGCTACGGCATACCCATATTCGCATGGCCAATGGATGCGATGTGTTTGTACCGAGTTCGCAGCTCCTTGCCAAGCCATTGTATAATTATACGCGGGATGGACTCAGACGTGGATCATTTACGATTGGGATTGATTATCGAGATGATGCCACAAAAGCTTGTAAAATTCTTTTAGAGGTAATAAAGGGAAATGAACAAGCCGTAGATAAGCCTGAGCCAATGGTACAAACCACCGGCTTTATGCCAAACTTTGTAGAATTAACCGGTTATTTCTGGATTAAAGTGGATGTATCCAAACAGGAAGTTTTCTTGGCAAATATAAAATCAGAGCTGATGGATCAGACTCGGACGGCATTAGTACAAAATGATTTCACGTTTAGCTCCGAAGTATCTACCGCTGTAGATATGAGTGAAGTTAATGTGAGGCTGGATGATACTTCTGAACCACCAAAATAAATTAATCATTTGGTTCCACATACTCCGCTATTTTTATTAACTTTCCAATCACTGGAAACCAATTCTTATCAACTAGCTTAATGATCGACAAGCCACGCGATTATTGCGGCATTTTTGGGATGCAAAACCATCCCGACGCAGCCTTTCTCACCTATTATGGACTGCACGCACTACAACACCGGGGACAGGAATCAGCGGGAATTGTGACTTCTCATTACGATGAAGATCAAAACCGTTGGGTAATGCCTGCGCACCGCGATTTTGGCCTGGTGTTAAATGTATTTGATGATCAAAAGATCTTCGAAAAAGAACTTAAAGGCACTGCAGCCATTGGACATAATCGTTATTCTACAACAGGTGCAGCTAAAAACCCGGCTAATATACAGCCGTTCCGTGTTCATTATCGCAGCGGAAATATTGCGATAGGGCATAACGGAAATTTGGCGAATGCCAAGCAGTTACGTGAGCGTTTCAGGGAAGAAGGAGTGCTTTTTCAGAGTACCTCAGACACCGAACTTATTTTGCATCTCATATCCCATAGCAAAAAAGAAACACAGTTGGGACAGGTTTTAGATGCACTTGAGCAGGTTGAAGGTGCCTACAGCTTGGTGATGCTGACCGACGATAAATTGATTGCAGTTCGCGATCCCAATGGATTTCGTCCGTTGGCGCTGGGAAAAGTTGACGGTTCCTATTGTGTGGCCAGCGAAACCTGCGCGTTTGATATTATTGACGCAGAATTTATCCGCGACATTGAGCCTGGAGAGGTGCTGGTAATGGATCAGGATGCAACGTCTGATTCCGAGCCGGAATCTTACCATCTGGATGCAGAATACGGTACTGATACCAGCCAGTGCATTTTTGAGTATGTATATTTCTCACGTCCCGATAGCAAGATATTTGGCGAAAATGTAGATAAAGTCCGTCGAAATTTAGGTAAGTATCTGGCTAAGGAGCATCCTATTGACGAGGTCATTCAAAATGTACCCGGTGATAAAAAACCGATTGTAATTTCGGTACCTGACTCGAGCAATACGGCCGCATTGGGGTATGTTCATGAAAATCAGAAATTAGGGCACAGGTGCAAGTTTGAAATCGGGCTTATCCGTAACCATTATGTGGGGCGTACCTTTATATCACCGGGACAGGAATCCCGCAATCAAAAAGTGCGCACCAAGTTTAATACGGTGCAGGGCGTGATAGAAGGCCGTTCGGTTATTATTGTGGATGACTCTATTGTACGTGGAACGACATCGCGCTATTTGGTTAATATGATCAGACAGGATAATCCTGCCGAAGTTCACTTTTTGGTGAGTTCACCGCCTATCATAAGTCCTTGTTATTATGGGATGGACTTTCCTACTCCTGAGGAATTAATGGCTAATCGTTTTAATCAAGATATTGATGCAATGGCCAAAGAAATTGGGGTGGATAGCCTCAGGTACTTGTCGCCCGATGGGTTGGTAAATGCTGTAAAAGAGGCCAATGTATCCCCCAAAGGATATTGTACGGCCTGCTTTACCGAAGAGTATCCCGTACCGGTTAATTTTGGCATCGAAAAAGAAGAAAACGAAATTATATAATGCCTTTCAAAAAAGCTGACTTCGTCACGAGTGCGCCTTCGCTGGATGTTTGCCCGGATCCCTATTTTCCAGAGATCTGTTTTGCGGGCCGCTCCAATGTAGGAAAATCATCACTGATCAACGCTTTGGTCGATCATAAGGGATTGGCACGGACCAGTAACGTACCGGGCAAAACGCAGCAGATGAATTATTACCAGGTGGATGACAAAATATACTTGGTTGATCTGCCTGGATTTGGTTATGCCCAGGTATCGAAAGAAGAACGGGAGCGTTGGGGACGGGATATACGCGATTACCTGTTGGAAAGATCGACGCTTCGCTTAGTACTTCACTTGGTGGATATCCGTCATGAGCCCAGCGACCTTGATGAAGAGTTTTTCTACTGGCTGGGGACGAATCGAATGCCTTTTGCTGTGGTCCTATCCAAGGCCGATAAACTTTCCTACAATAAACAGCAGCAATCCAAATTTCGGTTAAAACGGATTTTGGATGATATGAATATTGAAGTGCCTGTTATTGTTAGTTCTACCAAAGACAAAAAAGGGATAGGTGAAGTCAAGAAACTAATAACTGAATTCGCTGAATTTTAAACTAATCAAAATTCCACATACCCATGCCATTTAAAGTTTTACTGTTAGATAACGTTGATGAACTCTGCGAAAAAGTTTTTGAAGAACGCGGAATTGAAGTAGTTCGAAATCATAATTTAAGCGGACAGGAGCTGTTTAACGAAATAAAATCGTATGATGGTATTGTGGTGCGGAGTTCAACAGATGTAACACCGGAAGTATTAAGAGCTGCGGAGAATTTAAAGGTTGTAGGTCGTGCCGGAGTAGGAGTTGATAATATCGATATTGAGGCTGCTACCGCGCGAGGGGTGTTGGTTATGAATACGCCCGATGGAAATACGATTTCTACCGCAGAACATACGTGTGGAATGATTCTTTCTCTGGCACGGAATATACCGCAGGCAGTTAACAAAGTTAAAAGCGGCGGATGGGATCGGAAAAAATACATGGGTACCGAAGTCCATAACAAAACACTTGGTATTGTGGGATTAGGTAAAATAGGCGGTGAAGTAGCCAAGCGTATGCAGGAATTTGGGATGACCATTAAGGCCTATGATCCTTTTGCATCAGTTGAGAAGGCTGAAAGTCTGGGCGTAGAACTACTTGAGTTGGATGAACTACTCGCTAAGGCCGATTTTCTTACGGTTCATACTCCATTGAATGAGAAGACCAAGAATATGATTTCAATGGAAAATGCAGATCAGCTCAAAAAAGGAATGTACCTGGTGAATTGTGCCCGGGGCGGAATTTATAAAGAAGGGGATTTGATTACGCTCATTGAGGAGGGATATGTCGAAGGTATTGCACTGGATGTCTATTCCAGCGAGCCTCCTACTGAAGAACTTTATGATTTGTTAAGGCATCCTCAAATAATTACAACCCCGCATCTTGGTGCTTCTACTGAGGAAGCGCAGGAAAAAGTGGCCGAGCAGATTGCACATCAGATGGCCGATGCGTTGGAGCAAAAAAGTTTTAAGGGAAGCCTGAACGGTAAATCGATCTCGCTGATCACCAATAAAGAGGTGCAGCCGTATCTAAAATTGGCTGAAAAACTGGGAAGCGTTGCTATTCAGCTGGCGCCCGAGCATGCTAATGAATTTTCCTTTGAATATAGCGGTACATGCACCAAATTTGCAGATGTATTAACCGATTCCATCCTGAAAGGGATTCTTTCGCACCATGTAAGTGAGTCAGTGAATTTAATTAATGCCCGCCACTATGCTGAAGAACGTGGACTGAATATCCGTGAAACCACCGTCAGTCAGACAAAAACATTTAACGACTTGATAACTATCAAGTTGGATGAGGGAGCTGATTACAAAAGGATTTCTGCTACCGTGTTTGGTGAAAATGATTATCGTATTGTAGAGATTGACGGATTTGGCATTGAGCTGCGTCTTGAGGGAGATATCATCATGTATCAAAATGTAGATAAACCCGGAATGCTGGCCTCGGTCAGTGGTACGTTGGCAAATCAAGATATTAACATCGCTAATTTGAGTTTGGGGCGAACCCAAAAAGGAGAGAATGCTATTACGGCGGTTTCAGTGGATAAAAGTATGTCGGATGAAGAATTGAAGCCCATTCTTGGACTCGAAGGCATCAGAGCATTGCAATATATTAGTTTATCTACGAACTGATTATTGTTAACTGTTAAATAGAATTTAAGTCATGCATATTGATCATATTGGTATAGCGGTTGATGATTTGGAGAAAGCGGTAGAAACCTACGAGAAGCTTTTGGACGGAGAGTGCTATAAGCGCGAAGTCGTAGACAATCAAAAAGTAGAAACAGCTTTTTTTGAAACAGGTCAGTCTAAAGTAGAGCTGTTGGGTGCTACAAGTCCTGATTCTGTGATCGCCAAATACGTCGCTAAAAAAGGCGAAGGAATGCACCATGTGGCTTTCGAGGTGGATGATATCCATGCTGAACTGAAACGGTTATGCGAAGAAGGATTTACCGTATTAAGTGATGAGCCCAGCCGTGGGGCTGACAACAAATTGGTGGCTTTTGTACATCCCAAAGATAACCATGGGGTGCTGGTGGAATTGTGCCAATCTGTTGAAGAATAGGTTGAGTTTTGCCACCGACAGCCCTATCTTAAGCAATCCTATTTCGGGACGTGGCTCAGCCAGGTAGAGCACACGACTGGGGGTCGTGGGGTCGCTGGTTCAAATCCAGTCGTCCCGACTTTACAAGCCTTCTGATAGCTTTTAGAGCTGTTAGAAGGCTTTTTTGTTTGATGAAGTTTTGCCAGAGTAATAGTGGTTATTAGTGTAATATTCATTATTCTCTAAAAGACGACCCAATAAAGAAGCAGTAGAATTATCATAATCCATGCTGCAATTTGAATACTTAGCGGTTGGCTCGGGAACTCATATCCACAAATGGGGCATACGTCTGCATCGGCATCCACTTCTACTGCACAACTGGGACATTCTTTCTCATTCATAGCATTTCTAAAAGATCTTCAGCTTGCCTATTATTGGATTGAATTTAAGTAATACAAGGTAGTACTAAAATGAAAATTCAGACCTCTGCCGAAATAACGTCATTAAAATGTGATGGGCAAGATATTGAGGTTAGTGAACATCATAACATTGACTTGGAGTTTTCGGCGATCGATACCGGTGGTGGATTTAAAGATCCTATGCTTGACTTTTCTATTCCGTTAAAAAAATCAATTGAATGGAATGAGGAGCAGCCTAACCTTAGCCTGATACTGGCCGATCCAAACAATGAAGATAAGAAAGTTAGCTTCTCATTTAATGGGGAGATAACAGTTAAGAACCATCAGATTAATGGACGGATTAAAGAAGATCAGCTCAGCCGAGAAGTCATTGGGTTCGTTTTAAATCTGTTACGCTAATTGAAGTGGTCCTTAAATAGTTTTCGGCTGCGATATTTAACATAGCGATCTTCAACTGTGTGGGAGGCGCGAGGCGTTGTGCGCCTAATCTCATAAAGTAATTCTTTTGCTTCTTCATTTCGGTCAAATTCTAGTAATATATTAGCGTACAGCATTTTGTTTGTGGGATTTTCAGGAGCAATCTCCAAGGCCTTCTCAACAAGCTCCAATGCCTTATCTTTTGACGGCCAACCCATTACAATAGGAATGTGGGGAGAATAAAAGTGCACTTGGGCTAAAATGCGATATCCCCCTCCATCTTGGTATTTGGGATTTTTTTCAATGATGTCTTCACAAATTCTCCGCAACTTTTTTGAGACGCCACTTGTAGCTGCCCGGGCAAAGCTATGTACATCTGCCCATCGTCCGATATTGGCGGCATACCAGAATTTAATGGGCACTGAATCGGGATAGCGCTCAATCATTTTCTCACCCAAATTTCGTCCCTTTTCATATACATCTTTTTGCTGATTTTCTGAGAGCCCGGTAAACATCCCCTTAAAATAATACGCTTTAAGTAAGTAAATAGCTGACTCTTCGGGGTTAATATTTTGCTCCAAAGCGGATTCAAATAAATCAATAGCCCAGTTAATATTGGTAGGATCTGCTTTGAAGGAATCAGCATTGGCATCTCTTTGGTGGTAGAATTTTTTGCCACGATCAAATGTGGATTGCCCCATCAAGTCAGTGAAAGAAATTGCTAAAAATAATCCACATGAAATTATTGTAGCAATGGATATTTGCTGGTTTCTGGAGTAAGGGTTTTGATAGAACTTGGTTGCCATCAATGGATTTAATTAATTGAAAATGATGGGGGTTTAACAAGATCACAAAAAGAAGTATGACGTATTCTTTGATCGAATGCAATCAAAGGATTAAATAAAATAAATGTATTGCTGGAACAAAGTATATGATATTTTGTACATATAGATGGAGTTGCTATTGAATCTATGTTGATGTTGGCTCGGGAGTAAAATCCTGAACTAAAAAGAATCGACCCCATGTATATTATTGATCACGACAAGCAGGTTTCCCTTATAAATGAGATGAAACAATTGCGAAAGGACAGCAAAAAGTATGAGGTTTATTATCATCATCCCTATACCAACCAGATGTGGAAAAGCTTTTTCCCGCGCGCAAATGGAGATGAGCTGGGCCCCAAACTATTGCGCCATGAACCCGTGCCCTCCGATATTAATGAACGGCTAAACATTTGTTTAAGCGAAGATGCTCCGGAAAATGCTATTGGTTTAGGTATTGAATGGTCGGCACGACCCGAAATTTGGCCTGATGTTATTCAGGCGTTGGAAAATCGCTATTCCCATTTTGATCGTAATCAGCTTAAACTTTTTCTGGATAACCTTCATCTGGATGAGGCCAAGGAAAAAATGCCTGCCGAGGTTTCAGAAGACGATGCAAAAGAAAATGAAATTACAGAAGATAAAGTCGGTAATTTAATCTGGCGATCACGAAAAATTCGGGTGAAACGGTTTTTTGTATTAGGGTAATTGCGTTAATTTTTCACTTCTTTTTCACAGTTGGCCGGTAATATCATTTTTATAAGCGATGGCTGCATATTCTGCTACTTTCTCATCTTAAAATATTAGCCGTTAACGGATATTACTTCCGCAGATGTTGTCTGAATCTTTTGTAATATTTTGACGAGCAGTTTTAGCTCGTTTTTCATTCCTACAGCTCATAATTATGTAGACCCTATCGGCAGCAAAGCTACGGGTAGTCTGTGTACCAATTATGGAATTAACCCCAGTTACAATACATAGCTAGTTGTTAAATCCATAATTTTAGGTATATGGAGGGAATCTTTAGTTCAGATTGTTATACAAAGACGTTAACTTTGGGTATATAAAATCGTAGATTTTTAAGGTAAATAATTGTGATGATTCAAGAATATCTAAATTCAGTAGAAAACTTTATTGTTGTTGGAGATCGTGTACTTATTAAACCGCGAGATATGGAAACAACAACAAAAAGTGGACTTGTGTTACCTGCAACAGTAAAGGAGAAGGCAGATATCCATAGTGGCTATGTTGTTAAAACGGGTCCGGGTTACCCCATCCCTTCTAATGAGGTAGATGAAGCCTGGAAAGAAACAAGCCAGACGAAGTATATTGGCATGCAGGCCGATGAAGGGGACTTGGCTATCTTTTTAAAAGATAAAGCCCATGAAATTGAGTTTGAAAACGAAAAGTATTTAATTTGTCCGCACGCTGCTATTTTACTGTTGATTAGGGATGATATGACGCTTTAGGAATGATTTTATAATGATTGGGTTTTTAATTTTCGTATCATTTTGTTAACCGTTAACGAAATAAGTTGAATATGGACCGCCGCCAATTTTTATTCCGCTCTTCATTGCTGGCAGCCGGTGCTGCCCTTCCGTTTAAATCACTTTTTGCCAGTAGCCAGGGTGGTTTTAATACACTTCGCCGTAATGTGGGTTATTTTACTGAACGAGGTGGCACTATAGGTTGGTTAGCATCGTCGGATGCGATGGCGGTTATAGACTCCCAATATCCGGAGACCGCTAAAAATTGCCTGAACGGTCTGCGTGATAAAACGGATCACCCTTTAAATCTGCTGATTAATACGCACCACCATGGCGATCATACCGGTGGAAATCCGACTTTTAAAGGAGTGGCTGAAAAGATGGTAGCACATGAAAACGTTCCGAAACTGATGAAGAAAGCAAACAAAGAAAGTGAGGACGGAGGTAATACTGCTTTTCCTGAGACCACCTATTCTAAGAATTGGAAAATGGATCTGGGAGATGAAACTATCCATGCCAAATACTATGGTCCCGGACACACGAGCGGGGATTCAGTGGTTTATTTTGAAAAAGCCAATGTCGTGCACATGGGAGATTTGGTGTTCAATCGGATGAATCCCTATACCGATCGCCCATCAGGAGCATCAATGCAAAATTGGACGAAAATTTTATCAGCGGTTGCAGATGAGTACCCTTCTGATGCTGTTTACATTTTTGGTCATGCCAAACCCAAATATGGCGTCACCGGTAAAAAAGAAGATCTTGGGGTGATGAGAAATTATCTTTCAGCTGTATTGGATTATGCTCAGAAAGGGATTGATCAGGGATTGAGCAAAGAAGAGATTACCAATAAGAAATCACTCGAAGAGTTTGACCATTTTTTATATGCTGATTTTTGGACCCTCTCTGATAATCTTGGCGTAGCATATGAGGAACTAACACAATCGTAATTATGGCTGACCTGAATAATTCAACGAGAGAAAAGAGATCTGAAGAGTCCCGTCAGTGCACGTATTGTGGTGCTAAAGCTCCGTTGGTTTGGGTGCACGGACACGGCCAATGTGCTAATTGTGGAATTAATGTCGAGGAGTGTTGCCAGGGCGAAACCTGTCAGATGGATTAATGCTATTCTACAAAAGCTTCTTTTTCAATAGAAAAGATTCGCTCACAGAGGCTCAGCTCATCAGGATTATTGGAAGCAATAATAATCAGCTTTTCAGGGGCATCAAATGCGGTAACAATTTCTGTGATAAGGTTTCGTCCCTCTTCATCCAGGTTGGAACCGGGCTCATCCAAAAGTAAAATATCGGGGTCATAAAATAAGGCCGAGGCCAGCCGCAGCCGTTGCTGCTGTCCCGTTGACAGCTTTCCAAACGGTTGATCAATAGCATGTTGAAGTCCTACCTTTGGGATCCACAAATCAATCGTTTTAACAGAATCCGACTGGTGCCGCATCTTTGAGATGAATTCCAGATTTTCGCGACAGCTTAGTTCATTATAAAGATTGATATAAGGAGCCGCATATCCCAATTTGTTTTTAAGAGCTGTTTTATTGAGTACAGTTCCATTATCTTCCCATGCGATATCTCCTGAACTTGGGGGCAAAAGTCCGCCGAGACATTTCAGGAAAGTTGATTTTCCTGAACCGTTAGATCCGGCAATGCCAAGGGCAGTTGACTGGTGATCAAAGGAGACATCCGAAAAAACAGTATTCGGACCAAAAGACTTTTTTAGCTGTTTAACAGATAGCGTAATCATAGGCCAAAGGTAATAAGGGATCATCAAATCCTAAATGAAAACTTTGACAGGCTGCTTTTTTAAACTCGTTACCTATTAATGGAAAGGAAATTTCAAAAGATTCTCAGGATTTAACATATTGAGCCGTTCTTAGGTTGTATTGCCTTTCGTTAGACGATATATTTCCCAAAAATTATGAAACAAATCATCCAGCAAATAACGCAAAGATTAATTGATCGTTTACCTGAAAACGATCAGTATTATACGGTTGAAGAACTTCGTTCGTGGGAGTTCCCTTCTTTTATTGTTCGCCGCATCAGTGTGGAGCTAAAGCGTAATCTTTCTGATTCGATGAACATCCCCAAGACGGATTGGGCCAATACCAGTGCTGATGCCGTGCTCGATGCCTGGCAAAAATTTATTGATGCTATTCAAGATGAAGCCCGTCTACCGGCCAGTTATGGGCAGGCAGTTATTGAAACCGCAGTTTCGGATATCATAGAAATGTTGGTTCAGCCGCGAAAGAATGTGCCCGACATTATCTTTGGAGCTAAGGATGAGCTTTCGGCAGAGCGGCTGAACCAACGACTAAAGGCAGTTGTCGTTTATCGGCATTTTGCTGTTGTTCTTTCTCGATATATGCAGAAGAAGGATTTACAAGCACTGAGTAAAGAGCGTTGCTCAGCTATTATTGCTCAGGCTGATGAGAAATTAACTTCTGGGTATTCTCCATTAAATTGGGCTCAGATGCTAGAGCCCCTTTTTCAGCTGCAGGATGATGGCATCGATACCAATTTGCTCCGACTATTTTTTGAAGATAAAAAGATGCCCCGGATTGCCCGAAAGTTCGACTTGATGAATACAGTTCTTAGCCGAGCCGAATTTATCGAAGTACTTTCATCACCAGAATTGCTGGACTTTGATGGGTACGAAGACGATCAATCCTCGCTATTTGAGGATCAACTGCCTGCACAAGAAGATGATAATACCCAAACTCTTGTTTCAAAAGAAAAGGATAAATCAGAACAGCAAGCCGAAGGTAATGAACTACAGGAATCTGAAGATGAACAGCTAAAACCTGATGAAACAGAAGAGATAGAAGATGAAAAGAATGATTCGTTAAATACAGTTTTTGAGGGGGAATCTGAGGAAGAAGAGGATAAGGAAGCAATATCAGGAAGTGAGGACAATGAAAAAGAAGACAAAGATGAGGAGATTAAGAAACAAGATGATTCCGAAAAGATAGAAGAAGAGAAACAAAAAGATTCTTCATCGGAACAAGATCCTCCATCTACAGATGAACAAGAAGAATCGAAAACAGACACAGAGATTACCTCCGGATCTGCAGAAGATACCCCTATGTGGATGCGCTATATGAGTGATGAAGAGATCGAGGAGTATAAAAATGAGCATGGGGCTGAAGAAGATGAAGAAGTTGATGAGGATGGATTTATTGATGAACCTATTATTGATTTGACAAAGGAAAATGCTTCGGATGAGGAGATCAATAACCTCCGTGACATGCTATCGGATGACGAGGAACTATTTGTGGAGGAGATCTTCCGCGGTTCTGACCGTGCTTTTGATCAGGCGATTGAGGATATTGCTGCCTACGATAGCTGGCGTGATGTTAGTAAGTATATTGAGAATGATATTTTTAAACGCAACTTAGTTGATATGTACTCTGAGGCGGCGGTAGATTTTACCGATCGGCTCCAGAGTTATTTTTTAGAAAAAAATCGCAATAAACAAGAAAATTAGATGGCTTCGGACAAAAAGGTAGAGCGACTAAAACAAAAACGTAAAGATGCGCAAAAGGGCGGAGGCGAAGAGCGAATCCAAAAGCAACATGACAAGGGAAAGCTGACGGCGCGAGAACGTATTGACATTTTACTGGATAAGGGATCATTTGAAGAAATTGATCCCTATGTAAAGCATCGCAGTCACAAATTTGGTCTCGAAGACAAAAGAATAGACGGCGATGGAGTAGTTACCGGATTTGGAAAGGTTCACGGTCGACCAATCTACGTATTTAGTCAGGATTTTACTGTCTTTGGGGGATCGCTGTCGGAGACACATGCCGAAAAGATTTGTAAAGTTATGGATATGGCGATGAAAAATGGTGTCCCCATCATTGGACTTAATGATTCAGGCGGCGCGCGTATTCAGGAGGGGGTGTCCTCGCTGGGCGGCTATGCCGAAGTTTTTTGGAGAAATAGTATGGCATCGGGCGTAGTGCCCCAATTTTCAGCAGTAATGGGACCTTGTGCCGGTGGAGCAGTCTACAGTCCGGCACTTACCGACTTCGTATTTATGGTCAAAAATACGAGCTATATGTTTGTTACTGGTCCGAATGTGGTGAAGACCGTAACGCACGAAGAGGTCACCTCTGAAGAATTAGGCGGGGCCAGTGCTCATGGTTCAAAATCGGGTGTAGCACACTTTACGGAAGAGAACGATGCCATCTGCTTACAGCAACTTCGCAAGCTTTTAACGTATGTGCCACAAAACTGTGAGGAGAAACCTCCACGAGAAGAATCTCAAGCGCCTGACTCTGCCAAGGCTAAAAAGTTGGATGATATTGTCCCCGATAATCCCAATAAACCTTATGATATAAAAGAAGTTATTGAGGGTATTGTGGATAAGGATTCGTTCATGGAAGTCCACGAGCATTATGCGACCAATATTGTAGTAGGCTTTGCTCGAATTGATGGTCGCAGTGTAGGTGTTGTGGCTAATCAGCCGCTTTCACTGGCCGGGGTACTCGATATTGATGCCTCGTTGAAAGGCGCTCGCTTTGTTCGTTTTTGTGATGCATTTAATATTCCATTGATAACGTTTGAAGATGTGCCCGGATTTTTACCCGGCACTGATCAGGAGTGGGGCGGTATCATAAAACACGGTGCCAAGCTGTTGTATGCTTTTTGTGAGGCAACAGTACCCAAGATGACAGTAATTACCCGTAAGGCATACGGTGGTGCGTATGACGTGATGAATTCCAAGCATATTCGAGCGGATTATAACGTGGCTTGGCCAACGGCCGAAATTGCAGTTATGGGACCAAAGGGAGCAGTTGAGATTATCTTCCGGAAAGAGATTGAGGCTGCTGACGATCCTGAAGCCAAAGAACAGGAGCTGGTCGATTATTATAAAGAGGAGTTTGCACATCCGTACAAAGCTGCTGAACGAGGATTTATTGATAATGTAATCCTGCCCAGCGAAACACGCGAAAAGTTGATTCGCGCCCTGGAGGTTTCCGAAAATAAGGTAGACCAAGTGCCCCAGAAGAAGCACGATAATCTACCTTTGTAGATAGTTGAAAGCTTATTGAAACTAAAAAATACCTGGCACTTTCAAGGTGTCGGGTATTTATATTTTAGGACTTACAAATTAAATCCTCAGCTATTTTTGCAGAAGAAAGTACGCCCGGCAGTCCTGCTCCGGGATGGGTGCCTGCTCCTACAAAAAACAAGTCATCTACATCTTCGGATTTGTTATGGGGACGAAACCAAGCGGATTGCGTAAGAATAGGTTCTACCGAAAAGGCCGATCCTTTGTAGCTGTTGAGCGTATTTTTAAAATGCAGGGGATCAATGTGATGTTCAACGATGATGTTTTCTTCGAGGTCGGGAAGATAGTTCTCCTCCAGGAATGAAATAATGGCATCGCGGTACGGTTTGGCTTTTTCATTCCAGTCGGTGCCGCTGTCTAAATGGGGAACAGGAGAAAGTACATAAAATCCTTCACAGCCTTCGGGTGCTAGTGAGGGATCGGTCTTAGTTGGCATGTGCAGATACAGGGAAAAATCCTCAGCCAGTTTTTTATCATGAAATATGTCGGAGAGCAGTTCTTCGTATCTCTCACCCAAAATAATATTGTGGTGCTCAAGTTCGGAATCCAGGTATCGTTTTTTTGTTCCAAAGTAGATCACAAAAAGCGACATGCTGTATTTGGTCCGCTCAATTTTACTGTTTGTCCACGTTGATCGTTTGCTTTCAGGGATCATATTGCGGTACGTGAATGCCACATCCGCATTGGATACCACTTGGTCTGCCGAATGCACGCTGCCATCGCTTAGTCGAATGCCATCCGCTTTGCCATTGGTAATTGTGATTTCATCCACCTCGGCATTGTAGTGCATTTTACCGCCCTGTTCTTCAATCAACTGAACTAAAGCATTTACAATTGAGCCGGTGCCCCCCATGGCATAATGCACCCCCCATTCGCGCTCCAGATAGTGTATCATGGCATAGATGGATGTGGTATCGAAAGGATTGCCGCCTACCAGCAGGGGATGAAAAGAGAAAACCTTGCGCAGGAAATCATTTTCTATGAATTTTGCGATATATTTGTAGACTGTTTTGTGGGATTGTAGCCAGATGAGGTCGGGCACTACTTTGATCATATCCCATAGACTTAAAAACGGTTGGTCGGCCAGTTCAACAAATCCTTTATTGAAAATTGCTTCGGTAGTCTTTAGAAACCTTGTGTAGCCTTCCTTGTCTGCAGGGTTCCACTGCTCAATTTCGTTTAACACAAAATCATGGTCGCCATTGTAGTCAAACTTTTTGCCTTCGGCATTAAATATTCGGTAAAAAGGATCACAGGGCACGAGTTCAAAATAGTCCTCCCGTTTCTCCCCAGCTGCTTCAAAAATTTCATCAAACAAAAATGGGGCGGTAATAACAGTCGGTCCCCCGTCAAATTTAAAGCCGTCTATCTCATAGACGTACGCGCGTCCTCCTGGCTTGTCGCGTTTTTCAAAAACTTCTACTTCGTGTCCTTGTGATAACAGTCGAGAAGCGGTAGCAAGTCCGCCAAAGCCGCTGCCAATGACAATTATTTTTTTCTTCATCTGTATGTATTAAATGGGATTAATGCAGATGCTACAACCATTAAACGGGATCAATGCATTCCGACAGATAGAAAATTTTTTAAAAATTAATTTTCTATCTGTTTTACGTAGCCACTGAAGCCTTGCCTTTTAAGTTGGCGCTGTTTTTTACGGGCGTTATTTTTATCGGTATAAATACCGTGATACACGCGGTACACTGTTTTGCTACTCATATTTATTTTTTCAACTCGGGCACCGCGAATTTTTCGGGCATGAGATCGCGCTTGATGCTCGTGGTTAAATGAGGCGAGTTGCACAGTATACGTAGGTACTTTTAAATTGGTTACCCTTGAGTTTTTGAGATCTCCTTCTAACAGAATCAATTCCACAGGAGCAGTACCGGGTCCAAGCATATTAATTTTCTCAGCGGCTTTTTTAGACAGGTCGATAATACGATTTTTAGCGTAGGGCCCACGATCGTTAATGCGAACAGTAACAGATTTTCCATTATCCAGATTCTTGACTTTGACAACGGTATTAAAGGGAAGGGTCCGGTGGGCGGCTGTAAGGCCGTACATGTCGTAATTTTCACCGTTTGCTGTTAATTTGCCGTCAAAGTTGGGGCCATACCAGCTTGCTGTCCCTTCTTCAATTTTCTCACCCGCTCCTCGGGATTTGGTAGCATCATCAGTTTCCCCAAAGCGTGAGCTGGTTCCGCAAGAACTTATGAATAAACTGATTGCTAAGATGAATATGGGAAAATATCGCAAGATTACTCTGTCTGAAGTTTAATGAATGTACTAATATATTTTCACAGGATATAAAAATCCACACTATTTATGGTAAAAACTGAGCAAAGATTTAGTAACTAATTGTAGATTATTTTGTTTCGCTCAAATAATAAAAGGAAGGGAAATAATGAGCCGATGACTGGATTCGAACCAGCGACCTATTCTTTACGAGAGAATCGCTCTACCCCTGAGCTACATCGGCTTTAGAGGTGTTCCAATATAACTACTATGCTGCTTTGATAGCAAGCCTGAGAAGAAAAATTAAATTGGAGATCGAACGGGCTCTTGTCTATCTTCGATGATCAAAATAAGAATATATGGAAGATTATATAGCAAGCTATCCCGCTACATTTTACTTAGTCGTTACCAACGTGGTTGTATCGCTGGGTGCTCTTTATCTATATCCTAATTTTATTGAGAAAGGATATTTAAAACCCTATCGGACCGTCAGAGAAAACAGCTGGTATGAACTTATCACATCGGGATTTTTGCATGCCAATTTGGGTCACCTTTTTGTGAATATGTTCACCCTATATTTTTTCGGTCCTATAATGGAGCGGATATTAGGTGGTGGTTACTTTTCGGGATTGTATTTAACAGGACTTATTGTGGCCGGAATCCCCTCAGTCATAAAATTTAAGGATAATCCCAACTATGCTACTTTGGGTGCCTCGGGAGCGGTAGGATCAGTTCTTTTTGCCTTTATTTTTCTATTTCCGATGGAAAAAATTTACTTAATGTTGATACCCATTCCCATCCCGGCATTTGTTTTTGCAATTCTCTATTTAATATACAGCATGTACGCCAGTAAACAGGAGCGTGGCAAGATAAATCACGAAGCCCATCTCGCAGGGGCTCTTTGGGGTATTTTATATCTTGTGATTTTTGTTCCAAATACGATTGATCATTTTCTAACCGTATTCAGGCTGCTTTAATATTCGAATCTGTTTAACTGTTCTCTTTTCTAAATGTTTTCATGAAATTTATCAGTGCTTCTACGCTTTCCATCGGACATGCATTATACATGCTGGCCCGGATTCCACCCACACTGCGATGTCCTTTTAACGTATACAGGTCCTGCTCTTCTGCCTCCGATAAGAATTTGGCTTCTAGCTCTTCGGATGGAAGTCTAAAAGTGGCGTTCATCAGTGAGCGAGAATCTTTTTCTACGGCACCTCGATAAAAATCATCCCGATCAATTTCGTTGTAAAGCAGTCCGGCTTTTTCTTCATTGAAGGATTTAAAGTATTCCAAGCCGCCTTTGTCCTGAATCCATTCCAATACCAGATTAACCATATACACATTAAAAACCGGTGGAGTATTGAAGATTTTTTCCGCATGCGTTTGATACCGCAAAATGGTTGGTACGTCTTCGGTATTTGCTTTCTGCAAGAAATCTTTATGGATAATAACTACAGTTACTCCTGCGGGACCAATATTTTTCTGAGCGCCCGCATAAATGATTCCGTAACGGGAAACATCTATGGGCTTGGATAAAAAGTCCGATGAAGCATCACAAACCAATGGTACGCCATTTGTTTCAGGTTCTTTGGGGAATTGAGTGCCCGCGACGGTGTTGTTTGAGGTAAAGTGGACATAGGCGGGATTATCGCTGAAGCTCAGCTCATCGTCGGTTGGTACGCGATCATAACCGGTTTCACTACTGTTGTAAGGGCGATGTACATTCCCAAAAACTTTTGCTTCTTTAATTGCTTTGTTTGACCAGCGTCCCGTGTCGATATAGTCGGCTGTTTGATTATTCTCTAAAAAGTTAAATGGTACCATCATAAACTGGGAACTGGCACCACCTTGGAGAAACATGATTTCAAAATCGTCACCAAGGTTTAACAAGTCTCGAATACGTGCTTTTGCTTGTCGGTCAATCTCGGTGTATTGGGTGCTTCGGTGGCTAATTTCCATCACCGACCGACCCATATTTTGAAAGTCGGTAAGTTCTGATTTTGCTTTCTTAAGAACTTCGAGTGGAAGTGTTGCAGGGCCTGCACTAAAGTTGTGAACACGTTTCATAGGTGGATAAGATAAAATATTAATAATTAAAAAGTGTGAACGAGTAGTCCTGATCGTAGTTTCGGTTCAAACCAAGTCGATTTGGGTGGCATCAGTCGGCCTTCATCAGATACTTCTACCAGTTCCTCGATGCTTGTAGCGTACATACTGATAGCCAATTCGGCCGTTCCATTATCTACAAGTTTTTCTAACTCTTCTGTACCTCGTATTCCTCCGACAAACGAAATATTTTCGTTACGACGAGGATCACTTATATCTAGCAATGGAGAAAGTACAAACTCTTGCAGTCTATGTACATCGAGTTCTTGAACGCTGTTTGGGTTATTATCCAATGGCAGTTCCATGCTGCACCAGTTACCATCAATATAAATGCTAATAGTCCCCTTTTCGAATGGTTTTGGGTCAGCATCCGGAGAAAGGTTAAATTTACCCTTCAGTACGCTTAAAAAATTATCAGGGATAGTATGAACAACCCTATTGTAGGGCAGAATATTCATATTCGACATGGGAAAAATTACAGCCGGAAAGAAGTTATATTCTTCATTGCCAGTATGATCAGGATTATTTTTCCGTTTCTGTTTTGCTGCGCGAGAGGCACTTTTACACCGGTGATGACCATCAGCAATGTATAAATGAGAGATTGATTCAAATGCTTTGACAAATGCTTCGGTTTTGTCGGCTCGCCACAATTTATGGATGACTCCATCAGAAGCTTCGAATTCGAAAAGAGGTTCTCCCCTTATCGTTTCTTCGATGAGGTTTTCGGTTTCTCGATCATCTTTATAGGTCAACATCACCGGTTCGGCGTGGGCCTGCTGCGTGAGGATATGTCGCATACGGTCATCCTCTTTGGCGGGACGTGTCAGTTCGTGTTTTAGTATTACTTCATTGTCATAGTCTTCTACCGAAACGCACGCAAAAATACCGGTCTGAGGCCGTCCGTTTCTTATTAATTGATAAATATAGAGCTGTGGCTGTTTTTCTTGTTTAAGCGTATCGTTTTGCAGAAACTTATTCAGGTTTTCGGCTCCTTTATCATATACTTCATCATCATGCGGATCGGTTCCCTCCGGCAGATCAATTTCTGGCCGAACAACATGAAGGAAACTTTTGGGATTGCCTTTGGCAAGTTTACGTGCTTCTTTGACGCTGACAACATCGTAGGGAACACAAGCTATTTGTTCTACGTTTTTTGGAGCAGGATGCCAAGCTTTAAATGGTTTCAGAATAGCCATGAAACAGATCTTTATTTATTGATTATTTTGGATTGAAGCTCTCTAAAGTACTTGGTTGTTGACAATATTTAAAAAATTATTTTCTAATAAATTTGATTATACTTAAAAATTAATTCTTTACGATAAACAGCTTATTTTAAGATCAATTTTGAACAAAAATTATTAGATATGGACAAGACAAATTATAACGGTGACAATTTATCCGAGGACGAACAGCAGCAATTACTTTTTATGATGTTAGTGCAACAACATCAGCAGATTGCTATGATGGGAATGGGAAAATTAGAAAACCCTCAAACCGGAAGTACAGAAAGGGATCTCAAGTCAGCCAAATTTGCTATTGATACCCTGCTGATGCTCGAAGAATTTACAGAGGGTAATCTTCCTGATCAGTTGAAAAGTTATTTAACGGAAACACTAAATAATCTACGTATGAATTACGCTGATGAGAAAGAAAAAGATGATGAAGAACCCGGAGACCAAGAGGAATAATGGCTATTGTTGAACCTGTTAAAGCGGCAGGAGGTGTTGTTTTTAAAGGTAATGATACCTCTGAGCCGTTTGTTCTATTGATATTCCGCCGTGGGGTATGGGATCTGCCCAAAGGAAAATTAGAAGAAGGAGAGACCATCAAAGAATGTTCCGTTCGAGAAGTTGCGGAAGAAGTAGGAATATCAGTCTTACCTGAGATTGTTTTTAAACTTCCGGAAACCTATCACGAATATCAACAGGGTGGGATACATTATGGTAAAACAACGCATTGGTTCGGGATGCAATTTTCTGATGATGAGGAACTTACTTTTGAGCCACAAACCGAAGAGGATATTCAAAAGGTAAGATGGATATCTTTAAATAAAGCTCGAACACTGGTTGGCTATGAAAACCTGTCTGAAGTACTAAAAGCATTTCAACAAAAATACCAGCAGCATATCGCTTGAAGGATAAAGCAATTGTAGTAAGTGAAAATTAATCATTCAATTAAAAAAAAGGCCTGCTTAAAAGCAGGCCTTTTTTAACTAATTAGATATGTAGAAAAATCTTAATTTTGCAGCCTGAATGTAATAGGCAAGCTGTACTGTACTCGAACGGGGTTTCCACGTTGACGGCCCGGCTCAAATTCAGCTTGTTTTACAACTCGCAATGCTTCTTTATCACAACCACCGCCAATTCCTCGAATTACTCTGGGATCTTCAACCTGTCCCTTTTCATTTACGATGAACTGAATAATAACTCGTCCTTCAATACCCGCTTTTCGGGCCATATCTGGATAATTTATCTTTTGCTGCAAGGAACCCAAGCCGCCTTTTAATTCAGGCATGTTTTCTACTGCAACAAAGAAATCTTCCTCCTCTTCTTCACCCTGTGGTTCTTCGGGTTCGGGAAGCGGTTCATCCATGTTGATTTCGGCATCGATATTAATATCCTGATCCTCGATAATCTCATCATTCGGTACTTCAACAGGTACCTGTGGACGTGGAGGGGGGGGTGGTTTCTCTTCTTGTTGTGTTTGTGTTACTTCTTCCATTTCAACCACTTCTTGCTCTTGGGTAAGATCTACATCCTGCTGTTCTGCTACGAACTGTACTTTCATTGCAGTAATGAAAATTAACAGGACGACAACCATGCCCAGCTGCAAAAAGATTGTGTAGTAATTTCTAAGATCAGCCTGTGGCTTTTTTCTGTCAGAACCCATAATGCTATAATCTCCGCGTTAAATTGAAATAAACTTATTAGGAATTGTAAGTAAACAAATTATTCTACTTAATCTCCACTTAAATAACAGGAAAAGAGGGTAAATTATTCCATTATTTTTTTCAAATCGTGAAATAATACAAAAAATGCCTTTTGAAAGGTATTATGATTCTTTTTCTTCCGGTAATATTGCTTTTAAAACCCCAATAGCTATCAGGCATCCTAACAGATCAAATAAAAAGTCAACAGGATCTCCCTGCCGATTTACAGGAAGTGCATACTGTAGGATTTCAATTAGTAATCCAAAAGTGGTACCACTGGCAAATATAATCCAGAGTTTAACAGCTTTAGATTTATGTATTTGATAGTAAAGTCCAACCGATAGTGACCAGCTTCCAAAAAGTACGGCGTGGCCCAATTTGTCGTAGCTCCAAAGTTGGTTTTCTCCCATAACATCTGCGGGCAATAATGTCAGCAATAGCATTCCCAGTGTTAGAGTAATTATACCAATAGGTAATAAATAACTGTGATCTGATAGAAAGGAATAAATAGAAGAAAATATATTCATATAAAATCTCTTGGTTCAGGCAAATCCTGATGATTCTTTAAATAATGTTCTAGTTTCTGTTTACCTTTTAACAATCCGTGTGCGCAGCTTTGGGTTGGGGAATGACCCAGAGCCGACAGAGCGCCAACTTTACCGGCTAACACATCTCCGCTTCCGGCTCTGGAAAAATATTTGGTATTGTAGTTTGTTAGATAACATTTACCTGCTGGTGTTCCGATTATTGCGGGCATGCCCTTTGCAAGTAATGTAACGCCAGTAGTTTGGGCATATTCTCGTACCGTCTCTAATCGGGATTCTTTATGGGTCTCCATATTATGTGTCAACCGATTTAACTCACCCGGATGTGGTGTTAAAATCCAATCAGACTGTTCATGTTTAGTAAGTTTATTTGACTGTGCCAAACACCATAGCCCGTCAGCATCAATGACAGCGGGACTCGTGATTTTGGGTAGTACCTCTTGTACAAAATTAACGGTCGACTGTTCGCGTCCCAATCCCGGTCCAAGTAGCAATGCTCCCTCTTTTTCGGATAAAATTTTTAATACCTTGCTTGTATGTTTTTCTTTGAAAAAGAAATCATCTCGGTTTCCCACTGGTTTTTTTATGATGGATGGGAGCGTTTGTTCATATATAGGTAGAGTTCCCTTGGGACAAATTAGGATTACTGCCCCCAATCCTTCAGCCCAGGCACTTTGGGCAGCCATCATTGCGGCTCCCGTTAATCCTTCAGAACCGGCGATAATATAAAGTACGCCCGAATTATATTTGTGCTGGCCGGGAGTAGGTGATTCCATGGGAATCCAGCTCTCATCAAGAAGATAGGTATTACAGTCTTCTTTAAACTGATTCGGAAAGGGAAGTTCACAATAATGAATATTACCAGCAACGGTTGGTCCATCTTTAAGATAGAGTCCCAATTTCCGGCCACCAAATGTGAGGGTAGTATCAGCGTTTATAGCGACTCCCATAATTTTTCCGGAATCAGCATGTAGGCCTGTTGGAATATCCATAGTAAAAACCGGCTGAGATTGTCGGTTTGCCCATTCTACAGCCTCGGTATAATGGCCTCTTACATCGCTGGTTAACCCGGTACCAAGCATACCGTCAATGATAAAGTCAAATTCTTCAGGGGAATTAAACTGCTCCCAATTTTCAAAAAATCCTAGTTTATCACCGGTATTAAATTTCTTGAGCAGCTCCAGGTTTTTTTCGGTATCAGCAGAAAGATCATCTGATCCGTTTAAGAATACAATGGTTGCACCTATATTGTGCTGAAGAAGATATCGAGCTACGACGAGCGCATCACCGGCGTTATTGCCCTTTCCACAGAGATAAACGCCGTGGCTTAAATCTTTTTCCTGAAGGAGGATTTTGGCAGCCGAAGATCCGGCAATTTCCATCAGGGTAAAACCGTCGATGTCTATTTCTTCAATCGTACGCCGGTCAATTTTTTGGCTCAGGCCAGTATCAAACAAATAATGTGAATAGGGCGCGTCAAGAGTCTCCTTTACCATATATTTGTAAATATGATTAGCTCAATGATTGTAAGCAGTATTCCGGCAGTAGCTCCGCCAAATAATTCTGTTAGTGAGTGAACACTGAGATGATACCGTGCCCACATGATTAGAGGTAAAAGTAGTAAAAGGTGGATTAAGGATAAAATTAATGTGAGGAAAGGGTATTCTGTTATTCCCCAAAGAAACATCAGGTAGTAAATTGTACCTGCTACGGATACTGATGCGGAATGTACACTTACTTTCCATCTCAGGTTTAGAAGGAAGGAGATAGTCAAATTGGCTAGGAAAACCAGTGAGAGTATAAAAATAAAAAAGGGCAGGCTTGGGGTGAGTTGATATATAGTTAAAGAAGCGAGGGTTGCGCTGACAATCGAAAAGGCATACAGTATGGTGCGCGTTTTCCGCAGTGGCAAGTCCAGCGAATGGATAATTCCACGCCGAAACATGAAAAGTGTGAGCAGAAATGGTAATACGCTGTAGCAAATCACAGCGATACCAGTAACTTGTAATGTCGTAAATGGGGATTGGCCTAACAGAAGACAGGTTCCCAAAAATACGGCAGGCGGCATTAATAAAGGATTGCCAAGGTCAGAAATCAGACGCGCTGAACCTTCCTCGGCAAACCGATCAAAAATATTGAGCGTACTGTCTACGGGCGACTGCTCCATAGGCATTATTTAGTAGGCACGAGCAAAAAGAACTTTCTGTTTTGAAGGTTCTCCCGTTACCATACATTTTCCCTCTTCGCCGTCCTCGAGCGGGATACAGCGGATGGTAGCCTTTGTTTCGTCTTTGATCTTTTCTTCGGTTTCGGCTGTTCCATCCCAGTGTGCATAAACAAAACCACCTTCATTCTCGATCACATCTTTGAACTCATCATAGGAGTCAACGGTGTGCGTGTTTTCCCGGATGCGGTTTTGGGCCGACTCATAAAGATCTTTCTGAATCGTATCCAGCAGCTCATCAACTTTTTGAGCAATGCCATCACGGCTGACGATGTTTTTGTCCAGCGTATCACGACGGGCTAATTCTACATTATTGTTTTCCAAGTCACGTGGCCCAATCGTTAACCGCAAGGGGATGCCGGCTGCTTCATGCTCGTTAAATTTCCAGCCCGGACTCATATTTTCACGGTCATCCAGTTTTATACGGATGTTCAATGCATCAAGTTCGTCAATGATTTCCTGACAGTAATCGAGCACTTGTTCTTTCTGCTCATCACTTTTCCAGATAGGCACAATAACGACCTGATTAGGAGCCAGTTTTGGAGGCAGTACAAGTCCCTGATCATCGGAATGCGTCATAATCAATCCGCCAATTAATCGCGTTGAAACGCCCCAGCTGGTGGCCCATACATATTCGTGCTCACCATCCGAGCTTTGGAATTTAACATCAAATGCTTTTGCGAAATTTTGCCCCAGAAAGTGAGAAGTGCCGGCTTGCAATGCTTTATTATCCTGCAAAAGGGTTTCAATACAATAGGTATCTACGGCTCCGGCAAATCGCTCTGATTCCGTTTTTACGCCTGTTTTTACCGGCATGGCCATATATTCCTCGGCAAAGGTACGATAGACTTCCAGCATCTGCCGGGTTTCTTCTACAGCTTCTTCTTTCGTGGCGTGTGCGGTATGACCTTCTTGCCACAGGAATTCCATAGTACGAAGAAATAGGCGCGTGCGCATCTCCCAGCGAACAACATTGGCCCACTGATTAATCAGGATAGGCAGATCGCGGTACGATTGAATCCAGTCGCGGTAAGAATCCCAGATAATCGTTTCAGAAGTGGGGCGTACAATTAATTCTTCTCCAAGTTTAGAGTCCGGGTCGACCTCTACACCATCATCGGTGCTTTGAAGGCGACTATGCGTAACCACTGCACATTCTTTGGCAAAGCCCTTTACGTGTTGGGCTTCTTTTGATAAAAAGGACTTTGGAATGAACAGTGGGAAATAGGCATTCTCATGACCGGTATCTTTGAACATCTGATCCAGTGAATCCTGCATGTTTTCCCAGAGGGCATAGCCGTTGGGACGAATGACCATACAGCCGCGCACAGGAGAGTGGTCGGCAAGCTTGCCTTCACGAATTACATCTTGATACCATTGTGAAAAATCTTCGGTTCTTTCGGTGATTTTCTTTGCCATGAGAAATAACGGAATTCAGTGCTTAAAATGTATTTTGAATTTGTAAGCTGGAAAATAAGGCGATTTCGAAGAGCCTCAAAAAAAGATGTTGTTTTTCCACTATATGGATTGAAAAAAGTTAGAGGCGGGACTTAATATTTAATCAGAATTGCTTTATATTTGGCAACTCTTGATTTGATCAATACACCGTGGTAGCTCAGTTGGTGAGAGCGTCGGATTCATAACCCGGAGGTCGGCGGTTCGATTCCGCCCCACGGTACACAATAATGCCCCTAAGTGGTTAATTGACAACCATTTAGGGGTTTTTTATTTAGGAAAGGTACAACATTAGTACAACATTATTCCCTATAATTCCCTATTAATTGGCCGAAAAGCATTGAGTAATTGGTAGTTAAGACTTCCTAAATAATTAACAAACTCTCTAATTCTTGAATCAATTTCTTCAGATGATTTCTGCCTTACCACTTGCAATATGTTCATTATATCATCTTTCCAATAGTTGACTTCATATATATTTTCTGTATTTCTAATAAATCCTTCTAGACATTTAAATGTCTTTACAGGGTGATCATCAACTACATCTGTCAAATAATCTTTGATTAATGCCTGATCCGATAAGGATATATTAAGATTGTTTACTTTATCAAAATTGTTAAGGATCCATTCAGCTTCAAATGCATTTGAAATAATCCAACTACCAAAAGAGGATATTTCATTTTTATACTTACCTGGCTGTTCTTCATAAAATTCCCATCTATATTCCCATAATCTTTTAAGCCTTGTGATTACTTTAGAATCAAAGGAATTTCTACCTTTTGCCTGCCTTAAAGATCTTCCTATAAAATTTATTGCCTCAACCTTGGTAGCCTCATCAGCATTTCTCCAAAAATACTCTAATAACTCGCTGTCTAAATTTAAATCTCCCCACCAGTAGTAAACCATTAAATGTTGTGCTAAACTAGTTCTAGGGGATTTACCTAATTTATGGTCAATAGCCTCGTCACTTGTGAAGCTAATCGCATATTTATATTTGCCCTTTAAAACCGGAAGAACATTACCGTATGGTCTATTGTAAGTAATATAGGATGACCAAGCGGCATCGAAGTATTTTTTCAAATTTTTATCCTCTGGAAAAATAATGTCAGAATGAGATTGTACCCACTTTTTATCAATATCTATCAGGAATGGTAACCATTGACCATATATTGCTCGTACTGATAATAGAGGATCATTATTTATATCAAGATGTTTCTCAAGGACTTTTTTTACATCTGACATTTTTTTTAAGGAAATATCTTTTTGCTTACTTTTTTCCTTATACCACGAGATATAGCGTATTACTGCGTGTAAAGCTTTACCTCTAGTAGTATTTAATGATAATGTGGAAGGATCCATACTACTAGATAGCCGTTCTTTTTCTTCTTCGAATGTGGGATATTTAATATCTGAAAGTTCAGATAGTAAATTCCAAATCTTCTCTTTATGATTAAATTTTAGATTATGTTTTACCTTAAATTCTTCCCTGAGAAGATTAAGAATTGAATCTATAACCCACTTCCAATTAGTTTTTGCATCTTTAGCTATGTTCTTTTTTTCTACTTCCTGAAATTCATTTACGACCCATTCTAAAACGTTTAGAATATTTTCCCAATCGATAAATTCGTTATTGGTTGTTGCCCCTCTTAGGCCCTGAAACAATGCCCTTAAAAATTGTGGTTCAACATTTTTGAATAAGTGTATTTGATCAACAAACTTATCAGGATCATCCGAAATAACCGTACTAAGTGTGTTTGCTAATCCTTCTTTTGTAGGTCCTCTAAATGAATCCTTGGCTTCTTCAAATTTGTTTAAATAGTCAATGATTTGAGATACTGTCTTGTCTTTTAAATCATCTGATGATAGAGGACTAACTTCACCTACAATACCTCCTGATGTATAAACTGGAAATGATGGAGAAGGCTCTCCCAAGCTCTCTTTTAAATCTTCATATTTTACACTCCAATCATGATCTAGGTCATCAGCTATCCAGGCAAGTTTATCTCTTTTCCAACTGTCTTTAAAAGCTGATATTTTTTTTGGTGATAATTCATCTTCTTCAAAGTTATTATCAATTTTTTGTCTTTTTGGACCATCTTCTATCCATTCTAAAATTACATTCTGAGATTTTGAGTCTATATTTTTAAAATGTCTTTTTATAAGTATAGAATACTCGTGGCTAGACCAAAAACTATCAAACAACTTATAATCAAGTAGACGATTTTTTATAACGTTCAATTCTTCATTGTCTGGATTATCAATAGAAGAAAGTAGGTTCAAGGTCATCCTTATAAAGATGTACCATTCTCTTTTTTCCAAGCTTTCAACAATTTCCAGTACATCTATAGAGGCTTCATCATTATTAGCGAGATTTTGTATTGAATCTCGTATAGATCGGACTAAATGATCTATAAAATTAAGAGGTTCATTTTGTTTATGATTTTCAATCGCTGGACGCCAAAAATATGATCCATCATTAGGTTTATCACCATATTCTTTCAGAATTATATATCTTTCTAATAAATCAAAAAACTTTTCAAGTGCCTCTTTACCTAATTTATTTATGAATTCAGGCAAATATTTGTCTGTCATTTTTTGATAATACCAAGAATCTATTTTTGGCGTAATATCAACACCCGAAAACCTCTTACGTTTATTAGCCTTAAAATTTAGTATCTCATATGTTAATTGTAGGCCATAATCAGAATAACCATTATTTATAAGCTTCCGAGCTATATGGAAGTATTTCTCGTGTTGACGAATATTTATTTTGTCTTTACTAGTAATCCACTTGATTTCCTTTTGAATAAATGGAATAAGAGCATTTGCTGGCAAACCCTCCGCTATATCTAAAGCTTTGTTATGTATTGATGAATCATCTATTGTATCTAGTTGAGATATTAAATTGCTAATATCTTCAGGTTTTTCAGCAGCTATCTTTTTCAGATAATTGTACTCAGGCCAAATTAAATATCTACTTTCATTCTTAGCTTTAATTATCTCTCGTTCTGTAGGTACTCCTATTATTTCATTTTTTAATAATGGTTCTAACCAATCACTATCCTCCAACTCAATATAGAAGTAGTTTTTAAGTGTTTCGCTATCCTTGAATAATCGGGGAAGCAAATCTGGTATTCTCTCTAATTTTTTTTCAGATATTAGAGAATCAATTATTTCAACTTTTTGATAGAAATTTTTTTCTTTCAAATTCATAACTATCTACCTAATGGAGATTGATCGCTAAAACTTGCTACGTAATTTGAACTTTGTTCTGCCCAATCCTCAACTATCTCTTCTAGTTTTGTAAAATCTGGAATTGGATCATATCTGACTACATTAATACCTAATTCCTCATAATAATTATTTTCTTCTCTTTCTCTTATCTCTTCTTTTTCCAGCTCACTTTCATTAACCTTTTCAATAAAAGACGGGAGGAGAATATATTTTGGGGGAAAGTCTTTTTTTCTATCACTCATTTTCAATTGTGATTCTTTACAAGCATCAAAGATTCTTTTAATGGGCTCTTCCTTTAACTTGCATCCAAAAAACACAACAGGTTTGTATTTAAATACAGTAAATAAGAAAGACTTTAGGGTATGATCCTCTTCATAAGCTTCTTCAAAGTCAGATTTTGATAAAATTAGTTTTTCGCATTCAAATTCTGAATGAAGATTTGCCAAGCCATGTAAATAGAACACATTTTTATTTTCCAACCTTGTAGCGTCACACATTTGTGTACCGAAGGTAGAGACACTTGCATCATCTTTCACATTATTATAATCTATACTCGCTAAGTGTAAAGTAGGATCAAAGTTTGTTGTCAAATATGATTGGAAAGGTAACTGAAATAGCAAAGTATAAATTCGTGGCATAGAGCCAGGACGAGTAGCAAACTCTTGTTTAAGTGTATCACAATAAGAACTATAGTCCCTTTTTTTAGCTTCTTCAGATAACATAATCAGTTCTTTCTCATCAAGATTATCATCATCTGGATAATCTACATTGCATACATCACATAGCTTTTTTACAAGATTTGGCCATGACATGTACGTTTTTCCCATCTGTGAAAGTCCAGAGCCTATATAAGCTATTGCATTTGTACTCTTGATGACTTTGACGAGGTTATCGTAATGAGAACTTTCGTAAATTCTATTACTACCATCCAAAACTACGTAATCATTTTTTGGGAAAGATTTCTCGAGAATATATCATATAAAATGAATGCATAAATAAGTCTTTAAACAAATATTTTTCGGAAGCTTTTAGACATTATTCGAGTAACTATTCCTTAATCAAGTCTAAAATATTAAGTAGATTAAATACTTTGATACAAGCGTTATAATAGTTGTTGTATATTTTAGTCTAAATCAAGCGTTGATATGCGTTAAAAAAGCAAAAAACGAATCTATTTTACGCTTTAAAAAGGCTGAGAACCCAGTTTAAGCGTAAAAGTATTAAAAGCGTTTAACGCTTATAAAAATGGGTTGCCAGGAAGCGTTGTTTTACGCTTCGGTTACCTTTAAAAGGGTATTTTTACGGGTTATGATTTTACGTTAACGTTGTTCAAGTATTTGGATACGTTTTCTAACGTGTTAATTACACATTGTTTATGGTATTCATAATGCTCAATGCCGTTCGCATTCGAAATGCTTACGGAAATTCTCTCAACGTTCTCCAACGTTCCGCCACACGTTGAACAACGATTATTATCAACGTTACCGTAACATGTTGGGAAATCGTTTTTCCATAATCCGGCATCACGGTACTGCATTGCTAACCGTTCATTTTCCGTAATCATATGACGATGAAGGTCTCATCCTTCATCTGTTTGGTTACGTACTTACAGCAGTAGGTTGATACAGCTTCTCTGGATTCAATAACTTCCACTTTGGCACGTCAATATTTGTCAAACCATCTTCGCCAAAGAGTTTTAGCTGTAGGCCGTTTTGTGAGATGGAAACGTAGCAAGCCGTGCAAGTGGACTTTTCCGTAGAATTTTCCCGATCTTGACATTTCTCTAACATCTCTTTTACCCATTGGTAACATCTTTGTGCTCCGGGTCTCGTAACCATTGTAATCAACGCTAAATACATGGATATAATCTCTTAGGGTTGATACTTAATTCTTATATAAACTAAACCGGAGGATTTGTTATGAAGTTGTTCAAAAAGGTTCTCATAATAATTTCAGTAGTGTGGACGATCATCTCATTAGGACTTATTACTTACGCAACGCTCATTGATCCCCCCTCTTGCGCTGTAAATGATAATGAGCCGGTAACTGAACTAACCGATGATCTGCCGGAGTTTAAATTTGAGTTGATGGACGAAAATAGCACGGTCACCAACGAATCGATAAAGGGAAATTATACGATGCTGTATTTTTGGGGGACCTCCTGTAGTATTTGTGTAAAGGAAATGCCCTATTTGCATGATACCTATGAAAAGCTCAAGGATGAAAACTTTGAAATCATTGCTGTTTCCTATGACAAAAGCGAAAAAAAAGTTCGGAAATTTATGGATGAAGAGTATCCCATGCCTTGGAAACACACAGTTCTGGGTGATGACAGAGAATCTGCTCGGAAAACGTTCAATTCTTTTGGATTCCAGGGTAGCCCGTACAAAGTAATTGTATCACCCGAAGGTAAAGTGCTGGATACCTTTAATGGTTTTTCGGGAGAGGATTTGCTAGATAAAGTTAAAAAACACGTTAATTCTGCTGGCTAATATTAACAGCGAAGAAAAGAGCACGATCCCGCGAGTGGTCGTGCTCTTTTTTTTACATGATTGCTTTTTATTTATAAATCTGATACGAATTGCCTTCCGTCCGGGTAAGATCGCAAAGCGTGATTACCTTAAAGTCGAAACACAGTAATCTGTGAAACGTAGGCTTATTGTTAAGGATTCTAAATATAATCTGCGGGATTGTTTGCAGAGTAAGAATTGATCAACAATAAATATATGGAATAAACCTTTCTAAAAATGAAGCGCCTTTTACAACTGATTGGAAAATCGCGCGGCTTACAGATATTAATGGCTACCTCATTCCTTATTACAGGGGTAATTGTAGTCTATGCAGTTCATACCAATTACTCCAAAGAAAAAGCGCTGGAGTCCGCGCTTGAAGATAAGATTCGTTTTGCATCATGGGTATATGGCACCACCGCCGAAGAGGAGTTAAAGCAGTCTTCCTATCAAACGCTAAGAGATATTCTGGAATCAGTTGAAGAGCATAAGGGTAAGCTTACTATTGCACTTGATCCTGAAAATTATAATGCGAATAAAAAGGAAAATGAGAGTTCCGAATGCAGTACCAACTACCTAAAACCTGTAAAAAGCGTGTTTGTTTATAATCCCAGAAGCGGTCAAATTGCAAGTAACACCGTTGTGAAAAGAGGAAAAAATAAATTTAACAATTGGATAAAAGATGAAATATCGGACCTATCGACTGCTAGGGGAGAGCTTCATAAGAAGCTTTATGTGGAAGAGGAAGGAAAAGAATATATGGTTGTTATGGCACGTTCGCCCGGCCTATTCCCATCAAATCAAGAGCTTGTTTTTGGAGTAAAAGCAGCTGTTAAAAACCTGGGAAAACTTTTTGAAGAAATTTGGGAGAATAAAAAGATCCTACCTGGATCGGTGACAAAAAATAAGGCGGCTAACGAGATTATGTCTATCAAGGTTTTCACCGATAGCGGATCTTCGGTTTTTGCTTCCGGGAAACGCACTTCAGAAAGAATTTCGGTCGAGAGAAAAGTCGGAGGCGAGTTTAATTTTTTAAAGGGAAAGATGGCAATATCCAATCTTTCGCGTTCAAATTTAGCAGGGGCGGGATTGCACGGAAAATCAAACATCATATTGATGATTCTTTTTGCTATTGCTTCGGCATTGGGAATCATCGCCTATATACAGTTCAGAAATGAGTCTAAGCTGATCCGGATGAAAAGAGCGTTTATATCAAACGTATCACATGAGCTGCGAACGCCGGTTACCCAGATACGAATGTTCTCAGAAACGCTGCTGAAAGGAAGAGCACGCAACAATACCGAAGTGGAAAAATCGTTGCAGATTATTGACAAAGAATCGAAAAGATTATCCCGTTTAATTACAAATATTCTTGATTTTTCAGCAACTGAAAATTCGATTTTAAAAACCTCACCCCAGAGAATACAGGTTGATGAACAGATTCGTCAGGTAGTTCAAGCGTTTGCTCCATTGGCCGACTCGGCATCAAACAAAATTAAGCTCGATCTTGAGGCAGTCACGGCTTATTTAGACCAATCGGCATTCAAACAGATTCTGACTAATGTATTGGATAATGCTGTCAAATACGGTCCTGAAGGGCAGCAAGTTGACATCAGATTAAGAAAGCACGAAAACAACATTGTGCTTTCCGTTGCTGATGAGGGGCCGGGTATTCCTGAAGAAATACAGGACAAAGTATGGGAACCAAACTGGAGACAAAATGATACCTCTTCCTCCTCAACGTCAGGTTCCGGTATCGGGCTATCAGTGGTGCAACAGTACCTGAAGAAGATGAACGGTTCGGCTAAAATAACAAACAGAAAAGAAGGAGGTACGAAATTTATCTTTCAACTTCCGATAAATCAACGAGGTGGTGAGAATGATAGAGGCAACTAGTAAACAAAAATGGGACGAACAGCCCGATCTTAAAGAAAGAGATGGGGCATCTATCTTGGTGGTCGAGGATCACGATGATATTGCTTACGGGCTCAAAAATAACCTCGAGTTTGATGGCCATAATGTTGAGATCGCAGGAAATGGTCTTCAAGGTCTGGAGACACTAAGTCGGCTAAATATTGATATTATTATTCTTGATTTGATGCTTCCGGGAATGAATGGGTATACATTTCTGGAAACCATTAGAGAAAGAGACAATAAAGTACCGGTATTGATTCTTTCAGCTAAAGGGGAGGAAATCGATAAAGTGCGGGGATTTCGCCTTGGTGCCGATGATTATGTTACCAAGCCGTTTGGCACTATGGAACTGATAGCTCGAATTGAAGCCATTTTACGTCGGTCTAAAGAAAAAGAAGAGGTAAGAAAAATTTGGAGCTTTGGAAATATTGAAGTGAATATAGAAAAGCGTACCGTCCAAAAAGCGGGGCAGCAGTTACGGCTAACACCCCTTGAATTTGAACTGTTGCACGCCCTGTTGCATCGAGAGGGAACTGTGGCATCCCGCAAAGAACTGCTCAAGGAGGTTTGGGACTATCCCGATGAAGTTACAACTCGAACGGTAGATACCCATATAGCTGAACTCCGTAACAAGTTGGAAGATACACCCTCTGCTCCCGACTATATTCTGACTGTTCCGAAAATAGGATACAAGATAGAAATTTTATAAGCCTTATAATATAGTTCATAAAGTTCTGCAGTTACCAAAACTTGTTCTAAACCTACGGTTCTGAAAATATAAAACCCGAAGTTTTGAAGACTTCGGGTATTGATATATAAAAAGGAGAATAGGATTATTTAGAATTCGATTTATTCTCTCCTTTATTACGTTTTTCAGCGTATAAATCGACTTGAATCTGCAATGGTGTTTCATCTTTCCAAGCGCCTACGTGTACATGTGGGCCTCTGGAGTTGCCGTTATTTCCGACTTTGGCCACGACGTTTCCAGCTTCAACCCGGTCTCCTTTTTCAACCTTGATATCACGGACATGGGCATAGATTACCGTCAATCCGTTATCCTTTTTGAAGAAAATAAGACCTGGTCGAATATCACCGTTCATGTTTCCTGGTTTATTCGTGGAATCGGCTTCATTGACACGCGTGACTTTGGCGTTAAAAGGAGCCATCACATTTTTCTTCCAGCCATAATAATCTTCGTTGAACTTGCCGTCGTTTCTATAAAACTCAAGGATTCCATGCTTGTTAGTAGTGGCGACCATAAAATCCCGCGCCAGTTGATCTCCCAAGCGTAATTTAGAGCGATATGTGTGCTCTCTCGTATTGATATATTGGTTTTCACCGGTTTCGATAACGGGATGAATAAAAACTGATTTAGATAGCGTATCATCCTGAATATTTCCCAACCCATATTGAGCATTGGCATGACCGATAGATATCAGTACAGTAAAAACTGATAATAGTAATACCGCAAAAGTTAATCTCTTTGTCATAGTTATTAAATACATAATTAGATTTTAAGATAGGATTAGACATTATTGTGATCTGGTAGTGTATCAACTACGAAGAGAGGAAAATGATGTTACAAAGAGAAGGAAGCTGATAATAGGATGGCCCTAAAAAAAATTAGCAGTTATCCTGTCACAGATAACTGCTAAATATCATCTACAGACGGCTATTACCCCATTTGCACTTATAATGTACTTCACATGGCTTTCAGCATCAATAGCTATATGTTGGTATTTTGTCTACGTAAAAGTACGTATATAAAAGTTAATCAACTGAAACCAGGTTAGATTGGATAGCATAACGCACCAATTCTGCAATATTTTTGAGTTCCAGCTTTTCCATCAGGTTGGCTCGGTGAGTATCGACGGTTCGGGGACTGATGTACAGTTTTTCGGCTATCTGTTTGCTGGTCAGACCATCAACAATAAGCTGTAAAATTTCTTGTTCTCGTTCAGTTATATGTTCATGGTCATAGCTTCCGGATCGATTACTACCATGTAAAAATGATTCTTTCATCAAATTGGAAATCGGATCGCTAAACACTTGTTGTCCTTTAACTATAGCCCGAATTCCATGTAATAAATCAGCCTTTTCGGTATTTTTTAAAAGATAGCCATTAACGTTAGCCTCAAGTGCATCACGCAAAATATTTTTATTGATGTGCATAGAGAGGATGAGAATTTTTGTATCTCCCTCTAATTCACGAATCTCTTTTGCGGTTTCAATGCCACTTTTGTCGGGCATGTCAATATCGAGGATGCAGATATCGGGGTGGGTTTCTTTGAATAGTTCAATGCATTCCTCTCCTGATGAGGCTTCGCCTACAATTTCGATATCCTTCGATGAGGACAAATACGTACTGATACCGAACCGTATGATCTCGTGATCATCTGCTATGAGGACAGAGATTTCAGCCATGGGTGAGCCTCGGGTATACAATCCCGACTAATGATATTTTTTATTTGGGGTCTTATTTAATGATACAAAGTAAACAAAGCATTTGAAATTCAGAAATCACTGCTGAATTAGAAATAACAATAAGCGATTGGTTGTCATATTACTTATTTTCAAAACTTCTTAAAACGATTTGAAATTATTAGAAAGTAGAAATATTTATGACCTGGAAACGAACGCATCATTGCTCTGAGTTAACATTGGAAAATACCGGCGAAGAAGTTGTGCTCAACGGGTGGGTAGCAACGCGACGTGATTTAGGCGGTGTAATATTTGTTGATCTGCGTGACCGTAAGGGCATCACGCAAATTGTTTTTTATGAAACGGATGAACAGCTTCATGAAAAAGCCGAAGAGCTGCGAACGGAATATGTGATTGGGATTAAAGGAGTAGTTGAAAAACGTGGCGAACAAAATGTTAATCCGGAATTGACTACCGGCGGGATTGAAATCCGCGTTACCGACCTTGAGATTTATTCCGAGGCGGAAACAACACCTTTCGAAATTAAAGACGGTATAAATACTAGTGAAGAACTTCGACTAAAGCACCGTTATCTAGATCTTCGACGGCCCGAGATTCAGGAGAATATGATGATGCGCTCTGATTTCTATCAATCAACGCGCTCTTTCTTTTATGACAATGACTTTTTGGAAATAGAAACTCCAGTGCTAATGAAGAGTACCCCTGAAGGCGCCCGTGATTACTTGGTTCCCAGCCGAGTAAATCCGGGTCGATTTTTTGCCCTTCCCCAAAGTCCTCAGACCTACAAGCAGTTGTTAATGGTTTCCGGTTTTGATCGCTATTTCCAAATTGTTAAGTGTTTCAGAGATGAGGACCTGCGTGCCGACCGACAGCCGGAGTTTACCCAGATTGATGTAGAGATGTCTTTTGTGGATGAGGAAGATGTGATGGAGACCACCGAGGGACTCATGAAGAAAATAATGAGTGAAACGGTTGGGGAAGAGATCGAGACTTCATTTGATAAAATGACCTACCGCCAAGCCATAAAAAGATACGGTACCGATAAGCCAGATACTCGATTTGGTCTTGAGTTTGCCGACTTTTCTGATCTTGTTGCCAATTCTGAATTCAAAATATTTTCCAATACTGTTGACAAAGGTGGAGCGGTACTGGGTATTACCGTGCCCGACCAGGGAGATATGGGACGCGGTGCCATTGATCGCTTAACCGAGCGTGTCAAACAAGAAACCGGTGCTGCAGGACTTATTTATATTAAACTCAATGAAGATGATGGTGTGAAATGCAGCGTAGAAAAGTTTCTTAAGGACGAAACGGTTGATACGATGGTTGAAAGGGCTGATGCAAAAATGGGGGATCTGGTACTTATTCTTGCTGGGCCTTCCCCTGAAGTATATAAGCAGATGGGACAGCTCCGCCTGATGATGGGTAAAGAACACAACCTGATTAATGAAGATGAATATAATTTCTTGTGGGTTACTGATTTTCCATTGGTGGACTACAGTAAAGAGGACCACCGGTACCATGCCTTGCACCATCCCTTTACGGCGCCAAAGCCCGAGGACATGGATAAGCTCGATGAGAATCCTGAAGAGGTTCGTTCCCGGGCATATGACTTGGTGCTCAACGGCTATGAGATTGGCGGTGGTTCTATTCGTATTCATGATCGGGAACTACAAACCCGCATGTTTGAGTTGTTAGGAATTGAGAAAGATGAGGCCCAGAAGCGTTTTGGGTTTCTGTTAGATGCGTTTAAATACGGAGCGCCACCTCACGGTGGTATAGCTCTTGGTGTTGATCGTATTGTGATGATCTTGACTGGGGGAACTAGTTTGCGTGATGTGATTGCGTTTCCTAAAAACCAGAAAGCGCAGAGCCTGATGGATAACAGTCCCGACTTTGTGGACGAGGAACAGTTGGACGATCTCCATATTGAACTAAAAAAATATGCCAAGGAAGCGGCACAAGAACAGAAATAAGGAAATTAAATTTTAGTTGATTTGAAAACATTAGGAATTGACGGTTGCAGATCGGGATGGATTGCTATTAGCTTGGATGATGAAGGGGCCGGGTATTGGCTGTTGGAATCTGACCAGCAGTTAAAAGAATATCTCGAGGATTTTGATCGCATCTTTATTGATGTGCCTATTGGTTTGACGGAAGAGGATTATGTAAGAGAGTGTGATGAGGAGCTTCGCAATATCTTGGGTTCTAATTATCAGGCCAGTGTATTTAATCCGCCTATACGACCGGCGTTGTACGCTCCAACCTATGCCGAGGCATCGATGACAAGTTACGAAATCACGGGCAAAAAGATTTCTACCCAAGCCTGGAATATAACACCCAATATTAAAACGGTTGACCAGTTTTTACAGAATGATGAAGAACTGCAGGATAAAGTTTTTGAAAGCCATCCCGAGCTTCTATTTCGCATTTTGAATGGCAATAATTCCATTCTGCAAAAGAAGGCGACCAAAAAGGGATTGCGCCATCGGTTAAAATTGCTGAAAGATCGAAGCGAATATGCCGATGATTTTTTCCGGGATATCAAGGAAGAATATCGGCGTAATCAGGTGGATGAGGATGATATCGTGGATGCGATGGCATTGGGTTGGTTTGCTCTTCAATCAACTGAGACAGATATGAAGACCCTGCCTGAAAATCCTCCTACAGACTCTGCTGGATTGCCTATGGCTATTCACTACGTATAGAATTTCATGGATCAAAAGAGGATGTGAAACTATTTCTCTTTCTTATCCTCAAGAATATTCTTGTATTTAACGCCTGCTTTATAAACACGGTTCACTCCGTTAAAGGCGGCTATACGATAGGCTTCACTTAGTGTGGGATAATTCATTACGTGATTGATAAAATATCGGATGTCGCCGTCATATGACATAACCGATTGTCCCAGGTGAATGAGATTAGCAGCATCGGCTCCCAAAATATGTACGCCCAGCAGTTTTAGGGATTTAGTGCTAAAGACCAGCTTAAGCATACCTTCAGAATTATTGCTCATATTTCCTTTAGCAATATTTTTGAAGTAGGCCCGTCCAACACTGATATCCAAACCCATTTCTTTAGCATCTTGTTCCGTAATACCGATGTTTGAAATCTCTGGAATAGCATAAATACCATAGGGTATTTGGTCGGGCACATCCAGAGTCGGAATGCCAAACATGTTACAGGCTGCCAATCTGCCTTGCGAAAATGAAGCCGAAGCCAGGTGCGGAAATCCGATCACATCACCTGCGGCATAAATATTGTCAACATTTGTTTTATATGATTCATCGGTGACGATAAAATTCCTTTCGTCAGTTTCGACACCAGTGGTATCCAGATTAAGGCCATCGATATTTGGCTTTCGCCCTCCCAAAAAGAGTACGTGTTCTGTTTCGATAACTTGCAGGCGCTTATCTTCCGATCTGGATCTAAATTTTACCTCAGTATAATTTCTCAGAGCGCTAAAAGATACGTCTTCAACGCTTACATTCTTTTTTATTGTAACCCCTTTTCTTTGTAAAGAATCTTGCAGATGCTCTTTAATTTCGTGATCTAAAAAGGTGAGGTAGTCTTTCTTACCACTCAATAGCGTGACACGTGTTCCCAATGATGCGAAAATGGTAGCATATTCTATTGCATTAACACCAGATCCAATAACGACCAACCGGCGGGGAATGTGCGTGATTTCCAGAATGGATTTATAGTCAAGTACTTTGTCATTATCCACCTCAAAATTCTTTGGCGGAATCGGGCTACTTCCTGTGCTAATCAGAACATAATCTGCCGTGTAGGTTTCTGTAGATCCAATATGTGTTTCTACCTCCACCGTATTTTTATCTTTTAGGCGACCAAAACCACGGGCAACATCCACCTTATTTTTAATCAAGTCATTTTTAACTTTCTGATTTTCTTTCTCCAGAATTTCCTGTTTGTATTGCAACAGATCGCCCATTTTAAAGCGTTCATAGGGCTTTTTGTGTTCGTGATCACCAAACTGTTCATTAAAATCGAGGATATTTTTTGCGGCCTCACGGAGTGCCTTGCTGGGTACGGTGCCTGTGTTGATCCATGTTCCTCCCAAGTATTTTTTATGGGATTCAACGACCAATACATCCTTATCAAATTTAGAACTTTGCATGGCACAGGAGAAACCTGCGGGTCCCGTTCCGATAATAATGATATCGTAATCTCGACTCATAATGGAATTTGAAAACTAAAAGGTGAAATTGAATTTATATCTCAAAAAATAGAACAAAATGATGAGCAAATCTCCATTTTTTAGGTTCAATATAAGTAACGTGAAATGGAACGATTTACAATCTATTTTTGATTGGTACTATGCATCAAAGGTGCTAAATTTAAGGTATTGCACCGTAACGAGATAACATTATTACAATTTATTTTATTAACAACTATTTAAACCCAAAAACTTATTATTATGGCTTACGAACTACCTGATTTACCTTATGATTACGATGCTCTGGAACCACACATTGATGAGCGTACAATGAAAATCCATCACGGCAAACACCATCAGGGATACACAGACAAGGTGAATGCTGCCTTGAAAGGATCTGAATTTGCCGATCTGCCGATTGAGGAAGTGCTGCAGCGTATTACAGAAGTACCTGAAGATATTCGACAAGCCGTGATCAACAATGGTGGTGGATACGCAAACCATAAATTGTTCTGGACTATTCTTTCTCCCAATGGTGGCGGAGAGCCCAACGGCGATATCGGTTCTGCAATTAGTGAAGAATTTGGCAGTTTTAATGATTTCAAAGAAGCATTCAACAATGCAGCAACCGGTCAATTTGGTTCTGGCTGGGGTTGGTTGTGTGTGAATAGAGATGGTAGTCTTGAAGTGCTTTCTACGGCCAATCAAAACAGCCCGTACATGAATGGGTTAACACCAATTCTGGGCGTTGATGTTTGGGAACATGCTTACTATCTGCACTATCAAAACGAGCGTGGTAAGTATGTTAATAATTTCTGGAACTTGGTCAATTGGGATCAAGTGAATGAATATTACAACGACGCTCAATAATAACTTCTTAACAAGTTTGAAGTTAGTAAAAGCTTAGAAAGCACTCCGTCAGCAGGCGGAGTGCTTTTCTTCTTACATACTTCATATATGAACCTTATATTTGATGCTAAACACAAAGCCGAAATAAATACATTTAGTTATGCAATTTGGACTTGGAGCAGGCCCCGACGTTTCTTGGATGCGAGAAGAATTAACTGATTTGGGTATTGAGGAGTTGAAAACTGTTGACGATGTGGATCGTGCAATGGATGAATATAATGATGGCACGATGCTTATGGTGATAAATTCTGTTTGTGGATGTGCTGCAGGTAATGCACGACCGGGTGTAAAAATCGCACTTGATGAATCAGAGATTCAGCCTGATCATATGGTGACGGTTTTTGCCGGACAGGATAAAGAGGCCACAGAACGGGCCCGGGAGTATTTTAGCGAGTATCCACCATCTTCACCCGCTTTTGCCTATTTTAAAGATGGCGAAATTAAGGCAATGATTCCACGCCATCGTATTGAAGGACGCACCAAAGTAGAAATTGCCGATGACTTGCAGATGGTATTCAAAGCTTTTGACGGTGAAGAGGAAACCGAAGAAGCCGAAAACTAAGTCTGAATAGTTATCTTATAGTTTTTAAAGCCGGTGGGGTTATTCCCATCGGCTTTTTTATTTTTAGAAAGCCGGTATTTGCATTTCAATTTGGTGGGAATACAAAAATAGGGAAACAATAGAGTTGGAATTCCGTAGGGTATTTTCGTTGATGGTTGTATATTGAATTCCACTTTATTTTTAGATGCTTACTAATATAAAAATAGCAGTTACAGAGAGGTATTAAGAAACGAAAGTTAAATTTTATATGGGGCAACGGTTAACATATTGGATATTCTTGGGTGTTATTGGATTTGCAGTATTCTTTGTACTGCACTCATTTGTTTCTTTTAACGCCGGAGCGCCTATAGAGCAGAGCAAATCAACTATTGAACATAAAACCGCTGAGCTTTCTCAGCGTCTTGGCTTTTCGGTTGATAGCCTGCAAGTTATGACTGAGCGAACCCAGCATCTGAATTATTATAAAACGCTGCAGGACTCGGCTCAGGAAGACCTCCAATCACCGGCAGAGCTCAATAAAAACGGTGTGCATCTTACAGGATGGAAGGTAAGTATCGGAACTGCTCAGGATGAAGATGATGGTTTCTCGCACGAAGCCAGTGATTTTATGAGTGAGTTGGGACGTCTTGATATCCGTTACGATCAGGAAGGTAATGTGCGCCGGCTGTCGAGATATGCTGACAATCCCAATCCAACATTTGTTCCGGGTGACTCTCTTTTTTCCATTGCCAATAGGATTGTACAGGATATTTTAGGATACAATCTTCAGGATTATCAGCTCGATTATATTGATATAAGGGATACGTTGTTAACAACAGAGCCTGGATTTGGGCAACATTCGATGGAATTGTCAGATTCCCGTGTTGGTAATAATATGGTTTTTCAATGGAATAAAAAGGGTTTGGATAACTCGGGACCCCAAGAATTATCACTAGAAGTCAGGCCAATTATTAGGGAAAATAATACCCCCAACATGGCAAGTATTCAGTATGGGGTTTCTATTGAGAGTTTTGAGGCATTAGATAAACTTGAACCCGAACAGATTGATCCGGTTCGAAGCATCAGTTATGTGGATTTGGCTACAACGTTTGGCTCGCTGGCAATTCTGGCTATCCTTATCGTTTTCCTGGGGATAAAGTACATAAATAAGGGACAGGTAGAGTGGCGCCGGGCAATTTTCATATTGGTCAGTGTTCTGCTGGGGGTTTTGGGATGGCGTGTATTTTATCTCATAAATACCATGAATGATTTCTGGAATCAAACAAGCGAAGCCCTTTTTATATTAAATAATCTCATCGTTGCGGCAATTTTGGGATTATATGCGGCTTTAGCCTACATCGGATGGGAAGCTATGGCACGTTCTCAAGATGAAGAACAGCTACATTTAATAGATGCATTTTGGAGAAAGCGATTTTTCTTTAGAGAAACCGGCGAAGGGCTCCTGCGCGGATACGCTTTAGGAGGGGGCTTATTAGGTATTCTTAGTGTCACTTTATTCTTACTTGGTACTCAATATTACCAGGCTGATAGTCAGAATAGCTTTACAGAAGCAATTATGCAGCCCAAACTGTTGACAATAAACATGGCAATTTGGATCAATGTGTGGTTGGTTTCGCTGGGACATGTAGGGGTAACGTCTGGATTTCTGCAATCAAAAATAAATAATCGCTGGTTATTCTATGGAGCTGGAATGTTACTGCTTGGAATTCTTTTTTCAGGATCAGGCATTCTATTTGAGATCATAGGGACAGAATGGTATGACTTGGTCATTTTCTCAGCTATAGGGGGCATTGCTCTTTTTGCAATGCAGGGATCCGGGCTGCTATCATTTGCAACAGGATGGTGGGTGTTTATGTCGGTATTGCTGGTTATGCCGTATTGGGGCTCATCAAGTATGAATGTTGCCTATATCGCGTGGACGCAATTCTTTATTCTGGGATTACCACTGATCTATGGACTAATCGCTTATAAATATGGAAATTCCATTTCCGAAATGGGTGGTTATATTCCCGAATATCAGGAGCGGATGGCCAATCACCTTCGTGTTGAAAAAGAGATTGAGATTGCTCGAGAAAGTCAGTTTAAGTTAATGCCACTGCGTCCCCCTTCGGCAGAGGGAATTGATGTGTATGGATTTTTTATGCCATCATTTGAAGTGGGCGGGGATTACTTCGACTATATCGTCAGTAGTAATGGTACGGCAAATAGCCAGGTCTTAAACATGACTATTGCCGATGTTTCCGGGAAAGCAATGAAGGCGGCGATGCATGCGGTTTTTACCAGTGGATTATTGCTCTCACGTCTGCATAAAGATGCCCCCGACTCTATTTTGCGAGAAATTGCACCCACACTGCGCGCTCGTACTGACCGGCAGACATTTATTACTTGTATAATCGCACAATATCATCTTGAAAGTAGAATACTAAAATTAGCTAATGCGGGCCATTGTTTACCCATTCTAAAGCGTGACGGAAATGCAGAATTTATTAATACCCCAGCCCCAAAATTCCCACTAGGATTGCAATCGACCGTAGATTATCAGGCGTATGAGGTTCAGCTACAGAAAGGGGATTTTCTCCTACTTTATTCTGATGGATTGCCGGAGGCCGTAAATCCCCAGGGCGAACGTTTCGGCTTTGATAGTTTGGTAACCCTTGTAGAATCACTGGATACTGACAACCTTCCCAGCAACGAAATTTCGATGGATATTAAACGGAAAGTTCAGAAATTCAGCGACTATCAATTGGCTGATGATACCACTATCATATGCCTCAAGATATAGAGACCTGTAAGTCAAAAATTTGAACATTCTCTAATAAGAAAATCAATTTTATATGGCACAAGACAATAATTTTTCTGGCATGGATATGCCGCCTCAACTCAAGAAGTTGGGCAGTAATATTCAATATATCATATTGGGAGCGTTAGTTGTGGTGGTAGCCTTTTCCTCATTTTTTACGGTTAATCCCGAAGAAGTGGGGATTGTAACTCGATTTGGTGAGTTTACTCGAACGGCTTATCCCGGCCTGAATTTTAAGGCTCCTTTTGTAGAGGAAGTACGGTACGTGCCAATTGAACGACAGCTAAAACATGAATTCGGATATCGCACAACCAGTTCCGGGGTTCGTTCAAGCTATCAAAAACAGGGTTACTCTGATGAGTCGTTGATGCTTACCGGTGATTTAAACCTTGCTGATGTAGAATGGGTTGTTCAGTATAGAATCGATGATCCGTACGACTTTCTATTTAAAATCCGCAATCCTGAACAAACACTGCGCGATATTTCTGAATCTGCGATGCGCCAGATCGTTGGTGATCGCACCGTCAACGAAGTGCTAACCGTTGGTCGTGCTGAAGTTGCTATGAAAGCACAGGAATTGATCCAGAAAATCTGTGACGAATATGAATCGGGTATTCGAATTGAACAAATCGTGCTACAGGATATCAATCCGCCTGATCCGGTAAAACCGTCTTTTAATGCCGTTAATGAAGCTCAGCAGCAAAAAGAAACTCTAATTAATCAGGCAAAATCCGAGTATAACAAAGTTATTCCCCGTGCTAAAGGACGAGCTCAGGAAACCATTCAACGAGCAGAGGGATATGCGGTTAATCGCGTAAATCGCGCCGAAGGTGAAGCCTCTCGCTTCAATCAGCTTTATCAAGAATATGTAAAAGCCCCTGAAGTTACGAAGCGGCGTCTATATCTTGAAACGCTGGAGGATATTCTTCCCAAATTGGGTAATAAAATAGTAACTGATCAAAATGGGAATAGCGTTTTTCCGTTGTTGCAGATGCAGATGGACGGCGTGAACGTGAATAAGTCAAATGCTAACTCAAACAATCAGGGTAATTAGATATGAAGAATTGGAAAAGCATTTCGCTACTTGTTGTTTTAGGAGCATTATTTCTTATAGCATTTGATGGCTTTTACATCGTGGACGAAACCGAACAGGTGGTCGTTACACAGTTTGGTGATCCTGTAGGAGATACCGTTACTGATCCCGGTATGAAATTTAAAATCCCCTTTATTCAGCGAGCTCACTATTTTGATGAGCGATATCTGGAATGGGACGGCGACCGAAATCAGGTTCCCACAAAGGATAAGAAGTTCATTTTTGTGGATACTTATGCCCGCTGGCAGATTACTGATCCGCTTCAGTTTTTTAAGCGATTACGTGACGAGCGAGGAGCACAATCTCGTCTCGATGACATTTTGGATGGGGAAACCCGAAATGCAGTAGCTTCTCATGATCTTGTAGAAGTAGTGCGGACCTCCAATCGTGATCCAAAATCAGATGCTACAATTACAGAAATTGTGGAAGACACGCTGGTCAATATTTCGGTTGGTCGCGATTCTATCCAAACCATGATTCAGCAGTTGGCTAATGAACGAGCTTCCGACCTGGGTCTAAAGGTACTAGACTTTCGTTTTAAGCGAATCAACTATGTTGAGGATGTACGCCAAACGGTTTACGATCGTATGATAAGTGAACGTAACCGTATTGCCGATAAATTTCGGTCAGAAGGTGAGGGGGAAGCGGCTCGAATCAACGGGGAGAAAGAGCGAGAATTGCAGACGATAGAATCAGAGGCATTTCGTGAGGCAGAAGAAATTCGCGGAGAGGCAGATGCCCGTGCTACGGCTATTTATGCAGAAGCCTATAATCAGACGAATGCGGCGCGTGAGCTCTATAACTTTACCAGGACGATGGAGTCGTACAATAAATCTCTTGATGAGCAAACATCGCTTATTCTTTCAACAAACAGTGATTTCTTCAAATACTTGAATAATATTCAGGAATAAACAATCACTTCGGTTATAATTTTTTGGCCTGAGGTCATTACCTCAGGCTATTTTTTTGTTCCCCACAAAATATCTAACCTTGTTTTTCTCTGCTCATGGTGTCAACCATATTATGGGTAAGATTTTTGCTTCGTTCGGTATCAATCTGAGCTTTTAACTTCATCAAAATACTGTAAAGGCCCATGTGGACTTTTGTACTGTAGATGAAGTTTTTATCACCGCGGGGTTCATTTTGGACAGGCAATTCCCGGGAAAAACGGTTTATTTTCTGCTTGAAATCGGGATCCCCAAAATCGAACTCATCCCCCATGTAGGGTTTGGCAAAAGTATCACCAAAGGCTTTACAATACTGGAAAAACTCCTCTTCCGCCTCCGGATTTTCAGGATTTTCTTTGATGATATCTAATTTTAAGTAGAGGTCCCGAATCTCGTTTTCATTTTGCCTTAAATGCTTGGGCAGCAGCTGCATATAATTATGCGTAAATTCCTCGGAGAACTTTTTGACGCAACCAAAATCGATTACGCCCAGCTTGCCGTCATCCCGAAAGAAAAAGTTACCCGGATGAGTATCCGCATGGATAAAATTCCGCTGTTCAACTTGATCATGAAAGAAATCCCATAGCAGTTGGCCAAAGTGATTGCGCGCTTTCTGGCTTGGATTTGAAGCTAAAAACTCTTTAAGGTGCTTTCCCTCTATGAAGGTCATTGTTAGTACCTTCTCGGAAGATAGTTCTTCAACATATTCAGGCGTAATAATGTCTCCTTCAGAAAAACGCTTATTAAAATGTTTCAGGTATTCCGCCTCCTGATGGTAATCGGTTTCTTCCATCAGTGTTTTTTCAATCTCTTCAAAATACTTATCAAAGTTACCCTTGCCGCTGACGATTCTCTTCATTAGTGTTTTCGCCATCGACATATCTGAGTGGATGGTATTTTTCACGTTGGGATACTGAATCTTAACCGCCACCTTCTGCCCGTTTTTGAGACGCGCTTCATGAACCTGCCCAATAGATGCGGCAGCGATAGCTTCAGTATCAAAATTGGCAAAGAGGTTTTCCGGATAATCTCCAAGCTCCTTTTTAATGATCGATCGCGCTAGTGCCTTATTGATAGGGGGTACGCTGTACTGCGATTCGCTCATCACTTCCGCAAACTCCTCAGGCAGCATACCCTCGTCCATACTAAGTGATTGTGCAATCTTCAAGGCTGTGCCGCGGAGCTTCGTAAATTCATTAAATACTTCTCGCGCATTTTGGGTGTGAAACTGTTTGCCTTCTTCCTCGGATTCTTTTTTGCCAACCGACTTTCTGAGATATCGCTTGGCATAGTTCGTCCCAACTTTTAGTCCGGTTTTTGCAAATATTTTACCGCGCTCAAGTTTGGAAGATGGAAAATCATTACTCATAACTTATCGTATTTCTATTTTAGAACAGAGTTGTTTTACAATGGGGATATTGCTGATAAAAGCTTTTTTATTGGCATTCACAAATTTGGCAAGGTCAAAACTTTTATCGAGTATAGGATTATACATTAGCTCTTCGAGCACGGCCGTGGCTTTGTCGGTGAGTTCCATGCTGAGCTCCTTATTTTCGCTGGTATCATTTATCCAGAACCGGAGTAGCTCCAGGTATTGTCTTCGTAGAAAAGCGTATGAATAGGAATTTAAAACCAGGGTAGATGAGACCGATATGTGGTCATCATTTTGGATAAACTGCTTGATAATTCGTTCCAATTCTTTTTCAAAATCTGTTTTGATAAAGCTGTTCAGGATAAAATCAGAGAGCGTGGCTTCTACAAAAGCTTCTTTTTCTTGAAGCATATCAAAATTGGTGAACGCAAAGTTCGAAAGTTTTTCGCTCAGGGTATATGATTCAAAATTATCGATTTCATTAATCATCATCTCATAGCGGATGACCAGGGAAGAGTAATAAAATTTGAGGATTGATTTTTTATTGGGGAAGTAGTTGAACACCTCGGCTGGGGTAATATCAACTTCCTTGGCAATGTCTTTGATATAGAATTGCCCGTCACCCTGCATATGCAGATCAGTGGCAACGTCCGAGATCGCGAATTTCAACTCAAATATTTCAGGATCAAAAGTGCTCATAATTAAATGTATTTATGGATGGCATATTTTACCACAATCAGATTTCAAAATCGGTATCGCTTGTAATTTTTTTTCTTGTCAGTTTGATTATCACCGCTCGTTAAATAAACACAGCCATTTTCTTTGATCAATTTGCCCACGGTCATCTCGCCTTCAAGTATTGCCACAATAAGATGATTGAAAACTGTTTTGATTGACCGGTCTATAACGAGAATATCATCCAAGAAAATTCCAATGTTATTAAGTCAGTCTCCTTTTACCCGCATAAAAAACGAAACGGCTGGTCGTTTTATGATATACTCATCGAGAGTAAGTGGTTTTTCAACGTGATGACGCTCCTGGGACGGAAATCCAGTCTCTTTCCAAAACCTGTTAGGATCTTTTTTGGGATTAGGATCCATGTTTCCCGAATAAATATCAGTAATGCGAAGATCTTTCATATTTCGTCCTACTTTTATTCACTAATAAAGTAACAATATTTATTTAGATATAGGTTCCTGCTATTATCAGGATAAAATTATTAACAGGCGGTGAAGGGGTATTATTATGCAGAAAAGAAGGGAAAGTACATCATCAATTATCCGATTACTTGATGTTCTTTTAAAACGTGCAGTGTTTGTTCGGCCTGCCACTGATGCCGACGTTGATGAGCCTCAAGCAGAAGAAAACACTCAGAGAGTGTCATTTTAATTATTGGAAAGATGGGATGAGAAACTTTTGATCGCCCCAAGTGAACGTTTTTCTGGTGTGCATTTTCGAGTTCGGCAATCAGACGATTCTGTAAATTCAGGTACTCATCGAGCAATTCCATGCGGCTATATCCTGATGTATCAACAGGTTTCATCGATTTTATTGTTTTTAACTTTATTTTGTACGGTGGTTCAAATAATGAAATAATTTTTTGGGCAAGCCATCGGGGTGGGAAGGATCTGTTTGATGAATTAGCAGTATTCCCATTTACTGATATAGCCGAAGAAATATTGTCAAAATACAGATCTCCGTAATTTATGAGGTGACTGTAACATTCTGCGATGCTCCATCGGTCTTCTGTGGGAGCTTTGAGGAACAAGTTCTTGTCTACAGACAATATGAATTCTTCGGCGGTGTTCTTGGTCTTCTCAAACTGTTGGATGAACCATTGATAACTGTATTGATCTATCATGAATTACTCTCCCTGTTTGTTTTTTAAGCTTATAATCCGCTGGTAAGACCTTTCAATCTGTTCACGAGTAATTTTACCTTCATCAACAAGATTGTGTATAATTTTGTGTGCTTTGGGAACAATATCAGGATCGTAAATGGAGTTGTTGGCAAACACCAAGATATCAACTCCGGCATTGATAGCTTTGTTTATTGTTGTTTTGAGGCCGTATTCGTTGCGAATGGCTCCCATCATAAGATCATCAGAAATGACCACATCGTTGTAGTTTAACTTGTTTCGCAGTAAGCCGGTAATGGTAGGTTTCGAAAGAGTTGCAGGATAATCGGGGTCAATATTACGGTTAAAGATATGTGCGGTCATTATGGCATTTCCCAAGTCCTTATTGATAAGCTTCCGATATGGGATTAATTCCTTTTTAGACCAAGTTTTGGTTACATCAACAACGCCCAGGTGGGAATCTTTTTTTGAGCTTCCATGTCCGGGGAAATGCTTCAGTACCGACCATATCCCATGCTTGTTCAATGTTTCAATATAAATAGAAGCATGCTTTACAACTTTTCCGGGATTAGCAGAAAAGCTGCGTTCCAAACCACCAATGACAGGGTTTTTTGGATTGGTATTAAGATCAACTACCGGTGCAAAGTTCATATTGATTCCCAAATCTGCCAGTGTCTGCCCCATTTTTTGAGCATAGAATCTTGTGCTGTCAACGTTATCCAATTGCCCAAGGTATTCTGCTGATTTGATTTCGGGAAATCCCAGCGATGGTTTTAGTCGGGCTACCTGTCCTCCTTCTTGATCAATAGCAATGGTGAGTGGAATATCAGATAATTTCTTAAGGTTGCTTATAAGCATTTTTAGCTGTTCCGTTGATTGTATATTTCGTTCCGAAGATTTTGAGGGAACGTCGTAGTTAAAAAGAATAACTCCGCCCAAATGATATTTTTTTATGTCACGTACAATATGATTTGTATCAGCCAATGCAGTTCCCCGGAATCCTGCCAAAAGCATCTGCCCGATTTTTTCATCAAAAGATACATTTTCCTCGGGAAATGAAGTTTGACTGAAGGAAGGATTTGAAATTAACAGCAGTAGAAGAATAACTAGCAATGAGCGAAACATACAGTGGCTTTATTTGATATCGGAGTTTTAATATGAGATAAGGGAGAACGTTAATAGTACTTTATTTCTATGGGGAAAGAAAATCAAAACAGTGGTAGTAAGAGGTCTTGTAATAATGGATGATTGTCACAAATTGAAATATTAGGTTTTTCTAATATTTCCGGTGTAAAAACACCATCATTTAGTTCAAAGTTATTTACAAGCAATAGTAATTTTGTTTAGAAAAATTGGGGACGAAAATTTTGTAACAAATAGGTAAGAGAGTACTCTTGAATTATGTACAAAAAGGAATAAAATAAATGAGATTCTTTAACAATATACACACGCAAATAGATTGATTTTGCGTGTTAATTCTTAGGAAAAAAGTCATGATCGAGAGTTTTAATAAAAAAGAGTTGGAAGAAAAGATTGACCAGTATGTAAATGGTCAGCTTTCCGCTCAGGAAGTTGATGAGTTATGGGCTGAGCTAATTCAGGACGGTTATCACTTGGATTATCTCAAAAGTGTAGCTAATCTCCAAGCTGTGATTGAACGTAAAAGAGAAGAGCAAAAGAGTACAAGTAAAAAGCAATACTGGTATTATGCGGCAGCTGCAGTTATTGCTTTGCTTATTGCCGTGGTAGGGGTAATGAATATATCTACACAGCAGCAATCTTCGGTAGAACCTATATCGAGTATAGAACTGGATTATTATCGTTCTGGTGATGGTACTATTTCTTCTTCGTCGGATAAAGAGGTAATACGAAATGCAATAAAGCTTGCCAATACCGGTCGTGAAAACGAGGCGATATCATTATTGGAGTCTGAGTTGGAGAATGCTTCAGAGCCTGGATGGATTGCTGAGCTTAGTCTTAATTTGGGTTCTCTGCACTACAATAACGGTAATTACGATATAGCCATTGAGCATTACGAAAGGGTAGTAGCTTATAAAGATAAAGTAGATGTGCTCATGTTAGAGAAGGCATACTGGTATATTGGAAATGCACACTTCCATTTAGATCAACTGGTTGATGCAAAGATGAATATTGAAAGGGCATATGAGTTAAATGGAGCTTACCGTCGAGTTGCTCAAAGTTATCTGAACGCTTTATCTGATTGATCTGATACGTTTATTTTTATAGTGAATAGTGGCGAAATTATAGACACAACTGTTCATCATTCTTTGTTTCCTAAGAGAGAGAATCTTTCCGTTGAAAAATTTACGCTTTATCTATCAGTGTCTTGAAAAGATAATTCCTTTTTGAGTAAGATAAGAAAGCCCAACCATAAGCAAGAAGTAGAAGATAAATGCTCCGGCCATGGCCAGGTTTTTATTCTGCTGGGGTTTCACAATTGGGTCGGTATTTCCGATTAACATGTAAGGACCCCAGAAATGAGGATCAGCATTTTTAGTGTTTAAAAAGTATTTTTTAGCAGCTCTCAGTGCTTCAGCTTTTGATTTCCCCTCATTTATGTGAGAGTAGAACTGAATAGCAAACTCTGAGGCAAGCATATCATTAACCGACCATAAATTAAGTATTAATGATTCAGCACCGGCATATCGCAGTGCTCTGCTGATACCCATAACACCAGTTCCCTGGATATATGATCCGGATCCCGATTCACATGAGTTAAGCATTACCATTTCATTGCTGAGATCCAGCTCAAATAACTCATATGCAAAAAACCGATCCTCAAAAGTACTGTCGCTGCCGGCTGTAGATTTGCTAAAATAAACAGTGGAAAACATCGGGTCGCGCTCGGATACTTCACTGTGGGTGGCTAAATGGATGACTCGAGAGTGCGGGGCGGTTTTCTTAAAAGTAGATTTGGTTGATTGTTCATTGATGTAGGTTTCTACCTGAGAAAAATTAGTAAGGCTTTCTGCAATTTGTGCAACTTCGGATTGAGCGTAAGGCAGTGGTACTAACGATTGGTTATTATAATTGTCAAAGTTTGATACCCCATATCCCGCATAATGCATTTGAGCTTCAGAAGCTGATGAAGAACGGTTCGGTGTTTTAAAGTCCTCCAGTGTGGTTAGGTATTGCGTTTTAAATTTTTCTATCGCATAGGTTGTTTCGCCGTAGCTGTAGCTTTTAGCGGGCTTTTCCATTGGCATGATATCCAACGGAAGCTGATAGAAGTAACTGTCGGGAATAAGCGTGATTTTTTCGACGTAATCGGGAATCTTATTTAGCTCCAGGATCTTGGAAATCTTATAAAGAGAGTCAAGGTTGGTTTCTTTAGTAGCGATCTGCTGCGCGGAACTACTAAATAATTCTCTTGTTTTTTTATCAAGATCAATCGTTTTCAAGTTAATATCATTACGGGATATTTTGGCAATATAGTATTGATCTTTGAGCTCTGTTATATGTATTAAAAGTTCCCGGGCCGAAAGTTTGTTTTGAATTTGACGAATAGAAGTTGGGTTTTGACCAATATTTTTTGTCAGTCGGCGATCATACTTTCGCTTTTTGGTATTTAGCTGATTGATCTGCTGGCGAATTTCGAATTGCTCGTCTTCAGGTGCTGTTAAGAGTTTTTTGCGAACAGCATCAAGTTGATTGGTGATCTGCTTGTAGTCCGTTAATTCTGACTCATTCAACAGACTCGATTTAACCAATGGATTTTGATAAAGCGAAGCATCATTAATAGTTTTCAGCTGGTCAAGTTTTTCAACGGCCTTGCCGGGTTGGCCCGTATCCATATAAATATTTGCCGCAAGCTCAAAGGCATCGAGATATTCGTCTTCAACATGCCAAAAACCGGATTTGAGGTCGGTACTGTTCTTCGCTCTTACAACAATTTGGCTTAATGTAGGTCCAAGAATATTGAGTGCTTTATCTCTGTTACCAGTCTTAGATAGATATTCAGCCTCTACCTTTTTTGCTTTAACAATTTGATTAAAATCGAGTTGATTGAGATCAAAAGATTTGAACTTCTCAATTTGGTTTTTGGCTTGGGATAGATCTGTCTTTTCTAAATAGATTTGCGCTTTATTGATCAGGGCGTCAACATAATTTATACCCTTACTTTCTGAAGTTAATGCTATAATCTCGTCGTAAGTTGTTAAGGATTTTTTATATAACCCTTGATCTTCAAAATTTGATGCAATTTCATTTAATAATTTGAGGTATTGCCGTGTATTATTATCCGGATTTAATATGTCCTTTGCATTTGAATAATAGCTTTCTGCCTTTTTAAAGTTATAATCAGACTTTCTATAAAAAGAACCAAAGAACGTGTATATAGTACCTAAACCGGTTGAATCACTGTTATTTATAGCTAAATCTCTTGCTTTTTTTAAATAATTGAGCGCATTTGTAGAATCTTTTGATTCACGATAATAGACGAATAGATTCCGCAAAATTTTTTGGTGGTGACTATAATTATTTTGCGTTTTAGCAACATCGAGAGCTTTAAATTGTAAATCTAAGTAGTCATTATATTTGCCTAACTTATTATAAACCAATGCTAAGTTATTATATAAGGAAGACTTTGAAACATTTATTTCATTATTATTAATCTCTTTTAAGACTTCTTGATATACTTCTTCAGCAGCTTTTATTTTGCCAATACTGTATAAATAAACTCCTTGAAGCTGTTTTGTGCTAATTTTCTCTCTTTCTTTATTAAGATATCTAGATAATGGGAGTGTATATTGACGAACTATTTGAAGGCTCCGATCATAATATCCCAGCCGGTACATGGAGTAATCAAGGTACCGATATAATTTGAGCCTGAAATTAGAATTAGGGAATAATCTATCATTAATCAGTTTGTTATATTGTTTAGCTGTTTGCCCATAATTATAGTTCAAGTACAATACTCGTAAATAGCTCGCATTATAAAGTGTTGAGAAAAGATTCTGACCGTTATTGTTTTTAGACCAGTTTTTTTCTAAGGCTGATAAAAGGGAGTCGCTTAGTTGGTCATGAGCTCGGAAAAGTAAAAATAGATGGGTGAGAGTAAATGTCTCGGTTGATGCTATAGACTCATCGATAGTGTCTTTATTAATAAGAGCTTCAAATAGTGCACTAAAGTCAATATTCTTTTTATCTGACTTTATATTAAAGTCTGATGAATATTGTTGATATAGATCTTCTCGACTTTCATCTGATATTAACAGGAGTTCCGTAAATAACTGAGCTGATCCTGTCTTAAATACAACCTTTTTGAGCTGGTCGGAATAGTTATGTTCTATATTCTCAAAGAGATGCACTAAATTATTTGAATAATCACCTCCCTGAACCTTTTGTTCAACAGCTTTTCGAACATTGGGGTTGCTGGTGGTCAAGATTGTCAGCCCCCAAATATTTTCTTCGACATTTTGGGCTTGCTCAATATTATTGAGATAATAATTGGCTTGTGATCTTGATTGCTCGACTAAATTACTGTCCGCAGTTGCAACACTGACCTGAAGAAAGCTGATTAATAATGTCAGTAACATATTGCCAGGTTAGTGCTTTTTTTTTTAGTGCTTAGGGATAATTTAAGCTATTATATTTTGACCATAAATCCATAATTAATTCTTGTAGTTATTAAAATAATTATTCAGGACGATCAACGATGGGATCCATGCCTGCATCAGTCCCGAAGTCAGGATTCTGAACTTCGAGAACGGGTTTGTCGGTGTCGGGCTGGTTTTGGTCGAGGCCGGGATCGGTAACCGAAGCACAGCCGGTGAACAATGCAATGGAAAAGATGATAGCGAGAAGTTTGTGAGTAAAAGATTTCATAACTGATTGCTGATTTTGTGTTTAGATTAAATTTGTAACGTATTGATTAAAGTGCATCCCTGAAAAGCCTAATATGTACTTCGGAGATATACTAATAGTTGATAACAAGAGTAATCAAAGTTTGATATGTTACAAAAAAGCTTTGCCTACAGGAAATACTGTACAAAATTATTTTGTAACAGATTTATATTATAATTTAAATTTTTATTTCTAATTATATTTTATTCCAGATTACAAGAGCAATAAACAATAATATGTTACAAGTAATATTCATATTTAAGTAAATAATTTTTTAAACAATAAAAAATTACTTCAATTTTATTATAGAATTACATTCTAATATTTGTTTGCCAATTCAATAGTTATATATTAGAAACCACAATTACTACGGATGGTTTTATTTATTCATTTCGTGATGAATGGGTAAGTTAATTTAGGTTTATAGGGTACCTTGAGTAACTCCAGAGTTGATTATTCAGAATTAGTATATGCTCTTCAGCAGAATAGAGAAGGTGAAGCCAATGAGCTGCTGGAAGAACTAATGCATAGACTTAAAGATTACTTGCAAGTCGTACTTAACGCTGATGAAAAGGATGCAGAGGAATGTACCCAGCAAGCATTTCTTAATGTTTATGAGCAGATACAGAAAGACAATATTCGAGAGGAGAAATATATATTCAGTTATATGATACGCGCCTGCCGGCACGAGTATTTTCGTCTCTCTAAAGAGCAGCATCGCTTTAATAATCCTGTTGAAGATCATCAGGATCATCTAGTAGATCCCGCCGAACAGTTTGAGAATCTAATGGATAAGGATCGCCAGGCTATTTTGGAAGCCTGCCTGAATGAACTCCGGGAGAAGTCGCGTAACTTTATTGAGTATTTTATTGATAAGCCTGATGCAACTACCAAAGAAGCCAGTGCCCATTTTGATATTAGTGGGGCCAACGTGCGTACAAAAAAGTCCCGTATCTTAAGCCGGCTGCATCACTGTTTTAAGCGTAAATGGCGGCAATAATTACAAAGGAACTGAAATGGACAGTTGCGTGCCCTGAATAGAAATAGTCTCGATTATTGATTGCAGTTGTTCATTGTTCGATTGGTTTAGTAGGTAAAGAGTGGAATCAAAAAGCAGCAAAAACCCTCCCTGTATAAGTAGTGATTGACCATATCCAATAAACCTATTATTTGATTTACGAAGCCCCCGTTCCCATAAAAATCCTCCTGTAGCCATATAGCCTACATTTAAGCCCATATTGAGTAGCAAAATGTTTTCAATTGATTTAGCTTCTGCCATGCTTTGTGCAAGTGTAAAAGAGGTGGGATCAACTTGTGAGTACTGGTAGAATGCGCCACCAGCAATGGCAAGGTTTACCAGATTCCATCCAACATTCATTTGATGTAAATATTTTGTGCTTCCACCGCTCCTAAAGTAACCAATAGAACTTATAGCAATATTTGAAATAGCCCATCCAGACAGGGTATACATGCCTTTTGTATTCAGGTCTATGCGTTGTTGGTTAAAAGAAGTAAGGGATTCCGATAGGTTTTGGGCAGCGCTGCTATTTGTTAAAAGTAAAAGAGATGAGGCAAATAGAAATAGAACGAAAAGTAGTTTATTGTTTAAATTATTCATTAGATCAAGGTTTTAGCTCATTTTGTGATATTATTTTGGAATCTGCGATCATAAAAATGTCATTGTCTTCGGTTGGTTCAATTACATGGGTCCCAATAAACCCTCCAAAAGCCGGTAACACTCCGTATTTCTTTCCAAAATAAAAACAGGGTAACTTCATTGCTTGTCGCCCACGGCCTTTCAACTGTACGGCAGGATGAATATGTCCGCTTAAAGCAAAGGTGTTTTTATCGTGATTGTTTAGAGCATTAATGTCGTGAACAAATAAAAACGGATCTATCGATAACTTTTTGAATACATTTATAAGTCCCTGATGATAATTTTGAGTTTCCAGGATATCATGGTTGCCTATCACCAGGCTAACTTCGAGCTGACGTTTATTTTTGCGCCACTCGATAAATTGCTTCCATTCATTGTTAATGTCACTGTGAAAGAGATCTCCCAAAATAATGAGATGCTCTGGTTCTGTAAGCTCGATAATGTCATTGAGTTTATTAAGGTTTGATTGCGCGACTTCCTGGGGTACGGCAACTCCACTCTTCCTAAAGTGTCCGGATTTACCGATATGCAGATCGGCAACCAATAGTATTTTTTTCTTTTGCCAGTAGATGGCCTTTTGTGGCATTAACCAGAGGCGTTGATGCCTCAGGTTGAAAGCTTGTGCATTGGAGTTCATAGTAAAAAAGTAGTTAGCTTACTTTATGGGTACATATCATGTGATATTTTCCATTTGGACTCAAATAGCTGTACAAAATATATCAATTCAAACATGTTCTTCGAGCTGTAATTGCATCCGCTTTACGCGATCTATTAAGTTTTCAGAACTTAGCCGTTCCCGCAGCCGATCTACCATAATTGGAAATGCAAAAGGCGTAAATCGCTCAGTTGTTTTGAGCGTTATTTTTTGAGATTGAATGCGTTTTAAAGCTTTCCGTAATCGTACTTCATCAAGCTGATGCGAAAGGACTTCATCATAGGCCTGCTGGAGCAATAGGTTGTCGGGTTCATACTGGTCAAATACATCAAAAAATAAACCCGATGATGACTGTAGGTGACGGCTGGCCTTTTGCTGGCCCGGGAACCCCTTGAAAATGAGCCCGGCAATATGACATATACCGCGGAATCGCCGTTTTGCTAACTCCGTATCATTAAGACTTGAAAAGATATCCTCAACGAGATGCTCATCGGAAAACAGGTGATGCTCGAGGGCCTTTTCAATAGGGATTTCCTTATCCGATAGCAGCTCAAAGCCGTAGTCATTCATTGCGATAGAAAAAGTAATGGGCGTCAGTTGTGAAATACGATAGGCAATTAAAGCTGACATGCCTTCGTGAACATAACGACCCTCAAAGGGATAGAAGAAAAGATGATGCCCTTCTCGTGAGGTGGTCTGCTCAATCACTAACTCATTATCATCCGGCAGGGTAGACCATTCATTTTGCACATCCAGTATAGGCTGTATGGTTTTAAGTTCGATATCATTTGAAGTGCCCTCAATAGCCTGGTGCATTTTATGGCGCAGCATTTGGCTCATATTTGAAGATAACGACATACGTCCTCCCATCCAGCTGGGTACTTTTGCTTTGGATGTATTAGCCCTCCTAACGTAAGCGGTCATTTGCTTCGTTCGTACAAGTTCTAGACTGCGCCCTGCAAACCAGAATTTGTCTCCCTGTTTTAATGAGGCAATAAACCATTCTTCAATACTACCCAGATGTGCCCCATTTAGATATTTGACGCTCATCATCGTATCGCTTGTTATCGTACCAATTGACATGCGGTGACGTCGCATAATTTTCTTATCAATAACCTTGTAAAGACCATCTTTCTGAATCACTTTGGAGTATTCATCATAGGCGGTCAGGGATTGCCCGCCGGTAGTGATAAAATCCATAATCCAGTTCCACTCTTTTTGCGTGAGTGTCTGATAGGCAAAAGTCTTTTTCACTTCCTCGTAGATTTGCTCGGGTTTAAATCCATCCGAGACAGCCAGTGTAATCAAATATTGAATAAGTACATCGTAAGGTTTCAAGATGGGATCACGACTTTCCAGCGCTACTTTTTGGGAAGCGGCCGTTTTAAGAGCAGCTGCTTCGATCAACTCAAGGGCATTGGTAGGTACAAAGTAAATGCGACTGGTAGATCCCGGCTGATGACCACTTCGCCCGGCTCGCTGTAAAAAGCGTGCAACACCCTTGGGACTACCAACTTGTACTACCGTTTCAACAGGAGCAAAATCGACGCCGAGGTCGAGACTTGAAGTGCAGACCACTGCTTTTAGTTTTCCTTTATGCAAGGCATCTTCCACCCAGCGCCGAACTTCTTTGCTCAATGATCCATGATGCAAAGCTATCCTGCCAGCCAGTTCGGGCTTGGCTTCTAATAGTTTTTGAAACCAAATTTCTGATTGTGAACGGGTATTGGTAAAAATAAGGGTAGATCGACTTTCCTCAATAATGGGCAAAACTTTTGGTAATAGCTTTGTACCAAGATGACCCGACCATGGAAATTGTTCGACATCATCAGGCAGAACGGACTGTACCTCTAAATCTTTTTCTATATTAGCCTCTATGGTAACAGAATCTGCTTTGGTGTCATCTGTTCCAAGCAATACATCATGGGCTTCTTGGAGATTACCAATGGTTGCCGAAATGCCCCATATATTTAGGTTAGGACACAAGTGTTTTAGTCGAGATAATCCAAGTTCTACCTGAGTACCACGTTTAGATCCCAAAAGTTCGTGCCATTCATCTATTACTATTGCTTCAAGGTCTGTGAAATAGGTTTTGTATCCTTTTTGAGCCATCAAAATGTGTAGGCTTTCGGGTGTGGTAATGAGCACCTCCGGCATTTGTTCCTTCATTTTTTGCTTTTGATAGGATGAGACATCACCAGTCCGACGAGCGACTTGCCATGGAATTTCGAGATCATTAACAATCTGCTGAAGCGCTTGCTCAATATCACGGGCCAATGCTCGCAGCGGGGTGATCCATAAAAGTTGGAGCCCATTATCTGCAAGCTCGGTATATGTTTTGGGATGCTCATCTATCCAGTTGATGAGTAAAGGCATATATAGAGCGTAGGTTTTGCCGCTGCCGGTAGGTGCATTCAACAATCCATTCTTTTCGGATAAAAAAGCTCCCCACACCTCCCGCTGATAGTTAAATGGTTCCCATCCACGTTGGGTAAACCATCGTTCAATTTTTTGATAGCCGCCGCTTTTCATTAAGATGGAAATCTTGTTTATTTCAAATCGGGTAAGAGTTATTAACGGAAATGATCTGAATATAATTTGTTTCTTTGGTTGACTTGATTATCTGCTTTAATTATTTAAAATAGGATGGTCTGTGAGACAAAAATATCACCAAATAAAATACAATTGCCATGTGGTTAAATATTGATTCGTTTGAAGAGTACAAAGAAGTCTATAACGATAGTATCAAAAATCCTGAGAAATTTTGGGAGCATGAAGCAGGAACGTTTTATTGGCGCGAACGATGGGATGAAACCCATAGTGGAAGTTTCGAGGATGGAAATGTAAAATGGTTTGAAGGCGGTAAGCTGAATATTACCGAAAATTGCCTGGATCGCCACCTGAATACCATCGGTAATAAAACGGCATTTATCTTTGAACCTAATCACCCGGATTCTTTTCGACGGACAATCACTTATCGGCAGTTGCATGAGGATGTCTGCCGTTTTGCCAATGTGCTGAAAAACAAAGGGATTGAAAAGGGCGACCGTGTGGCAATTTATATGGCTATGACGCCGGAGTTGATGATTGCAGCCCTGGCATGCGCACGCATTGGAGCTGTGCACTCTATTGTTTTTGCTGGATTTTCTGCTCAGGCACTAGCCGGTCGAATTCAAGATTGCGATGCGAAAATGCTCATCACTAATGATGGGTTGCGCCGTGGTGAAAAACATGTGCCTCTTAAAGATATTTCTGATGAAGCACTGGAAGAATGTCCTACAGTTGAAAAAGTGATCGTGTGTCAGCGTACGAATCGTGATATCAATTGGGTTGAAGGCCGTGATGAATGGTGGCACTTGTTAATTCGAAACGCATCCAAAGAGCATGAAGCCGTAGAGATGGATGCAGAAGACCCACTGTTTATTCTCTATACCTCGGGATCGACCGGCAAGCCCAAAGGGCAGGTTCATACCTGTGGGGGATATATGGTATACACAAGTTATACCTTCCGCAATGTGTTTCAGGTCGAAGAGGATTCGGTGTATTGGTGTACGGCTGATGCGGGTTGGATTACCGGGCACTCCTATATTTTATATGGCCCGCTGTTAAATGGTGCAACCGGTATCATTTTTGAGGGGACACCAACTTATCCCGATCCCGGTCGTTTGTGGGAGGTCTGCGAGAAGTATAACGTAACGCACTTCTATACATCTCCTACAGCTATCCGCGCGCTGATGAAAGAGGATATTGAGTATGTCAATAAGTACGATCTTAGTTCGCTCGATGTGCTTGGAACGGTAGGTGAACCGATAAACGAAGAGGCTTGGCATTGGTATCACGATAAGATTGGAAACGGGAAGTGTCCGATTGTGGATACTTGGTGGCAGACTGAGACGGGCGGCATTATGATTTCCCCGCTGGCGGGAGTAACGCCGACCAAACCGGGATTTGCTACTTTGCCATTACCCGGCATTGAGCCTGCTTTGATGGACGATGATGGCAAGGAGGTTAGTGGCAATGGTGTTCAAGGAAATCTTGTGATCAAACAGCCATGGCCGGGCATGACACGCGGAATATGGGGCAATCAGGAGCGTTATATGAAAACCTATTTTGAGGATTATCCCGGGTATTATTTTACGGGGGATGGTTGTCGCCGTGACGAGGACGGCTACTATCGTATTACCGGTCGTGTTGATGACGTGCTTAATGTTTCTGGCCACAGGTTGGGAACGGCTGAAATCGAGAATGCTATTGACGAACATCCTAAAGTGGTAGAAGCGGCCATTGTGGGATATCCGCACGATGTTAAAGGGGAAGGTGTTTTCGCTTTTATGACTTGCGACGATGGTGTTTCGGAACCGGAAACGTTTAAAAAGGAAATCGATGACTTGGTTTCAAAAATAATTAGTCCGATTGCCAAACCGGATAAAATTCAGATTGTTGAAGGATTACCAAAGACGCGATCAGGTAAAATTATGCGCCGTATTTTACGAAAAATTGCTGCCGGGGAAACCGATGATATGGGGGACACCTCAACGTTGCTCGATCCCAGTGTGGTAGAAGAAATTATAGATGGAACCGCATACTGATCGCCGAAATAATTCAGAAATGTTTCGGGGACACATCATTAAGTTGGTGTGTCCTTTTTTTATATAGAGAGGAAAAATCCAACAATGAAGAGTAAGATACTTACTACTAAAAGGATGAGTCGAAATCGCGTTCGCATCATCATAGGATGAAAAAATAAGCCGTATGTAAGCGGTTGATTGCTCAGCCAATCGTAATAGTGATGCCGATGTGCTTCACCCAGTGCCATCGTTACATGTCCGTGAAGAATGGTAATCATAAACGGGATAGAGAAAAGACAGCAGCCCGCGTAAACGATAAACTGTTCAATACCTGACAAATTTGCTAAATACCAATAGGGCCATGCAAAAAGTAGAAAAAAAGGCACGCTTAGCATCCAGTTGATAATGCTAATGCGTTTAAAGTTCTTAGGGTTGAGTTCCTGGTTCATAGTAGTTGCCAGTTAGGCCATCAGCTTTGTTTGCTTCAGAAGAATTGTTTTTCCAAATGTGGATATACCAATAAATTGGCATGGTAATACCACCCAATACGAACAATACAACAATCCATAAAATTCTTTTTTCATTGTCGAAATACTGGTTGCGAATAATATGGACAAGATAAAAGATATATAATCCCATTGAGAGGAAAATAATTGGAAAAAAATATGGTATTATATAACTAAGGTATGAAAGGTACATCAACGGCATTGCCGGTTCTTGGTTAAAGAACATCGACAAGAAGTTAAAAATGACAAAGCCAATGATACTAATAGCTGCTAGTAGGGGTAGGCATGTTAATATGCCCAGCACAATTTTTGTAGGCTTATTTAGCTTCATAAAAGGGATGATGAGAATTATATTTGACTGGCAATCAGCATCTCAATTTCTCGGTAGGGCATATCAAAAATCTTAGAAAGGGATTTTTTGGTGAGATGTTTTTTATAAATGTAAGTACCGTTGCGCAGGGCGGTATTTGTCCAAAGACATTCCCGAATTCCTCCCGCATCACCGATAGCCAACAGGTAGGGTACAATCACATTGTTAAGGGCATAGGTGGCGGTACGGGCAACATTAGATGGAATATTGGGCACGCAATAGTGAATTACATCGTGTGCCATAAATGTAGGTTTTGAATGTTTGGTAGCTCTGCTGGTGGCAATACAACCACCTTGATCAATTACGGTATCCACTATAACGCTGCCAGGTTTCATGGAAGCAACCATGGGTTCAGTGACAAGTACAGGCGCGCGTTCACCCTCAAACATGGCCGCCCCAATTACGACATCAGCATATTGCAGGGCTGAAGACAGGTATTGATAATTCGCTGTGGCAGTAATAATACGACGATCAAGTGCATTTTCGAGGTGACGGAGCTTTGCCAAGTCATTATCCATCACAAATACCTGAGCACCATAGCCCAAGGCTGTACGAGCTGCATATTCAGCCGTGATGCCAGCTCCCAGAATAACAACTGTTGCAGGGGGTATACCCGAAATGCCACCCAGCATAATACCCTGTCCGCCTTCTGTTTTTTCCAGGTAATGAGCCCCAATCTGTAAAGACATCGATCCGGTAATTTCGTGCATCATGCGAACAATAGGAAACTCTTTGTCCTCTCCTTTGATAAATTCAAAGCCAATGGCGGTAATGTTCTTTTTGATTAAAAGATCGATAAATTCTTCGGTAGTGTTGCCTAAATGCAGCGCAGAAAGAAGGGTTTGGTCTTTCTTAAGGAGTTCTAATTCTGAATCCGCTGGCGGTGCCACCTTGACAATCATATCTGATTTTTTATACACCTCGTCGATACTAAGAGCAATTTCAGCGCCGGCGTCGGCAAACTCTTCATCGGTAAAGTTGGCTTCGGCACCGGCATCTTGCTCAATGAAAACTTCATGTCCATTGGCTATGAGTACTGAAGCACCGCCAGGGGTTAGACAAATTCGGCGCTCATCATTGGAGACTTCCTTTGGTACCCCTATCTTTAGGGAGATATTGGATTCTGATTTCATCAGGCGCTTTTCCAGCGTCTGTATTCCAATTTGTTCTGTTTCCAGGGGATTAATATCCATAGGTATTTATTTTACGAGGAATAACGTAGCTTAATTTAATCTACCTACTGACGCTAAGCAAAAAGACAATTTATTGTTATAAGAGTCGTAAAAGGGTTGCCGTAAAAATTGGAATTATGGATTAGGATTTACCAGTAGGGGAAAGTAATCCTTAATTCTACATTCTTAATTTATTTTATTCAATGAGTTTGCGACCAAAGAAAAGTTTAGGTCAGCATTTTTTGACCGACGAAAATATTATAGGTAAGATTGCCGATGCGATTCCTGCCAAAGCGGGAGATCGAGTGATCGAAATTGGTCCGGGTACGGGAGCTCTAACCGGTGCTTTGTTAAAACGGTTCGAAGATGTTATTGCTGTGGAATTGGATCAGCGGGCGATTGAAGTACTGGAACATAAATTTGATGATTTGGAGATCTATCACGAAAACGTGCTGGAAGTTGATTGGGAGGAGTTATCCATTGGAAAAGAGAAAACGCATGTGGTTGGGAACCTCCCGTATTATATTACCAGCCAGATTTTGTTTTCATTGCTTGAAAGTCGCCACCTGATGGCCGATGCATTACTTATGATGCAGAAAGAAGTAGCCGAGCGATTAGTGTCCGATATCCGAACCAAAGATTATGGAATATTAAGTGTGCAAACACAGCTGATGTGCACTCCTGAAATTTTATTCCCTGTTTCTCGTCACTGCTTTAGTCCACAGCCCAATGTAGAAAGTGCCATTGTCAAACTGACTTTTGATAAAGGGAGGCTAAACTGTTCGGATAAAAATCTGAAAACTGTTGTTCGTACTGCCTTTAATCAGCGGCGTAAAAAGTTAAGCAATGCCCTAAAGCCAGTGGTCAGTAAAGATAACCAGCCCAAAGAGTTCGACTTTGACAAACGCGCCGAAGCATGGGAGCCGTCTGAATATGAAAAGTTGACAGCACGACTGGTCGAAGATGGCATTTTGACCTGAAATTTCGACCACTCTTTTTCTCCGATTTGTCCCATCGAAATTAAAACTATTGTTATTTAGCGATTTTAAGACTTTTGACACCGTTTGAGAGATAAAAGCACATTTGTCTAAAAGTTTGGTATGGTACTTGCTCACCTATAACCCTGTTGAAATTGATGTGATTTCAAACAGAGGATTTCAAAAGTATTAACAGCAAATTGCTGGATTTAAGAATTTCAAATTTCAACTAATAACTAAAATTAGGAGTCATACTTATGGCTAAATCTAAGATTAAACCGTTAAGTGATCGTGTTTTGGTTCAGCCGAAACCTGCGGAAGAGAAGACAGAATCTGGAATTATTATTCCTGATTCGGCAAAAGAAAAACCACAGGAAGGGACTGTCGTAGCTGCAGGTCCCGGCAAAGTAGAAAACGGAAACAAGATTGACATGTCGGTTACAGAAGGCGACGAAGTGTTGTACGGAAAGTATTCTGGCACTGAAGTTACGCTGGATGGTGAAGAGTATCTGATTATGCGAGAATCCGACATTCTTGGAATCGTTTCCTAAGCTATTCTTTCAATATTTTTTAAACAAAAACTCAAAAAAATTAAATAGGCAATTATGTCTGCAAAATTAGTTCATTACGATATGGAAGCACGCGATGCTCTCAAGCAGGGCGTTGACAAGCTTGCGAATGCTGTCAAGGTCACCTTGGGACCGCGTGGACGAAACGTAGTAATCGAAAAATCTTTTGGTGCACCAACAGTTACCAAAGATGGTGTTACTGTAGCAAAAGAGATTGAGCTGTCCAACAAGCGACAAAATATGGGCGCTCAAATGGTAAAAGAAGTTGCTTCTAAAACCAGTGATAATGCTGGTGACGGAACAACGACGGCTACCGTTCTTGCTCAGTCCATCATTCAAACCGGTCTGAAAAATGTTACCGCCGGTGCTAATCCGATGGAATTGAAGCGAGGCATTGACATAGCAGTTAAAGCTATTGTCGAGGAGCTTCGTAAAACAAGTCAACCTGTTGGTGACAGCCTCGAAAGTATTAAGCAAATTGGTACTATTTCTGCCAATGGTGATGAAGAAATTGGTCAGAACATTGCGGATGCAATGGAAAAAGTTGGTCAAGATGGTGTTATCACTGTTGAAGAAGCCAAAGGTACCGAAACCTATCTCGAGACTGTAGAAGGTATGCAGTTCGACCGCGGATATCTGTCACCATATTTCGTGACTGATTCCGAAAATATGGTTGCTGAGATGGAAGAACCTTACATTCTGATCTTCGACAGCAAGATCAGTAATATGAAGGATCTGCTTCCTATCTTGGAAAAAGTTATTCAAACCAGCAAGCCTCTGCTCATTATCGCCGAAGATATTGAAGGCGAAGCGCTGGCTACATTGGTTGTTAACAAGCTGCGCGGATCGCTTAAGATTGCAGCTGTTAAAGCGCCTGGATTTGGCGATCGTCGTAAGCAGATGTTGGAAGACATCGCGATCTTGACTGACGGTACTGTTATTTCTGAAGAGCGTGGATACAAGCTTGAAAATGCTACGCTTGACTTCTTAGGTACCGCTGATCGTGTAAATATCACGAAAGATGACACTACGATTGTTGGCGGAAAAGGAAAAGAAAATGACATCCAAGCACGTGTAAATCAGATTAAAGGACAGATTGAGTCCAGCACTTCTGATTATGATCGCGAAAAACTGCAAGAGCGTCTCGCTAAATTGAGCGGCGGTGTTGCAGTGCTTAACATTGGTGCTGCTTCTGAAGTAGAGATGAAAGAGAAGAAAGCCCGTGTTGAAGATGCACTCCATGCTACTCGTGCTGCTGTTGAAGAAGGCATTGTAGCAGGTGGTGGCGTTGCGCTGCTCCGTGCTCGCAAAGTACTGGATGAGTTAGAAGCTGAAGTGCCGGATCAGAAAGTTGGTTTTAATATAGTTCGTCGTGCGCTTGAAGAGCCGCTTCGAATTATTGCCAATAATGCCGGTGCGGAAGGTTCAATTGTTGTCCAGAAAGTCCTTGAAGGCGAAGGCGGCTTTGGATACAACGCACGAACCGAGCAGTATGAAGATCTTATCGAAGCAGGCGTAATCGATCCTACGAAAGTAACGCGCACTGCTCTTGAAAACGCTGCTTCTGTTGCCGGCTTAATGCTGACAACTGAAGCTATCATCTCTGACAAGCCTACAAAAGGCGATGATGATGACGATGATGGCGGACCTGCCGGTGGCGGTATGCCAGGCGGCATGGGAGGTGGTATGCCCGGAGGAATGGGCGGAATGGGCGGCATGATGTAAGCCAACCGTTCTTAAGAAACCGTCTTTCATAAGACGATTTAAAGCCTCGTCCCTATATGGGGGCGGGGCTTTTTTATTTGAAGATATTCAGAGTGAATAAATTCTCGTTGAGCATCTCAATAAAATTACGTTTGTTAGAGTGCTTTCACATGACAAACCGTAATCTCAAAATCAAACTATGATACTTGCTCCCATCGATTGGGCCATAATCGGAGCCTATCTACTGTTCTCTCTGCTCATCGGCGTATGGGTCATGCGAAAAGCGGGTAAGAACTCAGAGCAGTTTTTTGCAGCAGGAAAAAACATGCCTTGGTGGCTGTTGGGGATATCGATGGTAGCTACTACATTTTCAACGGATACTCCCAATCTTGTTGCCAATATTGTTCGTACTGATGGCGTGTCTGGAAATTGGGTGTGGTGGGCTTTCCTTCTTACAGGTATGCTGACCGTTTTTGTTTATGCCAATCTTTGGAAGCGTTCGGGCGTATTGACTGATGTCGAATTTTATGAGCTACGTTACAGTGGAAAGATGGCTGCTTTTCTGCGCGGATTTCGTGCTGTATATCTTGGATTTATTTTCAATGTGGTAGTGATGGCAACAGTATCGCTTGCGGCAATAAAAATAAGTGGCGTACTAATGGGATTATCTCCCGTTGAAACTGTAGTAATTGGCGGACTTATTACGGTTGTTTACAGTTCCCTCGGAGGACTACGCGGTGTATTGCTTACTGATTTTTTCCAGTTCTTTTTGGCCATTGGAGGAAGTTTAATTGCTGCCTATGTGGCATTAAATCATCCGGAGGTTGGCGGACTAAGTGGATTACTGGAACACAAAGAAGTAGTGAGCCAGCTCAATATTTTGCCCGATTTCTCTGATCCTTCGCAGGCCATTGGCATCTTTATTATCCCTTTGGTTATCCAGTGGTGGAGCGTCTACTATCCGGGCGCTGAACCGGGAGGAGGTGGTTATATCGCACAGCGCATGTTTGCTGCTAAAGATGAAAATAACTCTATTGCTGCAGTGTTCTTTTTCAATGCGGCCCACTATGCCCTGCGTCCCTGGCCTTGGATTATTGTGGGATTATGTTCGATCATCGTTTTTCCAGAAGTCGCTGATTTAAAAGAGGCATTCCCTAATGCTTCCGGCGTAGCCGATCACGATATGGGATATCCTGCAATGCTCACTTTTATCCCTACGGGTTGGTTGGGACTGGTAGTTGCCTCATTGACAGCAGCTTATATGTCTACCATTTCAACCCATCTAAACTGGGGATCTTCTTATTTGGTCAACGACTTTTATAAGCGGTTTGTGCGTCCTGAAAGCTCAGAAAAAGAACTTGTAACTGTTGGGCGTATCTCTACCGTGATTCTAATGATTGTAGCCGGTGCACTTGCGCTACTTTTGCAAAATGCACTCGACAGTTTTCAGATTATCTTACAGATTGGTGCTGGTACCGGGCTTTTGTTTATCCTGCGCTGGTTTTGGTGGCGTATTAATGCGGGGAGTGAAATCGCTGCCATGTTTATAGCTTTTGCCGTTGCATTATATTTCCAGTTCGCCCATTCCCACACGGGACTTCCGGAAGTTACCGGATGGGAAGAACTTATTATTGGGGTGATTGTCACAACTATCGGATGGCTTGGCGTTACGTTTGCCACCCGTCCCACGAATAGGGAAACACTTATCAACTTCTGTAAAGTGGCACGACCAGGCGGACCCGGATGGCAAAAAGTTATTGAGGAAGCTCGTGAGGAGGAAAAAGATACCGAGCCGCTCGAAGATGAAGCATGGCGCGTTCCCCAGGGATTACTTTGTATGGTCTTGGGATGCGTTGCTGTTTACGGGGCCCTCTTTGCGACCGGCTACTGGATTTACGGCAAGTGGGTGTTAGCTTCGATAATTACTGTTGTGGCTATTGTTTCATCCGGTTTGCTTTATAAGGCTTGGCGCAAGCTGATAAAAATTCGGCCCGATGAGGAGTTGTTTGAAGAATAGTTAGTAACGTACTACAGCAGCGCCGTTAATTATTTTGCTTTTTTTCTTTCTCGCTCATTACCCAATCAATAAATAAAAACTCGAGTCCGGCGGCTTCGTATCCTTCCCAGTTTTTGATCATCTGCTGGAATTCTTCTTCGGAGGTATTATCAGGATCGCCCCCATAATTAAGTATAATCCACCGTCGGTGCCCTTTTTCCTTACCTTTCTTTTTGTTGCTCGGGAAAACAGCGTCCGGGCGTTCACGAAACAGCATCAGCTGCTGTGCAGAAGTGGGGCCAATACCTCGAACGTTAGATATGGTGTTATAAAACACTTCAGGTTGACAGGTTTCAAGATGACGCAGGTCACGTTCACCCGAAAGTAAATCTTCAGCAAAGCCAATAATAAATTCCCCTTTTCTTTTGGTGGGGCCGGGGTCAAGTTGTCGGATACTCATAGGCGTAGCTTTAATAAGTTGATGCGGTCGCGGCCAGGCCGGAATGCTTTCTCCTTCTGCATTGATAAGCGATCCATAGTTTTCGCGTACATTATAGACCATCTTTTTGGCAGTAGGTTTGTGCGATAGCCGCATCTCAATAATGCGATTGATTGTATCCTCAAAAAGGTTGGCCCGGGCCATACGCTTAAATCCATAGTATTCGGTAAGTAAGGGGCCCAGCACAGGATCATCAGCAGCTTGATCATATAAAGGACGAAGATCGATGTTGGTACCAAAAATGCGTACTAAACTTTTATTGGCTTCTTCAATTTCATCAGTGCTTAACGACTCATTACTTTCAAAGTGAAATTCGGGATTGTCCGGATCCCCATTGAAAAAAGAGGTAACAAGAATATCACGATCCTCCAATGGGATAGGTCGGGTAAATCCCTCTTCGAAAACTTTTTCAGGATCATGTTCATGGTCGAAATACTGATCGATATCTAAGCATAAAAACCAATCGTGCGGTGGTGTGGATTTAAGTGTCCAATTGCTCATAGTAAAATATTGGGAATTAAGAATGTAAAATTGATAAAAATTACTTCAGCCTTTATCATCGCGTGTTGTCTCAAGGTCTAGGCTTTCAATATAAAAAGATGGATTTTCTTCCTGTTTAAGACGCTCTCGACTTATTTTTTGTTGATACATGTGCTCCACATCCTTGAGTGTATCGGCATCATCGGGATTTAAATCCCAGCGAATGGCTTTAAACCGAGGCAGCCGCAGTGAATAGTTTGCCTTGGTACGTTTGTTTTCCTGGATGTCATCAAATTCGAGCTCAATCACAATTTCGGGAATTAATCCTAAGGTAGGTCCGTATTTTTCGACGGTCAAATCTTTAATACGCTTGTTAAGTCGTTTCATTTCTTCATCTGTATAACCGCCGTATGCCTTGCCAATAGGAATGAACTCTTCTTCGTAGCGCTCATCTTCCGCAACCCGGATACCAAGCGTGAAATCAGAATAGTAGCCCCCGCGTTTTCCGGACCCGGCATGGGCATACATCATAACCGTATCGAGCGTACCGCCCGGCTTTTTGACCTTGAGCCAGGATTTTCTGCGCTGACCGTATTCATAAGTGCTGTCCACTTTTTTGAGCATTAGCCCCTCATTGCCGTGAGCCAGAGCACGATCAAATAACTCATCAAGATGGTCACGGTCCGTGACTTCAAATTGATTAGTGATCGGGAGGTCATGGTTCTGCGATAATTTAGTAAGTAAATTGCGGCGCTTCCGGAGCTCTTTTTCGAAGATGGGACGGTTATCATGGTAAAGAAGATCATAGGAGATGAATAAGACCGGGTATTTTTCAATGATCTCCTTACCTGGCTTTTTACGTCCCATCCTTTTTTGAAGTAGCTGGAATGGAAGGATCTCATCATTTTTAAACACGCATATTTCGCCATCCAAGACTACATCGGACAAATTTCTTTTTATGAAAAACTGTACGATTTCGGGGAACGAATGGGTGATGTCATTGAGATCGCGAGAATAAAGCTCGACCTGTTGTCCACTGATGTGCGCCTGTGCCCGCATGCCATTAAACTTTTCTTCGGCTATGTATCCATCCAAATTTTCTACAGCGCGACTCTCTATTGGGGAGGCGAGCATAAATGAAAGAGGATGAAAGAGTTTGAAGGTTGCTTCATCCAGATTATCATTTTTACAGAGTATGGCTGTTTTTCCAATACTGCCGGTAATCATGTGGGCATAACGGACTTCCTCAACGTTTTTACCAAAGGCTTCAGCTAGGGCAGAAACAACACTTTTGACTTCAAAACCGATACGCAGAGATCCCCGCGTCATAATTCGGATAAAAAACTTGATCTCGACCGGTGTCATCTGTTTCCAGGCATTCCGAAGGATATGTTGTTTATCTGCCCGTGAGGAAACATTGTATATATCCTCGTAGATAGATTTGATTTCTCGAAGACTGAGTTGAGCCGGTTCGCGTTTTTTGCGTGCAACTTCAATATTATTCATCAGCTTTTCTATAGCTTCGGAAGCGCTTCCCAGAGCTGTTTTACACGGTTTAAATACTTTTTCATAATCAATATCACAGAATTCGGCCGCACAGGTCGAGTAGGTGCGGCTTCCGATCGTTGCTCTTTTCCCGGAAACAGATGAGAAAGCGCCTTCACCCAAGAATTGAGCACCAAGTTTTAGGTTTTTATCATCCTCGAAAGACTGAAAGTATTGAGCGCAACAGGAGATCTTTGCGTTAGTGCTGCGCGTTTCGTTGATCTGCTGCGCTATTTCGGCCAGTTGTTGGAAGGAGTTCTCTGCCATAGTTAATCGTCTTCTTCAATTTCCATGTCCAAAAATCGTGAGTCGATATTTCTTTCATCCAAATAATGCTGGACAACATCGGCATTGGGAGTATGGGTGATGTGTACTTTTTGGGGGTCGAACTCTTCACATAAGCGAATGAGTTCAAAAAAATCGAGGTGGTCGGAAAGGGGAATAAGTTTATGTACAGTCAACTGACTGCGAGCCGCCTCACGGGTTGCCCAACCAGAGCAGTAAGCAATGCGTTTTTTTTGGACGTTAGATGCAAAGCCATTATTAAGCGCAGAGTTTGTTGTGATTAAGATGTTACCTTCACAAGTATCCCGATCATAAGATTCGTAGTTACCCAGATCGATACCGGCTTCTTCATACACATCGCACATCTTATATCCTGCGCCATGGATTTGCACTTGCTGTCCCAGCGGTGCCAGCAGGTGCATAACTTCTTGTGCCTTACCTAAATTGTAGGCTAAAAATATTGGAGTATATCCATACTTCAGGGATTTTGAGGCAAAAGATCGAATTTCCTGCCCGAGGTTTTCGTGGGAATCCCATTTATAGATCGGCAGCCCAAAAGTTGCTTCGGTAATAAAGTGGTCGACTTGATCGGGTATGGAAAATCCCTCTGAAGCTGGAGAGGGCGGTGTGCGATAGTCGCCGGTATAGAGCAAAGAACCTTCATCAGATTCTACATACACCATCGCCGAGCCGAGGATATGTCCCGCCTGATAAAGGGTGATTCGAGCCTTTTCAGTCTCGAATGAGTCGCCAAAATCCATAATCGTTGCATCGCCCTTGTAACCGCGGCGCTGCATCAGCTTTAGCGTGTTGGGTGTACAGTAAACGCTGCTTTTGCGATTACGCGGCATGTGGTCGGCATGGGCGTGCGAGATAAAGGTATACTGGGTATCAGTGCCGCTGTAGTCAAAACCGATGTTAAGATCCGGGAGCAGAATACCGTGATATCCTGCCTTGGTGATTTTCATGACATTGGGTGTCGGATGATTACTAAGTATGCCAGCAGGAATATAGCTGATCCCACTGCCACCATAATGGCACCGCTCTTTTTAATGATGTTGGGCAGCTGTTGGTTGGCTTTAATGAGCGTTCGACTTTGCTCCCACCGCACCAGTTGAAGTCCTGCTATGTACACAACGAATAAACCCCAAATCGTAAAGAGAAGTTCAATCCATGAAAAAGGCGTGAATGAAAGTACGAGCCCGGGAAGAGTGAAAAAAAAGAGATATTTTAAAATCCTGATTAACAATGCCGGTGGCTTCTCATGATCTGTTTTATCAATTAAGTAGTTAGCAATTTTATCCTTTTTGAGGATGATATACCCCCCCGTTCCAACCAAAGAAATAGCCAGTGCCGAGTAGTAAAGGGCAAACCATTTTGTAGAAAAGCTTTCCAAATCCATAAGCAAAATTATTCGTCTGGAAGGTTCTCGGCTTCGACTGGATCTTCCTCTTTAGGATATAAGATGGAAGCAATAATAGATAGTGCAAGTGCGCCGCCAATAAACGCTAATGCATATGGGGTTGGTATGTGGTAAAAGTCTGAAAGTAGCATTTTAACTCCAACAAAAACAAGAATGAGCGAGAGTCCATAGTGCAGGTAGTGGAAAAGACGCATGATTCCAGAGACAGCAAAATAGAGTGCTCGAAGTCCCAATATCGCAAAGGCATTGGAACTATAGATGATAAACTCATCGCGTGTAATGGCTAAGATGGCGGGAATGGAGTCGAGGGCAAAAACGAGATCTGTTGTTTCAATAACCACTAAAACGATGAACAGGGGGGTGGCAATAAGACGACCCATTTTTCGAATAAAAAATTTAGAGCCGTGATAGTTCTTGGTAGTGGGGAAAAAGCGCCGAACTAATTTTAAGATCGGATTCCGTTCGGGGTGGACTTCTTTATCTTTTTCCATGGCCAGTTTAATACCGGTAAAAACGAGGAATCCGCCGAAGACATAGATGATCCAGTGGAAACGTTCTATAAGTGCTACACCGGTAAAGATAAAGATCAGACGCATGACAAGAGCTCCGAAGATCCCCCAGAAAAGCACCTTGTGCTGGAATTCGTCCGGAACTTTGAAATAGGTAAACACCAGCAGAAAGACGAATATATTATCAACGCTGAGTGATTTCTCAATCAGGTAGCCCGTATAGTAATCAAGGGCCGTTTGGGATCCCATATAGTAATACACCCCAATGCCAAAGACTAGGGCCAGGACTATCCAAGCCCCCGTCCAGTAGAGGGCTTCTTTGATGCTGACGGCCTCATCCTCTTTGTGAAGCACAACGAGGTCGACAATGAGCATCGCTAGGATAAACACATTGAATACCGACCAAAGTAAGAAGGAGTGATCCAAACCTGAATAACTTTTGAGAGTTTAAAAATAAGCCTCAAAAGTAGCTAATATTTAACAAAATTAATAGCTGAGTAGCGCACAAACTATTCAACCAAAAATCCGTCTTCCTCTTTCTTGAGCACATCGGGGATGGATGCCATCACCTCTTCTTTGAACGCCTCAATGATATTCTTCTTCAGGTATTCGCGTCCATATACAATGCGTACTTTTCGACGTGGAACCGGATCGTCAAACTCTCGTAAATGAGCTTTAGCGCATTGTTCATTGATCTGATTTTTTGCAAGGTAAGGCAAAAGTGTCATTCCAAAATTTTGTTCAACAAGCTGTTTCAATGTTTCCAGATTGCCGCTTTCAAACTCAATTTTAGGGTTATCAAGCTTATTTTTTCTGAATTTCTTGCATAGCTTAACGGTTTGATCGCGAAAGCAATGTCCCTCGTTAAGTAGCCACAGATTGGTGACTTCCAAATCATCCACCGAAAGACGATCTTTCTTTGCAAGGGGATGATCCTCCGATACATATCCTAAAAAGGGTTCGTAATAGAGATCTTCCTCGAAAATATTTCCGCGATCGGCCGGTGTGGCTATAATGCCGATATCAAGATGATCTTGGTTAAGCAGATCGAGCAGTTCATCGGTTACCACCTCTTCGAATATGAGTCGAACATCAGGATGTTTTTTTCGAAAGTTGCGTAAAAAGAGAGGGAGCAGATAGGGGGCAACAGTGGGGATAATTCCGATCCGAAAAGTGCCCCGAAGCTCATCCTCATTTAGAGCGGCCAGATCTTCAATATGTTTAGACTGTTTAATAATTTTTTTCGCTTCTGCAATAATTTTTTCGCCAATCTCGGTGGGTATAACGGGGGATTTAGATCGATCAAAAATGGTAATTCCGAGTTCTTCTTCCAGCTTGTGAATTTGCATGCTGAGAGTCGGCTGGGTGACGTATGATTTTTCTGCAGCAGTGGCAAAATGGCGGTACCGGTCGACGGCAATAATATATTTGAGTTGCGTGAGAGTCATAATAAATCTATTTCAGAGCAATAAATTGTAACAAATTGTTTGACGGAATTATACAAACTTTAGAACTTTAATTCGTGAAAGTTCGAGATTTCCTTTCAGATTAGTACATTAGCCGTGAATCACTAAACAACTGAGAGTTAACGATTTAATAAAAAGCATAGAAATAACAATTATGCAACAGGCGCATGTATTTATCGAAGGACGTGTACAAGGAGTAGGATTTCGTCATTTTGCAAAAGTGAATGCCGAAGAAGTAGGAGTTTTTGGGTGGGTTAAAAATCTGCCAGATGGACGTGTTGAAGCTATTTTTGCAGGCCCACTGGATCATATCAGAGAGATGGTAAACCGTTGTGAACAAGGGCCGGGGGCCAGCCGCGTTGACAATATTGACGTTACGGTTGAAGACGCTGATGAGGATTATGAGGAATTTGAGGTCCGCTACCATTAACACTTTACCATGCGTTTATTTATCGCTATTCCTCTGCCAAAGGGTATAAAACAACAATTACTGGATTTACAGCAGCCTATTGATGGGATGCGATGGCAGCCTCAAGAGCAGATGCACCTGACGCTAAAATTTGTGGGAGAGGTTGATAAAACGACTGCTAGTGAGTTACAGGAAGAGTTGGATAAAATTGATCATCCGGAATTTTCCATAACGATAGCAGGAATTGGATACTTCCCGGAAAGCAAACAACCCAAAGTGGTTTGGGCAGGAATTAACCAAAATACGGACCTCCAGGAGCTTCATAAAAAAGTGGAGGACCGCTGCGAGAAAATAGGAATTGCTCCGGAAAACCGGCCTTATAAACCGCATGTTACCATCGCGCGAATAAAAAGTACGTCCAAACGAGCGGTCACTTCATTTATCAATAAGCATAAAAAATTTGCTCTTCCGGATATCTCGGTTAATGAATTTGTTCTTTATGAGAGCAAGTTGCACCCCGATGGGGCTAGCCATCACCAATTGCAAACCTATTTACTGAAGTCGAATCAATAGTTTTGTTATCTTTGGATCAATTAATTCCAATTCACCTAACTAATGTTGCGAATTGTGCAGTCATTTTTATGGATTCTGTTAAGTGCGGCTGTTGGATACCTTTTATTGGTTGTCTTGATGTACTTCTTGCAGTCGCAAATGGTGTATCATCCTCAAAAATCGATTACATACACGCCAAATGATATTGGTTTATCGTATGAAGATACCACATTTACAACAGAGGATGGGATAAGTCTGCACGGATGGTATATCCCAACCGATAGCAATATTACTGTCTTATATTTTCATGGTAATGCAGGTAATATTTCGGGACGACTACAAACGATTCAACTCTTGCACAACTTGGGACTTAACGTTTTTATTTTTGACTATCGGGGATATGGAAAAAGCGAAGGACGTCCAAGCGAACAGGGAACGTACAAAGATGCCCGAGCGGCTTGGAAATATTTAGTATCAGAGAAAGATATTGAAAATGAGCAAATCATTATCATGGGCCGTTCACTGGGCGGAGCAGTGGCATCGTGGCTTGCAGTACATAAACAGCCGGGTGCTACCATTCTCGAATCCACGTTCACTTCAGCTGCTGATTTGGGAGCTGATTTATACCCCTGGCTGCCGGTGCGCTCCATCATACAATATAATTATAACACGCTTGAATATGTCAAGAAGATTGAATCGCCACTATTCATGGCGCACAGCAGGGATGATGAAATTGTTCCGTATCAGCACGGGAAAACATTGTTTGGAGCGGCCAATGATCCCAAAACATTCGTGGAGCTTCGCGGATCTCATGGTTCCGGATTTTGGGAAACGGGAGAAAAGTATCGCAAAGCACTGCAGGAGTTTTTAAACAATAACATAAGGAATCAGTGAGATGGATATAGTTAGCAAAGAGATTACGATTGGAGCTGAGGGATTTTCGGGTATCAAAAATATTACGGAAGAAGTGAGGCATTTTGCTGAAGAAAGCGGGTTTTCGGATGGTATCATCCATATTTTTCCAATTGGCTCTACCGCTTCGATATCAACGATAGAATTTGAGCCTGCGCTGGTGCAAGATATGAAAGATAAACTGGAAGAATTTGCTCCACACGATCAGACTACGCGCCATGGCGAAACCTGGGGTGATGACAACGGCTTTTCGCACATGCGTGCTACCATGATGGGACCGGGAATAACGGTGCCGTTGCATGATGGTAAGCCGGTACTGGGAACTTGGCAGCAGGTTGTGATTTTAAATCACGATAATAAATCGAGGGATCGCAGGATCTTTTTGCAGGTAATGGGGAAATAGTCCGGCGAAGTACTAATCTGTTGTACTGTTTAAATGATAGCTTTGCACGACAGATTTCAGGAGGTCTGGTTTGTTAGTAAAGATGCCGGTGACACCACCCGCAATAAGCTTTTGCATTCGTCTTTTACTATCCACAGTGTAGATAAAAGTTGGGATGTTGTGCTTGTTGAGGTTAGCCATCCATTTCCTTTTTAGTTGCCGATAGCTACAGTTAAAAGCATCAACATTATATTTTTTAACGAGCTGGTGTGGCAGTAATCGGTTTGATTGATTCCTTTCATAGAGCAATGCTACAGCCACATTGGGATCTAGTTTTTTTAAATGACGAACGGCCCGATAGTCAAAACTGGAAAATAGCACGTGCTTTTCCATCCCATACTTTTTGACAAGCTGAAGTACTTTCTCTTCTATTCCGTTTTTAATCTGATTAGAAACAGCTTCGGTTTTAATTTCGATATTAAGGGCAATATTCCCTGACGCAAATTGCAGCGCTTCTTCCAGCGTGGGTATTTCCTGATCGGAGAATTTAGGGTTGAACCAGGAACCCGCATCTAATTTCTTGAGCTCTTTGAGTGTATAATGCTTTACATAGCTATTGCCGTTGGTATGCTTGTTAAGCTTGGCATCATGAAAAACAATTGGAATGCCGTCTTTGCTCATCATGACATCCAGCTCAATCATCTCGGCACCCATTTCCACTGCTTTTTCAAAAGCGATCATCGTATTTTCGGGATAATAAGCACTGGCACCACGGTGGGCGATGATGATAAAGTCGTCTCCATCATCGTTATAAAGTGCAGGTAAATTATACTGTTGCATCATAGATGACTGTGCTAGGCAGTTAACAGTTGCAATAGAGCCAAAAGCCAAGATAAGACAGAGGCACTTAATTCTCATGCTGTATTTTCCATTGCAGGTATTCCAACAGCTCATCAATTTGATTCTTTTGATAGAATATTAATCCTACGTTGATTGCAAAAACAGCAAAAATGATAATGAAAAAGGTTTGGCCGAGCTGGGTGATATCAAAATAAAAGGAGTAACCAAAAAACAGGATAGCCGCAATATTTACTGCAAGTTGAATCCACTTATTCCTTTTTTTCTTTTGAAGGGCATCTATTTGTCCGCTTTCGGGCAATGACAACTCGTCTTTCTTGAGGTGTATGGTAAGGTAAGATTGAAGTCGTTCCTGTGTGTCAGAATCGCTAAAATCCGTCATATTAGTTTTTGTGTTGCATGATCCGCTGCATAGCGTTGCGCAACAATGAATTATGATTATTTTTCTTTGCAACGGTAATATACAGAAGATAAAGACCAATCATAGTGGTTACACTGGCAACCATTATTAACGAGGTGGAAAGCCATTGCGGTTGGATAAGTCCCAGGACGGCAACTGTAACGACCGCCAATCCCAAAAAGATCTGTGATACTGAAGCAATCATATAGAATGTTGAAAGTGAGTGGGTTTCCGCTACATAATGAGAAATAGCAGAATTATGTATGGAATCCTTTATATTGGATGATTCGGAGGATGGAAACGAATCATCTTCTGGGTTCTTATTTTTCATGGTTATACCCTTTTTTAATGAACCGTTAAGTACTTATAAGTTAAACGAAATTATTAATATTTCAATTCCCTGATTTATCATGACAGAAAGTGATACAAATATTTATGTCTATGGTCGCAACTCTATTGAAGAAGCATTGAGGAACGAAGCCGAACGCATGCAAAAGATTTTTGTGCGCGATTCACTGCACGACTCTCAACTCTCAGAGATCTTTAATTTAGCATCCCAACATCGTATACCTATTTCTCATGTCCCGGGATCTAAACTTAATGATCTTGTAGGAAGCGTAAATGACCAGGGTATAGTAGCACTGATGAGCCAGATATCGTATCAGGATTTTGGAAATTGGCTCGATACCGTTGACACATCTGATTACCCGGCTGTTCTGTTGCTGGATGAGATTGAAGATCCAGGGAATCTTGGTGCTATGCTCCGAACAGCTGCGGCAGCGGGAATATCGGCTGTCTTGGTTCCTAAACATCGACAGGCGCCGATAAATGCTACTGTTCATAAGACATCGGCAGGTACAGCGGGTCGTATCCCTATTGTTCGTGTTGGCAATCTCAATCAATCCATAATGAAGCTAAAAGATGAGGGATTTTGGATCGGAGGCCTGGATATGGAAGGAGATAAAGAACTGTGGGATTTGGTAGTCGATCGGCCAATGGCATTTGTCGTTGGCAATGAAGGCAGCGGCATCAGCCAGAAAACATTGGAGCACTGCGATTATAAATTTCGTATTCCTATGGAAAACAATGTAGAATCGCTGAATGCATCCGTTAGCGCTGCGTTGATGTGCTACGAATGGCGGCGAAAAAGTAACCAAAACAATTAGATTTGCAATCTGATAGGCAAGCAGCTTTTATATGCCACAGAACCTCGTGATAATTGTTTTAGTCCAAGCCGTAATATTTGGCGTTATTCGGCTTTTGCCCCAAACGCATTCCATTTCACTCAAACAGTGGGGCAAAATAGCAATGGTGGGACTCGTTTATGGTGTTTCGATGGACATACTGCTTGGGATGGCCGGGATTTTCGCTTATCTACCCGCTGGACCGGAATCAACGGCTGTTGAAGCTATAAATCTACCTATTTTTCTACTGATACTTAACGCTTTCGTTTCGTACGGGTTAGCCGTCGCTACCACAGCGTTGATTGCAGATTTCGTAGTTGGGAAAAATCATTCTCCGAATTTCCCCAAATATTTTACCGGTGCAATAATTGCAATTGGCGCGATGGGCATTTTCTTTTCAGCGCCAACAAGCTTTTTCATGATGATATCGTGTGGAGCTGTGCTGGTAGCAAGCGGAGAATTAGTTCTAACTTACACAAAAAAGTGCGGACCGTTGGTCTTACTACTTTCGGAGAAATCTGTCCTTCCCTTCTTGAAACTTTGGGCTTTTAGTATGATTATAGGCGCCAGTTACGAAATTGCCAACTTGTTCTTTCCATTTTGGGTGTGGTCGCCCAGCGCCGAAATTCCAGATTCTTGGATTAGGATTTTGGTAATTGTGTTTGGCTATTTTGCTCTTTTCCACTCCATAGCTGTAATTTGGCATCTCATCAATCCTGAAAGCCAAAAGGATGGTAGTAAATAACTGTTTAGTCGTATAGCAAGTAGGGTTCTCGAAACTGAGAAAATTGTTCGGCAGTTTCGGTCCAATTTTGAGAATAGGAATCATTTTTGACTTGGTCTAAAAACGAAGATTTATCGATTCCGGTCAGTTTTTCGATATAATCGTTGACGGATGCGTCCGGCGTAGCCTCCAGCATAATTACAAAAAGCTCAATGCCAAATTTAACCGGATCAAAACCTTTGGGATTGGTCACCTGAATTTGCACGCCGTGGCAACGCTCCCCCTCAAAATCGGGATTCGGTGCCTTACCGAGGATGGATTTTGGTTTAAAGGTGATACGCTCGACGTTAATGCCCGAGAAATTTCTGCGAAGATGGGCAATGTGGTTGGTCGTCAGCTCTGTACTTGGCGCTCCAATCATCAGAAATGGGTCGGGTGTGCCCCTTCCTTCTGAAATATTTATTCCCTCAAACAAGACGGTGCCTAAATAGACATAAGCGTGATAAAAGCTGGGCAGGTTGGGAGAGGGTGGAATCCAATCGAGACCTGTTTGGGGCCACTTCATTGAGCGGTTCCACCCCTGCATTGGGATTACCCGGACCGTTGCTTGCCCGGCATTATCAATCCATTGTTCCCCAATCATCATTTTTACTAATTCGCCAAGCGTCATCCCGTGTACCATGGGAATGGGGTATTTGCCCACAAACGAGCGGTGTTTGTTTTGTATCATCCATCCTGAAATCAAGTCGCCGGCGGGATTAGGTCGGTCTAAAATCCAGACGGGAATATCTTGGCCAGCCGCTGCTTCGATGATATTACCCAGTGTAGCATTGTAGGTATAGAATCGAGCTCCAACATCCTGAATATCGAAAAGCAGGATATCTATTTTTTCGAGCATTTTGGGAGTAGGAGTACGGGTTCTGCCGTAGAGCGAAAAAACGGGCAGGCCGGTGGATTGGTCAATGCCATCTTTAATAGTTTCTCCTGCTCCAACATCTCCACGGAAACCGTGTTCGGGAGCAAAAAGTGCGGTGATATTAATATCACGAGCAAGTAAGGTGTCAAGCATATGCGAGCCGTCGACGCGGGCGGTGGGATTCATAACCAGACCCACGCGTTTGCCTTCCAGCTCATCAAGGTGATTGTCGAGCAACACTTGAGCACCTACTTTTACCGTTGGCTGTGATTGGGTTAGGCTACAGCCCATAATGATTAAACATGCGCAAACGGTAAGCAGGGCAGTAATAGCTCGCATATCCTCGAAATTTGATTAGGCTTTATTAGCCACTACTTCAGCTTCAGAAAAGAAATATGCGGCTTCTTTTTGGCCGTTTGCAACAGAGTCGGAGCCGTGGATGATATTTTCGCCTACGCTGTCTGCAAAGTCGGCGCGAATGGTTCCTTCTTCAGCTTCACTGGGATCAGTAGCACCAATAAATTCGCGGAAATCTTCGATAGCGTTTTCTTTTTCGAGAATCATGGGCACACAGGGACCACTGCTCATGAATTCAACAAGCTCATCAAAAAATGGGCGTTCTTTGTGAACGGCATAAAATCCGCCTGCAGTATCTTTGGTCAGACGAGTCATTTTCATCGCAACAATGCGAAAGCCGGCTTCTTGAATGCGGCGGGTAACTTCCCCAATTAGATTTTTTCGTACGCAATCTGGTTTTAGGATCGTGAGAGTTCGTTCTACTGCCATAAAATGAATTTAATGATTTGTAACAGATTAGTGTTTCTATGCTCTTTTAAATAAAGGACATAAATATAACGCTTACTGCACTAATTCACGAAGTCAATTGTGCAGAACTTTTGCTTATAAATAGGTTTAAATAAATGGTTAATCATAAGACAGTACAATTATCTTGGAGCTGGCAGCTCAACGCTCTGCCAGAAGAGATTTGGCCATTTATTACGGATACTAATCGCTTGTTTAAGGATCTGAAACAGCCGAGCATTCAGAAAGTTCATATTACACAGTCGGTAGATCAGGATTTAATTCAGCTCTCTTATAATGGGATTAACCGTTATGAGGTTTGGGAAGAAGAGCCTTTTGAATGGGAATATCCATTTCGCTTTGGTGTAGTTCGACATTACCAGTCGGGGGCGTTTAAGGATTTGAAAATCCAGGTTGACTTAAAGGAAAATGGAAAGGGAAGCCGGTTAATTGTTAAGCTTTGGGCCATCCCTCGTAATAAACTCCTTTCGTTTTGGACCACGCTAAAACTCAAAACGATGGTAAGGGGACGTTTTAAAAATGTAATTGCTACCTATGATCAGTTAGCAATAAGTGATCGCCAGCATTATCAGATTGCTAATAATAAAGGATTGGTCCGCGGGGGTGAAAAGCGACTTCGCCAAATTAAAGAAGAGCTGTACAATAGCCAGGTTGATGGCGCTGTATTGGAGCGATTGATTGATTTTATTCGTCGTGCAGATGATTTGGAACTACAGCATATTTCTCCACTGAAACTTGCAGAGCAGTGGAATTTGTCTAAGGAGAAGGTTTTTGATGTTTTTATCCATGCGGCAAAAGCCAACCTGTTAAATTTTAACTGGGATTTGTATTGCCCTTCTTGTAGAAGCATTCAGGAATCGGTAAAAACGTTAAACCAGATTCATGAGCCGATTTATTGCGATCATTGTGAGCAGGAATTCAAGGTCAATTTCAATAAAACAGTTCAGCTCAGTTTTACTCCTCATCCGTTAATCCGCAAAATAAATAGGGGTCAATATTGTATTCGGGGACCACAGCAGAAGTCACACGTGGTGTTGCAGCAGTATCTTAAACCCGGACAAAAGCGTTATTTGATGACGGATTTAAAATCCGGAGAATTTATTTTGCGATCGACTCAGTCAAAAGGTGCGGCAATGGTGCATGTGGATCAGGATGGAGATGATACGGTTCATGTAAATATTAGCCCATCGGGACTTACCGGTGAAGAGGTTCATGTTGCAAACAGCCCCAATTTAAGTATTGAAAATACGACTGATAAAAATCAGCTGATTACTCTCGAGCGCAAGAGCTGGTCTCTGCACGGAGTGAGTGCTGCTCGGGCAACATCGTCGCAGCTGTTTCGCAATCTTTTTGCGAATGAAGTACTGCGCAAGGGTGAAAAGATATCAGTCGATAACCTGACATTGATGTTTACTGATTTGTTTGATTCAGCGGGTATGTATAACGAGGAAGGAGATGACAAGGCTGTGGGACAGGTCATCGATCACTTTGAGATCCTGCATAAGGTTGTTTCCAAAGAGAATGGTGCTATTGTTAAAACAATTGGCGATTCGGTAATGGCGGTATTTTGTGAGCCCGACCAAGCCTTACGAGCGTATCTGAGGGCTCAGAAAATCATATCGGATGACGAACGCTTTACCGATGACTTTCAGCTTAAGGCCGGTATTCATCAGGGGAGCTGTGTGGCTGTTAATCTCAATAGTCGTATCGATTATTTTGGTTCTACAGTTAATATTGCTTCCCGGTTTGTGGATTATGCATCAGAAAACGAGCTCATTGTTTCCCAGAAAGTATTTAGCAAGTATAACTTGCAAGAAATGCTTGAGGAATCTGACAATAAAGGGAGAGTTGAGGACATGAATATTCGTCTTAAGGGATTTGATAAAGAATCTTTTTCCATCAAGAGAATTCAAATAAGTGATTCTCCACTTCGACTTGCAATATAGGGCTGATTTCATATCTAAATTATAGCTTGAGAGCCACCTCTACTTACCGTAGCTTATCTGCTGAACACATTATTTTTAAAAATTATATATCTGATATGAGCGCAAAAGAAGATTCCCATCAGCCTGTTGCACCCGGAGCAAAAAAGATGAAAAAAAAGAAGAATATTGCACTTATTGCCCACGATAACCGCAAAAAAGATTTAATCGACTGGTGCGATTTTAACAGGGGATCGCTTTCAAAACATAACTTGTTCGGAACGGGTACGACAGGTAAAATGATTGCCGACAAGGTAGGATTGGATGTAAATCGCTTTAATAGTGGGCCGCTGGGGGGCGACTTGCAAATTGGAGCTGCCATTGCAGAAAATAAGATTGAGATGATGATTTTTTTCTGGGATCCGCTACAGGCCCAGCCACACGATGTGGATGTAAAAGCACTGCTGCGGATTGGAGTGCTTTATAACATTCCGATGGCGTGCAACCGCTCGTCAGCCGACTTCATGATTTCAACCGATCTGATTGACGAGGAGTACGACCGCTTTATCGTAGATTACAGCGAACGTTTTTCAAAAGATGTAGATAAAAAATAGATGACCGATTCTTCTGATAACAATCAAAATCGTTTGGCTGATGAATCCAGTCCATATTTGCTGCAGCATGCCGACAATCCGGTGGATTGGTATCCATGGGGCGAAGAAGCATTTGAAAAGGCAAAGCAAGAAGACAAACCGGTGCTGGTATCCATCGGCTATGCGACCTGCCATTGGTGCCATGTGATGGCACATGAGTCGTTTGAAGACGAAGAGGTCGCAGAATTGATGAATCGTGCTTTTGTGAATATCAAGGTGGATCGCGAAGAGCGCCCCGATATTGACAATACCTATATGTTGGTTTGTCAGATGCTTACCGGTAGCGGCGGATGGCCCCTTAATGTTTTTTTAACGCCGGATAAAAAGCCTTTTTATGCGGCAACGTACATTCCGAAAGCCGGGCGACAGGGTCGTCCGGGGATGCGCGAGCTGATTCCCTGGATTTCTGAACTTTGGCAAAATGATCGGGAGAAAATTATTAAGTCTACAGATGAAATTGTCACGGCTTTTCAGAAGTCGAATGTATTTGCGCCCTCAGATCGTTTAGGAAGTGATATTTTAGATGATGCGTACCATCAGTACGAGCAACAGTTTGATGAAGAATATGGTGGTTTTGGTTCATCCCCCAAATTTCCGAGTCCGCATAACCTAATGTTTTTACTTCGCTATGCGGATCATCATCAGGATTCAAAAGCACTGGAGATGGTGGAGAAAACACTAACCAAAATGCGCATGGGTGGACTTTTTGATCACATTGGAGGAGGCTTTCACCGCTATTCAACAGATCAGAAATGGTTGGTACCACATTTTGAGAAAATGCTTTATGATCAGGCGATGTTGCTGATGACTTATACTGAAGGTTGGCAATGCACTAAGAACGATCTATTCAAGCAGACGGCGGATGAAATTTGTAGTTATCTGGTTCGAAAGATTCAGGATGACAATGGCGGCTTTTATTCTGCCGAAGATGCAGACAGTGAAGAGGAAGAAGGAAAGTTTTATGTGTGGAGTACCACCGAAATCCGAGAACTATTGCCGTTGGCTGAGGCAGAGCTTTTTATCGAAGTCTATAATCTGACCGATGAAGGGAATTACCATGATGAGGCTTCAGGTCGAAAAACGGGCAAGAATATTCCGCATCTTCAAAAGTCGTTTGAAGAGCTTGCCCAAGAGCGGGATATGGAGCCTGAAAAACTCCGTTCTAAGTTGGCATCAATTCGAGAAAAATTATTGGAGGAACGAAAAAAACGAGTACATCCGCTTCTTGATGACAAGATTCTCACCGATTGGAATGGATTGATGATAGCGGCATTGGCCAAGGCGGGATCGGCTTTTGAAAATGAGAATTATATTACACAAGCTGAACGTTGCTGGAGGTTTATCCATAATGAGATGGTAACTGATAAAGCAACGCTAAAGCACCGTTATCGCAAGGGGGATGTAGCTATTGATGGTCATGCCGATGATTATGCATTTGTAATATGGGGCCTTTTGGAGCTGTATGAAGCTACATTTAAAACGGAATACCTGCGGGAGGCGGTTTCGTTGAATGAACAATTTGTGGACCAATTTTGGGATGACGATAACGGTGGTTTTTACTTTACGGATGAATCTGCTGAAGAGCTGCTGGGACGTAAGAAAGAGATTTATGATGGGGCGATGCCTTCCGGGAATTCTATTGCCATGATGAATCTGCTGCGGTTGGGACGAATGACGTCAAATACCGAATGGGAACAGATGGCTGATAAATCGCTAAAGTTATTCGGTAAAAGTATCGAAAAAGCACCGACGAGCTTTGGAGCAGCACTGCAAAGTGTGGATTTTGTAGAAGGAAATTCTCAGGAAATTGTGATCGCCGGATCTCAAGATGATTCTGAGATTGAACAATTTATACGTCTGTTGCACGACCAATTTTTGCCCCGAGCGGTTATTATTCTTGATGATCCGGAGGATAACACGATTCGGAATTTAGTACCCTATCTTTCTGATTTTGGAATGAAAGATGGTAAGCCTACTGCCTATGTCTGTCAGAATTATGCATGTGAATTGCCAACAAATGATCCTGATAAAATGATGGAGTTGATCAAATAATTAGCATTAAGCATGAGTACTTGGTGCTACTGTGGATGAGATAGCGGTGCAAATATAGATCTCTCCCTGTTGTCGAGATGACAGGAAAATTAGATTTGTCATTTCGAATTGAGCATTCGGAAATGAGAAATCTTTCTTTCACTTTCGGTACATTCCGTTGATAAGGAGAATTATTACTTTAGGGTTCACCTATCTTATAACTGATGGATTGCTCGACTCTTTTTGTAGCGTGATGACGGAAATGTTAGGCGGAGCTTCGTATCGAATGGGAGACAGTGTGAATCCCAGCCCGTTATTCACGTTAATTGGCAAACCATTTTTCCGGTAAAGTCCCTGAACATATTCGGTTTCTTGTTGGGATGCAGAAAAATTCATACCCATGAATGGCACATGTATTTGTCCACCGTGGGTGTGCCCGGATAGCATAAGGTCGTAGTTCTGTTGTTGTGTTTCGGCTATCAATTTATCGTTGACCTGATGGGAGGCAAATACTTTTAGCGCACTGCCGGCAGTGCTTTTCGTCAATGAATCAACTACGGCGGGATCGGACTGCTTGCTATACACCTCCGTGACACCCGTAATAGTAACATTGTTGGTACTGTCAATTTGGATAGTGTAATTTTCATTCTGCAACAGTGGGATATTTTGTTGGCTTAATGCTTCTTCAACATAAGGTACGCCAGCCCAGTAATCATGATCGCCTACGATAGCAATGGTTCCGTATTTTGATTCTGCTTTGCCTAATTCTTGTGCTGACATCTCAATAAAGTCTGTGCCGTAAGAGATAAGATCTCCTGTAAAGATAATGAGGTCTGGGTTTTGGGTGTTTACTTGCCGGATGTAATTCTGGATCTTGTCTCGGCCGGTATATTCATCCCCCTGAATATCAGTAATATGAACGATTTTAAGTCCGTGGAGTGGCTCGGATAGGTTTTTTATGGAAATGGTATGATGCTCTGCTTGCACTTGGGTTGTATGGAGGTGGGTTTTTGTTACGGTAAACAGGAAGATAGCTGCGAATAGTGCCACGATTAGGTGAGGATGCCACCGGTTAATTACGTTTTTATCCCTAATAAAATAGTTCGTGCCCACTTTGATGAGGTCGGCGATTATGACCCAGGTTGCAAGTTGAAAAATGAATATGAGTCCAAACCAAAACCAGTAAGCCAGGGCTTGGGGATAGCCGAGCAGATCGATGGTTCCGGTGGTGTAAAAGTCGATCAGCGCAATGAGTGGATAGGCGTAGAATGTGAGTAGTATGATGGGAATGATTACCCGTTGTTGGGATCGGGATTTGAGGTTTGCGTAATAGCTAAATGATAGGTAAAGTTGAACGGGTAGCATGAGCAGTGCTACCACGATTGTCATTCTAAGGAGCCAGGGCACGTTCTAATGGTTTTTAGTTCTGGTTTCTTTTAATATCGACTGTGTGATAATGACTTCCGTAATATTCATCAAATATACATTTTGCGATGGCTAAACAACAAGGGAATAGGAGAACGTTCAAACAACTTTGTGCTGATTATGTGTTAAATATTCTGGATCAGGATGAGCGCATGCGGTTTGAGGAGATGCTGGATGAGGCAACGGAAGAGGAACGCGAATTGTATCAGCAGATGCGCACGAAGGGGAATGAGTTGTTATTCTCTGACAAGGATGATCCTTCGCCGGAGGAGATGAGAGAGCAGTTGCTTGCAGAGGTGGAGGATTCGGATGAGCAGAAGCCGGATCGTTCTTTGGAACATACTGAGGTACCATCGGATGACGAAATTGTAGATGAAGATGCCGATAATGGGGAAACCCGTGTATCTCTTACATTGGTTATATCAATTGTTTTGGGTTTTATTTGTCTAAGCTTGGTTTTTTATGCTTTTTCATTACGGTCGGAGATTAGTGTCCAAAAAAGTACTATCGTTGACCAAGAAGAGCAGATAGCGGATCTTAAAAATGAGATGAATGAGCTGCAGGAGATGCTTGCGGTGATTGATTCTCGTCAGCTTCATGTGGTGAGGTTGTTGGGTATGGAGGCGAATCCCTTTGGTTATGGCAATGTGGTTTGGGATTCGCAGAATAACAGAGCAGTTGTGCGACTGGCCGAGCTTCCGGACCCGGGAGAGGATGGGCAATACCAATTTTGGGCAATTCTTGATAATAAAGCTATTGATATTCGCTCATTTTCGGTGGATGCCAGTGGAAATGCTTTGTTTTTGGCTGATAATTTGAATGGTTTGGATAACCGCAAGGATTTTTCTTTTGCCGTTACGCTGGAGTCTGATGGGAGATCATCGCAGCCGGATGGTGAAATGCACCTTATGGGAAGCTTTAGTGGCAATGATTAGTAATAAGTAATGAGTAGAAAGTAGTGAACAAAGAATCATGCTACTCACTACTCAAATCTAAGTACTATTTCTACTGCTTACTCATTTTTTGAAAGAGGTAATCTTGAAAACTGAGTACTTTCACACCTGAAGGAACCTGAACCATGGCTCTGGCAACGGATGAGGTATTTACCTCGGTAGTCTCAAGCTTTGATACCAGTTGATTGTTTTCAAATACCTCTACTTTGAGGGGAAAATATTTTTCTTGGAACACGAGGTTTGTTGGCAGACTGCTAATAATAGTTTCAGCACTACCACTCCAGGATTCTGCCAGCATACCCCAGTTTACATCGAGCTGATTGGTCATCCATACTTCGGTATGTTCATTGGGTTCTTCCTGATCCCGAAAGATAAACTTGTCTGCTTGATATCCGTGAATGGTAGCTGATTCACCGGTACGTTCGTAATTAACATCATTGGCTTCACCAGCTGCTTTATTTGCACTCTGCCCATTTCCAAACATATTCATCATGGAAGTGATATCAGATTTTGAAATTTTAAGGGCTTCATTATCTCCGGTCAGAAAGACAAAATCTTCAAAATCGAGGCGAACCAGTACCCCTTCTGTTTGGATGGATTCCATGAACCCGTATTCCTTTTCACCCTGCAAGAGAATACGGTCTTGTGTTATATACAGGGTAAAGTTATCGTCTTTTTGTTCAACTCCTTCTGATGAATAGTTATAGCTGTTATAGGTTATTTTGCCCTCGAATTGTGCCGAAGCAGGCTGTTGACTAAAAGAAGCAACCAAGAGCATGGCCGATAGATAATAGGACGCTTTTTTCATGATCAAAAAAGTTTAGGTAAATAATTGGCTTATGCTTTCTTACCTCAAAAACAAATAGAAAGTTTCGTTAAAATAAAAAGCCTGCCCAAATGAACGAGCAGGCTATCTAACGTTTATTAACAGCAAAAGATTATGCTTCTTGCAGAACGTTGGTATCCACATTTACTTTATGGATCCAACCTCCGCCGATAACATCATCACCTTCGTAACAGACTACTGCCTGCCCGGGCGTAATTGCTTCTCGTCCGGTGGGGAAGGTGACCTCAATTTCGTCATCGCCCAACTGTTTTAACTGTCCAACAACGCCGTCATCGTTATAGCGAATTTTACCGGTAATTTCCATTTCGCCGCCGGGCACTTTGCCATACTTGCTCAAATTGACGTTTTTGGCTTTACAAGTAGTAGCTACCAGATCCTCTTTTTCACCAATGGTGATGACATTGGTATCAGGATTGATATCGGTGACGTAAACACGCTTGCCAAGTGCCAGATCTAAACCACGGCGCTGGCCAATAGTGTAAAAGGGATACCCTTCGTGTTCGCCTACGATGTTTCCATCCTGATCGACAAACTTACCGCCTTTGACGCGTTCTTCAAGTCCGTCTACCCGATCTTTTAAGAACCGTCGATAGTCATCATCAGGGACGAAGCAGATCTCGTAGGAGTCGGGTTTGTCAGCTACTTTTGTAAGACCAAACTCTTCTGCTAAATCGCGAATTTCAGTCTTTTCGTAGCTTCCCAACGGAAATATGGTACGCGCTAAATGTTTTTGTTCGACGCCCCAAAGTGCATATGACTGATCTTTTTTGGGATCAAGCCCCTTGGAAATAACGTATCGTCCGTTTTCTTCACGGACGTTGGCGTAGTGTCCGGTAGCGATATAATCGCATCCCAGATTGTCGGCGCGGCGCAGCAGTGCCGCCCACTTAATATGCGTATTACATAGCACGCATGGATTGGGCGTGCGCCCATTCATATAGTCATCCACAAAACGATCGATAACCCAATCGCCGAATTCATCACGGATATCAACGATAAAATGTTTGAATCCATGGTTGACAGCAATCTGGCGTGCATCGTTCATGGATTCCAGGGTACAGCAACCTGTTTCTTTATCAGATTTGCCGCCTACACGGGAATAGTCCCATGTTTTCATCGTAATTCCGATGACATCATATCCTTGTTCTTTGAGCATAACAGCTGCAACAGAGGAGTCTACGCCTCCGCTCATAGCTACTAATACTCGTCCTTTGCTACTCATGGTACTGGTTGAATTCTGTAAAGTGTGAATGAACCTCGAAGATAAGGTTTTTTTATGTATTTCTTATGAAGAGAATTTAGGGTTCCTTAACGGAGGTATTCCTAACATATTACATGTACAGATAGGGTTTCCAATCCTCCTGTACTCCACCAAGAATAGATTGTAAAAAAGTAATATGGATGGGACGGAAAGGTTTTTGGGTTAATGGCATTTTCGCTTCTTCGGGAGTGCGGTTTCCCTTTTCAACATTACATGCATTACAGGCCGTTACGAGGTTTTCCCACGTGTCTTTGCCGCCACGACTTTTTGGTAATACATGATCAATCGTAAGATTTTTTGATGAACCGCAGTATTGACAGGTTTTATGGTCTCGTTTCATAATGTTATGGCGAGACAAGACGATCTTGTTATAGGGAATGTTAATGTAACGACGCAGTCTGATTACGGAAGGATAGGAAAAATCCTCTGAAACGGTACTGATGGTTCGCTCGGGATAGTCATGAACCATTTCGGCCTTATCCAAGAACAGAAGTTTTACCGATCGGTGTACCGAGCAAATACTTAACGGTTGGTAATCTTTATTTAATACCAGAACATTCGCGTCCATAGCATTCATTTTATTATTACAGCAATGAAATTAAAATCAAAAAGGCGTTATAACGTCTGTCTGCATGTTTAATGTGTAGAATCAACATTAAATTTTATTCAAATGCAACATGCCGTTATGTATCAATGAGGGAATGATGTTATATTATTTATAGTGAAATGGCAGAAAGTATTTTCATATGCTTCTCAAATCTTACCTATATCATCTAATAATTTTTTTATACCTTTCTGTCTTTTAAAAATTACTATCAGGCAATCAATATCATAAAAGATTTATAGTACTTAACAGTAACAAGACCAGATTTTTTTAATCTCAATTTATGCCTTACAATAAAAATATGTACACCACCGGTTACTATAAAGAACCGGGGCCCAAGCTTGATGAAGAATCTCCTTTTGAATCGATGTTAGAGCGTTTCCGTTTTGCTGCGGAAGTGCTTGAGCTTGATGAAGGAATGTTTCAGTATTTGGCTAGTCCCGTTAAGCAAGTTACCGTTTCTATTCCCATTGTTATGGACAGTGGAGATATTCGTGTTTTTGAAGGATATCGTGTTATTCATAACAACTTGCTGGGTCCTTCTAAAGGTGGTATTCGATATGCACCGGATGTAACGCTTGAAGAAGTAAACGCATTAGCCGCGTGGATGACTTGGAAGTGTGCTATTGTTAATGTGCCCTTTGGTGGAGCCAAAGGTGGTGTTCGTGTTGATCCCAAGCAACTATCCGACGGTGAGTTGGAGCGGTTGACACGTCGTTATACAGCAAACCTCCTTGAGGTATTTGGTCCCGATCGTGATATTCCTGCCCCTGATATGAATACAAACGAGCAGGTTATGGCTTGGGTGATGGATACCTATAGCATGAATGCTCATAAAACGGAAACGGCGGTAGTAACCGGTAAGCCTATTATATTAGGCGGTTCTCACGGACGTAAAGAAGCTACAGGCCGTGGTGTGGTAACGGTTACACTGGCCGCACTTAATAAAGTGGGTATCTTACCCAATAAATGTACTGTTGCTGTTCAAGGATTTGGTAATGTAGGTTCCGTTAGTGCAAAGTTAATGTATGAGCAGGGCGCGAAGGTTATTGCTATCAGTGATATCTCTGGTGGCTATTACAATGAAAACGGAATCGATATTCCAGCTGCAATAGAGTATGCGAAAAATAACGACAATTCGCTTGAGGGATATCCTGAAGCCGAGAAGATATCTAACGACGAGCTGTTACAGATGGAGTGCGATGTATTGATTCCGGCTGCTAAAGAAGATCAGATTAATAAAAAGAACGCATCCGATATTAACGCTAAAATTATTTCTGAAGGGGCAAACGGTCCGGTGACGGCTAATGCCGATTCCATTCTTGAAGATAAAGGCATTATGGTAGTGCCTGATATTCTTGCCAATGCAGGCGGAGTTACAGTTTCCTACTTCGAGTGGGTACAGGATCGCCAAGGATATTTCTGGACTGAAGAGCGCGTAAATCGTCGCCTTAACAGGATGATGCGCAATGCCTTTGATAACCTCTTTGAAGTACGTAATCAATATGATATTACGCTGCGCCAAGCTGCTTATGTATTTGGAATTAATAAAGTAGCAATGACGTTGAAACTGCGCGGTTTATACGCTTAGCAGTTTTTGCACTAGGGATGTTTTAATGAAAGACATTCCTCCTTATATCTTTCGTTTATGTCAAAACCTGATACAAAAAAACTTGTTTTGGATTCCAAGTTTGAGGAGATGGAACGGTTAGAGCCGTTTATCAATGAGCTTAAGGGGTGGGCTGATGTTGATGATGAAAATTCCAGCCGCATTATGCTCGCGCTTAGCGAAGCCGTAAATAATGCTATTATACATGGTAATAATGAGGATCCAAAGAAACAGGTAGTTGTGCTTTCAACTTTCGATGAGGAAAATCGAGTACTTACTATCAGTGTTGAGGATGAAGGCGAAGGATTTGATCCTGAAGAAATTCCCGATCCTCTAAAAGAAGAGAACTTATTAAATGAGAGTGGAAGAGGCGTTTATCTGATCAAGCAGTATGCCGATGAGTTGCAATTTTCGAAAGGAGGCTCCAAAGCTACAATTATTTTTCAGTTAGAAAGTTGAGAACAGATTGTAAAAAAATAAAAGGGTGGTGAGGCAGCAAAGCCTCACCACCCTTTTTAAATGGAGTAATTCGTTGAAACTGTTAGTTCGTAACTTGAGCTTCCAGCTGCTTTTTAAGCTGTGCTTTTGGTACCGCTCCAACAATTTGATCAACCACTTCACCGTTCTTGAAAATCAACAGCGATGGAATGCTTCGGATACCATATTTTGTAGATGTTTCGGGATTTGAATCAACATCTACTTTGCCAACCTTTGCTTTCCCTTCAAACTCTTCGGCCAGCTCTTCAACAACAGGTCCAACCATTTTACAAGGGCCACACCATTCTGCCCAGAAATCTACCAATACGGGTTTCTCAGCGTCGGCATTAATGACTTCATTTTCGAAAGAGTCGTCTGTAAGTTCAATTGCTTTACTCATAATATTTCTTTCATGTTCATTAATTGTTATTTAAATATCCTTCAATTCAACAATGTTAATATCGGATAATATCATCCAATTATCACATCGTTTCTTATTATAGAATACATTATCAAAACTTATCTTACCTCCCGTTACCATTATAACGGTTTAGTGCAACGGCTTCTTTACCAACAATAGATCTTAGTCCATCGAGTAATTCTTCGTTGGGATCTATAACAAACTTGCGGACGTGCATAGCAAAAGGCCGTTTCGCTTCACTGCTTAACACGTTGAAGCGTACATTTGTTTCTCCCTGATTTTCACTAAAGAGTTTTGCCATCTGCTCCAGATCATCTTCATCAACATAATTAGTATCGATATCAAGTTTTAGTTCAATCTGATCCTGATATTTCTCGCGCATACTTTCTATGCGTTCAAATCCATTGGCAATAATCTGTAATTTGCCCCGGGATGAATCGAAGCTGCCATCGACTACAACACGCGTATCTTCCTGAATCATACCCAAACAGCGATCATAAACTTCATTAAAGACAACGACCTCCACATGTCCATGGCGATCTTCCATCTCCAGGAAAGCAAAGGGGCGTCCCTTTTTATCCGTAACACGATTTACCTTAGTGATGATACCGGCAACGCGTACGTCTGTTCCATCGTTAAGCCGATTTAGTTTTTCAGCATCCAACGTATGTGAGCAAAAAATACGTACATCTTCTTGGTACTTGTCCAGCGGATGGCCGCTCAGATAAAAACCGATGAGTTCCCTTTCCTTGTTGAGTCGCTCAATGTTTGACCATTGATCAACCGGTTCCAGCTGGGGTTCGTCAATGGCAGATGAATTGTCGCCACCATCACCAAACAGATCTGACTGGTTAGAGTTTTCCATCTCCTGCACGCGCGATCCATAACTGAGCAGAACTTCCATGTGTTGCAAAAGCTGTCGACGATTGGAATTCAGCTCATCAAAAGCTCCGGCCTGGAAAAGGCTCTCCAGCGTTCGTTTGTTACAGACGCTGGAATCCACACGGCGCGCGAAATCATAAATGGAATCAAACTTTTCGTTTTCCTCACGCTCCTTTACAATTTCTTCAACTACATTCGACCCTACGCCTTTAATTGCTTCCATACCGTATTGAATACGTCCGTCAACGGCCACAAATTTTCCTTGACCCGTGTTGATGTTAGGCGGATCCACCGTGATGCCCATGCGGTTACATTCCTCAATAAACTTCGACACTTTGTCGATGTCACCCATGTTATGGCTAAGGACAGCCGCCATGTATTCCGCGGGGTAGTTGGCTTTGAAAAAAGCCGTCTGGTATGCTACTACCGAATAAGCCGCCGAGTGCGATTTGTTAAAGCCGTAATTGGCAAACTCAGCCATGATGTCGAAAAGTTCTTCGGCTTTTTCTTCGGAGACTCCGTTATCAATAGCGCGTTTGGTAAAGATTTCGCGCTGCTCATCCATCACCTTTTTCTTCTTTTTACCCATAGCCCGACGTAACAAATCCGCTTCACCGAGTGAGTAATTGGCAATTTTCTGAGCCGCCTTCATAATCTGCTCCTGGTAAATCATAATGCCGTAGGTCGGCTTCAGGAGCTCTTCCAAATCAGGATGTGGGTATTCCACTTCCGAACGTCCGTGCTTGCGGTCGATATACTCCGGAATAAACTGCATGGGGCCCGGACGATAGAGGGCGTTCATGGCGATCAAGTCATCCAGCTCGGTTGGCTTAAGCTGCTTGAGGTACTTGCGCATACCATCCGATTCAAACTGAAAGGTGCCGATGGTATTTCCCTTCTGATACAACTCGAAGGTCTTTTCATCATTTTCAGGAATCTCATCTAGCTCGTAGTGAATGCCGTGATTTTTCTCGACATATTTTATGGATGTTTTGAGGATGGACAATGTTTTGAGTCCAAGGAAATCCATTTTAAGCAAGCCGCACTCCTCGGCGTGCGGACCATCGTACTGCGTGATCAATTCCTTGTCTTTGGACAGCGCAACCGGCACATATTCGCTGATTTCACCCGGTGCAATAATAACCCCGGCTGCATGCACTCCCGTCTGTCTAGCTGAACCTTCCAGCGTGCGGGCAAATCGCATCATCTTTTGAATCTGTGGGTCAGGATGTTCAAACAACTGCTGGATGTCATTAGCCGACTCTGGATTCCTCGATTTATCCAATACCTTATCAAAAGTATTAAGACCGGGCTGATCCGGAAACATTTTCGTAATTCGATTCACTTCCTGCAGCGGTACTCCCAGCACGCGGCCTACATCGCGAATGGCCGTTTTGGCTTTCATTGTGCCATAGGTTACAATCTGCGCCACATTCTGGCGGCCGTATTCTTCAACAACGTAGTCAATTACTTCCTGTCGGCCGCTGTCATCAAAGTCGATATCAATATCAGGCGGACTTACGCGCTCGGGATTTAGAAAGCGCTCAAAAAGCAGGTCGTGTCGCATGGGATCCACATTGATAATTCCCAAACAGTAGGCCACCACCGAGCCTGCAGCCGAGCCACGTCCTGGTCCAACGAAAACATCACGCTTGCGAGCTTCGGTTGTAAAGTCCTGCGTGATTAGAAAATAGCCGGAAAAATCCATCCGACTTATAATGCCGAGTTCTTGTTCAATGCGTTCACTAATTTCCTGAGTGATTTCCCCATAGCGTTTTTTTGCTCCCTCATACGTCAAATGACGCAAGTATTTGTCCATGGAATCGAATTGGTCCGGGATGCTATAATGCGGAAGAAGGAGCTCAGAACTAAGGTCGATATTTTCGACCTTTTCAATAATTTCGTTGGTATTGTCAATAGCCTGCGGGAGATCACTAAAGAGCTCCTCCATTTCCTCAGGCGTTTTCAGATAGAAATCGGTATTCAGGTTGTTGTTATCATCCGTAAATCGAAAACGGTTGGGATCATTGATGTCGGCATTTGTTTGCAGGGCAAGCAAAATATCATGGGCTTCCGAATCCTCCTCATTCACATAGTGGCAGTCGTTTGTAGCCACCATTTTCACATTGTATTCTTTCGACCATTTTACAAGGATTTCATTACAGCGGTCTTGGTCATTCAGTCCGTGACGCTGCAGCTCGATGTAGTAATCATCTCCAAAAAGGTTGAGATACCATTCAAAAATGGCGCGTGCTTCTCTCTCACTTTTATTAATAATTGTTTGATTAATCTCACTGGCAATACAGCAGGTTGTAGCAATAAGTCCTTCAGCATGTTCGGCCAGTGTTTTTTTATCAATGCGCGGTTTGTAATATAAGCCTTCGGTATATCCAAGCGAACACAGTTTAGACAGGTTTTTATAGCCCGTCATATTTTTGGCCAACAGCACTTGGTGATATCGGGTACGATCTTTTTTGTCTTCCATCCCCGAGGGGGTCACATAAAACTCACATCCAATAATAGGTTTAACATCGTGTTTATTGGCCGTGTTGACGAATTCCGGTACCCCAAACATATTACCATGATCGGTTATGGCGATCCCGGACATGCCATGTTTTTTGGATTTTTTGATGAGCTGATTGATGCTCGCGGCACCGTCGAGCATACTAAACTGCGTGTGGTTATGGAGGTGTGAGAAATTCATTCAGGGGGCTTTTCTTTTGATCCTTTAATTGAAATAATAATACTATTCCTGACCGACAATATTAAGACGTATTTTGGGATAAATCTTTAAAAAATATTCATTCCGGTTTGAATGGTGAGCGGAAACATTCTATTTTTAATTTTACCTAATCAAACTGATCTGATATGTCCACCAAATATATCTTCGTAACGGGCGGAGTTACATCTTCACTGGGAAAGGGAATTATTTGTGCGTCGCTGGGGCGGCTGTTGGTCGCACGCGGGTTGAACGTGACGGTTCAAAAGCTTGATCCCTATATTAATGTGGATCCCGGCACGATGAATCCCTACGAACATGGGGAGGTTTATGTGACCGAAGACGGCGCAGAAACTGACCTCGATTTGGGCCATTATGAGCGTTTCTTGGATATAAAAACATCCCAGGAGAATAATGTTACCACCGGACGCATTTACAATGATGTTATCTCTAAGGAGCGTCAGGGTGCGTATCTTGGAAAAACTGTTCAGGTGATTCCGCATATCACTGATGAGATTAAATCCCATATTGTTGAGCTGGGGGAATCCGACGATTACGATGTGGTAATTACCGAAATTGGGGGTACGGTAGGCGATATTGAAAGTCTGCCCTATATTGAGGCCGTTCGTCAGCTGCGGTATGATGTGGGACGAGCGAATACGCTTTCCATTCATTTAACGCTGGTACCGTATTTGTCAGCAGCCCGTGAGCTCAAAACCAAGCCTACTCAGCACTCTGTTAAAACGCTTTCCGAAAGTGGTCTCCAGCCCGATATAATTGTAGCACGTTCTGAGTATGCGCTTGATGATACCATCCGCAATAAAATTGCCCAGTTTTGTAACGTGGAATATGATGATGTGATTGCATCACTGGATGCCGAAAGTATTTATCAGGTTCCGCTGTTAATGCAGGATGAGGGCTTGGATAAGCGTGTAATTGAGAAGCTAAAGCTCGATGCAGGTGATGCAGATCTGGAGCGATGGAAAGGATTTGTTGAGGCTGTGAGAAATCCATCCACCAAAATTACTATTGCACTGGTTGGTAAATATGTGGAGCATCACGATGCCTATAAATCTATTGTAGAAGCGTTGATTCACGGAGGGGCGGTTAACGATTGTGAGGTAAATATACGGTGGATACAGTCGGATGATTTGACCGCAGATAATGTTGATGACAAGCTGGAGGGCATCTCCGGCGTTTTGGTGGCTCCCGGATTTGGAGGTCGCGGTATTGACGGTAAGCTGGCCGCTGCCAACTATTCCCGTAAAAATGGAATTCCTTATTTCGGCATTTGTCTGGGTATGCAGTGTGCCGTTATCGAATTTGCGCGAAATGTATGTGGATGGGAAACAGCCAATAGTACAGAATTTGATGAAGATACCGAGTATCCGATTATTGATTTGATGCCGGACCAAAAAAATATTGAAGATAAAGGCGGTACCATGCGGCTTGGTTTGTATGATTGCAAGATCAAAAAGGGTTCCAAGACATATGAAGCTTATGGCAAGGAACTTGTACAGGAGCGTCATCGTCATCGTTATGAAGTGAACAACAACTTGCGTTATAAACTGGTGGAAGATGGGATGAAGCTGATCGGTTTTAATCCCGAACGGGATCTTGTTGAGATTATTGAATTGCCCGATCATCCGTGGTTTGTAGGTGTACAGTTCCATCCCGAATATTGTTCAACGGTAAATAATCCCCAGCCGCTGTTTGTGGATTTTGTTAAGACCAGCCTAAAGCACGCTAAAGACAACGATTTGGCTGAGCCTATTAAAAGGGAAAAAGTTGTTATCAACTAATCGGACACGCCATGTCACCGGATCAGACGTTTGCTAATAAAATAAGAGTACGAGTTTGCGGGGTATTGATCCAGAATGACGAAATACTGCTGGCACAAATCCATTCTCCTATTTCTGAAAAATTGGTTTGGATGCCGCCGGGCGGTGGACTTATGTTTGGAGAATCGATGAAGCATTGTCTCAAACGAGAATTTAAAGAAGAGACTAGTCTTTCAGTTAAAGTCCAGGAGTTGGTGCATGTTAATGAGCTTTTACGCAAACCGTACCATGCTGTGGAATGTTTCTTTGATGTTAAAAAAATGAGTGGAACAGAAAAGTTAGGCAAAGATCCCGAGCTGACTTGGGATCGTCAGCTCTTGCACGATTTACAATGGATACCTATTGACAAACTGCGTGAATTAGATTTTGCTCCTTCCAGTCTTATAGAGAAAGTACAAGATTGGGACCGACGGTTTAACTATCCTGTATTTTAACAGCTTCTTACATGTAGGATAACAATCTATTTTTTAATCCTAATGTGATTGTCATAAATTTAGAAGCTTAATTTTTAACCACATCTATTCTTATGTATAATCTTCGACTTTCAGTTATAGTTATTTTGTGTGTGGCTTTTATAGGTTATTCTTGCCAGAGTGATCAAAGTTCGAAAACAACGGTAATCCAAAATATTAAGGGATACACCTTTTATGATGGCGATTTGATTCAGTTTGGTGTGCTTGAATTCAAAGATGGTAAAGTCGTAGATGTTTATGGTGATACCACATTCACTGCTGATGCTTCTACTAAAGTGATCGATGGTGAAGGAAAGGTTATGCTTCCTGGTCTGATTGACGCTCATGCTCATGTAATGGGGTTAGGAACTATGCTCATGAATATAGATTTGATGGGTATTAAATCATTAGATTCGGCGTTGACACATATCGAAAAATACGCATCCAAAAATCCTGATCTAAAGTGGATCGAAGGTCGAGGTTGGAATAATACGCATTGGGGAGATGGTGATTTCCCTACAGCAGAAGATCTTGACGACGTGGTTAGTGATCGTCCCGTTTGGTTGAGCCGGGTTGATGGCCATGCCGGTTGGGCGAATAGCAAGGCGATGGAAATGGCAGGTATCACTGCTGAAACGGAAGCACCGGAAGGTGGAAAAATTATCCGCGATGAAAATGGTGAGCCAACCGGTGTGTTTATAGACGAGGCAGAACAACTTATTGCCTCACATATCCCTGAGCCGACAGATGAAGAGCAACAAATGGCATTAAAAAATGCACTTCAGCAAATGCGCAGCAAAGGATTGACAAGTGTTCACGATGCTGGGATTTCTGAAGATACTTGGGATCTTTATAAAAAGTTTGCTGACGAAGGAAAATTATCCACACGCATTTATGCAATGATCGGCGGCGCCGGTGATACCTTTGATAAGCTTGGTAAAAATGGTCCTATTACTTCATATGCGGATGATCTATTAGCACTGCGCAGCGTTAAAATTTATGGCGACGGCGCACTGGGCAGTCGTGGGGCAGCTATGTTGGAACCTTATTCTGATGATCCTGATAATACGGGTTTGCTGTTCCACACCCAGGAGGAAATGAATCAGATGGTGTTAAAGACAATGGCGAATGAATTTCAGACAAATATTCATGCGATCGGAGATGCCGCTAATCGTCAGGTGTTAAATGCCTTTGAGAATGCCAAGGACAGTCTTGGTGAACAGGGATTGAGAAACAGGGTCGAACACGCACAAATTGTTTCTCAGCAAGATATTCCTCGTTTTAATGAGCTTAATATTATCGCTTCCATGCAGCCTACCCATGCTACCAGTGATATGAACATGGCAGAAGATCGCGTGGGTCCGGAACGTATTAAAGGTGGTTATGCCTGGAAAACGTTTGTTAATCAAGGTACGACCTTGGCTTCCGGTTCAGACTTTCCGGTGGAACATGTGAACCCGTTTTACGGTCTATACTCAGCGGTAACACGGCAAGATCATCAAGGGAATCCCGATGGCGGTTGGTATCCATCCGAAAGCTTGAATCGTGAACAGGCGCTTCGCTCTTTTACGCTGGATGCTGCTTACGCTGCACATCAGGAAGATATGCTTGGCAGTTTAGAGCCGGGAAAGTGGGCTGATTTTATTCTCGTAGATCGCGACTATTTCGAAGTTCCGGAAAACGAGATTTGGCAAACCAAAGTGCTCCAGACTTGGATGGGCGGTGAAAAAGTATACTCTGCAGACGAATAATTGTTATTTTATGATCATCCGTTTAGAACAGTTAAATCCTACTATCGGCGATATCAGCGGTAATATATCCCTGATTGAGCAGGCTATGGCTAATGCCGAAGCAGATAAGGTGGATTTGCTGGTACTGCCGGAATTAGTGGTTTGTGGATATCCACCGATGGATTTAATTGAACGCCAGACGTTTTTGGATACTATCTATCAGGCGAATGACAGAATCATAACAAATTCGGGTGACACTGCAGTGTTGTTTGGAACGGCAACACCCAATAATAGTACTGGACGCAAATGTTTTAACAGCGCACTGTTGGCTCAAAATGGAGATAAGGTTACCGAAGTGCATAAAACATTACTGCCTACCTATGATGTGTATGACGAGCTCCGGTATTTTGAACCCAATGATGCTTTTGAATGTATAGAGTTTAAAGGGGCAAAAATTGGGATTACGGTGTGTGAAGATATCTGGCATAATTTTGAGCTTCCGTATTTGACGTATGATGTAAATCCTGCAAAGGAGTTAGTGGAAAAAGGGGCAGAAGCAATTTTCAACCTCTCGGCATCACCGTACACTCGAAACAAGCCACGAAGTCGGCAAGAAATGTTGCAGCAGCATGTTGAGTGTTTGGAGGTTCCTATATTTTATGCGAATCAGGTAGGGGGGAATACAGAGTTGGTTTCAGATGGTGATTCAATGGCTATCAACAGTGATGCTGAGGTAGTGGGTCGAGCTCCGCTTTTTGAAGAGAGCTATATTGATCTCAAGTGGCAGCCCGAAGCAGATACCTTAGAAAATATAGGACCTATGCCTGTAGAAATTTCGGAGAAAATTGCTCAGATGTTCAGTGCTTTGAAATTGGGATTGCAGGACTATCTTAATAAAACAGGTATCGCTGATGATGTTGTTTTGGGATTGAGTGGAGGAATTGATTCTGCTTTAGTTGCTGCGATTGCAACGGAAGCGTTAGGAGCAGAAAATGTAGTTGGAATTACCATGCCTTCAGAATTTTCATCGGAAGGAAGTGTTACTCATTCACAACAACTGGCACAAAATCTCGGAATAGAGCTGCATGAGATAGCAGTCAAAAATCTGTATGATCAGTTTAATACTGCTTTAAATCCGATATTTAAAGGTGCTGATTTTGGAGTAGCTGAGGAAAATTTGCAACCACGCATTCGGGGGACATTGTTGATGGCATACTCCAACAAATTTGGTAATATGCTGTTAAATACCGGTAATAAATCTGAGCTGGCTACCGGTTACTGTACGTTATATGGTGATATGGCCGGGGGGCTGGGAGTAATAGCGGATTTATATAAGGTTGAAGTGTATGAAATGGCTCGTTGGCTGAATGAAGAATATTATGGTGAAGAAATCATTCCTTCAGCAATAATTAATAAGTCGCCAAGTGCCGAGTTGCGTCCCGATCAAAAAGATGCTGATAGTTTGCCGAAATATGATATCTTAGATCCTATTCTGGAGTCTTATATTGAAAAGCAGCTCTCCGTTGCAGAAATTGCCGAACGGGGCTTTGATATTGATCTTGTTCAAGAAATTGTCGAACTGGTTGATCGTAATGAGTATAAGCGTTTTCAGGCGGTTCCTGCACTTAAAGTTAGCGACAAGGCTTTCGGGACGGGCAGGCGCTGGCCGTTGGTACAGCGTTGGACAAATAATCGAAATTGACGTTATTATAGGAGCGTATCAAAAAATTTAACTCTAGATCGAAGAATTCTATGCAGAATAAGCTACAGCTTTTACTTGTTTTTGTTTTAATCATAGGTGTTGCTCCCGCATTGGCACAGCAACAGGATGAAGATATTAAGTTGGAGGAAAGCCCTATGCCTGCCAAGCTGCTTCCCTATAATAACCCTATGATATCGGGTGATGATGATTTTGCGGCGGAAGAAACCCGACCGAAAGAAAAGCTGGATAACTTTCAAAAAGATTTGATGCGCCGTATCGCTGATATATATCGCATGCACGTAAATGCAATTGAAGCACAAATTCAGGATGACCCGCTAAGTGCTGAGACCCATATCACCGATGCTCTTAATGCCATGCAAAACCTCTTGGACACTTATCCTGAAGTACAATCTAACAAACGCTTTAGTGCATTATATCGATCGGTAATGACCGAATACCGAGAGTTTTATGGTGTAGAAGATTCTTCGAAACAGGTTAAGGGGGAAATTTTTGCCATCCAGAAAGAGCTATACTCAAAAGAGGATGACTGGATGAATGAAAATGAGGAGTACGTACTGCCGGATAATATTACAACCCCCAAGACCGAAGTACCACTGGTTCAAAACCGTCAGGTCAATCGTCATCTGATGTACTACACGCTTAAACGTCCGGAAGTAATGGAAACGTGGTTGCAGCGTACCAAGAAGTATTTTCCGATGATGGAAAAGATATTTAAAGATGAAGGTGTGCCAACCGAGTTAATTCACCTTGCTATGGTAGAAAGTGGATTAAATCCCGAGGCAAGAAGCTGGGCTTCGGCCGTTGGAATGTGGCAGTTTATTCGGGCAACCGGCTCCATGTATGGGCTGGAAGTTAACTGGTGGATTGATGAGCGACGCGATCCCGAAAAGGCCACACGAGCAGCAGCCCGTCATTTAAAGGATTTATATAATATTTGGGGCGACTGGCACTTGGCAATGGCGGGTTATAATATTAGTCCCCGTGGATTGAAGCGTGCTATCAGAGCAGCAGGTAAAAAAGACTATTGGGCTGCGCTGCCTTATTTGCCGCGTGAAACACAGGGATATGTCCCTGGTTTTATTGCAGCGACTATGATTGAGATGAATCCCGAACAGTTTGGATTTTCAGGGACGTATGAGGCCGATGAATATAATTACGAAGTTTTTGAGGTAGCCCCCCTAATGCCGCTTGATGCTTTAGCCGATGCTGCAGGTATTACCACAGAAAAATTGAAAGAGTATAATCCTGAGTTGCTGCGATGGGCAACACCGCCAGGAAAAAGTTATCCGTTAAAATTGCCAACAGGCACGAAAGAGCAATTTGCTGCGAATTACGAAGACATCCCAAAAGAAGAACGTAGCCAGAATGTAGCTATGCACACTGTGAACAGAGGGGAGACATTAGGATATATCGCCCGGAAATACGGTACTTCAGTAAGGGCCCTTTATGAGACGAATGAAAGTCTTTCAAATACCATTTATCCGGGTCAAAAAATTGTAGTGCCACTGGCACCGGGAAGCAGTGAAAAGATTGCTGTTAACAAACCTACTCATCAACCCAGAGGTAATACTTCCACAAGACAAGGACGATCTAAATCAAAAGCGCCGGCTAATTCAGCCCAGCTTAGTTACAATGTAAAAAAAGGTGATACGATTGGTCATATCGCAGAATGGTATGATGTTCGGGCTTGGCAAATACGGTCCTGGAATGGGATTTCTAACTATATCCGTCCGGGACAGGATTTAACCATCTATGTACCCCAGTCTAAGCAATCGTATTACGGCCAGATCAATAGCATGTCGTTTAGTAAGAAACAGAAGCTGGAACGTGAGCAGCGGTCAGGCAAAGATATCACTGAAGCCTATTTGGCATCGGCTGATGATGGGGAAGATATTACATACACCGTCCAATCTAATGATACACTTATTCAAATTGCTAATTCTTTTGGCGTTTCAGTAAATCAAATAAAGCGCTTAAATAATCTTAATGGATCAAGAATTTTTGTTGGTCAGCAGTTGAAGATTAAATAAGATATTCTTCAATGAGTAAAATGAGGAAATTTATAGTCGCCGGGTTTCTGGCGCTAACATCTTTGGCGCTATTAGGTGTGGTACGTAACCCGGATATTTATTTCCTCATCAAAAAGAACTTCACCATTTTCAGTGAAGTATATCGCACGGTTTCTCTGGAGTATGTGGATGAAGTGGATCCCGAAAAATTGATGCGTAAAGGGATTGATGCAATGTTGGAATCACTTGATCCCTATACCGTGATGGTCGATGAAGCGCAACAGCAAAACATGGAGATTATCAGTCGTGGTAGTTATGGTGGGGTAGGTTTAGACGTGGGATTCCGGGGCGGTCAAATCGTAGTTGTTGCACCTATAGAAGGATATTCGGCACACCGAAAAGGTATTCGTGCGGGTGATGTTATTAGAAAGGTTGATGGCGTATCGGTTGAGGATTTGATGCCAGAGGAAGTGCAGGAATTGATAGATGGAGAGCTTGGTTCCACAGTTACATTAACTATAAAACGGTATGGCATAGACAGTCCCATAAAGTTTGAGTTGGAACGCCAGCGTGTTGAGGTGAAAAATGTGGGATATGCAGGGTTGGTGGGAGATGCTAATAATATGGGTTATATCCTGTTAAATCGCTTCTCAAAAGGCACGGCAGACGAAGTTCGAAAAGCGATTGAAGATCTCACCACAAATAATCAGCTTGATGGAATAATTTTGGATCTTCGTAATAATCCCGGTGGATTGTTAGAAGAGGCTGTGGGTATTGTTGATAAATTCATTCCACAAAACCAGATGGTTGTTGAAACACGGGGGCGTCAAAGTAAGCACAACAACATATTTGCAACCGAAGAAACACCCGTTTTACCGGATATGCCTCTGGCGGTACTGCAAAACGGAGGTAGTGCCAGTGCCTCAGAAATTGTGGCCGGAGCTTTTCAGGATTACGATAGAGCTGTGATTATGGGAGAACAAAGTTTTGGGAAAGGGTTAGTGCAAACTGTGACCCAGCTTTCATATAATACAGCTCTCAAAATGACAATTTCGAGATATTACATTCCCAGCGGGCGCAGTATCCAATCTATTACTTATACCCACGATGATGCTAACAGTGCTGTAGTGAAACCCGACTCACTTCGCAAGGAATTTAAAACACGTAATGGCAGAACGGTTTATGATGGCAACGGTATTGCTCCGGATATCAAAGTGGATAATAAGGAACCATCGCTGTTGGAAACTTCTCTTTTAAGGGAGAATCTGTTTTTTGATTTTGCCAATCAATATGCGGCAACGCATGACAGTTTAAGTGAGCCTTTTGGTTCTGATGCTCTATATGATGAATTTACGGCATTTGTTTCCGAGAAAGATTTCCAATACCAAACCCCATCCGAGAAGCATTTGGCAAAAATTGATTCGCTGCTCAATGGCATAGAGGGTGAGGGCAAGGAGCATATTCAAGAATTGGAAAGCGTTATTGGAGAAAAAAAGGAGCAACAGTTTATCCGAAAACGGTCTGATCTTGAAAAAAGATTATATCTGGAATTGATAGCGCGTTATAAAGGCCAGCAAGGACAAACGGCCGCATGGCTGCCACATGATAAAGCAGTAAATGAGGCAATTTCGATGTTACAGGATAATGAACAATATAACAGTATTTTAGCAGGATCTAATTAGGAGTGGCTAAAGCAGATCTACATATTCATACAACGGCATCCGACGGACATTCAACGCCGAAACAGATTATAAAAAATGCAGAAAAGCATAACCTGGATGTTATATCTATCACTGACCATGATACCATTCGCGGCTATAGAAAGGCGGTGGCAGTAGCTGAAGAAACAAATGTAACATTGCTCCCGGGGGTCGAGATAACATCAGATTTCAATGACCGTGAGTGCCACTTGTTGGCCTATTGTTTTGAGCCGGATCATCGAGTTATTACTCAGTTATTAGTTCAGCATTATCGCTCCCGGTTGAAACGCGGGAAATGGATTGTCAATGAGCTTACCAAAAAGGGGCTTGACATAGATATTGAAGAGGTGAAGGCTGAGGCGAATGGTAGTAATATTGGACGTCCGCACATTGCCTCTGTGCTTATTGACAAGGGATATGTTGCTTCTTTTAAGGAAGCATTTATTCGCTATCTGAGTGATCAGTCACTTGGTAGTATTTATAATGAGTATTATTCGCATCACAAGGTTATTGAAAGTGTAAAAGAGGCCGGCGGGGCCGTTGTTCTTGCCCATCCAGGGAATTTATATTCTGAAGACGAACTCGAAGAACTTGTTGAGGCTGGAATAGACGGTATTGAGTTTATCCATCCCAGCCACGATTACGAGCGTCAAAAACAGATAGAGGGATTTGCCGAAAAACACAATCTTCTTAAGACTGGTGGTAGCGATTTTCATGGTGGGGATAAAGAATATCAGAAATTTTTTGGAGTCGTCACTATTAATACCAAGTATGTGCACCGATTGGTTAGGTTGACTGATCAGCGAAAAGCACTCAAAGTTTAGGTTATGGCAGATAACATATTACAGGGTGATACCGATAGTAACGAGTTCAGGATTGGTATTGCCATTGCAAAATGGAATTCTTTTATCACGGATGAGTTGTTAGAAGGGGCACTAAATACACTCAAGAGTAAAGGGTTTAGTGGCGAACAAATATTGATAGCTCGCTGCCCCGGCGCATACGAATTGCCATTCACAGCCCGAAAATTAATGGACCATACCGATGGCGTAATAACGCTTGGAGCTGTTATAAGAGGAGATACCCCGCATTTTGACTATGTTTGTGATGCCGTAAATCGCGGTGTGACTGATCTCAATTTAGAGGGTAATAAGCCAGTGGTTTTTGGCGTTTTAACAACAGATAATGTAGCTCAGGCACAGGAACGTGCTGGGCTCAAAGGGGATAAAGGAAATAAAGGAGCAGAAGCTGCGCTTGCCCTTATTGAAATGATTTCATTGACTAAAAAATTTGAGAAATTATAATTCTTATTAGCTTGAAATAACGGGTATAAAACTCTAATATTGATAGCTTAATAAAACACTGATACTACGCATTGGAACCAATTTCGCTCACAAATAAAGAACAGAATAGCAGTGACAAGAAGTCACAGTCCACGCTGATAGAACAGGGGGCAGTCCCTGAGCATATCGCTATTATTATGGATGGCAATGGACGTTGGGCTAAAAGTCGTGGCAATATCCGTTCTTACGGGCATAAAGTTGGTGTTGATTCTGTTCGTGATGTGACCGAAGCTTGCGCACAAATTGGCGTTAAGTATTTGACACTCTATGCGTTCTCGACTGAAAATTGGGGTCGTCCCAAGATGGAAGTCAGTGCCCTGATGCGTTTACTGGCTCGATCACTGCGAAATGAAGCAGAAAACCTGAATGAAAATAATATTAAGCTTGAAACAATCGGACAGATCGATCGGTTTCCCAAAAACTGTCAGCGAGAATTAGGTGAAGCTATTGATCTGACCAAAGATAACGACCGGCTACAACTCTGTCTTGCACTCAGCTACTCGGGCCGTTGGGATATTACCGAAGCGGTTAAAAAGCTGGCGCAATCTGTGAAAGAAGGCGAAATTGATCCCGATGAAATTGACGATGAGATGATAAGTGCTCATTTATCAACGGCTGATATCCCCGATCCTGAGCTAATTATTCGCACAAGCGGCGAATATCGAATCAGTAACTTTTTGCTGTGGCAGTTGGCTTATTCAGAATTATATATAACTGAAACATGCTGGCCGGATTTTCGCCGTGAGGAGTTATATAAAGCTATTCAATCATTTCAACAACGAGAACGTAGATTTGGCAAAGTTTCTAAGAATTCACAAAAGAAATCTTCAGGTCTATACGTTCAAGAGCTGACACCCTAACCTTTCATACAAATATCGTAAGCTCAATTTTGTTTCAACAACGAACCCACGTGAAGAAATTATTAGTTACTCTTTTCGTCCTCTGTTTCATCTATAATCCTGGTTTTTCTCAGGATACCTCTATTAATATCGAAAATCCGATGAATAATCGCCCCCAGCAGTACGAAGTGCTGGGAGTAGAAGTGGAGGGCTTAACAACTTCGCGAGAGGATTTTGTAATTGGTACCAGCGGCTTACAAGTTGGTACACAAATCACTATTCCGGGGCAGGATTTGTCAAGAGCCATTAAAAGTCTGCACAGAACAGGATTGTTTTCTGATGTTGAAATTATTGAGACCGATCGTGAGCCTGGTGGCATTTATCTGAAAATTGTTGTACAAGAACAGCCGCGGTTAGAAGGTTTTGAGATACACGGGACAAAGCGATCGCATCGTAAAGATCTAGAAGAAGAGATTACCTTACTAAGGGGCTATGCCGTTACTGAATCATCGTTAGCGCAGGCTACAAATACCATACAGCGATATTATGACGATAAAGGATATTGGTATACCGAAATCGAAGTTGAGAAATCCCAGCCCGATACAGTTCGTAACCGCGTAACGGTTCATTTTAATATTGATCCCGGTGAACGCTTGGAGGTAAAGGAGATTTCGTTTGATGGTAATGAGGAGTTCAGCGACCGAAAACTCCGAAAAAAACTAGGGGAAATTAATGAAGATCGCTGGTGGAAGTTTTTCTCCAAAAAGCTCTTCAAAGAAGAAGATTTTGAAACAGCTAAAGAAAATTTACGAGATTTTTATGGCGAACATGGGTTCCTTGATTTTCGCGTAACGAGTGACACTGTTTATACCTTTTCTTATACACAACACAGGTTACTACTTCTAGAAACCCCTGCGGAAGGTATAAAAGTAAATCTCACGGTTGATGAGGGGCCGCAGTACAAGGTCCGGGATATAACATGGGAAGGTAACACCGTTTACGAAGATGATCGGCTAACCCAAGTGTTAGGCTTTCAAAAGGGAGATATATTCGATCAGAAAAAATTTCAGGATAAGATGCAATTCTCCCAGGAAGGTACCGATATTACCAGTCTCTATCGAGATATTGGATATTTGTTTTTTAGAGTTGAGCCTGAGATTGAAGTTGTTGGCGAAGACTCCGTGGATTTAAATATGAGCATATATGAAGACGAAATTGCATATATCGAAGAAGTATCCTTTTCGGGCAATAACAAGACCCACGATGATGTAGTGCGAAGAACCTTGCGAACAGTGCCGGGTCAAAAATACAGTCAGCAAGCCATTGTACGTACTATCCGTGAGCTGGGGCAGTTGGGGTACTTCAGACCCCAAGCAATTACTCCAAACCTGTCGCCTGATCGCGAAAATCACACTGTAGATATTAATTATCAGCTTGATGAATCACAGAGTACTGATAACTTTGAATTCTCCGGTGGTTTTGGAGGACAAGGTATCGGACTGATTTTATCAGCGCGTTTGAATTTCAACAACTTCTCTATCCAACGTGCTCTTAAAGGTCAAGGATGGAACCCCATTCCTTCAGGAGACGGTCAAAAACTATCGCTTGGGGTGCAGGTTACCGGCAGTGGATATCAAAGTTATAGTCTTGGATTTCAAGAGCCGTGGTTAGGCGGTAGGCCATTGTCGTTGGGTGTTAATATGAGTTATGATTTAATCAGTTATCGAGGCAGATCATCCCGGAATGAATTGCTTTCGAGTAGTGTATCTCTTGGGAGGCGATTGAACTGGCCTGATGACTATTTCACTCATCGTTCCGTAATTTCTTATCAGCTGTATGATGTGGCAGGTGGAGCATCATTTTTGGCCGAAGGGACGTCCAGCATTCTTAGTATACGCCAGGTGTTGGAGCGTAATTCTGTGGATAATCCTATTGCACCCTCAACAGGTTCAAAGTTTAGCATTTCGGGTGAAGTTGCACCACCTTTTCCCGGCTTTTCACAGTTTTACAAGTTGAAGACAAAGTATCAAAATCACACAACAATTGTCGGTAAACTGGTAATGACTAATACTGTTGAGTATGGTTACTTGGGTTATCTGAGCGATAGCCAGCGTAGTGATTTCCAACGTTTTAAGCTGGGTGGTACGCAGATGCAGCAACGGCAGAGCTTTTTGGACGATAACATAGATCTTCGTGGTTTCCCTGGTGGACGTAATGGCTCCATTTCCCCAATTCAAAATGGAGAACCCGTAGGTGGACGTTTGTATACCAAGTACTCGTTTGAGCTCCGTTATCCTGCAATAACTGAACAACAGGCACAGGTCCATCCATATATGTTTTTGGATTCTGGGAATGCATTTGCTAATACACGAGAATTTTCACCATTTGATGTAAAACGTTCTGTTGGTTTCGGGACACGCATTTACTTGCCTATACTTGGATTGGTTGATCTTAGTTACGGTTATCGTCTTGATGGTATTCCAATTCCGAATAATCCAATCCGGCCGGGCGAATGGCAGTTTTTGTTTAATATTGGAGCTCCTTTTGAATAGTGAAAAAGCTTTTTTCACATAGCGCGATTACTTGTTGTTTGCTGATGGTTTGTGTCAGCATTAGTACTGCCCAAGATCAAAAAATTGGGTATGTGAACACTGATCAAATTTTGGCCCAAATGTCGGAATATCAGGGAATCGAGGAACAGTTGAGTACGCTCAGTTCTGAGTGGAATAAACAGCTGGATAAAATGGAGCAGGAGATTGAACAACTGAAGGAAGATTTTGAAGCAAAAGAGATTTTATATACTGAAGAGCTCAAAAAGCAGAAACAGCAGGAAATCCAAAATAAAGTTCAACAGCGTCAACAGTACTTAGATGAAAAATTTGGAGCCGAAGGCGAATATTTTCAAAAACAGAAAGAGCTTCTTGAACCGATTCAACGCAAAGTGTTTGAAGCTATAAATAAGGTGGCTAATGACCAGAATTTTGATTTTGTTTTTGATCGTGCACAAAATTCCAACATGCTGTTCGGCGAACAAGAATGGAATTTAAATAATGAGGTACTACAAGAGCTTGGTATTACGTTAAATGAAGCAAGCAATTGATAAAAATAGTTTTTATACTCACAGGCCGAATAATTGAACCCCAAAGATAAATTGATCTGATGTTTAGAAAGTTAGCAAGTTTATTTTTCCTATTTCTTTTTGTTATAAGCACATCGGCATTTGGACAACTTAATATAGGGTATCTAAATACCCAGGAAGTAATAAGCCAGATGCCTGAGCGTTCACAAGTAGAGCAGGAATTGAATAATTTTATCCAGGAAAAACGAGAAGAACTACAACAGCGGACAACAGAATTTCAGGATGCTGTTGCTGAATTCCAGCAGAATCAAGCAAATATGTCTGATTCTGAGATCCAGAAGAGAGAAAAGCAGCTTGCACAAATGGAAACTGAAATGACGCAATTTCAGCAGGGACTTCAGCAGCAGATTCAACAGCGCAGGGCTACGCTGTTAGAACCTTTGTACAATAAGATGAATGAGGCTATTAGTACTGTTGCGGAAAGGAATGATCTCGATTTTGTAATTAACGAGGCTACCAGTAATGGTGAAAATGTCGTTTACTACGCTGCCAGCGAGAAAATGGATATTACTAAGCAAGTATTACAATACATCAACGAAACATCTGACCAGAATTAATTGAAAACACATCATACTATGTTAAAACGAATACTATCTATATCACTACTTTGTTTTTTGGCTGTTGGCTTTACAGGCCTTTCTACTGCACAAGCACAGGGGCAGCAAATGGAAATAGGTTATGTTGATCCCCAGGCAATTTTAAATAAAATGCCGGAAATGAAGGCGGTTCAGCAGCGTTTGCAAAATTTTATCGAACGAAAGCGTGAAGAATTCACTACCAAGCAGCAAGATTTTCAGCAGCAGCTCACTGAATATCAACAGAAAGCTGATGTTATTAATGAGTCAGCTCGTCAACGCGAAGAAGAACGCCTAGGTAAGTTGAATGCCGAGTTGCAGCAGTATCAAACACAAATTCAGCAGGAGATACAGCAGAAACAGCAGGAATTGGTAGGTCCGCTTCTGGATCAGATTGACAATGCTGTTGGTACAGTTGCTGAAGATATGGAACTGACATATGTGATCAATACTACTACCAGCCAGGGAGATATGATCATTCTTTACGCTTCTGATGAAGCCCAGGAGAAATATAATATTACCGACCAGGTGATGCAGGAGTTGGGCATTTAAGGTAGCAAACGTTATTAGATTTTTTTGAGGCAGCTCGTGACGGGCTGCCTTTTTTTATTTTACTCTTCGCTTACGGTTTTTAATGTAATCCTCAAAAATATAACCGCCCAGGTTATCAAGGGATGCAAAGTAAGCCCGTCCTTTATTTGCTTCGCTGAGTTCGCGAACAAAATCTTGCAGATAAGGATCTCTGGCAATCATAAATGTTGTGATGTCAATATCATCACGTCGACATTTAACAGCTTCATCCAAGACCCTGTTCACAATTTTTCGGTCCAGTCCAAAACTATTTTTATACATTTTTCCATTCTCAATAATGCAGGATGGTTTACCATCAGTGATCATAAAAATCTGTTTATTGGCAAACTTGCGCCGGTGCAGGGTGTGGCGAGCCAGTTCGAGTGCCTGCTGGGTATTTGTGTGATAGGGTCCTACTTTAAGATAAGGAAGATCTTCGATATCTACTTTCCAGGCTTCATTACCAAAGGCAACGATATCCAGCGAATCTTTGGCGTAATTATTTAGGATGAGTTCCGAAAGTGCCATGGCTACCTTTTTGGCTGGAGTGATACGGTCTTCGCCATAAAGCACCATAGAGTGGCTTAAATCAATCAGTAATACCGTAGCTACTGATGTGTAGTGATCGGTGTCATGAACACGTATGTCATCTTCGTGCAGCTGCATCTGATCAATGTTACTGTGCCGCAGCATATTCATCATGGTACCCACACTGTCGATATTGGCAATGTCATCACCCTGCTGCCACTTGCGCGTTTCGGGTTGACGTTCTAAGCCTTTACCGGTATGATCAGTCTGGTGATTTCCGGCAGCACCCTTTTTGAGATTGTTAAATATTTCTTCCAGCGACCGCTGGCGCAGACTTCGCTCTGTTTTGCGTGTGATTACATATATTTGTTGTTTTTCATCTTGCTCGATGTAACCTCGTTCTTTCAGTTCATCGACAAAATCACCAATGTCATAATCGTCAAACTGATCGGTAAGGTCATAATCATTGTCAAGCTCTGTAAGCCAGCGCAAGGCTTGTTGAACGTCACTACTGGCAATAGTTAGTAGCTCTTGAAAAGTATCCCAAAGGGAGTCAAAAGGGGATTGCCCCTTAGATTTTGAAAATCGTTCATCCCACTGTTGGTACTTGAAATGCATAGTAAAAAGATTGACTTTAGCCTGAGTAATCCTAACGCTTTAAAAATCCTTTTAATTCATTGTAATGAATAATTCGAGTAATTTAAATGACACCGAATCCACAGATCGGATTATGTTCGAACGCCAGCTTTGGGGAGAGGAATATGAGCGAGTAATGGGATTGGATGAAGTGGGTCGGGGATGTCTTTCAGGACCGGTGGTAGCGGCGGGCGTTATTTTTGAGCCGGGAACTTTTGTTGAGGCGATTCGTGACAGTAAAAAACTCACCCTTGGTGAGCGCAAACAACTAAAAGAGCAAATCAAAAAAGAGGCATTGTATTGGACTATCCAATGGTGTAGCCCTACCGAGATTGACGAGCTAAATATCTTGCATGCATCTATTAAAGCGATGACAAAATGTGCCGAAGCTGACGGTGCCAATCCGGATTACCTGCTTGTTGATGGGAATCGGTTTAGTTCTGGTTTATGCCCGCACAAATGTATTGTTGGGGGAGATGACCGGTCGATGAGTATTGCCGCGGCCTCAATCATTGCAAAGGTATATCGTGATGAGTTGATGATTGAACTGCACCAAGAATATCCTCATTATGGCTGGGATACAAATGTAGGGTATCCCACCGCCAAGCATTTCGAGGGCTTAAAGAAGCACGGAGCCACAAAATTTCATCGACAGAGTTTCAACTTGCGAACTGATAAGCAGTTAGATGATTAAACTTATCGGTAGATGCTGAACTGCCGCTTGTAGAAATCGAGATTTAAACAAATCCCCAACATCAGGGTGTTGGTGATGAGCGCGGAACCTCCATAGCTAATAAAAGGCAGGGGAATACCAATAACGGGTAATAAGCCGGTGGCCGATCCCACATTGATAAAGAAATGAGCGAAGAAAACAGTTAGGACTCCCACCATCACCAGCTGGGCAAAGGGATGCCTATGGACCGCTGCCATTTGCAGTAATCGTAATGTAAGCGCAAGTAGTAGCAGAACAGTAAATCCAGCGCCAATAAAGCCGAACTCCTCTCCAATCACGCAGAAAATAAAGTCGGTCCACTGCTCGGGTAAAAAGCGAAGCTGGGTTTGAGTACCCTCAAGGAAACCTTTGCCGTAAATTCCGCCTGATCCTATTGCTGTTTTGGCTTGGATGACGTTCCAGCCTGCGCCCTGGGGATCAAAAGAAGGATTTGTAAACGCTTCTATCCGGGCACGCTGATGCGGCTGCAATACTTGATTTAGGGCAACCTGAATACCAATGACAAGTAAAACTCCGGTAACAAATGAGGTGAATGTTAACCATGTTCGCCGCTGGATCATAAAAATTGCCAGTGTGATAATTATTGCGGCAACAAGCCCCCAGTACCATGATATAATAGTGAGGTACCCTATGATGGCCGGAGAAATTATAAATAATGAAATGCCGTAAGGCAGTCCTGACCAAAAAAGTACTACCGGTATTAATGCAAAAAAGATAATAGCCGTACCCATATCGTTTTGAAGAATAACCAGAAAGGCTGGTACGACGATAAGGGAAACAGCAATAATTGCAGATTTTAAATTTTCTGCTGATATATTACGGCGGCTGGTCAAATAATTAGCTACGGCAAGTATAGTGGCGATTTTCATCACTTCACTCACTTGCAAGTTAAACGGTCCCAGTACAAGCCAGCTTCTGGCACCGTTTACTTCCTTTCCGATTAAGAGCGTGAGTATCATTAACAAGATACCCAGTCCGTAAAATACGTAGGATCCCTCCTGAAAGGTGCGTGGGTTTATAAATTGAAGTCCTATTAAAAGTAATACAGCAATGCCAAAAGAGATCAGTTGTTTGTAAAAATTAAATTGGATATAGCTGGGTAGAAACTCAGCCACAGGACCTTGCGTAGCACTGTAGATAGCTACCAATCCCACGGCAATAAGGCTTGCCCATATTAAAACCAGCGACCAGCTAAGTTCCTTGAGATTGATCATCTATATTTTCTTCCTCTTCTTCATCGGTTGTTTGTTTTCTGGGCTCAAAAGTTTTCACATAGTTGTACACATACGATCGATCTATTTCTCCGGTCAAGTATTGTTCAATTAGGAGAGAGGCAATCGGGGCAGCAGAAATGGAACCATAGCCTCCGTTTTCAACGAGAACAGCAATAGCAATTTTAGGATCATCTACTGGGGCAAAACTAATAAACCAGCCATGATCCTGCCCATGCGGATTTTGGGCCGTCCCTGTTTTTCCAGCAACTTTAACGCTGTCCAGATCCGCATAATAACGACCACTGCCATCGGTAACAACTCTTCGCATACCATTTTTTACAACTGCTATTTCGTCACGATCGACCCAGTTAATTTTTTCTTTTTTGGGATTGGTTAACATCATCGTCCCATCATTTTCTCGAATTGCACTAACAAAGTGGGGTTGGATCTTATATCCGCCATTTCCAATTTGTGCAGCTACTAATGCCATTTGCAGTGGAGATACGGCTACAAATCCTTGACCAACACCCAAGCTAAGTTGATCGCCAATTCCCCATTGGCCCTCTCCCAGCACACGATTTAAAAAAGTACTGTCCGGAATGGTCCCTGTTACTTCGTTGGGAATATCGATGTTATTGTACTGTCCCAATCCAAACGATGTAGCTAATTCGTGCCATTTATCAAGACCTTTTTGGGTAGCAATTTTATCCATCAGCCAAAAGAAAAAGGTATTGCTGGATTCTTGGAGTGCCTTACCCACGTTATATTTACCGGGATCGGCCAAGTCGTTATATCGGCGTCCACGGGAGTAGTATCCTGGATTATTAATTTCTGTTTCCGGTGTGATAATTCCGAGCTCCAATCCCATCAGGGCCATAAGCGGTTTAAAGGTAGAGCCGGGTGGTTGTTTGCCTGATACTGCACGATTGTATAGCGGATTGGTAGTGTCGGCATTGATGCTATCCCAATATGTTTTATCGAGACGTCCTGATAGTTTTCTAATATCATACTCTGGAGCACTTACCATGCTTAGTACAGCCCCGTTATCCGGATTTAATGCTACAACGGCGCCCTGTTTGCCTTGCATAAGATCCTCAGCCAATAGCTGTAGTTCGGTATCAATGGTTGTGTATAAATCTGATCCTTTCTTAGGACTCTCATCTATAGCACCATCCTGATACGATCCCATATTTTGTCCCATGGCATTAACTTGGATAAACTTGGTACCAAGGGTGCCTCGCAGCTGTTCTTCGTAGGCCATTTCAAGACCACTTTTGCCAGTTTTATCACCAAGATGATAACTTTGTGTTCTCAGATATTCTTCTTTGGATACTTCCCGCAAATATCCCAAAATGTGAGAAGCCTGAAGGCTGTCTACTGGATAATCGCGTTTGCTCTCGATTTGGTGACCTACACCCGGGAGCTGCCAAATACTTTCTTGAATGATGGAAAATGTTTCAAAATTGACTTCAGTAAAAATACGGGATGATCGATAATAGGAATAGTCTCGGGCCTCTTGTACTCTTTTTTCAACCTCTTCTACCGGCACATCCATAAGTTCAGCCAGAATGGGGGTATTTTTGGGATCGTAACTGGCCGGGGTTACGGTTATGGTATAAATTGGTTGGTTATCAACGATCAGGTTGCCATTGCGATCGTAGATCAATCCCCGGGCGGGATTGATAACTTCTTGCCGAAGCGAGTTTTCTCGACTGAGGGGATTATAGGTATCATAGTCAAGTATTTGTAGCTGGAATAGCCGACCTAAAATGATAATTCCCAAAACAATAATACATACCTGTAGTACCCGGAGGGAGGTCTTGGTACGAATTTTTTTTCGGGATTGCATTGGATTAGTTTGTTCTAAATAATTGAATAAAACTTGCTACAAAAGCAGTATACAGGCTACTGCCAATTAGGTGCCGCCAGAAATACTGTTCTCCGGTATAACTTTGAATAGCAACATTGAGCCCAAGAAATATGAGATTATGGATCAAAGCTGCAATAGCAATAGTTAAAAAAACCTGTCCAATCAGTAATTGTTTTTTTGATCCCCTTGGGATAAAATTATAGCTCATGAATACTAACAACGTTTTTGAAAACATATTTAGTCCCCATAAATCGAGCATGGCATCTTGTAAAAATCCCAATCCTGCAGCCATAAGTAAAGCAGCTGTTCGGTCTTTGCGGGCCATATACCACACCAAAAATATAAGTACCAGATCGGGCTGGACCTGCATGATTTTAAGATGCCGAAAAAGCATAACTTGAATCAAGAGGAAGGCAAACCCAATGCCAAAATTTTTAAAACGTTCAGGACTCATTGTAAAAGATTTTCATAATCTTCATTCAGTTTTTTGATGGTAGTATCAGGCTTAAATTTTACAATAAAGCCTTCGGCAATCTCAAACAGGTTTACAAATGGCTCAATATACACACGTTGGGTTTCTTTACCTTCCTGTGGTTCGGTTCGCAGTACTTTCCCGATGGGAATATCAGGCGGAAATTGGTTACTGTATCCTGAAGTAACCACAACTTCGCCAGTGTCAACATCAGTGGTTTGAGGAACATAATTAAGCTGTAGCTCTTTTTTGCTTTCACCATCCCAGGAAACTATACCGTAGGCATTGGATTGCTGGAGTTTGGCACTAACCCGAAACAGCGTATTATAATAGGGCATTATTTGTGAATAGCCGTTCGCTGTTAAGATTACTTTGCCGACAAGGCCTTCGGATGATACCATTGGCATGCCATTGGTAATTCCTTCTTCTTTTCCAGCATCTACGGTAAGAGAGTTGGTAACCTGATTAAGTTCTTTGCCCACTATTTGAACCGGATATAGACTCAAGTTACTCTCACTGCTGAATTGCAGTAACTCCCGAAGCTGTTCGTTACGCTGCTCTGCTGCTCTGAGACGGCTCAGCTCATCTAAAAGTAATACATTTTGTTTCCGAAGATAGGTGTTCGTTTTTAGAGCCTGTCGATATACCCGAACATTTGAGAGAGGTTCTTCCAGATAGCTAAAAATTGTTATTGATGCTTTGCGCAGGTTATTGAGCCCACCTTGGTATCGTCCAATCATCAACGCAACAGCAAAAATCAGAATGAGCGCTGTTATTATATGATCTTTCGCATCAGCTATGCTGGGAAGTTTGAATCGCATTCACCTTCTCTGGGTTTAAGAAATGACAGTTCTGTAATATTCGATATCTTCAAGAATCGCTCCCGTTCCGCGTACTACCGCCGTCAGTGGATCTTCGGCAATATGAACAGGAAGGTCAGTAGTTTCTATAATTAATTTATCCAGATTTTTGAGTTTGGCACCTCCACCGGTTAGCATAATACCACGATCAAGGATATCAGCTGAAAGTTCGGGAGGAGTTTGCTCGAGCGATTTTGTGATAGATTCTACAATAGTGTTAACGGATTCTGAAATTGCTTCCCGAACGTCTTTCGAAGAAACGTGACGAATTCGGGGAACACCGTTGACTAGATCACGTCCTTTGGTTTCCATATCCAGCTCCTCATCTAACGGAGCCGCAGAACCAATTTCACACTTTATCTTTTCTGCTGTACGTTCGCCAATTAGCAGGTTATGATTGCGCCGGAAGTAATTGATGATATCGTCATTAAGCTCATCACCGCCCAGGCGGACAGATTGGGCATATACAATACCTGAAAGGGCTATGACGGCAATTTCGGTAGTACCGCCGCCGATATCCACAATCATATTCCCAATGGGTTCATGGACATTGAGGCCAATTCCAATGGCGGCTGCCATCGGTTCGTCAACCAAGTGAACTTCTTTGGCTCCGGCATGTTCGGCACTGTCACGAACGGCTCTCCGTTCTACTTCAGTAATGCCGCTGGGCACGCATACAACCATCTGGCGCGTGCTTGAATACCATTTCATTTTAACCTTGTCAATCATCCCTCGGATCATCTGTTCGGCTACTTCGAAATCGGCAATGACTCCATCGCGGAGCGGGCGAACAGTACGAATATTTTTGTGCGTTTTTTCGTGCATCAGTCGGGCTTCGTGACCTGTTGCTACCGGCTCATTTTGTGAGTTCAGTGCTACGATAGAAGGTTCGTTTAGTACAATACCTTCGCCGCGCGAGTAGATGAGTGTGTTAGCAGTTCCGAGGTCAATAGCAATATCAGTATATAGCCAATCAAACCAGCCTGCATTTTGCTGATCTTTCTTCTTTTTAGATGCGTGTTTATCCATGATTATGTTGTGTAGATGAGCTAATTGTAATCAAGTTGATCGCCTGAATAATTTCAAAGAATGAAAATACAATTTTGTACGTCTATTTGCGAATTAATCAGGATTAAAAGTAAAAACCAAATTGTTGATTATTTTAGTGTCTGAAATGTCTGTTGCCGGTAAAGACCATAGCCATATTTAGCTTGTCAGCAGCTTCAATTACTTCTTCATCGCGAATACTGCCACCCGGTTGGATTACACAGCTTGCACCTGCTTTGGCCGCAGCTTCAACACCGTCTGCAAATGGGAAAAAGGCATCTGAGGCAATGGCTGTGCCTTCCAGTGAAAGCCCTTCTTGCTTAGCTTTAGAAATTGCAATTTCTGATGCTTCGACGCGGCTTGTTTGTCCTGTGCCTATGCCAATTGTTTGCCCATCTCTTGCATATACAATGGCATTCGATTTAACATGTTTTACAACTTTCCAGGAAAATAGCAGGTCTTCGATTTCTTGGTCTGTTGGTTTTCTTTCCGTAACGGTTTTTAAGTCTTCTCTACCGATAGTTTTAATATCTGCATATTGGCTTAATGCTCCACCAAAAATCGATTTGAACCGAATATTTTGGTCAGTATTCGGAAGCTTTTTGATTCGTATGAGTCTTCGGTTTTTCTTTTGCTGAAGCAGTTCTAACGCTTCTGGGCTAAAAGATGGGGCAATAATGATTTCGGTAAAGATTTCATTGATTTTTTGGGCTATATCGATATCTAACTCCTTATTTACTATTACAATACCGCCAAAAGGAGACATGGTATCAGTAGCAAAAGCTTTGTCCCAGGTATTATTAAGTTTATCGGAGACTGCTACGCCACAGGGGACTGTGTGCTTGAAAATTGCACATGCTGGCTTATCATTCCAAAAGTCGCTGATGAGATTCAAGGCAGCATCGACATCCGTAAAGTTATTATAGCTAAGCTGCTTCCCGTGAAAACAGTCAATAAACTCGTTTTGTTTGCCGTACACTGCTGCTTTTTGATGCGGATTCTCACCGTATCTAAGCGTTTGTGACTTTGGCAGTGAAATATTTAGCTGTTGAGGTAATTCTTCATCATTGGCTTCCAGATTGTTAAAATAGTTGCCAATTGTTGCATCATAATGGGCTGTATGATTAAATGCTGTAGTAGCCCACTGCCGGCGTTTTTTAAATGAAATTTCTGCGTGTTCTGTAAGTTCTTTGGAAAACTCGTTGTATTGTTTTGGGGATGTCAATACACAAACATGTGCAAAATTTTTAGCTGCTGCACGAATCATCGTTGGTCCGCCAATATCAATATTTTCAGTCGCAATAGCAGGGTTGCAATCGGGATCTGAAATTGTTTCTTCAAAAGGATATAAGTTGACTACAACTAATTCAATGGGATCAATATTTAAGCGATTCATCTCATCCACATCGGATTGATGACTGGTTCGCCCCAATATTCCTCCATGAATGATGGGATGAAGCGTTTTGACCCGTCCGTCGAGGCACTCCTCAAAACCGGTAATGTTACTGACATCGGTTACAGGAATCTCAGCCTCACGAATTTTCTTTGCCGTTCCTCCGGTAGAAATAATTTCTACATCTGATTGATGTAACTGCCGTGCAAGTTTAATAATGCCTGTTTTATTTGAAACAGAGAGAATTGCTCTTTTAACTTTTAGTGGGTTTTTGGGGAGAGAGTCGAGGGGTTGTAGTGCCACGATTGAAAGTGTAATTAAGAATTAGATTTATTATTGATCTGTCTAGCTAATTTTGCAATTATTTTGGGAAATAATTTATGCTCTTCTTTTAAAATTCGTTTGGCCAAGGTCTCGGCGTCATCTGATTTTTTTACCGGAACTTTTCGTTGTCCCAAAATGGGTCCCTGATCATATTCTTCGGTAACGATATGTACTGTGCAACCCGATGTTGTTTCTTTATTATCAATTACTGCTCTGTGCACTTTCATCCCATAAAATCCTTTACCTCCATACTTCGGTAATAGGGAAGGGTGGATATTTACAATGCGATTCTTGTACTCATCAATTATTTCTACCGGGATTTTGATCATATAACCTGCCAGGACAATAAGCTGTGTATCCCATTTTTTAAGCTGGCTGAGCAGGGCTTCAACATATTTGAGATGGGAGGAAAAGTCGGAGGGAGTTAAATATTTGTGATCAATACTGTGTGTTTGAGCGCGTTCAATGGCTTGGATGCCTTTTTTATTAGTGATAAGACCGGCAATGCGTCCATTAATCTGGCCGCTTTCGACAGCATCTATAAGAGCTTGAAAATTTGTACCCGATCCCGAGGCAAATACTACAATATTAATCAAGATAAAGGAGCAAAATAGTTATTGATTTGCTCGCAAAGATAAATAAAAAAGCAGACAGATTAAGTGTCGAATTTAAATGTTTTATTCTGCTTCTGAAGAATTTCCCGCCCTAAAAACGTAGTAATTATTAAAGCTCCAGCTAATCTGGTTAAATGTAATTTTAATAATTGTAGCTATTGGTACTGCAACTAACATCCCGAGAATACCGGCCGTTTCGGCACCAATCATAATAATGAACAGGATTGCCACAGGGTGGATATCAGCAGAACGGGAAAATATAATAGGTTGTAGAACAACATTGTCAAGAATTTGAACCGCAAGAATGGCAAGCACACAAGGTAGGACGAGTGAGAAGTTTCCTACCTCAATAATGGATACCACAATTGATAAGATGTATCCGATGATTGGTCCGAAGTAGGGAATGGTGTTGGCGATTCCTACTGCAATTCCCACAGAAAGTGAATTGTTAAGGCCAACGATAGATAAACCAACCCAAGAGGTAAAAGCAATGATTAGACTCTGAAGCAATACACCTCTAAAATAAAGGCCTAAACGACTTTCTATTTTGTCAATTAAGCTTAAAGCCGTTTCAAAATATTTGTTGGGTACTAATTTCAGAATATTGCGACGGATTTTCGTACCATCTTTCAGAAAGAAGAAGGTGGCAAAAGGAATAATAAGTGCAGCAGAAAAAATATTCGTAAAGATCCCGATAATGTTACTTAACGCAGAGGGTATTTCGCCTACATCAAATAGGTCTTCAAGGGCTGTAGCCAAGTTATTACTCAGGATACCATCCGGTAAAAAGGTAAACTTCTCGGTAAGCTGGATTTCAATTTTCTGGGTGATATTTTGAATATTTTTAATACTCAACTGACTGGCCAACTCTACCATTTGATTGGCAATTATCGGAATAACATTAGTCGAGATCCAAACGAGAATTAATACAAGTGAGCTTAAAGTCAGTGTTATGGAAAAAGTTCGATTCATGCCTGCCGACTGCATCCGGTTTACAAGGGGATCCAGAATATAACTAAATATCATAGCTATTATCGCGTATCCTACCAGGGTACCATACCGGAATACCAGGTAACTAACTACGGCAATAGCAGCTAGTCCCACCACCGATTTTATTACGCGCTCAAGAGTAATATTGTTCATTTCTCAATAGCTTTCATTAGCTCATCTATATATTTATAGATATTTGAGGATCGATACCCTTTCCGGGCCAGATGATCAACAACCTTTTTCTTCCTTTTATAGGGATCTTCTTCTCTCAAAAAGCGTCTTTTACCCTTTAAAACCAAATGTAACAAAACCTCTTTAATATTTTTATCCTCAAATACTTTTTGAATACTTTGCTCGGCTACATCGTTTGAGATACCCTTTTTATATAGGTGCGCCTTAATTTTATTGGGTCCCCATTTATTTAGATGACTTTTATCCTGTGCAAACTTTTCAGCAAAACTAGTATCATTCAGATATCCTTTTTCTTCGAGCTCATCAAGGACGTTTTGAATAATATTTTTGGGATACTCTTTGCGTATTGCTTTGGTAAATAGTTCTTTCCGGGAATGGTCGCGACTTCCCAGGCGCTTCATCATATATGATTTAACAGCAAATTGTCCCTCTTCGCGTTCGATTTTTCTTAGCAGTGCATGGGTTACCGTCTCTCCTTTAGCCAGGTTGAATTTGAGGAGCGTCTGTTCGGAAACACCGATCAGAAACTCCTCATCAACAAAAATGGAATAGCGCTCTTTGTTCTTTTTTTGAACGCTGATGGAGCTTATTGCCCCGGGTAATTGTTGGTCTGATTCATCGGCCATCACTAGTCGTCGCTGTCAGAATCTTTTTCCTCATTTTTTTCCTGTCCGTTTTCTTCTGTTTTTTCACTCTCTTCAGAAGGATTCATCTGCTCTCGAACCTGTTTCTCAATTTTTTCGGCAAGTTCAGGATCAGACTCAAGGAATTCGATTGCATTATCGGTGCCCTGACCGATAGGCTCTCCATCATAGCGATACCAACTGCCTCGTTTTTCAATGATGTCAAACTCTACAGCCATATCGAGAACTTCGGCCAGACGCGAAATTCCCTTGCCGTAAATGATATTGAACTCAACTTCTTTGAATGGAGGGGCAACCTTGTTTTTGACGACTTTTACTTTTGTCCGGTTTCCAACCATATCGTCGCCTTTTTTGAGGGAGCCGATACGTCGTATATCCAGTCGGACAGAGGAATAGAACTTAAGAGCACGTCCGCCGGAAGTTGTTTCGGGATTACCGAACATAACCCCAATTTTTTCCCGAATTTGGTTAATGAAAATTACCGATGTTCGGGTTTTATTTATAATACCGGTGATTTTACGCATTGCCTGAGACATCAAGCGTGCTTGGAGGCCCATGTGCGAGTCTCCCATTTCGCCTTCGAGTTCAGCCCGAGGAACAAGCGCGGCTACAGAATCAATAACGATTACATCCAAGGCCGCAGAACGGATCAGGGTTTCTGTAATTTCCAGAGCCTGTTCACCGCTGTCAGGTTGCGAAACAAGTAGTTCGTCGGTATTAATACCCAGATTTTTGGCATATCGAGGATCAAAAGCATGTTCGGCATCAACGAAAGCGGCATATCCGCCAGCTTTTTGTGCCTCGGCAATAACATGAAGTGCCAGCGTTGTTTTACCACTGGCTTCAGGACCGTAAATTTCGGTAACGCGTCCGCGGGGAACGCCCCCTACACCCAGCGCATAATCTACCATGATTGATCCGGTAGAAATGCTGGGAACATCCTGAGTGGCTTCATCCCCAAGCCGCATAATAGTGCCTTTACCGTGCTGTTTTTCGATTTGGCCGATGGCCATTTCCAGTGCCTTTTCGCGATCTTTATTGTCAGACATAAATGAAAGAGTAATTAGGTTTTTATGTTTTCACCGGTCAATATATTAAATAATAATGACAACGTAGTGTCAGCTCATCTTCTTGTAGTATTATGGAAAACCACCAATTCACTGAGTTTATTAATCATAAATAATGTGCTGCAAATATTTTCTGTGTTCTTGGTTTCTTAGTGATATCCTATTTAGTAAGATCGATGAGATGGCGAATCCTTACATTAAGGGTTTATTTTAGATACTACATTTTTCAGTTCATTCATTGCCTTGCTAATTTGTTGGGTCGTAATATAAGGTGCCACGCCAAAGCGGAGTATATCGCCACGGGCATCGGTGAAAACTCCTTTTTTCATGAGTTTTGCTCTGATCGTTCGTGCAAAGGGAGATTGTAAAGCCAGGAATCCGCCCATGTTTTCGACGGGCTGCTGATGTGCAAGCCTAATAACCTCAGAATTAAAATTATGCTCTAAAAAAACATTTCGCAGCAGTTTTATTTGTGCTTGGTATTGTTTGTAAAGTACCTGCGGAGTCAACCCCATATTTTCAAAAAATTCAACGACTTTAGCTGCTCTGAATTGTGATGTGGAATCGAAAGTTCCACTGGCAAAAAGTTGGTTAGGATCGGTATAAGATACTTTTTCTGCCTCCTTCGATTCATCAAGCTTGCTGAAAGAAGAAAACCAGCCTGTTATGGCAGGACGTAAATTGCAGTTGCTGGGATATCGTAAAAAACAATTTCCTTCGCCCCATTGCAGGTATTTATAACCGCCAATAAGGATATAACAATCCGTGAGGTTTTCATCAGAAATAGAAAGCGGTATGACGTTGGTTCCGTGATAATCGTCAATCAAAAGTGGAACATTATGCGAACGAGTAATCTCGGCAATTTTGGGGATATGCTGATTTATAATCCCACTGTTATAATAAACGCGCGACAGCATTACAGCCGATACCTGATCATCGATTTGGCTCTCAATTTGCTCAACGATATCATCAGAATGACCATCAACAGTAACGATCTTAAGGCCTTCCTCTTTTAGGCGTTTTAGCTGGCGCGACATGGAATGGAATTCGCTGTCGGTGGTAATAATTTTAGGTTTTTTCTGCAGATTAAAACTGGATAGCCAAGATACCAATAACTGGTGGGTATTTTGTCCCAGGCAATACATCCCATCCGGATCATCGTAAAAGTTGCGCAGGTAGCTGCGTAGTTGTTCAACTTTTTCAAAAGCGGTCTCCCATTTGTTGTCCACATCCGAAGCAGCGACATCGAAAGATTCATGCAGGCCTTCTCGAGCAACATCCGGCCAGGCTTGGTGAGAATGACCGGTAAAAAGAAGCCGGTTACTTACGTCAAAGTGCGAATAATGAGGTGCCAGTTTTTTGGCAAGTTGATCTATATTGTGTGACATTAATAAATGTTTTGTGCTGTAATTTTAAATTTCTGATCGAATTTCCCACAGGTCAGGAAAAATGCGCTGGTGCAGCGTCTTTCGGAGGTAGTCCACACCGCTTGATCCGCCGGTGCCCATTTTATTACCGATGGTACGTTCCACCATTTTTACGTGCCGATAGCGCCATTCTTGCATACCCTCATCAAAATCCACAAACAACTCGCAGAGCATTGCCGTTTCCTGATCGTTTTGCATGACATCGAGCAAAATTTGCTGGTTCTTTTCTGATGGGTCGTAGAGCAGGCCGTTTTTATGTTTGCGCTCCGGCATTTCAGCTTCATATCCTTTCTGCTGGAGGTACTCACAAAAACATTCCCAAAGCGTAGGTTCAGCCATCCGCTCTTTCATTCGATTGAGATATTGGGGTTGGTTTTCGTGGACTTTAAGGATATGCTCTGATCGATGTCCGCAGACAATTTCCACCTCCCGAAACTGCACTGATTGAAATCCGCTTGCCTCGTCTAAAAATCCACGAAAGCTCTCAAACTCCAGCGGAGTCATAGTTTCCAGAATATCAATTTGAGCAACCATTGTTTTTAAGATGGTTAAAATGCGTTTCATCGTTTTAACGGCCGCCCAGGTTTTGCCCGCTTTTAGATCGTCACGAACCTTATGCATTTCATGCAGAATCTGCTTAAACCAGAGCTCGTAGGTTTGATGGATAATAATGAAGAGCATTTCGTCATGCTCCTCCGGTTTTGAGCGCAATTCTTGCAGATCTAAAAGTTCGTCGATTTTAAGATAGTCGCTATAGGTAAGTTTCATCCCCAATAAGTATTTTTATACATTTACGCAGTAGCTAATAATAGGTAGAATTTGAGATAGTCTCTATCCTAGATTACAGTTGTTGTATGGAGCTAAAATTGCTTAGATTTGGCGCGAAATTAATAAAAGAAAAGTATTTATGAGTATATTAATTGCTGATAGTGGGGCTACAAAAACGGAATGGTGTTTGGTTAATGATGAGACCAAGACACATTTTACCGAAGGATTAAATCCCTATTATCATACCACAGAGAGCATTGAGGAGGTTATTCGCCAATACTTGTTGCCTGAACTTGAAGAATCTATTGATGAGGTATTCTTTTATGGAGCAGGATGCGACAGTGATGAAAAAGATCAAGTAGTGAAAGAAGCGCTCGACTCCTGTTTCACTGATTCAAATAACAATGTATACCACGATCTGTTAGGAGCAGCAAGAGCTTGTTTTCTTAATGAGCCCGGTATTGCCTGTATTCTTGGAACCGGTTCCAATTCGTGTCTTTATGACGGTGAAGAAATCGTCGAACATATCCCCTCGCTGGCTTTTATTTTAGGGGATGAGGGGAGTGCGGGTTATTTCGGTAAGAAGCTGATTAATAAATATTATCGTTTTGAGATTCCTAATGATCTTAAGAAAGACCTCGAGAAAAACTATAATATGTCGCTCGATCATATTACCAGGGAATTGTACGACGGCGATCAAAAAAGTAGGTTTGTTGCTTCTTATGGAGCATTTTTGGGCGACCATACCGAACATCCTTTTATTAAAGAAATATTGTACGAGGGATTCGAGAGTTTTATTTCCCGCATCTTATTAAATTATACGAATGCCACAGATTATGAGGTCCGTTTTATTGGATCAGTCGCATTTGCCCATCAGAATTTAATCAAAGAAATTTTAAATAAGCACGATCTTAAATCGGGTTTGTTTGTAAAGAATCCGATGGATCGACTTGTAACCTTTCACACTGATTCAACGCTCCAACAATCGTGATTGATACGCATTGTCACCTTTATCTTGACCAATTTGAAGATGATATTGAAGCGGTCTTAGATCGAGCGGCTGATGCCGGAGTATCACATATCTTTCTGCCGGCCATTGATCTGGATTCGCTTCCAAAAATGGATCAGCTTCAGCATCCTGAAATTACTTTCCATAAAATGGCGGGAATTCATCCCACCAGCATAAATGACGGCAAAGGGATTAGCGAGCAAGAATTATATGATCTCTGCAGTCAGCAAGAATATGTGGCAGTAGGTGAAACAGGCCTCGATTATCATTGGAGTGAAGATTATAAATCCCAGCAGCAAGAAAGCCTGCGAATGCATTGCAAGGTGGCCAAAGAAGTTCAGAAGCCTATTGTGTTGCACAATCGTGAAAGTACCGAGGATCTTCTTGACATAGTTGAAGAAGAGCAGGATGGCAGTTTAAACGGTATCTGGCACTCATTTACCGGTTCTGCCGAGGAGGGGGAACGTACTATTGATCTGGGATTGGAGTTAGGCATTGGAGGCATTTTTACATTTAAAAATGCCGGTGTTGATAAGGCAGTGGCTCAACTGCCTCTCGACCATATGATGCTTGAAACCGACGCTCCCTATCTGGCACCCGATCCCAAGCGAGGCAAGCGAAATGAACCGGCTTTTGTGAAATATACCGCCCAGCGGTTGGCCGAAGTGATGGGTATATCGCTCGACGAGGTGGAAGCAGTTACTGATGAAAATGCTTTACGGCTTTTTGGAATTAGCTGATTTCAGAAAATCCCAGCTCTTTTAGTATCGGAAATTGCTGGAAATAATTTTTTGGCAGATGGGTTTGAGCAAATTGCTGTCGGAGCGGGAATTCTGCACGTAATTTATTAAACAGCTTGCCGCGTTTTTCGGGGCTATTTTGGATGATTTCTGTTAGTTGTTGCTCATATTTCTTGATAGGGTGTAGTTCGGTCAAAAGGGATGACAGTGAGGTAAATTCATCCGAATTCTTGTCAAAAATGACTTTTTGATTATTCGTTTCAATTTGAGGCTGTTCCAAATCAAAATGGTCAATTAAATCATCAGCAATAAATTTTGAGGCATTCTGTTTGGATTGTACCGAATATCCTGCGATGTGCGGTGATTTCAGGAATGTAGCACCAAAAGAGTCGAGATGAATTTTTGGTTCATCCTCCCAGGTATCAATAATCATATCTCTAACCGTTCCTTTTTTCATTGCAGCGAGTACGGCATTTTCATCCACCACGCCGCCGCGGGCTGTATTTATGATCAGGTCAAATGTTCGGCTTTCCAATTTGCTTTGGTCTAACCAGTGATAGGTGGGATATTCGCTTTCTTTGTAAAGGGGAGTATGAAAGGATAGAATGTTACAACTCAATACTTCGTCGAGTGATTCTGTTGTAAAATTGGGATCGTGTTGTGTTCGGGGCGGATCGTAGAGAACGGTTTGTAATCCCAATCTTTTTAAAATATCGACCACCTTTGTGCCAACATGCCCTACACCAATCATGCCAACAGAAAGGCTTGTTAAATCCCTATTTCGCTTTTCCGACCAAAGTAGAAGTGCCGTTGCTATGTATTCAGCGACTGATCGAGCGTTACATCCGGCGGCATCAGCAAAGTGAATATTGTGATCAGCAAGATATTGTGAATCTACATGGTCTGTTCCCGATGAACCGGTACCAATAAATGTTAGGTCCTTTGGAATATTTGGCAGTGTCTGTTTGTTTATGGGGATCACCGTGCGAATGAGTATAGCATGAGCCTGTTTAACCTGGGACGGTAAACCTTCGGCGGGATCAAAAAGATGTAAATTTATACTTTCAGGTAGATAAGACTGTATATTATATAGATATTGATCGGCTAAAACGTTGATCATCAGAGATTTTACTTAAGGAGATTAATTTGTCTGAGACACCATAAAGCTAATTTAACAGCATTATTTTATGAGTACCAAAGGGTATAATATTGTTTCTTTAATTCGAAAAAAAAGAGACGGCCATTCACTCACCAGAGATGAGATATCTTATCTAATAGACCAATATACAAAAGATGAAGTCCCTGATTATCAGATGAGTTCCTTTTTGATGGCTTCTTTTTTAAATGGAATGGATGAAGATGAAGCTTCGGCCTTGACACATTCCATGCTCCATTCAGGACGTGTACTCGATCTTAGCGATATTCCAGGGAAAAAAGTGGATAAACACTCAACAGGTGGCGTGGGTGATAAGTTGTCGCTTATTTTGGCTCCTATTGTTGCCAGCTATGGCGTACCCGTACCTATGATTTCCGGTCGTGGATTGGGACATACGGGGGGTACACTCGATAAGATGGAATCCATCCCAGGTTTTACGGTTGATATGACCCTGGAGCAGTATCAACAGACATTAGCAAAGTGTAATATGGTGATGGCGGGACAGACCGAGGAGGTGGCTCCGGCTGATAAACGGCTTTATTCACTGCGTGATGTGACGGCTACGGTAGAATCCATCCCCTTAATAGCGGGGAGTATTATGAGTAAGAAATTAGCCGAAGGCATTGATGCCTTGGTTCTTGATGTGAAATTTGGTTCTGGAGCCTTTATGAAAACGCATGAAGATGCTCAAGAACTGGCTAGAACCTTGGTTGCTATAGGTGAGGATTTTGGAAAGGAAACGGTTGCCTATCTGACGAATATGAACCAGCCGCTGGGATATAAAGTCGGAAACTGGCTGGAGGTTGAAGAATCTATGGAGGGGCTACAAGGGAATGGTCCTGATGATGTGATGGAAGTTACGCACATGCTGGCCGGGACGATGATTATGCTGGGAGGCAAGGCTGATACCGTGGAAAAAGGTATTGAGATGAGTCATGAGGCAGTGCAGAATGGTCAGGCTTTTGATAAGTGGCTGGAGCTAACTGAAGAACAAGGGGGAAATACCAGCGTATTGAAAGATTTTTCGGCTTATGATCATGCTGAGCACTCTTTTTCGTTTAAAGCCAGTGAATCGGGATATATTTCTGAAATAGATGCTTACAGTGTAGGTATGGCCTCGCTTGAATTGGGTGCTGGACGTAAGAAAAAGGAAGATTACATAGATCCGGCTGCCGGTATAGAGTTGAAGAAGAAGATAGGTGATTCGATTAAAAAAGGTGAAACATTAGCTGTGGGATATACGAATAACAAACAGTTAACAGACACAGCAATTGATGAATTGAAAAATGCGTTTTTAATTCGTGAGCAGGAAACAGAGAAATTGACAATGATTACGCACCGTGTTGATAAAAATGGAGTTCACGAATTAAAGGCGTAAACACTTATTTAATTGCAATATCACTAAATTAACATAACTTTATAGTACTAAGGGCAAAAAAATAGTACTGAAGGTAGGGCAAAGTTTAATAAAACCAATAATACTATGTTTAAAAGATTCGTTCGAGCAATTAAGTCGCTATTTGGTGGGTTCGTGAGTTCAATGGAAGATCCAAAACTTATTCTGGAACAGAATATCCGGGATCTTAACGATCAGATTCCCCAGATGAATGAAAATATCGCTACGGTAAAAGCGAATAAAATTATGCTCCAGAAGGAGGCGAATAAGCTGGAGAAAAAGATTGAAGATTTAACGGCTAAGATAAAATCTGCCATCCAGGCCGATCGTGACGATATCGCCGAAGGATATGCTATGCAGCTCGAGAAGGCTAAGGAAAACTTGGAGACTACAAAAGAGCAGCTAAAATTTGCTGAACAGGCTTATGAAAAAGCAATAAAGGTCAAAAAAGCATTTATGCGCGAAAAGGATCGCAAGATTCAAGAAGCTAAAGAAGCGATGCGTGCGAGTGAACGTGCTGAATGGCAGGGCAAAATAGCTGATGCGCTGGAGCAATTTGAAACCGGTGGACTTGACCAGACACATGATGAGATGGTTAATCGGCTAAATGAACAAACTGCTAAGAACGAAGCCCGTATGGAATTAGCTTTGGATAGCATCGATACGGAAACGATGGAGATCGAAGCCAATGCGGAGAAGCTACGCGCCCATGAGCTGGTAGAACAATTCAAGGCCGATATGGGTAAGGTAGATACATCTGAGAAAGAAAAGAGTGTTGGTTCATCTGACGGGGAAGAAGAAATTGAAATTGATGAGCAAACATCCGAAAAACAACAAGATAAAACGATTGGCAATAAGGAGCGATCCAAATCCTAAAAATGGTTTTGAGCCATGGCTAACGATAGCAGAAGTGAGCGGGAACGTCTCAAAGATGAGTACAAAGCACACTATCGCAAGATGCGTGAAATAAAAGAGCGTGCATCACGAGCTAAGCGTACGCAGAATATTGTTGGTGCGCTTAAAAGTATGGATAAAACAGAAATGTTGAACTCTTTTGATGACTTTCTCTATTCGGTAAAACATAAGTTGGCCTCGGTTGAGGCCCGGCTTGACTTGGCCATGGATAACCTCGTAGATGAAAATGAGGATAATGTTAGTCAGCAAGAAATGGATGAAGAGATGAGAAAGTCTAAAGCAAAAGATACTCTGCGGCAAGTTAAGCTAGAGATGGGACTCCTTTATAATGAGATCGAAGAACAGGCAAATAACATCAAGGTTAATAAAACAATTGGCAGGGATTCAACAGCACTTTCTGACAGGCCTGACAATGAACTTGAAGAAGAGTAAGTGATTATGAGTGATGAAAAATCCATAAATTTTACGCGTGAAGCATTTTTGCATCCCATTAACTTAGGAGTACTGCTTATCGCCTCAATTTCTGCTTTTGCAATGAGTGGCATGGGCTTGGTATCAAGCCTGATTCTTACAATGACATTCGGTGTTGAATTAATGTATTTGGGGATTGTGCCGCGATTGCCTCGATTCCGTAAAAATATAAAGCTGAAAAAAGTGCGGGAACAAAATCCTGCAGCAAAGGAAAAATCTACCTTCCAGGAGCTTGATAAAAAAAGTCAGAAACGTTTTTTGGTATTGAAACACCTTGCCAAATTAATTAAGGAGAATTTTGATAAGCTCCCGTATAGCTCGCAGGGATTATTAGAAAATATCCGCGATAAGATTCAAGAACTGCTCTCCAATTATCTTACCTTGTTGGATCTCCATAAGAGGTATCGTTTATATATGGATACCTCGGTAGAAGAAAGTTTGAAGCAGGAGGTTCAAAAAGAGGAACGCGAAATGCAGAACATGGAGTCAGAGCGGTTGAAAAGAACAACAGCGCGGCGCGTGGGGATTTTGAAAAAACGGCTCAAAAAATTTGAGGTGGCCAAAGAAAAATACCTGATCTGCGAAACACACCTAGAAACGATAGAAGATGCTATCCGATATATTTATGAGCAATCAATGACGATGAGTAATCCCGAAGAAATTGGATTCCAGCTCGATAATCTTCTTGAGGAAGTTGAGGAAACATCGCAGCTAATTGATGATTTAGATGGTGATATTTTACCCTATAGTTCCGATCTTGATGATATTGATTTAGATTCTGATTTTTTAGAAATCGAAGATGAACTAAAACAGGAAAAAGAAGTCGACTCGAAGGTTGACACTTCAAGTCGAGTTAAGGAATAAAAGTATTTATGAGTGAATCGTTTAGTACTATTACGCTAGAAACAGATAAAAAGGGAATAACTACTGTTACAATTAATCGTCCCCAAAAACTGAATGCCTTAAATGATGAGGTTTTAAATGAGCTTGCCGATGTCTTTAAGGATATTCAAATAGATGAAGAAATAAATGCCGTTATTGTGAAGGGAGCCGGGGATAAGGCTTTTGTAGCTGGGGCTGATATTAAAGAGCTTCGTGATCTTGATAATCGGTCTGGCAGAATGGCTTCTCAAAAAGGGCAACAGATCTTTCAACTTATCGAGGATACCCGCAAGCCGGTTATTGCTGCCGTAAACGGATATGCATTAGGTGGTGGGGCAGAGTTGGCTATGGCGTGTCACTTGCGCATAGCCGGTGAGAATGCGGTATTTGGATTGCCGGAAGTTGGATTGGGATTGATTCCGGGATATGGCGGTACCCAGCGTTTGCCTGGGTTAATAGGGAAGGCTCGCGCCTTGGAAATGATTTTAACCGGGAAACAGGTGAAAGCTGAAGAGGCCTTACAGCTCGGTTTGGTTAACGAAGTAAGTGCAGATCCTATAGAAGCGTCAAAAGAGCTATTAAGCAATATTTTGAAAAACGGACCCATTGCTGTTAGGAATGCTATTAAGGCTGTTTATCACTCTGATCACCGTTCTGGCTACCAGGTAGAAGCCGATGTGTTTGGTGAACTATGCGAAACTGAAGATTGTATGGAAGGAACATCAGCATTTCTTGAAAAACGAAAACCTGAGTTTAAGGGGAAATAAGTCTGTGGGTTTCTGTATCTGTTTTGAAATTTCCTGTAATTTATTTCGGCAAATTAATTTGTAAAAATACCTTGGGGCAAGCTAAGGTACACAAGAAACTATAGTGATCGAATTACTCCTTATAATATTTACCATTCTTCTAAGTGGTTTTTTTTCGGGATCAGAAATAGCTTTTGTCAGCTCCAATAGGCTAAAGCTGGAAATAGAATCCCGAAAAGGCTCATGGACGGGGCGAATTGTTAATGATTTTATCCATAACCCGGAAACCTTTTTAACCACTACATTGGTGGGCAATAATGTAGTTAATGTAGTTTATGCAACCTTGATGACGATTTTTTTGGCGGGGCCCATCACTGGAATTTATCAAAGCTGGATGGGTACATTGCCTTCCGAAGCGTTGGTTTTAGTGATCCAGACCGTGATTGCCTCCGTTGTAATTATGCTTTTTGGCGAAATAATTCCGAAGGCCCTGTTCCGCATAAATGCTGACTGGTGGATGAAAATAATTGCCATTCCCCAGAAAGTATGCAACCAGCTATTTAAACCACTTATCTTTGTAGCTGATAAATCTTCGGATTTAATTATTAGGTTTATTAATCCGGAAGTGGATCGCTCGGGTAACGTTTTTCGACGTGAAGATGTAGAGCTGATATTTCAAGAGCTGCGTGATAGCGGGGGACATGACTTGGATAAAGATGATTCTGAAATCCTTCACAATGTGCTTGAGCTTTCGAACAAACGCGTGAAGGAATCGATGATACCGCGTACTGATATTGTGGCCGTTGAAAAAAATACCAGTATCGACGAGACCCTAAAGCTTTTTATCTCTTCGGGCTTTTCAAAGCTTCCCGTTTATCAGGAATCTATTGACGATATCATTGGGGTTATCTTTGCTTATGATCTATTCAGTAATCCAGAGAGTTTGTCTGAAATAATACGCCCCATTAAGTTGGTACCCGCATCACAAAAGTCGAAAGATCTGCTTTCAGAATTTCGAAGCTCCAATATTTCGGTGGCTATTGTTATCGATGAATATGGCGGTACGGCAGGAATGATTACCATTGAAGATCTTTTAGAGGAGGTTGTCGGTGATATTCAGGATGAATACGATACGGAAGATCGAATCCTAAAAAAGATATCCGGTAATAGTTATATTTTGAGTGGCGGGGTCGAGATTGAGGATCTGCTCCAGAAATTTCCTGAGATTGATCTCCCGGAAGAATCTACGGAGTACGAAACCATCGCCGGATATATTATTAATGAATTAGGACGTATTCCAAAGGTGAATGAAGAGCTTTTGATCGACGGTAAGAAGATTATCATTAGTAAAGCAACACCAAGCCGCATCGAGACTGTTAAAGTAATTGTGATGGATCAACTCTGATCATTTCTACCAAATACAACATTTATGTTTGACCATTATCCCAGTTGGGCTCAGGAGTTTGCTCAGAAATATTTAAGTCGCACGATTAATCAGTTTATCCTGCATGGAAATGTGCAGGATTTGGTTCCGCTCCAGCGCAAAGAGCAGACAGATTTTGTGCGTCTAAAATCGTTTTTGTCAGAAGAGTTTTTTGGCGCGCGTGATTATGTCATTTTCTATGATCGCTCATCGGGTATTTACTTTCGGGATGGAGAGTCAAAAAAAGATTTTAACCGTGCGTTGTCGGGACGCGATTCATTGATGGGTACGGATTACGCCAATAAGATGCCCAAGGATCCTGTGCGTGTTTTTTCGTTGTTGGAGCAGTATTTTCGAGTTCGTATCGATGATAAAAAGAGCATTGCCCTGATTATTGATTACGCCGATACGATTGTGCCCATGAATGAGGCGGGTACGAGCGGATCCGAAGACAGAACGTCAATGGTATATCTGTCGCGATGGGCACATGACCCCATGTTTTTGGCGGCAGATTTTACAACTGTTTTGCTCACCGAAAATCTCGCAGACCTGAACAAAACGCTGGTGCAAAATCCCTATACGACGGATATCAAAATTAATATTCCGGATGAGCAGCAGCGTCGGCAGTTTATTAATTCTGAAACTTCAGATGAAGAATTTCAGGCATTTTCTAATGTCAGCAAGAAAGTAGTAGCTCAGCAAACGGCCGGACTCAATTTTATTAATCTTCGCAGCATTCTTTCCAATGCCCGAGAGAATAAAGAGAAGATTACCCACGATCGTCTCTCTGAAGCAAAGAAAGAATTGATCGAGGCCGAGGCATACGGGCTGCTGGAATTTGTAGAAACGGAATATACGCTCGATAATGTGGCGGGACATACCAAGGTTAAAGAACATCTTCGGCACGCTGTTAAAGCCTTAAAATCCGGCCGCCAAGATGTACTACCTATGGGATATCTTGTTTGCGGACCCGTTGGTACGGGCAAAACCTTTTTGGTGAACTGTTTTGCAAGCGAGGTGGGTATCCCGATGGTGAAACTGAAAAACTTTCGTAGCCAATGGCAGGGTGTAACAGAAGGAAATCTGGAGAAAATTCTAGGACTGCTCAAAGCGATGTCTCCGGTTGCAGTTATGATTGATGAAGCCGATGCCTATCTTGGTGATCGCGATGCCAGTGGTGACAGTGGGGTTTCCAGTCGTGTATTTTCTCAAATTGCTACTTTTATGAGTGATACCCGGAATCGCGGTGAAATTATCTGGTTTTTGATGACGGCACGTCCTGACTTGATGCCGGTAGATCTCAAGCGTCAGGGACGAGCAGAAGAGCACCTAGCATTATTTCCACCGCATACCAAAGAAGAGCGAGTTGAGCTTTTTAACGCCATGAAAAAGAAAACAGGTCTGCAACTTACCGAAGAGTATACGCCACAGGTTATTGAGCAGGGATTGAAAACCTTCTCCGGTGCAGATATGGAAGCGGCACTTACACGAGCAAAATTCCGGGCAGCTGCGAAGGATTTGGACAAAGTTACGCCCGAAGTTTTGGATATAGCTCTCAACGATTTTCTTCCGCCCACCTATCCTGAGGAGATTGAGCTGCAAACGCTCAGTGCCGTTATCGAATGCACCTCCAAAGAATTATTGCCCGAACGATACCAGGAAATGGACCGCGGAGAAATTCTTAGCAAGATCGAAGAATTGAAATACCGTATCAGCTAAGGAAGAATAAGCTACTCATCGGGTTGGTGAATATTCGATCCGATGAATAAAATACTACACCTCTTTGATTAACCCTGATAGCATCCAATGCTTTCAGGGTTTTTATTTTAAAATCAAAAGTGGCTCTCTGGATCAGACTGATCTTCTTTCAGTATCTAATAAAAAATGTTGTCATGGGCTGTATCTACTAATTCAACTATAAAGTTTAACCATATAGTTGAATTTATTGGTTAAGTTCTTTAGCTTGTAAATAAATTTGAAACAGATTGAATTATGTCAGAAGAATTACAAACCGAAGAACAGATATTAGAAGCGGCAAAACAGATTTTTCAGGAACAGGGTTTTGCCGGTGCACGAATGCAGGAAATTGCCGACGAGGCTGATATCAACAAATCGATGTTGCATTATTATTTCCGCAGTAAGGACAAACTTTTTCAAAAAGTATTTCAGGATAGTATCCGGCAGTTTTTTCCGGAAATACTAAAAGTCCTGAATGCAGATTTGGCGCTCGTCCCCAAGATCGAAAAGCTGGTGGAAACCTATTATGATATGTTTAAAAAGCATCCTCATCTGCCCCGATTTGTGATTCACGAGATGAATCAGCATCCCGAGCGATTCAAAGAATTTGTGAAGAACACAGGAATTGAAATTCCAGAGCTATTTGTGAAACAAATTCGTGCAGAAATGGAATCAAGCACTATGCGAAAGATTGATCCACGGGAATTCATCATCAACACCATCGGACTTTCTGTATTCCCACTCATTGCTCGTCCCATGATTGAAACAGTTTTTGAAATGAATGATGATCAGTATCAACATTTTTTAGAGCAGCGCAAGAAAGAGCTGCCAAAATTTATTATAAACGCTGTTAAAAAATAAGTCAAGATGCTAACCGCACTACTGTTTTCCATAATAACCTTAATGGGTGTGCTACCAATCCCACAGGATACGCTTTCGCTTGACGATATCCATGCGCAAGTTGAGGCAAGCTATCCGCTGGCACAAAAGATTGATCTGCAAAACGAAATTACTGAACTCAACAAAAAAATTGCAGGCACGGCGGCTTATCCACAGATTAATTTCAGGGCTACTGCAACTTACCAATCCGAGGTAACCGAACTTCCGCTTCCATCAGGCGGTCAGTTTACCGCTCCTGAGCTCAGTAAGGATCAGTATAAAGCCACGGTAGAAGCATCACAGACGATTTACAACAGTGGGGCTGTAAGCATAAAAAAAGAGCTGGAGAAAATCCGCGGACAGGGAAAGAATAAAGCCACAGAAGTGGAGGTGCGCCAAATTAAAGAACAGGTTAACCAAGTTTTTTTTGGGATATTGTTAGCCCAGGAGCAGCTTCGTGTTATTAGCACGCTGATGAAAAACCTCAGAGCCCAAATCAAAGAGGTATCCTCAAAAGTAGAGCACGGAGTGCTCCTTCCGAGCCAGAAGTATACGCTGGAAGCTGAGCTCATTAACACTCGACAAGATTCTGCAGAAATTGAATCGAATATCGCATCCGGGTATAAAATGTTGAGTAAGTTAATTGGTAAAGAAATTAATCCCAATACCAAGCTCGAAATGCCGAAAGTGAATTTAGTTATTGAGGATGAAATACTGAAAAAGCGTCCAGAGTATGAGCTTTTTCAAAGCAATCGGGAAGTATTGAGCTATCAAAAAGAATTGGCAAAGACCGAGAAATGGCCCACGCTATCCGCATTTGGCAGCACTACTTACGGACGACCGGGTTATAATGTATTTGATGATAATTTGCATGCCTTTTACATGGTGGGATTTCGGCTGCAGTGGAACTTTTGGAACGCCCGGAATGCAGTTAAAAAAGAGCAAATTTATGAGTTGCAGCAGAAAATAATTTCTGAAGAAGAACGCGCATTTGAGCGTCAGCTAAAAGCCAGTTTGAGTAAAATCAGGGAGCAGATAGCATTATTTGAGGAGAAATTAAAACAGGATCAACAGATTATAGCATTGCGAGAAAAAGTAGTGGATGAGAAAGCGAGTCAGATGAAAAACGGTAGTGTCACTGCTACGGAATATATCACTGAGCTGAATAAAGTTACACAGGCCCGTTTGTCGCAGATGATCCACCAAACAAAGCTGGTACAATCGAAAATCGATTATCAAACAACATTAGGTATTTCAAAATATAGATAAAGACAATATGATGAGGTGTATAGGAAATAGTTTGCATAAAGTATTGTTAGGTATCCTCTTTTTTTTGATGGTTAGTGGATGCACTAATAACGAAAAGTCGGACGCCTATGGGCAGTTTGAAGCTGTGAAAACAACGGTATCGGCTAAAGGATCCGGAGAGCTGTTGTCATTTACCGTTTCGGAGGGGACAAATCTTAGAGCTGGAAAAGAAGTGGCGGTGATCGATACGGTGCAACTGAATTTGAAAAAAGATGAGCTGCTTTCACAGCGGGAAGCTGCTGAATCAAAAATAGAGACCATTGATGCAGAGATTGGAGTACAACAGCAAAAACTAGAGACGGCTCAAAAAAACCTAAATAGAATTCGTGCAATGCGAAAAGATAACGCAGCTACTGAGCAGCAATTGGATGATGGTGAAGGAAATATGCAAACGATACAAAAACAGATTCAGGCTTTAGAAACACAGAAAAAGTCGGTGCGTGCAGAAATCAAGTCGATAAGTGCACGATTAAACCAGGTTGAGCAACAGCTTGCCGATGCCCATGTAATCAATCCTGTGAATGGAACAGTGCTTACGACCTTTGTTGAACCGTATGAACTGGTGGGACAGGGGCAACCGCTCTATCAGATCGCAAATTTGGATACGCTGGAGCTGCGAGCATACGTGAGTGGTGCTCAGCTGCCATCGATAAAATTGGGACAACCGGTAGAGGTATTAGTTGATAAAAATGTGGATACAAACCAGCAATTATCCGGAAGAATAAGTTGGATTGCGTCACAGGCCGAATTTACACCCAAGATGATCCAAACCAAAGAAGAGCGAGTAACGCAGGTTTATGCGATAAAGGTAAAAGTGCCAAATCCTGATGGAATCCTGAAAATCGGTATGCCTGGAGAGGTGAACTTTTAATTTTTAGCCGTAGATCTAAACGGACTAAACTGGTTGGAATCCGTGAAAATCTGCTGCGAACAAAAACAAAATGAAGCGAATTAAAGTCCAAAATATCGAGAAATCCTACGGGGAGGTTGAAGCCATCAAGGGAATATCCTTCGAAGTAAAAGAGGGAGAGCTTTTTGGACTCATTGGCCCTGATGGTGCGGGAAAGACTACTATTTTTCGAATTTTGACGACTCTGCTAAAACCGGATGCTGGTATAGCTACTGTTTTAGGATTGGATATTGTTTCTGATTACAAGAAAATACGTCCAAAGGTGGGTTATATGCCGGGACGGTTTTCGCTCTATCAGGATTTATCGGTAGAGGAGAACCTCTCTTTTTTCGCTTCTGTTTTTGGGACGACTGTAGATGCCAATTATGATCTGATTAAACCAATTTTTAAACAACTTGAACCATATAAAGATCGTCTGGCTGGAGCCCTTTCCGGAGGAATGAAGCAAAAGTTAGCTTTAAGCTGTGCACTCATCCACAAGCCGAAAGTGTTGTTTTTGGATGAGCCGACGACAGGTGTGGATGCGGTATCACGCAAAGAGTTCTGGCAAATGCTTCATCGCCTTAAAGAAGAGAATATCACCATTTTAGTTTCTACGCCGTATATGGATGAAGCTGAGCAATGTGACCGCGTAGCATTAATACAGGAGGGAAACATTCTATCTATAGATACACCTGAAAAGATTACCGAACGATTTGATAAAGAGCTCTGGGCAGTTGCATCTGCTAATAAATATCGGTTAATACAGGTCCTCCGTGAATATGAATATGTAGAATCGGTGCAGCCTTTCGGTCAATATGTTCACTATACCGATCAGCGGAAGGATATTAGTAGCAAAGAATTAATGAAGTATTTACAAGCCAATGGAATCGAGAATCCCGAAGTAAAGAAAATTACGCCTGATATTGAGGATATGTTTATGCGCTTAATGGAGCAGGAGGTGGCCGATGGATAACGCAATGATTAGAGCAGAAAATCTAACTCGGAAATTCGGTGATTTTACAGCCGTTGATCATATTTCATTTGAGGTGAGTCAGGGAGAAATTTTTGGCTTCTTGGGTGCTAACGGCGCTGGAAAAACCACAGCTATGCGCATGTTGACTGGGTTATTAGCCCCAACGGAAGGGAATGCAAGGGTGGCCGGGTTTGATGTAGCTGAAGATGTGGAACAGGTCAAAAAGCAGATTGGTTATATGAGCCAGAAGTTTTCGCTGTATGAGGATTTAACGGTGCTTGAAAATATTCGTTTGTATGGTGGCATTTACGGACTTTCTGATAAAGAGATCAGCCAAAAGACGAATCAGCTGATCGAGATGCTTGGTATGCAGAAACTGCAAGAAAAGATGATAAGCTCATTGCCACTGGGATGGAAGCAGAAGCTAGCCTTTTCGGTGGCACTGATTCACGAACCTGAGATCGTTTTTCTGGATGAACCCACCGGTGGTGTTGATCCGATAACACGACGGCAATTCTGGGAACAGATTTACAAAGTGGCCGATGAAGGAACGACCGTTTTTGTGACTACACACTATATGGATGAAGCGGAATATTGTGATCGGGTCTCAATTATGGTGGATGGTCGCATTGATGCCCTGGATACGCCTGTAGGATTAAGAGAACAGTTTAATGCTGATGATGTTGAGGAGGTATTTATTCAGTTGGCAAGAGGAGCACAAAGAAGTGAATAGTTATCAGTTATTGGTTATTCGGTTTTTCCCAGTAAGCAATAACAAGTAGCCAATAATCAACCAATGGAATCATTTAAAGGGTTTGTCAAAAAAGAATTTAAGCAGATTTACCGTGATAAGCGGACGCTGCTGGTGCTTTTTGGTATGCCCATTATCCAAATGCTGCTTTTTGGTTTTGCCATCAGAAATGAGGTAGAGAATGCTAAGGTGGCGGTGTTGGATCATTCCTATGATGAAGTGACTCGTCAGATCACCAGTAAAATTGATGCCTCTAATTATTTTTCAGTGGAAGGTTCTATCCAAAATTATGATAAGATTGATGAACTTTTCCAGCAGGGAGAAATTGATGAAGTTATTATTTTTGAATCCGACTTCGACCGTAAGCTACAGCGCGGAGAGCAGCCGACTGTTAATATCATTACTGATGCTTCAAATCCAAATTTAGCGCAGCTTATTCAACAGTATTCTACTTCCATTATTGTGGATTGGCAGCAGCATAAAAGCGGGCCTCCCGATGAGCAGTATAGGGGAGTAGTAGCAAATGCAAATATGCTGTTCAATCCACAGCTCGAAAGCGTAAATTTATTTGTCCCGGGACTTATTGCCGTCATTTTAATGCTCATTTCTGCACTGATGACTTCTATTTCTATCACTCGTGAAAAGGAGATGGGCAACATGGAGATTCTTCTCGTTTCGCCACTTCGTCCTACCCAGATCATCATCGGTAAAGTTTTGCCTTATTTAGTATTGGCATTTGTAAATGTGCTTACGGTTTTAGCGTTGGCCGAATGGGTGTTTGGGGTTCCGTTTCGTGGTTCATATGGTCTTTTTATGGCAGAATCCCTGCTTTTCATTTTTACCGCCTTGGCACTGGGCGTATTTATCTCGACCAAAGCCAACGATCAACAGACAGCGATGATGGTGGCACTAGCAGGGCTTTTACTACCCACCGTACTTTTATCAGGATTCATCTTTCCCATTTCCAGCATGCCTTGGCCGCTGCAGTGGATTAGCAATCTGATTCCAGCTCGCTGGTTTTTAGTGATTGTCCGCAGCATTATGCTCAAAGATTCAAGCCTGCTCTTGCTCTGGAAAGAAACACTGATACTGCTTGTGATGACGCTCGGATTTATTGCATTGAGCGTGAAGAATTTTAAGGTGAGATTACAATGAGAACAATAAAATTCCTTTTACAAAAAGAATTTCTGCAGATATTTCGCAATAAGGGAATGTGGCCCATTATTTTTCTGATGCCGATAGTGCAGCTTGTTGTCCTATCCTTTGCGGCAACCTATGAACTCCGGGAAGTTAACTTCCATCTTGCCGATTTCGATCAGTCATCAGCATCCCGTGAGTTAGTACAGAAATTTCAGGCATCCGGGTATTTTAATCTGCAAAGCAGCTCTTTTGATGTGGATGATGGAATTGAAAAAATGCGAAGCAACGAAGTTCGGTTAGCGTTAGTGATTCCGGAGGATTTTGAAAAGCGTTTAAAATTAGGCCAACCTACTTCAGTACAGATGAATATTGATGCCGTAGATGGTACAACGGCAGGACTCATCCAGGGATACGGGCGATCAATTATCCAGGATTTTAGCAACAGAATTAACCCGGATGTTGCAAACGTGGAAATTACTAACCGACAAGGTATTAAAGTCATTCCCGCCAGCTGGTACAATCCCAATCTGGATTATATACAATATATGGTACCCGGTATCTTAGTGGTGCTCGTTTCGATGATCGGGATGTTTTTATCTGGGATGAATATTGTGCGTGAACGCGAAATTGGTACCATCGAGCAGTTAAATGTTACACCTATTAAACGATACCAGTTTATTACTGGCAAGTTATTACCGTTCTGGATTATTGCGCTATTTGAGCTGGGTATTGGGTTACTGATCGCCTACTACGGTTTTGGTGTTCCTTTTGTGGGTAGCGTATGGCTGCTTTTTGGGATTGCCGGAATCTTTTTGCTGGTCGTGCAGGGACTTGGGCTGTTTATATCTACTATCACGGATACCCAGCAGCAGGCTATGTTTATTGCCTGGTTTATCATGGTTGTATTTATCCTAATGGGTGGATTGTTTACTCCCATTGAAAGCATGCCGGTTTGGGCGCAGGATCTTACTATTTTGAATCCCATTGCACATTTTATCGAAATTATGCGAAGTGTTATGCTCAAAGGAGCGGGGTGGTTTGAGGTTCAGTATTTGGTCGGACTTCTTACGGTGATGGCCGTATTAATTCTGCCGGCCGCCATTTTTAGGTACCGCAAATCGACTTCCTAATCTCTTATCATCCACAGATAAATTAGCGAGATAGCAAATTAAAACTCTTTTTCGGAGGCCTAATTTGCTTAGATCATAGCCTTATAATTTATCTTCAGGCAAAGTAATAATTCTTTCATTAAAGCCGGGAATACAATATTCTACAAATTCTTGTTCACTCTAATGAATGCTACTTTACTTTAATGTCTGATAAACTTGACTCCATACGTAAACTACTCGATGAAACGGATAAGGAGATCGTCGAAGCATTGGCCAAGCGGCAGGAATTAATTCGCGAAATTTCGGAGCTGAAAATTAGTAATGAGTCTGATATTCGAGACATCAAAAGAGAAGAAGAACTGCTGTCAAAAATAACAAAATTAGCTCGTGAAGCCGGACTTGATCGCTACTTTGCCGAGCAGTTGTTTAAGGATATTATCCATCATTCCATACGTTTTCAGACCCATTCACTGGTTGATAATCAGAATGTTGAAGAAGAGGCAGATGCTGTTCAAATAGCATACCAGGGAACCGATGGAGCATTTAGCCATCAGGCCGCATATCGACATTTTGAAGAGCGCTATAGCAAGGTTGATTGTTTCGGATATGACACTTTTCGTAAGGCTGCCGAGGCTGTAAAAGAGCAAAAGGCGGATTACGCTATACTACCTATCGAAAATACAACGGCAGGCTCCATTAACGAAACCTATGATCTTTTAGCAGATGATGATTTGCATATTGTCGGTGAAGAAGCGATTCGCATCATTCATTGTTTATTAGCTTTGGATGAAATCCCCTTAGATCGTATCCGACGAATTATGTCTCATCCCCAGGCGATAGCCCAGTGTAGTAATTTTCTGGCGAAGCTCCATGATTGCCGGGTGGAATCTTATATCGATACGGCGATGTCGGCGAAGAAAGTACTTGAGGACGGAGATTTATCTCAAGCGGCTATTGCCGGAAGTTACGCAGCAGATATTTACGGACTTACCATATTGAAGCGCGATTTAGCCAACCAATCAGAAAACTTTACCCGTTTTGTGGTGGTTGCACGTCAGCCGGTGGAAGTCGATTCACAGATTCCATGTAAAACGTCGTTACTAATGGTGACAACTCACGAACAGGGAGCACTGGTCGGTTGTCTGAATGTTATAGCTGCTCACGGCATTGACATGACTAAGCTCGAATCGCGTCCCAAGCCCAACGAACCCTGGAAATACCAGTTTTATCTGGATATCAAAGGAAATATTGCCAATTCGGAGATTCGAGTGGCACTTCAAGAATTAGAACGAAAAGCCAGCTCGCTAAAGGTGCTTGGATGCTATCCCGCCCACGTGGGAACGCCTGATGAGTAATAAATTTTATTGAGGTTGAGTATCTTCTTTGAATACTTCAATTAAGAATGTGATATGATCATTAACATCGGTATCAATTAATTGGGCACCTTTTTTGATATCCTCGCGAGGTACATCCGCCGCAAAACTGCTGTCTTTGAGTTTTTTGGTAACTGATTTTACCCGCATATCTGCGAAACCATTGGGACGAACCAGAGAAACCGCGTTCATAAATCCGGAAAGTTCGTCACAGGCAAATAGATAACGTTCTATTTCAGTTTCGGGTTCACGTCCCGTTCGTTCCGGTGCATGCGCTTCAATTGCATTAATAATTGATTCGGGATATCCTTCTTTGGGTAGGATTTCTTCTACCGCTTTTTTGGGATGTTCCTCAGGGTACTTCTCCCAGTCCAGATCGTGTAGCAGACCGGCTGCCCACCACGCTTCAATTTCTTCGTGAAATTTATCCAGTTTACGGGCATAAGCTTCCATGGCCCTGGCCACCATATGGCAGTGATGCCTGAGATTTTCGTTTTCAATATACTGTTGCAGTAACTCTACAGATTCATCTCGGTTTTTCATGGATTCACTCTCTTAGGTTTAACGGGATTGATTATTTTATATCAGATAAAATTAATTGGCATATAGATACAGAATCAAACAGATGGTTTTGTTAAGTGCAGTAAATTTACTGCACTTTGCGATCTTTCCAATCCTGATAAAATCGAATAAGATTTGATACCGAATAGATCAATAAAAAGGTGGCTATCAGGTAGGCCACCGAATCGGGATTTGCAAGGATCAGCAAAGCTATTATCAAGGTAAGAGCACCCACGATGGAAAATTGAAATCCGAATAGCAGGATAAAACCGAATAGCCCTAAAAAGGCAGCAAAGGTGACAGGGATAAGTTCTGGGAAAATAAAGATAAGTATTCCTGTGACTATGGGAATTGCGGATACCGTTGACGAAATTCGGAAGGCTATAAATAACAATCCTAATGCAACCAGGTAACCGCCTGCAATAAGGTAGAGAAAATTCGGATAAATGAGCGTGAGGCACCCGGTGGCAAACGCCAATAGGGCATTCAGAATTTGCCGCTCACGGGTTTTGTAGTTGATTTGAATACGATATTGCTCAAGCATAATAATTTAAAGTTGTTAAATAGATATTAGCTATTACCAGGTACCAGCATATAAGCCTTAATAGTGTTATGAATGCCGGACATTTCTAATGTAAAAAAGGAAATCATTGTGATTTGCAATAATTAATCATTTAGTAAATCCAGCGGATCTTCGGCACTCCCTACAATTGTTTCAATGGCATCGGTAAGTGTGACAAGTCCGATAATCCGATCGTTTTCTTGTACCAGCGCCAGCTCATGATTTTTTTGCTGAAAATGGTCAATTAGCTTGCTTACCGAAAGATCGGGTTGGACAGTCATTTTGGGCCAGTCGAAATCGTCAAGTTCCTTTTCTCCATTTATCAGGCTTTCTGTGTTAGCCGTTATTTGTGGGGTATATAGTATGCCCTTGAAGTTATCAAGTGTTTTACCCACCAGCGGGTATCGTGCATGCATATGGTCATGTATGGTATTCAGGTTTTCCCGGAATGATTTCTCAGTACTCAGGCTGATAATATCCTTTCGTGGAACCATGATTTCCTGAACGGTAATATCATCAATATCGAGCGCATTAATAACCTCTTCAAGTCGGTCATCCGAAACTCCTTCTTTCTTTTTCAAGAGGTCAACCATCTCAGAACGAATATCACCTGAAGTGGAGTCTTCTTTAAGCCAGGTGCGATCTATTTCAACGCCAAATAGTTTTAGCGTTGCTTTTGTCACCCAATCCCCCAATAATAGAACCGGATAAATGGCATAGGTCCACCAGTAGAGTGGAAAAGAGGAATAACGTGCTACCGTTTCGGCTCGCTCTACTCCCAGGTAGGTAGGTGCTTGTTCGCCCCAGATCGTATGAACGAGATTAATAATGGTAACCGACAATATGATTGAAATGGTATGAGAAGAGAGGGAGCCGATCGTTGCTGCCGGCATAAGTAGTTCAATTAATTCAGTAACGGCAGGCTCCGCGATAACTCCCAACAAAATACTTGTTGTAGTAATACCAATCTGGCACGAGGTAAGATAAATTTCCAGCGTCTCAGTCATTTTCCAGGCACGGTTGAGACCGGCACTGTCTTCCAGCTCTTCACGATTGTATTGACGAAGACGTGTCAGGGCAAATTCAGCAGCTACGTAAAATGCATTAAGGAGAAGGAGAACTACACCGCCCAGTAATCGTAAATACAGCTCCATAAAATCAGTTTATAGTTTTTAAATAGTATCGAGTGGTTTTGAATGTATTATGAGATAGGTCATTTTAAGGATCTTACAGTAATTAACAGTCATAATATGATATTCTTGCCTAATTAATAGTCGCTTCTCCATCTTTCCATTCAATGGTCGTTTCTTTGTCAGCATCAAATTCATCAATAGAACGTACCCACTCTTCGTTTTGCCAGATGCGTGAGTAACCCTGTTCAAGGGCAATATTGGGGTTTTTCAGCTCCAGTCGGTGACGCAAACTCTTGAGTTTATCACGTTTTTTCATGAAATGCACTTCCCGTCGATGACGAATACGATCTATCAAACTATTTACTTTTTCGTGACTGTTTGCCACCTTTTGCTGCACTACTTGGAGAGCGTGTGATTGCACCAGCTGTTGGATACGTTCTTTTTGTTCGGTAGTTCGCTCTTGGATAATATCGTGGAGTCGAGTGGTGAGGTCATCGGCAAACATACGTACTTCATTGATATCGGGCGTAGCCAGAATTGCAGCCTGGGTGGGCGTGGCAGCACGGGCATCGGCTACAAAATCGGAGATACTGAAATCCACTTCGTGTCCCACAGCGCTAACGGTCGGCACCTTACAATTGAATAGGGCACGGGCAACCGCTTCCTCATTGAACGGCCAGAGGTCTTCCAACGATCCACCGCCTCGGCCAACGATGAGCAAATCTACATTTTGCTCTTGAGAAAACCAGTTGATGGCTTTTACCAGTTGTGGGGCCGCATTCACGCCCTGCACGCTTGCGTGGTGGAGCAGCACTTCGGCCACCGGCCAGCAGCGTTCGAGCGTATCACGGATGTCATGAAAAGCTGCTCCTGCGGCAGAGGTAATTACACCGATTTTAAACGGAAATTTTGGCAAGGCCTTTTTGTGCTTGTCATCGAAAAGCCCTTCTTCCTTAAGCTCTTTTTTTAATTTTTCGAAGGCTTCCTGTAGGGCCCCTTTGCCTGCTTGCTCCACGGATCGTACGATAAGCTGGTATTTTCCATGTGGCGGATAGACCTGTATATCACCGCCCGCAATAATTTGCTGTCCGTCTTCAAGCTCAACACCCAATCGCTGATTGACGCCCCGCCAGATCACAGCCGAAAGCTGTGCATCTTCATCTTTGATCGTAAAATAGGTGTGTCCCGCCCGGCTGGTAGAGGCATTGCTGACTTCACCTTCTACTTTGATGTCCAGAAAGTTGCCTTCGAGCAGGGTTTTTATTTCGTCGGTTAATTCTGAAACTGAGAGAATTTGTGGCGTAAAAAGATCCGATTGATCCATAATAATTTTTAGGCGTTGAGGTACAGAAATTTAAACAGGATACGTTCTTCCAGTGGATATGTGCTTATTATTGAATTCTGTTGAAAACATGTATATTTGCTCACAAAAATAACGGAAAGTTTTTATGAGTTACACGCCTAATTTACTGCTCCAGAACGTCAGGCCGGTCGGCAAAGATTTTGACGGTTCGCAAACGGTTGATATCCGTATACAGGATGAGACTATTGCTGAGATTGGCACTGAATTACATCCCCAAAAAGAAAATGAGACGTCCTATGATGCAGGTGGAGCATACGTTTCAGGCGGATGGATGGATATGCATGTGCACCTGCGTGAGCCCGGTCATGAGCATAAAGAGACAATAGAAACAGGATGTGCCGCAGCGGCTTTCGGGGGATTTACGGAAGTAGCTTGTATGCCCAATACGAATCCGCCTATTCATACGCGGGATGTTGTGGAGTTCATTAAGAAAAAATCTGAGAAATTACCTGTTGAAGTGCATCCCATCGGTTGTGTTTCCAAAGAGCGCGAGGGTAAGTCGATTGCAGAGATGGGTGATATGAAAGCGGGTGGTGCTGTAGCCTTTAGTGATGACGGTGATCCGGTATATAATTCACAGCTTATGCGCGTGGCGCTGGAATATTCCTCGATGTTGGAGATGCCGATTATTAATCACGAGGAGGATTTGAAACTTTCACGTCCTGGTCATATGCATGAGGGCAAAGTGTCGGCGCGGCTTGGGATTGACGGCACCCCGGGCATTGCTGAAGAAACGATGATTGCCCGAGATATACTGTTGGCTGAATTTACCGGCGGACATATTCACGTAGCCCACATCAGTACGGCAAAAGCGGTAGATTTGGTGCGACAGGCTAAGGCCGATGGTATCAATGTAACCACCGAAGTGTGTCCGCACCATTTTGATCTGACTGACGAGGAAATTGAACGACGTGATTTCGATACGAATGTAAAAATGCATCCCCCGCTACGAACAGAGGAAGATGTTGATGCCATGATCGAAGGACTGGCCGACGGTACCATCGATGCAATCTGTACCGACCACGCGCCTCATGCTATCGAGGAAAAAGAAGTGGAATTTATCTATGCGCCCAACGGTATTATCGGCTTGGAAACGGCGTGGGCAGTGAGCGTAAAACGTCTGCTGGATTCAGAAGTCTTTGACCTTCAATCATTATTGACAAAATTTGTAGAAAATCCGCGTGAGATTTTAAATCTGGATATCCCGAAAATAAAAGAGGGTGCAAAGGCTAACTTGACTCTTTTTAATGTTGATGAGGAGTGGACATTTGATGAATCAACAGTACGATCAAAATCAAAAAACTCTCCTTATTTAGGTGAAAAATTGAAGGGGCGAGCTGAGGCCATTTATAATAACGGCCGATTTACGATCAATGAAATTTGATTACAGAATGAAACGGCTGGTTATACGTTATTGAGTTCTAAATTTGAATTGATGGCATTTCTTTTGGATCGATTTTTTCTAACAACTGTATTTATTGTACTGCTTGGTATTGGTGGAGTCTCAGCACAAAGTATGGCAGATGCAGAATTTGGTAATATACCTGACTCGTTGTTTCAGATGCAGCAACCGGATGGTGATACGCCATATAGAATCACCAATAAGGAGCTAAATATATCTTTCCAGGAGGCAAATGAGTCAATAGTAGCAGTACTGGAGCATCATATTCGGATCAAGGTTTTTGATGATTCGGTTCGGGAAGCCTCGGTTGTTGCGATACCATATTATTTTGATAACGATATGGAGCGCGTTACTTCACTTGAGGCTTATACCTATCTGCCGTCCGGTGAACGCGCAGCATTGTCCGAGAAGGATATTCGTACCATAAACATCAATTCGCGATATAGCATCAAAGAGTTTGCCATGCCTGCTGTTGAGGATGGGGCAGTGATTGAATATCGTTATACGATCGAACGTCGATATATCGAGGAGCTGCCCGATTTTTATCTTTCTCACGAAGTACCTACAGATAATGCTAAACTTACGATTACTTATCCCAAATACCTCCGATATCAGTCGTATACCGAAAATTTTGATGGCAATATAAAACACGATGTGGTGTATAACGATACCAGTTCAGTCCCTAAAGTGTTTACCATTCCTCAGCCGCAGCCCATTGTCACTGAACGCTGGATGGCCAGCAATGTTCCAGCTCTTAAAGAAGAGGCATATATATCTACTTTGGATGATTACAGGGGTAAGATTAAATTTTTATTGAGTGAATTTGGAATCCCACGCCAACAGCTCGAAAATAACTGGGAAGTTGTTGTAGCCCGTATTCGGGATAAAACGAATCCCTGGAAATCGATCAAAAGAAATAATAAAGCGGAAGCTGCAGGAGATTCAATAGCAGGGGCGTTAGATGGAGCACCTGAAAGTCAGGTTCAGGACAGTATTTATCACTACCTGAACAATCGTATTAATTTTTCGGGTCAGCATACGGCCTTTAGTCAAACTTCGGGAAAAGAGGTGTTGGCCGGCAAACCTTCCAGTCAGGCGGCTATTAATCAGACGCTTGTTGCTATGCTTCGGGCTGCTGATATTGACGCTTATCCCGTTTTAATTTCGACCCGGAAGTCAGGTAAAATAAACATGGATTTCCCCTCTTTTTATCAGTTTAATGGATTGATGGTCCGGTCGGAAATTGGTGGAAAATCATACTTGATGGATGCCGGATTTCCGTATAGTCAGCCGGGATTAATTCCTGTGGATACCTACGGCAGCCGCGGATTGGTGCTCAGGGAAGAAGGATACAAATGGATCGATATTAATCCCGATAAAAGCCTTTTTGATATACAGGTTCAAATTGATGGGCAGCTCGACCGGGATGGTACGCTTTGGGGAACAGTAGAAGCTGTGCAACAGGGATATCCGGCTCAAATAATACGCCAAAAGAAAGCGGATGGAAACAGTGATAGTGAGATTTTGCGCCAAACGTTATTTGATGGATATCCACAAATGAGAATCTCTGATATCGTAGTCAATAATGCAGAGAAATATGGACAGCCGATAGCAATTACAGCTGATTTTGAAATCGAGAGCTACGCAACGAGTTTTACCGATGGTCTTAATTTTAGTCCAATGGTTGTTGGATACAGGAATGAAAATCCATTTTCAGGGCCTGATCGTAATCTGCCCATCACTCTTGACGCACCCGAAAAGTTGGATCTTTCTTATTCAATTGAACTACCTGAGGGTCATAGCGTAGCAGTTGATGATGACCGAACGATTAAGTTTTCCGGTGCTGAGTTTGTAGAACGATATGATAATACAACCGGACAGCTCAATTATCGATATCAGATCAACATAGATCAGCGCAATTTTTCTGCCAATTATTTTCCGTCACTATATAAATTATACAACCGATGGGTAGAGCTTAGTAACAGCTCATGGCTTATCGAAGAATAACAATTATTATATAGGTTGATGTTGTCGTAACAAAAATCTTTTAATGAAGGGAATTTAATAATGCTGCTTGCTTTGGAAACAGCTACTAATGTATGCTCCGTTGCTTATTGTGATGAAAACGGAAACATTTATGAGCAAAGGACCAATAAACGGGGTACCCATTCCGAGCAACTTTTCCTTTTTATAGAACAATTGCAGGATGAGTATGATTTTGAGATAAAAGAACTGGATGCTGTTTTGGTAAGTGAGGGGCCGGGTTCTTATACAGGATTGCGTATCAGTGCCAGTGCAGTAAAGGGATTGCTTTTTCAAACTGAGGTACCCTTGGTTGGCATAAATACGCTAGCTTCGTTTGCAATGCAGATTACTGAGAAACATTCTCAAGCTAATCGTATCCATAGTATTATTGATGCTCGGCGCGTGCATGTATATCACCAGCAGTTTGTTTGTGCTGAGGGGAAATTGTCAACAGAAGATGAAGTCGAGGTTATTCCGATAAAGGCATTCGAAAAAATGCTAAGAAAAGATGATTTCGTTATAGGTACGGGATTAGATAGAATTGATCAGCAGGTATTGAGTAAGGCCAATACATTTGGGGTTGATTCAATAACGGCCAAATCGCTTATTAGGTTATATCAGGCCGATTTTTCTGATTTTTATCAGGAAGAAGATCCAGAGTTGTTTGACCCAAAGTATTACACGTCGAATCAGGCGAATTAAAATAGATCTTTTGCAATTTGGATTCTATGGATTTCTAAATTGCTGTAGATAAATTTGAGTAATTAAAGTGGAGTTATAAAATGAAATCATTTATGAAAAAGGTATTAAAGCTAATTGCAATATTTGGAATAACGGCTGCAATATTGTTCCCGGTTGATACCAATGCCCAAAACGATTACTACTTTTCAGAGGTGAACGAGGCGGAGTTTGATGAGCAGGTTCCGTCGCCTGCACAGTTTTTGGGTTACGATATTGGAACCCATTATACAAGGCATGATCGTATTGTGGCTTATTTAAAAGAATTGGCTCGCATTTCGGATAAGGCAAGCTTTCAGGTTATTGGAGAAACCTATGAAAAACGTCCGCAAGTAGTTCTGACGATTACGTCATCAGAAAACCATTCAAATATCGAGAATATTCGAAAAGAACACCTTACACTTCTCGATCCGAAAGTGCCTGCATTGGATCCCGAAGAGGGAAAATCTATTGTTGCCCTGAATTACAGTGTGCACGGCGATGAAACTTCCAGTGGTGAGGCAGCGATGCTTACGGCTTATTATTTAATTGCTAACCAAAGCGAGGAAACGCAGAAATTTTTAGATGAGTCGGTAATTCATATCGATCCTGCCCAAAACCCAGATGGACGTGATCGCGCCGCGCACTACCACAACAGCTATAAATCATTTCCACCGGTTGCCGATCCAGCCGATGCCGAACACAATCAGCCTTGGCCGAGTGGAAGAACAAACCATTTTTTGCATGACTTAAACCGCGATTGGTTTGCTGTTACACAGCAGGAGAGCGAAAATCGTATCGATTTTTATCATCAGTGGTATCCCAATGTGCAGATCGACTTTCACGAAATGGGAACCAACAGCACCTATTATCTTGAGCCGACGAAACCGGTTCGGACCTGGAATCCCATTATTCCCGACTATCACTATGAGGTAATGAATCCACTGCTGGCAGAGTACCAAACCGAGGCACTTGATGAGCTTGGGGCATTGTACTGGACTAAAGAAGTTTTTGACAATATTTCTCCTATTTACGGCTCCACCTATCCCGATATACAAGGAGGCGTAGGCGTTACCTTTGAAGTAGGTAGCTCGAGGGGATTAGTTCAGGAAAGTAATGCAGGAGAGGTGACTTTCCGATCAACAATTCGCAAGCATCTGCAAACGGGTATTGCTACAGTACGTGCCGCCGTTAATGAAAAACAAAAGCTTTTTAACTATCAGAAAGACTTTTTCCAATCGGCTCTTGAAAAAGCGTCTTCGCAGCCTACAAAAGCTTATGTTTTTGGGGATTCTGACGATCCTTCGCTAACACATAAGTTTTTGGACTTGATGCTCAAGCATCGTCTGGATGTGTATGAGGTAGATACGGATATAGAACAAAATGGCAAGGAATTTAAGGCCGGAAGCAGTTATATGGTTCCAACCAAACAGATTCATTACCGTGTGATTCATGATATTTTTGAAGCGAATACCTCATTCCCAGACAGTGTGTTTTATGATATTACCGGCTGGTCGCTGGTGCATGGATATGGCATACAGTATGAGGAGTTGGAGTCGGATAACTACCAGAGTTTTAAAGGGGATAAGGTTACCGAACTTCCCGAACGTAATGGCACAATTAAAGGTGGATTATCAGACTATGCCTATTTGCTAAAATGGTCTGACTATAATTCGTCTCCAGCCTTGTATGATATGTTAGATTCAGACCTGACTGTGCGTGTAGCACACAAACCGTTTACAGCAAGTATTACTTCAAATAATAGGAAAGCATTTGGTTATGGCAGCATTGTGATATCAGTGCGTGAGCAAAATATGAACCCCACTGAACTTTATCAGAAATTGCGTTCTATAGCTGAGGCTCATAATGTCACATTTCATTCTGTTGAAACCGGAATGACACCCTCAGGTATTGATCTGGGAAGTACAAATATTCATCCCATAGACAAGCCTGAAGTAGCAATGGTAGTGGGAGAAGGGACCAGCAGTTATGAGGTCGGTGAAGCATGGTTTTTATTAAATAAACATGTGGGCATGGAGGTCACGAAAATTCGCAGTCAACAGTTTCCCCGGACTGATCTGCAGCGATATAATACTATTGTGCTTGTTGATGGTAATTATAGTGACTGGGATGAGGACGCGGTGGAAAAGCTGAACCGCTGGGTACGTTCCGGAGGTGTTCTTATTACAAATGAAGATGCCTCGGAGTGGGCAATTGAAAAGGAATTGGTCAGTGAAGATTTAATCAAGAGTTTCGAAGAAGATACCACCGGTTCTAAAAAGCGTTATGATTACGAAGAACAGTCCGACCGATGGAGAGCGAATACCATTCCGGGAACTATCTTGGAAGCTGATATCGATCCATCCAATCCAATTGCCTTTGGGGTGCCAGATAGACGACAGTTATTTATAAAAAATAGTAGTTTATTTTTGAAACAAAGCGAAAACCCCTACGGCACGGTTGCCCAGTATGTTGATGAGCCTTTTGTAGGGGGATATATTAATGAGGAAAATTTGGAAAAAGTCAGCGGAACTTCTGCCATTGTAGTTCGAAGTGAAGGAGAAGGAAATGTTGTTTTATTTGCTGATGACCCCAATTTTAGAAGCTATTGGCATACAACAAGCCGATTATTTCTAAACGCTATATTCTTTGGACAAAACCTTAGCTTGTAACTGGGTCAGATCGTTTTTGGACAAATATACTACATAAATAAAAGATTTTAGCTTCAAGGCAGAATCGTTATTTTTGTGAATCATTTAAAATGAAATAGGACATACATGGCTTGGTTTAAACGTAAGGATAAGAACATACAGACCGATCAGCGTAAAGAAATGCCCGAAGGTGTTTGGGTTAAAGTGCCTAAAACCGGGGAAACGGTGCACCGGCGGGAGCTTGAGGATAACCTATGGGTAGATCCGCTGAGCGGGTATCACTTCCGTATCGGGAGCGATGAATATTTCTCTTTCCTTTTTGACAAAGGAGAATTTGAGGAGATTGGCCAAGATATTGTTCCCACCGATCCCTTAGAATTTGAAGATCGCAAGAAATACAGCGATCGCCTCGATGAATACCAAGAAAAAACCGGTAAAACAGATGCCGTTCGTGTGGGTATTGGCAAGATGAACGAGCTGGATGTAGTGATTACCTGTATGGATTTTAATTTTATCGGTGGCAGTATGGGGTCGGTAGTGGGTGAGCGAATCGGTATGGCTATCGATCATGCCCGGGAAAATGAAAAGCCTCTTATTATTATTTCGCAATCAGGCGGTGCGCGTATGATGGAGAGCGTTTTGAGCCTGATGCAGATGGCCAAAACGTCAGCCAAGCTGGCGCAGCTCGAAGAATCTGGCGTGCCCTATATTTCACTAATGACGAATCCCACCACGGGTGGTGTGACTGCTAGTTTTGCAATGCTTGGTGATTTCAATATTGCCGAGCCGGAAGCGCTCATCGGCTTTGCCGGACCGCGGGTCATTCGCCAGACTATTGGTCGCGATTTACCTGAAGGCTTCCAACGCTCGGAATATCTTCTTGATCACGGGTTTCTGGATTTTATAACACCTCGTCCCCAAATAAAAGGCAAGCTTACAAAGCTGATCAAGATTCTGCTCCACAAGTACGAGGAATAAATCTGATTTAAGAATAATCGATAGCGCAATTTCCTATCGCCAAACGAATATCTGAATAAAAATCCGAATTTTAGGAATGCCATTCTTAGTAACAAGATAGTTTATTATGAAAAAACTGCTTCTCATTTTTTTTGCAATAGGTTGGTTGATTCAGCCAGCTTTGGCCCAGGAAAAGAAACAAATTGCGTTTGAGCATGTGGTTGATCAAACGTTTTCTCCGGAAGAAATACGCAATGTCAACTGGATGCAGGATGGACAGTTTTATACTGCTCTGGAGCGCACGGAAAATGATATCGAACTTCGGAAATACAACATCCTTGAAGATGATTACGAGGTTCTCGTTTCAGCTTCTGATTTACAGGTTGATGGTAGAGACAAACCAATACCTATCCAGGGATACCAGTTTTCATCCGATGAAAAAAAGATTCTGATAAAATCAGATGTTGAACAGATCTGGCGCCGAAGTACGCGGGAGAACTATTTTGTGTATGATCTTGAAACCGGAGAAACACAAAAGCTGACCGAGTCCGATCAAAAGCAGCAATACGCGCAGCTATCACCCTCTGGAAATAAAGCTGCTTTTGTGCAGGATAATAATCTCTATCTGGTGGATTTGGAAACCGGCCAAGAGAAAGCAATTACTGAGGATGGTAAATTTAATCATATTATAAATGGAGCTACCGACTGGGTTTATGAAGAAGAGTTCGGTATCGCGAAGGCTTGGTACTGGTCGCCCGATGGAGATAAGATTGCTTTTTATCGGTTTGATGAGTCTCATGTGAAAGAGTTTTTTATGACGGATTGGGGAGAGTTGTATCCCGGACTGACGCGCTTTAAATATCCCAAAGCCGGTGAAGAAAATGCGGTCGTAAAAATTGGCGTATACGATCTAGAATCAGAAAAAACAACGTGGATGGATGTGGGATCAGAGAATGATCAGTACATTCCTCGTATCAACTGGACGAAAGATCCTGAGGTGTTGGCCATCCGGCGGATGAATCGACTACAGAATAAACAGGATTTGATGCTGGCTGATGTTAATACCGGTGATACGGAGATCATCAAAACAGAAACATCGGATGCCTGGGTAGATGTAAACGACGATCTGAAATTTTTGGAAAACGGAGAGCAGTTTATCTACGTAAGTGAGGAATCGGGTTATAATCATATTTATCTGTATGATATGTCTGGTGAGAAGATTCGTCAGATTACGAAAGGTAACTGGGAGGTAACAAATTATTTGGGCTATGATAAGAGTTCGAATAAAATTTACTATGTAAGCACAGAAGAATCTCCCCTGCAGCGTCACCTGTACAGCATTAATATTGATGGCAGTGGGAAGAAAAAGCTGAGTGATGGTGAGAGCTGGAATAGCGTTAATATGAGTCGTGACTATGAATATTATATCAAGACGACTTCGTCGCCCGTGAATCCGCCAACCTATACCTTGCATGAAGGTGATGGTACGCAGGTACGGATGCTTGAAGAAAATGAGGTATTGGATCAAAGGCTTTCGGAATATGCAATGCCATCGAAAGACTATATCGAAATTCCATTAGAGCAGGCTGCGCTTAACGGGTATATCATGAAGCCTTCTGATTTCGATCCTGATAAGAAGTATCCAACGCTGTTTTATGTATACGGCGGACCGGGAAGTCAGACGGTAACAAAGAGTTTTAGTTCAGGGCAACGTGCCATGTGGCACAAATATATTGCTGAGCAGGGATATATTGTAATAAGTGTTGATAATCGCGGGACGGGTGCTCGTGGACGTGATTTTGAGAAGCAGATCTATAAGAAGTTAGGTCAATACGAAGTTGTGGATCAAATTGATGCGGCCAATTATCTAACTGAAACGTATGATTTTATTGATGAAGATCGATTAGGTATATGGGGATGGAGTTATGGCGGCTACATGTCCAGCTTGGTACTGGCACAGGCCAATGATCTTTTTGATACAGCTATTGCTGTAGCGCCGGTAACAAACTGGAAGTATTACGATACTATTTATACTGAACGTTTTATGCAGACCCCGCAAGAAAATCCAAAAGGATATAAGAAAGGGTCTCCTATTACCTATGCTGATCAGATTGAAGGTAATTATCTGTTGGTACACGGAACCGGTGATGACAACGTCCATTTTCAAAATTCTGTTGAGTTGGTAAATGAATTGGTGGCAGAAGGCGTTCAGTTTGAGTCGATGTATTATCCAAATAGAAGTCATGCCATTTATGGAGGCAATACGCGAACGCACCTCTACAAAATGATGAGTAATTTTATTTTAGAGAATTTATAGTATGGGTCGAGTTCAATTTGCGGATTATGCAAAAATTTATGTTACCGGAGGTGACGGAGGACCGGGATCGGTTCATTTTCGTCGGGAGAAATACGTACCTAAAGGTGGGCCCGATGGCGGTGACGGCGGTGACGGTGGTGACGTGATTTTAAAAGGAAATGAGCAATTGAATACGTTGCTTGACCTCCGGTATCGAAAATATGTGAATGCCAATGATGGGGAGCGTGGTGGACCCAGCAAAAAGAAAGGTAAAAGCGGAAAAGACGAGATCTTGGAAGCCCCTCTTGGTTGTGTGATTTATGATGCCGATACAAAAGAACGTCTCGGTGAGATCACTGATCATGAACAGGAAATTGTAGTAGCTGAGGGAGGTAAAGGCGGACTGGGAAACTGGCACTTCCGAAGTGCGACTAATCAAACCCCACAGCATGCTCAGGATGGCGAAGAAGGAGATGAGCGAGCGATCGAAATTGAGCTCAAACTTATTGCTGATGTAGGTCTTGTTGGTTTCCCCAATGCCGGCAAAAGTACGCTCCTTTCAACAATGTCCGGTGCGAAACCAAAAATTGATTCCTATCCTTTTACCACACTTCAACCTAATCTTGGGGTAGTAACCATGCCTGATTATCGTACATTTGTAATGGCGGATATCCCCGGCATTATTGAAGAGGCGCACGACGGGCGTGGACTCGGGATTCAATTTTTGCGACATATTGAGCGCAATAATGTATTGCTTTTTATGGTGAGCTCGCAACAGGATATCGAGTATGAATACAAGGCACTGCTTGAAGAATTGGAGCAGTATCGGGCTGATTTGTTGGAAAAACCCCGCATTTTAGCAATTACAAAAATGGACTTACAAGAGAATTACGAGCTTGACGAAGAAAAAAAAGTTGATTTAAATATCCCGGTAGTTGAAATTTCGTCTGCAACCAACTACCATATAGATGAACTTAAAGAAATCATCTGGGAGAAATTACAAGAAGTTGAATCAACAAGAGAAGACGTATAAACCGCCGGTTAGAGAATTTGTAGCCCTACATCTATTGGATAATCTGGGTGCGCAGCGTATTCGTTTGCTGTTGCAAGCCGTAGAACATCCACAGCTCATATTTCGTCTTGAGCGCCATGAACTAAAATCTATTCGTGGTATTGGTCCCAAAACGGCTGATGAAGTTCTGGGTTTCAACGAGTGGGATGAGGTTGATCGCATTCTTGAAAAAACCGAACGTACCGGTGCACAAATTATGACCTACTGGGACGATGACTATCCCCATTTGCTGCGCGAAATCTACGACCCGCCGCTCATGCTCTGGATCAAAGGCGATCGCTCAGTGCTTGATACCGATGCCATCTCTATTGTTGGCACACGTCGCGTGGGAAACTATGGAAAGAAGATGGCTCAAAAATTTGCAAAAGAGTTGGTCGACCATGACTTAACTATTATTAGCGGACTTGCATATGGAACGGATGGTGCTGCCCATCAGGCTACAGTAAATGCGGGTGGCAAAACGGTGGCAGTTCTTGGGTCAGGCATAGATTGGATTTATCCGAGCGACCACAAAGGATTGGCGAAAGAGATCGTGGAAACCGGTGGAGCAATCATCTCTGAATTCCCACTCGGAACAGCTCCGGAGATGGGGAATTTTCCTGTTCGAAACCGGATCGTTAGCGGTATGAGTTTGGGAACACTGGTAGTGGCATCAGGATTAGAGGGTGGAAGCATGATTACCGCCAAGTCGGCCTTGGATCAAAATCGGGAGGTATTTGTTATTCCGCATCCGGTAGGTCATCCCAATGCCATTGGTTGTAATAGTCTGATTAAGAGAGGCATGGGAAAACTCGTCCAGAATGTTGAGGATATTTTGACTGAAATCCATGTTCATGTCCAAAAGAAGGAGACTAAATCAGATTCTGTAGATACGTGTCGCTCTTCGCAGAATAAATGGGAATCATTGGAGTTAGATAACCTATCAACAAACATTTGTGAAGTACTTGCAGAGCAATCATTGCACATTGATCACTTGGCGGAGAAGTTGGAAACAGAAACGCATAAATTAATGCCAAAGCTTTTGGAGCTCGAATTGAAGGGTGTTATCCGTCAGACGGCAGGCAAAAATTTTGAATTATTATAATCTACTATTGTTTCTATTCTGTTTTTAAATTAGTCGTCAGAAAAGGTATTTTGATTTCAAATGTTTCGAGTTCAAGACACCATATTATCTGATGATATTGCCACGGAGCGCTTTGCATGCGATTTGTCGAAGTGCAAAGGGGCGTGTTGCGTGGTTGGTGATGCTGGTGCTCCCGTTGCCGATGATGAGCTCCCCCATTTAGAACAGGCTTTTGAACTTTTGAAGGATGAACTGCATCCCGAAGCTCGTAAAACGGTTGAAAATCAGGGCATTGTACAAGAATCGAAACAGGGTTTAGAATTATCGTGTCGTGATAATGAAGAATGCATTTTTGTTACATACGAGAATGATGTAGCCTATTGTGCTATTCAAAAGGCTTTTCTTGAAGGTCGCATAGAATGGGAAAAACCGATAAGTTGTCATTTGTATCCCATCCGACTGAAGAAAGTGGGCGAAAAAGAGTATGCTAATTTTGAATACGTCAATAAATTGTGTTCGGCGGCTTGCATAAAAGGAAAAAAAGAGAATATTTATTTGTCTGAATTTTTAAAAGAACCGCTTGTCCGTCGATATGGAGAAGATTGGTATGATGAGTTTGAAGAAAGATGTAAAGAAATGAGAATTCAAAATGATGAGGCCGCGATATTATGATTAAAACCGGCCAGCAAATGAATCAAAAGCAGTCGCAACAGCAGCGGCTGTCTCCTCAGCAGATACAGTATATTAAGCTGCTGCAGCTGCCAACGGTGGCGTTGGAGCAACGTATTAAAGATGAGCTTGAGGAGAATCCGGTGCTGGAAGAAGGGGAGCCGGAAGATTCTTATGATGAGTTGGAGCAAACGGAATGGGAGGAACAGAAAGAGGAGGAGTTGGAACCCGTTGATCAAAATGAGGAGATCGACTGGGATGAGTATATGCAAAATACAGAGTACGACGGCGAAAATTACAGCGGAGGGTCGAGCTATTCCGGAGGAGGCGGTGATGAAAGCTGGCGCGATTTGCCAAACCCTTACCACGAATCGTTACTGGAAGAACTCGAACAGCAGGTTAGTCTGCTGGATTTTAATGAAGAACAGAAATTGATTGCGGATCAGATTTTGGGTTCGCTGGATCAGGATGGGTATTTCCGCCGTGAAATTGAGGCTGTAGTTGATAATATCGCATTCAACCACGGGACGCTAACTAACGAGGAGGAAGTCGAGAAGGTACGTAAAGAGATTCAGCGATTGGATCCACCGGGTATTGCTTCACGTGATTTGCGCGATTGCTTGCTTGTACAACTTGAATTGATGGATGATGAAGAAGGGCGTGATAATGCTATCAAAATGTTGCGTGATCACTGGGATCTTTTTGAGAAAAAACATTTTAAGAAGCTAAAAAAGAAGCTCGATATCGATGATGAGGAACTCCAAACGGCTTTTGATTGTGTGACTGGTCTGGATCCCAAGCCCGGTGCCGTAGGAACTGCGGTTGATGATACCTCTAACTATATCGAACCTGATTTTGAGGTTTACTATCAGCCGGCAGAAAAGGGGGATGTTGAGGGAGAAGAAGAGGGTGATTTTGTAATCACGCTCAATAATGGAAACGTGCCTCCGCTGAGAATTTCTCCGCGTTATAAAGATATGTGGGATGATCTTAAAAAGAAGAAAAAGTCCAACAAGCAGACCAAGGAGACAAAGAAATTTATCAAGAACAAGATAGAATCAGCCCAGTGGTTTATTGATTCTATTCGTCAGCGACAAAATACGTTGATGAATACGATGAAAACCATTGTGGCTCTGCAGGAAGATTTTTTTAAGCATGGTGAGGGATTAAAGCCGATGATCCTTAAAGACATTGCGGAACGAGTAAATCTGGATATTTCGACCATATCGCGTGTAGTTAACGGCAAGTATGTACAAACTCATTTTGGCGTTTTTGAGTTGAAGTATTTTTTTAGCGAAGGTATTGAAACAGAGGATGGGGAAGAAGTTTCAAGTACAGAGGTGAAGAATGCTGTGCAGGATATTGTTGATAATGAGGATAAACAAAAGCCGCTCAGCGATCAGGCGATCGTTAAAAAACTTAAAGAGCGAGGATATAAAGTAGCACGTCGTACGGTCAGTAAATATCGCAAGAAGCTAAATATTCCTGTTGCCCGTCTCCGAAAACAGATCATGTGAGATTTAGCGCCAAAGTTACAGCGTCCATCCACTGATCATATGTAAAAAGCCATCCTAAGAGTCCTGCAATTATTATTGTGTAGGGGATAATTGTTTTAAACAGGTACTTGGTTTTAGATCTTACAAATCGGCTGATGTCCAGTGCTGTAAAGATGTAGCTTATCAAGAATAATAGCAGAGCCAAGATTGTAAAGAGTGTTGCACTTCCAGATCCTGATGCTAAAAAGAAAGTTATTGCGCCGGTACAAAATAGAAAGTTAAGCTGTAGCGGCCATGCGAAAACGGTTGCTATCTGTGTAAATGATTTTATTTTCTTATGGCTAATATAGAGCCAGATTATACTAAGAAAGGAAAGGAGTGAGACCAGCAAAAAAGTCCACAGAAAAATTGACATCGGGCTATTACCAACTATTGAAATCCTGGGAAAATGATAGAAAAAAGCCTGTTGCCCAATTGGGGAAAGTAATATAGAGAATATCGCAAATGTGGATATTGATAGGAGTAGTGCATTTTGCAAAATGATGATGATAGCGGGTACCGGAGAGCGGATCAGGCGCTTGAAAATATCATCAATAAAAAACTTGTGAGCTGTAAAGTATCGGAATAATGACTTGCGATATAACGGGCTACTATTATAGTGCAGCGCCACGGTTCCCCAGACCAACAAGAGCAAGACCATAGGCAGAGCGGTGTTATCTGGTGTTGGAATGTTTTCGTTTGGGAGAGGAAAAACCATTTCTGATTTTGAGGAAAGACTCTGTAAGATGTCTGTAAACTGAGGATGTTCTTCGATCATCATAAGAAGCCATCCCGAGTCTACGAAAATAGTATTGTTTTTGGATTGATTAACTGCTAAGACAAAACTTTTAAAAGGTCTTACAAAGGGTTTCATTTGATTCGAAGGGTCATAATGAAAATAGCTGTCGGTGTTTGTAGGGGAAACAGGTAGAGAATCAAAATTTTTGGGTGTTACAGGAACATCGACAATTGAAAATGAAACCACACTACTATCTGTTAGCGGAGTGGCCCTGCTTCTGTGATATAAATCTAATTTTTTGGCTTGCTTGATTTTTTCTGCAAACGATACAGCCGCCTTCCAGAAAGCGGGATTGTAAACGCTACCGTAGTTGAATAAACCTATTGCCTTTACCGAGGATTGTGAAAGGTAACTTGTAGCGTTTTTTTCTATTTGGGTAACGAGACTTGAGTCAGGTTGGGCGAACGTATGGGTAATGGGAAAATTAATATTAAGGTTACCATATATGTTGAATCCCAAACTGTCTATTTGATTCCATACTTCTGATGTTGGGGGGCTATCAATTTCCAGAATTGAGATGCCAAGCTCATGAAATTGCTGTAGCTGTGTGTTGGCAGAGTCTATGTCACCGGGAATATCCCAAGCCACACCAAGTGTTGACTGACCGTATAGCTCTGTTTGTGAAACCCCAAGCAGTAAAAGCGCAACGAAAAGAAAGCGTAATATGGAATTTATCAATATGCGGCAGAAAAAATTTATTTGGGATCGATCGTCTTTTCAATAGGCAGCTCAGTGGTTTCTTTAAAACTACTGAGCACTACATTTGATCGGCTTTTGCTTACCCCATCCCAGGATTGAATTTTTGAAAGCAGCTGTTCGAATGAGGATGTATTTTCGGTTCTAATTTTTAGAATGTGTGAACCGTCACCGGTTATAGAATGACATTCAAGAATTTCCGGTTCTGCCACCGCATTTTCAATAAAGATAGGATAATTATCCGAGCCATCTACCTCTACAAATACGAATGCTGTAATGTCAAATTTGAACTTTTTGGAATCGAGAAGAGCAGTATACCCCTGTATCAACTCTTTTTCTTCGAGTTTGCGCATCCGTTCTGACACAGAAGGAACTGACAGGTGAACAATTTCTGCGAGTTTATTGCGCTGTGATCGTCCATCTTTTTGCAGATGGTTTAGTATTTTAATATCAATTTCATCTAATCCTTGAGCCATAATCTGTAAAATATCCTTAATTTTCTACTATTTTTTAAAAATAACCTTAATTAATTAGGATTTCAAACTTTAAGAATGAGTTTTAACAAGATTTTTTGATGGTTTTAGAAAGAAGTTTTTACAAATATTTTGGATTCAAACCTTTCGTTAAACTCCCTTATCTTTAGCCAAACTATCAACGAAATTTCAAATAAATTACTCGATGTTAGACGTCACCTATATCAGAAATAATCCTGAATTAGTTAAGCAAGCGATGAAGAATAAGGGGGAGGAGAATCCCCAGATTGTTGATGAAGTTATCAGTGTTGATGAACAGTGGCGTTCGCTGGTGGAGGAAACAGATAACCTGCGAAATGAGAGCAATACAAAGGCCAAGAAAATTGGTGAGTTGATGGGACAGGGTAAAAAGGAGGAAGCCCAAGACATTATTTCTTATACCACCGAGCTTAAGGAGCAAATCCAGGAAAAAGAAGATAAGCTGCGGTCACTTAAAACGGCTCGTAAAGATCTGTTGCTTAAAATACCCAATGTGCCGCACGAATCGGTACCGGTGGGACAAACCGAAGACGATAATGAGGTTTTTAAAACATGGGGAGATCCTGATAAAGAAGATTGGCGCAAGCCACATTGGGAACTGGTCGAGGAACAAGGTTGGATTGATTTTGATCGTGGTGCCAAAGTAACGGGAGCGGGCTTTCCCTTTTATGTAGGTCCGTTGGCCCGGTTACAGCGTGCACTGATTAACTACTTTTTGAACAGAGCTGCCGAGGCTGGGTACACCGAGTTACAGGTACCTTATTTTGTAAATGAAGATTCGGCGCGTGGTACGGGACAAATCCCTGACAAAGAAGATATGATGTATGAGATTCCACGGGATGAGTTTTTCGCAATTCCCACGGCCGAGGTTCCGGTAACAAATTTCCATCGCGATGAGATTTTAGAAGATGACGATCTTCCGCTCTATTATACCTCCTATACGCCTTGCTGGCGACGTGAGGCCGGGTCTTACGGTAAAGATGTGCGTGGATTAAATCGCCTGCACCAGTTTGACAAGGTTGAGTTGGTAAAAATTGTGCATCCCGAAAAGGCTTATGATGAGCTGGAAAGCCTGCGCGAACATGCCGAATCGCTGCTGGAAGAGCTGAATATCCCGTATCGTACTCTGTTAATGTGCACAGGAGATATGGGCTTTACTCAATCCAAAAAGTACGATCTTGAGGTTTGGAGCCCCGGCCAGCAGCAGTGGCTGGAGGTAAGTTCCTGCTCTAATTTTGGGAGCTTTCAGGCACGACGTATGATGATCCGTCGCCGGAAAGAAAATGGTGATACCGAAATTGTACATACGCTCAATGGATCCGGGCTGGCATTACCTCGCGTCGTGGCAGCTATTTTGGAGATCTACCAGCAAAAAGATGGCAGCATCAAAATTCCTGAAGTGTTGCAACCGTTTATGGGTAATGATGTTATAACACCGGAAATGTAAACTATTTAATAAGACAGTGATATATGGAGCACGAGATTTGGGGGAAACGATCGCTTGCAGAAAATAAGATAGAATATATTACTATTGGGGATCTGCATCTGTGGGTAAAATACAGGAATGAAGAGGTATGGATTGCCCATGTTTATAATGATGAACTTAAACGAAAAGTCAGCTCCGATAAGCCTCCCAAAAATGTGGAATGGTCGCGTTGGGCACATAAAAATAGTTCTCCGGAAGTTACCGTTTCCCCCGCTTATCCTGATAAACCCTTAGTTGTTCATTCGGAGTTTAGCCTAAAAGTAAGTTCTGAAACCCGGATACAAATTTTTACGCGTATTCCTATCTGGGTCCGCATATCGCTGACTAATAATGATTATCAACTGATCGAACTGCCTGCGGTAAAGCTGTCGCGAACCTGGTTTGGTACATTTACTGAGGGAGAACTTTGTTACCATGCTATCACAAAGGCACGCAGAGATTTATCTCACGTAGACAAAAAACCTCATTTGGTGAGTTGCCCGATAAAAATTGTCAATAAATCTGATGAAGAACTTACCTTTACTAATTTTTGCTTTCGGGTAGAACGGTTAAGCATGTACCAACATGATAACGAGCTGTGGGCCGATGAAACAGAGATTATCTATCAGGGCGAAGATCTGCACAGTGAAGTTATTATGACGGGTAAACTTCCCGAGGGAATCACCAAAAAACAGCTGCTTACAAAACCACGGAAACGGGTTCATAAGAGTTTAGCTACCCGAACATTTAAACGTTTTTTTAAAGATACAGTTCTGATTGATCGTTAAATTATTTTTATACCAATGGATCTATTTAATATTTACAATTATTTGCCGGAAGAAACAGTACATCAGATGATAAAAGTGCTGCTGATTATTGTTATAAGTATTCCGGTTTTACTGATATTACGAGGATGGGCTCGCCGCTTTTTTACCAAAAAATATGCCCCCCATTATGGTATGCTGGCCGGCAAAGTGGTTTTTTACTCCGGTGTTATTTTAATGATTATTACCGTAATGGGACAGCTGGGCATAAGTCTGGCTCCGCTGCTGGCGGGTGCGGGCATTGTAGGAGTAGCACTTGGTTTTGCTTCGCAGACGAGCGTTTCCAATATTATCAGCGGTTTGTTTTTAATTGCTGAACAACCGTTCAAGGTGGATGATATTATTAATGTGGGTGGGACTATTGGAATTGTAATGTCAATTGATGTGCTATCCGTAAAGCTGCGAACGTTCGATAATATGTTCGTACGTATTCCCAACGAGACGATCATCAAAACACAGGTCATTAATTTGACTCGATTCCCCATCCGTAGGTTTAGTGCAAAAGTGTCAGTAGCTTATAAAGAAGACATCGAAAAAGTACGCGAAATTTTGCTGGAGGTAGCTGAAAAAAATCAGTATTCGTTAAGTGAGCCTGAGCCCCAAATTATTTTTGAGGCCTTTGGTACTTCATCCATTGATCTTGATTTCAGAATTTGGGCTCCCGTTGACGAATGGATTTTCCTGAAAAATACTATACAGGAAGAGATCAAAAAACGGTTTGATGAAGAGGGAATTGAAATTCCGTTTCCCCATGTCTCTTTTTATACAGGAGAAGCTTCTAAGCCGTTGCCTATTGAGTTGATAAAAAAAACGGAATCAGCCTCCGTAAATAATGATCAGTAGTACGAAGATCTGCTCTCAATAGAACTTCGAATGACCTTGTAAATGAAATATAATCCTGCTATTGCCAACGCTACGATTATAATAGATCCCCAAAATATATAAGTAAGGTAGGGCACTAGAACGATACAGAGTATACTGATAAAGAATCTTAACGGATTGGAATAAAAGCTGTAAGCATTGATGCTGGTAGTAAGCAGTCGAAGGATTCTGTTAAACATTTTGTTTCCGATTTTTTAGGATTCTTACCTTGGCCTTTACGATAAACAGATGATTTTGATTCAATAGAAATCTTAGATCGTGGAAATTATGCCTGATTTATTGATTGGCACCAGCGGTTGGTCATATAAAAACTGGAGTGGCTTTTATCCAGAGGATGTTTCCCCAAAAGATTATCTCGGATATTACACCGGACAGTTTAACTCTGTAGAGGTCAATGCTACGTATTACAACCTCCCATCAGAAAATACGGTAAATAAATGGAGGGAAACGGCTGCAGACGATTTTCGATTTTCAGTAAAAGGTCATCGTCGGATTACCCACTATAACAAGATGAAAGATGTTAATGAGCCATTAAATCAATTTTTAAGTCGCATGCGGTTGTTGGGAGATACACTCAAAACTGTTTTTTGGCAGTTTCCTCCGAATTTTAAAAAGAATACAGAACGGCTCGAAAGCTTTTTGGAAAAGCTTCCCGATGATCAGCAGTTTGCTTTCGAATTCAGGCATACTTCTTGGTTAAATAAGGAGGTGTATGATTTGCTGTCAGATACAAATGCCGCTATTGTCTGGCAGAGCTCAGGAGAATTTCCCGATGATTGTACGCCTACCACAGATTTTATCTATATCAGGTTTCACGGACTCACGGGATACCGGTATTCCTACAAAAAGTCGGACTTGGAGTCTTGGGCAGAAATTGTACAAAAGCAATTGGATAAAGGTCGTGATGCACAGATTTACTTCAACAATCCGGGTGGTAATGCGGTAGAAAGTGCCCAAATGATGCGAAAACTACTCAGCTGATCTTAGTAGTTCTTTGGAGAAGCTACGATGCCACTGCGAACATCTCCTGCTCTTTGAACTTCATAAGCAAATCGATAATTGGCTCCATCTCAGACTCTTTCATGATCTCGGCACGGAGTTGCCTACTATTATGGATACCTTTTAAGTACTGGCCGTAATGTTTTTTCATGATAATAACACCGTATCGCTCTCCGTGATGGTTGACCGATCGTTGTAATTGTTCGGCACATAAGTCAATACGATCCTCGATTGTGGGTTCGGGCAACAGTTCACCGGTATCTATAAAGTGTCGTGATCGTTCAAAAATCCATGGATTTCCAATAGCACCGCGTCCGATCATAACGCCGTCAACGCCGGTTTCATCAAACATGCGTTTCGCATCTTCGGGGGATTTAACATCCCCATTGCCGATAATGGGAATCTCCAAGCCGGGCGTTTCCTTGACATATTTCAGATAGTCCCAGCGCGCATCTCCCTTATATTTTTGGGAACGGGTTCGTGCATGTATAGCAAGAGCTTTAATACCAACAGATTGAAGGCGCAGCGCAACTTCACGAATTTTAATTGTTTGGTCATCCCAGCCGAGACGAGTCTTGGCGGTTACCGGAACGTCACCAACAGCATCAACAACACTTTCGGCCATACGCTCCATCATATCAAGATCGCGTAGGCATCCAGCTCCGGCCCCCTTTTTAGCGATTTTATAAACCGGGCATCCAAAGTTGATGTCAATAATATCGGGATTTTCTTCTTCGGCTGTCCTGGCGGCATCTTCCATAGCTTCCTCACGTCCGCCAAAGATCTGCACGCCAAACGGACGTTGCTCTTCGGTAAAATCCATTTTGTGTAGTGCCTGGTCGTTATCACGAACAATGGCTTCCGAGCTGATAAATTCGGTATATACAACCGCGGCTCCTTTTCTCCGGCAAATGGTACGAAATGGAGAGTCTGTTACATCCTCCATTGGAGCAAGTAGAATGGGTTTATTACCGAGATTGATGTCGCCTATTTTCATAAAATTGTTTATTTAATTCCTTCTAATAACTGATAAAGATATTGATTTTTTTATTGAACATCGATAGGTCAAAATTTCGAGGTTTTCGAACATATTGCTTACAATGTTGACTAGTCATTTCATATTGAATCACTTATATTAATTACCCTTTAAATAAGAATAATTTTAGTTAAACCCGGGAGTTACGCTATGGCTTTAGCAAAAAAAAGTATTGAAGAGTTGCTTGGTGATGAGGCAGAAGATCTGTTAACACACGAGTGCGAAACCATTCCAAAAGAAAAACTTAACCTGCCCAGTCCAACCTATGTTGATGATATGCTAGGTGGATCTGACAGAAATCCGCGTGTAATGCGAAGTTTGCAAACTTTGTTAGATAATGGTCGATTAGGAGGAACCGGATACCTGTCTATTTTACCTGTTGATCAAGGAGTTGAGCATTCGGGCGGAGCTTCATTTGCCCCTAATCCTGATTATTTTGATCCGGAAAAGATTGTTCAACTTGCTATTGAAGGTGGATGCAATGGCGTAGCATCTACATTTGGAGTGTTAGGATCTGTAGCGCGCAAATATGCTCATAAGATTCCTTTTATTGTAAAGATTAATCACAACGAGCTAATGACTTATCCCAACACGTATGACCAAATTATGTTTGGATCGGTTGAACGGGCTTTTGATATGGGAGCTGTTGCAGTCGGGGCAACTATTTACTTTGGTTCTGAGGAGTCTAATCGGCAAATACAAGAAGTAGCAAAAGCTTTTGAAAGAGCCCACGAGCTGGGTATGGCTACGATTTTGTGGTGCTATACCCGGAACTCGGCATTTAAGGTGGATGGTAAAGATTATCATTCTGCGGCTGATCTTACCGGTCAGGCGAATCATCTTGGAGTAACACTTCAAGCCGATATTATCAAGCAAAAACAGCCAACTACCAACGGGGGATACAAGGCGCTTAATATGGGTGATTCTTCGTACGGTAAGTTGGACGAAGATATTTATGATAAGCTTTCTAGTGATCATCCTATTGATTTAACACGTTACCAAGTGGCTAATGACTACATGGGCCGCGCGGGGCTGATTAACTCTGGTGGTTCTTCTGGGAAGAACGATTTTGCCCAAGCAGTCCGTACTGCTGTAATTAATAAACGTGCAGGCGGTATGGGATTAATCAGTGGGCGTAAGGCATTTCAACGTCCAATGGATGAAGGCATTCAATTGCTGAACTTTATTCAGGATGTTTACCTTGATGACAATATTACGGTAGCATAACAAGCCTACCTACTTTTGAGGCCTTATGGAATTTTCCATAAGGCCTTTTTTATGAAGTAAAAGTAGTTTGAATTCGTTTTGTGGTGTAGCTCTCTTATTTTTCATTGATTTATATTATATCTGGCAGAGATAAAAATAGATATTTAATTCTACTGTAGAACTAATTTTTTGTCTAATAAAGAAGAGCAAATACAAGAAGATCCAAAACGGTATTTTTCCAAAAAATATCTCTTTATTTCTATTGGGTTAAGTGTAGCAACAATGGCATTTGTCATTTGGCTAACCTACACACCTGGAGTGTTGACTCATCTTAAGGCGAAGCGGCTTCCCGGTATCATTATCGCAATCGTGGTTTCTTTTATGCGATTGGGATTTTCGGCTGCAAAGATCAGGTATTTATCCGAAAAAGCACTTGATTGGATGGCATCTTTCAGGGTAATGCTGAGCTGGGACTTTACCTCCTCAATTACGCCATCAGTTGTAGGTGGAGCTCCAATGGCTACTTATGCATTGACCAAAGAGGGGTTTAGTTTTGGACAATCTTCGGCCATTATGCTTTATAGCCTGCTCCTTGATCAGCTATGGTTCGCAATGGCTGTACCGATTCTATTAATTTCAGGGATTTTCTTCGAGGTCGTGCCCAATAATACGGGATTTATCGGTCATGCTTCCATGATGTTACTTTATATAGGCTTGCTAAGTTATGCAGGCTTGATGGCTTATGGAGTACTCAAAAATCCCAATGCTATTCGAAAAGTCGTAAACTGGTTATTCAAACTTCCATTTTTGCGAAAATGGAAAGATACCGTTGCAGGTGAAGTTGATAACTTGGTTGAATATGCCCACGAGCTCCGCAAGAAGCCGAAAAGTTTTTTACTCAAAGCATTTTTTCTGTCCACTATGTCGTGGTTATGCAGAATTGCGTTGCCGACAATCGTTGTACTTAGTTTGCTCCCGGCTGATGTGATTTTATCAGTCTTGCGAAGTTTAGCAATGAATCTGGCCTTCCTGATTATGCCTACCCCCGGCGGCAGTGGTGGGGTTGAGGGACTGTTCGCTATTTTCCAAGGGCCGCTTATGGATCGAAAAGCTTTTATAGGATTAGCTGTTTTTGCCTGGCGGGTAATTAGTTACTATATCAGTATTGGATTGGGAATGATGGCGACAACCTGGTACATCAATCGTTCTATGGTAGACACCCTGAGTGATGAGGCTGCAGAAGAAAAACTGGAGAGTGATTTACCATCCTAATATAAACGACTACTTATGCCTAAAGATCGAATACAGTATGTTTGTGGAGATTGTGGACACACTTCTACCAAATGGTTGGGGAACTGTCCCAATTGTGGCGCATGGCATACCTTTAAGGAGTTTAAAGTAGAGCGCAAGACAAAATCCGAGAAAGAACATAAAGGAAAAGTGGATGGGCTTGAAGATTCTCAACCTCCTCAAAAGCTCGATGATATTGATTCGGATTCCCAAGAGCGGTTCATGAGTAATATTCAGGAATTTGATCGTGTGTTGGGCGGTGGATTTGTCTCCGGTTCTTTTGTATTAATCGGCGGTGATCCCGGGATTGGAAAAAGTACACTCACACTGCAGATTGGGAAAGCGAATCCGGATTTGGAGATACTTTATTGTGCAGGAGAAGAGTCTGCGGGACAAATTAAACAGCGCGCAAAACGTTTGGGTGTTAGTTCAGATAACTTCTACATCTACACGGAGACTGATATAAATAAAGTACTAAAAGAAGCACAAAAGCTGGATCCGGATTTGTTGATCGTGGATTCTATTCAGACGGTGTATCGAACAGAACTATCAAGCATGGCCGGCAGTATTCAACAGGTCAAGGAGTGTGCTGCGTTGTTGCAGCAGCTGGCTAAAAAACAGGATATTACAACTTTGGTAATTGGTCACGTTACGAAAGAGGGGACTATCGCCGGTCCGCGCGTACTGGAACATATGGTGGATACCGTGCTGCAATTTGAAGGGGATAGCAATTACAACTACCGAATGTTGCGTAGTATCAAAAACCGGTTTGGCCCTGCGCAAGAAGTCGGTGTTTTTGAAATGAAAGAGTCGGGTTTGGAAGATGTGTTAAATCCATCCCAGCTGTTCCTTTCGGAATATAACAGCAAGGTGAGTGGCAATGCCGTAGTTTGCTCGATTGAGGGTTCTCGTCCGCTTTTGGTAGAGGTGCAGGCATTGGTGACGCCCAGTAACTATGGAACCCCTCAGCGTACGGCTACAGGCTTTGATCATCGCCGCTTATCTCTATTGCTTGCCGTTCTGGAAAAGCGTGGTGGATATCAGTTCTCCGGACAAGATGTATATCTAAATATAGCGGGAGGATTAAAAGTAAATGACCCGGCGGCTGATTTGGGGGTAACCATGGCGCTGGTATCCAGTTTCCTGGATAAACCCATCTCTAATAAAGTGGCGTTTTTGGGAGAGGTTGGTTTGGGAGGAGAAGTGCGCACGGTAAATAAAATTGATCACCGGCTTACCGAGATCAACAAATTGGGATTTGGTCATGCTATCATCCCTGAATCGAATGCCGTGCAGGATAGCAAAGACCTGGAAACCAGCGGTGTTGCAAATATTTCATCAGCGATAAAAAAAGCCCTTTAGCATTAACTAAAGAGCTTTTTAAAAATTACAAAAATATACTTAATACTGGTTACGCTCTCTTCTGCGTTGTTCACGGATACTTTTCTTCAAAGCCTCACGACGTTCTTTCGAGGGCTTGGTATACTGCTGATTCTCTTTATACTCGTTGAGAATTCGTGAACGTGCAACCAGTTTTTTGAACCGATTAACAGCTCGATCAATGCTTTCGTTATCTTTTACTTTAACTCCAACCATATATTGTAAATTATTTTACTTTCAATTCTCGGACGCGAAATATAAGGATTCTTTTGTAAATGTACATACTTAGAACAAAGAAAATTTGAGTATCATTTCTAATAAAGTTGGATGTCTATTCCTATTCCAAATTCCCAGCCAGAGCCGTACCATCTAAAATCATTTGACACGTTAATGCGCTTGGGTTCTCCATTCGGATATCGGTCTACTATTTCAGTGACGGTACCAAAATTACCATTAGAAAGTCGGTATCCTGTTGTAGCACGGAGTGACACCAAAGGTGTGAACTGCCATTCCAGTTCGAGATAAGGTTTAATCGAATCCGGAAATTGATCTTCAATTTCTCCGCCGACCACCTCATATTCCCGTTTGTAATCATTGACTGCAAAACGATTTAAGCTGACTCCACCTTTTAGGCGGTACTGATCATTGTTTATGAAGGCGCGGAAAATGCTGAATCCATATAAAAAGTCTACGGAGGAGTGAAATCCTCTAAAAAGTATAAAGTCAATACCAATTGGATATTGATCATATTCGTAAATCGACAAACTAATACCTTGTGATTGAGCGTAATCTTGGCTGACGCTATTGAGTTGGAAATTATGGTGGCCATTCAGATGAATTCCGAGACGGGCATTGGGTATCATATCATCTTCAACGACTTGCGCCTGCACAATGGTAAAACCCATTAACAAAATGATTGAGAGGAATATTGAGCGCATTGGTACTAAAGATTAAAGATGACGTTGAATGTCAACGTACCAACTGAGTTTTCATCCGAAAAATTATACCGAAGGCGATATTGTGGTTTGGCTGTAATAGAGAATGATTTGCCAATGTTAAACTTTGTATCCAAGCCCAGCTGTGGTCCAGCAACGAAGCCGTCAAATCCCTGTCGTAAGTTTCCTGACGAGACCGGTGGTTGATAGTCCCCGATTCCTGCTAATATCCCGATATTGGGCATGAATGTAATATTTTCAGAAACTGAGAGTGGTTTGTACAATGATGATAAACCAAGTATGGAGGTTAAGGCAGGATCGGTTAAACTTTGATAATTTTCGAGGTTTAAATTAAAACTTTGATAAGCAGAAATTTCATTTCGGAGTAGTAAGCCATTATTCCAGTGATTTGTTTGTCCCACTGTGATTCCAACATTAAGAATAGAAAGTTGTATGCTACGACCACCTACTAATCCTCCTGTTTCAGTGTTTAACAATTCGGTGTGCAGGTTTAGATCATATCGGTTGTTGAATCGATATCCAACAGCCGGACCAATAAGTTGCGTATCTTCAAAAATGCCGCCTTGCAGATATAGTGATTCTACCACCGGAGTGAAAAATCCTGGATCATCTTCATAAGTTGTTTGAGCTTGAGTGACGGAAGTAGTAGCAATTGTAAAAAGGAATAGTAAAGAGAGTAGAGCTGCTTTGTAGGGTTGCATAATGCGGTGTTAGGGAGTTAGCAACGTCTGATGATTAATTAATCAATATTATAATAAAAATAAGGGGGGGTAAAAACTTAATCCAACATTACCGGATTTTTGATGAATTCTTCAGGAATTTTTTTCTGATTAACACCTAGCCCAAACAGCGCGTAATCGTATTTAGCGGGATCTTGGGGATCCAGCAGCTGAAGCGCTTCAGTAAGTTCCTGTACCGCCCACCAGTCGTTATAGGTTCGGGAAAGAAGCCCCAGTGCCCGTGCTTGTCGTGCGACATGTACATCGAGAGGAATCATTAATTCTGATTGCGGTAAAAAGTTCATCAATCCCAAGTCTACGGGACTCTTATCTCGCACAGCCCATCGCAAAAAGAGATAGAGTCGCTTGCAGGAACTCTTTTTATCAGCATTGGATACGTGTTTGCGTGTGCGCTGCGGTGCTTCGGGATGCTGGGCAAAGAACTGCTCGTGAAAGACCGACATCAGCGGCCTGTTATTTTCATTAGCTTTTTGATAGCAATATGCCCAGAAATTCTCAAAAGAATTGTAATCCCGTAGAATGGTCTGCAGAATTTTCACCAGCCACTTCATATCGATAGGTTTGAAGGTACGGTGTTTGAATCCTTCGAAACGGTGAGCATCGCGGTCAGAAAAATTGGCAATAAAATCGGCGGGACGATTATCCATTCGGTCCAAAAAATCGCGCACTTTTCTAATAACCACATCACGACGTCCCCATGCCATGGTAGCTGCGAAAAATCCGGCTAAAAGCTGGTCTTCTTTTTGATTGAATGCGTGCATAAAAAGGATGGGATCATCATCGACATAATCGGGCTGTTCGATTTTTTCCACCCAGTTATCCAGAAAGGATTTAAGCTCTTTGATTTCATCGGGTGATCGTTTTTGAAGCTCTGGTGGCATTGGTGGTTTTTTTTGATAAGAAGTGTCATGCTGAACTTGTTTCAGCATCTAAAGGATAAGGTAATAAAGATCCTGAAACGAGTTCGGGATGACATAGAGTTATATCTGTAGTTCCTGCTGTCCTTTATCCAGATTCATCAGCTTTTCGGTAAGCTTGCGATTGGCTTTAGGAAAGGGGTAGTCTTTTAATTCATCAATAGCAATCCAGCGGATTTCCTGGCTCGATTTCGGTTTGGGGGTTCCATTCGCCAATTCACATAAATAAGCATGCAGTGTAATTTTAAAATGAGAATACGCATGGTCGAGCTTCATAAACGGTTTCGAAATTGAAACATCAATATCTAACTCTTCTTTAAGCTCGCGCTTTACAGTATATTCCACATCCTCGTCTTCTTCCTGCTTGCCGCCGGGAAACTCCCACATACCGCCCAGCATCGCATCGTCTGGTCGCAGGGCAATAAGAACTTCTTCAGCTTCATTCAACACAATACCCACGCCGATATTATGGTGCGGACGTTTCTTTGCGGATGATTTATAAGGGATCTCTTCGGTTTTTGCTGTTTTGTAGGCTACGCAATTTGCTTGGATGGGACATTTTTCACAATCAGGATTGGAAGGCGTGCAAATAGTTGCGCCTAATTCCATTACTGACTGATTAAAATCACCGGGTCGTTCTTCAGAAATGAGATCGTCAGCAGCATCTTGTATAGTATTTTTTGTGGATGTACTTCGAACATCATTTTCAATGCCGAGGTACCGACTTAGTACCCGAATCACATTTCCATCCACAACAGCGTGCTTTTTTTGATAAGCGATACTCAGTACTGCCGATGCCGTATAAGGTCCTACGCCTTTGAGTTCAGTGATGTCATCCCAGTTGTCAGGGACCTTGCCGTCGAACTCATCAACTACAAGCTTTGCCGAAGCATGTAAGTGTCGAGCGCGGCTGTAATATCCGAGCCCCTCCCACACTTTAAGCACTTCTTGTTGATCAGCCTCGGCCAGATCATGTACTGTGGGAAAGTGCTCCATAAAACGATTGAAATAGGGATTGGCCTGATCCACGCGGGTTTGCTGTAGCATAATCTCGGAGACCCATATTTTATAGGGATTATCACAGTCGCGCCAAGGCATCTCACGTTTGTTTTGATCGTACCAATCCAACAAAAGGTTTTGAAATGTACCCTTATCCAATGTTGTTACTTCCTAAAAATTAAAATGATCTGCGTTAATTGTCGGTTTGTTCGCTGCGGGGATTCTCAACAACATTAATAGTGATGTCAGTCGATTTTGCCGCCCCATACTGATCGGTTGCAATTACACGGAATTCATTCTTTCCTATTTGGCGCGGAGTAGGGGACCACGTAAATTCTCCCGTTTTTTCATTAATAGATGCACCTTCGGGCAAGTCTACGCCCAGATATCGAACCAGCTCTCTGTCGGTACCGTCAGGATCGGTTGCTTTAATGGGTAATGAGAATTCTTCATTGATGGGGATACTTATCGTTCGTATAGGAGCAAACCGCGGCGGTGAATTAAATGATGTGACTTCAACTTCAATACTTGTGCTGTCCGTTTTACCACTGTTAGTTGATGCGATAATTTTAATGCGATGATTGCCAACATCGTCGGCCGTAGGTTGCCAATAAAAACTCTGTCCCCGTATTTCGGCATGTGTTATATTATTAGACTGATAAGAAATCTGTACTGCATTTGCAGGAATATCCTGCTCAAATCTGATGGGAAACAACAGCGATTTTGTATGTGGAACTACCTGGTTGGAAATATCTTTTAAAGCAATTTCACCGGAGTATGTTTCGCTTAACTCTGTACTTACATCATTGTCAGAACCACCGGGCACCGACGTTATTATTCGGCTAAGCTTATTATATTCTGAAATCCATAGATTACCGTCTGTTACTGTAAAGTAGTTCCCGGCGTCTTTGTCTTCTTTCCATAAGTTGGGGCTTCTATTTTGATATGAGGTCCATACTCTGTTAGAACTTCCTTGAATAATGAGCCAGTTTTTCCAAGACTCTATTTTAACTACGGGTTCGTTAATACCGCCAAGTTGTGATGTATTGCCAGACCTGTCGAACTCGTATATATTACCATCATTGTCTGAGCCGTAAACGGTGTTATCAATCGAAAATATCTTACTGATATTTTCGGATAGCTTCAGCTCTTTTGCCAGCGTTAGTTGTTCATCCTCATAATCAAAATCATAGAGTTTTTGGCTGGATGAAAGTGCAAAAAGCTGATCGTTCGAGGTTTCGAGATCAATAATGTTTTCTCTACTCAAGCGGGAACGCTCTATATAATCCATGGTAGAATCAACTGCAGCAGGTGTACGAAGCGAAAGTTTTCCAAGTCCTTTATTACCGAGAGCCACATACAGATTGTTGTCGATCCGTTTAGCGTCTCGGGGATTAGCAGGCAACAGCGTGGAGGAATAAACTCCCATTACCGAAGTAGGTTCCAGCACAGTTAGCCGGCGGCTGTCGCCCCAAAGGTAAGCGAATCGAATATCTGCCGTCATCGTATTTCCCCGTTGTTCCATGCCGGTGGATGAGTAGAGCCATTGCAGGGTATCCTGCTGAGTGCGAAATACAGCCATTCCTTCGCTGTCAGACAGAACATAAACATGGGCAGCTGAACTACCTACCGTTATGGTTGATGGAATTTCTAATACATAAGAGAAATCTTTTTGCAGGGTCGGTTGCCCCTGAACATTTATCGCAATACAAAAGATTAATCCGACAAAAAAAGTGAATAGTTTGTTATTCATAAATTTATAGCCAGTGATGTTTTTGATACCAGTGGATGGTACGCGAAATCCCTTCGCCCAGTGAGTATTGTGGGGTATAGCCGAGTTCGCGGTGTGCCTTTTCGTGAGAGCACGTCCATTCTAAAATTAATTCCTTTGCTTTTTCCTTGTTAAGAACGGGATACATCCCAAAAAATGATGCAGCTTTTTCAACCGTGGCCGCGATAGTTTTTACAAGCTTGGGCTTTACATAAATGGGTAACGTTTTTTTACCTAAAACTTTAGAAGTAGTTCCACGAATTTGATTCCAGGTGTGAATTTCCGGCCCGGATATGAAATACGTATGAACTCCTTTGGCGGTCTGATCCACGGCTTTTAAAATCCCATTAATTACATCGCCCACATAAATCATTGAAATTTTGGGATGTTCACCATCGCCAATAATGGGACATATCCGTTTATTGACCATCTTAAAGAAGCTGTAAATCTGATCTTCGCGCGGACCATAAACAGCGGGTGGACGCAAGATAGTAATAGAGGTATTTTCATTTGATACCTCGTGAATAACTTCCTCCATCTCTTTTTTAGATTTCCCATAATTACTTATAGGATTCATCGGCTTGTCTTCGGTAACAGGTCCGTTTTCGCTGGGGCCAGCCGCAGCCAAAGATGAAAGGACGATTATTTTGGGTACGCCTTCTTTTTGGGCGATACGGAGGAGATTTTCAGTGGCATCCACATTGGCATGTTTAAGCTCTTCGTACGAAGGTGCTTTTACACGTCCGGCAATATGAAAAATCACATCTACATCCTTGATTGCTTTTTTAAGCACAGGCAGATCATCCAAATCACCGTGAACACGAGTAAAATCCTTGTCCTTAAGCCATTTTTCATTGTTGCGAATGAGGCATCGTACCTCAGCATAGTCGTCAGAATCAATTAACGTATCGGCCAGGTGACTTCCAATAAAACCTGTGCCGCCGGTTACGAAGGCTTTCATCAAATTTTGTATATTTGGGGCCTAAATTAAACTGTGATCGTCAAAACATCTCAAGTTTAAAACAGTTATTAAGATACAAATATCAAAGATGTATTGGAAAATTTATGAAAGAACTTAGAGTTGCCATCTTTACCGGGAATTACAACCACATTCAGGATGGTGTTTCGTTGACTCTGAATAGGTTGGTTGGGTTTTTAGAAGAAAAAGGCATCCCAGTAATTATTTTTGGCCCCACCGTTGATGAGCCGGCCATTGATCATGAAGGAGAATTTGTGTCCGTGCCCTCGGTTCCGGTTCCGGGACGATCAGAATATCGTATTACGGTTGGATTTCCCGAAAAAGCTCAGCGGAGACTTCGAGAGTTTGAGCCTACGCTTATTCATTTAGCTACGCCCGATGTGTTGGGATTTCGTGCCATGCGGTGGGCTCAGGCCAATAATATCCAGCTTGTAGCCTCGTATCATACTCATTTTACCAGTTATTTGAAGTATTATAATCTGGATATGTTGGAACTGCTGGGTTGGAAATATATTGGCTGGTTCTATAGTCAGTGCAAACATATCTACGTACCGTCGCCTTCGATGGCTGATGAGCTTAATGAGGAAGGCATTGATGAGGGTATCCGGATTTGGGCTCGCGGCGTAAATACTAATCAGTTTAACCCTGATTTCAGGGATATGGAATGGCGCCGGTCGGTTGGCTTTGACGATGACGATAAAGTTGTAACTTTTGTTTCTCGATTGGTTTGGGAAAAAAATCTCCAAACTTTTGTTGATACCGTGAAGCGATTGCAGCAAGATCATTCCAATATTAGAGCAATGATTGTGGGTGACGGTCCGGCCAAGAAGGAGCTCGAACATATGTTGCCCGAAGCACATTTTACCGGATTTATTACCGGTGATGAATTGAGTCGCGCCTATGCCAGCAGTGATGTGTTTCTGTTTCCGTCTGAAACTGAAACCTTTGGAAACGTAACGCTCGAAGCGATGTCGAGTGGACTTCCGTGCGTTGTTGCTGATGCTACGGGAAGCCGGTCGCTGGTCGAATCAGGGGTAAACGGATTTTTGGCTGCTCCCCGTGATACACAGGGATTTGCGGAACGCGTGGCTGATATTGCAAACGATCAAGAGCTTTGGAATCAAATGAGTAAAGCAGCGCGTCAAAAAGCGCTGGCCTATTCTTGGGAAAATGTAAACAATAAGTTATTGGATAATTACCGGGAAGCTCTCAACGAACCTCAACCCACCCTCAAATTTTAGTTAAATTTTTTGACCGTGCGAATTTTATACGTTTCTCATACACATCCGCCGGAAGGGGAAATCCTTGAAAATGTTGGCGGTATGCAGCGTGTAAGTCAGCAGTTGATAAACGAACTCAGGCGCAAAGATGAAGTGGAAGTTATTACAGATACAATTAACGTATCTGAAGATGGTAAAATAGCTTTACATACTTCTGCCTTTCTTTTTAGAAACTTGTTTGAACTACCCCATAAGGTTCGTGAATACAATGCCGATGTAGTGGTATTTTCTTCGATGGTAACGGCCAGTCTAGCCTACTTTATTCGGGATAAAGTTTCAGTACCTATGATTACGATTAATCATGGTCGTGATGTCACTCTGCCTGTTAAAATTTATCAATGGTTTGTGCCAAAGATTTTTAAAAATCTTGACGGTGTTATTTCTGTTTCTCGAGCAACGCGGGAAGAATGTATCAAGCGGGGAATGGATCCGGAAAAAGGAGTCGCATTGCCGAACGGGTTTGATTTTAAAAAGCTGAACAATTTTCCAGATAAAAAAGAATCCCGAAATCGATTGCAACAAAACTTTCGCATACCATTGGAAAATAAGTTTATGCTACTTACGGTTGGGCGAAAAGTTAAACGCAAAGGACATGAATGGTTTATACGCGAAGTAATGCCCAAGTTGGAGGATAATATCGTTTATGTAACGGTGGGAGATGGACCGGAGTTTGATAATATTAATGAGGCAGTTGATCAATCAGAATACCAAGATCAAATTTTCTTGCTGGGACGACAACCTGATGAGGTATTGAATCAGGCTTATGCAGCAGCCGACCTCTTTGTGATGCCAAACATTCCGGTAGAAGGCGATATGGAAGGATTTGGGATTGTGTTGCTCGAAGCAAACATGGCACGAACCCCTGCTGTAGCTGCTGATCTGGAAGGTATAAAGGATGTAATTGCCCAGGGTGAAAACGGATATCGGGTGCCAACTCGTGATGCTGACCAATTTGCTGAAACAGTAAATAGTATTCTTTCTAATAATTTGGAACAATTTTCGAAGCAAACGCGTAGTTATGTGCAAGAGCAATTTAGCTGGAAGCATGTAGCAGAACAGTATATTGACTTTTTTCAAACTATAATCAACAGATATACTCCAGGGAACCCCAATTAATATTATCTTATTGATAATTTGATTGATGGTTAATATGGAAGTATATTTGCAACGATAAGCACTTTTTTAAAAGCCGAAAAATGGAACGAATGGCTGATTCTAAATCAGATGTAAAATCAAACGATATTTTTGCCAAGGCTTACGATTTTACCAAAGCCGAGGAAATAAAATCCGAGGGTCTTTATCCCTACTTTAAGCCTCTCCAAGCTACCGACGGTACAACAGTTCAGATTGACGGTCGCGAAGTTATTATGGCCGGTTCTAATAACTACTTGGGATTGACAAATGATCCCCGTGTTATTGAGGCTGCTACTGAGGTTTTAAAGGTTTATGGAACGGGTTGTACGGGTTCCCGATATTTGAATGGTACGCTTGATTTGCATATCGAGCTTGAAGAGAAATTAGCAGAGTTTATGCGCAAGGATTCCTGTGTGTTGTTTAGCACGGGATATCAAACCAATGAAGGTGCGATTCAGACTATTGCAGGTCGTAAAGATGTGATCTTTTCTGATAAAGATAATCATGCCTGTATTGTAACGGGTACACTTGTTTCGAATGCCAAGACGATGCGTTTTCAGCATAATGATATGGAACAGCTGGAGATGTTGATGGACCGGGCTGACGAAAATGCCGGTAAAATTATTGTTAGTGATGGTGTGTTCTCGATGTCGGGGACCATCGCAAATGTTCCGGACCTTGTTCGATTGAAGAATAAATTTGATGCTCGGCTGTATCTCGATGATGCCCACGCTATTGGTGTAATTGGTGAGGGTGGCCGTGGCTCGGCTTCAACATTTGATTTACTGGATGAGGTCGACTTGGTTAGTGGAACATTTTCAAAATCATTTGCTTCGCTTGGTGGATTTCTGGTCGGTGATCATGAAGTAATTGAATATATTAGACACAATTCGCCCGCACATATTTTCAGTGCGTCTATGCCTCCTGCGAATGTAGCAACGGTTCTTAAAGCGCTTGAAATATTACAGGATGAAACTTGGCGCTTGGAGCGATTGGATGAGATTTCCAATTATATGCGGGAATCGCTTCGCGATATGGGCTTTAACGTTTGGAGCAGCCAAACGCCAATTATTCCGGTGGTAATTGGTGAAATGATGGACTGCTTTAAGTTTTGGAAAGGTCTTTTCGAAGCTGGTGTTTATGTGAATGCAGTGGTTCCTCCCGGAGTACCACGCGGTCAATCACTGGTCCGTACAAGCTACATGGCAACTCATACGGATGACCATTTGGATCGAATTCTTGAGGCCTTCCGCAAAGTGGGTATTCAGCAAGGTATTATTGATCAGAATGGTCACTCACTTCTCGAAATGGATTAAGTTGTGAAAACCACTCAGCGAATAAATGGTATTACGCTTGCCACTACTAAAAAAGAGCGTAAGCAATTTATAAACTTTCCTTATCAGCACTATGCTGATGATGAGAACTGGATCCCTCCATTAAAAATGGAGCAAAAAAAGCTCATCGATACTGAAAATAATCCATTTTATAAAAATGGTGATATTGCTCTGTTTTTAGCCGAGCAGGACGGCAAACCCTGTGGAAGAATAGCCGCTATACAGGATCGTCGCTATAATGAGCATCACAATAACAAGACCGGCTTTTTTGGGTTCTTTGAATGTATCAATGATCAGTCGGTGGCCAATCTTTTATTCAAGGTTGCAGGCGACTGGCTAAAGCAGCGTGGACATACGGACGTTTTGGGTCCGGCAAATCCGAGCATGATGGATGAGATCGGTGTTTTGGTCGATGGTTTTGAATACGAGCCCAGTTTTATGATGCCGTATCACAAGCCTTACTATGATAATTTGATTACCACTGCCGGACTTGAAAAGGAAATGGATATGTATGCCTTTCGGGTAACTCAGGCTACTGTAACCCTTGACCGTATTTATCGCGCTGAGGAGATTGTCCGCCGGCGCCTGCCTAAACTCAAGATCCGCGAGATTGATACCAAAAATCTTGATCAAGAGGTGGAAATTGTGAGAAATATATTTAACCAGGCTTGGTCACAAAATTGGGGTTTTATTCCGCTCTCAAAAGAAGAGTTGGAAGAACTGGCCAAAGATCTAAAACTTATTCTGGATCCTAAAGTGGCCCATGTCGCCGAAATCGACGGTGAGCCCGTAGCCTTTTCAATTGCCCTTCCGGATTTAAATCAGGCTTTAAAGCATACCGACGGCACGTTGTTTCCAACCGGAATTTTTAAACTGCTTTGGCACCGTCGAAATATTGATCAAATTCGTACAGCCTTAATGGGGGTTGTTCCTGAATACCAAGGCAAAGGTATTGATGCTTTGCTTCATAAAGAGGCGATAATTAACGGCAGGGAAGTCGGTTATAATTCGTCTGAGTTGAGTTGGGTTTTAGAATCCAATAAAAATATGATTAGGGTTGCCGAAAAGTTGGGTGCCAATATTGAAAAGACCTATAGGATGTACCAGAAGGATTTATAGCATCAATTTCAGCTCTCCTGTGGATCTATGGTGATCTGATTCGGAGCAAATTTTACAGTCTTCCCAGACTCCGAAATTTCCGAAAAATTTCCTACCTTTGAATGCCTGCGCAGAACATACTTTCTGTGGCATTGAAAAGAATTTCTGACTAAAAAATCGAGTATTATGAGCAACTATCGTATTGAAACCGATTCAATGGGAGAAGTTAAAGTGCCAAAAGATGCTTATTACGGTGCACAAACCCAGCGCGCTGTTGACAATTTTCCGGTAAGTGGTGTAAGATTCAGCCGAGGATTTATTGAGGCACTTGGATTGGTTAAGAAAAATGCTGCAAAAGTAAATGCGGATTTGGGTGAACTTGACAAAGGTATTGTAGAGGCAATTCAAAAAGCGGCATCGGAGGTAGCAGAAGGTAGATTTGACGAGGATTTTCCCATCGATATTTTCCAGACGGGATCGGGGACATCCACCAATATGAACGCCAACGAAATTATTGCAAAACGGGCGAATGAGCTTAAGGCAGATAATATTAATACCGATATACATCCCAATGATCATGTGAATTATGGACAGAGTTCCAACGATGTTATTCCAACCTCAATTCGTATTGCAGCTATATTAGCTGTAGAGAACAATTTAATTCCTGCTCTCGAACATCTGAAAAAAGCATTCAAGGAAAAGGGCGAAGAATTTGCTGATGTTGTGAAAACAGGCCGCACGCATCTTATGGATGCCATGCCGGTAACAATTAAACAGGAATTTAACGGATATGCACGGCAGATGGAACTTGGGGTTGAGCGATTAGAATCAGCATTGGACCGAGTAACTGAACTTCCGCAGGGTGGAACAGCAGTGGGAACGGGATTAAATACCAATCCCAATTTTGGTGCAGAAATGGCCAAAGCTCTATCCGAAGAAGTTGATGCCGATTTAAGTGAAGCCCAAAACCATTTTGAAGCTCAGGCAACGGTTGATGCGCCTGCGGAATTAAGCAGTCAGTTAAAAACTATTGCTACCGGATTAATGAAAATTGGTAATGACCTTCGGTGGATGAATTCCGGTCCCAACAGTGGAATCGGAGAAATTCATCTTGAAGCACTGCAGCCGGGTTCATCAATCATGCCGGGCAAAATAAATCCTGTAATTGAAGAATCTGTTACAATGGTTTGTGCTCAGGTTATTGGTAACGATTCGACTATTACGGTAGCTGGCCAATCAGGGAACTTTGAATTGAACGTTATGCTGCCGGTTGTTGCTCATAATTTATTAGAATCAATCAATATTTTAGGAAATGCTGTGCGCAACCTGGCGGACCGATCTGTTTCTCGATTGAGTGTAAATAAGGAGCGTGTTGCTGATATGGTTGGACGAAATCCCGTGTTGGTAACAGCCTTGAATCCGCTGATTGGATACGATAAAGCAGCAAAAATTGCAAAAAAAGCATTTGCTGAAAATCGTCCGGTTAAAGAGGTGGCGCGTGAGATGACAGACTTAAGTGATGAAGAACTGGATCAGGCATTAGATCCCATTAAAATGACAAAAGGCGGTTTTATGGAGTAGGCTTTTACAATAACTATCTGAAAATAATTTATACTGCTGCAAAAGTTTTAACTGAAACCGGATATTATGGCACCTACAAAGACAAAAAAGGAGAAGAAATCGTCAGATATGTCTTACTCTCAAGAGCAGAAGAAAGAAATCTTAAGCGACTATAAATTAGCTTTTAAAAGTCGAGAAGCTTCTTATTTGGGACGCAAGGAAACACTGACCGGTAAGGCAAAGTTTGGCATTTTTGGTGATGGTAAGGAGATGCCGCAGATTGCAATGGCAAAATATTTTAAGGAGGGAGATTTCCGTGCCGGCTACTACCGTGATCAAACTTTTATGATGGCCATCGATCAGGTTACGGTGCAGCAGTTCTTTGCCCAACTCTATGCCCATGCGAATGTTGAGGAAGAGCCTCATTCCGGCGGACGTCAGATGAATGCGCATTTTAGCACGCGAAGTCTAAATAAAGATGGTAGTTGGAAAGATCTGACCGAGATGAAAAATACGTCGCCGGATCTTTCTCCCACTGCAGGCCAAATGTCGCGTTTATTGGGATTGGCCGAAGCCTCAAAAGTATATCGTAATCATGATTCGCTTTTGGAACAAGAAGAATTTCAAAAATTTTCGGATGGGGGGAATGAAGTTGCATGGGGTACTATCGGGGATGCTAGTACTTCCGAAGGTGTTTTCTGGGAAACTATCAATGCGGCCGGGGTCATGCAGGTGCCCTTGGTAATGTCGGTCTGGGATGACGGTTATGGTATTTCGGTGCCGCGGAAATATCAGACGACAAAAGAAAGTATTTCTGAAGTTCTAAAGGGTTTCCAGCGAACGGATGAGCAGGAGGGCATTGAGATCTTGAAAGTAAATGCCTGGGATTATCCAGCTCTTATGGAGACTTACGAAAAAGCTGCACAGATAGCTCGCGAAGAACATGTACCTGTGTTAGTTCATGTTAAGGAAGTAACACAGCCGCAGGGTCACTCTACTTCTGGGTCGCATGAGCGTTATAAGTCTGATGAGCGCTTGGAATGGGAGGAGGAATATTGCTGTCTCAACAAGACCCGAAGTTGGATGATCGAAGAGGATATCGCTTCGGAAGAGGAGATTGAGGCAATTGAAAAAGAAGCTGAACAAGAAGTTAAAGAAGCTCAGAAAGCGGCTTGGAACTCATTTAAATCAGAACTAAAGGAAGAGCTTGAAACGGTAACAGCACTAATTGAAGATCTGGCTTCTGAGAGTAGTAAGCCCGAGGAGCTGAAGAAATTAATAAAGGATATGAAGGCTCCCATTGTACCGATGCGAAAATACATCGTTTCGGGAGTTCGTAAAGCATTGCGATTAACGCGGGAGGAAAATACTTCTTCACGCGAAAAACTGAAGCAGTGGCTGGAAGAAAGTAAAGAGGCCAATAGCTATCGCTATGACAGCCACTTGTATAGCGAAGGTGAGCAGTCTCCATTGAATATAGAAGAAACCCCACCTGTGTACAGTGATGATCCGAAAAGTGTGGATGGACGAGTAGTATTGCGTGATAATTTTGACAGGTTGTTCGAAAAATATCCAGAAACGCTGGTTTTTGGTGAAGATACCGGAAAGCTGGGCGATGTAAATAAGGGACTCGAAAACATGCAGGACAAATATGGGGAACTTCGCGTAAGTGATACCGGTATTCGTGAAGCTACCATTCTCGGTCAGGGTATTGGCATGGCATTACGTGGACTGCGACCCATTGCTGAAATCCAGTATTTGGATTATCTGCTCTACTGCTTCCAGGGATTGAGCGACGATCTTGCCACCATTCGCTATCGAAGTATGGGCGGACAAAAGGCGCCCCTTATTGTGCGAACGCGCGGTCATCGCCTCGAAGGAATTTGGCATACCGGATCGCCCATGGGGATGATTATCAACGGAATCAGGGGTGTGCATGTTTGTGTACCACGCAATTTGACCGATGCTGCGGGAATGTATAACACGCTGCTTCAAGGGGATGATCCGGCACTGATGATAGAACCGCTTAACGCCTATCGATTGAAAGAAGATCTGCCAGAAAATATTGGGGAATTTACAGTACCGCTTGGTATTCCTAAAGTGGTTTCTGAAGGTACAGATATCACAATCGTTTCGTACGGATCTACCTGTAATATTTGTGAAGATGTACTGCCGGAATTAAAAGAGGTTGGGATATCTGCTGAACTGATTGATGTGCGAACATTGTTACCATTCGATCGCAATCATGATATTGTGGAATCCCTCGAAAAAACCAATCGCATTTTGTTTGTGGATGAGGATGTCCCCGGAGGTGCTTCAGCTTTTATGATGAATAAGGTGATTCAGGATCAAAAAGGATATTACTATCTGGATTCTGAACCTCAGTGCCTGACGGCTAAAGAGCACCGTGCTGCATATGGCTCTGACGGAGACTACTTCTCGAAGCCTAACCAAGAAGATATCTTTGAGGCGGTTTATGCCCTGATGAGTGAAGCTAATCCGGCCAAATATCCACCGATCTATGAATAAAAACAGAAAGAATCTGTCATAAATAAAATATCAATCTATATCTTTCTGTAACAAGAGTTGGTCTTGTCCATTACGGACTGCAATGTACATATCACGTAGACCATCATTGTTAAAATCAGCGATTTCTAGATCTAAAACAAGGGGATTGTAATTGTCGGGCAACCAATCGGCGGTTTGATCTGAAAAATATCCACTCCCATTGTTAATAAGTATTCGCAAACCTCCATTGTAGTTACCAACGATCAAATCAAGATCACCATCATTATCTAAATCTTTTAGTTCGGCGTCATATGTGTTGGTTGTAATTGCTGGTAATCGGTCAGAGGTTTGATCTGAGAAAAATCCCTGTCCGTTATTAATCAAGATACGATCTTGGGGATTAGAATTTTCCTGGAATCCAGTATTGCCGAAATAGATATCGAGGTCGCCGTCTTGGTCGAGATCAGCAAGTGCAACGTGTTGACTTTCCTCAATGCCATTAATATAGGGAATGCGATTCCCGGATTGGTTAGAGTAAAAGCCCGAACCGGTGTTAATAAGCATGGTGTTAGGCCCCTCATTTGCTGTTAATAAATCAGGCAGATTATTACCGGTGATATCACCAACCGCAATATCAAATGTAGCATCCAGGATTTGTGGAAGGCGCTGTGCAGTTTGATTATTGAAAAAAGCATTTCCGCTGTTTTCGAGCAGGATATTTTGCCCACGATTTCCGATAAATAAATCCATTGATCCATCATTATCGAAATCGAGCGATTTTGCGGAGGTAAAATTGCCGGCTACCGGAATTCGGTTCGACAAATCCGAGAAGACCCCCAAGCCGTTATTAATTGCAAGCTCGCTGGATTGATTTTGTTCACTTGGGAAGAAGAGATCGATATTCCCGTCAGTATTGAAATCAGCGATGGCAATATCTTGTGAATTTAAATTTTGTGTTGCCAAACGATCGGAGGTTTGATTGCTAAACAGGCCGTTACCATTGTTTATGAGAATCTTGTTGCTTTGAAGCCCAATAGCCAAGACAAGATCGGAATTGCCATCATTATTAATATCAATGGCTTTAGCAGCGTTTGTTTGAAGGTTTAGCCCATCAGGGAGATTAGAAGAGCTTACGTTTTCGAAATAGGGCGTTTCATCACCAGGGTCAGTTCCTCCATTCCCATCATCCGGGGCATTCAAATTCCATCCACATGCACTGACTAAAAATCCTGTAATAAGAAGAAGTATAATTGGATATCTCATGATTATAAAGGTAATTACTTCTCCGGATTTTCGCTAAAAACTTCTTTCAGGATTAGAATAGAACTGGAAAATAATTACAGGATCAGAATATCGATAATAACAAATGCCCAGATGACAGGCAGATAACCAAATGAGGCAAACATTAATTTTTTGGCGGAAGGCTTGTCACGATCTTTGGCGAAAATAAGCCCATAATATAGGAACACAATACTACTTAAAAGCCCCCCGATTAAGTAGATCCAACTATTCATTCCAATATGATACAGACCGTATGAGACCGGTAGTAAGGCAACTAAACATCCCACAATTAAAATTGTTGCTTTAATTCCTTTGGGATCATTTTTGGGAAGCATCTGAAAACCTGCGTTGCTATAGTCATCTTTGCAGACCCAGGCAATAGCCATTACGTGGGGAATTTGCCATAGAAATACGATGCTAAACAGCAGCCACATGCCAGTACTTCCCAGATGGCCTGTGGCAGCGGCCCAGCCACCTACTGGGGGTAGTGCCCCAGGTATTGCGCCAATGAATACGTTAGCAACCGAAATACGCTTCATAGGCGTATAAACTCCCAAGTAGATAAGGGTCGTCAGTAGTGAGACTAATCCCGCAACGGCATTAACAGCAAGTAGTAAATAAAGTAGTCCAAGGGTGATTAATGTGAGGGAAAATAATACGCTTTTCTTGGGTGATATTTTACTTGCAGGAACAGGACGTTTCTGGGTCCGTTTCATTTTGCCGTCGTATCGCCATTCCAGAAATTGATTATGTGCTGCTGTGCCAGATGCGATTAGCCAAGTTCCGAGAGTGGCGTGAATAAGAGTGATGTAATCAATTTGTCCGGCTGATCCCAATACAAATCCGATCAGCATGCTTGCTAATACCGTAAGGGTAATACCCGGCTTGGTAAGCTCATAGTAAGCCGCTATTTGTTGGGTATCAAAAAGCTTAGAAAGGGAATATTCTGTTGTTGATTTCATTGTCGAATCCGTATTTTTATCAGATGCAAATGTACTGATTTATATTCAAAATTGTTACCCCTCTGAGAGTGTAAATTTTGTTTTGGATGGATTATTTGGGAAGATTTCTAGCAGTATCATTAATATTTTGCACAAAACACTATATTCAGCTGAGCATCCGTTTGAGGTATACAAAAGGAAGGTTCCTTTACAAACCAGAAGGTAGACTAATAAAAAAAGCCGATCGAGAATCCGATCGGCTTTTAGTATTTATAATAGTATGAATCGTATTCTTAGAAAGCAGGCATAACATTAGCACGGAATAGGGTATCCAAAAGTGTAAGTCCCACTAACAGTCCAAAAAAGGCTAACCCTGCCACCAACAGTATGGAATTAAATCGTTCATCCCAGTAAAGATTCATAAAGAATAGTGCAACCAGTCCTGCTTTAACGACAGCGATACCCATTGCTGTGATGATATTCCATGGAGCGGGTATGTGGATATAATTTACTCCAACGGTAAGTATTGTTAGCATCAGCAATGCGGCCGCAACGCCAAGTAAAGTTTTATCTGTGGATATATGATGTCCGCTCATGAGCTGTAAAATATTTTGAGTTATTATTCAATTAGATAGAACAGGGGAAAGAGGAAAATCCAAATGATATCAACGAGGTGCCAATATAGACCCGTAATTTCAATGGGGGTGTAGTACTCACTGTCAAAATGGTTTTTCAATGATCTCCAGAGTAACCAACCCATTAATCCCATTCCAATTAACACGTGAATACCGTGTAAGCCAGTCATCAGATAGTACAGGCTAAAGAATACGTTCGCCTTTTCATGTGCAATACCTCCGAAGTCATAGAACTGCCCGGGGAAAATACCCAGCTCAAACTTGTGGGTCCATTCAAAGTATTTGATAACCATAAACACGGCGGCAAGAGCCAGTGTAATTCCCAGGTTAATGGCGATATTCTTTTTCTGGTTTAGCTGAGCCGACTTGATGGCCATAGCAACGGTTAAACTACTCCCAATAAGTACTACGGTGTTAACGCCGCCCCAAAAAGTGTTAAGCTCTGTTGAAGCCTGTGTAAATAGATCCGGGTACCATAATCGGAATACGATATAGGCAGCAAAAAGTCCGCCGAACATCAGAATTTCTGTTACCAAAAATATCCACATTCCCATTTTTGCAGTCTGGAACTGCTGTTCGGCATCCACAAAATGATGCTGAAAAAATCGTGAATGTGTTGTGGAAGATGAATGATCTGCCATAATCAGTAATTAATGATTTTCAGGTTAATACGTTGTTACTCAGCGTTAATTTCTTTGCCATCGCTTGTTACTTCGAGATCGCTTTCCTGGCCGTGTCCGTCGGTCGGAGATTCTGCTAAGCCTAACTGAAATTCTTCCATTGGCTTGTGATAATCATAAGGACCGTTAATTATCACGGGTATATGATGGAAGTTGTGTAGTGGCGGTCGTGTATTTATTTGCCATTCCATAGCACGACTTCCCCATGGATTTGCGGTAGCTTTTTGCCCACCAAAGAGTGATTTAACCAAATAGTAGAACACCATTAGAAAGCCAAGCCCCAGAATAAATGATCCTATAGTGGAAACCTGATGGAACGGCTGAAACTGTTCGATATAGTTGAAATAACGTCGTGGCATTCCTTGAGATCCCATTACAAACTGGGGAAGGAATGTGACATTAAATCCTACGAAGATAATTCCACAGGCAATTTTTGCCATTGTTTCATTGTACATTCGGCCGGTGATTTTAGGCCACCAGTAGTGCAGGCCGGCTAAGAATGCCATCACCATACCGCCTACCATTACAAAGTGAAAGTGTGCTACTACGTAATAGGTATCGTGCAGGTGAACATCCAGGGCAATTGATCCAAGTACAATACCAGTAAGACCACCTACTAAAAAGAGGAAGAAAAATCCGAATATATATAATAGCGGTGATTTTAAATCAATCGAACCTTTATACAGGGTTGCGGTCCAGTTGAACATTTTAATTCCTGTTGGAATACCCACCAAGAAGGTCAGGAATGAAAAGACCATAGAAGCTAATGATGCCTGACCGGATACGAACATGTGGTGTCCCCAGACGAGGAATCCAATAAAGGCAATGGCTAATGATGATAGTGCAATAGCCCAGTATCCAAAAATATGCTTACGGGAGAACGTAGTTATAATTTCTGAGACTACACCAAAGCCCGGAACAATCATAATGTATACCGCAGGATGACTGTAAAACCAGAAAAAGTGTTGAAAAAGTACCGGGTCGCCGCCCATTGCAGGGTCAAAAATTCCAATTCCCAGAATGCGTTCCATTCCAACAAGTGCAAGGGTTATCGCAAGTACTGGAGTAGCCAAAATTTGGATGATACTCGTTGCGTAAAGTCCCCAGCAGAAAAGAGGCAGTTTGTCCCAGGTTAGCCCCGGCGCACGCATTTTATGGATGGTAGTAATAAAGTTTACGCCGGTAAGAATAGAGGAAAATCCAATTACGAAGACCCCAAATACCATCGTTGTTACAGCACCGCCGGTAGTGGAGGAGTAAGGAGTATAAAAAGTCCACCCGGTATCAATTCCACCATTGAGAATGGAAAAGATAGCAATACCCGCTCCTGTTAAATAGAGATAGAAACTTAGCAAGTTAAGCCTGGGAAAGGCTACATCTTTGGCTCCAAGTTGCAGTGGCAAAATGAAGTTTCCAAGTGCTGCTGGTACTGAGGGTACAAGGAACAAGAATATCATTATTGCACCGTGCAGCGTAAATAACTGGTTGTAGGTATTTGCTTCAATAAAGGTCTTGGCAGGGGTCCAGAGTTCGGTCCGTACCAAAAGTGCCATTATGCCGCCAACGAAAAAGAAGAAGGTAATGGCTCCAAGGAACATGATGCCGATCTTTTTGTGATCGACCGTTGTTAGCCAAGACCACAGACCCGTTTCCTCATTTAAATAGTGCTTGTCAGGATTGTCATCGGGTTTGTACCGCTGGACCTGGATTTTTTTAGATGTAGAACTTGATTCTGCTGTATCCATATTACTTCAATGTTTTGATGTATTCGATAATCGCATTAATCTGCTCATCGTTAAGCTGTCCCTGGTAGGTATTCATAACTGCAGGGTATCCTTCAACGATTTTTGCATTAGGCTCCAGAATAGATTCGCGAAGATAGTTTTCATCTACCGTTACCGTTGAGCCATCTTCAAAATTTTGTTCACTGCCAAATTTTCCTTGCCAGGTGGGGCCAGTCATTTGGCTCCCATCGGTAGAGTGACATGTTGTACAGGCCCATTCCTGAGCCAATTGTTCTCCCCATTCTTCCGGAGCAAGATCTTCTGGTTTCGAACCACCCCCGGCATTCTCTGCAAGCCAGTTCTCAAATTCTTCTTCTTCATGTACAATAACTTCACCTAACATATCGGAGTGGCCATCACCACAATACTCAGTACAAAAGATGATTGATTCGCCGGGTTCGGGGGCATTAAACCACATTTCGGTGTATCGTCCTGGCACTACGTCTTGTTTTAAACGATAGTCTGGAACAAAAAAGGAATGAATAACATCTTTAGAACTCATGATTAGTTTTACCGGTCGGTCAGCAGGAACATGTAATTTGCCGGTTGATTGGGCACCATTTTCGTACTGAAATTGCCAGATCCACTTTTGAGCCGTTACGTTTACTTCATAGGCGTCATCAGGTACTACCGTTTGATTCATAAAGACCTGGTAACCCCATCCAAAAACAATAAGAACCAGTACTAAAGGAATTACAGACCACGTAACTTCCAGGGCATTGTTGTGAGTGATAAGTGGCGTTACCTCATCCTCAGACTTACGACGATATTTGTAGACAAAGTAGACTATTACAGCGATAAGTCCGATCGTCAAAATAAGACTGCTGCCGTGCACGAACCAGAAAAGGGCGTCGGTTTGTTCAGCCAGCGTAGATTTTGCCGGGGGTAAAAAGAAGTCTTTAATCGCGTCCATTCGTTTCTTTTATTTGCTTTTCATTATTAGAATGTCGGTGTCGCAACCACATAAAACCGAGGAATATACCCAGAATTAACATGGTAGCAAAGCCGCCAACCTGCATGATTTTCCAGGCTACCGGCACATATGTATTGGAATCCGCATCGTATTGATAACAATAAAGTAACACTTGTTCTGCAGCACTTCCGATGTTACCATCAGCTGCATCGTATAGCGCATTCCGCAAGTTGAATTCATCAAATTTAAGCCCGTAAAGATAGCGTGTTATTACGCCATCAGGACTGAGAAACATAATAGCAGCGCCATGTGCATATTGTCCATTTTGCAGGCGCCTCATGTTAAATCCAACGGCCTCTGTGAGTTTGTCAATATTTTCTTTTTTGCCGGTTAAAAAGTGCCATCCTTCACCGGCACCTTTTCGGTCCAGCTTGTTTAAAAAACGCTTCCTGTTTTCAGCAGCCAAAGCTGTTTTTTCACTGGAATCAAAACTGAATGTAACAATATTGTATTCTGTGCCCGGCGACCACTTTAAATCTTTAACACCTTTAAAAATTGCTTCTTTTATCATCGAGCACAGCTGCGGGCATTCATAATAAACCGGATTTAACAGTACCGGCTTGCCGTTAGTAAATAATTCTTGAAGTTTTATAGAATCACCTTTTGCATTGGCGAATGTTAAATCAAGCGGAATTTGCTCACCTAGCCGCTCTTCAACTCCTACATCTTCCAGTTGGCTCGGCTTTTTTTGATTCAATTGTGCATCGGAAGAGTAGGGTAGTAAAAACAGGCTTATTACTGCTATTGCAAGCCCAAAATGTTTCATAAATGTTTAGCTATTCTTCATCGGCAGCCATCTTATTGATAGCACTGTCGATAGGAATTCTGTAAGTACCGTTTTCAAGATCAACAACACCAAAACTATCAAGTTGTTGCCTTGCTTCTTTTTTCATCTGGTTAACCTGATAGTATTCACTTTCAGATGATACGCGTTCTTGAGTAACTTGTGTGTTGTATTGATACATTTCATAAAGACCGCGTACAAATACTATAACCAAAATTGTCCCGAAAACGCTCCAAAAAATAAGACGTTTGTAATTAAGCTTATCCTCCATAACTCCGTGTTCAACAGAGTTGGCTAACTCTTCATCGGTTACTTCAACATCAAAACTTTCAGCTGACTCTTCAGGAGAAGATGTGTCTTTATCTTCTTCCCTCTCAAAAACATCTTCTCCACCTTTTTCAAGCTCAGTAGCCCACATTAGAATAACCGAAACGGGTACACTATACTTTTTTGATAATTTGTCCAGATTTTTCTTGGACTGGTCTAATGCTTTTTGAGCAACTTCTTTTTTAAAATCAGCAGAATAATTTTGCTTCTCGTTAGCCATGAAAATAAAAGCTTTGTTAGCAGTAACAGTTCTACTGCGTTAATTGTTAGCTATAGGATTAATGTTTATTAAGAGAATCTCCCAATTTCGGATCGTTAATAGGTACCATTTTATTTTGCTTAAACTTGTAGAAGAATAATCCTAAAAAGATACCTCCAAGTCCAATAAAGCTAGTAATTGTCATCCAGTTAAGGTGAAATCCGTGGTGATTCAGCACTGGCATAACAAGCCAATAGAGTTCAACCAAGTGTGATACTAAAATCAATGCAGCAATGCTGCCAACAATTTTGGAATTAGATTTTGGACCTTTGGGAAGTAAAACTACAAATGGAATCACAAAACGCCCAAAGAAGTAAAACCATGCTAAATATTCATATCCGCCGCTGAGCCGTTCTAAATACCAGACTGTTTCTTCAGGTATATTTGCATAATAGATTAACAGAAATTGACTAAATGCGATATAGGCATAGAATATGGTAAAGCCGAACATCTGCACACCCAGATCATAAATATGCCCTTTCTGGATGGTATTCGTAAGTAAGTTGTTTCTCCATAAGAAAAATATGACAAGAATGAGGGCAGCAAACAATCCCTGGAAGCTCATTGCAAAATAATAAACGCCAAAAATAGTAGAATACCAGTGTGGATCGAGCGACATTATCCAGTCAAAAGAGGCGAAAGCAAGAGTGATGGCAAAGAAAAACAATCCCGGACCGCTGGTTCTGCGCAAAAGAGTTTGCAGACCCCAGTCGCCTGTTTGATCCATTTCAACTGAATTTTTGTACAGTCGATACCCAAGAAAGCTCCAGAGAGCAAAGTAAATGACTTGACGAATGATAAAGAATGTGGTATTCAAATAGGGTTCTTTACCCTGTAAAACCGGATCGGCAGCAACGGCATCAGCGTGGGTCCAATGGTAAAGAGAGTGCATTCCAAAAAAGATGGGAATGATAAATAATCCCCAGATCCAAAAATATGATGAAAAAGTTTCAGGAATTCTTCGCAGTACAGCACTCCATTGGGAACGTGTTAAATGCTGAACCATCACAAAAAATAAACTTGCTAGGGCAATACTTGAGAAAAAGGAAAAACTTACAAGATAAGAGAAGAAGAACTGATCATGATCCAAGAAATATCCAACACCAGTAGCCAACAGGCCTACAATTCCTACTCCAAATAATGATTTGGTTACATTCAGATCAGAAGGAAAATCAAGTGTATCAGTTATTTTGGGCTTGCTCATAGATTAAACCAATCGTTTATATACGTTAAATACGTTTTTAAATATTATTCAGCATTTTCACTCAATGATTTTATATACTCAACCAAGGAGTTTATTTCGCTATCACTCAAAAAGTCGTATGAAACCATGGAAGGAGGGTATCCTTCAACTACTTTTGCTGATGGTTCTACGATAGATTCAACTAAATACTCTTCATCGGCCGTAGCAGTGGAACCATCGTCAAATGTTCTTTCAGATCCATATAGATTTTGCCAGGTTGGTCCAACCATTTTGCTACCATCAGTTGAGTGACAGGTCATGCACCCGTTATTTTGTGCAATTGTTTTCCCTCGGTCAACAGAAACCTCTCCGCCGCCACTTTCAGCCTGAGCTTCTTTTTTAGCTTGTTCAGCAGCTAATTTTTCCTGGTAGTCTTCTTCAAGAGCAGTAAGATTTATATCGTATTCCTGGATTTCATCTTCTGAAACATTTTGACTTTTCTGTAATGCCCGGACATAGGCTACAATGGCCCATCGGTCTTTTACAGGAATTTGCGTGGCATATGAGGGCATATTTCGGATGCCGTTGGCGATAGTAGAGTAAACATATCCATCGCTTTGGTTTCTCAAACGTTCAAGATGGAAGCTCGGAGCCGGAACATATCCGTAGTTGTTCGCCATAATGATACCGTTTCCGTCACCAGCTATTCCATGACACGGCGTACAAAATACCTCGTATTGGTCTTTACCTTGGTAAATAAAAGATTTTGTAACATCAACGGGTATGTCTTCTACAAAGCTGCTGTCCTCATTAATACCTTGGTATAAAGCCTTGTCTTCTTTAAGGTTGCCCCGAGCAATTGTTCCTTCTACAGGTTTGCGCATCGCACGATTATCTGCAAAAAACTCATTCTTTTCCTGGGCTTCAAAACGTTCCTGCTGATCCATATTCATATTAGGGTGGACAGGTTGAGATTGAAACTTCTCACCCCGGCATCCAGCTATAGCCAATGGAAGAACAATAACAGCTAATAATAAGTACTTGGTAACTTTCATCGGATCGTTATGCAAACTAAAGATTGTTGTGATCAATTATTCCGAATCGTATACGGTTTCAATGTGTGTTGCTCCGTTATCCTGGAACAGTTTTTTTACTTTCTCTTCCGAAAAAAGATCATCAGAAGCTTCAATGTGAACAAAAAAGCCATCATCCGACGCTTTTGAGAAACGATCTACATTAAACAACGGATTATGCAGACGCGGCAATTTATTAAGTGCAAGCATGCCAAAGGTAGCGGCAAAGGCTGCAAGTAAAACGGTTAACTCAAATGTAATAGGCACATAAATGGGAAAGTTGATATACGGCTTACCGCTTATATTCATAGGGTACTCATAGCCCATTACCCATATCATTAACGCCAATGAACCTATCATGCCGGTTAGGGCTCCTACTAATACAATCCAGCCGAGGGGAGATTTTTTTAATCCCATGGCTTTTTCCATGCCGTGTATAGGAAAGGGAGCATAGGTGTCGAAATCCTGGTATCCGGATTTTTTAACCGAAGAAGCGGCATCAACGAGTTCTTTTGGATTTCTGAACTCGGCTAATACACCGTAAATTTGTTTATTTTCTGCGTCCATAAATATCAGTTACTAAACAGTTTGCTCTTGTTGAACAACAACAGGTTTGGTTTTCTCTATATCAAATTCGTTGGTTTCTTCATCGTAATTATGCGGATCTGCCTGCGGCATAACTCCTTTAACTTCTGCAATGGCAACCATTGGCAGGAAGCGAAGGAATAGCAGGAAGAAGGTAAAGAAGAGTCCGAATGTTCCAACATAAGTTATGATATCCCAGAAGGTGGGCGAATAATAATCCCACGCAGAGGGCATAAAGTCTGTTGATAGTGAAGCAACGGAAATCATAAAGCGTTCAAACCACATTCCGATGTTCACAATAATCGAAATAACAAATGTGATGGCAACATTACGTCGTATTTTCTTGAACCAAAGGAATTGCGGGGTTACCACATTACAGAACATCAGGATCCAGAAGCCCCAGGCATAGGGACCGACGACGTAGAGCCAGAAAATTCCCTGTTCGTAAATATAGCCACTATACCAGGCTATAAAGCCTTCCATCAGGTACGCAAAGGCAACTAGGTTACCTGTTATCATCATCACGAGATTCATCTTTTCCATGATATCGATGTTCATGATGTCTTCAAGACCGTATATTTTTCGAGCGATCAACATCAGTGTAAGTACCATGGCAAAGCCGGAGTAGATAGCACCCGCAACAAAGTAGGGCGGGAAGATCGTACTGTGCCAGCCTGGAATAACCGAAACGGCAAAGTCAAAAGATACAATAGTGTGTACTGAAAGAACCAACGGAGTGGCAAGACCGGCCAGGATCATATAGGCTTTTTCGTAGTTCCACCAATTGCGAAAACTACCAGTCCATCCGAGAGAGGCAATTCCATAGGAAATTTTAGCAATTTTACTCTTGGCCTTATCGCGCAGTGTGGCAAAATCAGGTATTAAACCTACATACCAGAAGAGTAAGGAAACGGTGAAGTACGTGCTAACGGCGAAAACATCCCAAAGCAGTGGACTGGAGAAGTTCGGCCAGGCCGCCATCTGGTTAGGGATTGGAAATACCCAGTAGATAACCCAGATACGACCCACGTGGATAGCCGGGAAGATGCCAGCACACATCACAGCAAAAATCGTCATCGCCTCAGCAAAACGGTTAATTGCCGTTCGCCATCCCTGTCTAAAGAGGAAAAGAATAGCGGAAATCAATGTTCCGGCGTGACCAATACCAACCCACCAAACGAAGTTGATAATAGCCCAACCCCAACCGGCCGGGTTATTAAGTCCCCAAATTCCGGTACCATCCCATACGAGATAACCGATGGCTCCTAAAAGGGTGATCATTAAAATATTGGCAAGGCCAAACGCTAAATACCACAATTTAGGAGTAGGAGATAATGGAGTCTTGGCAATAAGATCAGTTATACTCCCAAAGGAATGGTCTCCTTTTATAAGTTTTGGCTCTGGTACGTATTGATAATCTGTGCTCATCGTAAAGTATGTTGAAAATTAAGCCAATTTGGGATTGGGATTACGAACTTTAGCAAGATACGACGTTCTTGGTCGCGTATTAAGTTCTTCGAGAAGCAAGTAGTTGCGGTTGTTCTTCTTGGTTTGCACTACTTCGCTTTCGGGATCGGTGAGATCTCCAAAGTAGATAGCATCTGCGGGACAAGCTTGCTGGCAAGCCGTTTCAACAGCGCCATCTTTAGGTTTCTTGGTTTCTCCATTTGTTTCGATACTGCGATTGATCTTGGCGCGGTTAACACGTTGTACACAGTAGGTGCATTTCTCCATCACACCACGGAAACGAACGGTTACTTCCGGATTCATCGCCATTTGGATGATTTCCGGATCGTCTCCACCTGTTAAAAATTCTTTTGTATAGTTAAAGAAGTTAAAGCGACGAACTTTATAAGGACAGTTATTTGCACAATAACGAGTACCAATACAGCGGTTATAAGTCATTTGATTCATACCGTCATCGCTGTGGGTAGTTGCTGCTACCGGGCAAACCTGCTCACAAGGAGCCAACTCACAGTGCATACAGGGCACAGGTTGGTGTAGAGCTTTCGGATCGTTAACGTCACCATCAAAATAGCGGTCGTTTCTGATCCAATGCATTTCACGTCCACGACTCACTTCGCGCTTCCCTACTACCGGAATGTTATTTTCAGCCGTACATGCAATCGTACAGACGCCACAACCGGTACAGGTATTAAGGTCGATCGACATACCCCATTGTGGTTCGTCTTCGGGGTATTCCTGCTCGTCAATAGAGTTAAAAATGGATAACGGTTCATCTTCTCCATGCTCATCAGCATAAGCAAGACCCGGCATCTCGGCATCATAAGCAGATTCGTATGTCGAGAAGTTGGGGTTCTCTTTATATTCTTGAAGGGTGGCATGTCGCAATAGCGATCGCCCTTCCATAGTGTTATGGTCTTGCGTACAGGCTATTTCGTACGTTTCGTCCGTTTTTTCTACTGATACGTTGCTGGCAAAATGCATATTGTCTGTTGTGCGAAGCGGATAGGTATCAACCCCTGTTTTATTAGCTACCCGCCCAACACCTTCACGCCCATATCCTACAGTAATAGTGATACTGTCATCGGCATGGCCGGGCTGAACCCACGCTGGAATCTCAACAGTAGTACCATCAACAGTAATAGAAACAACTTCCACTTCTGATTTTCCAAGACCGGCTTCTGTAACGCCCAGCTCGTCGGCTGTTTTCTTGCTCATCAGCGCAACGTTATCCCAGGTAATCTTTGTCATCGGCTTGGGAAGCTCTTGCAGCCAGCCGTTGTTGGCGAAGCGGCCGTCAAACACTGTTGAGTCAGGTCGAATTACCAGTTCCATTCCCTCAGAAGGGTCTGCATTGCTAATGAAGTCGTTGGCTTGCGAATTAAATGCACTTGAAATGCTGACGGAAGCAGCATAAAATGTTTCTTCACTTGCTACTCCATCGTGTAGTGCTTTATTCCACTGACTCGTAAAGTTATTTGAGTAATAATCTTTCCAGGTATTCTGAACCAAATCATAACCTTTTTGTTGATCTCCGTTCAGAATAATGTTCAGAAATTCAATTTCGCTGATCCCGGAATACAGCGGCTCAATTTGGGGCTGAATAATAGATCGTGTTCCTGAATAGGAATAGCCATCGCCCCAAGCCTCAAGAAAGTGGGCCCGATTTATATGCCAGTTGGCCAACTTCGAAGTTTCATCATAATAATTAGAGAGATGAACAACTTGTTCAGCGTTGGCAAGGGCTTCATCAAAATTTAAATCAGCCGGCGCCGTGAATGCAGGGTTGGTTCCCACAAGTACAACCGTATCTACATTACCATTGTTCAAATCTTCAACTAAACCGGCAAAAGCTTCACGGTTGTTCTGGTTGTCAACATGGGGAACTTCAAGATAATCAACAGTTTCGCCATCGTTGCCAAGCGCAGTATTCATCGCTGCAACGGTAGCATGAAGCTCTGGGTTGTGATCGCGTCCGACTGTTAGTACCGAATTGCCTCGGTTGTCGAGTAGTTCTTCAGTCAGAACAGAAATCCATTCGTGATCAGAAAATTTGTTGCTGTAACCACTGAACGCGGATAATCCACTAACAGTGTTGGAAAGCTCAGCGGCCAATGCATATATAAAGAGTTCAATTTCGCCAGATTTTATGCGCAGGCGGTTATCGGCGTTGGAACCCGTGATGCTGAACGTGCTTTCAACAGCATAAAATCGAGACATATCGTCATCTTCAGACATGACCCGACGTCGGTCAGTAAAACGCTTAGTATTTTCAACACTGTTTTTGTCAGCGGCCGGATTAAGAAAGTCATCATCAAAACTTACAATGACATCGGCTTCATCATACTTATTATAAGTTCGTAATCGCTCACCGAATGCTATATTAGTGCCTTCAAGGGCATTGTCTTCTCCAAATGGCTCATAAGTAATCCATTTTGCATTGGAGAATTGGTTCAGTGCCTGATCCTTCAACTTATTATAAGTAGGAGAGGAGTTTGCTTCAGAAACAAAGGCAATGTTTTGATCAGCATTAGAAAAATGATCGCTGCAAAATTCTGCAAAAGCACTAACCGAAGAACGCTCACCATCTTTTCGAACGTAGCGCGAACGGTCAGGGTCAAACATATTCAAGATCTCAGCCTGACCAAAGATGCTGGTATTCCCGCTACTGGCCGGGTGCATCTCATTTCCTTCGATTTTGGTGGGTCGTCCGGAATTGTTTTCGACGACGATTCCATTCAGAGCATCCTGGAATGGAGAGGCTGAAGCGTAATATTGTGGTACGCCCTCTACCAGATCTTCCGGTTGCTTACTAAAAGGTACAATTTTTTGCACCGGTCGCCGGCAGGCTGCAAATCCTGCAAGCGCTATGGAAGCTCCCATCACACGCAGAAAGCTGCGTCGTGATACTTTGTCGTTAAGTTCAGTGGCATTTTCAGGGAATTCACGCTCAACGAACTTTTCATACTCGTCATTGCGAGCAAGTTCGCCAAGGCTTTTCCAGTAATTGGGATTTTTAACTTCTTCGCTCATTCCGTTACGATTGCGTTAATTCAGATTCGTTCGGTTAAATATTCCTTCTTATTAATAATGGCAACTTTGACAATAGGTAGGGGGAGCAATATTGTGTTTTGCTACAAGCTCACGTCCCATTTCAATCTGATCTTTTTCCGGTTCATATCCCATTGTAGTAACTTCTTCAACCGGACGAACATTTTGCTCCGGATTTCGGTGACAGTCAAGACACCAACTCATACTCAAAGGCTCTTTTTGGAAAACAACCTCCATTCGATCAACACGCCCGTGGCATGTTTCGCAACCTACACCAACGTTGACGTGTGCCGCATGATTAAAGTAAGCGTAATCTGGGAGGTTGTGCACGCGAATCCATTCGATAGACTCTCCGGACTCCCAGCTGTCACGAATTTTTTGTATTTCTTCTGGTTTATTTTGTCCATCAATCTGGTTGTGACAGTTCATACATGTTTGCGTAGCCGGCACATTCGCAAATTTGGAATCAAAAACATTGGTGTGGCAATATTGACAATCAATATCTAGCTCACCGGCATGCAGCTTATGGCTGTATTCGATGGGCTGCTCGGGAGCATAGCCTACATCGGTATATTCGGGAGAAAAGTAATACCAAACTCCTGCTACTGTTGCGGTCGCGAAAATAATGAGCCCGAGCAAAATACGTTGAGGTACTTCATTTGCCCATCTGGGAAAAATCTGAGCCATGGGTTAAGTAAAATTTGTCGTTACTTTTTAGCAATTGTCCTCTAAAAGTTTCGGCATGAAAGTATGGAAAATCCAACTCTTTTAGAACCCATAAAAATGAGCCCCCTTATATTTAAATCGAATCTAAATTGGATAGGATCGTTTATTCATGCCCAATAATTTAGTGGGCTAAAATATAATCTATTTATCAAAAATGCCTAATTGAATTCAGGAAATTCGGGGAATTATATCTGTAAACTTGACAGGTATTTAAAACGAAAATGCTCCTGTAGAAAAATTGAATATTATGTATCTTCAGTCTACCTAAAATTGTGTGCGTTAATATCTGTGTATGGATTCTGAGAAACCGGTTACGATTGATTTGTTAAAAAATATTAGTCTCTCCAAGGCCATTGGTGTAATACTATTAATAAGTAGTGTGGCATTCGGCTTTTTAATCTGGCTGATTTATTACAAAGGAGGGAGCGACTACAGTTCGAACCTGATTGCGAGTTTGCCTGCACTCAATGCATTATTAAATAGTACGAGCGCTGTATTGTTGATATTTGGATATCGGGCGATACGTCAGCGAGACTTTAGTCGGCATATGAAATTTAATCTCACTGCTTTTGTAACCTCAACTTTTTTTCTGATCAGTTATGTAATCTATCATAACTTTCATGGCAGCACGCCATTTACGGGAGAAGGGGTTGTTCGACCGATATACTTCTTTATTCTCATATCTCATATCATTTTATCAGCGATTGTAATGCCGATGATACTAACCAGTTTTTATTTAGCTTTTTCTGGGAAGCTGAAACTGCATCGTAAAGTGTCGAAGGTTACGCTACCAGTGTGGCTGTATGTATCGGTAACAGGAGTGGTGATTTTCTTTATGTTGAGAGCGTATTCCTGAGAATATAGATTTGCAATCTAATCAGGATTTATGGGGTAGACCATGAGACTTCCATCCCATCAGAAGTCATCGTGGCTGTTGCAGTAACTTCGACATTTTCGTTGGTGCCGGTTCCAGTAACAGTAAGAGTATTCCCCGATCCGGAAATTTCGTAACTACCGTTTTCATTTTCAGGATCGATGGACAAGATGTTATCTTTAGATATATCATCAAACGAATTCCCGCCACCGCCCAACATGTCCGGCTTTTCGTAATAGATCTGGGCATCATTGATTACCATCAGTATATCTTGGCGAACTGCCGACTCATTTGAATTGTCCCTGGCTTCTTGCATCGTATCAATGGCAACGACAGCTGCTACGCCTACGAGAATAGTTACTAATATGACTAAAAGTAGTTGTTGTTGTCCCATAAATGAATCCTAAATCAAGATTTAGTAATAATTACGGAACATCTACTTTGTGTGAAAAAAGGTTAGCGAATTTTAATTGGTTTCATAAACTGCCTTTAAAGTCTTTGAAAGCATAATTTAAGGGATCGATAATTTATATTATAGAAATTTAAAGGTCAGAACCGGGATGTTTCGTGCCGGAATCAACTTGCAAGAATAATTAAAGTGTTGTTCTGCAGATAATTGTGTATCTTCTTCGCAGCTGGTGTTACTTAATATCCCACCTACTCGTTAAACAGGTTCTTACAATCCTTTCTTTGGTCTGTCGGCGCCTCTAATATATACGGTTTTTGGATAGCGGTTTTAAAGACCGGTACTATAAGTATGTTTTTGTGGCGTCAGGTATTCATTAATACTCAATTATATTTTTTTATGACAGATTTAGATTTTAACGAACTTAATATTACTGATCCTATTCTCAAGGGAATTGAACAGATGGGATTCGAAAAACCAACCCCTGTACAGGTACAATGCATTCCACCGCTTTTGGATGAGAAAGACGTTGTTGGTCAGGCTCAAACAGGAACTGGAAAAACGGCTGCATTTGGAATTCCAGTTGTACAGAAAACTGATCTTGATATTTCAAATGTACAGACCATTATCATGTGTCCTACTCGTGAACTGGCTATACAGGTGACGGGAGAACTTATTAAGATAGGAAAGCACCTTAATGGATTGAATGTTGTTCCCATTTATGGCGGCCAATCTATATCGCGACAGATAAAAGCCCTTAAACGCGGTGCTCATATTGTTGTTGGAACACCCGGACGAACTATTGATCACCTTCGCCGTGGAACAATGAAGCTGAACAATTTGAAGCGTGTCGTTTTTGATGAAGCTGACGAAATGCTCAACATGGGTTTTCGAGATGATATGGAACAGATTCTGTCTTATGCAGATAAGCCGGTACAGACTATTATGTTTTCTGCGACCATGTCGAAAGGGATTCGTAAGATTATGAATCGCTACATGAACAATCCCCAGACGATTACGATTGAGCGCAAAAAAGTTACGGCCCCTAACATTGAGCAATATGTGGTAGAGGTTCGCGATTCTGTTCGCACTGAAGCTATTTGCCGATTTATGGATATCAATAATTTTAAGCTGGCGCTTGTCTTCTGTAATACCAAACGTAAAACTGAGCAGGTGACGCGAGAGCTTAAGTCACGAGGATATTCTTCAGATTTTATTAACGGTGATTTAAATCAGAATCAGCGTGATCGTGTGATGGCAAAATTCCGATCTGGTGCGATCGATATTTTAGTCGGAACGGATGTTGCCGCTCGCGGATTGGATGTTGAGGATATTGAAGTGGTATTCAATTATGATATCCCGCAAGATCCGGAGTATTATGTGCACCGTATTGGCCGAACTGGACGTGCCGGTCGATCAGGCATGGCGATTACGTTTACAACACGTCGCAAAAGAAAGGAACTGCACACTATTGAGAAGCAGATCAAAAATCAGTTGAATCCACTTGAAATGCCTTCTACAGCTGATGTTCGTATATCACAAATGGCCGGACGCATGGAAGAAGTGGTAGAAGTGCTTGAAAAAGGAGATTTGCGTCCTTACATCGAGGAGCTTGAAGGTTTTACCGATGATCGGTTTACGACAATTGAAATTGCAGCTGCACTGCTTAAGATGAATACATCAGTAGAGGAATCTTCAGATGACAGTGCCCAAGTCGGCCAGTATGATGATTCGGCAATGATCAAAGTTCATTTTAACGTGGGTAAAAAGAATAACGTGTACCCAGGTGATTTAGTTGGAGCGATAGCCGGAGAATCAGGAATCCCAGGAAAAGTAATTGGCAATATCGATATTTTTCCCAAGCATTCTTTTGTTGATGTTCCCGGTCAATATGTAAACCAAGTACTCAACGGAATGAATAGAAACAGAGTGAAAGGCAAAAAGGTGCACGTTAAAGTAGCGTAGCACCTCATAAATTTTGTGAACTTATTAAAGTGGTTATCCAGTGATGGGTATCCACTTTTTTTATGGATGCTATTTTACTTCCTGCGGACGAGCGGCTCCCAAGCCAAAAATAAGTTTAGCTCCCACAATAAGTAATAGAAACAGAAGAGGGATAAACCACGCGCCGGTGAAGTCGTGCATAGCTCCGAACAGAGTAGGTCCAATGGCAGCAAGTAAATAACCAATGGATTGTGACATTCCTGATAATTCAGTAGCTGTTTCACTGTCGGTTGATCGCAGTACAATAAACAAAAGTGCTAATCCAAAGCTTCCACCTAGTGTCAGTCCAATTATTGATGCCCAAAGAGCAACTAAGAATGGATCAGGAAACATCAATCCTATTAAACTTATAGCTTCGGCGATCATAAGTGTCCAAACTAACTTCCGCTGATCGTTGATTTTTTCTGCCCAGACGGGGATAAAAATGGTACCGACTACGCCCATAGCCTGAGATAGAGAAAGCATCCACCCGGCGTTACTGGGAGAAAGACCGCGATCTTGAAGAATTTCTGGCAGCCAGGCTAAGACCACATAAAATGCAAGAGATTGTAGTCCCATAAATAATGCTACCTGCCAGGCCACAAGTGAACCTCCCAGTTCTTTCATGGATGTCAAAAAGTTGCGTTCCTGTTTTGGAACCGTTAGATCTTTCAGCTGGGGAAGCCAAATAATAAAAGCAAAGATAGAAAGTGCTGCCCAAGATCCGAGCGACCATCGCCAGCCCCAACCCAAGTCATGGGCTAAGGGTACGCTAACCCCGGCTGCTAAAGTAGCTCCGAGTCCAAGCATGCTGGAATACACGCTCGTCATAATTCCGGTGTGGTTGGGAAAGTCACGCTTAACCAGGCTGGGCAGAAGTACATTTCCAAAAGCGATTGCAATGCCTAATAATAACGTTCCAGCAAAAAGAGCCCAGTTTGCAGGAACAACCCGAAGTAGAATGCCCCCGGAAAGTAAGGCCATAGCCAAGGCTAGGGTTCCTTCAATTCCCATGCGTTTAGTGAACAGCGGTGTTAATGTTGAAAGCACTCCGAATGCCAGCAGCGGCAGTGTGGTTAGTAATCCCAGCATGGCATTAGAAAGCCCGGTGGCTTCTCGGATGGTGCTTATTAAAGGGCCTACCCCCGCCAGTGCAGGACGCAGGTTCAGGGCAATAAGCACGATGCCGGAAATAAGTAAAATGTTTTTCAGACGAGAATTTTGTTCAAATGGGGAAGATGCAGCCATTCGTAAAGTTCAGAATTCTAAAATTTATATCGTTATAATAAGGCGAGCCAAAGATACAAAACTGAAATGAGTATTCATGAGCAATATCATTTCTTATAGCTGCCAGTGAATTGGTGATAAAAAAACCAAAGTGAACAGCCATAAACGAATTGAATAGTTATGAGACAAATTGTAAACACATCAAATGGCGGATATGAGGTACTTGAAGTTCAGGAAGTCCCTGACCTCGAACCCGAACCAAATGAAGTTATTGTTAAGGTAAAAGCATCAGGTTTAAATTTTGCAGATATTTTAGCCCGAAAAGGTCAATACCCTGATGGTCCGTCGAAACCCTGCGTAATGGGATATGAGGTTTCAGGAGTTGTAGATTCTATAGGCAATCAGGTTGATGATGAATGGCTGGGGAAAGAGGTGATTACTTTTACCCGCTTTAAGGGGCACGCCGAGCAAGTAGCCGTCCGAGAATCGCAGTTGTTTGAAAAGCCTGATCGATTATCCTATGCGGAGGCAGCTACCTTGCCGGTTAATTATTTGACAGCTCATATCTTAATTACGGTAATGGGATCGTTGCAATCTTATGAATCTATTCTGATTCACAACGTGGGCGGGGGTGTAGGAATTGCCGCTTTAGATATTGCTCAGCACATTGGAGCCACGACTTATGGTACGGCCAGCAAGCGAAAGCACAATTTTTTAGCTGAACGGGGATTAGATTACGCCATCGATTATCGCAATAAGGATTGGTATGAGGAGTTAATGGATCTGACTAATGAAAAGGGAATTGAACTCATTACTGATCCATTAGGCGGTAAGGAATGGAAGCGAAGCTATAAAGCATTACGTACAACAGGACGTTTGGGCATGTTCGGTATTTCTTCTGCGAGTGAAGGTACAAGCGGAGGAATCGGAGCAATATGGAGCATGCTCAAAACGGTTGTACAAATGCCGTTTTATCATCCTCTGCCATTAGTTAGTAAAAATCGAGGAGTTTTTGGCGTAAACCTGGGACATATGTGGCAAGAGCCGGAAAAAGCAAAAATTTGGATGAACGAAATATTAAAAGGAGTGGAGGAGGGTTGGATCAATCCTCATGTGGATGCAACATTTCAGTTCGAGGAAGCGGCTGAAGCACATCGTTATATCGAAGAACGAAAAAATATTGGGAAGGTTATTTTAACACCTTAGCAATTAAAAATCATCAGATATGAAAATTGTGTACGTGGATATGGATAACGTGTTGGTCGATTTTGAGAGTGGAATTGATGAGCTTTCTGAGCAGACCTATCAGGAGTATGAAGATGATATTGATGAAGTACCCGGATTTTTCCGAGATCTTCCACCTATTGAGGGAGCTATTGATGCATTTCACAAACTGAGTAAGCAGTACGATGTCTATATCTTGTCAACAGCTCCATGGCGAAATCCCTCTGCCTGGATTGATAAATTGCTGTGGGTCAAGAAACATCTATCCCAAGCAGCGCATAAGCGCCTTATTTTGAGTCACAACAAACATCTCAACAGAGGCGATTATCTTATTGATGATCGTACGGCTAACGGGGCTGGAGCTTTTACGGGCGAACATATCCATTTTGGAGAAGAACCGTTTTCCGATTGGGATGCTGTGTTAGATTATCTGCTGAAATAGTTCGTTTCTGATCATATTATATTACGTTGCAGTTAGGAGGTGGTAGTTCTAAGTTTTTTGGATTTGAGAAAGTTGATCGTGATTCGGTTAAAAACCTCGGGCTTTTCCACGTTTACCACGTGACCGCATTTCTCTACTACTTCTAAAAAGGACTTGGTATGCTCTTTAACGATATTTTTGACCGGTGGCAAAAACAGATAATCCTCGCTGCCCATAATATACAAGGTGCGAGTTTTTAGTTCTTTCTCCCGAAAATATTTGAGTAAGGGATTAACCTCGTGAGTCATATTAAACCATTTAAGGAACTCTTTTTTATAGAGTTTTTTTGCTTCCCGAATAAAAAGATGTCGGGATTCGGAATGTCGTTGCCGAGGCATAATAATCCAGGCAAAAAGCTTATAGAGCCACATAAAAGGCACTACTTTTTTAAACATATGGCCCAGCCAAACCAAAAATCGCGATCTGATATTAAGTCGCATGATGGCTCCGCACATTATCAGTGACTGCACCCTTTCTGGTTGCATCTCACCAATTGTTCGAATGATAATGGTGCCCAGGGAAACCCCTACAAAATGTGCTTTTTTGATACCTATTTCGTCCAGCACATCAATTATATCCTGGCTTGCTAACTTAAAAGAGTATTCATTTTCATAATATTTTTGGAGCATCCCCTTTGATTTTCCGTGCCCCCGGAGATCTACCATCAGTACGTTAAACTCTTTTTTATAGGCTCTGAGTTGTTTAAACCAGATTGAAGAGCTTCCGCCCGCACCGTGAACAAACACAACCCAGTCGGTGTCTTCATTTTTGAAAAATGTCTTGTAATAAAGCATAGTTGCTAACTTAAATGACCTGAAAGCTACAAATAGCTGATTAGGTTTCAAATGACAATTAAGTAAGGAAATTGCCTAACGTGGTCATGATCATTTATTGGTTTCTGCTTGTTGAGCAAGCTTTTTAATCATCCGAGAAAATATAAGCGAATGAAATGGATATATACCATACCAGTAGAGCAGACCGAATAACCCTTTTGGAGCAAAATAAGCTGTTTGTACTAATTTCGTTGTTTGCACATCTTGTTCGATAGCCTGAAATTCGAGCCATGCCTTTCCTGGTAACTTCATTTCGGCACGTAGTCGCAGCAATTCGCCGTTTTTTATAGCCTCTACACGCCAGAAGTCGAGTGCATCACCTACGCGTAGTTCCGTAGGATGACGACGACCTCGTCTAAATCCTACTCCACCGACAAGTCGATCTAGAATGCCACGCAATTTCCATGCCCATTGAAATACCGGCCAACCTTTTACTCCACCCAAACTTGAAAAGGTATCAAAAACGTGTTGTGAAGAGGCGTTTACAGTTTGTATACGCCGTTCGATATTAAGGCCTTCTTTGGTTTTTAGTACAACGGGTTCTTCATCGCCTTTACTGCTGATAAGCGCGTCATTCCACGTCGTTTCCACATCATCGGTATCAATACGTGCTATGGCAAGTTCAACAGCCCGCTTGTAGGAAAGGGGCGTTATTTCGGGAAATAGTTTTTGGGCTTTATCGTTTTTTACAATTACATCGTTTTTAAGTCCTTCGATTAACGGCCGGGCCAGTGAAGCAGGAATGGGCGTCATCCAGTGCACCCAGTGTGATGAAAGGGTGGGTGATAAGACCGGTACCGGAATTAATATGCGTTTTAATCCATTGACTTCTGCATAAATTTTCATCATATCGGCATAAGTGATCACACTGCTGCCACCGATTTCTATGATCTCATTTCGTGTTTCAGGCTTCTTGATTGCTGATACCAAATATTGCAGGACATTGCGAATAGCAATAGGTTGGACTTTGCTGTATACCCAAGACGGACAGATCATCATAGGGACTCGTTCTGTAAGATAACGGACCATTTCGAATGATTTACTGCCCGACCCGACTACAATTGCTGCCCGAAATTCAGTTATCGAAACCTCTGATTCTCTTAAAATAGCTCCCGTTTTTTGTCGCGAAGCCAGATGTTCTGATAATTGGTCCTCAGGGTCGCCGAGACCTCCCAGATATATTATTCTATCCACATTTTGTTCGCTGGCGGTCTTGCCAAAATTACGGGCAGCTTGTACATCTCGGTTATGGAATTCCGAGCTACCTTTTCCACTCATACTGTGAATCAGGTAATAAGCAATATCAATATCTTGTAAGGCAGCTGGTAATGTTTCGGGTTGTAATACATCTGCCTCTATTACCTCGACATCATTAATCCAGGGGCGTCCCTGCAGGCGATCGGTGTCTCGAGAGAGTACACGGACGCGGTATCCTTCTCTAAGTAGTTGGGGGACAAGGCGTCCGCCGATATAACCGGTAACACCGGTGACGAGGCAGCGTAAAGGTTCTTTCAAGGGAATATGTAATTTAATTAATGTTGAAGAATGTAACAGCAGGAAGGATGAAAAAAGTCCAAAGGAATAAAAATATTATTATGGTTCAATTTTTATTAGATGATCAACTTTTGTAGAATGCAATTTATTATCAGCTTTAGGAATTTTTTTATCTACATTCGGCTATGAAAAAACAGGTTTGCAAAATCAATTTGCCTGGGATAGGACTATGCGCCTTGATGTTTTTGTTTCAGTTCACAATACCACTTGAATACAGTTTTGGACAAGTAACAGATGATTCTCTTTGGCCATTTTCGAAAATACGAACAGATATAAATTCCGATAATGAACTCGATTATCTCGGGGAAGAAGTAACAATAACAGGCATTGCTAATATTGGTACCGGTCTGCTCCATGAACATTATTTACAAGCATTTGTTCAAAATGATTCGACCGGAATGTCCATTTTTGCAATGCAGATTGATACTCCTTTTAAGCCCGGTGATAGTTTAGTAGTACATGGAAAAGTTCAACGTTACAGCGGTTTGGCAGAAGTTAGTGCAGATTCTTATCAAGTATTTAGCAAAGCTTCCCGGATACCGGCTCCGAAATCCTTAAAAAAGGCCATAGCCAACCCATCTGAATATTTGGGTATGTTAGTTGAAGGGGATGGCAGTATCATAGAAAAAGGGAGTACTTACAATGGAAAATATTTAAGGATATCATCAGGAGAGTTGGCAAGTGGTACCATCATGGTCTATGTATCCAACTTTCATAAATTGTATAATCAATTCAATTTTGATGTACTGAGTACCGGAGACAAAATATCTGTCAAAGGAATTATTTCTGAGTATAATCCTGAATTCCCGGAAGCACGAACCTATAAACTTTTTCTGCGAACTCCCGAGGATCTGGAATATTTGGATTTCCCCAAGTATTATATGTTGCTGATTATAGGCGGATTGGTACTGATAACAGCACTAATCATAGGTTGGGTTGTAGTATTACGTAATCAGGTGGATAGCAAGACCAGCAAAATTCAGCAGTCGCTTAAAGAAAAAGAGATATTACTTCAAGAGATACATCACCGTGTAAAAAATAGTTTGGCTATTGTTTCAGGACTCATTGAACTACAGTTGGATAGCACGAATAGTGATGAGGCTAAAAGTGTGCTTCAGGATAGTCAAACGCGAATTCGGTCGATGGCTCTAATTCATGAAAAATTATATCAGAATAAATCGCTGTCGGATATTACCTTGAACACGTATGTCAAAGAGTTGGTTGAAGCAATTCACAGTACCTTTACAGAATATAACGAAGCGGTTGATTTAAAGTTTAATCTGGATAAGATTGAACTGGATGTCGACCGGGTAATACCCTGTGGACTCTTAATCAATGAGTTGGTAGTAAATGCGTTTAAGCATGCTTTTCAAAAAAATAGGCAAGGAGTATTAGAAGTTGGGCTTCTCAAAGAGAATGGGAATATCAAACTAAGTGTCTCAGATAATGGGCCGGGTCTACCCGAAGGCTTTGATCTTGGAAGCGAAAATAATTTAGGCTCATTGCTTATTGATACTTTTGCGAAACAACTAAACGCAGAAATAGATATCAAAAATACAGAAGTGGGATCTAAATTTAAGTTTACATTTCCCAACAATTAATACGAAAAGAAAGTGGAAAATGTGCTACTGAATATTACTCTTTGAGTTCATGGGAAAAACATTGCCCGGATTGGGACCGAGCACTTCACAATACTTAATAACCTCATTCTTTTTAGGAAGCGTAACTTTCTTAAACTCAGATGTTCGGAAGGAGTCTTTTATGAGCTCATGAGTACGTTCACTTATAATGATGGAATTTGGCTTATCCTTGCTGATCTTTTCCAGTCTGGATGCCGTATTTACCGTATTTCCGATCACAGTGTATTCCATAAACTCGTCGGTGCCAACATTCCCTACAATCACTTCTCCACTGTTAATACCGATCCCGATACTTATTTCAGTACCCATCTTTTCACTGTATTTGATGTTGATTCGATCCAGCAGACCAACCATGTCGAGTGCGGCAGAAACGGCATTTTTATGGTTATTCAAGTGGGATACCGGAGCTCCAAAAACAGCTAACAATCCATCACCAATATATTTATTAATAGATCCTTTGTTTTCTTTAATAGCAATAGAAAGCACATCCCAGTAGTCATTCAAAAATTGAACAACCTCTGAAGGAGGGAGCTTACTGGTCATTTTAGTAAAGTCTCTCATATCTGCAAATAAGACTGAAACCACCCTTGATTCTCCGGGTTTTATCATGTCTTCTTTTTTAGTGTTTAAAGCCTGAGAAACTACTTCACCGGGGACATACTTTTTGAATAAATCCAAGATATCTTCCTGTTTTTCTTCGTAGGAAGATAATTTTTCTGAAAGTTTTTTATTCTCAAAATGAGCCTCATGAATTTGCAAGGCATTGTCAATGGCCATTTGGAGATCCACGTTTGTGAAGGGTTCAGAAATAAACCTGAAAATAAGACCCGTTTTATAGGCAAGTTCCAGGGAGTTTGTATCCTGGGATCTGCTTATGATAATATTGGTTAAATCTGAGAACTTTTGAGAAATGCTTTCGCAAAATTGCAACCCGCTCATTTCCGGCATCATCTGTTCCACTGTTACTACGTGGATATCATAGTCGGTTAGGGTGCGGTGGGCTTCCTGAATTGAAGATGCTGTAAACACATTATAGGCATCAACATAGGCCTGCCGAAACCGGCTTAAAACCTGCTGGTTATCAGAAATAAATAATATGTTTCCGTTGTTTTGATACATACAGTTACCAATAATAAATATATACGTATCAGCTAATATAGGTAAAGGGGTTTATTTTCCCAATTTCTAGAGTTTATGGGTGGCAAAAAGACTTTAAAGGCTTTTGGGAGAGGGATAAATAGTTATTCATTCATCAGATCAAGCAAGTAATCAGTTTGTTGTTGCTCTACTTTTTGAATAGTGGATTTTGTTGCTTCTGCTTTTACTTCTTTTAGAGCCACATCGTTAAGGTCATCCTCGTTGTCCTTCATCTCGGCCCAAAGGCGGTGAAAGCGTGCCGCTTGTATAGCACCTTCCAAAGAATCGGGGTTGATGCATTCACGAGCGGCAAGATAGGCGGGTGCATTTTTATTTCCCTGCATCATTCCTGTAGTGTCAGTGGCAATAGCAGTACCTTCAGTTTCTTTGTATAGCTCTTGCAGCTCTTTTTTGTTAGCTTCTTCCTGTATTGCTTTCTCAGCAAGATCAAGTATTTTTTTCTGTATTGGTTTCAGTTCATCATTAATTTGCCGGGCACACCATACGGCAAATCTTCGAAGCAGGATGGGGTTTTCCTCCTCGTTTAGATGTTTTAGCAGTAATGTAACTTGATCATCTTCTTCTTTGACTCGATTTCCTGTCTCACCATCAATTACAATAATTTTGTGGTGTTCGGTGTCGTAGATGTAAATCAGATCTTGCCTTTTGTGCTTCATAAATAATTTTTTTCTTCGTTTGTCTTTGAGTTTACAATAACAAATTGCATTTCCCAACTATTCCATCCATAATATGGCAGAATTTGAAACATAGTCATTCAGATGTCTCACCAAAAAAAAGATCAGATACGCTCCCTGTTTTCATGGGCACTTTTTGATTGGGCGAACAGTGCTTTTTTTACGGTTATACAAACCTTTGTTTTTGCTACTTATTTTATGCAATCGGTTGTTCAAGACGAAACGCTGGGTAGCACCTTATGGGGAAATACCATTGGTGCAGCAGGCATTTTAATTGCTATTTCGGCTCCTTTTGTTGGAGCTATTGCCGATCAGATGGGACGCCGAAAACCGTGGATAGCTTCGTTTTCGCTGCTTTGTATTTTGGCTACTGCCGGTCTTTGGTTCGTGGAGCCGTCGCAAGATTTTGTGGTATTAGCATTAGTGCTAGTATTTATTGGAACGGTTGGTTCTGAGTTCGCTATTATTTTTTATAACGCGATGCTACCAGATTTAGCTTCAAAAGAACGTATGGGGCGCTGGTCGGGCTGGGCATGGGGTCTTGGATATGCCGGTGGACTTGCCTGTTTGGTAGTGGCGCTTTTTGTGTTTGTGGATGTAGAAAATCCTCCCTTTGGATTAGATAAAGCCATGGCAGAACATGTACGCGCCACATTTTTAATGGTCGCGGTTTGGTATGCCCTGTTTTCACTTCCGTTATTTGGGTTTTCTAGGGATCGACCTCGGACGGGAATAGCATTAAAAAAGGCCGCCAAGTCCGGATGGCGGCAGCTTAAAACATCCATAGCAAATGTGCGGAAGTACAAATATATCGTTCGTTTTCTTATAGCACGAATGATTTTTATTGATGCACTGGCAACGGTTTTTGCATTTGGCGGTATTTACGCAGCGGGGACTTTTGATTTCAGCGAACGCGAGGTATTGATATTTGGTATCGGATTGAACGTAACTGCTGGATTGGGAGCGGTTTTGTTTGCCTGGCTGGATGATAAACTGGGTAGCCGCACAACAATGTTGTTCTCACTGATTGGACTTATTGTCACTACTACTGGTGTTTTGATCGTTACAGAGCTTGTATGGTTTTGGGTGTTTGGGTTATTATTAGGAATATTTGTAGGTCCCGTACAGGCCGCTAGTCGAACATATATGGCTCGGGTTTCTCCACCCGACTTAGAGAATCAAATGTTTGGATTAATGGCGCTTTCAGGCAAGGTAACCTCTTTTGCAGGTCCATTATTAGTGGGCTGGCTCACGTATATAGCCGATAGCCAGCGTATAGGGATGAGCGTAATTGTGGTTTTATTTGTGATTGGATTTATAACCTTGTACTTCGTTCCTGATGCAGAAGAAGCACGACCAAAGGAGGAAATCATTTAATTTTGAAATTAAACCATGTTTTTAATCCGGAAAATGCTAACTTAAGCTCATAGATTATAGGATGGTGACATCCGGGATGGGGAGAAGCTCCATCTAATTATCAATAAACAAACAGAGAAAAAAATGAGTCGATTAGAAGAAATTAAAGGTATCATTACAGGAATTGAAGATGATATGGTGAAATTTTATGAGAAGGGAAACAAAGCAGCCGGTACTCGTGCACGTAAAGGGTTGCAAGGATTGAAAAAGCTTGCTCAAGAAGTCCGTCTTGAAATTCAGGATATCAAAAACAACGGATAATTTTTCCTTATCTTACTTTGAAAAGCCACGTAATAGTGGCTTTTTTTATATACGCTTTTTTCGCTGTAATCTTTTGAAGGTTTAAACCTCATGCGCTCATCACCGAAAAGTAAATTGTCACACGATGCCATTAAAGCATGGCGGGTTTCATTATCGATATTCATTTTATTTTTAGTTCTCGGGCTATTTTTTCTTTGGGGATATAAACTACTATCACCCGAAGCCGGTTTTTTCTCCATGTGGACTCTCATAGCCATAACGGTAATACTTATAGTTATTACGGGGCTCGGCATATTTTTTATTCCTGAGATTCGCTGGCGGCGTTGGTCTTATGAAGTTGATGAGCATGAGGTTGATCTCCAAAGCGGCATTTTCATTATAACCCGCACATTAGTGCCTATTAAAAGAGTGCAGCATGTGGATACCCGGCAGGGTCCTATTCTAAGATCTTATAGTTTAGCTGATGTGACCATTTCTACGGCAGCAACAACACACCGCATTCCGGCGCTTAATGAAGAAGTCGCGGACCAGGTGCGTGATCGAATTTCTAAATTTGCCCGATTGGCCGAGGAAGATGTTTGAACTACAGCGACAACATCCTGCTGCCGCTCTGGCTAATGCCTTTGATATTATCCGGGCGAACTTTATCACTATCCTTATCCTTATTTTTGTGGGTAGTGGTGGAAGGGAGGCTAACTTTACGCTCTATTGGATCATTGGGACCTTTTTGTTTCTGTTGATTTGGGGCGTCATTTCATGGTATCGATTTGAGTTTAGTGTTGAAGAAGGAGAGCTTCGAATTGAGCAGGGAGTGCTGGTGCGCAAAAAGCTATATCTTACCTCCGATCGCATTCAAGTGATTGATATTTCTGCGGGCGTAGTTCAGCGGTTATTTGGATTGGTGGCTGTAGAAGTAAAAACAGCGGGAAGTAGTTCCAAAGAGGCAAAAATTAGTGCGATTACACGGGAAAAAGCGGAAAGGTTAAAAAAAATACTCCGAAAGAATTCCGAAAAATCTGACGATTCGCAGGAAGCTGAACCCGTTTCTCAACATAAAATATATGTCTTGGATACCAAGGATCTGCTCATTGCAGCGTCAACGTCAGGTCGATTTGGGGTAGCATTATCGGTAGTTGGGGTGGCTTTTTCTCAGGTCGAGCAACTGATTTCTGAGGAGCAGATGATTCGTTTTGTCGAAACGATTATTCCCCGGAGTACTAACGCTTCCATGATTGCCATGTCTATTTTTGCAGTTATTGCTATAGCATGGCTTTTTTCGTTTGCAAGCACAATTATCAAATATTACGATTTTGTGGTGGAGGTTCGTGAGAACGAATTGCTGATAAGTCGTGGTCTATTTGAGCGCACACAGTTGACAATTCCTTTTAATCGAATACAGGCGGTGCAAATCAAAGAAGAACTGTTACGTCAGCCCTTGGGATATGCTTCGTTGGTTATTGAAAGTGCCGGTTATGGAGAAAGCGAAGGGAATTCTACTACCTTATTTCCACTGTTGGCAAAACCCCAAATCTATAATTTTATCAACGAAGTAATTCCTGATTATCAAACCGAGATATCAGAGAATAGTACCGTACCATCGGTGGGATTGCGTCGATACCTCTTTCGAATGCTTTGGATATCACTGCCCGTTATTTTGATTGTCTGGGGGAGCATTCCTTATGGTGTTTATAGTTGGTTCCTGTTGATACCTGCCTTGCTATTAGGATATCAACAGTACAGCGATGCAGAAATAGCCAGGGGAAAAGATACTCTGATTCTTACCTTTCGGTTACTGAGCAAAACAACTGCTATGGTAAAGAAGTATCGAATGCAATCATGCCAGGTTCAACAAAATCCGTTTCAAAAGAGATTGGATTTGAGCAACCTAACAGTACATGTGGCCAGTGGTAACCAAGGCCGTGCTTTTACGGTCAGAGATATTGGTATTACTAAGGCCATGGATTATAGGACATGGTTATCCAATGGCAAAGAGAATAATAATATATCTGATGATGAGAGTCATGAACCGCTAAATGAGAATTTTGATGATCCCGATGCTACCCGGTAAGCCACCAGTGATAGATTGATAGGGTACATACTCCAAAAATGATGTGGAGGCCTAAAATCCAGTAGGGCATAAGTGTTCCCCATTCTCGACCTAAAATACCCGGACTTTTAATGGGATTATCTTCGCCGATATAGGGATGGGTGTCAGCGATTATTCCGATCATGGCGCCAACAAAAATGCCGTGACCAAATCCCCACAGGATACCTGCTGGCCAATTGGGTGTTACCACCATGGCGGTGAGGAGGATCACATATAGCATACCCCATCCCGCTCCAATAAGCAGATGCAGCAAGATGCCGACAACATATACTTGCGATTTTTTTTGAATATCTACGAATCGTGTTCCGATGAGGTAAGGAATATCGATATCTTGGCCAAATAGTTTTAGCAGGTAGATAAGGAAGGTTAAGATTAGGGCGCCTACAAAACCTGAAATTGCAGCAATTAATAGATTAGGTTCCATAATTCCTCCTGTTTTAAGAAGTACAGCTGCGAAAAAGTTTGATATAGTACAGTTGTATTATCTAAAACAATGTTATTACTCTTTTGTTAAATAGCAATAAGGGGTTCGGTAGAGGAGAAAGGAGCTTGGTTTTATCTAAGTCAAGACATTTTTTCAGCGAAAGCTTTACTGATAGATTTTTTCAAATGACTCATTTGAATGGGCTTTACCAGGTAATCTACATAGTTAGTCTTTTTAGCCCGCTCAAGGTTATATTGGTCGGAGTTACCGGTAATATAAATAACATGGACATCCGATTTCTCACGAATTTTCTGCATCGCCGTAATGCCGTCAATATTGTCTTTGAGCTGTATATCCATCAGGATTAGATCCGGTTTGAGCTCAAAAGTAGAGTCAATTGCATCTTGGCCGGCAATGACCTTTTTAACAACCTGATGCCCGAGTTTTTTAATCATCCGTTCTAACACCATTGAGATGATCATATCATCTTCAACAATGAGAACTTTTTTATCTGTCAATGAATCACTCATGTTGTATCGCCTAATCCCAACTGAATTGATTAGGGAGTAATAAAATAAATTTTTTGCATTTAACCTAAGGCAACGTCCAAAATCATCATAACGCTAAAACCAATCATTGTGCCCAGGGTAGCTAAATCCGTATTACCGTGGAGCTGAGATTCGGGAATGAGTTCTTCAACAACAACATAAATCATAGCTCCGGCGGCAAATGCAAGGGCATAGGGTAAAAGTGGTTGAACTAAAAGCACTGCCGCGGCGCCAATAACTGCTGATATAGGTTCCACAATACCCGATAGTTGTCCGTACCAAAAGCTTTTGCCAGCTGATAATCCCTCACGTCGTAAAGGCATTGAAACTGCTGTGCCCTCCGGGAAGTTTTGAATGCCAATACCAATTGCCAGGGTGATCGCACCAATTACCGTTGCACCTCCTGCCGCTTCAATACCGGATGCAGCTGCACCAAAAAGAACGCCAATAGCAAGTCCCTCTGGAATATTGTGAAGTGTAATGGCAAGAACTAAAAGTGTTGCTCTTCGCCAAGAAGTTTTTACCCCTTCTGCCTCTTCCATTGGTAATCCGATATGGAGGTGCGGAAGGTATGCATCACATATGCGCAGAAAGATACCTCCGGTTAAAAATCCTATAACGGCAGGAACCCACTCGATCATGCCTTGAGCACCAGCCATATCAATAGAAGGGACCAGCAAAGACCAAAAACTGGCAGCAATCATTACGCCGGCAGCAAATCCCATCATTGTATCAAGTACTTTATGATTTACAGACTTAGTAAGAAATACCAGCGCTGCTCCCAAAGCCGTTAATCCCCAGGTAAAAAGCCCTCCAAAGAGGCTTTGATAAACGGCACTAAGCGATAAAAACCATTCTTGCATGACTGTAATATCCATATGCTGTTATCAGAAATTTAATCTAAAAAAGTTACGTAATGATTTTACTCCTATTAATTATTTAATAAAAATAAAATTAAGCCGGATCTAATAATCTGATCCCCTTGCCTTTTTTATCATGGTATTCGCTAATTACCTATTAGTGGCCGATTCAAAAGAATAATATATTATTTAGCTTAGGCTAAAAATTATATTATATTAAGCTTATTCATTATTTGATGGATTTAATATCCTACATATAGGATAAGTTGAAAGTAGCAAGGTAGTTATTGAATATGATTACGGTACAGGAGTTAACTGACATCCTTATATTTTCAGTTCGTGATGGCTTTGTGCAGGTAAGCGCATTTGTAGCTATCACGGTATTATTATTCAGTTATATACAATACCAGTCCGGCGGACGACTTGTAAGATTTCTCGAAGAAAATAAGCATTTACAACCTATTGCAGGTGTTTTGCTTGGTTTGACCCCCGGTTGTGGTGGGGCAATTATTGCAATGCCGTTGTATGTTCGTGGATCTATTAGTTTTGGAACCGTTGTAGCAACTCTTACAGCAACGGCCGGTGATTCCGCTTTTGTGATTCTTACACAGGCCCCGGTTGCGGCCTTATATGCTTACGGATTGGCGGCATTGGCAGGTATTCTATTTGGGTATGCTATTGATTTTTGGGGCTTGGGTACCGGTAGGCTCGATCGTGCTTTTCAGCAGATTGGTGATTCGGTAATGAATGGACGTTTTGCAACTACTAATGTCAGGAACGAAAAGCCAAGCATACCAAATATCGAGAAAAGTTGTGAGCAGGATGCGTATACAGATTCTAATAATTGGAGCATTTTATCCAAGTTTACGCATGGGATTCATATTGCTTGGTGGGGTTTGGCAATAGCCGGATTGATTGCAGGTATTGAGTATTTACGTCGCGGAGCTCCTGAGGTACCCCTTGCTTTTGGACTTGATTTTCCTACTCTATTCACGGTTGCAGGACTATTGGGTACAACCTTGTCATTCTATCTCTATATTGTGGGACGACGGTTTATTGGAGAGGAAGGGTCGGGTCAAATGCATAGTTTTTCTAATACCTACAGTACCTTCAAACATGCTGCAATGGAAACAAGTATGGTCACGGTATGGGTAATTGCAGCATATCTTATTTATGAGTATTCAATCGTTATTTTCTCCCTGGATATTGGAGCACTGGCAGCAGCTGTGGGTCTTTGGGCTCCTGTAGCAGGAGCTGCACTGGGTATCGTACCCGGATGTGGTCCTCAGATTATTTTTGCCACGCTTTATGCCAGCAATCAAATTCCCTTTTCTGCGTTGGTAGCCAACGCTATCAGCCAAGATGGCGACGCCCTTTTTCCGCTTATGGCTATTGATATGAAAGCAGCCATTATTGCTACTATCTATACAACTATACCGGCCCTGATTGTTGGGGTTCTAATCTACTATTTTTGGCCGTATGCCAGTTTGGGATTTGGGGTGCTTGGATAGGATGTTTAACTATGGTACTTAGCTATTGGTATGCCTGTTCCTTTCATATGACCCATCTAATATTCGTATAAAGGAATAAATTATTAGATGCAAAAGGGGGAGCGTAATAAGCTGTTTATTTCGGAGACTTTTCCTTACCTTCTTGCACTTATAGAATCTCCGTATTATTGGTGAATTCTTTATCAAAAGAAGAACCTTTAGGAGTGGATCTTTGTTATTGAATCCAATTATCATTTTTAATAAAAAATCCCTTTCGATGAGCATCGATTTCGATAAAGAACGTTTTATGCACCGCCATAATGGCCCTGATGAAAAGCAGGAAAACGAAATGCTGTCAGTCATCGGTGCATCTTCTATTGATGAACTTATTGGACAAACCATCCCCAAAGGTATTCGTCTCCAAGATCAGATTGATCTTGATGAACCGATGAGTGAATACCGGTTTTTAGAGGATTTTCAAGATTTAGCCAATAAGAATAAAATGTATGAATCATACATTGGTATGGGTTATCACGATACATTGACCCCCAATGTTATCCTGCGTAATGTGCTCGAAAATCCCGGTTGGTATACAGCTTATACTCCTTATCAGGCTGAGATTGCCCAGGGACGCCTTGAAGCTCTGATCAATTTTCAGACCATGGTTTCGGATTTGACCGGAAGGGAACTGGCGAATGCCTCTTTATTGGATGAGGGAACCTCAGCAGCCGAAGCCATGTCGATGCTCTATTCCATGCGCCGCGGTGCCAAGCGCAAAAACGCACACAAGTTTTTTGTTTCGGAATTGTGCCATCCACAGACGATTGACGTGGTGGAGGGACGTGCCGAGCCGTTGGATATAGAAGTAGTCGTCAGTGATCACAATGAGTTAGATGTGACCGACGAAGAGCTATTTGGGATTTTGCTTCAGTATCCTGCTACGGATGGTACGGTAGAAGATTATTCGGATTTAATTGCTGCCTGTGAAGAGAACAACGTGCAATCGGTAGTAGCTGCTGATTTGTTGAGCCTTACCTTGTTGACACCGCCCGGCGAAATGGGAGCCGATGTGGTTGTTGGATCAACACAACGCTTTGGCGTGCCCATGGGATACGGCGGGCCGCATGCTGCATATTTTGCAACTCGGGAAAAGTACAAGCGCAAGATCCCCGGACGTATTATTGGGGTTACGCAGGATACTGAAGATAACCCCGTTTACCGGATGGCGTTGCAAACCCGCGAGCAACATATACGGCGCGAAAAGGCAACATCCAATATATGTACGGCGCAGGTATTACTTGCTGTCATTGCCGGATTTTATGCCGTTTATCATGGTCCCAAAGGTCTGCGACGCATAGCTGAGCGCATTCATGGACTGGCAAAGGTGATGGACAAAGGTCTTGAGCAGCTTGGCTTTGATGTGGTGAATGATCTCTATTTTGATACGTTAAGAGTGAGGCTTGAGAGTGATAATCAAAAAGAGAAACTGCGACAGAAAGCAGTTGATCATAAATTAAATCTGCGCTATTTCGAGGAGCCGGCAGTCGGTATTGCGTTTGATGAAGTGAAAGATCTGGATCACGTCAAGGAGCTGCTCACAATTTTTGCATCTCTCCGTGAAGGGGGGGAGGAGGTTAACGTATCAAAGTTATCGAAATCTGTTGAAGTTGATTATCCGGAAAAGCTGACTCGTACATCGGACTATTTAGAGCATCCGGTATTTAACTTGTATCACTCTGAGCACGAGATGCTTCGCTATTTGAAGAAACTGGAAAATAAAGACCTCTCATTAGTCCACTCCATGATTTCGCTGGGCTCTTGCACGATGAAGCTCAATGCCACATCGGAAATGATTCCACTTACCTGGCCGGAATTTGGAAAAATTCATCCCTACGCTCCTGAAGATCAGGCCGAGGGGTATCATGAATTGTTTGATAGGTTAGAACATCAGCTTGCAGCTATTACTGGATTACCTGCTGTGTCGCTGCAACCGAACTCTGGGGCGCAGGGAGAGTTAACGGGTCTGTTGACTATTAGAGCTTATCATAAGCATCATGGCAATGATAATCGCAATGTGACAATTGTTCCTGACTCTGCACATGGTACAAACCCTGCAAGCGCTGTTATGGCGGGAATGGATGTTGTAGTAACAGAATGCGATGAACAGGGTGATATTGATCTGGATGATTTGCGGGAAAAGATTAAAGAAAATAAAGAAAATCTCGCAGCGCTGATGATTACTTATCCCTCAACGCACGGCGTTTTTGAGCAGGATATCAAGGAAATTTGTGAATTGATTCATGATAGCGGTGGACTGGTATATCTGGATGGTGCAAATATGAATGCTCAGGTTGGGCTTACCAGTCCGGCAGAAATAGGTGCGGATGTGTGTCACCTGAATCTGCACAAAACATTTTGTATACCCCACGGAGGTGGTGGTCCCGGGATGGGACCGATAACAGCCACCAAAGAACTGGCTCCTTTTCTGCCGAGTAATCCGATAGTTGAAACTGGAGGAGAACACGCTATTAAAAGTGTTTCTGCTGCTCCCTGGGGCAGTGCGAGTATTTTACCGATATCCTATGCCTACATCAAAATGATGGGAGCAACGGGACTAACCAAGGCTTCGCAATATGCGATCCTCAATGCTAATTATTTAAAAGAACGGCTTAAAGATCACTATCCGATTCTCTACACTGGTGAAAATGGACGGACTGCTCACGAATTTATTGTAGATTTACGTCCGTTTCGAAAATCAGCAGATGTTAATGAAGCTGATATTGCCAAGCGATTAATGGATTATGGATTTCACGCTCCGACGATGTCTTGGCCGGTGCCGGGAACAATAATGATAGAACCTACCGAAAGTGAAACGAAAGAAGAGCTGGATCGTTTTTGTGAGGCCATGATTTCTATTCGGGAAGAAATTAATGAGATCGAAGAGGGCAATGCTGATCCTGAAAATAATGTGCTTAAAAATGCTCCTCATACCATGCGTGTGGCAATGGCTGATGGCTGGGATCGCCCCTACAGTCGTGAAAAGGCAATCTTTCCACTCGATTATCTGCGATTCAACAAATTTTGGCCGGCAGTCAGCCGTGTTGATGATGCTTATGGTGATCGTAACCTGATGTGCAATTGTGTTCCTATTGATGCGTACAGTGAAGGACAAGAGCCCGCGGCCGTTGATTAGGATTTACCTATTTAGCAGTTAAAAAATAGTTGGAAGTTTGACTCTACCAATTAAGGGAGTATTTATGAGAAATATCCCAAAGATAAATCAGTGATCTAAAGGTTTTAAAGCTCACTTAAGGTGATTTTCTCACTATCTAACTAACCTGATAATTTATCTTCAGGCGGTTAGACCGGCTACTTTTTGGTAATAGAACTCTCAATTTGGATATCACTCATTAAGGTTCGGTGAACAGGACATTTTTGGGAGATGTCCAGGATGCGATCTAGCTGATCATCGGTAATATCCCCTTCGACAATTACCTCTTTTTCGATGACATCAATTCTGCTCTTGGGGTCTTCACAGTTTTGACAATCTTCGTCATGACGTTTATTGTGGCGCAATTCCATGTAGATGTCATCTACATTATCCCAACCTTTATGCTTTACATACATTTTGATAGTCATTACGGTACAAGAACCCAGTGACATCAACAGGTAATCGTAGGGATCGGGACCTTTATCTTTTCCACCATCAACAGATTCGGGTTCGTCACCCATAAATTCATGTTTTCCCGCCGTAAGTGTTGTGGTATAGGTTTCTTTTTTGGGGAGATGCGCGTGTACGATCTTTTTCTTTTGAGAATCTTTAGCCATGATATGAGTGATATTTTTGAGTTATAATCAATTGATGTGTTGAACTATATCTAACTTACAAAATCAGTTACTGCCATTTTTGGTAACAGCTATTCCATATTTCTCTTCCAGAATATTTAGATGATGTTTTCCATGTCCCGCGATAATAAAAGCTAAAGCCCGAACGGAAACGGATACTTCATTTGCAGTTCCCTTACGCAACGTTTGTTTTTTCGAAAAGTTGCTAAACATGCTGATGTTAGCATTCCGCAGTGCATCATATTCTGTTGATAGGCTCTGCAGACTTCGTTTATCAAAGTTGCCTTGTTCTACATAGGATTCATGATTATATCCCGGAAGGGCTGTTTGTTCGCCACGGCTGATACAAAGTGCTCTATACGCCATGATGCGTTCGGTATCAATCAAGTGACCCATAACTTCCTTAACACTCCATTTTTCATCGGCATAGCGGTGGTTTGCCTCATCATCTGTTAGTTGTCGGATGATGGTATAAACTTTTTGGCCTTGGCGGATGAGCGATTGAATTACATTTGGTTCATGAATAAGATTGATATAATCTTTATAGAAATCGCCGTATTCATCGGGTTGAGGTCTATTGTCTTCCCAATCTAAAAGTGCCATTTGGTTCTGTTTATTTTATACTTTTGTTACTCTTGTAAAAGTACTCCTGAATAAACATCAATGTAAAATAAAAAAGGCCGGATTGCTCCGGCCTTTAAAATGATTATGTGAGGTTTTAACTACTTATTTACTTCGTGGCTTTTGTATACGGCCTCACCAGATTTATTTCCATTAATCATTGTTTCTTGCAGATATGGATAGGCAACACCATCGACTACTTGCCAGTCAGAATTATGGTTTTCTACAGTGACCTGCTCACCCATCTGGGGATTAAACTGTTTGTAACGGATGATATCCGGATAATGGGTTTCTGCATCCAATAGAAGCTCAACGTTCGAGTCATCCACCGTTACATTAACCTTTTCGTAGCTCGTCCCATCGACTTCTGCAGTACCAAGGTATTGCGGATTAACGCTCTCGGCATTTAAGGCAATTGAAAGAAAGCTTCTATTAAGGGTACTTTTAAGACTCTTAGCCATTTGAGGAGGGAGAGGACGCTCCTGTCCACCGACAATCATTTTACCAGATCCACCTTCATACTTCACCTTTATTTCACCCATTGGACCTTTGATAGTTTGCTCAATGGCATCGGGATAATTGATGGTTGTGGACATCGGCATTTTTTGGCCCTGCATATTCATTTCTCCGGTAAGAGAGATGCTGTTTAGCTCTGTATTATTGATGACAGCTTCGGTCATTTTTGATAACCATTCTTGGCCTTTTTCAGCGTTACCTTCAACCATTTGCTTTTCACCGCTTCCGGGCTCAGGAATGCTGATATCAATCTTATTGACCTCTCCGTATTTTTCGAGCTGATCGCCGATTCCCTCCTTATTTCCAACAACAAGAATTTGAAGATTCTCAGGATCCAGATATTCTTGTGCTACTGCCTGCACATCCTCAATAGTGGTAGCTTTGACGCCTTCGATATACTGTTCAAAAGCATCGGCTGGAAGGCCACGGTACTCATTTGACATGCGTTCACTGAGTACCTCCTCGTAACTGTCATACTCAAAAACCGAGGAATTGAGAATCTGATCTTTTACGTCCTGTAGTTCTTGCTCACTGATAGGTTCATCTTGCAAACGTTCAATTTGTTCGATGATTGCATCAATGGCTTCGGACGTTGTAGAACTTTTGGTCATAACACCGGCATAAAACATTCCGGGATAAAAGCTATTCATCCCATATTGACCAAAGACAGAATAAGCCAGTCCCATTTCGGTTCGGACTATCTGCATCAATCGACCTGAAAATCCGCCACTGAGCACGCGGTTCATAACTTGCACTTTCGCATAGTCAGGATTATCACGCATGCCACCTATATGTCCCATCATCACAAAGCTCTGATTTACATCAGATTTTTCGATGAAATTGATAGAGCTTTGTGGTTCATAATTTACGATTTCAAACTTTAATTGTGATTTGTCACCAGCGGGGAGTTTACCAAAACTGTTGCGTAATTTTTGTTTCATCTCTTCCGCATCAAAATCACCCACAATACCAACCATCATATTACTTGCCGAGAAATGCTTGTCGTGGAAATTGACTAAATCTTCCCGGGTTATATTATTAATGGTTGCGTATTCTGTTGTTCGACCATAGGGCGAATCCTCCCCATAAATGAGAGCTTGGAACTCTCGAATACCGATTTGTTGGGGATTATCATTCCGGCGTGAAATAGAAGATTTTTGCTGTGTTTTAGCCAGCTCAATTTTATCTTCCGGGAATGTCGGATTTGTCAAAACATCGATAAAGACAGGAAGTAGATCATCGAAATCCTCTTTTAAAACATCCATGCTCGCATTTCCGCTGGTAAATCCAATACCGGTTTCGATACTGGCTGCCCGGTTTTCGAGCATAGCATTAAGTGAGTCTGCAGGATACGTTTCCGTTCCGCCTGAGCGCATAACAGTACCGGTAATAGAAGCAAGGCCTGTTTTGTTATTGGAATTTAAAACTCCGCCCGTTCGAACTCGTGCATTAACATTTATGAGGGGAAGCTCACTGTCTTCCACCAAATAAAAAGTCATGCCATTTTCGATAGTGAATGTTTCTACCTCGGGCTTCTGAAAATCATTCAGTTCAGGAAAATCCAGATTAGTATGTGGATTGGTATCAGTAGGCTGTTGCGAGTCGGCCACTTGTTCGGTTTGCGAACAGGCGAATGCAAAAACAGCCATAAGTAAGAATAAGCTTAACCTCTTCATAATAGTAGAATTATGGTTGTTCAAAATTTTTGAAAATGATGAGTTAGTTATTGGCATCAGCAACCTCCTGATCGGATGAATTGTCTTCATTTACAATAGCTCCAACCGTTCGATTGTCCTTGGTGAGATATTTATTAGCTACTCGTTGGATATCATCAACAGTAACCTTGTTGAGCTCTTCAATATCCGTAAACACTTTTCGCCAGTCGCCCCGCAGATTTTCGGCAGAAGCCAGTGAAGAAGCCAGTCCAGAGTTCGAATCAAGACTTCGAATTAAATTTGCACGCGCATTGGTGCGGGCCCGGTCAAGTGCTTCTTGAGATACACCATCATTTTTTATCTTTTCAATTTCTGCAAGAATGGAGGTTTCCATGGTGTCTACCCCAAAATTTTGATTGGGAATAGCCAGCGTAGCAAAGAGTGTTTCATATTTTTGGCCGGGAAATCCGTTAAAAGCTGAAACCTGAAGAGCTGTTTGTTCTTCCTCAACCATTCGCTTATAGAGTATAGAGGTACGTCCTCCGGAAAGAACACTGCCCAGCAGTTGAAGCGCTTTTGAGTCTGGATGGTCTTGCGCTACCGTATGATATCCCATGAGAAAAAATGGTTGCGATTGTCCCTGAATAGTAAATCTACGTTCTCCGCGCTGTTCCGGCTCTTTGGTATAAACGGGGGGAGGTTCGGGACCTTCTTTCAAATCTCCAAAGTATTGTTTAGCTAATTCCTTTGCCTCATTGGGTTGAACATCTCCAGCAATAGCGATTGTAATATTACTGGGTACATAATAAGTGTTATAAAATTCGCGCGCATCTTCCATCGTTGTGGCAGTAATATTAGAGGGCCAGCCCAAAGTTGGACGTCCATAGGGATGTGCGGTATATGCCACTGATAAGAATTCTTCAACGAGCCGACCGATAGGTTGCGATTCATTGGAGCGGCGCTCTTCACGGACAACTTCTTTTTCCTTGTAAAATTCTCGAAGTACCGGGTTTTTAAATCGATCCGATTCAAGGCTAAACCACAGTTCCAACCTGTTTTCGGGCAGGCTGTAAAAATAGTTTGTGCGATCCTGGCTGGTAGTGGCGTTCATTCCGGTACCGCCGTTACGATCAATAATTTCTGAGAACTCATTATTGACCACATATTCTCCCGCTTCTTCCTGGAGTCCTTCAAACTGACTCCACAGCGTATCCATTTTGGCAGAATCTGGTTGAGTACTGTATTTTTCGGCTAACCATTTTTGGTATGTATTATCGAGCTCTTTAAGTACTTTCTTTTCTTCTTGCCAATTAGAAGTACCCACGGTATGAGTCCCTTTAAAAGCCATGTGTTCAAAAATATGAGCCATACCGGTATGTCCCACGGGTTCGTTTGCTCCACCTACATTTACATAGGTAGCAAAACTGACAACCGGTGCAACCGGGCGCTCAATAATGATAAATGTTAAACCGTTATCGAGTGTGAACTCGGTAACTTTTTCTTCAAATTCGTCTAAGGATTGTGCATTTACGGGCGGTGTAGCGAGATAGAATCCCAGCAGCACTGCCGTAAGTGACATGAGAACGCGTCGTAGCATTTTTTCTCCTGTTTTATTATTAGTTGAATGAATTGTTGTGATAGATCTTATAGCTTTGAACAATATTGATTTTTTAAGTGAACGACAAGAGGTTAAATTAGTTTTAACGTTAGATTCATATATTCGACGTGAGTGTGTTTAGTTCACATTGGAATGTTATATTTGCAACGAAAATTTGAAATTACTTTTAACAATTATCTATGTACTTCAAACAGATATTTGAGGAAAAATTAGCTCAATATTCCTACTTAATTGGATGTCAAGCTACCGGCGAAGCTATTATTATTGATCCCATGCGGGATATAGATCGTTATAAAAAAATAGCATTAGACGAAGGTCTGGATATCGTTGCTGCTGCAGAGACTCATATCCATGCGGATTATTTGACAGGCCTTCGTGAATTCGCCGAGGAGGGCGCTAAGATATATGCTTCGGATGAAGGTGATGAGGACTGGAAATATGAGTGGATAAAAGATAGCGACTACAATTATGAGCTGGTTAACGACGGAGATCGATTTAGCATAGGTAATATTCATTTTGAGGTTAAGTATACGCCCGGACATACACCTGAACATGTTAGCTATACAGTAACGGATGGGGCTGCTGCAAGTGATCCCATGGGTATACTCACTGGTGATTTTGTTTTTGTGGGTGATGTTGGTCGCCCTGATCTGCTTGAAACAGCAGCTGGGCAAAAAGGGGTAATGAAATCTTCTGCACGGACGTTGTACAAATCAGTAGAAAAATTTAAATCTATGCCTGAATATTTGCAGGTATGGCCGGGCCACGGATCCGGCAGTGCATGTGGAAAGGCTCTGGGTGCTGTTCCTGAATCAACGGTGGGATATGAGTTGCGGTATAATCCATCTATTCAAGCCTCGAAAAGTGAGCAAGAGTTTGTTGATTTTATTTTGGAGGGGCAGCCCGAACCACCTCTCTACTTTGCTCGCATGAAACGTGACAACAGAGGCGGTCCTAAAGTGCTTGGCAACCTTCCTCATCCCCAGAAAGTTACCGTAGAAGGATTGACGAATCGGGCAGAGCAAGAGGGAAGCGCAGTGGTTGATACCCGGGAACGTACTGCTTTTATGGATGGCCATTTGAAAGGGTCGTTACTCTCTACCTACAATAAGGCTTTTAATACGGTGGTTGGATCGTATGTAAAAGAAGACGAGCATATTTATTTGATCATTGATGAAGATAATCTCGAGGGAGCGGTCCGCGATCTGATCAGAATTGGACTGGATAACATAAAAGGGTATGTGACACCGGATGAGTTAGAACAGCATTTGGAGAATAGTAAGCATTCAGAACGTGTAGAAATTATCACCTTAGATGATGCTTCTGAGCTAATTGAAGATAGCAACTATCAGGCGCTTGATGTTAGAAAATTAACGGAGTTTAATGAGGGTCATGTTGAAGGGGCAGTTAATATTGCCCATACCCGATTATTAAAACGAAAAGAAGAGTTAGATAAAAATAAAACATGGCTTGTTTACTGCCGGACGGGAGGTCGTGCTTCAGTAGCTACGTCTCTCTTACAACGAGATGGTTTTAGTGTAAAATATGTAAATGATAACGTAGAACCGTGGTTGGCTAATAAGAAGTTAGCAAAGGTAAAAGAATAGAGGCGTATTGACGAATTACAATACAGCGAAATTGATTAGTTCGGTTTACTCGGTATCTTGTTCCTCCAAATATTCGTTGGTTATTTTGCGTGTCTGTTCGGCTCCCATATATTTTTCCAGATCGTAGAGCGTAATCATTTTCTCACCCTCATGGAATGAGTAAGTTAAATGACCACTTTCAATTTCTTTTTCCACATCACTGGTTTTCATATCTAACATTTCTCCAACCTCTTCCAGTGAAAACATTGAGCGCATAATGTTGGTTTCTCTTTAAAATTAGCTGGTTAATTAATTTTGGCTCAAAGATAGAAAAATTCAACTTTTTTACTACCCCTTAAAACGGTCGTTTTAGAATTAAGAGTAAAATAATTACAATTCTTGTGCATAATTTTGGTTTCAGTATTGGTCTATAATCTGTTGATGGCGAAAACATGATGTTAAATGGTCGTTAACTAATCCCGTGGCCTGCATATGGGCATATATAGTGGTGCTGCCTATGAATTTAAATCCCCGTTTTTTGAGGTCTTTACTTAGTTTGTCGGAAATTTCGGTGGTTGTCGGAAGTTGCCTCATTGTTTCCCAGTGATTTTGGATCGGTTCGCCACCTACAAAATCCCAAATGTAATCACAGAAGCTGCCATACTCTTGTTGGATCTTAATAAACTGATGAGCATTATTTATGGTAGAACGAATTTTGTTTTCGTTGCGGATGATTTCAGGATTTGATAGCAGCTGTTGAATTTTGGCTTCATTGAAGGTAGACACTTTTTCAGCCTCAAAATTGGCAAAAGCTTTTTGGTAGCCTTCCCGCTTTTTTAAGATCGTGCTCCAGCTTAATCCTGCCTGTGAGCTTTCCAATACTAAAAATTCAAACTGTGTTTGGTCATCATAAACGGGGACGCCCCACTCCTCATCGTGATACCGAATGTATTGATCAAAAGTATTTTCACACCAGTCACATCGTTTTGGCATAATTGTGTTTTTAAGAATTAAAATCCCATTTTGGAGGTATATATTTTAATGTACCAAAAATTAAATCTATGAAGTGGGATAAACTTATTAAAGAGCGAAGTAATCAAAGCGGTATCAGTGAAAAGCTTACAGCGCGTTTGGAGTTGCTGGCAGATTTTCTAGAGAAAATCATTGAGGATAAAGAAGATCAAAAGTTTTTAGAATTACTGGTTACTTTTCCGGAAGTGGCTCATCAAGCTTTTGATAAGCAGGATCAGAAAGCCTTAGCAAGGCTGGAGTCCAGAATAAATGATCTTTCGACCGATCAAATTGCTCGGTTTCTGCGATACTTTACTGTTTTCTTCCACTTGATGAATTCGCAGGAGCAGCGAGAAATTACGCGCATCAATCACGAACGGGCGATGAGCACGGGCCCGGATTCACCGCGCAGCGAAAGTATTGCAGAGGCTGTTTATCATCTTAAAAAGGAAGGATTTTCGGCTGATGAGGCTGCCGGTGTAATTGCAAAGCTCGATATCCAACCAACCATTACAGCTCATCCTACCGAGGCCCGGCGACATAGTGTACTTATAAAACAGCAGCATATCACTGAGATGATTGAACAGTTTAAGGCCGATGATTTAACACCGGACGAGCGCAAGGCATTAACGCTTGATATTTTTAACGAGATATATCTGTTGCTTGCTACTGATGAAGTCCGAACTGAGCGGGTGACTGTTGAGGACGAAGTTGAAAACGGGATATTTTATTTTCGGAATGCAATCTGGCAGACGATCCCTATTTTGTATGATGATCTGCGTAACGCTTTTGAGATGTACTATGATGAAGTGCCGGACTTTGACACGATTTTACGTTACCGGTCGTGGATTGGCAGCGATCGGGACGGCAATCCCAATGTAACGCCGGAGGTTACCTGGCAGACCATCTTGGAACAGCGGAAGAATGTGATGGAGCTATACCTGGATGAGCTCGATGATTTGCGCCGGTACTTGAGTATTTCTCAAAATAAGTATGATGTATCAGATGAGCTGGCCGCTTCGTTGGAGCTGGATGCGCAAGAAGATCCGCTTTCGGATCGCTATGAGCGACTCTACAATCAAGAGCCGTATCGTCGAAAGGTTACGCACATAATGCACAAGCTGCAGCATCAGCTTGATATTATAAAATCGGGACGCCCCAATGAAGTTTTAGAAGAAGCACAGGAATATCGGCTATCAGATTTTACAGATGATTTAGAGCTGATATCAAAAAGTCTGAAAAAATCCGGTTTGGAGTGCGTGGCATCGCAGGGAAAATTGAGGCATTTGGAAGTCCGAGCGCAAACGTTCGGTTTTCATCTGGCAGGTCTGGATATCCGTCAACATTCTGAGAAACATGAGTCTGCTGTAGCTGAACTGCTGGAAGTAGGGCAGGTTACGGATGAATACCGATCCTTATCTGAAGAAGAAAAAGTACATCTGTTGACCAAAGAGCTTAAAAATCCGCGACCACTTTCTCCGGTCCAGGCGCATTTGGATGAAAATACTTCGCAGATGCTGGAAGTCTTTCAGATTATCGATCAGATGCTGACCCTGGATAAAAATAGCTTTGGTAATTATATCATCAGTATGACCCATGGCGTAAGCGATATGCTGGAGGTACTTATCCTGGCAAAAGAAACCGGGCTCTGGAGTTATGAGAACGGCAAGGTGGAGAGTAAAATAGATGTGGTTCCACTCTTTGAAACGATTGAAGATTTGGAGGAATGCGGACGCCTTATGAGTGAGATTTATGAGAGTCCGGTCTATCAGAAGCAGCTAAGTGCGCGGGATAATTTACAGGAAATTATGCTCGGTTATTCCGACAGTAATAAAGACGGCGGATATTGGATGGCTAACTGGGCACTTGAAAAGGCCCAGCGTAATCTTGGGAATGTATGTCGAGAGTATGAGGTCGATTTCAGATTGTTTCATGGTCGGGGCGGCACGGTCGGTCGCGGCGGCGGGCGATCGAATCAGGCTATTTTGGCGCTTCCGCCCGTCAGTAATAATGGACGCATTCGTTTTACGGAGCAGGGAGAAGTAATCTCGTTTCGATATTCACTTGCACCTATTACGCGGCGTCACCTTGAGCAAATTGTAAATGCTATGATTCGGGTTACGATCTCAGAACAGTCTGAAATGCAGCAGCAATCGCAGTTTGATGAGACAATGGATGAGCTGTCAGCAGTCTCTATGAAGGGGTATCGCAATCTTATTGATGATGAAGGTTTCTGGAGTTGGTATACGGCAAAGACGCCTATCGAGCATATCAGCCGGTTGCCTATTGCATCACGGCCGGTATCGCGGGGCAGTGCCAAAGCTGCAGATTTTGAAAATCTTCGAGCTATTCCCTGGGTATTTGCATGGACTCAGGTGCGATATAATGTTCCGGGTTGGTATGGTATCGGTAAGGCCTTACAGCAGATGCTGCAAAAAGAGGGCATGCTTTCTCAACTTCAAAAGTGGTATGAGGATGTCATCTTTTTTAAAACGGTGCTCGATAATGCGCAGAGAGAAATGGCACGGACGCATATTCCTACTGCCAATATTTATCATGACATCGATGATGGGACGTTCCATAACCGTATCACAGAGGATTTTAATAAAGCAGAAGACGCTATAAAGCAGATTACGGGACAAGAGGAGCTCCTCGATATTAATCCTGTGATCAAGAAATCGATTCGGTTTCGGAATCCATTCACCTATCCGTTGAATATGATGCAGACCGAGCTGCTGGATCGGTGGAGAAATAAGGAAGAGATGGAAAATGCCAACGAAGAAAAATTACGCGATGCGCTATTTTTGAGTATCAATGGTGTAGCAGCAGCTATGCAAAGCACAGGGTAGAATTAAGAATTATGGGTTGTGTGATTAGGAATCGAATCCAGCCAATTCTTAATTCTCCATTACTAATTTTTAATTAATTCCTTCATCTGTCGGCGAAACTTCGGGGCTCCACCATTGGCGGGATGACGGACAGGCGTATAATTTGAAATTCCGAAAGCATCCAAACTCTGCTCACATTTTCGTCCCACCGCAATAATTTTTCCATCAGAAAAGAGTTTCAAAAAAGCTTTAAGCGATGGATATCCCTGCTCGAGTTCATGGTCGGTAGGAGTTCGATTGCTGAGGAATCCGTCATCGGGATCGTACGGATGCCAAGGCAGGGCGTTCCAGAGTACGGTTTCATACGGATCTATTCCCAGCTGATAGATTGCTTTCCACATGATGGTAGCGGTAGGCTCCGACATCCCTTTTGCATTTACTTCCGGCTTGCTGGTACGCTGTGCTTCGATGGATTGAAACGCTCCGTCTGCCGGAATACCGTGGACCGATTTGTGATGACCAAGTAAAATGCGCTCGGAGGTCATGGCGATACCGGTAAAGTGCCCACCCTGATAGCCCAATGCTTCGGCAATAAATAGGTATTGAGCGGTATCGAGTCGTTCTTTGAGATAGTGCTTTAATTGTTTTTTACGGATGTCGGGACCGTTGTCATTTACATCATGTTCGGTATCATTTTGATACCAGGGATTAAAAAAAGGACCGTCAGGAGTATTCTTCAGAAGATTTAATAAGGATTCGATACTGCTCATCAAAAAAAGATAGATCAATTGGAATTATTGTTGTCGCGGAATCAGCCAAAGCTTTGTCTGGCGGCCGTCAATATATCGAACAGAATCGCCATCAAAAAAGGCATCTTCTTCGAGCATGATACGAGTATCTTTCTCCCACTTAGGAATATGTACTGTAGCATTAAGTTCGATGGAATGAGCAGTGTTCTTATAAAGTGGATAATCCCCTTTGCCCGGCACACCATCCTGTTGATCCCAAAGTCCGATGGTTGGGCCGGCACCGTGACCGTGATATCCAATCGGGTGCGTATATATACTTGGTTCGATGTTCTGACTAATAGCTTCTTTGCGGCTTTTTGATAAAATTTCGTTACCAGTTAACCCCCCTTTAAAATTATTGGTCAAGATATCCTGTAGTTTATTTCCGGTTTCTAACGCTTTTTGCAACCCTTTTGGAGCTTTGGTTTCTCCGGCTTTTAGTACATAAGCATGCTGCTGAGTATCGGTGTTTAGTCTAAGGTAAGTGATGCCAAAATCCACATGGAGAAGATCGCCGGGTCGTATAACATTTTCAGCGGGATGCTCTGAAAAGTTAGCTAAAAACGAGGTGTCGGGTTCGGCGGCCCGCTGCACCGATACGCTTGGTTGAAACCATGCCGTTAAATTGAGGTCCCGAATACGCTCACGATACCACCACTCTACATCCTTAGTAGTAATACCCGGCTGGATAACTTTTTCTGAAAATCCTTCAGCAATAATATCGTGGGCTATATGACAGATCATCGGATAGACCTCCATCTCAGGCTCGGTGCGGGTTTCGAGCCATCCGATTGCCAGCTTTTCTCCTGATACTATACGGCTTTGATAATACTTGGGAAGGGCAGAAGTAAAAGCTTCATATTCGGAGTGACTAATACCATCAGCCAAAGCAAAAGTCGAAGAATAGTTTAGGGCAATATTATTTGGATCACGTTCTTTAATAATATCAATCAATCGTTTCCACTGATTTGGTTCTTCGTCTTTATTCCAGGCAGTTTTAAAAAATTTACCGATATCATATCGGGCAATGGCCAACCTGTCTACTTCTTTGCCGTTGTCTGAAAAAACAAGTATTGTTCGGCGTCGAGCAGTTTGCCAAGTGGCGGGAAGCATCGTTTTGATAACCGGATCTTCATTATATTCCCGCGCAATAATAATCCACATATCAATATTTTCTCGTTGCATGAGTTTTGGAACGACATTTTCCAGTCGATATTCGAGCCAGTTGTTCATTACATTAGCTCGTTCCTGCATCGACAGTATTTTGGGAGGCGCAGTTTGTTGTGCCAATGAAACTTGTACTGTTATCAGCAAGAGAATTGAAATTAGAATAGAGGACTTTGATAATATTTTCATTGGCAATAGATTATTTTAAAAAGAGAACAAGCATTTCTAAAAAGCAGAAACCGCTTAAGTTTGTCAACTATTAAAAGGTTGAAATATAAATAGTCTTTGATGGCTTATTGGAAGTTGTTATTGTTATTCTTAATGAAGTTTTAGCCAATCACGAAGTAATTTCGTGAAGAAATTCATCCGTAAAAACTGTATTTTAGCATACTTGAAAAGAAAGATTTTATTATGACTACTGATACTATTTTTAATATAACAGAAGCACCATCAAGTAGAATAAATGATGTAGATCTGGATAAGCCTGGGTTTGGCCGTGAATTTGCAGACCATATGCTCGAGATGGAATATCGGGATGGACAATGGCAGCAGCCGGAAATAAAACCTTATGGGTCGATTGAAATAACACCAGCCTTAAGTGCACTGCATTATGCTCAGTCGGTATTTGAGGGTACCAAAGCTTATTATGTTGATGGAAATACAGTAAATCTTTTTCGGGTAGAAAAGAACTACGAGCGTATGGCCCGTTCTTGTGAACGAATGTGTATCCCCAAAGTTGAACGCGAAGTATTTATAGAGGGTATTAAGGAGCTTATAAAACTTGATCATAAATGGGTACCCCAAAAGGAGGGAAACACTCTTTATATTCGACCTTTTGCATGTGCTTTTGATCCCATTATTTCGGCGCGAGTAGCAGAAGAGTATCGCTTTTATATTATCACATCTCCGGTTGGGTCTTACTACGATCGTCCGGTGAAGTTGACAACCACTCAACAGTATGTGCGAGCCGTGAAAGGTGGTGTGGGTAATGCCAAAACGGCTGGCAATTATGCGGCCAGCTTGTATCCGGCCCAGCAGGCTAAAAAAGAGGGATTTGATCAGGTTCTGTGGCTGGATGCAGCTGAGCATAAATATGTTGAGGAGGTCGGAACCATGAACATCTTTTTTGTCATTGATGGCGTATTGGTGACCCCTGATTTGCGGGGTACTATTTTGCCGGGTGTCACGCGTGACTCAGTTATTCAATTTGCTAAACATTGGGGTATGCCGGTGGAGGAGCGCCGTATCAGTATTGAGGAAGTGATGCAGGCTGGTAAAGATGAAAAGCTGGACGAAGTATTCGGTGCCGGTACTGCTGCAGTAGTGGCTCCGGTAGAGGAGGTCCATCACGATGGGCAATCTGTGACGTTTGATATTGATGGCAGAGGTCCTGTCGGACAAAAATTCTACGACGCAATTACTGATATTCAGTACGGGCAAGCCGAAGATCTTTTTGGATGGATAACTTCCGTTGAGGTGAGTTAAGTTAGTACTCAATACCCTTTTTCTCGGTCAATAGTATAATTAAGTTCCATTCCTGATAGCGCCCGTTTGTAATTTTCTACAATCTGATTAGCTATTTCATCTGGTTTAGTGATGCTGGCAATATGGGGAGTAACTATAACATTATCGCGATTCCAGAATGCGTGTTTGTCGGGCAGCGGTTCTTCAGAAAAAACATCCAGCCAGGCCCCTTGCAGGATATTGCTGTCCAATGCGTAAATTAAATCTTCATCCACCAAGTGCTCTCCCCGCGCTGCGTTTATAATCCAACCATGGTCATCCATCTGTTTAAAGATATTGAGATTTAGTATGCCCTTAGTCTCATCGGTGAGAGGGAGCAGGCAAATAAGAATGTGAGTACTTTCGAGAAACTGAACTAGTTCATCTTCGCCGGCAAAAGTATTGATGTTCTCAATTTCCTTGGCTGATCGAGACCATCCCGAAACCTGGTATCCCAACTCAGCCAACTGTTTGGCAGTTGGCTTGCCTAGTTCTCCCAATCCCATAATGCCCACCTGTAGTTCTTTTGGTGACGGATGATTATGAGGTTGCCACTTTCTCTGATCGTTTTGTCGGATGTAATGCACAAAATTCCGCTGAATATTTAGAATGGCAGCTAAAATATATTCCTTCATCTGTTGGACGAGTGATGGGGAAACAACACGACAGATATCAATAGATTCTGGCAGTGACTTATCCGAAATCAGGTGATCGGCTCCGGCTCCCAGTGATGAAACGGCTTTAAGGTTGGGAAAGCTATCAAGAAGATGTTGCGGATGATTCCAGCATACAGCAAACTGTACTCGGTCTTTGTCTTCTATGGCGGGCCAAATATCAATTTCAATATTGGAATCAACACGGTGAATGGCATCTTCCCAGGAAGAAAGATCCCGCCCGGGAGCAATAAATAATAGCGACATATTATAAGATGATTGGGTATCTGAATTTATAATTATGAAACAAGGTATAAAAAATAGTGATTGTTTTTAGGTTGCTTAGGGAATGAAATATTGTTGAATCGTTTGTTACTTGTATAGAGGTTAGGTTGAACAAAAAAGTATCGATAGAAAATGGGAACCCAACTTATTATTACTTGTGAGCATGCCGGCAATGACGTTCCGGAGGAGTACCGACATCTTTTTGAACATAATCCAGAAGTGCTGGAAACGCATCGCGGCATTGATATTGGGGCTTTGGAGCTAACGAATGATATTTCTGAGATGCTGGAAAAGGAGCCATATTTGAATACCGTTACCCGGTTGCTTGTGGATCTGAACCGTTCAACACAAAGCCCAACTCTTTTTTCTGAATTTACCAGAGAACAGCCGCTGCATGTAAGAGAGAAAATATTTAAAAAATATTACCAGCCTCATCGGAATAAGATCGAAGATAAAATTGATCAGATAATAGCAAACGGAGAGCAGGCTATTCATGTAGGGATTCATACTTTTACTCCTGTCTGGGAAAATAAGGAGCGGGAAGTTGATGTGGGATTTCTATTTGATCCACGAAGTAAGGCAGAACAGCATTTCTGTTATCTTTGGCGCCATGAGCTTAGCCAGCGTTCATCAGATCTGCGTATTAAAATGAACGAGCCTTATCGTGGTACTATGGATGGATTTACGACCTATCTCCGCAGACAATTTTCAAACAATAATTATTTAGGTTTGGAGATTGAGGTAAATCAGCGTTTTACGGATCCGTCCCTGCAGGAAGAGTGGCAACAATTGAAGGAAGATATAGGCAAATCGTTGCAGACAACAGTTCAGGTATTTAATGATTAGTTTTTGATATTTAATGAGCTTGGATTTCTATAAGCTCATCCAGTTGGTAGTATGTCTGGAGGATAAATGTTCTTGCTTTATTTTCCAGGATTTTTCAATACCCGTCGATGCAAAATGTGTAGGTTCCGAACCATACTTTGTGTTGTTCTCATCCATTTTTGTATCAGGTTGTGTTCACTTGTGGTATAGTGATTTTACTAAACAGATCTTGTTGTACTTTCAACTCCGGCTAAATTCCTGTAAGCATAACGGCCACTTTTTTAGTTTAATCAGATCGAGCAATAAAAAACCCGTCATTTTTCGAAAGAATGGCAATAGGTTTGCCATGGAGCTGTGGATCAAAAACACGTTCGCACGAAGCATAAAAATTATTTGCAGTCGATCAGTGCGTATGCGGATTTATTTATAGTTGGTTGAAACGATGAGAGTGGAAATTGCTTTTATATAATTTATTATTAGAAAAAAATTTCTAACAAGTTCATATAATACTTAACAGATGGAAGGTGAAAAAACGCCCCCAACTGCTACCTATAAAAGAGATGCTCTGTTCTTATCATTAGCCGGTATATTTTTGACTTCTCTGGTCTTGGGAAATGTGATTGGTACGACCAAGTTCGTCACCATATTTTCCGTTGAGCTTTCTGATTGGATGGTGGCAATCGTTCCCGAGCTAATCCGTGATAACAGTATGTATACAATGAGTGTGCCAGTAGGAGTAATTGCGTATCCCTTTACCTTTTTAGCAACCGATTTGTTATCAGAATTATATGGACGTAAAAAAGCCCAATTAGTAGTTTGGGTTGGGTTCTGGATGAATGTATTTATGCTCTTTTTGATGACGGTGAACCATTGGCTGCCTAGCACATCAGGTGTAAGTGGAGGACTTCAACTTTTTGAGGGAGTCTATGAATTTATGATTGGCAACACCATCGCCAGTATGATTGCCTATCTTGTTGCGCAAACAGTAGATGTTCGGTTGTTCCATTTTTGGAAAGATTTGACGGACGGAAAACACCTATGGCTGCGTAATAATGCATCGACAACAGTGAGTCAATTAGTGGATTCAACCGCTATATTATCCATCCTTTATTTTGCCGGAAACTTGGGGCAAGATGTTGATACAATTGGCAAATTAGGCATCTTAATTTTGAATTCTTACCTCTTTAAATTCTTCTTCGCACTGTTCGACACTCCACTTTGTTATTTAGGGGTAAAAATCTTCCAGGAATTGGAGGAAGATCCGAGTGGAAAAAGCCTTTATGAGTGATTTTCAAATCCCAAATGACGGTTTAAATAACGTTGGCTTAGGTTGGCAAAAAAAGCAAAATTAATCCCAAAAAAACATTGACATATACCCCGGTTTGGTCTTACATTAGGATTCCAATTTGAAACGGGGTTGAGCCCAGAAGCAAATGAGTTCAACTCCGTTTTTTTGGCTCTAAGAAATATGCCAAGATTGGGAAGAACAATTCGTTCTTTGACAGACTGAGAACATACAGACGATCGCACGTCGAGCCCTTGTCGGCCGCGCCTTCGGGCGGGGCCAGATAAGAGATCAATTGATAGAAGTACAGTGAAGCCAAGGCCAGAGACTCAAACAATTTATTAGGTGTATTTACCATGGAGAGTTTGATCCTGGCTCAGGACGAACGCTGGCGGCGGGCTTAACACATGCAAGTCGCGGGAGAAGCGGCCCTTCGGGGCCTGTGGAGACCGGCGGATGGGTGAGTAACGCGTAGGTAATCTGCCTACAGGACGGGGATAACCCACCGAAAGGTGAGCTAATACCCGATGATGCAGCGGGGCCGCATGGCCACAGTTGTTAAATCCTTCGGGAGCCTGTAGATGAACCTGCGTGCCATTAGCTAGTTGGTAGGGTCAAAGCCTACCAAGGCAATGATGGCTAGGGGGTCTGAGAGGATGATCCCCCACACTGGGACTGAGACACGGCCCAGACTCCTACGGGAGGCAGCAGTGAGGAATCTTGCGCAATGGGGGAAACCCTGACGCAGCCACGCCGCGTGCTGGAAGACGGCCCTATGGGTTGTAAACAGCTTTTACTGGGGAAGAACCTGGACCTTTCGAGGACCACTGACGGTACCTAGTGAATAAGCACCGGCTAACTCCGTGCCAGCAGCCGCGGTAATACGGAGGGTGCAAGCGTTGTCCGGAATCATTGGGTG